>BNJS01002158.1_pt1 | contig 540208 bp, 685 predicted proteins | sample 8540461 | NCBI WGS metagenome assembly BNJS01 (sample SAMD00202454, study PRJDB9452) | human saliva metagenome | isolation source: human saliva | place: Japan
ACCCATTCTGCCCGCCATACGCATACCTTTGAATACGCGTGAAGGGTATGATGAAGCACCCACAGAACCCGGAGCTCTTAGTCGGTTGTGCTGACCGTGAGTAGTTTGTCCTACCCCACCGAAACCGTGTCGGCGCACTACCCCTTGAAACCCTTTACCTTTTGAAATACCAGAGACGTCCACAAACTCTCCTTCGGCAAAGAAATCAACGGTGATTGTATCACCCAATTTGTAATTGTCTTCAAATCCTGGAATTCAATGACCTTCTTCTTTACTGAAGAACCTGCTTTCTTAAAGTGACCAAGCTCTGCTTTGGTAGCACGTTTTTTTCTGCTTTGTCATCGAAACCTAATTGAAGCGCATCATAGCCATCCACCTCTTTGGTTCTGACTTGGGTAACTACGCAAGGACCTGCTTCTATGATGGTACAAGGTATATTCTTACCGTTCTCATCAAATATGCTGGTCATGCCAATTTTTCCAATTAACCCAGACATAAAATTAAATATTTGTTATTAAGTTATTACATTTTAATTTGATAATTAGCCCTCCCAAGGCTTGCTAATCACCAAAAATAGTTCAGGGTCAAAAAAATGCCCTAGGCTTTTTAACCCTGAATCATTTTTATCCGTTTTTTTCCCCTAACCCACAGTTTCGGGACATTTTTAATCTTGCTAAAGCGTCTATCACACTTTTTATCACGATATCTACACCACTTGGCAATTCCAATTTCATCAAAGCATCTACTGTTTTTGATGAAGCACTGTAAATTTCGAGAAGACGTTTGTGAGAGCTTAATTGAAACTGCTCACGCGCTTTCTTATTTACGTGTGGTGAACGCAATACAGTAAATATCTTTTTATGGGTTGGTAGTGGAATAGGCCCTACTACCACAGCTCCAGCAGCTTTTACTGTCTTTACGATTTTTCTCAGCCGATTTATCTACCAAGTTATGATCGTATGATTTTAACTTTATTCTTATTTTTTTGTTGATTACTCATTTTTATCAATAATTTAGTTGCCTCTGGCGTTTTTAATTACTTCATCTGCTATGTTTGATGGGGTTTCTGCGTAGTGAGAGAACTCCATAGTAGAGGTAGCACGTCCTGATGATAGTGTACGCAATGACGTTACGTAGCCAAACATTTCTGATAGTGGCACAAATGCTTTTGATTACCTTAGCACCGTTACGGTCGTCCATATTGTTCACTTGTCCACGGCGGCGGTTTAAGTCACCTACTATATCACCCATATTTTTCTTCTGGAGTAATAACCTCCAATTTCATAATAGGCTCCATAAGTACGGCTTTCGCTGCACGTGCTGCTTCTTTGTATCCTAACTTAGCAGCTAACTCAAATGAAAGTGAATCAGAGTCTACAGGGTGGAATGAACCATCGATAAGAACTATCTTCATCGCATCCATTTCAAAAGCCTGCTAAAGGTCCGCTCTTCATTGCTTCTTTGAAACCTTTTTTTCTACTGATGGTATATATTCTTTAGGAATGTTACCACCTTTGATTTCGTTCACAAATTCAAGACCCATTTTGCCTTCTTCAGCTGGCTCCATACGGAACACGATATCAGCAAATTTACCACGTCCACCTGTTTGTTTCTTGTACACTTCGCGGTGGTTAGCAACGCCTGTGATAGCCTCTTTGTACTCTACTTGTGGCTGACCTTGGTTTACTTCTACCTTAAACTCGCGTTTTAGACGGTCTACGATGATATCTAAGTGTAGCTCACCCATTCCTGAGATGATAGTTTGTCCAGAAGCTTGGTCTGTCTTCACTTGGAAGGTTGGGTCTTCTTCAGCTAATTTAGCCAATGCCATACCTAATTTATCAACGTCAGCTTTTTGTTTTAGGTTCTACTGCAATACCAATCACAGGATCAGGGGAATACCATACTTTCAAGTACGATAGGATATTTCTCATCGCAAAGGGTATCACCTGTTTTGATATCTTTAAATCCTACTGCTGCCCCTATATCACCTGCTTCGATGTATTCGATAGGGTTTTGCTTGTTAGCGTGCATTTGGTAGATACGAGAGATACGCTCTTTGTTACCTGAACGGGTGTTCAATACGTAAGAACCTGCATCTAGGTGACCTGAGTAAGCGCGGAAGAATGCCAAACGTCCCTACATAAGGGTCAGTAGCAATTTTAAACGCTAAAGCTGAGAAAGGAGCATCAACGGCTGGTTTGCGTAGGGCAGGTTCGCCAGTTTCTGGGTTAGTACCCTCGATAGCTTCTTTGTCAAGAGGTGAAGGCAAGTAGCGGCATACCGCATCAAGCATAAATTGCACCCCTTTGTTTTTTTGAATGATGAACCACACACCATTGGGATAATAGCCATATCCATTACGGCAGCACGTAGTGCTTTGTGTATTTCCTCTTCGGTGATAGAGCTTTCATCTTCCATAAATTTCTCAAGAAGACCTTCGTCATAACCTGCTACTTCTTCAATAAGTTGCGCGCGGTATTTAGTTACGTCTTCTTTCATTTCTTCAGGTATCTCTACTACGTCAAAAGTAGAACCTGAATTTTCTTCGTGCCATACGATAGCACGGTTTTTAATCAAATCTACTACCCCTTTAAAGTCTGCTTCATCACCAATTGGCAATACGATAGGCACTGCGTTTGATTTAAGCATATCTTTCACTTGGTTGCAAACATTTAGGAAGTTAGCTCCTTGGCGGTCCATTTTGTTTACGAAACCAATACGTGGCACTTTGTAGTTATCAGCCAAACGCCAGTTAGTTTCTGACTGAGGCTCTACTCCGTCTACAGCCGAGAAAAGGAATACTAATCCGTCTAATACACGTAGTGAGCGGTTTACTTCCACTGTAAAGTCCACGTGGCCGGGAGTATCGATAATGTTGAAGTGATACTCTTTAGCATCGGCAGTAGGTTTACCATTTTTCGGTAGGGAAATTCCATTTTACAAGTAGTAGCAGCTGATTGGATAGTAATACCGCGTTCAGCTTCTTGCTCCATCCAGTCCATTGTTGAAGCTCCATCGTGTACTTCACCAATTTTGTGGGTTTTACCTGTATAGAATAGAATACGTTCAGTAGTGGTGGTTTTTGCCCGCATCAATGTGAGCGGCAATACCTATGTTTCTTGTATATTTTTAAATCTCTACTCATCGGTTTAATTAAAATCTAAAGTGTGAGAACGCTTTGTTAGCTTCAGCCATACGGTGCGTATCCATTTTTTTCTTCACAGCTGCACCTTCTTCTTTTTGAAGCGGCGATAATTTCAGCTGCTAATTTTTTTGTGCCATAGATTTCTCGTTGCGTTTACGAGCATACCCGATAAGCCATTTCATAGCCATAGACACTTTGCGGTCTGGGCGAATTTGCATCGGAATTTGGAAGGTAGCTCCCCCTACACGGCGTGAGCGTACTTCTACGTGAGGCATTACATTAGTAAGTGCGTCTTTCCAAACTTCTAATGCCGTTTTTTTCGTCATTATTTTTTTCTTTTGTTCTACTATGTCAATAGCGTCGTAGAACACCTTAAAAAGCCACTGATTTTTTTACCGTCCCACATTAGGTTGTTCACAAAGCGTGTCACCAATTGGTCGTTAAACTTAGGGTCTGGTAAAAGTGGGCGCTTTTTAGCCTGTCTTTTTTTCTCATTTCTTTTCAGTTAAAAGATTTTTGTGTTAAATTACTTTTTTTCTTACCTTTAGCTGGTGCTGCAGCGGCTTGTCCTGGTTTAGGGCGTTTAGCACCGTATTTAGAGCGGCGTTGGGTTCTGCCGGCTACTCCAGCCGTATCAAGCGCCCCGCGCACTATGTGGTATCTAACACCTGGTAAATCTTTTACCCGTCCGCCTCGTACCAATACTATCGAGTGCTCTTGGAGGTTGTGTCCTTCACCTGGGATGTAAGCGTTCACCTCGTTGCCGTTAGTCAAACGAACACGCGCTACTTTACGCATTGCTGAGTTCGGTTTCTTAGGCGTTGTGGTGTACACACGTGTACATACACCTCTGCGTTGTGGGCACGAATCCAAAGCCACCGATTTACTCTTCTTGGTAATTCTGGTTCTTCCTTTTCGTACTAATTGTGAAATTGTTGGCATAATTTACAATACTATATATAATTATTTAATTGTTTGCTTGTTTAGCTATCTTATTAGTAATCAGCAGCAATCAGCCACTATTTTTTTCTAAGAGTTGGCTGCAAAAGTACTACATTTATTTGTAATACACAATATTTCTTTCTATCAAAAATAGCAAGCCTTCCCTGAAAAATAAGCCGTTATTCAACGTCTCAATTTCAGAAAAAAACACTGATTATCAGATATATACAATTTATCCTCCGTCAGAAATCGCTGTATTACAACCTCTTACATTTTTTTCTATTTTTGTTACAGATATAACAAAATAATTTATATTTTTTTATTGAAAAGAATTAGAGCCCCCAACAGTAATTTCTAAAATCGGGGGTTCTTAATCTTATTCCTGTGTAATTGATAATCTCAAAAAATGGCTTTCGAATATCACATTCGTTCCTGAAATTTCATTGTAGGCAAGGGTACCAATAACTGATAGAGCAATAATCCCTACAAAAAATAAAACTTTTCTCGTTGAAAAACAGCGCACAATACACTAAGTATACAACAGCAGGCACAAAAAAAGCAAATAAGGCAATGTTGTCCTTACACTGCTATCGCTAAGCAACAAAGAAGCTACTGCTAAAACGAATAAGAAAGGAGCGAACATAAGCAATAACCCCTTGCGTGTTTCTTCTTTACTTTTGGTTCTAAACAGAAAGAAAGAGACTGTTGCCGACAGTATCAGGAACGTACATAGCATATAAGGGTGGTAACCATCAAAGATTATCCCTGCTAAAATATAAAGTGATACCACTATCAAATTGTTTCTAAGAACTTGTTTCATAAGGCAGTTTATTTTTAGAATTACAATGCAAACTTATACAACAAAAAAATCAAAAAAACAAATAATTGATAAAGTTTAACTTTTTTTACTCTCTTAAAGTAGCTCCTAAACTTTGCTCAAAAAGCAGTTTGCAGTTTCTGCATCGTTTTATCGATTTGCTTATCGGTGAGCGTTTTTGTTTTTCCTCTTGCAAGATAAAACTTACCGCATAACTCTTCTTGCCTGCTGCCAATTTATCACCCTGATACACATCAAATAAATTAATTTGTTTCAAAATGCTTTTCTCGGTCGCAAATGCTACTCTATATAGGTCAGCAAAGCTTACCTTATCGTCAAGTAGTAGTGCTAAATCGCGGCGCACTTCAGGATATTTCGATATCTCTTTGTAGACTACTTTATGACCTCTCACTTGCTCAAGTAGGGTTTCCCAATGCAAGTCAGTGTAAAGCACCTCTTGCTTAATATCAAAATCCTTAAGTATCTTGTGCTTCACTACCCCCATTGTTCCCAATAGCGTTTCGCCATACATCCAACGGAATCCTTCAGCGGCTACATTATCAGTAGGCTCTAACGGAAGGGTAGTAACCTCCTTAAGTCCTAAACGCTCAAAAAGAGCTTCTACGCTACCTTTTAGCTCAAAGAAACTCACAGGGCGTGGCGTAGTAGTCCAACTCTGAGGCAATTGGTTACCTGTCAGATATAATAATAGGTGTTTCTGTTCGTCGTACTTACCACCACTCACGCGGTAGTTTTTGCCAAACTCAAACAATCTGAGGTCTGAGCGTTTGCGGTTGATATTATAGCTTACCACCTCTAAACCTGAAAACAACAAATTGGTGCGCATATAGCCCAAATCGCTACTAAGCGGATTGAGCAGCTTCACAGCCTCTTCAGGAGCAGCCTCATAGCTGGTAATTTCTTTTTCTGACACCAAACTATTGGTCATTATCTCATAATATCCCTGCCCTGTAAGCTGTGCCGCTACTACATTCTGCATATTCAAGTCGTCATACTTAGACGAATGCGACATCGAGGCGTTTATTTTCTCAGAAAAACTGATGTTGTTATAGCCGTAAATACGCAATATCTCTTCTATTACATCTGCCTCGCGCTGTACATCTACTCGATAAGAAGGTATTAACAGACCTAACCCGCGTTCGGTTAGCGAACTTACCTTTATATCAAGCGAGTGCAAAATCGATTTGATAGTATCGCGTGGTATCTTCTGCCCGATGAGCTTATCTACATTTTCAAAGGCAAGAAATACCTGAAAATCGTCTTTCTTCTTAGGATAGAAATCTATCACATCCGATGAGATAACGCCACCCGCTATATTTTCTATCAATACAGCAGCATACATCAGCGCGTATTTACAATCTTCTATATTGATACCTCGCTCAAAACGATAAGAAGCGTCGGTACTGATGCTATGCCTTTTAGCCGTCTTGCGCACTGACACAGGGTCAAAATAAGCACTCTCTAAAAATACATTCCGAGTAGAGTGAGTTACACCTGAATCTTGCCCGCCTAATACCCCTGCTATGCAAAGTGGTTTTTCAGCATCGTAAATCATTAAATCTTCAGCGTCAAGAGTGCGTTTTACCCCATCAAGGGTAGTAAAGACGGTACCCGCCTCTGCTGTTTTTACGATGAGTTTTCGCCCTACTATATGGTCGGCATCAAAAGCGTGCAAAGGTTGCCCTAATCCGTGTAGCACATAGTTAGTAGCATCTACCACATTATTCTTAGGAGTGATGCCAATAGCTTTTAGCCTGTTTTGCAACCAAGCGGGCGACTCGCCTACTCGCACGTTCGAGATGGCAACCCCCGTATAGCGTGGCACAAGTTTTTTGTTTGTTACCTCAATATCTACTTTTACTGAACGGTTGTCTACGTGAAATTTAGTAACCGAAGGGGTAATAAGCTCAAGCGATATACCTTTTTGTATAAGTCCCGCACGCAGGTCGCGAGCTACACCATAGTGACTCATCGCATCGGCGCGGTTAGGGGTCAGTCCTATTTCAAACACTTCATCAGTTTCTACCTGAAAAACCTCAGCACAAGGGGTACCAACGGCATATTTATCATCGAGTACCATTATCCCATCGTGACTTTCGCCTAAGCCCAACTCGTCTTCAGCGCAAATCATACCGTAACTTTCCTCTCCGCGTATTTTTCCTTTTTTTATTTCAAAAGGCTTCCCTTCGTGGTCGTACAGTACAGTTCCTATAGTAGCTACAGGCACTTTTTGTCCTTTAGCCACATTAGGAGCGCCACATACTATCTGTAGTGGTGCCTCTTGACCTACATCTACTTTGGTAATTTTTCAGTTTATCAGCATTAGGGTGTTTTTTCGCACTCTAATACCAATCCCACTACCACGCCTTTCAGTCCGCCTTTTACACTTTCAAAAGGTTCGATACCTTCTACCTCCAAACCCAAATCAGTAAGGATTACGCCGGTTTCTTCTGTAGCGAGGTCTAATTTTAAATACTGTTTTAACCAGTTATACGATATTTTTCATATAGTTCTTTTTTTCAATTAATAAATTTGTATATTGGCAAATTTTATTGTCATATCAACATCAAATCAAGAAACATTTGTCTTACCTCTTCTTGTTCATCTTTATTGGTTATATACTGAAAACCAAATCTTTCATAAAAAGGTAATGCTTGCCTATAAGCATCTACTGTTATCAATCTGCAAGCCTGTTTCTTATTTAGTTCTATAGCTTCATTTATGATACCCTCAAGCAGAATACTCCCTAATCCTTTTCCCTTTATAGGTCTTATCAATTCCCCAGACGACCTATTTTTTTAGCGAGGGTATATTCTTCAAATGTCTTTTTCCTATGAGGTATTAAGTTTTGTACAAACTTCTTATACTGACTTTTAGAGGGGAAAAAGCTCCTCTCTTATCTGCAAACTATCGCTTAGCACACTATAAAAAAACCTAAAAGTACGCTCATTGTTTTCTACAATAAAAGTAGTAGCCAACATTTGTTTTTTTGATAAAGAATAGCTTCTTTAAATAAGAAGTCATTCAAATCTTCATCTTCACAATCAAAAAGGTTTTTATGGTGTGGTCTTCTGTAAGCAATAAAAAAAGATAAATCTTTAAACATTTTCTTTCTTAATTATCTATTTACTACTTTCTTTAAATATTGATTTTAAAAAAATCTTGCACTTTCTTGTATCTTCTCACGGTCAAGCACAATACCTTTCTCTTTTAGATAATCTTTATAATTATCTAATTTATTCAAAAAAATCAAGGGCTTCTTGCCCTTCAAGCACTAGGGGTAGGTTGTATCTCTCTTGCCATATCTCTTATTGTTTTTCAGCGTGCAAAAGTACAAAAAAATTAGTAAATTAGCAAACTGACGAATTTGCTAATTTACTAATCTGCTTATTTACCACTTAATTTGCTTCGTTGTTAGTAAGCTTTAGCTACTTGTGCCGATGCAGTAAATGAGGTAATCATATTGTTGAGCATCTCGCTACCTGCTTCAGGCGAATTAGGTAGCAAAAATAAGGTTACTGTTGGTTTGTTGTCCTACCGCTTGTAGCGTGTCGTAGTGCTGAGTGATGACTATCAGCGCAGAGGCTTCTTGCGAGCTTACCCCTACTTTCTGTAGTACATCTACGCTTTCTACCAGTCCTCGGGCTATCTCACGGCGCTGGTCAGCAATACCTTGTCCTTGTAGGCGTTTGCTTTCAGCTTCTGCTTTTGCTTTTTCTACTATCAAGATGCGTTGGGCATCACCTTCGTACTGAGCCGCTACTTTTTCGCGTTCAGCAGCGTTAATGCGGTTCATCGCTGCTTTCACCTGTGCATCAGGGTCTATATCAGTCACAAGGGTTTTTAATGATGTCGTAACCATAAGTCTCCATCGACTCTTGTACCTCGCGTTTTTACAGCTATAGCGATATCGTCTTTCTTCACAAACACATCATCAAGCTTCATCTTAGGCACCTCAGCACGGACTACGTCAAACACATAGCTGGTAATTTGGTCGTGTGGGTACTCAAGTTTATAAATAGCATCGTATACCTTTTTCTTTGATAACCACAAACTGTACCGATACTTTTTATTTTTCACAAACACATCGTCTAAAGTTTTTAGTTTCTACTATCACATCTAACTGTTGAATCTTAAGACTGATGCGAGCCGCAATCTTATCAATAATAGGTATTTTTCATCTGCAAGCCCGAATGGCGAATGCTCTCAAATTTACCAAATCGCTCAATAGATACTGCCGTCTGCTGACGTACGGTGAAAAAAAGTAGAAAGCAGAAATACCACTGCTAAAAAAATACTAAAATGTAAAAAAAGTAATACTCATTTCTTTATAATTATTAATTGTTAGTTCTTAATTCAAAAAAATTGGTTAGTAGTGCTTATACCAATCTTCCCCTGTAAGGTCGTAAATACGCTGTATCTTCTGTATGAAATCTTCAAAATCAATATTTAGGTCAATAAGCTCACCCGAATGAATGTCGAATACCCAACCGTGTACCAACGGAGTGCGGTATTGCAGGTAACTCTCTTGCACTACAGCCATTTTAGTAACGTTGAAACATTGTTCTATCACATTTATTTCCACAAAACGGCGGTATCGTTTATCTGCATCGGTGATAGCATCTAACTCCTCTTGGTGCAAGCGATACACATCACGAATAGTCCGCAACCAAGGGTTTAACAGTCCGTAGTCTTTAGCCTGCATCGCTGCCTTTACCCCACCACAATCATAATGCCCACATACCACTATATGCTTCACATTTAGGTGCTCTACTGCATACTGTATCACAGCGGTCGAACTCATATCAAGGGTATTAACTACATTGGCTATATTGCGGTGCACGAACACTTTCCCAGGTCCTACCCCCATCATCTCTTCAGCGGCCACCCTACTGTCAGAACAGCCTATGTACAGATAGTCCGGATTTTGGTCAGCAGCTAATTTTTCAAAGAAATGCACATCAGCCGCTTTCCTATTTCTTACCCATTGCTGGTTATTCTCAAAAATTTGTTTGTACGTATCCATAAAGTTATTATTTAGCACTTCTCATCTTCGCAACAGCAGTCAGGGGCGTCAATCTCAAGCGTAGCGTGACTGATATGCTGATGTAATAAGGTATGCTTCAGTTCTTTCTTCAGCTCCATTACCTCCTTAAGCGGCAAACATTCTTTCAGCACTATATGCGCCGTAAGGGCGTTTTGCGAACTACTAAGTGCCCAGATGTGTATGTGGTGTACCCCAGCTACTAAGGGGTGCGCCTCGAGCTGTTCTCTAATATGCGACCCATCTACATCAGCAGGCACGCCGTCTAAAATAAGTTTTACGCTTTCTTTCAGCAAGCCCCAAGTAGAGAAGAGTATCACAATAGCCACTACAAAACTGCTGATAGGGTCAGCTATATTCCAGCCGGTGAAGTAGATAATCGCTCCTGAAACAATCACCCCTACCGACACTAAGGCATCAAGCATCAGGTGCAGAAAAGCGCCTTTGATATTAATATCGGTCTGTTGTCCTTTGTAAAACAAGAAAGCTGAAACAGCATTGATAACTACTCCTATAAAAGCGGTAATCATTATAGCCGAGCCTGCCATTTCGGGCGGCGAAGAAAGTCGTTCAAAAGCCTCAATAAAAATCTTGACTACTATATACATCAGCAGCACTGCATTGATAAGCGAGGCTAATATCGAAGCTTTTTTATAGCCATAAGTATACAATTGGGTAGCGGCCTTATGGGCGAGCTTCATACCGATAAGCGAAATAACTAAACTAGCTACATCGCTTAGGGTTGTGACTGGCATCAGAGATAAGGGCTAAGGAATTGACGCTAAAACCTACCACAAATTCAATAATTGTATAAAGTAGATTTAACCCTATACCTATGTAGAAAGCGCGATTTAGCTGCTGAAGGTCAGCTACTGAATGCTCGTGGTGGTGATGATGGTGATGGTGGTGATGTTCTTCTTCCATAAACGATGGCTCATTTAAAGTTTTTTTGCGACTACAAAGGTAAAACTTTTTTTGTAAAAACAAAAAAATTATTTGCTGATTTATCAATTATTTGCCGATTTGCCTTTTTGCACATTATCAGCACTCCTAGAATCACTAAACCCAAAAAGCCAATACTGATAAGTTGTGCCTTTGCTGGCGCTGATCTTGCTTTTTGGTATTGCTGTACTTGGTACGCCTCTACCCTACTCTGATGCACCTCTTGCGCTACTAAAGCATTCGTTGCCGCCTGCTGATGCGCCTCTTGCTGTTGCTGTAGCTTTTATGCGGACTTTTGCATTGCTACTATCTCGCGGAGGCTGCCATTCAAACTCTAAAGTAGCGCCTTGCCACTGATGATGTGCTTGCCTTTTGTGCCGCAATCGCTATCTGCTGCACGCTATCGCGCTGCCCCTCATAGCGTTGCGCAGCATATTGTTGTTCAGTACGGACTACCCGCCTGCTGCGGCAGCCTACAAGTCCCTATCGCACATACTAACGATAGGACAACCGGAATATTAGGTTTCTTTTTTTCATTTTTTTCTAATAGTTAATTGTAATTAATTTTTGTTTCATCTGTTAGACTCATCGGCTCATCGTCAAATTGGCTCATCGACAAATTGGCAAATTGGCAAATCGGCTAATCAAGCGGCAAAGTTTTTTTGTGCATAAGCAGGGTCGGTAGCATAGCCAGCTTGCGCCACTGCTAGGGCAAACTTATAAGGGTCTGCCCTAACCGCTAAAGCCTTAGCATAGCGCTTGTTCTTAAAGAAAAAAACTGAGCGTGATCAGCAAAACAGGCTTCGGCAGAGGGATAAGCCCTAAACCAATCTTTCACTATACATTCATACCTACCGTCAGGGCGAAGGCGTACGCTGATAATGGCGAGGAACTGCCCTACAGCAGGCGGTGCGCTGAGTATCTCGGTGGTGAGCAATAGCTGTCGGTCAGCTTCGCTACTGTTGCGCGAGGCTTTTTACTCCAAAAAAACATATTCCTCGGTGCGTGCTGCCCCCAGCCACTCTCTAAGGCTGCCTGCGCTAAGATAAAGAGGTGCGAGATACCTGTCTGCTCCTCAACTGCCAGTGCTGCCTCTCTGTATTTAAGTTCAAAAATCTTGTACTATTGTTTCCATACTATTATTTGTTCTTGGTTGCCAACAAAAGCGTTTCAACCGCATTTTTCAAGTTCTTTAATGCGCTGGTTAGCCTCATTAAGGTCAGCGATAGCTCTGGCATATTTAGCCGATAGGGTCGTCTATCATTTCGCGATAGATATGTATTGCCTTATCTACGTTATCGAGCTCGCTGCTCTGTAGTTCCACTCGCTGCTTAGGGTCTGCCGAAAAAGCCAGCCCGCAAAGCCCGAGAGCAATAATCCTATAAAGGAAAAAAAGTGTTCTTTTTAGTAAGTCCATACACATTAATTTGTTAATTTGCCGATTTGCTAATTTGCTAATTAACAAATCGGCAAATTGACTAATTTTAAAGGGTTATTTCTTTAGTTACTACGTTATTAGGGCGGTCGGTAGCCGTTACGAGTATTTTGCTACCGCTAAGTGTTGCATTGATAGCGGTAGTAGTATACACCCACTTACCTTCGCTAAGAGCAGCAGCCCCTTCTTCTATAGCCGAGTTGTTAGCAGCAACTATCTTCACCTTTACAGTCATCACTTTCGAAGCGTCGGCTACCTCTATAGCTATTTTCTCACCATTATGAGCGCCTGTATAAGCTGAAGTGTCGATACGGTCTATTACCGGAGCCTTCAAATAGTCAGCTATAGCCATTATGTAAGCACTTACTCCGGGTCGTTTAGCAGCCTCATCGGTGTATGCTTTTTTAAGAGTAGGATTTTCCAAAGCATTTTTGGCATATACAGTTGCTTTAGCGAACTTTTGGTGGTGAGCCTCTTGTTTAGGCGTCTTACTCACCTTGTAATTAGGAAATTTAGTAACGATAGTTCTACCATTTACTTGTTTAAATACGAGTTGTTTACCAACTTTTCCGCTCAATCCAGCGATTACGATGTTGTTTTTTTACTTTTTGCCATTTTTTTAATCTTTTAAGTTGAACAATTAGTTAAAGAGCGCTCTTTGTTTATTTGTTTTTTTGACGCTGCAAAGGTGCGGCAAAAAGCAAAACGCTGCAAATAGTTGTCACATCGTGTTACAACCCTGTCTCATCATACTACAGCTAAAGCCCCAAAACCACTAAAAGAGACGAAAAAAACTGTGTGTTTTTCGTCTCTCTGATTTGACTTTTGTCTTCAGAAAAGGGCTATGCCTTCTTTTGTTTCTCTAACATTCGTTTCTCTAACATTCGTACTGAAACAAAAGTCGAAACAACTGCTGCTAAAGAAAGGAGATTGAAGAGCAATTCTGTTTCTTGCCATTTTAAGAAAAACTACAAGAATAGCTGCTATCAAAAGCCCCCTTAATAACCATTGGTATATTCTAAAAGTTTTTCTTTGACATAGGGCGATCTTCTTCTGAAATAAAAAGCTCGGATTTTTGATAAAAAAATTCAGTCATAGTATAAAAAAATTATTGAGTTATGATTCAGTATTAGTGAGGCAAAGGTATGAGTATTCTTAATATACCCTCAGGGTTACAAAACTTTCATCTTCATAGCGTTTAAATTTATAAACAGCATCATTCATCAGCCCTTTGTTAAATACACCTAATGAGGCAAGCAACTCAAACTGTTGCTGAGTAAGCCCCGTCACGCGCTTAAAAAGCTCTGGTTCCAAGCGCCGCACCACATCGTAAAAAGTTTCTTCTCGATAGGTAGTCAGGTACATAAAGTACGGAATACGCGTAGCGAGTTTGCGCAACTTCTTCTGTATTTCGCTGCGCTTTGTTTTATACTCTTTTTCTTCTTCAGTTATTTTCCTATCGGGCTTTTCTCCTTTTTCGGCAGCCTCTTTCTTGGCTTTCTTTATCTTCTCACTCTTGTTAATCATAGTGGTAATATCATCGCGCAGCGAACGAAAATCTTCTATACTCTCCAAAGCAGCCATCGCTTCGGCGTTGTTAATCAGCCGATTTAAGGTAAGGGTATCTACATTCACCAGCAGATTGCTCTCCCAACGGCGCACCAGCTGGTTGGCAGTTGTACCCACTATAATTTTTGTCTAATATATCCTGTGCATTAATAGCGTCTAATCGTCCCCCTTCGTAGTAAAGTACCGGCAAAAAGTGTATAAACTCAGCTACTGCCCGCTCCCTGCTTATCTCACTGTTCATCGTCAGCTGACCGCAGTATTGGTCTATCTGCTTCAGCGCACGGTCAGGAGCAAAGTCAAACACATAACAAAGGGTTTTAACTATTTCCTCGCGGTTAGGCGAAGTCTTATTCGGGTTTTTCAGTACCCAAGGAGTCTGCACCCTAAAAATCGACTGAAAATAAGTCTCCGGACTAGTAAGACTTCTCAATACAAAAAAATACCCGACCACGCAGGCACCGATACCCCTGTAGTGAGCTTACCACAAGATAGCGTAATCGACTCCGATGTAATAGGGTCGCCCATTTGCTGTTTCATACGCCTCAAAGCCTCTTCTCCTATCCCTGCCTTAGTGCCCGAGCAGTTGATAATCTTATAGCTTTTTGAAAAAAACACATTGGCTTTTAGCAGATTTTCCATCGCATCACAAGCCGACACATTAGGCAAAAAACCAAAAAGTATGTTGCAAGTTTCTGAGCAATTCTACATCCGAAAAAGGCATAGGGGCAAAAATATCTGCTTTTAGGTCGCTTTCATTAGCCTCTAAAAATTGCCCTTTGATAAAGCTTAACCAACCTTGCACCGCTGTTTCATATTTGAATTTGGCGTTCTTCCCCTTGCCTTCCGCTTTAAAAAACACGTTGAGGTCAAACTCATCTTTATCACCTTTCTCAGCCATTTCTTCTACCTTCTGGGGCAGTTTGTAGAGCATCATCTGCATTTTAGGCAGCGACAGATAGGGGTTATTATCGCCCTGCCATTGCTCTTTGGCTTGCTGCTCATCGGTATATGTCCAGCTAAAAATCTGGTCTTCTAAAAAATCACCGTTTTGCAGCGCACGAAAAGGGGTGCCTGATAAATACAAATAATGGTTAGTAGTAATAGGCAGTGCTTCCTCATCAAAATCCTCTACAAAGCTAATATCGTTACCCTCTTCATTTTCTATATCCTTAGCCTCTGTTCGGTAGTCTTCGTACTCTTTTTTGAGTTGCTTTTTCTATCTCTGTTTTTAGAATCACTAAAAAGATCTTGTGCTTTTTTTCGCGCCACGCCCCAAAGTGGTATTCGTCAAATATCACACAATCCCAATGCGTTTGGTGTATCCATTGGTTTTGCTCTTTAATGCCCTCCGTAGCTCTGTCTTTGCCCAATAGGTCTTGAAACGAACCAAAATACACATATGGGCGCTTCTTATCTATTTGCTCCCGCGAGGTGTCAAGCTCCGACTGCGATACAAACTGCCAGCCTTGAAAGTCGGTATGAGTAAGCAGGTCTTCGCGCCACGCATTTACCACAGCAGGCTTAAAGGTGATAACAAGCAAGTGCTTCCAACCCATCGCTTTAGCCAACTGATAGGCAGCAAAGGTTTTTTTCCGAAGCGCATTTTGGCATTCCAAAGGAAGTGCGGTATATGCCCCTCAGTTGGCGGGTTGTTCTTAAAGAAAGTAGCTGTAATAGCTACCGCTCTTTGTTGTTCAGGGCGCATTGCAAAACTGTGATAGCGAGTCGCATCAGTATCGTATTGCCCTATCTTTTCATAGGTAATACACGCTTTTAGCTGCTCTACGCTACAGCGAAACCACTCGCCTTTTTCACGCACCACCCCCATACGTTGCAAGCGACGATGAATTTCGTGGTCGGTAAAGAAGGTGCCGTCATTGCGAATAGCGAGCTCATCGAGTTCTATACGCCACGTTTGTTGGGGCATTTTTACGGCTTCAGTTTGCTCGCGCACGCGTTCTTCAGCAGTGCGGGTAGTATACCCCACCTTTAGGCAATCAGGGAAACACTCATCAGAATACGCATAAATACGAGGAATATTCATAAAATCAGTAATTAGTTAGATTATTTTTTTCAGATGTTGTTTTGGGTATGCTTTTTCTTTTTCTATAGCCTCTAAGAGTTCTCTTAAAAAGCTTTTCTCTAGCTTCAAAAAAAGTCCTTTGGTTACTTCTTTTTCTACAACCTTCTCTAATTTCTCTCTCTTCTCTTGCTATAGAGCTAAGTATAAGAACCAAGCTGTTTTTGTAACAACTGTACTCTTGTTAGGTTTGCTTTTTTTCATTTTATAAAGTTTTTTTATTTTTTTAATATTTTTTTAGGTTATAACATTATCTTTTAATTATCTTCTCGTGGTTTATCTAATTTCAGAATAATATTCTTTTTCTCTTCCGAAGAAAAAAATTATATTATACTTTTTCTTTCAATACTTCAAAAAGGTCTTCTATTGTGAATACACAATTTAATGCTTTTTAAACGTTCTACCAATTCCTTCCATTTAATATTTTTTTCTCAATCCTACAATTTTTCAACCTCTTTCAAATATTCATTCCATTCATTATTGAATTTTTTTCTTCAAGATTTTTTTAATATCATCTTTTTCTGGTTAAAAACATAAATATTTCAAAAGAAAGACTTGAATTATCTTTTTCCCAATGGAGGTACGAAAGGATGTAAAAACAAGTCCTCTTTTTTTCAATAAAAGAGTTTATTTGCAAAAGCTCTTTTTCTCGAATCTGACATCTATTTCAGTTTTTATCGTAAACATAAGTAAGATTTTTCTTTTTTTCTTCCATTTTTATTTTTAATTTAAATTGTTAAACATTCTACTCCATTGGTCTTACCATTTTTTTCTATATAAGCTATTTCTTCCGCTGTAAGACCGTATTTGCGGTATAGCTTTTTCGTCTGTCCATTCCTCATCAAAATCTTGCTGAGGAACAAATTGATAAACACCTCTCATTGCATCTTGTGTTTTTTTCTTTATATTGAGCATAAAATGAAAAAAACTTAGTTCGTATATATCGTATTACACTCCTACATCTTTTTTTCATTAGCAAAAGGTCCTATTACTAAAGTAAGTTTGTGTACAACAAGAATTAGGTGCTGCATAAATAGGCTTAATATTATCAGTACTTATTTCCCCTGTTCCAAAAAAACTTTAGGAATAAGTATTTTATGTTCAGAAACCCATTGTTTATTTTTTTGCTAATTTGTTCTTCGCTTATATATCCCACAAATTGATTTCCAAATATTTTTTTACAGCACCCTTGAAAGGGTCTTTTTTTATATGATTTAAACGAAGATAACAATCCAAAAGGTGTTTGTACACTAACAAACTCACTAAAGCTCTTTTCATTAAAAATCTCTAACTTTATGATAAATGCTAATAGCTTGATTGTCTCGTATAAAGGAGTCCGCTCCTTCTTCTTTTAAAGGTCGTGTCATTTCAGATATAACTTCTCCATTTTCATAGGAAACAACGCGGCAGTCTCCTTTATATTCTCTATCCCAAAGAAAATAGTTTACACCTCCTTTTATTTCTACCCCTAGAAATACTTCTGAAGCATCTGGAAAATCGTGAATTTCTTTAATTCGTCTATCATTCAACATCTTCTCTCTAAAATCGTCTAAACCTCTACCACCTGCAAACCACCTACTGGGTACAATCATACATAAATAACGAGGGTTTAAGGTTATGGCTTGCTCTATAAACTTATGGTAAATAGCTATGGCAAAACTTTTACTCTCGACACCCACATTTAGCTGGTAAGGAGGATTGCCGATGATTACATCAAATTGCATTTCTTTATAAGGGTTTTTGTTATGTATAAATAGATAGGCGTGTTGTTCAAGGGCGGTACGTTGCTCAGCGCCAAACTCTCGCTCTGTAGCCCCACAATAGCTACACTTGCCCCTAACAAAGGTATGCTGACAAGGCGCAAAATAAATATTGCCATCGGGGTTACCTTGCTGGGCAAAAATATCGGTAAGGCAGTGTGCTAACTCGGTAGTATCTTTACTGCAATAAAGGGTACGCCGCGCCATAAATGCCGTAAGTTGGGTAATAGCAATACCGTAAAGTTGCTGCCCCAATATATGGTCAAGGCGCTCCTGAGGGTCAGGTATAACCGTTGCCAAACCTTTCATCAGCCGTTTGGCTATCTCGCGCAAGAATACACCACTCTTAGTAAAAGGGTCTAAAAACTTAGCATTAGGGTTGCTCCACAACGCCTCGGGCAAAGTATCAAGCATACGGTTTACAACCGCTGGTGAGGTAAAAACTTCGTCATTACTCAGATTTGCTAAACAATCTAATACATCCATACTATTGTTAATTGGTTATACAAGTCAAAATTGATAAACTATTACATTGCTGAGAGCTCTACCTAGCGCTATTTATGTTAAACGTTGTAATACGTTTTCCGCTTTTTATATCTTCCAATGCTTTAATTTTTAGTTTTTTTCTTTTCTCTTCAGAGTCTTGTGCTGAGAAAAATAAATATCATCAAAACTAAGCCTAAAATCATATGTACTATTACTCCTGCCATATTGTTTAAATTTTTAAAGGTTATTACTATTGTTTATTTTTTTATTCTATGTCAATTTGCTAATTTGCTAATTTGCTAATTTCTAAATAGGGTTTATACGCTGAGGTCTGTGCGTGTAGTTCATTGTTTGCGCCAAACATATCCAACTGTTTACCTACATTGCCAGTGGTAGTAGTCTCAAAATCAAAAGTGCGATAAGCTACTTGTGTAAAGTCAGGTTCACTAAAAAGCCACTCGTAGAAAACAATAGGCTGCCCATCGGCAGTTTTTGTAGGTAAGGGCATCACCACAAATAAGGTTCTTTTGCATTATAAACCGAACGCTCTCAGCAAGGGCTTTCTCTAAAGAGTGTCCTTGCACTTGTTCGTAGGTATCTAAAAGTTCGTTAAAAAGCCGCTCACGGCATTCGGCTATATTGTCGGGCAATATATCTATCCCATAGATACTGCCCACTACCTGTAGCAAATGGGTATCATACGCCAAAGGTTGTTTGCTGTACTGTTCAGCGAGAGTGCGGAGTTTGCGGCGTAAGATTTCAATAAGGAAGTTGCCATTACCGCAGGCGGGTTCTAAGAAAGTAGCGCTAAGGCTAAAGCTCTGTTCTTTTACCAAATCGAGCATAGCATTCACCTCGCGTGGGTTAGTATACACCTCGCCGTGGTCAGCAACTCGCTGTTTCGATTTTTACTTGTGGAAGTTCCATAGCAAAGAGCCTTCACGTGTTCCAAAGTGAAGAAATAACGCTTAAAAAAAGCGTGGAACAGCAGCTCTACTCTTTGCAAAAATTTAAAAATAGTAGCTCATAGCAAAGGAAGACACTATTGCGCTTCCTTTGCTCTACAGGCTAACCTATATTCTGCGTTGTTTTTAAAAATTTCCAGTTTTTTTAGAATAACAGAATAAAAGCTAACGCTTTTTTTGATAAGTTGTATAAATATAGATATAAAAAAAAGCGTGTACTAAATCATTTTTGTTATTCTAAGGCACTGGAATACCTTCACAACGCAAAAATAGATTTAGCCCACGCCTATAAAGGAGCGAGTCTCTACTTTTTATCCTGCGTTGTTTTAAAAAAATTTCCAGTTTTTTTAGAATAACAGAACAAAAAGCTAACGCTTTTTAATATATCTTTATTTTTGGGTGCATAATTACAACAAAAAAAGCCTATTATGCAATTTTTTTACAAATATTTTTTTAGCAAAACATATATAACTCACTGATAATAAGAAAAAAATAAAAATCAAACAAGTAACTTGTTTGATTTTTATTTTATTCAGTTAAACTATCCCGTAAGTTGTATATTTTTCTTTAGAAAACTATAAATTAGTAAATTTAATCAATAGGGTTTTCAAATTTTACAAAGTTAATAGTAGGAAGTATTACAGGAGCTACACCCGATTGTAGAGTTAAGTTTGAAACGAAAGCCCGTAAGTAAGGATAGGCTATCGCAGGAGCATTTATCTTAAAAAAATGAGAGCTTTTAAATTCTTCTGAAATTTCTTCATCAGTTACAAAAGTTAAACATAGCCTCAATATCTAAGTTGAATTTTTTTGTCGTTCAGAGTTAGATAAAAAAATAATTCTAAAAAAATTCTTATTTTTTTATCACTAAAAACTTTTTTTAAACTTCAAATCAAAAGAATTTTTCTTCTCTTCTTTCTTTGTTATTCAGAAGAGAATAATTCATTTCTACAATCCCCCAGTTTTTCAAATTGTATTTGCATATCTAATCTCTAAATTAATTAAGCTGCGATCCCTAACAATTCTAATTCTTTATCTTCATACTCTGAAGGAGCAAAATATTTTTCTTTCTTCATTAAAAGCAAAAATCATAATTAAAATATTTCTCAGCTTCAAATATATCTTTAAAACTATCTATATCTCCTTCCTTATCTACTTCTTTAAACCCATAAGAAAGAGCTTTTTTCATAAAGTTCATCTGGGTCTATTTCATTAAAATATTTTTTTCTATTTTTATCTTTTTACATCTGCAAGTTTCATAATATTTTTTTCCTCTTTTTACTACTTTCTTTGATTTAATATTTTTTTCTGGATTATAAACTGTACAAATTGTACAATTATTAGTTCTAAAATTTATATCCTTTATTCTTTCCTCTTTAAATTTAATATAAAAAAATTCCCTTTAACAACTTCTAAATGAAGTACTCCATCTTCTCTTGCCAAATTTATAAGTTCTCCATCATAAGGTTCTCTTAAATTTTTTTATTTTTTTCTTCTCCGTCTATTTTTCTATTGTTTTTTTAGAAATTTTTTTCTTTCAAAAAAAGACAGCACTTCAACACCATCTGCTGTTGTTAAATCTAAAAAAATCTATCCTCCTCTACTGCAATTTCTGATTCTATAACTGCAAAACTAGTATACTTATATTTCTTATTATCATTGTCCCAAGACTGTGCTTCTGCCCACTTTTTCTGCTAATTCTATGGTTTTTCTAGCAATACCCTCTACAAAAATAAACCCCATCGCCCTAACCAATGCTGATCACCTCTTGATTTTTTTATAGTTAGCATTAAGTATTCCTTCACAACTGTCAATATCTGTGCCGTGATGTCCTTTTTATAGTAATGATACCCATAAATTATAATTGTATTATAACTCTCTACAAGTATTTATAAATATATATGGGACAAAAGATACATCATTTTTTTGAATTAGGAAATTTTTTCTTCTCTCCTTCACTTTAGATACACTTACACTATACGATGAGCGAAGGATAAGCGAAAGATGAGCGAAGGATAAGCGAAAGAAAGTCGGCGAGCTGGCGCAGCCGAGTATGTGACGAAAGAAAGTCGGCAAGCTGGCGCAGCCGAGTAGGTAACGAAGGATTACCGAACAACAGCAATCACTGCAGCGGTATTGCTACCGCCAAAGCCCGAGGCAGTTTTAAGGAAATAAGTTAGTTGTTGGTGTCGGTGTTCTTTTAGAAGATGCAAAGGGTGAGAAACACCGTTGTCTGAAGAATTGAGGCTCTTTAGTAGCACCCTCTGCGAGCCGCCTCAATGGTAACGATAGTTTCCAAGAGTCCTGCGGTGCCTAAGGTATGCCCAAAATAACCTTTGTAGCTATTCAGTGGCACCTCAAGCAGTTGCGCACGACTAAATGTGTGACTCTCCATCTCGTCATTATAGCGCGTACCAGTGCCGTGAGCGTTGATAAGCTCTATTTGCTCAGGGCGTAATTGGGCTTCCTGCAGCGCGCGCTGTACGCTTTGGTAGAGCCCTTCGCCCGTACGCGAGGGGGCAGATATATGGGCGGCATCATTGATAGAGGCACTGCCCAACAGCTGCGCCTTAGCCCCTTGTGGGTCACACGTTACATAGGCTACTGCTGTAGCTTCGCCTAAAGTGATGCCGTCTCTATCCGGACTGTAGGGCTTGCAAGGGTTCTCACTGATAGCCTGAAACGACTGAAACCCCGAAAGTACAAAGTCGCTTATCTCATCGCCTGCCAATACTATTGCACTGTCGTACGCGCCTGCCTTTAGCAATCGGTCAGCTACCGATAACGCCATCACTCCTGATACACAGGCATTAGAGAGGACTATAGGCGGAGAGGTAACCCCCAACTGGGCTGTTATTTTGTGTGCCAAAGTAGAGAGATAAGGCAAAGAGGCATCAGTAGATAAATGGTTGATATTGCCTTTGGTAGTAGAGAGGATAAAAGCAGTACGCGAGGTGATAGCAATACGTGGTAGTAGAGGTTGCACTGCCAAAAGCAGCAATTGCTCTAAGCGCGAAAACTCCCCTTTGAAAGGGGTCGTAACAAATTGAGCAGCTATTCCCTCATCGTCTATCTTCGATAAGGGAATAGCTGCCCATCTGCCCATAGTGGGGTGTTTTGCAATACCCGATTGCCCTTGTAGTACAGCCTCTATAGTACTAACAAGGTCAAAGCCCAAAGGGGTCACTATGTTATACTCTGTAAAAAACAATCTTTTCCTAATTATGCGCTTGCGGCTCACCTCTTACTAACCCTACATAACTTATAACGGCTACTACTATACAAATCGCCATAGCAAAGACCATTGGGCGTTCAGTATCAATGGTGAAGAGGGCAAGAAGCATACCCACTACCGAGCCGATGCCAAAACGCAACATACCCGTAAGCGAGTTAGCAGTACCGGCTACTTCGGGGTACATATCTAATATGGCGGCATTAGCGCTACTCGACACTACCGACACAAGCCCCACATAAGTGGCTACCCCTACTACTGTTGCCCACAAGCCTAAGTGAAAAATACCGCAGACTAACAGCCACACACCAGCTATCAGCTGTATGGTGAGCCCCAATCGCAAAGACTTTTCTACGCCTATTTTAGTAACAAATTTACCATTGAGCGAGGTGGCTGTCATCATCACGAGGATATTCAGCAAAAAGAAATAACCAAAATGCTTAGGTGCTACCCCAAAAAAAGCCCTGTATAGACAATAGAACCTGCTGAAAGAAAGCAAAACATACCTGAGTAAGAAAGCGAATTGCAGAAAATATAGCCTAATACCTTTTTATTGCTCAACAGTCTGCCAAAAACCTTTAGAATACTGCCTATTTTTAAAGGTGTTCGTCTGGCAAGCGGAAGAGTTTCGGGTATTTTAAAGAAGACTAATAGCGCGCAGACCAATCCCAATGCCATTAGCACATAAAAGATAACGTGCCAATGAAACCAGTCGGTTAGGTAACCACCCAATACCGGAGCCAACAAAGGGGCTATCATCGTAACAATCATTATCATAGACATCTGCCGCGCAAACTCATTCTTAGCAAAAAGGTCACGTAGCAATGCCCCTGTAACTACGGCTGGCGAAGCTCCAAAAAAGCCCTGCACAAAACGCAACGCATAGAAATGCTCTATATGCTTCACTTGGGTAATGCCTAAAGACACCACTGCCGACACTACTATACCAATAAGAATGATTGGTTTGCGTCCATAACTATCGGATAAAGGCCCCCAGAAGAGCTGCCCAAAAGGCAAATCCGAAAGTAAAAAGGGCTAAAGTAGTTTGTATTTTCTCCTGCGATACGCTAAAGTCATTCGCTATATTGAGGAACGCAGGTAGGTACATATCTATCGCTAAAGGCGTGAGCATTGACAAGATGCCCAAGATAAGTACAAACAAAAAAAGTCGGCACGTGGCTCTTGCACTATTTTTTTAGGTTCTTTAATGTTATTGATATCCTTCAAAAAGTTGTTGGTAGTGCAGTTGGTTGATACTATTAGCGGCTTCGCCTTGTTGGGCTTGCTGTAGGTATTTTTTTCTACTTTGTTAAGATTTTTGTAAGGCGAAAATACGCACATCAGACACTTGGTTAAGCGCTATTTTTATCAGTTTTATTCTCTGGATTGATGAGTTTACCTAATTGCTCTATATAAGCGCGTTGTGCCCCGCGTCTGTAAGTGTTTTGGCGTGCCTCAGAAGCGTTGAGAGGTTTCCACACCGCAGCAAATACATCGTTTAGGTACTCGTCAGCAGTATAGGGGTTTTTGCGATACCAACGCCTGATTGGCAACGCGATAGAGTACCCCTTCGGCTAAAAAGATACGCCAAGGTAGTATTCTGCAATCCTAATATACTTCCATCAACATCAACCCCTATTTTATCGGTTATCTCTTGCGGATACAACCAAAGGGGCGTAGTAAACAAATGCTGGTCTATATAAGCGACTGCCTCTTTTACTTTCTCTTTAGGCACTTCTCTATACATCTCTTTATCGCCTACAAAACCTATATATCTGCTGCCGATGTACTTAAGCACGTGGTTTAGATAACGACGGTACTGCTGAACAGCCGCTTGGTGCATTCCTGATAAATATTCGTACTTATCATTAGACTGCTTTGTCCACTGAGGTAGATTTTGTACTACGTATTTCAGGTTTTTAAGTCCGTAGGTATTGGCTTTCATCACATTGTCTGAAAGGTCTTCGCGTTGAGCACGAGGGTCTTCGTTATTGCCTTCGCCACCAAACCACAAACGAGGATTCGCTTTTACGCGCTGAGTAGTAATATCGGCAAGGGCTTCTTGCTCGGCATACTCATCTTTATATTTATCAGCATAGTAGCGGTAGCCCCACTCTATCGCCCATTTGTCGTAATCGCCTACACGAGGGTAAATTCCTTTAGAGGAAATGTTGTCTTCGGGCTGTGCTACATAGTTGAAACGGGCATAGTCCATAATAGAAGCCGTGTGACCGTGCGCTTCTACCCACGCCTTGTCGCGGAGTTTTTCTACCGGAGTGGCATAGCTTGCCCCCATATTGTGGCGCAAGCCCAAGCAGTGCCCTATTTCGTGCGAAGAGACAAAGCGAATAAGGTCGCCCATAAGCTCTTCGTTTAGAGGCAAAGTGCGTGCGCGCTTATCTATCGCTCCTGCTTGTATCATATACCATTCTTGTAAGAGCTTCATCACATTGTGATACCAACCTACGTGGCACTCTATGATTTCACCACTGCGAGGGTCGGCTATATTAGGCCCGTAGGCATTGCTTATTTCAGAAGGCAAATATCTGATAACGCAGAAGCGCGCATCTTCCATACTCATAGAAGGGTCGTTAGGCCAAGGTTTAGCTACTATAGCGTTTTTGAAACCTGCTTGCTCAAAAGCTACATTCCAATCGTTTACCCCTAAGATGAGGTATTTTTGCCATTGCTTAGGTGTGGCAGGGTCTATGTGAAAACGATTTGCTTTTTAGGTTCTACCAATTGCCCTTTTTAGGTATTTCTTCATATCCTCTTTGCGAGGCTCTAAACGGAAACGGTGTATGTAGGCCTCGGTTTCGGTGCGCTGCTGGTCATCGCCAAACTTCACAAATCTGCTAGCAAAAAGCCTACACGAGGGTCGAAAAAGACGCTTAGCCATTGGCTCTTTGGGCAGTAATACTATCGAAACGTTTAGCCCCACGCTTACCGCTCCTACACGATTGGCAGCCGGTATATTGCTAGGCGATGCCGAAAAGGTGCGCATCGCATTGATTTCTACATTGATAGGATAAGTACGCATATCTTCTACATACGAACGGTCGAGGGCAGCATTGCCTAACTTCTGTGCAGTCTTGAAGCTAGATGAAAAACTGATAATGCTATTGTCTTGCTTGAAGAAATCGGTAACGTCAATCAGCTGACTTTTTCGTCTTAGGATTGCGACCTATGACATTGAAAGACGCAATAATAGGGTTAGCACTCGAGTTGGCTACCGCTGTATAGATGTTGTGCGTGCTATCAGCTTGTTGTACGTTTACAAAAGCACGCAGCGAAAGGGTTTTGTCGGTGCGTTGTTCGAAGTAAATAGTCTGCTCGTTTACCTTTTTCGCCGGCATACATTCCGAAGTTATCAGGAGCGGTTTTCAGACGGGTAACACACAGCAAATAGCGATTTAAGAGGGTATCGGGTATTTCAAAATACCATTTTTTTCCTCTATTTTTCGTACAGTGAAGAGTCCGTTGCGCTCTACGCCTCCTTTTTTTAATGAGTTTGGCGTACTCTTCAGCGCGTTTTTGTTCGGGTGTCTTTTTCAGTCACCTTTGTTTTTGGTCGTGTCCTTAGCAATAGTGTCTCTTACGGCTGTAGTTTTTCTGCGCAAAAGACAGGGTTGTAACTGCTAAAAGAAGCAAAAAAATGTTCTTTTTCATTTTTTTCAAATAATAATTTATAGGTTCTACAGAATAGTATTTTTCATTTGCCATTAGTTCGGCTATATCATATATTTTTCACTTGTGTTTCTTTCTCTTTTGTCTTTACCCCATCAGTCATCATCGTGTTACAAAACGGACAAGCGGTGGCGATGATATCGGGACGCACTTCGAGGGCTTGCTCGGTGCGGAGTACATTTATTTCCTTATCGCCTTTCTCGGCTTCCTTGAACATCTGCGCCCCCCTGCACCGCAGCACATAGCACGAGATTTACACTTTTTTTCATCTCTACCAAATCGACTTCTAACCGGCTGAGGAGTTCGCGCGGTGCATTGTAGACCTTATTGGCTCTACCTAAGTAGCAGGGGTCGTGAAAAAGTGATGCGTTTGCCTTTGAAAGTGCCAGTTTCAACCGTTAGCCGTCCCTCATCGATAAGGGTTTTGAGCAGCTGGGTGTGGTGCATTACTTCGTAATTGCCGCCCCAAGGCTGGGTATTCGTTTTTGAGAGTATTAAAACAATGCGGACAAGTAGTGACTATCTTGGTGACCTGATAACTATTAAGCACCTCTATATTCATCATTGCCTGCATCTGAAAAAGGAACTCATTGCCGGCACGCTTAGCGGGGTCGCCAGTGCAACTCTCTTCGGTGCCAAGCACAGCAAAGCGCACCCCTGCTTTCTGCAAGAGGTGAGCAAAGGCTTTGATAATACGTTTTGCTCTGTCGTCAAAACTACCAGCACAACCTACCCAAAAGAGTACTTCGGGGGTTTCGCCTTGTGCTGCGAGTTCCGCCATTGTTGGAATCATAATAATTTGTCAATTTGGTGCGAGCCGCACGGGCTGTGATTTGTCAATTAGTTAATTGGCTTATTGGCAAATTGACTCATCATCAAATACTTCTACGGTTTTGTTCTTTGAGGATAAAATCGGTGAATTTGCCTTTGTAGCGGGTGGCTTTTACGATGTGATTGTCTATCCAATGATAATTGCCGCCGCGAGGTTTGCCAAAAGATGATGCCGTGATACTTAAAGCCGTGCTTTTTGAGCCACTGCTCGGTAACCTCGCGATGCTCTTCGGTACGCGAGGTGAAAAAGTAAATAACGTGACCTTCGTCATACCATTTGTTTACTTGTGCCAACGCATCGGGGAATACCTCGGCAGTAGCCATACGTTCAGGCTCTTCGTTAGGGATGTCCTCGCCTACCGTGCCATCAATGTCGATGAGGTAGTTTTTCACCCCTTCTGGCAATATAGGGTTCTTATTGCCTTGAGCATCTTCTTTTAGCGTAAATTTTTACGGTATCCATTTCTTTTCAAAATTAGGTTTGCGTTTTTGGAGGAAGGCATCGCGCCCTTCTTTTGCCTCATCGGTCATATAAGCAAGGCGGGTGGCTTCGCCTGCGAATACTTGTTGCCCTACCATACCATCATCGGTGAGGTTCATCGCGAACTTCAGCATCTTTATAGAGGTAGGCGATTTGGCCATTATCTCTTGTGCCCACTGAAAAGCGGTAGCTTCGAGCTCGTTATGAGGTATAACCGCATTTACCATACCCATCTCGAAAGCCTCTTGAGCTGAATAGTTGCGCCCTAAGAAGAAGATTTCGCGGGCTTTCTTCTGTCCCACCATTTTGGCGAGGTAGGCAGAGCCATAACCAGCATCAAAACTGGTTACATCGGCATCGGTTTGCTTAAAGATAGCGTGCTCTTTGCTGGCGAGGGTAAGGTCGCAGACTACGTGCAATGAATGTCCGCCCCCCACAGCCCAACCAGGAACTACGGCAATTACCACGCTTGGGCATAAAGCGGATGAGGCGTTGCACCTCGAGAATGTTGAGGCGATGATAGCCATCGTCGCCTACATAGCCTTGATGACCACGCGCTTTTTGGTCGCCCCCACTGCAAAAACTCCACACGCCATCTTTAGGCGAAGGACCTTCGGCAGAGAGCAATACGGCGCCTATATTGATATCCTCGTAAGCATCTTTGAAGGCATCGAGGAGTTCGGAGGTGGTTTTAGGGCGAAAAGCATTGCGCACCTCAGGACGGTTGAAGGCGATACGCGCCACTCCGTCGCATTTTTTTATACGTAATATCTTCGTATTCTTTTTACGGTTATCCAGTTCACAATTATGTATTTTTATCTTTTAGAATGCAAATGTACAAATATTTTTTTAATTGACGACTTTCCTTCGGTCATCGTTCGCTTATCCTTCGCTCATCCTTCGGTGAAGATAGCTATTAAGGGAACTGCAAAAAGGTTGTTCAACTATGGGTTGATAGTTACGATTTTACCTTCGCGACGCACCACAATCTTTTTGGTTATTCTTGCGTTTTTTTCGGCAATCATTCGCTCATAAGCAAGGTCTAAACCTTTTAAAAGTTTTTCTTCTAATATATCTTTTTTAACTTCGTCCTTTTTCATAGCTGATTTTTCATTTAATTATAGAGGCTTTTCAAAGCTGTGCGAATTGCCATTCACACATACCACAAAAAGCGATGTTACGAATAATCAAAAGTATATAGCACGATACGGCTTACGGGCTCGTAAAGCATAATGATACCATCTATATGCCCCTTACACCAATCATAACTTGCTGTATCTGCAATAAAATAAAAAGGGTTCCCTTGGTATGAAATTTTAATCCAATCAGGAGAAGATTGGTTTTCATACTCTAATTTCATATCAAAAAGCCTTTTGGATATTGGTCATAATCAATAGCTCCTTGCCAATTTCCGCTGAGAATATCTCCTCCCAAATGATCTAAAAAAATTTAGTAAAGTTAGGTTTCCCATTGTATTCAGGATATTGTAAACTCACTAATAAACCATATTTCTCAAAATTAACTTTGTTTTTCTCATATCCTTCCTGCATTTCTTGTAGTTCCTTTTCTTCTTCGGAGTCAAAATCCCAGTGGTGAATAGCGGTTCGTTCAAAATATCCTTCCTCTCCGAGGAACTCAAACTTATTATCGTCAGTTAGGTGGAAAGCCAGCCAGTTAGGCGCAGTATATTCGTTGTGGTACTCAGTGGTTTTTCCTCCTATACAACTTTGATTCCCTTCAAAGGGACACAGCATATATACCTTTTGCCCTGCCCAATCGGGATTGATTTCTGCTAAATCGATACTCATCAGGGGCAAAAAAATGATTTTTTTGAGCCACAGTTGCTCTTTTACAAAAATGTCTTCCGCTTTGGGGAACACCTGCAAATGGTCGTTCAGTTCTTGGATTTTTCTTTTTGCAGTCATAGTGCTTTAATATTGTTATCCTAATTTTTTGGCGTCGGCTAAGAACTGTGCTAAACCGCTGTCGGTAAGGGGTGTTTTAACAGTCCGGTGATAGCTGAAAGAGGGGCAGTAATGACATCGGCGCCTATTTTTAGCGCATTCGAGAATGTGCATCGTGTGGCGCACTGAAGCGGCTAATATCTGCGTTTCGAAATTATAGTTGTCGTAAATGAGGGCGTATTTCTTCAATGAGGGAAAGTCCGTCGGCTGAAATATCATCGAGGCGACCAATAAAAGGCGATACATAAGTAGCACCTGCTTTGGCTGCCAAAAAGCGCCTGACCTGCTGAAAAATACCAATGTGCAGTTGGTGCGGATGCCTTTATCAGTAAAATATTTAATGGCTTTTGATACCGTCTTTTTATCATCGGTACTTTCACGACAATCTGTGGGTGAAGGGCTGCCAGCTCCTCGCCCTCGCGCACGATGCCCTCGAAGTCGGTGGCAATTACTTCAGCAGAAACATCGCCCTCTACAATCGTGCAGATGTTAGTATAATGCTTGAGTATCGCCTCTTTGCCAGTGATACCTTCTTTTGCCATTAGTGACGGATTGGTGGTAACTCCGTCTAATACGCCCAAATCTTGGGCTTCTTGAATTTGTGCTAAATTTGCTGTGTCAATAAAGAATTTCATATTACTTAGGGTTTTTAATTTATTAATTGATAATGTTTCATCAGCATTTGCTCGTAGCGTTTGCTGGGCAAAAAGTCGTTTGAGGACTATTGAAAATTTCTGCAAGAAACTGCCTTGTTTATAATGCACTTTGGGGTGCTTGGTGTTGATTACTTTGAGTATCTTTTCGGCCATTTCTTTAGGATCGCCCCCACTATCTACGTGCTCATTCATCAGGCGGAGTTGTTTTGCATACACCTCAGCATAAGGAGAGTTTTCGTTTACGGGAGCGTGATAACGGCGAGAGGCTATGTCAGTAGCATAATCGCCGGGGAAATGGTACAAACCTCTATACCAAAGGCTTTTTACCTCCATACGCAAGGCTTCGGTCATCAGCAGTAAAGCTCCTTTGCTGGCTGAATAAGCTCCGCGAAAAGGCAAGCCCATATAGCCCGCTATCGAACTAATGTTGATAATACGTCCGCTCTTTTGCGCACGCATAGTAGGCAAAACCTCTTGCACTACAGACATAGCACCATAGAGGTTGGTGGCAAAAACATTATGCAGTTGGTCGGCAGGCAACTCTTCTACCGCCCCTGTGATGCCTACCCCTGCATTGTTGATAAGGACATCAATACGCCCTACCTCGCTGAGGATTTGCTGTACTGCTTGCTTGATAGTGGCTGGCTCTCGCACGTCCATTGGCAGCAATCGGAAAGGGAGGTTCTTGCCCTCGACATTGCGTGCCGTGCCGTACACCAAAAAGCCCTTAGAGGCAAGCAGCAAAGCGGTTTGTTTGCCTATACCGGAAGTTGCCCCCGTAATAAGAACTGTTTTAGAGGCTGACTGATTGCTATTGGTTGTTGTCATACATTTGTTTTAAAGAGAATGCTGTATCTTACTAAAATCGAGCGCTTGAAAATCTTCTTTTTCTATAAGAAAATTTACAGCCTCGTTACCCTTGCAACGAATACCGGCTTTCTCATCGGTATCTATGCGCAGTAGTAGTATTTTGGGTAAGCCGTCGCTACCTACGGCCTGAGCGTTATCATCGACCTCGCTATAGCCCCCTATACGATGTCCTCGAGAGGTAGGCAATAACTCTTTGAGCTTTTCGGCTATCTTTTCAGGCAAAAGAAGGAAGTTATCTCGCTGCTCCCCAAAGTAGGTTTTTCCACAGTGGCAGCAACGAATGATTAAAAACGCAACTGCTCATAAGAGAAAGTATCAGTGCCTTTGGTGAAAAACTAGTCGGTAGGCTTGTGTAGGAGCGAAAGGCAAAGGCTTGCCTTCAAACTGATACAGCTGCTTAAAAACGTCATAGTCTGTAGCCTCTTCCAAGGTAGGGTAGTATATAACACGCTGTGTATGGGGCGAATAAGAATAGTATTGGTTGCCAGCGTACTTGCCATTGGCAGCTACCCATATTTGCAACAGACCTTTTTTAGGGTAGATGTTATTTTCGGGCAACTGCGAGCAGTTGATTTGTGCCAACATAAACAGCGGCTTGCCATTGCGCGCTGTAGGCAGTGTGGCGCCTTTAGGGCAAGTAAGGAATACCGCCAAACTTACTATCGGTAATTGACAGATTAGCAGATGGTAGTGCCTGTATATGTATTACCTGACGAACTGTTGCTGTTTTTACCGCTTGGGTAAAGTTCTCGTGCCTTGTGAGTTGTTTGTCTGTTAGTCTATCTCCCCTCTCACTGAATATTGTTTGTAACCATTGCCATACTCCCATAGCCTTATATTTTAAAACTGAAAATTGTAATACACCTCTGTAAAATCGGCTTCTGCAAGTTCTTCTTCCTTAATAAGGAAAAGCCCTACCCCATCTATCCAATCTATGCCCAAATCATCATCGCAATCTATTTGCAATAATGGGAAAGAGCGGTAATCATCGGGATAATAATTGCCATACTCAGCTTCCTCGCCATAGCCCCCTAATTTATTACCTTGCCCATCGGGTAGCCAATCGTTGAAAATCTCATCTATTTCGTCGGGGATTTGAGCAGGTGAGTCGTACAAGTAATGAGCGTAATTGGTGCCAAACTTTTCATTCCACTTTTGTACCAAAATAGGGTGAAAGAACGAAAGGGCATAACTGACCTCTTCGCGCTCTTTAGTGAAGTGCATTGCAAATTCCTTTAGACTCTTTCAGAGGCATACACTCATCATAAAAAAATGGTATTCTGCTTGAAACTCTTCAAAAGGAGTTGCCTCGGTGAGGGTAGGGTAATACAACACTCTGCGGTTGTTATCGCTAAAGGGGTCATTTCTTTCATTATGATTGCAAACCCCTTGGTTGTATTCGTCTATAAACTTTTTTTATCGGGAATTCTTATCCAAAACTGCAAGAGTCCGTTTTTTGGGATAGAAGCTGTTTGGGGGTAACTGCTCGCAATTGATTTGCGCTATCATAAATAGCGGCTTGCCATCGGAAGTTCTGGGCAAAGTGCCTCCCTGGGAATATAAGGTACCCCTCCGACTTTTGCTATCAGTGATAGGCAAGCCCTCAGCTGGCGAAAGTTCATAGCTAATGACCTCGCGCTCTGTAAGTGGAAGTACCTCTTCTATAAAAATCCTCAACTTGTTCTTTAGTAATATCCATAAGAATTTGTCGATTTGTCAATTTGCCGATTTGCTAATTGGCTAATTGGTCATTAATATATTTTTCCTTCTTCGCAAAAAGTGTGCTAATTCGTTTTTGATAAACGTTTGTACTTCGTCTTTTACGCTTTTGGGGTACAGCAGATGCACATTGGCACCGGCATCGAGGGTAAAGCAGAGCGGTACTTTGGTGTCTTTGCGGTACTGCCATACACGCTGAATAACTTCCAACGTATTGGGACGCATCAGTATGAAATACGGAATGCTGGTCTGCATCATCGCGTGGAGGGTGAGGGCTTCGCTCTCTACTACCTCTATAAACGTATCGATGTCGCCTGTAGCAAATGCCCCTATAAGGCGGTCGATATTGCTATTGGCTTGCGAAAAACGCGCCTCGGCAAAAGGGTGTCCGTGCATTAAATTGTGCCCCACGGTGCTGCTGACTTGCTTCTGTCCACGGTCGATGAGCAGGATAGTATCTTGATAATCAGCAAACACAGGTGCTACTTGCAGTGGGTAGGCAATGCCATAATCGTCTGAACTGCCCACAATAGAAGGATGTTGCCCCCATACCACTATACTGCCTTTGACACTGCGGCAGGCACTACCCGACCCTAAACGCGCTAAAAAAGAGGCTTTTTGCCAAAACTCTTCTTCAGTATACGTATGTCCTAACTCTCTGGCCACCTGCATCAGGCATACTGAAAGCGCTGCCATAGCACTAGCTGAGGAGGCTATACCGCTGCTATGCGGGAAGGAGTTATGCGAGTGGATGCTGAAATGATAGTCCGTTAAAAAAGGTAAATAAGGGGCAATACGCGCAAAAAAGGCTTCGATTTTGGGGTGAAAAGACGGCTTTGGCTGTCCGTCGAAGCTAAAATCGAAAGAAAAGGGGGCGTCAGTAGCCATAGTAGCGGCGCTTCTACGCTGGTAAGCAATAGAAGTTTCGGTATAGCAATGGCTTAGCGTAAAGCTAATAGAGGGATTAGCAGGTAGCTGCTCCCCTTTTTTGCCCCAGTACTTTACAAGGGCTATATTACTCGGTGCTTTGAATGTAATCATTCTACCTGATTTTTCTATTCATCACTAAATCTATGTATAGATTGACGGTGTCTTTTAGCTGTTTGCGGTTTACGATGAAGTCTAAAAAAAGCCGTGTTCGAGAACAAATTCTGCCGTTTGAAAGCCCTCTGGGAGGTCTTGCCCTGTGGTGTCTTTTACTACTCGTGGGCCTGCAAAACCTATAAGCGCCCCTGGTTCGGCTATGTTGATGTCGCCAAGCATCGCAAAGGAAGCACTAATACCCCCTGTAGTAGGGTCGGTGCAAAGCGATATGTAAGGCAACTTTGCCTCATCGAGCTGGGCTAACTTAATAGAGGTTTTGGCCATCTGCATTAGCGAAAGAGCCGCCTCCATCATACGAGCTCCGCCTGATTTTGAAATCATAAGGAATGGCAGTTTATGCTTGATAGCATAGTCGATAGCACGACATATTTTTTCGCCCACTACACTACCCATAGAGCCACCAATGAAAGCGAAATCCATACAGCCAATGACAATAGGCGCCCCCTTAGAGTTGCCCACCGCTGTACGAACGGCATCTTTGAGTCCCGTTTTGTTAGTAGCTTCTTCTAAACGTTTGTCGTAAGATTTGGTATCTACGAACGAAAGTGGGTCTTTAGAGACCATATTGGCGTCTAATTCTTTGAACTCATTATTGTCAAACAGTATTTGAAAATACTCCTTACTGCCAATGCGCACGTGGTAATCGTCATCAGGACTTACGTAGAAGTTGGTAACCAACTCATCTTGCTCTACTATATTGCCGCTGGGCGATTTAAACCATAATCCTTTAGGGATATCTTTCTTCTCCTCTGTAGAGGTCTGTATTCCTTTTGCTGTTCTTTTAAACCAAGACATAGTTAATTAATCTTTTTATTGAACTGCAAAGATAGAAATTTTTTTTTAATTGGCAATTACACCGTATATTTGCAACGATTTTTTTAGAATAACTGAAAAGTAAAAACATACTACTTTGGGAACTTTTTATTAGATGTTTATACTTCGCTGATTTTTTTCGCTTTTTGTTCGCTCTTCCTATATCGTTTGTATATGGTAAGTATAGTGTAAGAGTAAAGAGAAAAAAATTTTTTTGGAAAGTGCGAGTGGGAGTGCGAGCCGCACGGGCAAAAGATGTGAGACGAGTGGGACAGGTGGGACGAGTGGGACAAGTGAGACAAACCTGTGTCAAAGGGGAATAGATAATTATTATCAAACATTTATTAATAAAAATTCTAATTATGAATATAGAAACACATTATAAAAAAACTTATTACTCAATTAGTGCCAACTTGTAGCTGTAAAAAAAGAATTTAGAGTACATCTTATTTCATTACTAATATGATACACTTAGATAAACCTATTAGCTCAAATGGTTATGGAATTGCTGTTGTATCAGCAGAAATATTCCAAGAACTATGTAAGGAACATAGAATTCGTTCTAAAAAAAGATGCTTACTTATTTTTGACAAGAATCATAATGTATTTTTATGATTTTTATAAAGAAAGGGGCTTTTTGTGCCTATCCCGCGTATTCGTGCATACTATTATCAAATTTTCATTACTATAAATGATAATAAAACTACCGATGAAGAATGGGATTCTATACCTACCGAAGAAACATTTTTTGGAAGTAAAGGATGAAGCTCTTTGGATTTGTAGTTTTGAACAAATGGAAAAACTGGAAATATAAAGACTTAGAAAAATTGTACAAATATAGAGACCTATTACTATCTTTCATATGAAGGAGAAAGATATACTGCTTATAGTGCAGCTAAGTATACAATTCCTAATGGGAAATATAAAATAAAAAAATAATAGGTCTTAGAAGTAAAAAAAGTTGAAAAAGAAGAAAAAAATTCAGAAAAGGCTATGCTTTTTTTAATACAAATGGAAAAAAAGTAGATAGTATTGTTAATATTAGTGACTCTAGTCAATTAGATTTTTTTCTAAACTATTCGAGTGATTGGGTAATGTTTTTTTGATGTATCGTTAGAAACATTAATATACTAAACATTAAGCCGCACGGGGGAGTGTGGGACAAGTGGGACTGGTGGGAGGAATGAGAAGGCTGGGAGGACTGGGACTAGTGAAAATGTAAACATTGTAGGGAGGACGTGGTAATCCAAAATAAATTTGTACTTTTGCCACTCGTAAAAGCTAAACTATCCGTAATTGAAAAAAATGACTCAACATTTCTTAAAAACGCTTTCTTATCTGGCGTGTGAAGCACATTAGCGAACGTCAATTTATTCTGCTACTGAGCGGAGTAATTGGTATCATCACTGGGCTGGCTGCCCTTGCGATGCGGTCGTTTACTCACTTTATTCAATGGCTATTAGACGGGCAATTAGCCCAAACGGTAACTTATGGCTTTTACTTTGTGCTGCCTACTATCGGCTTTGCAGTGGTGTATTGGGTTAAAAAATATGTGATACGCCACGATGTGAATCACGGGATACCCTCGATACTCTATGCCGTAGCTCACCAAAAAGGGGTGATGAAGCGCTTTCAGGCGTATGGGAGTCTGTTGGTAGCCCCTATTACTATTGGCTTTGGGGGTTCGGTGGGATTGGAAGGTCCGATGGTGGTAACAGGGGCTGGGATAAGCTCTAATATATGTCGGTTTTTTTCATATCAACCAGTCGAACCGTATGTTGCTTTTTGGCTTGTGCTTGTGCGGCGGCCTTGGCAGCTATCTTTAAAGTGCCTATCGCGGCTATTCTATTTGCTATAGAAGTGTTTGGGCTTGACCTTACGCTTTCGTCGCTCATTCCTCTGTTTATTGCTTCGCTCTGCGGGGTGTTTACTTCTTATTTCTTCTTTGGCAGTGAGGTGCTTATACCGATGACTATCACTCGTGCCTTTTTCGCTACAAGGAATTCCGTTTTACATTCTTTTGGGTATAGTGGGGGACTGATGTCGGCTTATTTTACTTTTTGTATATGAGAAAATCAATGCTTTTTTTAAGAAAAATAACTGCTCCGTACCTTAAAAATAGTGATAGGTGGGGCTCTTTTTGGGGTTGCTTATCTATATAATGCCTCCGCTATACGGGGAAGGGCACGAGATTATCAATCACCTGAAGGAGGGACACCCTGAGCTATCGCTTAGCAAGAATATTTTTTTGGGTGGGACTTGTCGAACTCGTGGATTATCATTCTGCTATTGGCGGGGCTGACCTTTGCCAAAGTAGTGGCTACCTCGCTGACCTTTGGCGGTGGTGGTGTGGGGGGGTATTTTTCTCGCCTATGCTCTTTATGGGGGGCGTGATGGGAAATTGCTTTGCGCGTATTATCAACGAATTTCCGATACTGGGCTACAAGGCGGCGCTGCCTAACTTTACCCTTGTGGGTATGACTGCCCTAATGACGGGGTGCTACACGCTCCGCTGACGGCTGTTTTCCTCATCGCTGAAGTGACAGGAGGCTACTCGCTACTAGTACCGGCGATGCTGACGGCTGCGGTATCGTTTTTCGGTGGCTAAGTATTTTTAACAAATACTCTATCTACACTATGGAATTGGGCAGGAAAGGGGAGCTTATCTCGCAAAAACAAAGACCAATCGATATTGACCTTAATGGACTTTGAACAGGTGGTAGAGCACAACTTTGTGCCTGTTTATACTGATATGAAGCTGCGCGAGGTGGTGATGGATGTAGTGCGGGTATCGAATAGGAATATTTATCCTGTATTAGAGCGCGAAAACGGGTGTTTTTAAAAAGGGGTAATTCTGCTTGACAATATACGTCACCTTATTTTTTTGAGGCGGATTATTACGATAAGATTGCGGCTATTGAGCTTATGCAGCCTGCCCCTGCGACGATAGTGTCGGGTAAGGATAAGATGAGTACGGTAATGGATAAGTTTCAGCATACAGGCGCGTGGAACCTGCCGGTGGTGCATTCTGATGGGAGGTATTACGGTTTTATCTCTAAATCAAAAATTATTGAGCATTTATAGGAGGAAGTTGATATACTTTACGCAGTGATAGGGCTGATACCCTCTTTAAGATTAATCATAAAAAAAGCTGTTCTTTTGCCGAACAGCTTTTTTTGTGTCTTATAAAAGGTTATTTTTTTAGGGCTTCTTCGTATTTTTTTGGGCTACTTTTAGTCCAATCGATTACGTTGAAGAAGTTGGTGATATAGTCAGCACGTTTGTTTTGGTATTTTAGGTAGTAAGCGTGTTCCCATACGTCCATAGCAAGGACAGGGGTACCTGAAACCTCTAAGTTTGGCATTAATGGGGTGTCTTGATTGGCAGTGCTCACAACTTGTAGCTTGCCGTTATTGACTACTAACCACGCCCAGCCTGAACCGAAACGTTTAGCTCCTGCCTCGCTAAAGGCTTTTTGAAGTTCTCGAAACTACCAAAGTCGCGGTCGATAGCTGCTGCTAAGGCTCCAGTAGGGGTTCCTCCTCCTTTTGGTGAGATGAGTTCGAAATACAAATTGTGGTTATAGTAGCCCCCTGCGTTGTTTCTTAGGGTTGCATTGCTCATATCGAGCGTACTGAGGAGTTGCTCTATAGTCTTTTGTGCTTCAGGCTTCCCTTCGACTGCCTTATTGAGGTTGTTTAAATACCCTACATAGTGCTTTGAGAAGTGAATGTACATCGTTTCTGCGTCGATGTAGCTGCTCACGGCATCATAATCGTATGCTAAAGGCTTTATTTTTGAAAGCGCCTTCGTTAGCTTTTTACCTCAGAGGGTTTGCCATAATTAGGTTTTTGACAGCTTTGCTCTGTCTTTTTGCATTTTTTACCTTTCTTCTGTTGTGCGTAAAGGTCTGTGGTGCCGAGCATTGTAGCCAATGCTATGGCAGAGAGTGCGATTGCGTTTTTGAGTTTCATATAAAAATAATTTGAGTTTTTATTCGTCAAAAATCTTTGCGTTTTACTACTGTGCCTTGCTGGTACTCTTCTTCGTATGCTAAGCGCCCTGTGCGGTCGTAGTGCTTCCAGACACCTTGCTTGTAGTTGTCCTTCATCATTCCTTCCTCTTTTACTTTTTTTGCTAGGGTAATATATTTTCATCGCGCCGTTGAGAATGCCTCCTACATAGGTACGTTCGCGGTACAGCACATTATTCTCTTGGTACTGCGCCATACGCCCTCTTTGAAGTCGTTTTTTTATATTCGCCTTCTTCATTGAGGGTACCATTTTTCGTTATAGAGGGTGTACTTGCCGTTTTTTTCTCATCGTTTTTTTATAATTGGTTTCCTCTTTTAATCTGCCATTAGAGTGGTAGATTTTTGCGAGCGATGAGCTTTATCAGCGTCGAACACTTGTTCGTCTTGCAAAACGCCTGCGCCATTGAAGTTCTTGCGAGCTCCGTGCAGCTTATCGTCTTTGTATGACACTTCGCTCTTAGGATTGCCGTTTAGATGATAATTGCGCTGAGTATAAGTCTTTTCGTCTTTATAATCGCGCTCTTCGCGTAGCAAGCCGTTTTTCCCACTGGTCTACCCATTTGCCTGAGGGTTTACCATTGGTATAGTACTTAGTAGTGGTGTAATTGCCGCGATTGCTGACCATTTTACGCCACCATTTGCCATTCTTCTCGTCGTTTTTTTGTAGGTTTCGATGCGCTCAACCTTGCCTTCGTCATCGTAGTACTTCCACTCGCCCTCTTTCTTACCGTCTTTATAGAAAGTTTCGTAATCGGGCACGCCTTTATCGGTATAGCGGGCGCTTTTGCCGTCTAACTTTCCGTTTTTATAGGTAGTGAGGCGTATTACCTTGCCCTCGTGATATTGGGTGAAAGCCCTTCGGGCAAACCATTTTTTTGTAGTGTTCTTCTACAATAAGTTCGCCTTTGTCGTTATACGTTTTTTTGGCACCGTCTATTCTACCTTTTTTTGAAGGTAGCTTCGTAGTAATCGCCTCCCCCAATGGCTACCTTATAGGCACCCTCTAAGGGTTCGTCGTTAGCGCTTAGGGTGAAGATACGCTCGTTGCCAAAGCGCTCTTCGTCTATATCGTATTGCGATAAGTATTTCTGAGCTAAGCCGTTAGAGGCTATGAGCAGTGCGGTAATAAGTAAAAGTTTTTTCATTTTTTATTGACTGTTTGTTTGACAAGGTTGTATCATCACGCAACAAGTATTTGCTCAGTTTGCCAAAAGGTGAGAACTTTGCGCCGTAAAAGTTTTAAGACTTTCAGTTCGTTCTTTGACATACTGGGAAAATTAGCAAATTTGGCAATTAGCTAATTAACTTATGCTAAGCGAATACTTTTTGTCCAACCCCTAAGAGAATTAACTCTTTGCCTTTGGCTTTGAAGCTGCGCACGGCTAAGTCTTTATTATCAATTTTTGATAAGCGGATTAGTATCGTAGTGATAGCCTAATACTTTGTTGCACTTTACGAAGTCAGAAGCCATAATAGCATCTTCTACGTCCATTGTAAAGTTGCCGCCTATAGGCAATATGGCTAAATCTACTTTATAACGCACAGGTATAAGCTGCATATCGAAATGCAAAGCTGTAGCTCCTGCTACGTAAACGGTTTTATCTAAGGTCCTGATAATAAAAACCACAAGCGCAACCACCAGCACTACCATCATCGAAAGTAGAAGAGTGCAGAGCAGGTACCATCTTCACTGAACCAAAAGGGAAATTATAAGCCCCTCCTAAGTCCATAGGGTGTGAATTTTCGATGCCTAAATTGAAATAATGGTTAGAAATCTCGTAATTAGAGATAATTTTGGCATTAGTACGCTTAGCGATGCTCTCTACATCATAAGTATGGTCTTGCTGAGCCGTAGTGATGAGGATGTAGTCAGCAGGTACATCATTTACATTGATGTGACTCGCTGAAGGGTTTTCAGATATAAAAGGGTCGATAAGAAGGTGGGTGTCGCCTATTCGGATACCCACACAAGCGTGTCCGTAGTAAATTACTTCCATAGTATTATAGTGTATTAAATTAATTATTAGTCTTTTTAAGCAGTCAATTATCAACTGTAAAAATAGATTCCGATAAAGAATAATACCGAGAGCAAGAAAGTGCTCATTGCTACGATTTTGAGTTCTTTATCTAAGAGTCGGAGTTCTGTATTGCGCTTTACTGACAATAGATGTACTACCAAAGGCAAGTAGGCTATAAGGTATAACAACTGCCAACGCATTTGTAAGCGCCATACTGAATAGCCAAGCATCGCTACCATAGCTATTACAACCAAATAATAATGATAGTATTTGGCTAATGAAATACCCATCTTGACTACCAGAGTATGCTTGCCTGAACGGCGGTCGTTTTCGTAATCGCGCATATTATTGAGGTTGAGTACCGCTACGCTCAATAGTCCGATAGCTATAGCGGGTAGCCATACTGCCTTATCTATCTGCTGGGTATACAAAAACTGACTACCTACCACACTGACCAAGCCGAAAAAGACGAATACAAACACATCGCCCAATCCGCGATAGCCGTAAGCTGAACGCCCTACGGTATACTTGATAGCCGCTGCTACACAAAGCAATCCTAAAACAAAAAACACCAGCGTGTAAAGTAGGTTTTCGCTACCAAAAGCCGCTATTATCAGAGCAATTGCTGAGAGTATAGAAAGAGCTGCTGTGATAAGCACTACTCGCTTCATCTGCTCGCGTGTGATAGCCCCACTCTGTAAGGCACGGGCAGGACCTATACGGTGCTCATTGTCAGTACCTTTTACCCCATCGCCATAATCATTGGCGAAGTTAGAGAGTATCTGAAAAAGTACCGTAGTGAGGAGCGCTAATAGAAATATATCCCAACGGAAAGCCTCAGGTTTTTCGCGTAGGGCTACAGCACTACCTGTGATAATACCCGATACTGATAGCGGCAAGGTGCGTAAGCGAGCCGCTTTGACAAGAGTTATTGCATTCATCAAGGCACAAAAGTACGAAATAATTATATATTAGCAAATTAGCTAATGTGAAAAATTATCAAAATTACTAAAACAGGTATCTAACCCCGCCGTATATTTGTAGCCCTTGTGAAGGGTAATACGCCCAAAGAGTATGGCGCTGAGTGCTTAGGTTGTTAGCCTTTAGGAATACTTGCCAGTGCTTGCTAAAAGTATAGTCAGCGTGGAGATTTACATCTAAATAACCATTAAGAGTGATTTTCTCTGGGGTAATGGTAGTAGGCAGCACATAGTCTAAATCATAGCGATTGCCGATATAGAAAATGTCCATACCTGCGTATAGAGTAGGCAATATTCTGAAATCAGTATAAAGCGATACCTTTACGCTAGGTAGATTCCACGCTGTATTATCCATCTGTGTACGCGCCTTGTAGTGGTTGTATTGTCCTTCAAAAGTGAAGTTTACAATATCCTTTAGCTTACCGCTGAGGGTTGCTAATAACTCTACATCATTCACCTCATCATAGACTACCTTGAAGGCGTTATAATACTGATAAGGCAGTATCTCGCTAACGATAGTAGGCGTTTCGGTGAAAGTAGTGAAGAGCGGCTTTTCTTTGCTCTGGCGGTAGCTTGCCTGTAGGCGATATTGCAAATCGGTAGTTACCTTGCCGTTGATACCTACAAATGCATCGGCTTGTACATTAGTAGGTTTGAGCTCGAGCATTGGTGCTACAAAAGGATTCTCTTTGCTGAGCTTTGACAAAGTATTTTGCTGCATAGTGCCTTTTATGCCACCAACTAAGATAGCGTCATCGCTTAGGGTGTAGGTAGCCTCTACAGCAGGATAAGCCTTAAACTTATCTTGGTCGGAGCGGTTAGCATCTACATACAGCAAACTAACCCCGAGCCTTAGACTTAAGTTATCAATCATCAGCTGATAGGAAGGGGTTAGCCCAAAGAGCATCCAACGGTTAGTGAGTTCATTAAGCGTATTATGCTGGCGCGAAAAAAACTACCTTCGTAATAATCTAAGAGCAAATGGGCGCGGACTAACTGTTCTTCGGTTAGCGGCACTTCGAAAGTAGGTTGCGCTTTTAGATTGACTTCTTTGCTATTGAAATGGTCGCTAAGGGCATCTACACTAAAATCTAAGCCTTTGAAGTAAGGGTTTTGCCACTGTAGGTAGCCGCCCACACCATAACGGAGGTAAATCTGCTGCATATCGTCTACCTTGCCGCGCAAATCGTTGCGGGTAAAGACATTAGGGCGTATGCCATACCAATTATGCAAACTTCTGCCGAAATAACCTTTTTAGCCCCCATAACATCTCCTGACCTTGATAGTCGTAATGCAGAGAGGCATCGGTAAGTGAATAGTTCATCTCTGGGATAATATCCTCATTATCATCACTAGCCGAAATATGATCGACTAACAGAGAGAGTCTGCCATTATCGGTCAGCGGGTAAGTGATATTAGCATCGGCGTAGAGTGTACTAAGTAATCCGACGCCTCCGCCCACGTATGAGGTGGTGTAATCTTCGCGGATAACCTTAGGTTTTACCACGGCAGGTTTTTCCTTTTTCGGGTACGAAAGTAGAAGCTACTGGCACAGAGTTGATGCTATAGGCTATCTTTTTCTTCTTGACTGTAAGAGAATCTTTCAGCTTAGCGTCTTCGCGTTTTTTGTTGGCATCGGCTATGGTAGGGGCATACGATTTTACCACATCTACCACTTTGGTAGAGAGGCTATCCTTGCGACTTTGCCCTATCGCAGGGAGTACAGTCGCTATACATAAACCTATAAGTGTAATATATCTGTTCATTTTTTTATCTCATTTTACTGATGAATTGCTTTTTTTGCGGCTTCAGCTTTTTACGCTGGCGAGCTCTTTTTTTAGCTTCGGCTACCACTTCGGGGGTATTCTTTGAAGTTCTTAGCCACACTCTCTAAAAATATAGGAAGCCTGATAAGCATCTTTTTAGTCCGTTGAAGTTTTTTTAGCCATCACTATCAAGCTCTTAGCAGCCCACTCTTTATGTCCGCCATAGTCTTTAGCTATGCGCTGTACTATATCATTAGAGCCTTTGTAGTCTTTGTCTTTGTTTTTTTGTAGAAGGCTTCGTAATACATCGCCTCGGCAGCAAGGCTACCCGTAGCCGTTTTTTTGTACCTCTTGGTAGTACTTGCGCTTGAGGCTCATTGCCCCCTTGGGTGTAAGCACGAGCCAAAACTATGTAAGCATCATTTTTTTGATACGGGTATCTATCGATTTCTCGCTAAGCACTTTGTTAGCGTACTCTATAGCCTTATCATACAACTTCTCATTGTAACACACGCGCATTAGGTTGCTCTGTGCATAAGTTTTATTTTTGCGCTATAGTAGCGGTCTTTTCGAGCTCTTCGAGGTAAGGTTTGGCTTTCAAATAGCTGCCTGCATCGAGCAATATCTGACACACACGAGTAAGCGAAGGTTCGCCAAACTCACTTGAGCCTGCTTTGGTAACATTCTCATAATGTGTAAGAGCTTCGGCTTTTTTGCCTGTGTTATAAAGAGCTTGTGCTAAGTAGAACTCGGCATTGGTGCGGCGCATTCCGTAAGGGAATTGTTGGAGGTATTTTTTTCAAAAGCCACAATAGCTTCTTTGTTATTATTTTTGCAGCAACTGGCGTTCGGCAGCCTCGTAGGTAGCACTTTCTAACTCGAGGTCAGTAACCTCTACATATCCCAAACTCTTTGCCCAAGCGGCGTAGTCATTCACCTGACCCATATCTACATATATCAGTTTGGCTGAAGAAACCGCCTGTGATGCCTCAGTAGTTTTTAGGATAATCTTTAGCGATGGCCTTGAAGAGACTCAGTGCCTTTTTGGTCTTCGCCTCGGTTATAATATACCAAGCCTTCGCGCAACATAGCACGGGGCACTAATGCATTGCCTTTGTAATCTTTTAGCAAGCTGTTGGTAGTACTGTAATCCTTTGTCGGTATCCCCTTGAGTTACGTAGGTATTGCCCAATTCGTAAAGAGCATTAGGGCGTAGGTTAGAAGTTGGATAGCTTTTTGATGAAGCGTTCTAAATCTTCTATCTTATTATTAGGGCGATCTACAAACCCATAGCTGATAGCCTTTTGGTAAGCAGCGTAATCTTGGTCTGCCGATTTGCTTTCTATCAGCTTGTTATAGCCCTCCATAGCAGGCCAATACTTACCTGTTACGAAATAAGAGTCGGCAAGGCGCAACATAGCATCGTGCTTGAAGTCCTCATCTTTAGGGTTTTGCTTTAGGTATTTTTCAAAATTAACAATCGCTTCAGCATAATGGCGCTGATTGAAGTTTGCATATGCCAATCCGTAGAAGGCTTTTGGGGTATTCATCGGTTTTAGAGGCTGAAGGATTGGCAAAAAACTGCTGAAAATAGGTTGCCGCTTTGGGGTAATTCTTCAGCTGGTATGCTGCCTCAGCCGCCCAATAGGCCGCACGTGCTGCTATAGCACTATTGTCGGCAATGGCTTTGTCTAAATATGTGAGCGCATCAGCGTATTGCAGTTCGTTGAAGAGCTCTACCCCTCTGTAGAAAGCTACTTTCTTGTAGAGTTCGCGGTCTTTTGGATCAGACGATTTTTCTAAAAGACTAATAGCCGCCTGATAGTTGCCTGATGAGATATACGAATCGACTAAGAGCCCTTAGATTTCGTCTTTGTGGTCATTAGGGTAAGCCGTAGCGTAGGCTTGCAGCACACTTGGCACACTCTCATAAGGGTTGCCTATCTCATAACCCTAAGCGAGCGTAGTTTAGGGTGCGCATCTTTCTTTATCTGCGCATCAAAATCCATTTGTGAAGCATTTCTGAAAGCGTTGAGTGCCTGCTGCTTCTGCCCTGTCTTTAGGTAGCATTCTGCCAAGTGGTAATAAGCGTTTTGCGCTACTTGGTCATTGCCGTCGATTATCTTATTGAACTGAGCTATAGCTCCGTTATAATCGTTGTTTTTGTAGAGGGCATAGCCTATATAGTAATAATCGGTATTAGAGAATTTGCCTTTCTTGCCTTTATAGTTTTGCAAGTAAGGAATAGCCTCTTTGTATTTTTTGAGGTTGAAGTAACTCTCGCCTATTATTTTGTTCAGCTCTGATACTTCTTGAGCGTTTTTTGTTTTTTTGAGTTGCTTTTTCGCCCTCTTCTATCGCCTCTTCGTACAATGCCTGACTGAAATACATATTGGCTTGAAAATACGACACGTTATTATTGACGCTATCTTCAGTATCTACTTGCCTAAAGTAGCTCTCAGCCTTAGCATAGTCGTTAGTATCATAGGCGATGTAACCCAAGTAATACTTAGCATCTGCTCCGTATTCTTTGTGCTGCTGTATTGCCTCGAAGTAGGGTTTAGACTCGTTTTGTTTGCCGGTGTTGAAGAGCGCATACCCCTTCTCAAAATAGTAGCGGTCTTTCTCCTCTCCTTTTAACGAAAGTGGGTCGATAGCATTATACCACTCAAGCGATTCGGCATAGTTGCCCTGCTGGAAGTAAAGATGCGCCATCTGTACATAGGCAGCTGAACTAAGCGGCGATTCGGGGTGATTTAGTATGAAGTTATTCACCAAAGCATCTGCTCCCTCTTGGTTTAAAAGGGCTGCAATGGTAGCGATGTAATATTCGCTTTGGGCTTTAACAGCCTTATCAGGGTGCTCGGCTTGTGTTTTGCGAAAAAGGTTCTGAGCGGGCTGGTACATCTTGCGATTGTAGAGAGCGATAGCTTTCTGAAACTCACTCATCGGCTCGCGCACCTCGCTGCTTTCTTGCGACCATAGCAGCTGACTGTATGCCATCAGAACTACTGCTGAAAGAACTATTTTTTTCATAAATATTGCTTATAATCGGCAAAGATAGGAAATTATTGTCAATTAACTAAATAATTATATATATTTGCAGAAAAAAATTTAGTCAAAAAAAGTGATTTGTACTATCAGAAATAACTCCATTACTCTTGATGATGCAGTGCTCTTCGAAGCCCCCTGAGAGCTCATTTGCCGACTTTTGCCAAGAAAGCACTCAAAGCCCTAAAAGTTGAATATCCTAAGTTTTTTTCAAAATGGATAATCTCTCTAAGTTAGCCTTCTTAGCTGTTGAAGCCGTTTTGAGTCCGCTTTCTGCTGAAGCCAAGAGCCGCACAGCGCTCCTTTTTGCCAATCGCGCTGCCAGCCTTGATACCGACCTCAAGCATCACGCTACAATAGCCAATCCGCAGGAGTATTACCCCAGTCCAGCGGTATTTGTCTATACTCTGCCCAATATTTGCTTAGGCGAAATCAGTATACGCCACCAACTGCATACTGAGGGAAGTTTCTTTGTATTCGACAGCTATCAGCAGGCGGCTCCGTTCTTGCAAACCTATAGCCAAGCTCTTTTTAGCTCAAGGCGTAGCTGAGTACGTACTGACCGGATGGGTAGATTATTTAGAGAGGAGTACGAAGCTATTTGCCGATGGATTACGCTAACTTAATTTGTTAATTTGCAAATAGTTCGCTACCTTTGCCGCAAAATAATAATTTTTTTATTTAGATGGAAGCACTTATTTTTAGAACTGAAAAACCGTATTATCGAAGCCTTAAATCTCGAAGATATCACTCCTGAAGAGATAGATGAAAACGCTCCTCTCTTTGGCACTGGCTTAGGCTTAGACTCTATCGATGCCCTTGAGCTCATCGTGTTGCTCGACAAATATTACGGCATACGCTTAGACGACCCTAAAAAAAGGAAAAAGAAATCTTTGAATCAGTAACTTCTATAGCCCAATATATCACAGCTCATCGCACTAAATAATGACAAACAAAAAAAAGTGGTGATTACCGGCGTAGGCATTCTCTCTTCGATAGGCGATTCTGTTGAGGCGCACCTCTACGCACTTACTCACCGCCGCCCCTGCCCTAACACGCGTACATAATTTTGAAACTGCCCATAAATATCACATCAAAGTAGGCGAAATAAAGCACACTAATAATGAACTGTCTCGAGCACTACACCTGCCGGCTGTCAATGCCTACTCGCACTGCTCTTTTTAGGCATCATTGCCGCCCAACAAGCAATTGCTAATGCTCGATTAAGTCCGCTGCACTTGGCAAGTACAGGCTTAGTGATGGCATCGAGTGTAGGGGGAATGGATATGACAGAGCGCTATCTGTATAGCTATGAAGACAATGAGCACTCAAGACGTTATATTAATACGCATTATATCGGCAGTATTTCGCACCAAATAGCTGATTATTTTAGACTGAAAGGTGTCGTAACAAGTCTTAGTACTGCCTGCTCATCATCAGCCAATGCCCTTATCACAGCCTCTCACCCTAATACGCACAGGTAGAGCTGATTGCCTTATCGTAGGGGGCGCCGATGCTTTGTGCAAGTTTACTATCAATGGTTTTCATAGCCTGATGATACTCTCTGATACTGATTGTACTCCTTTTGACGAACACCGCAAAGGACTCAATTTAGGCGAAGCCGCTGCTTTTCTAGTATTAGAGTCTGAAGAAAACGCTAAGAAACGTGGAGCGCGTATCAAAGCTGAACTCACTGGCTGGGGGAATGCTAATGATGCTTTTTCATCAAACAGCCTCATCTGCTGAAGGACAAGGGGCTTACTTAGCTATGCAACAGGCGCTACAGCAATCAGGATTGCAACCTGCAGAAATAGATTATATCAACGCCCACGGCACCGCTACTCCTAACAACGACCTTTCTGAAAGTCGTGCTTTAGAGCGCATTTTTGGAACACAAGTGCCTGACTTTAGTTCTACTAAACCTTTTACTGGGCACACGTTAGCCGCTGCTTCAGCTGTCGAAGCGGTCTTCAGTGTACTGGCACTGCGCAATAGTGTGGTTTTTTTCCTAATTTGAATTATGAAACGCCAATGAGCGAAATATCTATACGCCCCCAAACAAAATCAGTGCACAAGCCTATCAAGCACGTGCTTTCTAATTCATTTGGCTTTGGAGGCAATTGTTCAACCCTAATATTTAGTCGATTTACTAACAACTAAACAGCTAACTCGTTAATATTATGCTACAATTATTTTTATCATTCATCTTCTGAAGCAGGCACTGATGAGGCTGGAAGAGGTTGTTTAGCTGGCCCCGTTACAGCTGCAGCTGTAATACTGCCTCCCGACTTTCATAACGAACTTCTTACCGACTCTAAACAGCTAACAGAAAAACAGCGCGACCAATTACGCCCTATTATCGAGCGCGAGGCGGTAGCCTATGCGGTGTGCCACGTACTGCCCGCCGAAATTGATGAGCTAAATATTCTGCGCGCCTCTATTACAGCTATGCACCGTGCCATAGCGCAACTCTCTGTTGTCCCTACTTTTATAGCAGTAGACGGCAATAAGTTCGTACGTTACGCTCAGATACCCTATGCTTGCGTAGTGAAAGGTGATGGCAAAATACAAACTATAGCAGCTGCTTCTATTCTTGCTAAAACCTACCGCGATGCTTATATGAGCGACCTTGCACTACAATTCCCAGAATATCATTGGCAACAAAACAAGGGCTATCCTACCCCTGAGCATCGTAGGGCTATTGCTGAATATGGTGCTACTCCTCATCATCGCAAAACCTTTCAACTCTTGCCTATAGAGCAGCTTAGCCTGTTTTAAAAAGCCTTATAATCTACATTTTATGTATCCAAAACTCTGGATTCAGACGGGTGGTATTTTTGTATAAGAAGAACTTCATTTCGGTCTTCCCGTTCGCATTGGTGAAGATTTTGCCAAGCGGATCTTTAGCCTTTACCTTATCTCCTTTTCGCACATATACATCTGTCAAGTTGTAATAAATAGTAATATAATTGCCGTGGCGCACTTGCACTACTTTATTACTACCTGGTATCGACTGTATAGCGGACACTTCTCCTTCAAACACACAGCGCGCTTCAGCTCCCTTTTCAGTAGCTATTGTTACACCATTGTTATAGTGCTGCAGTTCAGGATACACAGGGTCGTAATACACTCCAAAACCTTGTGCTTTATACCCTTTTGCTACAGGCCATATTAGGTTGCCTTTATTAGCCTCAAAACTATCGGCTACCTTCCTCGATTCAGGAGTAAGTACAAAAGTTACTTCAGCAGTATTATCAGCCGACGGAGGGGTAGTTGTAACCATACCACTACCAGTAGCATTCACTCCACTAGCGTTGTTCTTCTGTTCGCGTTTGTTAGCCTCAATAATAGCTAATCGTATAAGTCGCTGTATTTCTCGGTCTATAGCATTAGCTTGTTTTTGTTTTTCGCGTATCTGACTCTCATAACTGCGCTCTACCTCGCGTATGCTTGCGGCTAATTGCTCTAACTCTCTCTTCTCTTGTTGCAGGGTAGCTTGCTCTCTTCTCTGCTCATCAAGCACTTGGTTCTTCTCATTGCGCTGAGCTACCAATGTATCATTCAGACTCTTTATCTTATCGGTTTTAGCTTGTATAAAGCCCACCTGCTCCTTGCGGTAATTAGCATACTGCTTCATATACGACAGTCGCTTGTAGGCCTGCGAAAAGCTCTCTGACGACAGCAAAAAAAGCAATCGGTTCTGTGCAGACTTGCTCCTGTATGACTGTACAATGATTTTTAGCGTATTCGTCTTTATGATAAATAAGCTCTTTCTTCAGATTGCGCAATTGGTCTTCATTATCTGCTATTTCTTTTTGATAGAAGATTTGCTTGCTGCTGATTGATTTGTATCAGCCGAGTGCGGATAAGTATCTTCTCATTCGCTTCTTCTATCTGCTGAATTGTACTCTTCCGTTGCTGACTTTGTTGTTGTCGCAATGCCGACATCTGCTTGATTTGTTCAAGTAGTGCCTTCTTGCGTTGCTCTAAGTCCTTTTTGCTTTGTTTGCCCTATACCCAATAAGGGCACGAACAAAAAAATAGTAATATGAGTTTAAAAAAATAAACTTCATCACTTGTTAATTGTTATCTCTTTAAATCCTTCTGGTATTTTTAAACGGAAAGTTAATGCTTTTTATCGAGTTCTATCCCCTTAAATTCTATGCTTATCTCTGTCTGATTGGTTCCCTCTGTAGCTACGATTTTTCAGCGTATGAGGTAACAAAACCTCCCCCACCTGCTGATACTCATAAGTAGCCACTGCCTTTTTGCTGCTTAACAGGTTCTAATACCTCTGTACTCCCTACCCCTATACGTGTCAGGCAGAAAACGATAGATTACCTCTATAGGCGACTCATCAATGATTTGCAAATTATAACGGTTATTCTCTTCAGGCAATAGCCTTACTACCTTTTCTTTCTCAAAATAAGAGGCATATAAAGCATTGCCTAACAGCAAATTCTGCAAGGCATCAAAAATCTACTTCTACTCCCAACAATCTGCTGATATAGCTAAAATCACCGTTGAAGTAAGTACTGTCTAAACGATTGAAAAAAATGCGGCTTTCTCTGGAGTGATGAGCACTTTAGCTATACCCAGCGGAGCAGACAACCATATAGCCTTGTCTTTTTCCATACGAAATGACAATGGTAACGACTGACTGTTTTTTTACCATCATTGTAAGATACCCTGCACACTCCCCACAAGGGTTTTTAAACGCAGGAAACGATGCCAAGTGGTGTTGCCATATTTCTTGCACTTGCTTTTTCGGCAGTAACCGTACCAGTAGTACTCACTACCGCTCGCTTTGTCTTACAACCTACGGTCAAAAATAAAAGCGTAAATATTATAAGTAGTTTCTTCATTTATTTGCTAATTTACTTATTCCAAAAAGAATCTTCTATATAAAAAACAGTATCTATAAAAAATAGAGAGCCATCGCGAGTAAGTACATTTTTCATCGTGAAGATCTTCTAAGATAATGCCTAACTGAGGATTTCGATAATCATTATTCCTAATGCACTCAAAACCATTCATCTCCATAAATGCTCTTACATTCTCTAATGAAGTAGGAGCATCAGCCTTAATATAGTCTTGTCTGACTACTGCATATAGTGTGCCATTATCTCTGTAAAAACCTTTTAGCTGATAAGCCGTATCTGGAAAAAAGTAATTATGCAGCAACAAATTGTAAAAGTAGTCTAACCACGAAGCATAATAAATACTATCACTAAGCTTTAGCACTTCTTTTTCTCCGTTGAGATATACTTTCTGCTCTGCTCCTTCCGATACAAATAAAGATAAGTCAATCTTAGGATACCAAAGTTTTTCAGCTTCTATCCATTTACAGAGACTCTCTGTTTCTTCTCTTTTGTGCGGCTTGTCCTTTTGAGCCATTCGGCTTGCGCTTTGGCTTCCTCTAAGGTAACTGGCGGCTGCTTTGATAGTATCTCCATAGCTAACTTTGCCCGTTCCGCAAATGATATCTTGCAATTCATACTTCATCAATTTAGTAATTTTCTCATCGGCAAATTGGCAAATCGACTAATTTACTAATTGCCAGTGCTGCCAAAACCTCCTGCGCCTCTCTCGGTTTCGCTCAGTACGCTTACTTCTTCAAAAGTAGCTTGTTCATATCGGGCAAAGACCATTTGTGCTATCCTATCGCCGTGTGCTATCTCAAAAGTTTCGTTAGAGAGATTGACGATAGGCACCTTTACCTCGCCCCTATAATCGCAGTCTATAGTACCTGGTGCGTTAATAACCGTGATACCGTGCTTGATAGACAGACCACTACGCGGACGCACCTGCGCCTCATAGCCATCAGGTATTTCTAAATACAAACCCGTAGGCACTAACGTACGCTCCAAAGGAGCCAAACGGATAACCCCCTCAGGCAGATTTGCCCTTAGGGTCTACCCCCGCAGCCCCTGCTGTCTGATAGGCCGGCAACTCGTTAGCTGATGTGTTCTTTATTTTTACTTTCATCTTATTCTTTACTACGTTTTAATTAGTTGTGAACTGCTTAAACTCTTCTGTAGTCATCACCTTTCCATCTGGCAATACCACATACATTTCCTCATCTAATAATCCAAAGGCAATTTTTCCTTCTTCAAAATCAGTAACCTCATCAAAACGAGGTGCTAAGATTGGGTTTCCTTTGGTATCGATAAAGCCCCATAGTCCGTCGAGACATACAGCAGCACGCCCGTGACAGAAACTCCTCACTTCATCATAAGTAGGCGTTGCGATTTCTTTTGGCTTCGGTGTTGATAAACGTCCATTTGCCGTCCTTGCACACGGCTGCAAAACCTTCGGCAAAGTCCATAGCTTCATCGTATTGCAACTCACAAATCAACTGATTGTCAGCATTTACATACCCCCATAGCTCATCGCGCATCACAGCAGCATAGCCCTCGCTAAAACGCGCTAAATCTTCGTACTCCGGACGAATAAGCCATTCGTTTTTTTCTCATTTATAAGTCCCCAGCAGTCTTTGGTCATTGCCTTAGCTGTTCCTTGCAAAAAGCTCTCCACCTCATCGTACATAGGCTCTATAGCCCACTCGTTTTTGGTAGTGATAAAGCCCCATTTGCCGTCTTTTTCACCGCGCCAAGTGTTTCAAAGAAAGGCATAGACTCTTCGTATTCAAAAGGAATAACTTCCTTGCCTCGTATGTTTATATAACCTGCTTTGCCGTCTCTTTTTAGCTGAAGTAATCGTCTTCATAAAAGGGTGCGCATCGTCATAAATAAGCGGAATTACCACTTCTCCTTTTTTATTTACAAATCCTGATTTGCCGTTTTTTACCACTTTAGCCAAGTGATTCGAGAAGTAAAACACCTGATCGTAGTACGTAGGCACTAATTCCTTTCCATTAACATCTATCACTCCCCAATAGTTACCTACCTTCACAAGCGCCGACCCCAGCAAAAAAGGAAGCACTTTGTCGTACTTAAACGGACAAATCTCTTTTCCCATTACGGTTTACAAAAACCCCATTTGCCATTACGTTTGGCTGCTGCCAAATCGTCAGAGGTAAACATAGCTGACTCTTCGTAGTTATTTCGCCACATTTCTTGTGCGGTATCCATAGTAAATTCTTTTTTATTATTGGGCGCAAAAAGTACAAAATAATTAGCAATTAGCAAATTTGTTAATAAGCCAATTTGTCAATTAGCAAATTAGCTAACTGACAAATCGACTTATTAGTTAATTTTAGAGGGTTACCTCTTTAGTGGTTACGTTGCCAGGGCGGTCGGTAGCGGTTATGAGCACCTTACTGCCACTAAGCGCTGCATTGATAGCGGTAGTGGTGTACACCCATTTACCTTCGCTAAGGGTAGCGCTGCCCTCTTCTACAGCCGAGCTGTTAGCAGCGACTATCTTCACCTTTACCGTCATCACTTTCGAAGCATCGGCTACCTCTATGCTTATCTTCTCGCCACTACTAACTCCAGTGTAAGCCGAAGTATCGATATGGTCGATTATAGGGGCTTTCAAATAGTCGGCCACAGCCATTGCATAAGCACTTACCCCTGGGCGTTTAGCCGCTTGGTCAGCATACACTTTTTTGAGGGCTGCGTTTTGCAAAGCGTTTTTAGCATATATAGTCGCTTTTGCAAACTTATTATGATGTGCGATTTGTTTGGGAGTGCTACTCTCCTTGCGATTAGGATATTTAGCCACTATGGTTACACCATTTACTTGTCTGAATACGAGTTGGTTGCCAACTCCTCCGCTCAAACCTGCGGTTACGATGTTGTTTCTACTTTTTGCCATTTTTTTATAAATTTTTTTAGGTTAGACTTGAGGGCTTCTCCTTGAAACACTATACCGCACAGAACGTGCACTTTTTCTGGTGGTAAGTATCTTTGAGGAGCATCCCTCGTTTGTTTTTACGCTGCAAAGGTGCGGCAAAAAAACAAAGCCCCGCAAAAAGTTGTCGCATCGTGTTACAACCTTGTCACACTGTGCTACAGAACTGTCAGAAAAAAAGAGGCTATTTATTGTTCTTTATCTCAAAAAGTAGTACCTTTGCTATTAAATAAAACCTTTAAATTATTCAACCAATGAAAGCAGAAGAAATAAAAGAGCTTTTCAAGAAATTTGAAGAAGCGGCGCAAGAAGTAGAGGGCATTGAATGCTGGAGCGCCAGAGATTTGCAAACACTTTTAGGCTATGCCCAATGGCGTAATTTTGAACTTATCATTCAAAAAAAGCAAAAGTATCGTGCAGCAGTGTAGGTGAGAATATAGCCTACCATTTTGCTGACGTCAGCAAAATGCTTACTATAGGATCAGGCGCTGAAAAAAACAGATAGATGACCTCATTCTAACGACTAACGACTAACGACTAACAACTAACGACTAACGACTAATATGACTATCATTCTCAAAAGGGTATACGACCCACAAACTGACACTGACGGCTTTTCGCGTATTGGCAGACCGTCTTTGGCCTCGTGGCATCAAAAAAAGAGGCTTTAGCATTAGACCCTATGGGCTAAAGAGATAGCTCCCAGCACTGCCTTGCGACAACGCTATCACCAAGACGGCGATTTCGAGGCTTTCAAAAAGATTATACCGAAGAATTAGCCCACAACGAGGCTTTTACTTCTTTCTGTAGCGAACTCAAAAAGCACAAAAAAATCACCCTGCTTACCGCTAGCAAGGTGATTGATAAAAAGTGCACTGCCTGTGCTTATGCAGGCTGTAATTTCTTATTGTCCTACTGACCAAACAGTATAACTGTTGGCGGGTACTTTTAGGGTAACCTTGCCATTGCTATCCGTAGCAAAACGCTCGGCTGTATTGCCGGTGTAGTCTATCAGCGTTTTACCCTTAAAATGAGTGGTAATAGTGCGCTCAGCTGCTGTATTGCTGTTGTTTAAGAACAATACAAGCCCCGGACTCTTATCTTTGCCTAAACGCGACACTACATACTCTGTATTAGACGCCAAATGAAATTTCTCTTCGCCCACCGCTAAGCTGCGATGAATGAGTAACAACTTCTGTATTTTAGCCTTAAACTCAGCATTCTCATAATCGCTGTAGAAAATACAAGGATACCCACTATGGGTAAGTATGTAGGCATACGCCATTAGCTTCTTATCTTGTGCTATGGTGTTAGTAGGCGACACATCACTACGCCCATCTACATCGTGGTTGCCTACAAAGGTTACTGCTTTGTCAGGACGCAAGGTGCGCAACATAGCATTCTGACTGGTCATCAGTTTGTGCATATCTTTCTGACTATCTAACGCCTGCTCTATGGCATAATAACAAGCAAAATCAAAAAGCTGAAATGCCTGAAGCATCTACCCAGTTTTTGAGGGTTTCTGCATTGCCGTCCCAAAGCTCGCCTACCGCAAATCCGCCTACTGCTTTCATCCAATCTCTGATAACCCACGCGCCAAAGCCTTTCACATAGTCAAAACGCCAGCCGTCAAACTTCATTGTATTCTTATAATACTTAGCTACCGACTCGTCTTTCTTCCACAACCAATCTTGCACGTAAGGCACTTTATGAGCAAGGTCTAAAAAGAAATCGCCTCCTTCATCAGCTACCTCTGTAGCATTAGGGTGGAAATGCTCGTAATTGCGATTAAACTTTTTCTGAAGCATTACCGTGTGTTTTATCAAATAGCGTATTGGTTTTTCTCGTTGTTTTTTTATACGGGTTTACCTCCTCTCCTCCCCCATTACAATGGTTAATAACAATATCGGCAAGCACTTGCAAGCCGTTTTCGTGCGCTTTGCTGATAAGATTTTCAAGCTCAGCACGCGAACCAAAGCGAGTTTTTACCGAACCGTGTTGGTTGTATTCGCCAAAATCAAAATAATCAGAAGGGTCATAGCCCATAGAGTAGCCCCCGAAGCCCCTTTAGTAGCTACAGGCAGCCAAAGGCGGTCTACCCCATTAGCTTTCCAATCCGTAATTTTTTTGGGGTAATGGTATTCCACCACTCTCCTAATGGGGTTACATCCCAATAGAATGTTTGCATCATCACACGGTTTCCGTTGTCTATAGTGCTAAGGTCTATAGGAGTGACATTTTGCAGTTGGGGAGTATCTCCGCCCTTATCCTTTTTGCAGCTAAGCAAAGTGCAGGCTGCTAATAAATAGATATATGCTTTCATATTTTTTTGCAGTATTTAAATGATAGAATAAAGGCTGTCCAGATGTGTTCGGACAGCCTTTATAAGATTATAATTTTTTTCTATTTTTGTAAGTACCTTTGTTATTGGCATCAAAAAGAGAAAGACACATTGTAAGTACCAGCGGTTACTTTTTATGTTATTACCACCTGATTTTATATCTCCCTCAAGAGCAGCTGCCGGATTATCCGTACTATCTGCCCCAAAGTTAGTACCCCAAGAGTGATTTAAGCGGAATTTTTATTTCGCCATCAAGGGACTATATTCTTCACCACCCAAGAGTTAGTACTACCTTCGTAGGTCATAGCTACATCATCATTATCGCCCCAACCTCTGGCACCGCTACCTATAATTCCCCAAGAATAGGTTTCGATAGTATAAGTGTTTTTTTGCTTACGTTGATAGTGATTTTGTAAGTACCTGCTGTTACGGCTATATTAGACCCTCCTGACGAAAGTGTACCGTTAGAACCTCCGAGGTTTACACCCCAGTCATTGTTCTTTCTGAATTTTTATTTCGCCAGTAGCCAAAGTAGCATAAGCTACTAAATTGCCGTCAGTAGAGTTCCACATTTTTCAATATCAGGACCATTCCAACCATTAGGAGTAGCACTACCTACTACACCCCATTCGCTTGGTTTAATTTCATCGAAGTAAGGGGTTACTTTCAAGGTTTTTTTGTTGCTACAAGACTGCGTTGGTCGCTGAGGGCAGCTCTTACTAACACTCTTACATCGGTTGCTACACCGGTTTTAAGTCCTAAGCCTACCAAATACTCATTCAGCTCTTTAACTGTAAGGGTAAAAGGTGATCTTTCAGCCGAAAGAGGCTTAATTTTACCAGTGGCGATATTCTCAAATTCTACTGTATAAACAGGAGCTAATTGTACGCCCAAATCCTTAGTTTCCCAAGAAACTGTTAGGGCAGTAGTATTCGATTGGGTTTTATCAAGCACTCAAGGTAGAAGCCGATATATTTGATTCTACTCGTGCATTGGCGTTCATTGTCGCCTTTTCTTCGTCTTTTTCGCAGCCTACTAACCATACAAGACTTGCACAGATAGCTGCCGTTTTAAGTATATTTTTCATAGTATTCTCTTTTTAATATCCTGTATTCTGACTAAGGTTTTCATTGGCGGCACGCGCATCGCTTGGTATCGGATACAAGTTTCTATAGTCGGGCACTGCCACCCCTGAAGCGGCTCCACCTTTGAATGACCAAAGGTAAGAAGCGTTAGTAAACTTGCCATAACGGATAAGGTCGGTACGGCGCAAGCCTTCCCAATACAATTCGCGAGCACGCTCATCTAAGATAAAATCTAAGGTAAGATCGGCATCAGCTATGTTGCCCGCAGCACTGCCATAGGCACGAGTGCGCAATTGGTTGATATAGCCCAAAGCGGTTGCTCTGTCGCCTCCTGTACCCCCACGTAATACTGCTTCAGCATAAGTAAGATACACTTCAGCTAAACGGATAAGCGGTAAGTCTGTATCAGGAAAATCTTTAGCAGGGTCTTTACCAGCTGCTCCGGTAGAGGTGATGTTTTTAAACTTAGTAACAGCATAACCTCCTTTAGTAAAGTCTTTTACGTAATCAGTACTTTCAAAGGTTTGTCCATCGGTGTGGAACATAGCGCGTTTGTCATTCCAAGCGGTAGGCTCATTATTACCATTGCGAGTAGAGGCTTCAAACTTATTAACAAATTCTTTGGTAACAGTGATACCACCCCAACCACCATTAAGGCCTAAAGCGGTTGCATTCATATTACCACCAGTAGCGGCGTGCATAATGAAAGCGGTACCTCCGTAGGTTTTTAGTGTTAAGCCCATCAAAACTTGCTAAGAATATAAACTCGTTTTGTGCTCCGTTTTTTTATTGTTATCCGCAAGGAACAACTCGTCATAAGCAGTACCATTGCCATTAGCATCGGTAGTGTTTAGGGTGGTAAGACGAAGCGATTACCTTTTTTTAGCATAAGTGATACAGTCAGTATATTTGTCTACTCCTATATACACTTTAGCATTGAGGTATAAGCGGGCAAGTAGTGCTTGTGCCGCTACTGCATCTACGCGTCCGTACTCATTAGCGCGAGCTGCTTTTAGCTTGGTTTCTAAATCTTTTAGTTCGCTTTCTACGAAGTTAAAAAGCTCGGCACGAGAGTTTTGGGTAGGCTTCAAATCAGCCTTTGATGAGGTTATCAAAGGAGCCTTGCCATAAGCGTCTATTACGTTATAATAGGCATAAGCACGTATAAAGCGTGCTTCGGCTATGTAATAAGCTACTTCGGGGTCTGAAGCCAACGCTTGTGCATTGTCGATAAACGAGTTAGCAAAAGCTATTTGTTGCCCTAAACGGTTGTAATACGCATTGGTAAAAGTGTTAGAGGGTGTCCAACTCATATTATGGAAGTCAGGCACACCAGCATCACTCCAACGGATAATAGCCTCATCGGTGCTAGCTTCTTGTAGGTAGAATTGCACGCGGGTATATCCGGTAGACCCCTCATCGGCACCAGCAATATCGCCATCGCCTGATGGTCCTTTTTGCCCTGTAAGGGATAATGAGGCGTATATTTTGGCTAAAGCGCTTTTGGCTTCAGTAGCATTTTTGAATACGTCTTTTTCAGTAAAACTATCAGGGTCAATAGGCTCTTGGTCTAAGTCCTTCAAGCAGGCACTAAGCGAAAGTGCCATTGTAAGCCCTAAAATACTATGTTTGATATATTTATTCATATTTCTATCGATTAAAAGTTAATATTCAACCCTACCAAATAAGTTGTTGGACGTGGATACAAGTTGTTATCAATACCAAAAGTAGCTCGATTGGTAGCACTATCTACTGATAATGCTTCAGGGTCTAAACCACTGTATTTAGTAATCGTCCAAACGTTTTTGTACAGTACCATAAAGGCGAATATACCTTTTTATCGGTATTAGGGAAGGTATAGCCTAAAGTGATATTGTCTAACTTGATGAACGAAGCGTTTTCTAGATAGTAATCACTATTCCACGCTTGGTCGTTATGGCGTTGGAAAATACTATTAGCTTTGATGTTGCGCAAGAAACCACTGTTAGAAGTAATTTCGGTGCGTTGGTCTAAGCGCGATTGGGTATTGTTGTACACATAGTTGCCGATGTTAGCACGGGTAGTGATGTTTAAATCCCAATTTTTATAGCTAAGGTCTGTACCAAAGCCCATAGTTACAGGAGCAAATGGCGATTTGTATAGATAACGGTCTCCTTCATCTATTTTGCCATTGCCGTTTCTATCAACAAAAGCATTTTCTACTGGTTTGCCTTGTGCATCATATACTTGTTGGTATACGAAGAAAGAAAATGGAGTTTCTCCCTGACGGTGTAGTTGTACACGGTTGTTAGTACCTCCTTCTATACCACCGGTAGGCTGGTCGTCTGGCATACGAGTGATTTTATTTTCGTTATAAGTGATATTGTAGTTGAAGCTCCAACGGATATTCTTTTCGGTATCGCGTATAGGAGTAACGGTAATACCAAATTCTACCCCTTTGTTTTCCATATCACCCACGTTAGCATTCACACGGTTTTTAAAGTTGGTGAAAGGGTCGATAGTAGTTTCGGCTATCAGGTCTTTAGTCTGTTTGCGATATACATCGAGCGTACCGGTGATAAGGTTGTTCCACAAACCAAAGTCAATACCTGCGTTGAGGGTATTACCAATTTCCCAACGTAGCTTTTTGTTAGTTACCCCTGGGCGGTAAGTTTGATAGAAAGCATCGCCCAATTGGTAAGAAGCACCATCTTGGCTACGAGTGTAGTTAGTAAGGAAAAGATAGTCGCTCAAACCGTTTACGTTACCTACTTCACCATAACCCAAACGCAATTTTTAGTTCGTTAAGGGTTTTGTTTTCTTTTAAGAATTTCTCATTGCTAACATTCCAAGCCAACGCCACTGAAGGGAAGTAGCCCCAACGGTCATCTGGGTTTAGCTTAGAAGACGCATCGGCACGAAGGGTAGCGGTAAGGAGGTAGCGCTCTTTATAGCTATAGTTAGCACGACCAAAGAAAGACATCAATACGTTTCTACTCTTGTTGATGTTAGGCACCTCTTTATTATCACCTGGGTTAATAAAGTAAGAGTAATCAGTAGAATTATCGTCAAACTCAAATGATTGATAAGAGTGCCCTGCCATTAGCCCTATACTATGAGTTTCTTTAATCTCTTTCATATAGTTTACGTAGGCATCAAAGAGTTTGTTAATAGCCTTATTAGTATACGAAGTTTTAGCTCCGTCAAACCCTGGAGTTGAGGTAGGCATACGGCGGTCAGTTACCTTATCACCTTCACCTTTGCTATAGTCTAAACCAAAGTTCACACTGGCAGTAATATCTTTAAAGAAAGGCAAAGTATAATCGGCTTTTACGTTTCCTATGAAGCGGTATACTTTTGAAGTATCATCTAAGTACTGTAGCATTGCCACAGGGTTAGTAGGGGCTAAGTTATAACGGTTGCCATTATTAGGGTCTACCCAAGTGTGATAGTTGCCGTACTTAGCAGGACCTCCGAATACTGATTGGGTAGGGTCGTAGCCTACTGCTGAACCTATTGCCCCCTTATCAGCAAAACGGTTTTGCATATAAGTACCATTAGCGTTTAATTCTAACTTCAAAGCTCTATCAAAGAAAGTAGGGTTTAAGCTAATTTTAGCATTAGTACGTTTGAAGTTATCGGTACGCAACACCCCATCAGCATAAGAGTGCCCTACAGATACGCGGTAAGGCAAGGTTTTATAAGCCCCTGAAAGCACCAAAGTACTGTTGCTCATTGGGGCTACTTGGTAGATTTCTTTTTGCCAGTTAGTATCGGCATTGCCCAATAGCGCTTCGGCAGCAGGGTTGTTAAGCCCTTTTACGGTTTGGCGGAATTGCTCTGCACTCATTACATCTACATACTTATTAGTATCTTGTATAGCGATACTTGTATTGAAGCTAATCTTCATATCTTGGTTAGCTTTTTCCTTTTTTTGGTAGTAATCATAATTACCCCATTGGCAGCACGCGAACCGTAGATAGCAGTTGAAGAAGCATCTTTTAGTACCGTCATACTCTCGATATCTTCTGGGTTGATAGAGTTGAAGATACTACGAGAACCGCCTACGCCTCCATCGTTCATTGGCACCCCATCTACTACTATAAGAGGGTTTGATGTCAATGACAAAGAGCCGTTACCACGTACGCGGATAACTTGTCCTTCACCAGGAGCTCCACCAGTGGTAGCCATTTGTACCCCTGCTATTTTACCCTGAATAAGTTGGTCGGCATTTACAGCAGGTGCTTTGTTAAACTCTTTGTCGGTCACTAAGTTTACCGAACCGGTAAGGTCTTTTTTCTTCACTACCCCATAACCGATAACTACCACATCGCCTAATTGTTGTACATCTTCTTGAAGTACTACATTAAGGGATGCTCCTTTTACGGTTACTTCTTGCGTTTTGTACCCCACTGTCGAGATAACAAGTACAGCACCTTTATTGGCAGTAAGTTCAAAATTACCATCAAAATCGGCAGCTGCCCCGTGCGAGGTACCTTTCACAAGCACACTAGCCCCTGGTATAGGTAAGCCAGTATTGTCTTTCACTGTTCCTTTCACAGTGATTTGCTGTGCATAGCCGAAGCTCACACACAAGAAAAATACTACTGCATAAAGTAGTCTGTTCATTTTTACTTTCATACAAATAAAATTTGAAAATTCGAAAATTTGAAAATTAGCAAATGCCCATACCGCTTAATCCGTTTATTTGCCAATTTTTCTTTTTCATTGTCCCTATTATACTATTCATTATATACATAATATTCAGTAATTCCTTTTTCTCTACTTGAGTATCAGGGTAATCTCTTGAATATAAACATATATCTAACCAATACATTGTTTCTTCAGCTTCCTTAGCTGCAATTTTTAAACTTATGGATAAAATCCTGCTGACTTTCTGCATTCTGAGCTTCTCTCACATTAGCTCCTATAGAAGTGCCCGACCTTAATAATTGATTTGCAATAGCATACTTCCTATTTTCTTCCAAAATATTACAAAGTTCTACAATCCTTAGAGAAAACGAAAAAGTCTTTTCTAATATCACATTAGGTTTTTCCATAACATTGGTTAATTGGTTAATTTGCTAATTCGTTAATTTGCTAATTCGCTAATTTGCTAATTCGCTAATTTTTATAGCGTAGCCACCACCTTTAGCTGCTGTTAGTTTCAGCTTGGTTTTAGCATTTACTTTTTTTGTTTGGTAATGGTATAAGCTTTTAGGGTTGGTTTGCCAATCTGCATTCTTAGCATCAGCATAGATGGTCGCTTCGTACTTCTTGTTCTTGTCTAAGAAGTTAAGCAATAATTCTGAGGTATGTCCGTTTTCGTTAGAAGTATTACCTACGTACCAATTGTCGCTGTGTTTGTCTTTGCGCGCTACGGTGATGTAACGTCCTGGTTCTGCCTCAAGATATACGCTCTCTTGCCAATCTACGGGTACGTCTTTGATGAATTGGAAAGCATCAGCAAATCTTTCATAATTCTCTGGTAGGTCGGCTGCCATTTGTAGCGGACTGTACATAGTAACATACAACGCTAATTGTTTAGCCAACGTACTGCGCACCTGACTGGTGTTGTTAGGATTTACGTTCTTCACCTCAGTTTCGAAGATACCAGGGGTGTAGTCCATAGGCCCTCCTTGTAGGCGGGTGAAAGGCAATATAGTAGTGTGGAAAGGTTTGTTGCCACCAAAAGCCTCGTACTCAGTACCGCGTGCTGCCTCGTTGCCTATAAGGTTAGGATAAGTACGGCACAAACCGGTAGGGCGTACTGCTTCGTGCGCATTGACCATTATTTTGTGCTTAGCAGCTTCTTTTATAGCGTACAGATAGTGGTTGATAGTAGCTTGGCTGTAGTGGTGCTCGCCTATAGGAAGTATGTCGCCCACATAACCACTCTTCACAGAGTTATAGCCGTATTTGTTCATCAACTCGTAAGCGGCTTTCATATGGCGCTCGTAGTTGCGTGTAGAACCTGAAGTTTCGTGGTGCATCATCAGTTTTACGCCTTTAGCGTGTGCGTAATCGTTAAGCGCTTTAATATCGAAGTCAGGATAAGGGGTTACGAAGTCGAACACATAATCCTTACGATGACCAAACCAGTCTTCCCAACCTACGTTCCAGCCTTCTACAAGTACTTGGTCGAAGCCGTGTTGGGCAGCGAAGTCTATATAGCGGCGCACCTTATCGTTATTGGCAGCGTGGGTACCGTTAGGTTTCACCTTAGTATAATCTACCTCATCGAGTTTGATAGTAGGCAGGGTCGTCAGTATATGCCCAAGAGCTTTTTGCCGGTAATCATCTCCCACCAAACGCCTATGTATTTCACAGGTTTAATCCACGAAGTATCAGCAAGAGCGCAAGGGTCATTAAGGTTGAGGATAAGGCGTGAAGCTAATATATTGCGCGCATCATCGCTCACCATTATGGTACGCCAAGGGGTTTTTGGTAGGGGTATAGAGGTAACCCTTATCGCCTTTAGCATCGGGAGTTAGCCACGATTGGAAGATGAACGTTTTTGTCGTCTAAATTAAGGTTCATCAGCGAATAATCTACCAAAAGCAGCTTCGTGAAGATTGATGTACAAGCCATCTTTGGTTTTTCATCATTAGGGCAGTCTGTACCCCTGTAGGCGAGAAAACGTATTGAGACACATTATCAGTCATCGACTGCTTCATAAGTCCGCGAATTTCAGAGAGTTTGCTCTCGTTATAGTCGTACTCTTGGGTGTCGTAGTCGCCAGGTATCCACCAAGCGGTATGGTCGCCCGTCATTGCAAATTGCGTATTCTCTTCAGCTATCACAAAATAGGTGAGTTCTTTCTGAGTAGGGAACTCATAGCGGAAGCCTACCCCCTCATTATACACGCGAAAGCGGATATTCATCAAGCGGTTAGTCTTATCTTGTTTTTAGCTGTACGAGCAACTCATTGTAATGGTTGAGGATTTCTTTTTCTTCGCCCCATACAGGTTTCCAAGTTTCTTTAAAAGTAGATTTGCTATCGCTTACTACTTTGAAATGGTTCGTTAGCGGTTCATCTTTTTTTAAGAGTAAACCCTAAGGTACTTTCATTAATCACTGGTTTGCCTTTGTACGTCATTTTATAGGTAGGCGTACCGTCAGCTTTCAATGAAAAATGAGAGTACAACATTGCCATCAGGAGAGGTTTGCTGTTGCGCCGCTGCCCAATGCATAGCCAAAATGCTCATTAACAAAATTATCTTTCTCATTTCTTTTTAATTATTTATTCGTTTTCAAAAAAAGTCGCAAAATGATTGCAAAAGGGCTCAAAGTTACGAATATTCTCGTAACCTGCAAATTTTTTTCTTAAGTTTTTTTAAGACAAAGTTATTAACAATTCAGAGTATCAGGGAGTTATACATTAGGGCGCTAGTGGTTAGCAGGGGTGAAAACAGAAAAAAACATTCTACTTTCAGACTTGCCATTAGACGTTTATACTTCGGTAATTCTTCGCTTACCGTTCGCTCTTCCTATATTGTTTTGTATATCGTTTGTATAGGGTAAGTGTAGGCAGAAAAAAATTTTTCTATAAAAATAGATAGTATTATCTCTTGTCAATTGATATTTATTTACTACTTTTTGCATAGAATTTCTTCAAAACAGAAGACAAAACAAAAATAAAAAAATATGAGCAAAAAAATGTATCTGACCAATTGGTCGAAATGTTAGTACAAGCGGGCGTAAAACGCGTATACGCCATAACAGGCGACAGCCCTAAACCCCGTAAATGACGCTATTCGCCGCGACGGGCGTTTAGAATGGATACACGTACGCCACGAAGAATCAGCGGCTTACGCGGCTTCTATGGACGCCGAACTCAACGGCATCGGTTGCTGTATGGGTAGTTCAGGACCCGGACACGTACACCTTATCAACGGCCTCTACGACGCTAACCGCGCTGGCAACCCTGTGATTGCCATTGCCAGCACCTGCGCCACCCATAAATTCGGCACCCATTGGTTTCAAGAAACCAATCCTTTCTTGCTTTTTCCAAGACTGTAGCAAATACGTATACGTAGCCAACACCCCTAAGCAGTTCACTACGATGATGCAACGCGCCATTCAAACCGCTATCAACCAGAAAGGCGTAGCGGTATTGGGGCTCCCTGGTGATGTAGCGGGGGCTGACCTCGAAGAGGTACCTACGGCTACCCAAACTTTCTTAGCTAAACCGGTAGTTCGCCCCTCTGACGAAGAGCTCGACAAACTTGCTGCTGTGCTTAACGATAGCAAAAAAACAAGAAAATTGCCCTTTATTGCGGACACGGTTGTCAGCACGCGGTGAAAGAAGTAGAGCAGCTTGCCGAAACCCTCAAAGCTCCTATAGTAGCCTCTTTCCGCGGCAAAATATTCTTCGACCGCCCCGACAGTCCTTATATTGCAGGTATGAACGGCCTACTTGGGCACAGTTCAGGCTATGACGCTTGTGCTAAAGCCGATGTGCTAGTAATGTTGGGCACCGACTTCCCTTACGCTGAGTTCCCTGCCTAAGAAAAGCACTATCATACAAATAGACGAACGCCCCGATATTATCGGTCGCCGTGCCAAAGTAGATTACGGCTTCGCAGGCGATATAAAAGACAGCATCACTGCCCTTTTGCCTAAGCTAAGCGCACGCACCGACGACGGATTCTTAAAAGATATTCACAAAGAATATTTAGATCTTGAAAAAAATCATTAGACGATTACACCCAAAAAGAAAAACTGAAGAGAAACAAATAGACCCTGAATACGCGGCTAAGCTTTTTGGATAAATACGCTGCCAACGATGCTATTTTTCACCGTTGACACGGGTATGAATGTGGTATGGGCAGCGCGCTTTATCAAAAGGTACAGGCAAGCGCTACCCTAACCGGTTCGTTCAACCACGGTTCTATGGCAAACGCCTTACCAATGGCTATCGGGGCTGCTGCCTCGGCTAAAAGGCAGACAAGTGGTAGCAATGTGTGGCGACGGTGGTCTCTCTATGCTCTTAGGCGACTTGGCTACCCTAATGCAGTATCAGTATCCGGTGAAAATATTCGTGCTTAACAACCGTTCGCTTGCAATGGTGAAGTTAGAGATGGAAGTATCGGGCTACCTCGATTGGCAAACCAATATGGTAAACCCTCCTTTCGATAAACTTGCCGAGCTGATGAACATCAAAGGCTATGAAGTGACCAAAACCGAAGACCTCGAGGCTACTGTAAAAGCGGCTTTTGAGCACGATGGTCCTACTTTGGTGAACATTTACACCAATCGCGATACCTTAGCGATGCCTCCGCACATCACTTTTGAACAGATGAAAGGCTTTGCCACCAACATCATCAAGAAAATAGGTCAAGGTGATTTTGCTGAAGCTAAAGACAGTATTGCTAATAGTATGAAGCACATCAAAGATATTTTTTTAATCCAGCTGATTAAAACATAAAAAAATCGAACAGTTTATAGCTGTTCGATTTTTTTATAAATAGCCTGCACCTTTGTACATTGAATTGAGATACAAATTTAACTTTTTGTTTAACTTATTGAATAAGAAATAAGCTGTATTTTTTTGTCGCAAATATTAATTCAAAAAAATAAATCAATATGAAAAAAAGTATTTTTTTAGCAGCTTCTTTAGCTGTTTTTGGCTTTTTGCAAGTTGTAGTAAAAGCGATGACAATGACCATAAAAAAACGATGTGCCTGCCAGCGATTATCAGTTGAATAGTGATGGACTTACTTTTAGTGAAATGGACAAACAGCAGCACCACTACTCTTGATATGCAAGCTGATAGCAAGCTGCAAAGAGTAAACACTATAGGATTTGAAGCCTTCAAAGGTTCAAATCTTACTTCTATCGTATTCCCTAATAGCTTAAAAAGAAATAGGTGAAAGTGCTTTTTGCAGGTACAAAACTTACAGGAGGTGTAAAATTTAACACTACCTCTAATGTAGTTTTTTTGGCAAAGGAGCTTTCTATTTCTCAGATATAGTATCTGTACAATTGCCTTATACTACCGAAATTTCTAATAGTATGTTTTTCTCATTGCTACCATCTAAAAAGAAGTAACTTTTTGGTAAAGTAGGGGTTATAAGTAATGGTGCCTTTCACTCTTGCCACGCTCTTACACAAGTAGACTTAAGAGGCTCAGGAGTTAGGCAAATAGGCGAAGCCGCTTTTTGCTAGCTGTACAGCTCTTACTAAAGTATTCTTACCTGCTTCTGTAGAAAAGATTGATGACCTTGTTTTTTTGGATACTGCAGATCATTGCAAAGCATTACTATTGATGCGCTCAACCCTCCTACTTTAACTGGCGATATCTTCTTTGGCTTGAGTGCAGACCAAATCCCTAACATCTATGTGCCTGCTGTATCAGTAAGTGATTACAAAAAAAGCCGCCTTTTTGGAGTACTTACACAGCTAAAATACACCCTAAACCATAAAAAGGGTAGTCCTCAAAAAGTTTAAAACATAAAAAAATCGAACAGTTTATAGCTGTTCGATTTTTTTATCTACTGCCATTAGCTGCTGATATACGGCTTCGTCAGTAAAATGTTGCGCGTGGGCATAGCCTTTCTCTATCATCTCTTCGCGCAAAACGCGGTCGTTACTAATGCGCTGTATCGCCTCGCGTATCTCATCGACTGCGTTATCTAAACGAATATAGCAGGAATGTGCGCCTCCGGCTTCAGCAAAGCAACTCCCCTCAGAGGTTATAACCGGCACACGCGAGAAAAGCGCCTCGATAATAGGAATACCAAAGCCCTCGAATACTGAAGGGTAACAAAAGACCTCTGCTTGCTGGTAAATCATCGCTAGCTCTTGCATCGATACCCCTTTGAGGGCTAAGACGCGGTCGGATAGGTTATGCGCTTTGCAATAGGCTACTATCTGCTGATAATAAGCGGTTTGCGCTCCTACTAACACCAGCGACAAGTCCGGCAGTGGGGCTATAGCTTTTACTATTTCGAGGGCATTCTTGCGAGGCTCTATCGCTCCTACATTTAGCACAAAGCGCTCCGGCAAATGGTACTTAGCTCGTACGGCAGCTTTTTCAGCTTCGGTGTACGTCTGCTTAAACGCCTGATGACAACCCTGATACACTACTGTTATCTTGCTCTCTGGCACTTTCAGATAGTGGATAATATCGCGCTTGGTCTGCTCGCTAATAGCGATAATATGCTGCGAGTGCTGGGCAGCGTAGAAGAATTTGCGGTAATGTATCTTCCTATCGAAGTACGAATACAGCTGAGGGTAACGCATAAAAGATAAGATCGTGAATAGTAACCACTGTAGGCACATACTTGTAGATATTGCGGGGTATCTCGCCTGAAAGTCCGTGATAAATATCAACAGGCAGTTGCCTAACTATATCAGTTATTTTTACACTACGCCACAGGCTTTTGAGCTTTTTCCAGAAGAAAGATTGTGGGGTAATCTCGGTAGTTTGCGCATCGAGGGTAAGGCGCTGCGTTTTGGCAGGTTTAGGATTGAAAAGGAAGAGCCTGCCTACCTTATGTTCTTGTAGAATACGGATAAGGTCTCGGCTGTAATTGCCGAGACCACGTGTGTTATGAAAAGCGCGTTTGGCATCAAAAGCTATGTTCATTAGTACGCTCGTTCTTTATTTCCTTCGTAGAAATTGATAAAGGCTCTATTTACTACTCTATTGCCTCCATCGGTAGGATAGTCGCCTGTGAAATACCAGTCGCCGAGGTTTTCAGGGCAGGCTTTGTGAAGATTCTCAACAGTTTGGAAAATCACCACTACTTCTGAAGCTAAGTCTTTAGGCAATAGCAAGTCGCGTATTTTATCTGAAATCTCCTCGTCAGTAAAAGGAGCATACACCTCTTTCACATAATTGACCACCTTATCATCAGTCAAATCTACCTGAGTGAGGCTCTTCTTATAAACGTCCTCAATAATATGATAGGTATTACGCTCTTTATGAAGTGCTAATGCTGCCTGAAAAGCGACCAAGTCTTCCAAACGCGCCATATCAATACCATAGCAGTCAGGATAACGTATTTGTGGTGCTGAAGATACTATCACTATCTTTTTAGGCTCTAACCTACCCAAGATGCTAAGGATACTCTTCTTAAGGGTCGTGCCTCGCACAATACTATCGTCTATAATCACTAAAGTATCACCCTTTTGCAGCGCCCCGTAAGTAATATCGTACACGTGTGCTACCAAATCATCACGACTGCTATCTTCAGTGATAAAAGTACGCAGCTTCACATCTTTGATAGCTACTTTCTCTGTACGGACTTTCTGCGAGAGTATAGTAGCATAGTCAGAGGTATTAGCTTGGGCTAACTGTTGTAATTTCTGCAAGTTAAGTTGATTTTCGGCTTCTTCTATCAGACCGAGATAAGCAGTTTCAGCCGTATTGGGTATGTATGCAAAAAAACAGTATCTTTCAGATTATTATCAATAGCTTGGGCTATACGCGGATAGAGCAGTTTGCCCAATGCCTTGCGTTCGCGGTAAATATCTTGGTCGCTGCCACGCGAGAAGTAAATGCGTTCAAACGAACAAGCTTTGCGCACGGTAGGGGTAAGAATTTCTTTGAGGGTTACTTCGCCATTCTTTTTGATAATAATAGCGTTACCAGGAGGTAATTCTTGTACCGCTTCGTATTTTTACATTGAAAACCGTTTGTATTGCGGGGCGTTCAGAGGCTACCACTACTATTTCGTCATCTTGGTAATAAAATGCAGGACGTATACCAGCAGGGTCGCGTAGTACAAAAAGCATCACCGTGACCAAACATACCTTCCATAGCATATCCTCCGTCCCAATACTTAGCCGCACGCTTTAGTATGCGCTCTATATCAAGGCGTTCAGCTATAAAAGGTGAGGCTTGCTGCTTGCTGAAGCCTTCTTCTTTCAGACTTCGGTAGAGTTCTTCCACCTCATCGTCTAAGAAGTGCCCCACACCTTCCATTACTATTACGGTATCTGTTTTTATCTTTAGGGATGTTGCCCCAAGCGCACGAGGTTCTTAAAGAGTTCGTGAGCATTGGTCATATTGAAGTTGCCCGCCATTATCAGGTTGCGGTATATCCAATTATTCTCTCTGAGGAAAGGGTGCACGCTCTCAATACTATTCTTACCAAAAGTACCGTAGCGCACGTGCCCCATAATGACTTCGCCTATATAGGGGAGTTCTCTTTTCTGTTGGGCTACATCGTCTTTGAGAGTAGGATTGGCTTTAAAACCTTTGTTGATTCGCTCATTTATTTGTGAGAAAATATCTTGTACAGGCTGTTGCGCATTCGAGCGTATTCGGCTGATGTAGCGTTCACCTGGCGCCATATCGAGCTTGATACTCGCCAAACCGGCACCGTCTTGTCCGCGGTTGTGCTGTTTCTCTAACATTAGGTACATCTTGTTGATTCCGTAGAAAGCAGAACCATATTTTTTTCCTTGTAAAACTCAAAGGGGTTTAAGTAGGCGGATTAGCGCAATACCGCACTCGTGTTTTTATTGTATCGCTCATTATTAAAATTGATATACTACTTCTAATTTATGTCCCGCAAGGGTACGTTTGGCTTTTTCTAAATCTTCAGTAAAGCCTAAAATATAGCCTCCTCCTCCTGAACCACAGAGTTTTAAGAAATAATCACCTGTGTCGATACCTTGCTTCCAAAGGGTATGAAACTCTTTAGGTATCATAGGTTTGAAGTGATTTAGCACAATACTTGATAGGCTTTTTAATATTGCCAAACAACGATTTGAAGCGTCCTTTCAGAAAATCATCTATACAAGCATCAGTATATTTGATAAACTCTTCTTTGAGCATCTTTTTGAAAGGCTTCATTCTTCATATTTTCCATAAAAATATGCACCATTGGCGCGGTTTCGCCTATGATGCCACTATCTAAGAGGAATACAGCTCCTTTGCCGTCAGGAGTTTGGGTAGGAATGCCCGTAGGCTCAATGTTATCGTAAGAATTGATGAGAATAGGCAGACTCAAATAACTATTCAGTGGGTCTAAGCCTGAAGAAGTGCCGTGAAAAAAAGACTCCATACGCCCAAAGATAGCTTTTAGTTGGAGGAGCTTTTCGCGAGTAAGGTCATCAATAGCATTAATAGGGTCGATAGCGTATTCGCTGTAGATAGCAGCTACCAAAGCACCACTACTACCAACCCCATACCCCTGTGGAATACTACTATCAAAGTACATTCCGTCTGCAATATCGGCATTGAGTTTCTCGATATTGAAGCGCACTATAGGGTTTGGCTCATTAGTCAGTGTTTCGAGGTGAGAGGCAAAGGCTTTGAGTGCCTCATTAGACTTGTGGGCATCTTCTCTCTTCTGCTCGCTCTCTGCTTCTACCTCAGCAAGAGTCTTCAGCGTACCCTTATAAAAAGTTATAGGGGATAGCTAACCCTTTAGAGTTCTTAATAATACCGTATTCTCCGAAAAAGAAGAATTTTTAGAATAGAAAAGTTTCATTTTTTAAAAAAATCACTTTGCAAAAGTACATATTTTTTTGTCAATCACAAATATTTTTCTTCTGAAAAATTAAAAAAATACTCTATTTTTTTCGTTCTACGTAAAAAGCATAGGAACGCCTTGTTCGTATGTAATCATTCTCACCCAATTACCTTGCTTGTCATCGGTATATTTGTACTCACAAAGATAATTGGTTGAAAACGTCAAATGATACGTCAAACGCCTATCTGAACCGAATTTGTTTAAAAATCCATTATTTTTCACTCTCATTTATCAAAAAGATATTCTTCTTTCAGCTGGTTATTCTGGTCATAAGCATATTTAGAATGCCATATAAAGTCGTCTATTTTTCTGCGAAATGGCTTTAATGAGTTCTCCTTCTGCTCCATATTCGTAAAGCCCTCGCCATATAAGTCGGTCGAATTGGTAAAGCTCCTTATTTACAAGTCTTTTTATTGTTATAAATGTATATTTCTTTAAACAAAGGGAGGTCTTCAGTTTTTTTAAAAATTCCTTTGAATAAGCTCACCATCAACATTATAAGTATAAGTGTAGATAGTTTCATCTTTTTGTTTTTTTAGGTCAAGTACTTCCTTCTCTAATTGCCCTTTGGTGTTATAGACAAGCGTGTCCTTTGTCTCTAAAAAAACTCGTGTACAAATGTCGATTTATCAATAAGGCGATGCTTTTTTGTCGTAAGTATACACTATTTTTCTTAGGCGATACAGTGTTATAAAGCCATTTTTTTCAGTTATAAAACCATTTTTTTATCAAAGGTAATAGTCGAAGGGATAATATTTACTAAAAAAATGTATGAAGAAAGCTTTTACCCCCATTCGTTCCATTTCGCTGTACTGTTTAATTTTTTTCAGGAGGATAAATCCCTTGAGAGAAAGGGTACCTTTGATAAAATCGTTGTCTTTTGCCTCAGCAAAATAAATAGAAGTTTTTCACCGATTTTTACCTTGCCTTTTATGCCTATTTTTAGCCCAGTCATTGCTAGCTGTTTCGCCTTGTGCATAAGTATACACACTCACAATTAACAGTAAAATACAGAAAAAAAGATTTTTATTTTCATCACAGTAGGGTTTTAAAATTTAGAAGGTACTACCTAAAAAAACACTATAAGTAGCCAAAAATAATACTAAGTCTTTTCGGTATAAGTATCAGGATATTGTTTTATAATATCATCAGCATAGGGGTCAAGATATTTCTTGCCTAAATCTTCTTCTAACCAATAGATTTTCTTCTTTTTTAACCACGTTTCTTTGCTAATTTGGCAGAACTCAGTAAAATTAGGTGCTTTCTGTAAATCGCGAAAAGCCTGTACAACTCTCATATAACGAGTAGCTAATATTTTAGCGGTATGAATACCTTTTGTAGCAATCTCACTGGGGTTGTGCATCTCATTGATTACGGCTTCTTTTAAGCAAACGGCACTGGGCAATAGATTGGTAAGTCTATTGATGTATTTGTCATAAAAACCCTGAACCTAACTCAAAGTTTTCATCTAAAGGAATACCAAAAAGCTAAGGAGGTACGTTCCCAAAGATCATCGTTATCACGTGGAGGCGATACGATAAGAAAACCATCTTGGCTATGTTGTTTGTACTGACCGACGTAAACATACATATAAACCAAGTGTTCGCTATCCAATTCCTTTACCCACGAACGAAGATTATTGTAATTCATCGGTACAGCCAAAAAAACCTTGCTCTTTTTAAAAAAACTGCTTAGGTTCTTAATATCATTAGCAAAACTCATAGAAATATTTCTTATTTGGTTATTTTACAAAGGGGGTTAGGTACTACTGAAGAAAAAATATAAAGAAGGTAATGAAAAAGTTTTGTTTTGTGTGGGCGTTTGCCAAACGCCCCTACATTGTAGTTAAAAGTAAGTCTATTTCTTGCATTACTTCATTATGGGGTATCAAAAGCCCATTATCTGCTTGTGTTATACCCTCATCTAATGCTTGCAAAAGAACTTCATCGTCTTGCAAAGTTACCTCCCCATAAGGGTTTTCTATTTCCACCCCTATCGTAGCAAAAAAGTCTACTATTTGCTGGTACTGATGATAATCAATACTATTTTTTAATACTATGGTGTTCATTTTGCTTCTTTTTAGATAATTCACTTTGCCAAAGGTGCGAGCCGCACAGGCAAAAACCTTTGGCAAAGTGTATCATTAGCTTATGATTTTGCAACTACTATTCTTGTTGTTACTTCGTCGAAGGCTATTTCTTCTCCCTCTGGCAGACTCTCTACAAAACTGATACTATCGGTAAGGGTTTCGTTCTTGATATAGGCTTCGTTGGCAGTAACTGCTGCTTTTTAGGGCAGGGTGCGCTTGGAGGCGTATTTGTATACGGTCGGTGATGTCGTATTCGTTGTCCTTGCGGATATTCTGAATGCGGTTCACCAACTCACGAGCGATACCCTCTTGGCGCAGTTCGGGTGTGATGTGAATATCTAAAGCTACCAACAGACTGCCTGCGGTGGCTACCAACCAGCCTTCTATATCTTGGGTGCTGATTTCTACATCGTCCAAACTCAAAGTAACTGTTTTGTCGGGCAGTTCTAGGGTGTAAGTTTGTGTTTTTTCAAACTGTGCTATTTCCGCTTGTCCAAAACCTTGTACCGCTGTGGCAATGGCTTTCATATCCTTGCCAAATTTAGGGCCTAAGGTCTTGAAGTTCGGCTTGATTTGTTTTACCAATATACCCGATGCATCTTCCAAGAGTTCTATTTCCTTCACATTCACCTCGTGCTTGATGAGGTTCGCTACGGCTTCTATTTCGGCACGCTCGGTAGCGTTAGCTATCGGTATCATTATCTTTTGCAATGGCTGACGCACCTTGATGCTTTCTTTCTTGCGCAACGATAGTACTAAGGACGAAATAGTTTGTGCTTTCTGCATCTTGCTTTCCAACGATTTATCGATGTAGCTTTCGTTAGCTACAGGGAAATCGGTGAGGTGTACACTCTCTTTGTTTTCTTTACCGGTAACGCTCACCAAGTCTTTGTACAATCTATCGGCATAGAAAGGTGCTACAGGCGCCATCAGTTTGGCAATGCTTATGAGGCAAGTGTAAAGCGTTTGGTAAGCGGCTATCTTGTCAGCTTCGTATTCGCCTTTCCAGAAACGGCGGCGTGACAAGCGCACATACCAGTTACTGAGGTTTTCTTGTACAAAATCCGAAATAGCACGGGTAGCACGGGTAGGCTCATAATCGGCGTAGAGGGCATCTACTTCTTTGATAAGGGTGTTGAGTTCCGAAAGTATCCAGCGGTCTATTTCAGGGCGTTCAGCCAGTGGTATATCCGCTTCGGCATAAGTAAAGCTGTCGGTATTGGCATAGAGCGCAAAGAACGAATAGGTGTTGTAGAGCGTACCGAAGAACTTACGGCGCACTTCGGCAACCCCTTCCAAGTCGAATTTCAGGTTATCCCCAAGGGTTCGCGTTAGAAATCATATACCAGCGAGTGGCATCGGCTCCATACTCGGCTATGGTAGTGAATGGGTCTACCGCATTGCCCAAGCGTTTGGACATTTTTTTGTCCGTTCTTGTCGAGCACCAACCCGTTAGATACTACGTTTTTTATAAGCCACGCTATTGAATACCGAAGTAGCAATTGCGTGTAGCGTATAGAACCAACCGCGTGTTTGGTCTACCCCTCCGCAATAAAGTCGGCTGGGTAGGCGGTATGGTTTTCTATATAGTCCTTGTTTTCAAAAGGATAGTGCCATTGTGCATACGGCATAGACCCAGAGTCGAACCATACGTCGATAAGGTCGGTTTCGCGGTGCATTGGCTTGCCTGATGGCGATACGAGCACTATGTTATCTACGATATTTTTTTGTGTAAATCAACCTTGTCGTAATTGCTTTCGGAGTTATTGCCCACTGCAAAATCTTTATAAGGGTCGACAGACATCACGCCCGCTGCAATAGCTTTTTTTGTATTTCGGCTTTCAGTTCTTCTACCGAACCTATACAGATTTCCTCTTGTTTATCGGCTGTACGCCAAATAGGTAGCGGGATACCCCAATAGCGCGAACGCGATAGGTTCCAGTCGTTGGCATTCTTGAGCCAGTTACCAAAACGCCCTTCACCGGTAGCTTTAGGTTTCCAGTTGATGGTTTCATTGAGGTCAAACATACGCTCTTTGAAATCGGTTACACGTACGAACCACGAGTCGAGCGGGTAGTACAAAACGGGTTTATCAGTACGCCAGCAGTGCGGATAGCTGTGTACGTATTTTTCTACTTTGAAAGCCTTGTTTTCTTCTTTTAGGAGGATAGCCAAGCTCACATCCCATGACTTTTTCAGGTGCTTGTCCTGCATCGTAATACTCATTTTTTTGATGTATTGGCCGGCAAAAAGCCTCAGGAATATTATGCCCTGTGATAAATTTTTCCTTGCAAATCTACGAGCGGAATCAAATTGCCGTGCGCATCTTTCACAAGCATTGGTGGCACGCCGTATTCTTTAGCTACGCGGGCGTCATCAGCACCAAAAGTAGGAGCGATATGTACGATACCTGTACCGTCATCGGTGGTAACAAAGTCGCCTGCAATCACACGGAAAGCTTGGTCGGCACTCTCGGCAGGAGCGCACCAAGGAATGAGCTGCTCGTAAGTAGTGCCTACGAGGTCTGCACCTTTGCATTCCGCTATAATTTGGTAAGGAATAGTCTTGCTTTCAGGCGTATAATCCGCTAAGGCTGTAGCATCGCCCTCTACAAACTTTTTGCCGAATTGTTTTGCCAAAAGCGGTTTACCAATGATGATAGTAATCGGCTGAAAAGTATATTGATTGAATGTTTTTACGAGTACATACTCAATCTCTTTTCCTACAGCCAATGCTGTGTTAGAAGGCAACGTCCAAGGGGTAGTTGTCCAAGCGAGGATATGGATAGGGGTTGTAGGGATTGCCTAAAGCTTTTAGTTTGCAGCTGCTGCTAGTGCTTTTACTTTGAACTGTGCTACAACAGTAGTATCGCTCACATCGCGGTAGCACCCTGGTTGGTTCAATTCGTGCGATGACAAGCCGGTACCTGCCTTAGGCGAATAAGGCTGAATGGTATAGCCTTTGTATAGCAATCCTTTATTGTAAAGCTGCTTCAAAAGCCACCAAACGCTTTCCATATATTTGGGTTTGTAGGTGATGTAAGGGTCTTCCATATCCACCCAATAGCCTATTTTTCTCGGTAAGGTCGTTCCAGATGTCGGTATAGCGCATCACGGCTTCCTTACAAGCCTTGTTATAGTCCTCTACGCTTATTTTTTTGCCTATATCTTCTTTGGTAATGCCGAGCTCTTTCTCTACACCCAATTCTACAGGCAAGCCGTGGGTATCCCAACCCGCTTTGCGTTTTACTTGAAATCCTTTTTGAGTTTTATAACGGCAGAAAATATCCTTAATAGAACGCGCCATCACGTGGTGAATACCAGGCACGCCATTGGCAGACGGTGGCCCTTCAAAAAACACGAACGGAGCAGCACCCTCGCGTGAGGTGATACTCTGCTCAAAGATGTTAGCGGCTTTCCAGAAAGCCAATATTTCTTCTGCTATCTTAGTAAGATCTAAGTGTTTGTACTCGTTGAATTTCATATACTTAGTTTTTAGTCGTTAGACATTAGTTTGCGGCAAAGATAAAAAATATTTTTTGATTTTTAAAACTCTGGAAATGGCACTACACAATTTCCTCCTGCTATTGATTGCTGAGTAAGTTCTGCTATACACGACCATAGGGCGCCATCATATACATTTTGGTCTAATGGCAATCCATTCTTCAGGCAGTACACCAAGCGATAATCCATTACGATGTCCATTGGTTTTTGGTCAGGAAGCAGTGCGCGTAGGTAGGCTGTTTCGCGGTAGTAAGGATGTTCGTGTTCCTCTAAATAAGCTACAATTTCATCAGGAGTAAGTAGTTTTTTTCGTCTCTATCGTCAAAAATAGAGTTGAGGGATAGGGTATTTCTGTATAAAACCTTTAGTGCCACTGAGCATAAAGATACGCGAGTAAGGACGCGGATTGGTTACATCGTGTTGTAATATTATTGTTTTGCCTTTGGCGGTGCGCAACAGACTTATGTTCATATCGCCAGTGTAGTGAGTTTGGGCTTCTGCCGAATTTTTGCCAAAATGTGCCTCGGCATATTCGCGCATCCCTACGGCTAAAGACGACATCGATACAAGGCTTTCTAAGTGGTCGGTACGCAGTATGCCCATCGCTTGACAAATAGGTGCGATGCCGTGCGTAGGATAAGGATTGCCCTCAAAGGTTTTGCTGTACTGCATTCGCCACTTGCCTCGCTCTATATCGCGGTCTGTTTGCCTAAAGTTTAAGTGTCGTAAGTCGTGTATATAAGCCCCTTCTGCGTGTACTAATTCGCCCAATTTGCCTTGCTTTACCAGCTCAATGCTCATCAATTCGAAGTGGTCATAGCACACATTCTCAAGCATCATACAGTGCCGTTGCGTTTCTTCAGCTGTGCGCACGATACGCTTACAGTCGGCTATGGTCATTGCCAGAGGGACTTCTATTGCTACGTGCTTGCCACATTGCATCGCATAGATAGCCATAGGAGCGTGTTGTTGCCAAGGGGTCGAAATATAAAGAAGATCAATATCAGGGCACTCGCATAGTTTTCGCCAGTCATCAGGAGCGGTATAATAGGCCGGCTGTACGGGTAGATGTGCTGTGAGGGCTTTCACTTTTTGCATAGCTTCTGCACTCACCTCAGCTATAGCTACTATTTGCACCTCTAACTGCAAATAGCGTTTCACTGCCTCAATACCGCGCACTCCTACACCTATAAAGGCAATGCGCAGTGAAGAAATAGGAGGAAGTTTTTAAATCAAAAAAACAGACATATTCTTTCATTCATTTCAAGAGATACTCTTTTTTTGTAAGTTTGGGCTATTACTTCTTTTTGTTGAAATAAAAAAATGAGCATAACCTTTCTTTGTAAGTCCTTCTTTCAAACGATCATCAGAAGTCCAGATTTTTATGTTTTTATTTCTAAGTGCAAGGCTATAAAAAGGTAAATCATTGACATCTACATCATTAACTATCTCCAAAGCTTTTTACCACATTTTTCTTTTTTTCACTTCATTATCAACATCTACTATTTTAACTCCTTCTAATAACTTCTTAAAAATCAGCTAGTAACTTTTTGTCTTATTTTTCTTAGAGGATTGATTACTTTTTAGCTTCAAGGCGTTTTTGCCAAATTAGGAATATGCTCATTCACTTCCTCTATAAGATAATCCGGCACTACAAATTGCAGTCTTTTCCTCTCAGCCAAAATAGTAGCAATACCTCCTTTAGGAGCTAATAAAAGCACTTATAAAAAAATATTACTATCTACAATAATAATCATAATCGATTGGTATTTCTAAATATTAAAATGCTTCCTCATTCGGTCAGTCATTTTTCTTATTGATTTTCCTTGAGAGGTCTAAAATAAAATCCTTGTGTTCTAAAGGAATGCCATTTTCGTCTTCCTCTAATATTTCATCAGAAGCCACAGACTCAACAGGTGTTGCTAAGACTTTTGCTTTCTTAGGTTCTTTAAACGTTACAAAATCAAAAGCTCTCAACATCTCTATAATAGCATTAGCTTGTGGGCTGTTTTGCTGTATGGTTACGGTTACTGACATATTTTTAAACGATTATATTATTAACTCTTTAGTTGAATACAAATTTCTTGCCGTCTTCAGCCAAATATACATTAGGAAATATTTCTTGGGCTTCGGCTTTAAAAAGATTGACATCAGCATAGCGCGAAGAGTAATGCCCTAATATCAGGGCTTCGGCACCGGCATTCTTAGCGGTAAGTCCTGCTTGGTAGGCAGTAGCATGCATCGTTTTAGCGGCTAACTCTTCGTTGTTTTTTAAGAAAGTAGATTCGTGATATACCACTCTTACCCCTTGTATATCAGCAGCTAACCCTTCAAAATAGAGGGTGTCACTACAGTAAGCATAGCTTTGCGGACGTTGAGGTGCAAAAGTAAGTACCTCATTAGCAATAACCTCTCCACTGTTCAATACTACATCTTTACCATTTTTGATATTCTGATAGTCGCATACTTCTATTTCGGGGTATTGCTGTATAGCATCCATATTCAGTCGGCGTTCTCCTTCTTTTTCTTGAAAGAAAAAACCATTAGTATACACACGATGCTGTAATGGAATGGTGCGGACTAATACTTTATCATCTTCATAGAGCAACTCAGGCTCTTTGCCTGAAAGTTCGTGGAAGTACAAAGGAAAAGGGGTATAAGCACCACCCAGTTTGAGGATAAGCAGCACAGCCTCTTTGATACCCTTAGGACCGTAGATATGCATTTCTGCCTCGCGCCCTAAAAAGTTGGAAAGTAGAAATAAGCCCAAAAAGCCCATAGAAATGGTCGCCGTGCAGATGCGATATGAAGATGTGCTTAATGCGCGCAAACTTAGCATTGGCATTGCGCAATGCTACTTGGGTAGCCTCCCCACAATCTATCAAGAAGAGGTGTCCGCGCATTTCTAGCAACTGAGCCGAAGGGCGCGCGTTAGAGCGAGGGGTAGCGCTATGGCAACCCAATATTGTTACTTCCATAAGTCGCGTTCTATTTCGTCTATTTCTATAAGGTCGTAGGCTTCTTGCAGGGTGGGAGCTAAGTTTAGTTCTATTTCAGTCCCCTCATATACTAATTCAGCACTTACCACCGCTATTGATTTTTGGTGTTTTTTGCTATGCTGTTTAGCTATGGATACTAAAGGCTTTAGGTCTTTTGCTGTCCACTTTTCATCTTCCGAAAGCAGCAAAATAAGGTGCTGAGTACTAAGGGACTCCTCTTCTTTAAAACGACTCACAAAATGAGCTACCTCCTCCTTTCTCAAAGCTACTTCAAGAGTATTTTCTTTCATTTTCTATTTATCAATGATTTGCTAATCTATTAATTGACACATTGTCTCATCAGAAAATTGTCTTATCGACTCATCAACTAATATAGGGTAATTTGCATCCTCATACCTCTCTACAATATCTGTCAGTACCATTAGTTCTATATAGTTAGGGTCGTTTTCAGAAGTTTCATCAGAGACCAGTTGCAAAAAGCTCTCCAATCCGTGCCATTATTGCATTATAAGGTATTTTTTTGCTTCCGCGTGCTTTGTATAAAAAAATCAATAATAGTTTTTCTTAGCAATAATTCTCATTGGTTATGTTTTTTTCAAAAAAATTAGTTAATTAGCTAATTATATCAAAACCAGTGTATTTTTCTGAGTACTTCTGGCACTACTATGCCTTCAGGGGTTTGATAGTTTTTCTAAAATACCTGCTAACACACGAGGCAAAGCAAGCGAACTACCATTGAGGGTATGTACTAAGCGGTTTTTTTGCCTTCGTTATCTTTGAAACGCAACTTGAGTCGGTTGGCTTGGAAAGTTTCGAAGTTAGATACCGAACTTATCTCTAACCATTTCTCCTGAGCTGTAGAATACACCTCAAAAATCATAGGTTATAGCCGAAGTAAAACCTAAATCTCCACCACACAAACGCAAAAATATGATATGGCAACTTCAACTCATTTAGTATGCCTTTCACGTGCTCTATCATTCCCTCAAGTGCTTTGTACGAATGGTCAGGGTGCTCTATACGCACGATTTCTACCTTGTCGAACTGGTGCAAACGGTTCAGTCCGCGCACGTGCGCTCCATAGCTACCAGCTTCTCGGCGGAAGCAAGGTGTGTAGGCAGTACAGCAGATAGGCAAATCGCTTTCATTAAGCAGTACGTCTCTGAAAATATTGGTTACAGGCACTTCAGCTGTAGGAATAAGGTAAAGATTATCTACCCCCACGTGGTACATTTGTCCTTCTTTGTCAGGCAACTGACCGGTACCATAACCTGAGGCCTCATTTACTACGTGAGGTACTTGGTACTCGTTATAACCTGCTTCAGTATTCTTATCGAGGAAGTAGGTGATAAGAGCGCGCTGTAGTTTTGCGCCTTTACCCTTATACACAGGGAATCCTGCCCCAGTGAGTTTCACTCCCAATTCAAAATCGATGAGGTCGTACTTCTTAGCCAACTCCCAGTGAGGCAAAGCGTCCTTGCCTAAATTAGGTATTTCGCCAGCTTCAAATACCACCACATTATCAGCCTCTGAGGTACCTTCGGGCACCAAGTCATTAGGGATATTAGGCACACGATAAAGCAGTTCGTTTAGACTCTCAACAGTACCATTAAGCGTATCGGTCAGCGTTTTAATAGTATCTTTTAGGGTAGCTGTTTCTGCTTTTAGCGCATTCGCTTTTTCAGTCTCTCCTGATTTGAAGAGGCTACCTATTTCCTTAGAAAGCGTATTCGATTTTGCCAACGACTCATCAAGCGCTAGCTGAGTGCTGCGGCGTTTCTCGTCTAAGGCGATAATTTCATCTATAAGCCCCAACTCTTTGAAGTTGCGCTTTTTTAAGTCCCGCAAGTACGCGGTCTTTCTCTTCTCTAATAGTGTTTAGTTGTAACATATTTTTTTAATTAACAAGGGAGAGTGTATAAGTATTTAAACTTTGCCAAAGCCCATAAGTAAAGACTTTGGCAAAGTATATAGCGTTCTAATTACAAAGCAGTTGCAAAAAGCAATAAGACCAAAAGATAATACCAGGTAAGTTTGCTAATATAATAGGAAAGTCACGTTTTGGTTTTTGAAAAAAAGCCATACGCTAGCCATAATAAACAGTTGATAGCTGCCACTAAAAGGCTGTATAGGATTTCCTTTATGTCCTGCCAAGTTATCGCTAATTTGTGGAATGTAAGACACATAGATACCAATTGAAGCAGCCATAGCTACCCAACCTAAAATGTTAAAAAAATTTACTGTTTTTCCATATATAATTATTTTTTTATATTGCTTTATTTTTATTAGCAAATAGACTCATTTGCTCATTAATTCTCCTCTTCTATAGCAAACAGAAATGCTTCTTTATTCACTACTTTTTTTCAGCAAAAGGCAGCAATAGAATTTTTCTGTCAGCTCTTTTCTAAAGTTATCGCGGAAAGGTTGTACCGAAGTGTGCAGCGGACAAGGTTTTTTTCATCAGAACAAGGGCGTAGGCTCATCACGCATTTTATAAACTTATCAGCCTCGCCTATCTGTTCTACTACACGCATTAAGGGTTGCTCTTTCTCGTCATCGGTCAGCCAAAAAGCCACCTCCAGGCCCCTTGTTAGAGCTTATTACTTTCTTGCGCACTAAGGCTTGAAGTATTTTTTTGCTAAAAAGGGAGTGGTATATGCAGCACATCGGCTACTTCTTTTTACCCCTATACGCTTGCTTTCTGATGAGTTAGCGGCAAGATATATCACTGCATTGATGGCGTATTTGCTTGAATTAGATAACATAATGTTTTTCTTCTTTATTTTTCTATTTCAATTTATCTATTTGTCTACTGATTACTAATTTTTTTGTATTTCAGTAGTCCCTCACCTATGGTACATAATTTAGAGTCGCGGAAAAAAATTTTTTTCTACCGGAAAATCTTTCGTATACCCATAGCCCCCGTGTATTTGTATAGCTTCAGTAGCTACGCGTACGCATATTTCAGAACTGTACATCTTAGCCATAGCCCCCGATAGGGTAACGCGCTGATGGTTGTTCTTTTGGTAAGCCGCCTTGTGTAGCAAGAGCTCTGAGGCTTCTATTTCGGTAGCCATATCTGCCAGCTTAAAGCCCACCCCTTGTAGCTCGATAAGGCGTTTGCCAAACTGTACGCGCTCTTTAGCGTACTTCAGCGCTGCCTCGTAAGCCCCTTTAGCAATACCGAGTGACAGTGCCCCTATAGAAATGCGTCCGCCATCTAATATCTTCATAGCTTGTATAAAGCCCTCGCCTACTTCGCCCAAACGGTTAGCATCGGGTATTCTGCAATCTTGAAAAACAAGCTCCGCCGTCTCGCTAGCACGCATACCAAGTTTGTTTTCTTTTTTGCCACTGCTAAAACCAGGGGTTCCGCGTTCTACTGCAAAGGCAGTAATAGCGTGCTTATCGCCTTTCTCGCCTGTGCGTGCAATAACGACTGCTATCTGCCCACTTTTTGCCGTGAGTAATGAAGTTTTTAGCCCCATTCAGTACCCAGCTATCACCGTCTTTTTACGGCTGTAGTAGCCATACCGCCAGAGTCAGAACCTGTGTTATGCTCAGTGATACCCCAAGCGCCTATCCATTCACCTGAAGCCAACTTAGGCAACCAACGCTGTTTCTGCTCTTCATTGCCAAAGCTTAGAATATGATTCGTACAAAGTGAATTATGAGCTGCTATAGAAAGCCCTATCGAAGGGTCTACTTTAGAAATTTCTTCTACTATAGCGATGTAATCGTGGTAATCTAAGCCTGAACCACCATATATTTCAGGCACTAAGACCCCCATAAAGCCTAAATCGCCCGCTTTTTCTGAATACCTCTATAGGAAATTCCTGACTTTCGTCCCATTCCATTACGTGCGGACGTACATACTTTTCGGCAAACTCCTTAGCAGCTTGAGCTACCATTAGCTGTGTTTCTGAATAGCTAAAAATTCATTCGTTAATTTCTTTTCTTTATTAAATTGCAAAAAGTACAAAAAAATAATTACAACTAGCAAATTTGTTTTTTTAGTTGCCCACGTACAAATACAAGGCTAATCTTTTTGATGCGCGCCTCATCAAAGTCCTCTATTTGCAAAAAGGTCATCGAGGTGTTTGAACATTCCTACCTCTGAGCGCAAGCCTATTATTTTTATTGCTTTCGCCGTATTTTTATGTAGGGTATCTTGCTCAAATCGTATCTGCTTATGGCATTGAGGTCTTTTTTTGACTATCACAGGGTGGCGTTTTTTACCTCAAAACGTGCTGCCACTCGCTCATATACTTCTTTTTCGAGTCCGTATACCTCTGCCACTTGGTCTATATAAGTAAAACCTTGTAGCTTTTTCTTTGTATTTTAGTATCCTGTTAGAAAATCCCTCGCCTATACCGTATATTTTCATCAATTCCTCTTGAGTGGCGGTGTTGATGTCTTGCTTTTCGATGTGCTGAGCGGCTATTTTCTGTTCACTCTCTTTACTCTTGTTTTTTACCCATTCGGGGAAACGAAAAGCAGGCGCTATACGGCGGAGCAGACTATCAGAAATACCCGTAACCCGCTGAAAATCTTCAGCAGAATTAACGTACTTACCTGCTGCGCGAAACGCCTGTAGCTTATCGAGTTGCGGTGTGGTAAGTCCTAATTTAAAGCCCTTATAATCGCTGATGAAATTAGGATTAAAAGGATAAATAGTATCTTTATGGCGTGCTGCCAGCTGCCGTAGCGAATCTAACTCCTTTTGCAAACGAGTATCTTCTACCTCAGCAAATGATGACGAGATAGGCCAATAATAAAACACCAGCTGCGCCACAACCATCAATACCAAAAGTGCTAAAATACCTCTATTGCGCTGATAGTCGAAAAACATCTTTTTAAGGGTTAATTACCTCTCTGTCTAACCACTTCGTACAAAAAGACAGCGCAGGCTACCGATACATTTAGCGACCCTATTTCGCCTTTCATTGGCAATTTGGCTTTACTATCTACCACTTTCAGTACCGCAGGCGAGATGCCCCACATCTTCTGCCCCCCATTACTATAGCCATAGGCACGCTAAAAATCTTCGGCATATAGCAATTGGTTGGTCTTTTTCAGTAGCGGCTACCACCCTAATGCCACTACCTTGTAGGTAATACACGGCATCAACCAGGTTTTCTACCTTACAGATAGGCACCCTAAAGACAGCCCCCGCAGAGGTTTTGACGGTATCGGCCGTGATACTGACACTACCGCGCTTAGGGATAATAATACCCGACACCCCTGCACATTCAGCCGTACGAATGATAGCGCCAAAGTTGCGCACATCCGAAAGATGGTCTAAAAGCAGGAAGAGTGGTGTGGCACCGCTTTCGGTAACCGATATTACCAAATCCTCAAAATTGTGATAATCAACTGGCGATAGGGTAGCCACTACCCCCTGGTGGTTTTTTTCTTAGTAAGGCGGTTGAGCTTCTCGACAGGCACATACTGCACCGGCACTTGTGCTTGCTGCAATAGTGATAGCAGTTCTCTGAAAAGGTTGCCTTGCAAACCTTTTTGCACAAACACCTTATCGAGGGTTTTACCTGCTTCAAGCGCTTCCATCACCGCCCTTATGCCATATATTTGATATTCTTGTTCTTGCATTTTTTTATAAATTTCCTAAGAAGTTATTTAGCTTATCTCTTGCTTCTTATCTTAACAAAACTCCCATTCTAATTGGTTTTTAGCATTTTCGGATTCCCAATAGCGTTTCCACTGTATTAAGTCTGCGATAATCTCATCATAAATAGGCAGTTTTTTCAAGGCTCCACTACGCATAAAGAGCATCTTTATCTTTCGGTGCCCCACATCCGATGAGAATATATACCACATCGTATCATTAATATGAGGCTCCTGACCGGTATGTATGAAAAAGGCTTCATTCAGTGCCTCTATAAAACCTTTATAGGTTCGGCATTTACTTGCTTTCTACTATTGCTACATACTCTTTATCTTCTTCAAAAAGAAGCTCTTTCATATCACGCTATTATTATCTCACCATAATCTCAATTTTCCCTTTCAATTTCTTAGTCTTAGCCTCTATGTTTATGATGCCTGCTTTATCACCAGCTTGTACCATCATCACTAATTTGCCGTTGAAAAGGTGCATCTTAGGGAGGTGGAATTGGTCGGTGCAAGTAGCATCGCCATTGGCAGCGGCACGATAAGTACCCGCACCTTTTACGGTAAAGGTTACTAAATCATTCACTGTAGGGCATAGATTGCCGTCTTTGTCTACCGCTTCAACAGTAATGAAAGCCAACTCATCGCTATTAGGGGTGAGTTCTGTTTTGTACTCGGTGCTGAGGCGCAAAGCGTAAGGCTTGCCAGCGGTATGTATCTCTTTTTCGGCTACAGCCTTGCCATTGTCGTCATAAGCTACTACCTTCAGAGTACCAGGTTCGTACTTAGTATCCATCCACATTAGGCGGTAACGTTTTTTTGTCGGTTTAGGTCTGACGGATTGCCGTCTTTCTCTTTCTCCTCTATTTTTTTATAGAAAGGTCTTTACTGCGTTTCCCTTGACTCTTGCCGTTGATAAACAGTTCCGCAGAAGGGTAGTTAGTATAAACGAAGATAGGGGTTACTTCGCCTTCACGCCCCTCCCAGTTCCAATGCGGTAAGATGTGTAGCGTTTCGGCTTCTTTATTCCAATGCGAACGATATAGATAAAAAAACGGTCTTTAGGAAGTCCTGCTAAGTCTACTGCCCCGAAGTAAGAACTATGCGAAGGCCATTCTACATAGTAAGGCGTTGGCTCGCCCAGATAGTCGAAGCCTGTCCAGATAAACTCGCCTATCATATAAGGCAAATCCTCTTGGTGTATCCAGTCATCTTCGGGCAAGTTAGACCAACCGCAGTGCTCTACGTCATAAGACGAAGACTGCATATCGGGGTACTTAGCCATTGATTTGCGCTGTACTGGGAATTTGTACACCCCACGCGAGCTAACAGTAGAGGCTGTCTCACTACCCAACAACAAGCGTTGTGGCAATTTCTTATAAGCTTCTTGGTACTTAAACGGACGGTAATTAAAACCTACTAGCTGCATAGTAGCGGCCATATTGTTGCGCAAGATGTCGTGGGGTCTGTCCATACCATTGCTCACAGGGCGTGTAGGATCGAGCTGCTGTATGATGCTTTGTAAGTAGTAAGCTACTTGCGAGCCACTCTCTACACTTTGTTCTTCTACCTCGTTGCCAATAAACCACATCAGCACGCTGGGGTTATTGCGATAGTGCTTCACAAGGTTCGTAAGGTCTTTTTTAACCCAGTCTTTGAAGTATAGGTGATAGCCATTCTCTACTTTAGGTATTGCCCACTCATCAAAACTCTCTACAGCAAGCAGCATACCCATCTCGTCGGCTAAGCGGACGTATTCGGGGGCAGGCATATTGTGCGAGGTACGGATAGCATTAACGCCCATATCTCTTAAAATTAGCAATTGTCGGCGTATAGCACTCTCATTAACAGCGGCACCCAAAGGGCCTAAATCGTGGTGCATACACACCCCTTGTATTTTAATTTTGCGGTTATTCAGGTATAAACCGTCATTAGGTTTAAGCTCTATAGTGCGAACGCCAAAGGTAGTAGTTACCTCATCTTTCAGCTGACCGTCTTCATAGAGTTTGGTAACGGCTTTGTAAAGATTAGGCGCGCCGATGTCCCACAAACGAGGCTTATCGATGTACATTTCTGATGTAATCTTATCGGTAGTATAAGCCGTTGCTTTGGTATTAGTATGGGCTACTCTTTCCCCTTGTTGGTTGAAAATAGTAGTTTCTGCCGCAATAGCCGCTTTGTTAGCCGATACAAATTCTGTATTTACCACTACTTTAGCAAAGTCTTGGGTTACTTCGGGCGTAGTAATCTGTATGCCCCATATAGGGATGTGCGTTTTATTTTTTTGGTGATGATATGCACATTGCGGTATAGCCCCTGCCCCTGGATACCAACGCGACATTTGGGTTAGATTGTTCAGACGCACCGCAAGGGTGTTATCCTTAGCTTTCACATAAGGGGTAATATCTAAGTAGAAAGTATTGTAGCCATTATGCCACTCGCCCGCTTTCTGTCCGTTTACAAACACTTCAGGATTGCTCATCGCTCCGTCGAACTGTATAAACACCTGCTTGTCGGCAGAGAGTTCAGGCACACTGAACTGAGTGCGATACCAGCCCACGCCTACAAAGGGCAGTCCGCCGGTACGACCTGTATGCTCGATAGCCGCTTTTTGTCCGTCTTGCTTAATAGCGGTACGCTGAATGTCGTTTTCCATATCAAAAGGGCCATAGATAGCCCAGTCGTGAGGGACGGTTACGCGTTGCCATTTAGCATCGTTATAAAGTGTTTCGGCTGCTTGAGGATCATCCTCTCTGCTGAATTTCCACCCTTTCTGAAGGGTCTGTTGTTGCGCCCAGCCTGTAGCAGTAATGCCCAACAATAGTAAAAGGTTGATTTTATTCATTTTTTTAAATGTTTAATTTACTTCAAATTCTCTCTGCAAAGGTACGAAAATAATTCTAATCACAAAGTTTTTATAAAAGTCGCGACTTTGTTGTTATCATTCGTCTTTCAGTTGCCAAGTTTCTTCTACTTCCCAGTTGGCGCGGAGTTCTACTATGGGTGGAAGTACCATACCCGTTCGGGCTGTCGTTGTTGCAGGAAGCTACCCGTATCCCAACGGCGATTGCTATTGCGGTCTTCTATCAGACGCAAACGCAACTTGGCAGGATTGACATTGGCAAACACGTATTCTGTCTGTGGCTTTTCTATATAGAGCTCTTGCAGTACCTCAGTGGCTTTCTCAGTAGTGAGCTGTAACAGTAACGGATAGTTGAGCTTGACGGCTTCGGTACTGAGGTGTAGCTTGAAGACGGCTAAGTCTTCGGCTTTTTTAGTGGAAAGTTTAATGTTCAGCGTGTCGTTAGTGGCACCGAAATAGTCCGTCATAGCGTGGGGCAACGCCTCGATGCGGTATTGCTCATCGTTTTTCTTATCGAATAAGAGCGTGTATTGCAACTGCGTGCTATCTAATACCGCCTTGAAAGGGATGGCTTTCGCCAAAGAGTCTTTGCCTTGCAGTATTTTTATCTTAGCAGGGTCTACTTTTGTTAGCGGTATGTTGCTTCTGAAAGCAAAGTCTTTATACATAGGCAGGTCGCCAGAAAAAGTGCTTTCTATCTGCAAGCTATCGGGTTTGATATCCTTGCCCTCTTTCAGCCGCAGGCGAAAAGTATCTACTTTCTGCTGATGCGCCACCGTAAAGACAAGCGAGTCTTTCTGCAAAGGTTGATACCAAAAGTGCAAGGTATCTTTCTTAGCATCTTTGGCTACCGTATAGCGAAAGTTAGGGGTAGTGGGCGATATAGGAGTAATCGTTACCCCCTTAGTACCGCCATCAAAGCCAAAACTAATACGATTAGCCGCCGTCTGGGTAGGGCGGTGTGCCTTATAGGGGAGTACTTCTTTAAACAATCGCAGTTTAGGATACGACCCCTGTGGCTTACCCCTAAGGTCTTCCACCGTGATAGGCTCGCTTAAGAAAGCTATCTTGTCTTCTTTAGGGTTGAAGCGGTAGTCGCCTGCCTTATCCTTTTAGGGCTATGAGCTTGTATTTACCCTCTTTGAGAAACTCAAACACGAAGCTGTGAAGACTATCAAGCGTGGAGGTAACGTAGGTAGGCTTTTGCTTATAGACTAAAGAGTCTTTATACTGCTCGTTATAGGGGTAGAGCATCAGGGTAACCGATAGGTCGGCTTCAGGCATCAGCGCATCGGTAACATCGCCTTCGTACCAAAGCGAATCGATAGTGGCTCCGGTAGAAAACACGTATTTGAAGTCGGTGTAGGGATTGCCCTCGTTATAATCTTGTATGCTATTGCCAAAGTTAAGCACGTAGGTAGTATTAGGCTTGAGCGTATCGAGCAGACTAATGTCTAACCTACGCGAGGCAGAGGTAGGCGATATAATAGGGAACGTATTCATAGGAGGCGAAATGATAAGCTGCTTGCGCAGGTCTTTCGTCACCACAAATTCGTCAAAAGAAAGTCGGATGTGCTTGCCGCTGAAATTAGTAGTGCCAGAGGGCGGAAAAGCCTGTAGGAGCACAGGGGAGTAGTATCTTTATCCCTCCGGTAGGCGAACCACGTCGGGCACACTGCCACAAACTCAGGGCAATGGTAAATATTAATAATAGTATGGGTAATCGGTGTTTCATATTAAAATGTTACTAAATCTCTTGCTATAAGTGCCTCTTCGCCTATGCGGCTGGCTACCTCCTCGCCTTTTTGTCCGTGTTGGTAAACCCCTAAGATGGCTGCCTGTAGGGCATCGTAGCCCCGTGTGCGCAGAGCGGTAAGCATACCGGTAAGCACATCGCCACTGCCTGCGGTTGCCAAGGCTGGGCAACCGGTGGTGTTTATCCAATAAGCATCGCCGTCGGTAATCACTGTATAAGCATCTTTGAGTACTAACACCACTTGATGCTTATCGGCAAAGGCTTTGGCTTTGGCTAACTTATCATAATCATCTGTCCATTTGCCTATTAGCCGCTCTAACTCTTTAGGGTGAGGGGTGAGTATAGCCCCTCAGGGGCAACGCCTGACAGAGCTCAGGCTGTTGGGCTAACAGGTTGAGCGCATCGGCATCAATAACAAAAGGTGTATCGGGGTATTGAGCGAAAAGGTCGGCTAAGGCAGCTGCTGTATCGGGGTGCGTACCCCAACCCACACCCACGCCTATAGCCGAAGGGCTGAAAGGTATTGGTATGCTGCTAAAATGCTTATCGGTATCGCTGGTGAGCACCATAGCCTCGGGCAGAGCTGTTTGCAGCACCGTATAGCCACAGGCAGGTATGGCGACCGTAAGCAAGCCTACACCATTTCGGAGCACTGCCGTACCGCTGAGCACCACAGCCCCCATTTTGCCATAACTACCCCCTACTAACAGCGCGTGTCCATAAGTACCTTTGTGGCTGAAGCGCCTACGAGGCTCGAGGTGTTGGCTCTGGCGTATCTCGGCTATCATTGTAGCATCTACACAATGGAATTCACTAAAAAGTTCGTCAGCATACTTATCGCCCCTTTCGGCTAAGCCACATACCTCTAACACTTCGTATTTGCCAATAAACTTACCGGTACTCGGCAAGAAGAACGGCAGCTTAGGGCATTGAAAGGTCAGCACCATATGAGGATGCACAAAAGTGCGCGCATCGGCAGGAGGCATATCGGTAGGCAAGCCTGAAGGCATATCGATGCTCAGCACATAAACACGAAAGGCTGCCTCTAAATTGAGCCAATCGAATAGTGCTTGCAGCCACTCGGGCAGGTCGCCTCTGAAGCCTATACCAAAAAAACAGCGTCGATGACTACCTCGTCAAAATCGACTACTTTGCTATAATTATGTTCGTCTACCTGTATAGGCTGTACCCCCATAGCGTGCAGTAGCGACTCGTTTTGCCGATACTCGTCAGACGAATGGCTACCCACTTGCAGTATATAGACCGTTACCTGCTTGCCAGCCTGTATCAGCTTGCGAGCGAGTGCCAAGCCATCGCCGCCATTATTGCCTTTGCCAGCGAGAATGGTAAAGCTATTGCGGTCGGACAAATGCTGCTGCACCCACTGAAAAAAAGCAGGTCGGCAGCGCGCTCCATTAAGCACCAAGGCGAAACCTTGTGCGTGCGAATGGTATAAGCGTCGAGCTGCTTTAGTTGTTGGGAAGTAAGGAGGTTCATACTGATTTGCTAATTTGCCAATTAGGGCGATTTGCCGATTAGGCGATTAATTTGGCAAAGGTAGTATATAATTGGCAAATGAGCAAATTTATTGATTTGGCGATTGGGCGATTTGACGATTGGGCGATTTGCCAATTTGACGATTTGACGATTAGATGAGAAGGCTGGGAGGGCTGGGAGGATTGGGAAGGCTGGGAGCTTCGGTCATCCTTCGGTGATGGTAAAGGGAAGGTGTATCTTACCTATAGCGAATTGAAGGCAGATTTGCTAATTTGTGAATTTGGTAATTTGCTAATTATTCTTACCTTTGTAGCCAATTCAAATTTCACAATAAAAAAATGGTTCTATCCTCTGAAATTTTTAGGGCTTTGCAACACAAGCTGAAAGTAGGCAACCGGCGTGGCGTTCACCTGAACGCTATACCGGCTAATTCGCGTTATAAATTTGATATCGCACGGCTGTCGGCTATCTTCAAGAGCTTGCCCGAGCGCTTGGTGCTGGATATGCTTACGCTGCGCAATGTTAAATTTTCGTTTTCTATCTACGATACCGAAAGTACCAATATAGACCAACGAGGTGCTGCCGCCCCACAAAAGACAGCCGATGAAAACCCTGAACTGCAAAAACTCGTTACCCATATAGAAACGCTTATCTTTCAGAACGAAGTGGTTAGTGCCGAAAAGGGCATCAACACTTTGGGCTTTGGCTTCCCGATACTGCTGCGCCGCGACAAAAGCGACGGACAGCTAACCGCTGCCCCGATACTGATATGGTCGGTGAAGATGAAGCCCACTACCCAGATGAATACGTGGGAAATAAGTAGGAACGAAGATGACCCCATCTACCTGAACGAGGTGCTTATCAACCACCTACAGAGCGATTCGGGGGTAAAACTTTCGCCCATACCCGATGAGATGCTGGAAGACGGCAAGATAGACAAGCCCGAACTGCTAGCTATCTGCACCGATATACTTCAGCAGCTAAAAATAGAACAGAATTTAGATTTTTTGCTGAATAACTACGCTGAAATTCCGCCCCTTAAAACAAAAGCTGAATACGAAGCCCTTTTGCCCAACAAAGGCGAGGGTATGATAGAAAAATGTGGTATCCTCTCGCTCTTCGAGGTGCAAAAGCAGAATATCATCAATGATTATGAGGGTTTAATCAGTAACTTTAAGGCGGAAGAAATAACCCCTACTACGGATTTTCAAACTCTGACCTCTGTACCCACTGACCCCTCGCAGCAGTATGTGCTGGAGCAACTTAGGCAACAGCGCAAAGTCCTCATACAAGGTCCCCCAGGAACAGGGAAGAGCCAAACGCTAACGGCTATACTCATCAATGCGCTGCAAAACAAGCAGAAAACGCTGGTAGTGTGCGAGAAGCAAACCGCCCTTGAGGTGCTCTATAACGCCCTGCAGCAGAAAGGGTTGGGCAAGTACTGCACTATGGTGAAAGACGCTATTGCCGACCGCAAGCTGATAGTAGAAGCGGTGCGCCAAACTCTCGATGCCCCCGACTTCAAGAAAGCCTCTGCCGACAACCCTACACAAACCCTAACAGAGCAGATAGTCACCCTACAAAACCACAAGGCGGCTATCAACGCTATTCACCACAAGCTAAACCAACCGCTAATAGCCGGACAAAACTGGACGTATATAGCTGCCAAGCTATTAGAGTACGCGCCTGATTGTGAGGCGATAGACCTCAGCGGTATACACTTTCAGTTCACCGATGAGGAATGGGCAGCCCTCAAGGTGCTATGGCAAGAGGGCGAGCGCCTATACGAAGATTATCGCCCTTATGCTAACACGGACTTTTTGGCACCCGACACCCTGACGGCACAGAACTTTTTTAGCACCGAGCAACAGCTCGCTACTGCCTTTAAGCAATACGAGCAGCAGTGGGAGTCCATCTGCCAAACGGCTATCGCCTACCGCCAGCAGTATGAGGCAAAGCGCAAATCGGCTTTTGCGGCACAGCTTACCACCCTTGAGCAGCATCGCACCGAGTACGAGGTACTAACGGCTACCCTCGCCCCTACTTCCGATGTGTTTATGCCGCAGAAAACTGAAGGCTTTTTTTCTATCGATTAGCAGCCGTATTTTTCGTCAGCAAAGAAAAAAAGCTATACGCACTCAGCAGCGCCTACAGCAGTTAAGTCAGGAGATAAAAGCGCTAAGCGTACACCGCAACTTTTCGCCTATAGCTATCAGTGCTGACCTATGGGCTAATAAGGCTACCATAGCCGATTACAGCAGTGCTATTGCGCAAGCCCAAGCCGATTTTGGCGACAAGGTAGCGGCTGACTTTGCAGCCCTCGACCTACTGCACTACTCCGACCCTGCCCTAAGTGACGAAAGCCTACCCCTGCTACAGCAGCAGGTGCAAGCCCTGAAAAGTGCCATACAGCGCGACGGCTGGCTACAGGCACCCCAATGGGGTACTACTTATGCCGATTTTGTTGCCTTTATGCAGCAGACTCTCGGCATTTATCAGCAGTATATGTCCGACCCCGCTCACCCGCTAAAGGCTACCTATCAGTGGCACAGTTGGTATCGAACTCTTAGCCCTCTGCAACAGCAATGCGTAGCTGCCTTGCGCCCCGTAAAGGCGTGGGAAGCCTCGCTACTGACAGTATATTACCCCTTACTACAACAACAGCACGCTGATGAGAGCCTAAACTTCAGCGCCCATACTTACAGTCATTTTACTGCTGAAATGGAGCGTTTTGGTGCCACCCAGCACGCTTTTTATACAATATTATTGGGACGCCGAGCAGCGCCGCACCGTTAAGGCTTTTGAAGAGCAGCACTCAGCACTAACGGTAGCCAACCTGTACAACAAGCGCAAGAGCGAAAAGCACAACCGCCTGACCCTTCGACAGATAGCTCAGCAAGACATCGACCTTTTTCACCAGCTTCTTCCCTATCGTACTAACTACCCCCGATGCGTGTTGCAACCTATTTGAGGGCAAGCACTTCTATTTTTGACAATGTGGTGTTTGACGAGGCGAGTCAGTTAAAGCTGGAAGACAATCTGCCGGCTATGCTGAAAGGGAAAACCATAGTGATAGCGGGCGATGAGCACCAAATGCCGCCCTCTAACTATTTTTAGCAAAGTATTTGACGGCACGGCTGAAGACGAAGAGGACGAGGATGAAAGCGACACTTCGCCCGCGGTGCTTTCTGGCAAAGAGGCAATGCTAAACATAGAGTCGTTATTAGACTATGCTCTTGAATATCAGTTCAGCAAAAACCACTTAGACTTTCATTACCGTTCGCGCCACCCTTATCTGATAGATTTTTCTAATCACGCTTTCTACAATGCTCGTTTGCGTCCGCTGCCCAATACGAAGCCTTTTACCCCTATCGCCTTTGCGCAGGTAGACGGCACTTTTGAAGAGCATATCAACAAAGAGGAAGCCGTAGAGGTTATTCGCACCCTTGAGCGATTAGCCTCGCGCGCTGATGGTAGTTATCCTTCGGTGGGTATTGCTACTTTCAACATCACCCAGCGCAACTACATACGCAAGCAACTACTGCTGAAGCAGCAAAACGACCCTGCTTTTGCTCAAAAATTCAGCGCTCTTGAGCAGGCTGGGTTATTCATCAAAAAAACCTTGAAAACATACAGGGTGATGAGCGCGACATCATCATACTATCGGTAACCCTATGGGCGCAAGAAAGACGGTAAGTTCGTGCAGAGCTTTGGTCCGCTGAACCACAGCAAGGGCTACAAGCTGCTAAATGTGATTATCACCCGCGCCAAAGAGAAGATATACGTATGCAACTCGATACCCGAAGAGGTTTTTTAGCAACTACAAAGAGGCTTTGGCTACCGAGGGGGCTAACAACCGACGCGCCGTGCTATATGCTTATTTGGCTTTATTGCAAAGCCGTAAGCACTGGCGATGAACAAGCGCGCGCCGAGATACTCAGCGAGTTAGACCGCTATGGGCATACACACGCACAGGCGGCAACGGCAGGCGAAGAGGCGTGGAAAACACAGACTTACCTAAGGTTAAAAAGCCAAACACCCTGACAAAAAAATAACCCCCGACTATCCGTTTGGGGGTATACTATCGATATATTATTAGCCCCTGATGCGGGTAAGCCTATAGCTATAGAGTGTATGAGTAAGCCACTATATGAAGGAGAGTTAGCTTATTTGGAAGATTTGCACAAAGAGAAAATATTAAGAGGAGCAGGCTATGAGTATGAAAGGATATGGGCGGTTAATTAATTTGGCGATTTGACGATTTGACGATTTGACGATTTGTCAATTTGGCGATTTGCTAATTGTTTTTTCGTACTTTTGGCTCGTGATAGTTAAGGAACATAGGTCGCTCTTATATTTACATCAAACTCACGTTAATTAATTAAAAAAATTTACCAATATGAAAAAGAGAAGATTTATCTAAAAATATTTATAGCTTTATATGCAATGCTATTAATTATGTATGCGGCAGTCATTGTATTTGACTTTCAAAAAGAATATTTTTTGCTGACACTTATCTAATGAATATAGTAGTACTTATTACTTTACATTTAGTAGTACCCTTTATATATTTTTGAAAAAAATATAAGGAGGGGAAAACAGTAGCCAATGTAGTGCAGTTTCTTAAGAATCCATTCTTTATAGGGTATTTTTGTATTGAGTAGCCTATATCTTTGCAAGAGTATTGCAGATTATCAGTGGTATAAAAATTCTTATAGTAAATGTAGTAGTAACCCCTATTATTATTTTTCTTTTTTTAGAGTTATTAAAACAATATGTAGTGAAACATTATAAAAGCAGAATACTATGTTATTGTTTGCTATTTTTATATTGTTTCTGATATTTCTTACAAAAACTTATTTGTTTTTTTAAAGTTTATTGATATAAAATCTTTTTTTACGAAGAGTGAGAGCGCGGAGAGGCTTAGAACCCACCAATGAAATTCTTGTTTAACCTAAAAAAAATAAATGTTTTTTTATGAAACCTTTTTAAAAAAAGAGATGTAAGAAGCGCTATATTTGTAGTTACCCTTCTTACTGCAGGAGTTAATATTGCTTACATTTTTAGTAACAAATCTTGAACCCAAAGCATTTTTGGGCTATGATGATTAATGTTTTTGTATGCCTATCTACTGGTATATCTGCTGGTATAGACATTTACAAAATACGAAAAAAAGAAGAACAAGAGCGTGGAGAGGCTTAGAACCTACCAATGAATTTAGAAACTTACCAGAACAAGAAAAAAAGCAAGATATGAACGCGAAGCAAATCGTAACGCTCTTTGTCATTAGTATATTAATGTTTTTTTAGTGGGTGTAACTCATTAAAAAGAAGAATAGTTGTTGGTCAGGAAAAAAAGTAGGTGTAGAAGGCGAAGACTATACTCTTCATTATTACAAAAGGAAAAATAGGGAGTAGAGGTTTTTTTGAAAAATTAATGTAACGGAATACGGTGAGCCTCTTTCAAAAAAATGAAATAACAATTAGAATTAATGGTATTAATATTTTTAGGAAGAGAAGAGCCTTCGTATTATCTTGATGCTAATAAGAAATATAATTTTTTTATAATGGGGGTAGGTGCTGGTAAGTACTTGTATATAAATAACGTAAAGGTAAGAGAAGGAGATTCTATTATACTTAATGTACATTTAAAAAGATACTTTATGGATTGAGTAAAGTAAGAATGAAATAATTTGGTTGGCACCTGTGGTGGTGAATGATAATTGTGAGATTATTAGCTTTGCCTTAGGAATGTGCGACGACAACCCTCAACACTTGTGTTTTTGTATACCTTTAGGAATACAAATGCATAGCCTAATTTGCTAATTATTAATTGATTAAAAAAATATAGCTTTAGTAACCTCTTTCCCGAAAAAAAGAGAAGAGCGAGAGCGCAAATAGGCTTAGAACCCACAAATGAATTTCTTGTTTAACCTAAAAAAATAAATGTTTTTTTATGAAACCTTTTTTTAAAAAGAGATGTAAGAAGCGCTATATTTGTAGTTACCCTTCTTACTGCAGGAGTTAATATTGCTTACATTGTAGTAACAAATCTTGAACCCAAAGCATTTTTGGGCTATGATGATTAATGTTTTTTTGTATGCCTATCTACTGGTATATCTGCTGGTATAGACATTTACAAAAATACGAAAAAAAGAAGAAAAAAAGAGTGTTAGGGGTATCCTATCAACGAAGCTAAAAAGTAGTCTTTGATAGAATGTATCATTTTAAATAAGCATACCGAATTATGAAATTAGTCAATAAAAACTATTCACTAATTTGCTAATTATTAATTGATTAAAAAAATATTCAAAAAAAGCTGCAAAAATTTGCAGTTTTTAAAAAAAGAGTTGTACCTTTGCACCGTCAATCATTGAGAAATTCATCATTTGCGGGTGTGGTGAAATTGGTAGACACGCTAGACTTAGGATCTAGTGCTTCACGGCGTGGGGGTTCGAGTCCCTTCACCCTGCACTTGCAAAAAGGCTGCCAATTATGGTAGCCTTTTTCTTTTTAGTACCTTTACAGATTTGCTAATCTGCTAATTATTTTTTACTTTTGCACCATTAAAAAACAACAACCTAATGATATATTATGCTATTCTCTGTATAGGTGTGGCTGTGCTGCTTTATATGATTATAAGGCAGGGCATCGCTAACTTCAAACGCGAAAAAGGCAATAGAAGAATTGCGCGAAAAAAATGGCAAAAATGCCTTAGTAGACGAACGCCAAACCCGTGAGGTTATTATGAACTTAGTGAAAAAAACACTTATGGCGAAAAACACGGTTAGCGCTATAGAAAAAGGACTTTATTCAGAGGGTATGCCTAACTATTTAGTGAAAATGGCTGTAGGCATACCACGCGAGGTGCAAAGTGCCGTATTTCAGGGGGCTACTACTGAGCGTTGGCATTATAAAACCCTTACTCTTACCTTTCAAAACGGCAGACTTATAGGCTGGGAAAGTGTTGTTAACTCTACTCCAAAAAGCAGGAATATAATGATGTTAAAAGATTACTACGAAATATTAGGGCGTAAAACCAAAAAGCCTCGCCTGAAGAAATCAGAGAGGCCTATAAAAAAACTTGCCAAAGCCTTTTCACCCCGACAAGCATCAGGGTGATACTTTCTTTACTGATAAGTTTAAAAGCCTACAAGAAGCCTATAACATACTGTCTGATGCCAATAAACGCCGCGACTATGACAACCAATTGGTGTCGCAAATGAACAAATCGGCGGCACAGTCTGCCCCAAGTAGTAGCAGCGAGCGCACCAGCACGGGCGAGTCTGCCCCACCTTCGACCTCGGTTATCGACCCTGCCTACGCTCATCGATATGTACTTCAACAAACGCATAGCTACTGTACAGGCACGCAAGTTTTACGATGGTTTTCTCGCTACGCCTCGTGAGCGACACATCACTTGGCTGAAGTTTATCATCGTTTTGCTTATCATAGGGCTTAACCTACTGCTATTCAACCCCTCTTGGGGCTTTTTTTGAAAGACTTACTACCCTAATTAAACACTAATTTATTTTTATTTTTTTGCTACCTGATATTTTTCTCTATACAAACAGATGCCGATTTTTGTGCAGGCTGCCCCTACAGACTTTTTGGGTATCAGTACCAGCACAATCAGGTGTACCAACGCTTTTTGCACCTTGCTCGGTCGTACTCCAGACAAGGTACGCCGGCTTACTGATATTCCGTTTCTACCTATCGAATTTTTTTAAATCAGAAGCTGTTTACTGCGGAAATGAGCGTCCTACTACTGTATTTACCAGCAGTGGCACTACGGGCAGTCAGACCTCGCGCCACTACGTGAAAGACCTCGCGGTATACCAACAGAGTTTCCGACAAGGATTTGCTGATTTTTTTATGGGAATATAGAAGAATACACTGTTTTTAGCACTACTCCCCTCCTACTTAGAGCGCACAGGCTCTTCGCTCATCACTATGGTTGCTGACCTTATAGAGCGGTCGGGCAGTGCTGATAGTGGTTTTTACCTAAACGAATACGACTTATTAGCCGAAAAACTGACGGCTTTAGACCGCAGCGGACGCAAAGTGCTGCTGATAGGGGTGTCGTTTGCGCTATTAGACTTGGTAGAGACCCATCGTTTTCAGCTAAAAAATACGATTGTAATGGAGACAGGGGGAATGAAAGGAAGGCGTAAGGAGTTAATACGCGAAGAGTTGCACGCTATATTGTGCGAAGGGTTTGGAGTGGAGTATATACATTCAGAGTACGGAATGACTGAGTTGCTCTCGCAAGCCTATTCAGCAGGGAGCGGGCTTTATGAATCGGTGCGCTGGCTAAAGGTGCTAATAAGAGACACTAATGATGCGCTAAGCTACCAACGCCCGCTAAAGACAGGGGGCATCAACCTTATTGATTTGGCAAACATACATTCGTGTAGCTTTATTGCTACCCAAGATTTAGGTCGTTTGCACCCTGACGGCAAATTTGAAGTACTCGGTAGGTTTGACAATGCCGACATCAGAGGCTGCAATCTACTCATCGGCTGATTTATCAATAGTTAAATCGTCTTTTTAGCTTCTCTATTTCTTTCTGAGTTTCTTGCACTATGTCGTTATGAGGAGTAACCTCATTTTACACCGCGTTGTATTTCGTTTTTTAATTTCATCGGTAGCCTCGCGTACTTGTCGGGCGGCTTTGCCTAAACCACGCGCTATCTCTGGCAGCTTATCAGCCCCAAAGAGGATTAACACCATAAAAAAAGAATAAAGAATATTTCTGAAATGCCCATAGTTGATTTGTCAATTTGTCGATTTGTTAATTAGTCGTTGCTAACAAGCTGATAGACTAACTGTTCTGCAAAATTACATTTTTTTCTTCACAAAATAGCGATTTTTGATATTTTTTTATACCTTTGCCCGTATGAAAAAGGTAAAATATTATTATGACCCCGAGACGCTTTCGTATAAGCGCATTCGGAATAAGAAGCGTACAAAAGTGCGTAACGCCTTGATTTTCTTATTAGCCGCCGCCCTTTTCGGAAGTATCTTATCACTGATTATTATCAATTCTCGCTTGTTTTTCACCCCTCGCGAGGTGATGTTAGCTCGCGAGATAAAAGCCTACGAAACCAACTACGAAATCTTAAACAGAAAGATGGAATTGGTAGAGCAGGTATTAGCCGATGTGCAAGAGCGCGACAATAATATGTATCGGTTGTACTTTAACGCCCCTATCATACCCGATAGCGTGCGCAAAGGGGGCTTCGACCCTAATAAATATAAAGACTTAGAGAAATTAGGCAACTCTAAATTAGTAGCCAATACCACTAAACGTTTGGACAAACTTCGGAAGCAGTTAGTTATACAATCTAAATCATTAGATGAAATCAACAAGCTATCTAAAGAAAAAGAGAAGTTTTTTTGGCCTCAATACCTGCCATTCAGCCGGTAAACAACAAAGATTTGAAGCGTATGGCATCGGGTTATGGTTGGCGTTCTGACCCATTTACCAAAGCGCGCAAATTTCACTACGGTATGGACTTTTCATCGCCACAAGGCACCCCTGTATATGCAACAGGCGATGGGGTAGTAATACGTGCTGACGACGGTTCATCGGGCTATGGCAACCACATACGCATAGACCACGGCTATGGCTACGTGACCCTCTACGGGCACCTTTCGGCCTATAATGTGCGGGCAGGACAGCACGTAAAGCGTGGCGACCCTAATAGGCAAAGTGGGGAGTACAGGGCGTTCGAAGCCCCTCACTTGCACTACGAAGTGATAAAAAAACGGTGAGCACATCAACCCTATACACTTCTACTACGGCAACCTATCAGCTGACGAGTATGCTGAAATGCTACGCGTATCTACCCAAGAAAACCAATCTCTTGACTAACGGACAATGGACATCAATCTACCGGACAAATTGTATTACTCTATAGGCGAAGTGGCCACTGCTTTTTGGCGTAAACTCTTCGCTTATACGCTTTTTGGGAAAAAAAGAATTTGAGATTATCAGTCCGAAGAAGGACACTAAAGGAAGTAGAAAGTTTTTCAGCCGATGATGTGGAAGAAGCTGCAACTGATTTACCACTTAGTAAAAAGAACAAGGTTTTACCCTTGAAGGAGCGCGCCAACGGCTAAAAAGATGAAAAGCAAAAGACGCTTTCTAACTTTGAGATAGTAGCAAAGTTAGAAAAGGTAAAACGAGAACTCGTAGCACTAAAAGAGGCTATGGATAATTAAAAAAAGGGATTGCCTCATTATGGGGCAATCCCTTTAATATCTGATTTTTGTTTTATTATTTCACTCCGTGCATCATACGTTGTAGCTTCTTGTTGAGTAATACCATACCCAATCCGCAGAGAATTACAAAGCCTGAAATAACGGTAAATACGATACTAGGACCTAGCTTTTCTACATATGAAGCGATAACACCTCCGGCAGCATTAGCAAAGAAGGCTGCGGTCATCCAAACCCCCATTAAGAGTCCTGCCAATTTAGGAGGAGAAAGTTTCGTAACGATTGAAAGCCCTACTGGCGATAAGCACAACTCACCCATAGTGTGTGTTAGGTAAGTAAGTACTAACCACGCAAGGCTTGCTTTTACTGCCATATCAGAAGGATCGTTGCCTATACTACCCCCACGTTCGTACACAGCTCCTAACATAAAGAAATAGCCTATACCCAAGAGGATTAAACCGGTACCCATCTTAAATGGTGTAGTGAGCGTTTGTCCGAACTTGCTATTCCAGAAGCTTGCAAATACAGGCGCTAATATTACTATAAACAGCGGATTTACTGATTGGAACCAAGCAGTAGGTATCTCAAAACCACCAACCACACGGTCTATAAATTTATCGGTGTAAAGGGTAAATGACGAACCTGCTTGCTCAAAACCTGCAAAGAAGAATATCGCAAAGAAGAAGTATACAAATATAACTGTGATACGCTCTTTTTCTTCCTTAGTGAGCGGTGCATCAGACACTTGAGCATCTGCAACTTTCTTCTTACCTCCTTTAGGATGTAGCCCTAAATCGCCGAGGTATTTTTGCGCAAATAAAAGGAATATAACTTCGCTGACAAGCATACCTATAGCAGCTGCCAAGAAACCGTATTTATAACCGAATGACATTACTATTTCGCCTGTTTCAGGGTTAGTAACGTTGCTTGCAAAAATGTTGTCAGTAAGCAACCCTGTAAGAAGTGGCGCTAAGAAAGCCCCAAGGTTGATACCCATATAGAAAATAGAGAAAGCTGAATCGAGGCGTTTATCACCAGGTTCGTATAGACCTCCTACCAAAGCCGAGATATTAGGTTTGAAGAAACCATTACCGATAATCAGCAAGAAGAGCCCCAAATAAAGCCCTATGTGCGAGTGCATAGCAAATAGCACAAACTCACCAAAGAACATAATAAGCCCCCCGAGTAGCACCGCTTTGCGTTGCCCTAAGAAATTATCGGCTATCCAACCACCAATAAGCGGCGTAAAGTAGGTAAGCCCTGTGGCAAACCCGTAAATAAGACTCGCTGTTTGGGGGTCGAATGCTAGACCGCCTTCTAAGAATGTTTTGGTAAGGTAGAGCATCAAGATGCCTCGCATACCGTAATAACTAAAGCGCTCCCACATCCCTGTCAGGAACACTAAGTAAAGCCCCTTAGGGTGCTTCTTTTTTCACATTTTCTACGTTTGTATCCATTGTATAATTAGTAATTAAAAAAAGTTCTGTTTTTATAAATTCTCTTCTATAAATCGGGTCATTTTGTGGTATAGCTGCCAGCGTGTGCTACCGGTATTATCGTATATACCGTGATTGCGATCGGGGTAGATAAGCCAATCAAAATCTTTGCGCTGAGTAACCAATTGCTCTATGAGCGACATTGCGTTTTGCACGTGCACATTGTCATCGGCAGTACCGTGGATAAGCAGGTATTTGCCTTTTAGCTTATGGGCGTGCGTAAGAGGAGAATTGAGGTCATAGCCTGCTGGGTTTTTCTTGCGGGGTACGCATAAAGCGCTCGGTATAGACAGTATCGTAAAAACGCCAGTTAGTAACAGGGGCTACGGCTATTGCCATCTTGAAGACATCGCCTTTTTGGAAGATACAGTTGCTCGACATAAAGCCCCCAAAGCTCCAGCCCCATATCCCAATTCTACTTTTATCTACATAAGAATAATTCCCCACTATAGTAGCCACTTCGGCTTGGTCATCTACCTCAAACTTACCTAACTGCTCATAGGTACATTTTTTGAATTCTTCACCACGATAGCCCGTACCGCGCCCATCTACACAAAGCACTATATAACCTTTCTGGGTGAGCATAGCGTGCCAAAAATCATTCATATCCCACCATTCATCAGCTACCTCTTGCGAGCCAGGCCCTGAATACTGATACATCAGCACAGGGTATTTCTTCTCTGGGTTGAAGTCAAAGGGCTTCATCATATAAGCGTTGAGGGTAGCACGAGAGGTTTTTATCTGGAAATACTCTTTAGTAGGTAGCTGATAGGCTTTTAGTCTTTCTGCAAAAGCATTGTTATTGAGAATCTCTTTCAGTTCTTTGCCATTGGCAGCGTGCAGGGTATAGCGCGGCGGGGTAGTAGCGCTGCTAAAAGCATCAATATAATAAGCAAAGTCGCCACTAAAGGTAGCCTTATGCGTACCTGCTACTGCCGAAAGGGTACGTTGGTTTTTACCGTTGAGCCCCACTGCACAGATAGCGCGCTGTATGCCGTCGGCTTGGGTAGCTTGGTAAAACAGCTGTTTGTTTTTAGCATCATAGCCGTATAGGTCAGTCACCTCTGTCTGCCCAAAGGTGAGCTGTCGCACACTCTTACCTTGTGCATCGCAGTGGTAAAGGTGATTATAACCGTCTTTTTTTCTGACTGATAAATAAAGCTATTATCGGCTAAAAAAAGGTTATTTTTGTCATTGATTTCTACATAAGTTTTGCTTTTTTCTATCACTAACGGACGTGTTTGAAAAGTTTGCGCATCTACTTGCACCAGTTGCCAGTCGTTTTGATGCCTGTTGAGCGTCTGCACCGTTAGGTACTTAGGGTTGTTAGACCATTGCAAGCGCGGAATGTAGTACGCCTCTAAAGCTATAGAGGTAGTTTTTTTGCTTTAGCAAGGTCGTAGATATGAAGACTTACCACCGAATTGGGTTCGCCTGCTTTAGGGTATTTAAAAGTCTGCTGGGTAGGGTAAAGCCCTGTGCCATAAACGTCCATTGAGAACTCTGGCACTTGTTGTTCGTCAAAACGGACGAAAGCCAGTTGCGTGCCATCGGCATTCCAGTCAAAAAAGCGCACGGTACTAAATTCTTCTTCGTACACCCAGTCAGCAATACCATTGATAATCTTATTCTTAGCGCCATCAGTGGTGATGCGTGTTTCTTTGCCGGTAGCTACTTCATACACATACAGGTCGTTATTGCGGGCAAAGGCTATCTTCTTCCCGTCAGGAGACACTAACGGACTTTGTATCTTATCATTAGTGATTTTCTGTAGTTTGCTAGTAGCCAAATCGTACAAATAATAATCGGCTATAAATGAATGGCGGTAGATATATTCGCTATTAACAGCGATGAGAAGCTGCTGCTCATTGGGGGTAAAACTGTAGCTATTCAGGCGCGCGAACTGCTTATAGTCAGCCGCCCTAAAGATAGTTTTTACTTTGGTGAGGGTAGCGAAGTCATAGAGGTTAATCTCTTGCGCCCCATCGGCAGGATTGTACTCTAATACAGTGTATTGAGGCGCGTGCTGTAGGGTTTTGAGATTGTACATACGGCTGGGGTAGAAAGTGCCCCTGCGTCCATATTTTGTCAAGGGTAATAGCGGGTTGCCCCCAAGCTATTCCCGTAAAAAGGGTAATAAGAAGAAATAATATTCTCATAATTAAAAAAAATAGATACGTAAAGACGATGCTTCCTGATTAATTTGGCGTCAATATTATGAAATATTTTTTTAAATAACGGCTATTGTTCAAAAGATTTTTTTATCAGCATTTCTTAAAAACACTGATAATCAAATAGCAAAAAGATAATCGGGCTACTTATTTTTCGTTCCAATAGTAGCTATCAGGGTAGATACGTTGCCCGAAGATGGCTGTACCTACGCGCACGATAGTCGCTCCCTCTTCTATAGCTGTTTCGAGGTCTCCACTCATTCCCATTGAAAGCTCCTGAGGGTCTACATTAGGCAAGCCAAGAGCGATAATCTCTTGCTGAAGGTGTTTAAGCAGTTTAAAGCAAGCGCGCACCTTTTCGGTTTCGGCACTAAAAAGTCCTATGGTCATTAGTCCCTTGATGTGTAGGGTAGGCAGTTGTGCTACCTGCTTCACTAAGTCGAGCACCTCAGCGGGGTCAGCCCCAAACTTACTTTCCTCATTAGAGGTATTCACCTGAATAAAGATGTCAAGCTCCTTACCTTCACTCGCCAAGCGGTTGTGCAACTTCTGCGCCAAGTCAATACGGTCTACCGACTCTACACAGCTGACCTCATAGCGCAATATCTCTTTGATTTTGTTGGTTTGTAGGTGCCCTATGAAGTGATTGGTATGGGGCACTTCTTTCAGCGCTTCGTACTTCTCCTTCAGTTCTTGTATTTTATTTTTCGGCAATGAGGGTATTCCCAGCCTTAAGTGCTATTTTTTTATGCGCTCAGGGGTTACGGTTTTAGTAGCCAAAAGCAGTTTTACTTCCTCTGGCTTCCGCCCTACCCGAGCACAAGCGGCAGCAATGCGCTGCTTAATAATCTCTATATTTTGCAGAATGTTTTTCCATTATTTTTTTCTCTTTCTTAATAATATTCAATAGTGCGCTTAGCAGTACTTTTTGAGTATCTTGTTTTCGTATTTCTTTATTTCAATAGCACTACCGTGAGTGTCGTATTGGTATTCGTAGGTAATTTTTGTTTCCTCTTTGTCAGCGTTTTGCGAAAGAACAGTAGTTGCAAAACCTCGATTATTATAAGTGTAAATGTTTTTTTAGTTATAGGAAGAGGGTCATCTTCTTTAAAAAAACTTCTCTAATTATCAGAAAACCCTCTTTGTTATATGTAGTAACTTGTTTTTACATTTATTATCTTCTTATTATCAGACACAAGAGTTATTTTTGTAATCTTTAGGGTCATAGTGATAATAAAGTTTTACTTTTTTTCAGTGGTATTCAGTTGCATTTCCATTTCAATAGGAAAGCCTTTTTTTATTCAATTTCACCACATTCCTTTCAATCTCCTTCCCTTCTTCACTGTAAACCACAGTAGTTGCTACCGCTTTTTCGACGCTTAAAAAAATAGTTTTAAATGTTTCATTAAGAGGGCTCCTTGCAAGGTTCGCTTTTTGCTTTTTGGTTATAAAACCCATTTTTTTGTCAAAAGAATAGAAAACAGTATCAACAGCACTAAAAAAAGACATTTCATAGGCAATGATTTCCTTCACCTTTTTTTCACTTTCCCACTCAACTGATGTTGTTGCACATCTGTTGGTAATCGAAAATTTTGTGCTTTTACATTAAGAAAACATAAACTAATGATTGTAAAAAGCAATAGTTTCATATTATTGATTATCAATTGTTTAAACAGGCTCGTTTTCTTCTATTACACCTTCGAGCTCGGCTTTTAGTTTTGTGGCGAGACAGACGGCGTTTTATAAAGTCGTTTAGGTCTTTACCTTTCACCGAATAGGTATTGAAAAGTAGCATAGGAGCGATAACCCCAAAAAGCCAAACACATAGTGATGAAGCCCGTTTGTAATCCTAATTTAAAGGTTTGATACAGCAAATCAAGGGTCTCTTCCTGAGGCGTTTCAACCGTTACTATCTGAATGATTTTTCATCATAAACTCATAGCCGTATTTGCCCGGAATCATATTGATAACCGCCGGAATGGTAAACACGATAGGAGGCGTATGTACGCGGTGCGCAAAATAGACTGCCAAGAGCCCCACAGCACAAGCACCTAAAAAAAGGAGGTAATCACTATCTGTTCGGGCATTATAGTACCCAAAAGTACGAACTTGATACCCCAACCCGTACCGCCTAACAAGCCGGTAATCCAAAAGGGCGCGGCGTGGAGTGTTGAACAATAAGGCAAAGCCTATAGAAATCCACATCGACCAGAAGATGCGGACAGAAAGTGCTAATAATACATCAAGGAAGCTCATAACCAAATAACAATAATGCTAAATAAAAAAACCTAAAGAAATCATAAATACCAAGATAGCTGCGTGTGTGAGTTTTGCCACCCCTGGCACTACACAACCCGAAAGCATATCGATAAAGCCATTGATAAGTGGCACCCCTGGTACCAACCATAGCACACAGGCTGCTAAGGCATTGTGATAATGCTCAACCCCCAAGAGGCGGAAGATACTCATCACCGACACCGATACGAAGGCAGCCCAGCACCAACAGATATAGACATTAAACTTGCGCAACTGCAGTATACGTCTGCCTGCTAAGCCAATGAAAGTAGCGAGGAAGGACATTCCGAACTCGGCATAACTAGCATTTTCTTTGCCAAATACGTAGGCTAAAGAACCGCCGGCAATAGATACAAAAAAACCACATTACATACATATTGTAGTGTGGTTTTGGCTTTTATAGTTGCTACGTGTTTTTCGATTTCTTCGACAGACAAATGCTCTTCGAGGGTTTCCCAAGAGAGGATACTTATATCAGATATAGCGCTAAAATTCACCCCGTGATGAGGAATAGTGCGCACGATGGTTTCTTTCTCTCCGGTAGCCTTGTCTTGTACGGTGAGAACAATAGCCGAATGCGAATAGAAGGTTTCGCAGTGGTAATTCAGGGCGTTAGAGATACGCTCTACATTGCGTTCTACCCTACGCGTATTAGCTCCGCTGGAAATCAACAACTCATTAATATCCGCAAACAAATTTGCTGCTCTTTCGATAGCCTTCATTCCTTATATTCTTTGTTTCTTCTAAAATTATCTTCGTTATCAGGGCACAAAGGTACAAATTAATTAACAATTTACAATTGATAATTCTCAAATTTGGGTTAATAAATGAGCTCTCCCCCATCGGTAATTTCCTTAAAATGCAAATAACGCCTACCCAAAGGCTTGCCGTTTAGCTGTAGCTGCCCATTAGTGTTGCCCTTGCGTATCGTGAAAGTTTTACCATTATCCAAATGCAAAGTAGCTTGGCTAAAAAGGGGTTGCCCTATGTAATAGGGGCTATCGGCAGGGTTGATAGGGTAAAAACCCAATGCACTAAGCACATACCAACTCGACATTTGTCCGCAGTCCTCATTGCCGCAATGTCCATCGGGGGTATTGTGGTATTGGGTGCGCAGTACCTCGCCCACACGCTCACTGGCTTTCTCAGGGTGAGCGGTAAAATTGTACAGATAAGCTACGTGGTGACTTGGTTCATTTCCGTGTGCGTACTGCCCTATCATACCGGTACTAAAGATAGGCAAACGCTCATCAGGGGTAGAAGCAAAGGTAAACATCGAGTCGAGTTTTTGCTCAAAAGCCTCCTTGCCCCCCATCGCCTCTATAAGTCCCGATACATTGTGGGGTACAAACCAACGGTACTGCCAAGCATTGCTCTCGCAGAAATAAGGGGTATAGTCTTTAGGGTTAAACGGACTGATAAATACCCCTTTGCTATCTTTAGGACGGAAGAAAGTAGTGCGCGAGTCGAAGAGATTGCGCCAGTTCTCGGCTCTTCTGGCAAAGTAGTCAGCATCAGTACCCTTGCCCAAAGCAGCGGCAAACTTAGCGATGCACCAATCGTCATAAGCGTACTCTAAGGTCTTAGACACCGACCAATTTTTCGCCCGACTTGTCTAAATCATAAGGTATGTAGCCGTATTGGCGATAAAGGTCTATTTCGCGTTCGTCTACCATTGCGCTGGCACGGCAGGCTTCGTAAGCCAGCTTAACGTCCATAGGTATATTTTTGAAGTAAGCATCTACTATTACCGGCACGGCGTGGTAGCCTATCATCATATTGGTTTCGCCCCCTTGCATACTCCACACAGGCAGCGTGCCATTCTCTTTGTAATGGGCTAAGAAACTACTGATAAAATTGGCATTCGCTTCGGGTTGCAACAGCGTGTAGAGGGGTGTGCCGCCCGAAAGGTATCCCACAGAGAGAAAGTGTCGTAGCGCACGGGCTTTTTTTCACATCGCTATAAAGGTTTGGGGCTAACATAGTTTGGTAGAGCATAGTGTAGAAAATGGTCTTCTGCTGCTCATCATCGCTGGTTACTGTTATTTTCTGCAGCTGTTTTTCCCAAAGGGCGCGGGCTGCCTCGCGATAGGTATCAAAAGCAAAATGAGGGGCTTCCTCTTGCATATTCTTATATGCCCCGCTAAGGCTGTGCATCGAAAGGGCGGTTTTTACTACTATCTGCTCGCCTTCAGCTGTAGCGTACTGCAGTTCGGCACGCCCTATCTGACTCTTGCCGTCTATTTTTTTCAGAAAAAAAGACTACTTTTAGCAAAAGGTTTAGAGAACTTCATCACGAAATACACCTTTTGGTCGCGTGCCCAGCCGGTAGAGTAGCGATACCCCTCTAAGGTGCTATCATCTACCACTTTCATATAGGTTTCGGTAGGCTTATCCCAGTTGATACTGTAGCCCAAATCTACCGTTATTTTAGAAGTATCATCTTTAGGGAATGTATAGCGCTGCACGCCTACCCGTGGGGTAGCGGTAAGTTCAGCACGTATGCCATAGCTACTGAGGTCTACCGCATAATAACCAGCAGTAGCTTTTTTTCGCTTTGGTGCGAGAAGTAAGAGAAAGGTTTGTCATCATTCTCTTTGATGCGCTCATTAAACCGGCTATTGGTCGGCATCACTAATATATCGTATAGGTCGCCAGCCCCTGTGCCTGATAGGTGGGTGTGCGAAAAGCCAGTGATGAGGCTATCAGGGTAGAAGTAACCCGGAATTCTATCCCACCCTGGTATTCCTATATCCGGACTTAATTGCACCATACCAAACGGAGTGGTAGCCCCTGGGTAGGTATTGCCCATACCGTCAGTACCTATAAACGGATTGACATAGCGGGTAAGTTGCTCATCAGTATGCTGCACCTGCTTATCGGCTTGGGGCGTTTGGCAGGCTACAAGAAGCAAAAAAAACTACTATAATAATTTTTCAAACTTTGAAGTTTAAGTCTTTGCATTTCTATCAAGTATTAGGTATTTATGGGTCACTTGTCATTTATCATTGTCATTAAAAAAATCTGGAGGAAAAAGAGGCTACCGAGTGTAGGCAGGCGTGCGATAGCTGAGGGGCTTTCAGTCCGTTAGTGAAAACGGTATCGCCTCTGAATACAAGGGCTTCGTCCCATAGGTCAGCTTTGATAAACTGCTGAAGCGTATGCGCCCCGCCCTCTACTATTAGGCTTTGTACCTCGCGCTCGTAAAGCACCTTGCAAAGCTGCGGCAATACCTCTCCGCCAAAATCAATATAGGCTACTTCGGTGCGTTGCCCAAAATGCCTAACGCCCTTATAATCGCGGTCGGCTATAAAGAGAGTTGGCACCTCATCATCCCATACCTTGAAATCTTTGCGCGTACTTAGGCGCGGGTCAATAATAACGCGCAGCGGACTCTTGCCATACCAGCTGCGGGTGCTTAATGAGGGGTTATCAGCCCACACAGTGCCTGCCCCTACGAGTATAGCCGCCTCAGTACTGCGCAACAGGTGCACATACTGACGGGCATAAGCGCCGGTTATCCATTGCGGGGCGCGCTCCTGCTTGTGCAAAGGCGCTATCAGTCCGTCGCGAGTCTCTGCCCATTTAAGGAATATATAAGGTCTTTTTTTCTGGTGAAAAAGTGAAAAACCGCTTATTAAGCGCCTCGCACTCTTCTTGGCAGACCCCTACCACCACCTCGCAACCAGCTTCGCGGAGTTTCTCTATGCCCCTGCCGGCTACCTTAGCAAAGGGGTCGGTACAACCAATCACTACCCGCGGTATACGATGCGCAATGATAAGGTCAGCGCAAGGGGGCGTCTTGCCATAATGGCTGCAAGGCTCTAAGCTAACGTATAGCGTACTTTGCGATAAAAGCTGTTTGTCTTTTACCGAGGCAATAGCCCTCACCTCAGCGTGCGCCTCGCCTGCTCGCATGTGCCAACCCTCGCCTATTACCCTATCCTTATAAACAATAACACTACCTACCACCGGATTGGGGTAAGTAGTGCCTAAGCCATTTTGGGCTAATTGTATACATCTATGTATATATTGCTGGTCTGTCATTGGTCATTGGTTATTAAGCTTTATCAGAAAAGGTCATTTTCGCTAATGCTCTTATCGTGTTTGGTATAAGCAGTAGGTCGTTTAGCAAAAAAGTCGTCTAACTCATTGCTAAACACTTCCTCTTCAAACCACATCATCGGTTTAGCCTCATCGGCGCTGATGTTGAAAGGTTTAGTAAGTCCTAACTGAGTAAGCGAGTCGTCTAAGCGATAGCGCATATAGTTAGCGAGGTCTTTTTTGCTAAAGAAATCGAGTTCTCCCTGCTCAAAAATCCAGTCGAGCATCTTATCTTCTAAAACAATATAGTTGCGGATAAAGTCGGTAGCATCGGCTTCAGCTTTAGCTTTCATCTCAGGTCTTTCTTCAAAAATCTTCTTGAGGATATAAATACCTGCATTGGCGTGTAGTTGCTCATCTACCGATGTCCAAGCGATGATGTTGGCTACGTTTTTAAGGTATCCTTTAAAGCGCGCAAACGATAGCACAGTAGCAAACTGACTAAACAAAGAAGCATTCTCAATGATAAGGGTAAAGAAGAGAATACGCTCCATAGCGTTTTCGCGGTTTTTTTAGCCAAATACTCTTTTAGCACCGCGTTGCGTTCTTTAAATACCGGCACTTCCAAAAGGTTTTCGAACTCATTGTTATAGCCTAATACCTCTAATAAGCGCGCATAGGCTTCACTGTGACGGAACTCGCATTCGGCAAAGGTAGCGCCGAGCCCGTTAAATTCTGGCTTAGGAAAAAGGTCGTATAGGTCGCCCCAGAAGGTTTTAACCGACACTTCTACCTGCGCAATACCCAACAGTGCGCGTTTGATAGCCTCTTGCTCTACGGCAGAGAGGTTTGATTTAAAGTCCTGCACATCGGCAGTAAATTCAACTTCAGAATGCACCCAAAATGATTTGTGCATAGCGTTTACGAACTCCATCACCTCCGGATATTCAAAAGGTTTGTAGCTCTCGCGTTTGTCAAAGATTCCCATTGTTTTTTTGTTTAATATGAATTATTAGTCATTAGTGATTCCTAATCTCTAGATTAAAGTTTATTAAAAAGCTGCTAAAAAAACTGTTTAGGGCTAACTACGGACACATCATTTACTTCAAAAATCTTTTTCATTGCGTGTGATAATAACTTTAATATTATTCTCTTTTTGCCGTAAAATACTGAAAGCCATCTTCTAAATCTTTAAAAATTAGAATAGTGAGCTAAAGAAATTATTCTTTTTATGAAAAGGAAGTATTTCTGTAAGTTTATAAATAATTTCTAATAATTCTTTTACTTTCTCTTCATTATATTTTTTTAAGTAATAAGTAATTGATTATAGCTACTGATATAGATGATATATAAGGGGTTATCCTTCTTTCTTTACAAAGGTTAAATAATCTTCTTGCATCTTGATAAAATCCTTTTCGCTCTAATACTAAATCTACTAAAATATTTGTATCTATAAATATCCTTTTTCATCCTAAAAGCAAAAGTATTTTTTTCTTCTATATAATTAGCACACTCTTCTCTAACTTCTTCATCAGTCATTTCAGGCAATACTCCTGAAATACCATCTAATAATGCATCAATATCAGTATGCTTCATTCTCTCAGCCCATTCTTCATCTTGAATGTAGAGGTTTTTTTGAGTTGATTTTCTATATAGTTTGTAAGGTTAAGGTCATTTTTCTTGGGCATAACGTTGTGCTTTTTTTCCCAAACGATTGGGTCTATGGTCATTGTATTCATATAGTAGTCCAGTTTATTTTTGTGCAAAGATAACAACATTTTTTTGTGAAAACAGAAATTAAACTACAAAAAAATAATGTAATCATCTCATACAAAGGGTATTATTTTTTTGTAGAAAAAAATAAGAAAAAGGTCATAACCCCATTCCCAAAAAAACCTACCCCCTTTCACCTGTCCCACTCGTCTCACCCTGTCTCACCTGTCCCACTCGTCCCACCAGTCCTACCCTGTCTCACCTGTCCCACTCGTCACAGCCCTCTCAGCCCTCACAGCCTTCCCATTCCTCCCATCAGTCTCACCTGTCCCACTCGTCACAGCCTTCTCATTTCCTCCCTCCTGTCCCACTCGTCCCACTCGTCCCAGAATTCATAATTCCCTTTACAATACTTAAAAGTGCTTTATAGTCTTTAACAACACATTTGAAACATTACCCCACATTACCTAATCTTCTCCTCCTATACATATTAATTGTAAATCTTTATCTAAAAGCTCTTTTTAGCACTAATATATAAAGAAGTCAAAAAAATAATTATTTTTTTCAGACAGTCATTTTTTTGTATCTTCTCTATCTCTTCTATCAGTTGTTCAATTTCCTTTTTTTATACAAATTGACATCTTCGCTATAATCTTCTAATTCTCTAATTATAGGAAAGAGTAATTTTAACTCCTTCAATGTTCTGAATAAATTGATATGTTCTGTTTTTATTAAAAAAATATACAGTTCTATAAAATCAGATAATTTATCAATATCATTTCCAATAAATATTCTATAGCTCATTATTCTTTATTTAGTTTTGCAAAAACTTCAGGTAATAGATCCCTCCTATTTCTTTTAAGAATATTCTCATTTTAGCATATTTAGCTTCTAGCACTTCCATTAACAAACTTAAAAATCTCCTTTACAGCTATATCCTCAGTTTTGTGATACTTTTTGCCTCATATACTTATAAGTTGTTTCAGTACCTTCATATTCCATTACTAAAAAAATATGATCTGACAATTCATCTGCAGGAAGGTCTGGATGTTTTTATACAAATATTCACCATTATGACCAAAAGCTAACTCCCAAGAATATTTGGAAAGCTTATTGTTAGCATATTCAAATATAGTATCTATATCAGAATAGTCTAATTGTTCACATTGTTCTATAAGCTCTGTGTATTCTTGTTCGATATTCATTTTTTCTAATTATTCGCTATTTTAATGTGGGTTCGATGTCAGTATTTGTTAATTTTTAAAGTCCTGCCAAAGTCATCATACCTTTACCCGTACAACTCACTCTCCCTCTTATCGCACTCATCTCACCACTCCCACTCGTCTCACTTGTCCTACTCGTCTCACCACTCCCAGCCCTCTCAGCCCTCTCATTCCTCCCACTCATCCCAGAATCACTCGCACCGCCCATTTCATCATCAAGTACAATTTTTCAGTCTATTAACAGTATTTTCTAATGATAATAACACACCAAAGAGATTTGTATTTATTTCTTCATTTGAAAAAGCGAACAAATGTTATCCCATATTTTTCTATAGCTTCTTGCCGCTGACAATCTTCTAAGAAGTTAAACTCGTGTATATTGCCATCTACTTCAATAGCCAAAAGCCAATTCGTGACAGTAGAAATCTACTATATACCCCAAAACAGGAACTTGTCTATGAAATTCCACTCCTAAAGCTTTTTCTTCTTATATGATTCCAAAGAGTTATTTCGCTTGCAGTGCTATGATTTCGCAGATATTGTGCAAAAATCCTTTAGTTTAGGGTTGTATGGTATAATTTTTGTTTGACATAATTTTGTTGGTATAATTTCATTTATTACAAAGCATTGATTTACTAAAAGTTACATTTCCCATCTCAGACCGCTACATCTCCCCCTCCCAATACTCATCTATGCTAACGATCGCATCTCTCCGCCACATCTCCCCGTCCTAATGTTCGTCTATGCTGACCGTCACATCTCCCCTTTAAAGGGGGCTGGGGGATGTTTTATTTAAAAAGATGTGATATTTTATAAAGGCTCAATGTTTTTATTTAAAAGATGCAATATTCTAAAAGCCTTTACCTAACCGCCACATCCTCCCATCCTAATGCTCGTCTATGCTGACCGTCACATCTCCCCCTTTGAAGGGGGCTGGGGGGATGTCTTATTTAAATGTACGACATTAATCATCCCCCTACGAATAAATCCCCCCATTAATATTAATAACTTCCCCCGTGATATAAGACGCTTTTTTAGAAACGAGGAATGACACAAGGTCAGCAACCTCTTCAGCCTCACCAAACCGACCTACAGGTATCAGCTTTACCAAATCCTCTTCTTTAAGTGAGGATGTCATATCGGTGCGGATAAACCCAGGGGCAATAGCATTAACGGTAATATGTCTTTTAGCGACCTCTTGTGCCAGAGCCTTAGTCGCGGCGATGATAGCGCCTTTGGCAGCGGAGTAGTTCGTTTGCCCTGCGGTACCTTTTACGCCCGATACCGAAGCAATGTTGATAATACGCCCGTAGCGGTGACGCAACATCTTCTGAATGAAGAAGTTAGTAACATTGTAAAAACCATCGAGCGAGGTAGAAATAACTTTCGACCAGTCTTCGGGGGGCATCCACATAAAAAGCCCATCTCGGTTGATGCCCGCATTGTTTACAATCACCTCTACCACAGCGTCTTTGTTGTCGTGCTGCCATTGGGTAAGGGCTTTCACGGTGCTCTGGTGGTCAGATACGTCAAAGCGAATAATCTCACCTTCACGACCTAATTTTTTAACGTGGCCTAAGGTTTCTCGGGCGGCAATTTCGTTGCTTTGGTAGGTGATAAGCAAGTGATAGTCAGTATCCTGAGCGAGTTTCTCAGTTATAGCACGACCGATGCCGCGCGAGCCTCCGGTAATAATAGCAAATTTTTCTCATATTCAGTTACGTTTATTTTTCGAGCGACAAATATACGAAACATTTTTGCTAATTTACAAAATCTTTTTCCTCTCCTTACGTACCCTTTACATTCGATATTGGAAGGATATAGGAACGATATAGGATGAGCGAACAAAAGTCGGCGAGCTGGCACAGCCGAGTATGTGACGAACAATAAACGAGGAATAACCAAACGAAAGCCGATGAGCTAATTTTAATATTTTTTTATACTTTGGTATAGTTTTTTTGCATTTTTATTTAGAGTTATTAACAACTTAAAATAAAAAGAAAAAGATGAAAATATTCGTGCTAACAGCTGTGGCAACGCTCTTTGCGTTAGGCTGTGCCCATAAAAAAAGCTAATACTCATACTTCTTATCAAAAAAACAGAACAAATGACAGAAAAATCAACAAATGGACAATGAGGTAATGGACGAAGAAGAACCTCAATCTAAAAACTTATATCTATTTTTGCAGGAGGCTGCTTCTGGGGTACCGAGCACTTTTTCAAGCAAATACGCGGCGTACTCGCTACCGAAGTGGGCTATGCTAACGGCAACCGCGATAAAGCCCCTACCTACGAACAGGTGTGTGAAGGAAATACCAATTTTGCCGAAACTGTAAAAGTTACTTACAACCCTCAGCTTATCGACCTTCGCAAACTCATCGACCTATATTTCAAAAATCATCGACCCAACCTCGCTCAACAAACAAGGCAACGACCGCGGCACGCAATATCGCACAGGCATCTACTACACCGATGCCACAGAAAAACCGCTTATCGAGAAAGCTATCCGTCAGCTTGCCACTCAGTACACCAAGCCTATCGTGGTAGAGGTATTGCCATTGCGCAATTTCTATAAGGCCGAAGAGTACCACCAAGCTTTATTTAGACAAGAACCCTAATGGGTATTGTCATATCTCGCCTGCTATGTTCGAGTTGGCTCGCAAGGCAAATCCAGTGCCTACTAAGTACAAACGCCCTGCCGAGAGCGAGTTGCGCAAGCTACTAACCCCAGAGCAATACGCTGTAACCCAAGAGAGTGCTACCGAACGTCCGTTTGCCAATGAGTATTGGAACGAATATCGCGAAGGCATTTATGTAGATATTACCACAGGCGAACCGCTGTTTATCTCTACCGACAAATTTGAATCAGGCTGTGGTTGGCCTAGCTTCTCAAAGCCTATTAACAAAAAACTCATCACCGAAAAGACAGACACCTCACACCAAATGGTACGCACCGAAGTACGCAGCACCTTAGGCGACGCTCATTTAGGACACGTATTCAATGACGGACCTAAAGAATTGGGAGGCTTACGCTATTGCATCAATAGTGCCTCTCTGCGCTTTATTCCAAAAGAAAATATGGAAAAAGAGGGTTATGGAGAGTATTTAAAATTGCTAGAAAAGGAATAAAATTGCCTATTAGCAATTATTTTGTAACTTTGCAGTCTAATAAATTGAATACTATGCCTTATATAGCGACAATTAACAGCAATAATCCGCAGGCTTTAGAAGTAATAAACTACTTAAAAAACTTTGACTTTGTAGAGGTGACTGAAAGAAAAGAAACTAAAAAAAGAACTCTTACAGCTGCTGGACATAATAAAGAAGAAATGTTTAAACAAAATCTTACACAAGGTTTAAAAAGAACTAAAAGCATTTCATGAAGGTAAAACAGAATTTCAGGAGTTAGATGATTTTTTTAGATGAAATTTAAGTTTTTTTGTTGCCCCTGAATTTAAAAAAAGAGTTTAAAAGCTCTTTACAAAAAAATACAAAAGTCTGAAGAAAGACTTTAAAAACCTGCAAGAAGAGTTTAAAAACAATCCTAATCTGGGCAAATCATTAGGAAATGGACTTAGAAAGATACGTCTTAATATCACTTCAAAGAGTGAAGGCAAGAGCGGTGGGGCTCGTGTAATTAGTCACGAGCTGATTTTTTTGATGTAGGAACAGTAGAAGAAACAAAGTCGGTAGCCTTTATTTCTATTTATGACAAATCGGAATATGAAACTGTAGACTTAGACCTTATTAAGAAAACAGTAAAAAGCTTTTTCGTGAAACACAAGCCTCTGAAGAAAAAGATAAAACAAACCTATGAAACCTCTAAAAAATCTCCTATTCTTTTGTGTTGCGGCACTATTTTTTAGCTGTCAGCATACCCCACAACGCCCCGTAGAGATGAGCGACCGGCAAATCTTAGGGCTAACAGATAATGTGCAGCAAGTTACCCTTATCAGTCAGCATATCGACGAAGAAAAACGCGACACTACCTTTCTGACTTTCGACTCCAAAGGACGGATGACAGAGAAAATAGAACATCTGCAAAAAAAGCAAAAAGACGGCATACTCAAAACTAAGTATGTGTATGACGATGCTCAACACACCCTGACTCGCCCAAACTTACAAAAAGCGATGGAACGCTCTTAAGCGAGGAGCAGGCAACCTATAACGCTTATAATTTCGTAGAAAAAAATACACCCTTACCAATGGCGAAACCAAAGAGGTAATTACGGTAGTTTTTCAACTATAGTGCCGACGGACTAAAAGGCGGAAGCAAAGGCTACAGACGGAAAAAGGTGAGCTATTCCTTACCTCTAACATAGAATACAACCCACGCGGACAAGCCGTAAAAGAAGAGGTGTACATCACCAAAGATAAAAAAAGCACTCCTCTACCACGTATTATGTATATGACGAAAAAAAGGCGCCCTAATAGACAAGAAAGATTATAACATAAAAAGAAAAAAACATCAGAAATTACACTTTCACTCATACCTACGACAATGCAGGCAATAAGAAAGAAGAACGCATATACATAGACGGCAGCCTTAGTATTATAAACAAAACAGAAATCAGGAAATAAAAAAAGTTAAAAAAAGAAGGGAAATGAGATAGGGGTATAAGGTCTTTAAATGGTAATATACACTTTGCAATAAAATCATTGTTTTAAAAGAATCGTCGTAAATAAAACACCCATTCTTTGCAATTATTATTATAAAAAAACATTTAAAAACAACACATATATAGCAATGCTAAATAACATATTCAAAAAGTGTTAAAAAAACTATAAATGTGTTAAATCTGCGTATTTTTGTAGGTAAAAAAATAGGGTAGGATAAAAAAATAGGTATATTTGCTGAAAATTTTTGCAACTTGTGCCTACATACTATATAGGTGTAATAGGTGGCAAAAACCACAATGAAAAAAATAGCAAGCAACAGTTAAAAAAAGTTAATTTTTTTATCGACAATGAAAAAGAATAGTATTGTTACTTTTAGCAGTATGTGCTTTTGAGGGGAAGACCCTTGCACAAGAGTTGAACTTACCACAGCAAAACCAGTATTTAGCTGACAGTGAGTTCCTTATAGCACCCTACATACGCAGGTATAGGAGACTTCGTGCGCATCCGTCTTTCGGGTATTACTCAATGGGTAGGCGTAAAAGGTGCTCCTGATTATCAATCATTAGCTGGTGATATGCGTTTAGGCGAACGCAGTGGAGCTGGTGTAATGCTTTATAACGACCGCAACGGACATACCTACCAACGCGGTGGTAAAGTGTCTTTCGCTCACCACCTTACCCTTGACAGATATGATAACCACTTCGTGTCATTTGGTATTTCATACGCTCTTAATACTTTTTAAAATTGATATAGATAAATTCAACCAATCTATTAGAGATCAGGCGGTTACTAACGACCGTTTCACCGTAAACCACAACTTCGACGTAGGAGTACTTTACCGCTACAAAAATTGGTTCGTAAACCTTTCCGCTATGAATATCCTCAACAAAGATATCGAGCGTTTCTACAAAGAAGAACCTAAAGCTCTACGCAACTATATGATTTTTGCCGGTTATCGCTACAAACAAGATAAGAAGAGCAACTTCGAAATTGAACCTTCTGTATTGTATCAACTTTACGAAAGCGACGGGCGTTCTACCACCGACTTCAACCTTAAATTCCGTTGGATGGACTTAGAGGATTATTACTGGGTAGGGGTGAACTATCGTTCGCTAAACGACCAGATATTCCGTCCGTTAAACATAGGTCCAATGGCAGGACTTAAACGCGGAATGCTTTATTTTGCTTACTCATATCAGCTAACACTCAACGAGATTATAGGCTACAACTCTGGCACACACGTTATTACATTGGGTCTTGACCTATTTCAAGGGGTTAGTAACTGTAAATGTGCGCAACGATAAATGGAACAGATTATTCTTAAGAACATACGCTCATACGCTTATCACGGTTGCTTAAGTGAAGAGACTGCTATAGGGAGTGACTACCGCACCGACCTAAAAAAATCAGTGCTGACCTAAAAAAATCAATGCTCTCTGATGCCCTACAGGATACAGTAGACTACGTACACCTAAACAGAATTGTAAAGGAAGAAATGGCAATACCGGCAAAACTATTAGAAAATGTAGCGGCGCGGATAGTAAAACGTATCTTTGATGAACTACCTGAAGTTCAAAAAAATTACACTAAAAAGTTGCTAAGATAAATCCACCTATAGGCGGAGATGTAGAGAGTGTATCAGTAAAAAAATAAAACAAGAAAGATTTGGTTAATTAAAAAAATAAGATATATCTTTGCACCCAGAATACAAAAAGGCATCGTGGCCGAGGGGCTAGGCGGAGGTCTGCAAAACCTTATACAGCGGTTCAAATCCGCTCGATGCCTCACCTTTTTAAATAAATAATTCCATCTCTAAAAACTTTTCGAAAAATGACAAATGTTCTAGACAAATTCATTCAGGATATAAAGAGTAACATTCCTGGTTTTTATAGCAGTTTCAGTAACAGAGGTACGTTCAGGTGTATCATATGGTTCTGACTCTGTTGACCCAAGTTTTGACCCTAACCTTGCTTCTGCTTACAACCTAGAAGTAGTAAAGGCAAAACAAAACGCTCTACAAGTATTAGGATTAGCTTCAAAAGAAAGAATCGTTGATATCCTAATTACACTTACAGACCAAATCCACATCATTGACATTTCATCAAATGGTAGCTACATTATCTACTTAGCTGTAGATTCAAACAAAGCGAACTTAGGTCTTACAAGAGCCCTACTTTCTAAATACAAAAAGATTTAGTAGCTATATTCTAATATAAAGCTATTCATAAGAATACATAATAAAAAAAAGAGTTCCTTAGCACAAGGAGCTCTTTTTTTGTTTAAAGTTTAACCCAAAAATATATTAAAAAAATGAAGAAGTTAGTATTTACAGCCGCTGCCCTAATGAGTTTAGGCTACGGCTATGCACAAGACAGCACTGTGCCAATGGCTACCCTAACCCCTGCACAACCTATTGAGCCTGCACAAAAAGTAGAAGAGAAAGTAGAAATTAAATCCGTCGGGCGCGTTCATTTTTGATGGTGGCGTGTTAGGAGCGAATAACTATCACAACGAGTTTGTAAGCGGTATAGCTTTAGCCGACTTTCGCGCTGGCTTAGTGATGCGCTACGGACAATGGAAAAAGCAAAATAGAAATGGGCTACGCTAATCAAGCTCTTTCAGTAAAAGATGTATTTATAGAGTACGATTTTAACAAACATACCTTGCTTAGGGGAGGTTATTTTCTGCATCAATTCGGTATGCAGAGTGTTTTTGGTGCTTCTACTAAAATATCAATGGAAGAACCTCAGAGCAATAGCGCTTTTTACAACAGCAGGCTACTAGGGCTTATGCTACAACATCAAAAAGACAAATTCTTCGGCACATTGAGCCTTTTTGCTGAAAATGAAGTGATGAAGAAGAGTGCAGACAAAACAAGCAGCCAAGGTATGGGTATGATGTGCCGTCTATTGTACCGACTCCATCGCGAAGATGGTAATATCTTTCACTTAGGTATTTCAGGAGCTTTTGAGACACCTCGCTATGGTGAAATAAAAGATAATTCAGGAAAAGTAACAGGTATAAGCCATAGTTCTTATGTACTTAAAACATATTTTCCTACACGTATAGCTAGGGTAACGGCTCAAGAGGCTACTATTGATAATGCTACCTTCCTCTACAAATTCTCGCCCGAACTCTTGTTGGCAAAAGGTCGTTGGGGCTTGGAAGCGCAATATTATTACCTAAATGCAAACCGCAAGAGTGGTTTTGAAGCATTCAATGCCAGTGGAGCTTACGCTATAATACGCACTATCATCAAGGGCAAGCCATATGCTTATGCTGATGCCGATGCCGTTATGGCAACCCCTAAAGCTGGGGCAATGGAGTTAGTAGCCGGTTATAACTACACTGACCTTTCGAATAGCAAAGCTGGTATCTTAGGGGGTAGACTAAACGATTATTCGCTTACTTTCAACTATTATATCAATAAATATGTGATTTGGCGGGTACGCACCTCATATACCCTCAGTTGGCTATCGTAAGAATAAAGAAAATACCAATTTAAGCCTTATCGAAACCCGTCTGCAAATTAAATTTTAATCCGCAGCAAAAAAATGAGTCAATTAGGAAACTCTTAATTTCCTAATTGACTCATTTCTTATTTAATGTTACAAGGTTGTCGCAGTATGATACAACTATTTGCCTGTTGCTGAAAAACTTCTGAATTTTGCAGCGTAAAAGTCTTAAGGCTTATAGTTCGTTCTTTGACATACTGGGATTTTTACTTTATTGCCTCATAGGCACGTATGGCTTTATCAAAGCGGTCGTTTATGCTCTCTATAGTGTAAAAGTCCATCGGCATTGGCTTGTAGTCCTTTTAGCTTAAGCGAGAAAACTACAGGCGGGTTCTCTAAGTTTAGCAAAGACACATTGCGTAGCTGTTCGGTAGTCTGATAAACGATGTTTACCGCTACAAACTCTTTGCCTTCCTTGTCTACCCATTTCTCAAATACCAATTTGCTACCTATAGGAGTCTTCTTCTCAATCGATTGAGGTAAGCTATATTCTTCTACCTCTAAAGCAGCATTTACACTAGCTATATTAGAATCGTGTCCGCAAAGGAAAGTGAACTTGCGGTTTTTAGCGTTTAGCTCGTCTTTCATATACACCAATAGTGGATGCGCTACGTTTACCGCTACTATAGGTGCCGTGAAGAGCACATCGCCATACACGTCTTTTACCTTAGCTATTTTCTCCCAATCGGCATTGATAAGCTTTTGCCCGAAAGCAGCTTGTACAGGGTCTGTATCTTCATAATACTGAAGGATAAGTGCATCAGAAGCCGAGTTAGCAAACTTTAGCGAACCTTTCATATTAGGCTCATCACCTTTTTCTAACTTTAGCTGAGTATTGTAATCATCGAAAGCACATACCTCACCCGACTGACAAGCAGGAGAATGTTTGAGGTCTAACACCTTTTCAATCAGTTGGTATGAGTCTTTTAAGCCTTCGTTGATACCTACAATACCTTTTTTTGCCTCCCATAGCAGCTATTTCCTTAAGCGCTTGTGCCTTAAAGGCTTCACTACTCTTAGTAAGAGCAGGGAAGAACACTGGGTCCATCTTGCTAGGAGTAAAACGGTGATTAATATGCAGATTGGCTACCGGCATAAACCCTGATGAGAAGTACTGGGCTGTAGCTATAGTGCGCTGCATACTATTAGCATAGAAATTTACCTCATCGACAGTGGGGACAGCGTTTTTCGGCAAAAAGTCCTTCGTTTACCGTCCATTTGCGGAAGAATTGCCCCATAATAGTTTCGAGAGCTCCGCCACGCAAAGTCAATTCGCTAGGGGCTGCAGTCCATTTTATCCATTGGTGAGGCGTCATCTTTTGTAAAACACTACCATTTACTGACAATGATGAACGAATATTATGCCTACTAAGTATTACTACTTCTTTTAGCTTATACTGGTTTTTTAAACACCTCAGAGCGCTGTAGCTGCCCCATTGCTAAAAAGTGGGCACAATAGGAGCAATGCTATGTTTATAAATCTTATTTTCATATTGCTTTTATTGCTTTTGTTAAAATTTGATTTGCAGACGGGTTTCGATAAGACTTAAATTGGTATTCTCTTTACCAGCGCGATAGCCTACAGCGGTATACGAAGTGCGCACCCTCCAAATCATATATTTATTAATATAATAGTTGAAAGTAAGCGAATAGTCGTTTAGCCTACCCCCTAAGATACCTGCTTTGGCATTAGATAGGTCGGTGTAGTTATAGCCTGCCACCAACTCCATTGCCCCAGCTTTAGGGGTTGCAATACCGCCATCGGCATCAGAATAAGTATACGGACTACCTTTGATGATAGTGCGTAGCATAGCGTAAGCCCCGCTAGCATCGAATGCTTCAAAACCACTCTTGCGGTTTACATTTACATAGTAATATTGTGCTTCTAACCCCCAATTGCCTTTGGCAAACAATAACTCTGGTGAGAATTTATAGAGGAAAGTAGCGTTTTCAATATTAGCTTGCTGAGCGGTTACCTTTGCTATACGTGTAGGGAAAGGCGTTTTGAGCACATAAGAACTATGGGTAACTGTTACTTTACCTGTATTATCTTTTATTTCACCATAACGGGGCGTCTCAAAAGCCCCTGAAATACCTACGTGAAAGATATTACCTTCCTCGCGGCGAGGGCGGTACAATAGACGGCTCATCATACCCATACCTTGGCTACCCGTTACTGTTGGACTCTTTTTTTCATCGCTTCGTTTTTCAGCAAAAAGGCTCAATGTACCAAAGAATTTATCTTTTTGGTGCATCAGCATAAGCCCCTACAAGCCTGCCATTGAAAAAGGCTTCGTTGCTCTGAGGTTCTTCCATAGATATTTTGAAAGATGAACTCGTTGCACTTTGCATACCGAATTGATGTACAAAATACCCCCCACGGAGTAATGTATGCTTGCTAAAACCATACTCTATCAGTACGTCTTTCACCGAGAGTGCATTATAAGCATAGCCGATATCTATCTTAGCTTTCCATTGGCCGTAGCGCGCCCCTAAGCCTGCGCGGAAGTCGGGCATCGCTACACCACTAACGAATTGGTCGTGATAGTGATTAGCCCCAAATACACCTCCATCGATAAGGATACGCCCTGCTGGCTTTATTTCTATTTTCTCTTCAACCTTTTGAGCTGGCTCAATAGGCTGTGCCGGAATGAGTTCTGCCATCGGAGTGCTATTGTCTTGCGCATAACCGTAGCCTAAACTCATTAAGGCAGCAACTGTAAATACGAACTTCTTCATAGCCTACTATTTAGTTTCACGTTCGCTCTTTTTCACTTTGCCTTTTTTTACAAGTTCGGCAAACTCCTTTTTAGCTTTTGCTAATTGTGCTATGAAAGCATCGTTGGCATGTAGGCGTGCTACTACGGCACTGGCTACCAAGCGGGCTGCATTGACGTCGCTTTGGAAGTGATAACCACAAATTACGCGGCTTTTGCCCCATTTCGTATCCGCGTTTTTAGTATCTCGTTTTTGCCTATCTACGTTGATTTCTGCAAGTACTAAGGCTGTAGCCCAACCAATAGCGGTGTGCCCTGAAGGATAAGACCCATTAGTAGAAAGCTCTTGTTGTTACTCTGGGTTGCAAGTTGTCTTTTCGTAGAAAGCAAACGGACGTACACGCATATAGTGCTCTTTGGCAGCACGGGTAGCTAGGTCGCCAGCGTCTTCGCGCATATTTACAACTAACTTAAAGATTTCAGGGTATTTTTCTTTAGAGATTTTCACCCCAAAAGCTTCAGAGAAAGCATTAGGAACCCCTGCTCCATCTACACGCGCATCGGTTACCGCTTGGTCTCCACGAGGGGTACGGCGTTGCATCAATCCCCATTGGTATTGCGCTTGGTCGTTTAGGAAGAGGATACTGCCCGGTTGTGGTGGGGGTGGAAGCAACTCTAAGCTGTTAGCAACATCACCTATTTGCAAGAAATAAACGTCTGGTTTAGTTCTTACGTCTTTAATTTTCTCTTGTGCCCACGTAGCTACTGACACTGCCAGCAAGGCTACTAGTAATAAATTTCTTTTCATATGATAAAACTTTTTTAAATTATTAATTTCACTATCGAAAAAAAGGTAGATTTTTTTAACTCTTTTGCTCTCCAAAGGTATAAAAACAGTTTTTGTATCTTACAAGAAAAATTATGATATTTTTAACTTTTTATACAACTCTTTAATAGTGTATCGGTAGTTAGCCCTAAATTAGACCTTGAGAAGAATAAGGATAGGAAATCGAATGTTGAGGCGCATTTTTGCATTATTGTTAGCATTTTCGACTTTTTTATTGCGAATTTGTTAATTGCATTTCATTTCTTTAGCTACACTTAGTAACCACTTAGTGGCCTCTTAGTGTATACTTGAGATATTGATAACCTTTTTGAGAAAAACGTTGCGAAAAAAATGTAATTTCAGTAGATGGTAGTTATCAGACTAATCTAACAACTTGATACTAAGTATTAATTTGCTGTTTCTCAAATTTGCTGAATTGCTAATTGTTTTGTAGCTTTGCGGCATAAATAATTTTCTAAATGATGAAAAAAAATAGTTTTTTTGCCGCATTAGCTTTGGCTTTTTACACTTGATAGCGCAGCACAAGAGGTTGATTCGCTTCCTAAAAAAACAGGAGGTTATCCCTACTTTTTGCTAAGAAATTAAACATAGATTTATTTTTTTAGAGGAGGCGGTATTAGCGATAGCTATACAGATGACTCTAAGAATAGTACCCATTTTGTGATTGATAACGCACGGCTCAATTTGCAGGGAGATTTTAATGAAGACCTTTTTTTATAGGGTGCGTTTTCGTCCGAATCTGCCATTCAACGCTACTACGCAAGATGGTGGTACGAGCGCTTTAGACTATGCTTTTTGACTTACCGCTTTGGGTCTGACCACCAGTGGGATGTGACTGTAGGCAAGCAATTGGCTGCTTTGGGTGCTTTTTGAGAAGGAAATCAATCCGTTGTACGAATATATTTTTCACTGATTACCTAAACGGGGTGTACAACAATGTCTTTCTTTCGGGGCTTACTCTTGGCTATAAAATCAACAGGGCGCATAAGATAGGCGTACAGTTGCACAATACGGTGAATACTAAATTTGCTGACTTACTTAGAACTAAAGGGTTTGTAGCAGGTGATTTTAAGGCTTCGAAAGCTCCTATCGGTATGTACCTTTTCTGGAATGCCGATTTGTTGGACGGCAAACTCAAGCTGCGTTATTCTTACAATCTTTCGCAATATACAGCTAACAACCTAACTCACTCGCTTGCGCTGGGCAACTGGTATAAAAGCGGGCGACACACTCTCTATCTCGACCTTAGCTATACTTATATGGGGGCTGACTATGGGCTTACTGCCTCGCAGCTACTCAGCGCTTATGATGGTTTGGCTAAAGACAATTACCTTATGCAGAAAAACGCTGTGTATAAGCGCGCCGTATCTCGCTACGACTATCAGCTGACTGACCGCTGGAGTTTATCGGCTAAACTTGGGATTGAGCAGACAGGTAGCACCCAGCGATTAAGTGAGCAGTTGCGCACTAACTATATTTATTTTGCAGCGGCACAGTATGCGCCGCTTCGTGGGCAAGACCTTCGTTTCTATTTGGCTTATGTGGGCAACACTATCAGCTACGATAAGGCTTTGCATTTGAAAAACGAACAAATGCACCGCATAGCCATAGGGGCGTATTATACACTACCAATACTAAAGACTAACAACTAAGATGAAACATATAGACGGTTTTTCTAAACTTACCAAAGCCGAGAAGATAGCGTGGCTTTGCGATACGTATTTCCCCGAAGTAGAGAATGCCACTGCTCTCTTTGAAAGATATCAGAACGCTGATGCTGAACTGCAAAAACTGCACGATGAGTTCATTGAGAATACAGTTTCTAACTATTACCTGCCCTTTGCGGTAGCTCCTAACTTCGTCATCAACGGACGTATTTATACGGTGCCAATGGTTATCGAGGAGAGTTCGGTAGTAGCGGCCGCAAGTAGAGCGGCTAAGTACTGGCAAACGCACGGAGGCTTTCATACAGAGGTGCTCGACACCCAAAAGACGGGACACGTACACTTCTTTTTCTATGGTGAAAAGGCTGATTTGGCTGCTTTTTTCGCACGTGTACAACCTTTGATGCTCGCTAATGCTAAGCCTATCACTGCCAATATGGAAAAACGAGGTGGAGGGATTACTTCGCTTACCTTGGAAGATAAAACAGAAGCTTTGGCTCATTACTACCAGCTGTCGGCGACTTTTGAGACCCTCGATGCTATGGGGGCTAACTTTATTAACTCGTGCTTAGAGTCATTTGCCGATACTTTTAGAGACGAAGCCGATAGAGACCCCCTACTACAGGGCAAATACGAGGTAGTGATGTCGATACTTTCTAACTACGTGCCTAATTGTGTGGTACGCGCTGAAGTGTTTTGCCCCGTGAAAGACCTTAAGATAGCCCACTTAGAGGGTGAGACGGCAGCACGTAAGTTTGTGCAAGCTCTTGCTATCGCTAATGCTGATGTATATCGCGCTACGACCCACAATAAGGGGATAATGAACGGTATAGATGCGGTAATTCTAGCTACTGGTAACGATTTTCGTGCTATAGAAGCTGGTGTACACGCTTATGCAGCTCGGACGGGACGCTATAAAAGTCTGTCGGATGCGTGGATAACCGGAGATACGTTTCACTTTGCTTTAGAACTGCCCTTAGCATTAGGGACTGTTGGTGGGCTTACAAACTTGCATCCTTTAGTGAAGACTGCTTTAGCTATATTAGAAAAAGCCTAACGCACGCGAACTGATGCAGATAGTGGCTTGTGTGGGCTTGGCTCAGAACTTTTCAGCAGTGAGTTCTCTCATCAGCTTGGGCATTCAAAAGGGGCATATGAAGATGCATTTAAACAATATTTTTTTAATCAGTTAGGGGCGAGTGAAGACGAAAAAAAAGTGCTCACCGCCTACTTTAAAGATAAGACGGTGACGCACAGTGAGGTGAAACGTGAGCTTGAGAAATTGAGAGGATAGTACTGAAATCCTACTTCACTTGGTAATCTTGCTTCTTAGGAGGAACACGACGATCGAAGTTAGGGGTGAGCGACATAATTAAAAAAGTGGAGCAAGTTAAGAATTAATTAACAAATTTAAAATGCGTAGAAGCCTCGTGATACCATACTATGGATTGGGAAGATATTTGTAAGAAAAAAAATAATGTAGACAGTTCTTTTCTGAAGGAGTTTAGACCTTCAGCAGGACTCCGCCTACTAAACTATGGCGAGTTCTTAGCTGCTAAAGAACGCTTAGCTTCTTATGAGTTAGGGTTTAACTTATTGCCGATTTTCATAGATAACGAAAAGTCTCTGGTAGGCATCTATACTAATGATATTTTCAAAGGAAAAGTAGTGGTGTATGAAGACGAACCTTACCCCGACTTCTCTCCTGATTTTTAGAAATATAAACTCTTTTCTGAATGTCTATCATCAGTGCCTCCGAAAGGGAGAGTTTCATCATCTGTACTGTTTAGAATACGCAATAGAGTATTCACCAGGGATAACAGAACCTGAACCACTATTGTTAGAAGCCTGCTGGAAATATATAGAAAAAGATATTTTCGCTTCAGACATACAGCGAGATGTAGTCTATAGAACTGCTATCTTCCTAACGCCCAATGACCAACGAGAACGCTTATTGCCTTTTATACAAAGTCCGTTTGTAGATGAGCAAAAAAAATAGCCGTATAGTAGATGTTGCTCTATACTCCTTAGGAGGGCAGCAACCGTATGCCCTCTGCTAAGCCTTTAGTAGAAGCACTACTAAAGAAAAAAAGGAGTATAAAGAATACTTTCTAAGAGATAATCTTTTTGAAGGCGCTTTCAAAAAGAAGACAATAGACGACGAAGATGACCTATTATCAATGATAGTATTAGCAGTACGTACCGACCGGCAAGCGATGGGCTGTGCTATCGTAATAGCAGCTTTAACCATTTTATACATCGCGGCTATCTTTTTGCTTTTCCCTATAGAAAATGCGCTAATGCACCTATTTATACTATTTATTATAGCAATGATTGCCTTTACTATTTTCACTATTAAATAAAAAAATGAAAAGAATATTACTAAGCCTTGTACTGATAACCGCCATAGCTTGTGGCGATAAAAAAAGAAAAAGAAATAGCCACCATACCAATGCACTTTGAGACTGTACGGTTAGACTCTTTATTTGTAAAAACCTCCGATGCCGACCTGCCTAAGCTGTGCCGGAAGTATCCTTACTTTTTCACCCCTACTATTAGCGATGAAGAGTGGCTCGAAATTCGCAACGGACTTATCTTCCCTGATGAACCCTCAGTAAACTTGCGTTATGCTGATATTTACAACGAAATACACAAGAGTTTAGGCGACTTTTCAGCTGAAAAGAAAGAGCTAAAACGCCTATTCCAGCATATCAAATACTACTTCCCTAAATTTGAGCCTCCCCGCGTAGTAACCCTTATCAGCAGAGTAGATTATGAGTCGCGAGTGATTTATGCCGACAGCTTGCTGCTAATAGGTGCTGACAACTATTTGGGGGCTAAACACCCTTACTATCAGGAGATGCAGCAGTACATCAGTACTGAGCTCGACAAGCAATACCTAACAGTAGATGTAGCAGAGGCATTTGCTAATAGGCTTGTACCTCGCGGTGCACATCTCACCTTTTTAGACAATATGATTTACGAAGGCAAAAAGCTGTATTTAGAGAGTCTTTTGATGCCCGATAAAAAGCCGGCAACACTACTAAAAATATACTTCTAACCAATACGACTGGGCAAAGGCAAATGAGGTAGAAATATGGCGGTATTTTATAGAAAAGGAGCTACTCTACCAAACTGACAAGAAACTGCTCTCTCGGTTCTTATATCCTGCGCCTTTCTCTAAATTCTATTTAGAGTTAGACAACCAGTCACCAGGACAGATAGGGCGTTATATAGGCTATCAGATTGTGCAGGCTTATGCCGAAAATCACAAAGATACCCCTTTAGTAAATCTATTGGCTATGAAAGCTGATGAATTGTTTAAACAATCACTGTATAAACCAAAATAATATCCCAATATGTCAAAGAACAAACTCTGGCTTTTAAAACCTTTACGAGGGCAAAGTTCGTACGTTTTTGCTGAAGTGTGCAAAATACTTGTCTCATTGTGTTACAGAGTTGTCTCATATCTAAATAGGCGCGAGCTGTAGCTCGCGCCTATATTATTTTTGATTTGTAACTTATACAAAAAAACAAGAGCCTCAGTTGTTACTGAGGCTCCTGCAATCCCTAATCCTTAAAAAAATATGAAAAAAATTTCCTCTATGAAGAAGATCTCGTGGTACCTCCAGGAATCGAACCAGGGACACAAGGATTTTTCAGTCCTTTGCTCTACCAACTGAGCTAAGGTACCAGTTGTTTCATTTTTACGGGTGCAAAAGTAATACTTTTTTTGAAACTTGCAAAAATATTTCGCGAATATTTTGCAAGTTTTTTATTTCTTATTTTATAACTACTTAATATTCAGGCTTATCATTTGGGTACTTTCGCCATAAATTCTTCTGCTTTTTTTCACCATATTTTTCTGATCCACAGAAGAAAGGCACACGCTGATGTAGCTTCTTTGGTTCAATATCCATTATGCGTTGGTAGCCGTCAGAGGCTTTCCCTCCCGCTTGTTCAGTTAAGAAAGCCATAGGATTACACTCGTATAGCAGGCGCAATTTACCTTGGGGGGTACGCGTACCTGACGGGTAAATATAAATACCTCCTTTAAGCATATTACGGTGAAAATCTGACACCAATGAACCTATATAACGCGAAGTATAAGGACGATCCTCTTCTAATGCCTGACAGTATTTTAGATAGTCTTTCACTCCTTGAGGGAAATGTACATAATTCCCCTCATTTATTGAGTAGATGTTACCGTCTTTAGGATACTTCATATCGGGGTGTGATAGGTAGTAAGTACCGATAGAAGGGTCGAGAGTAAAGCCATTTACCCCGTGCCCTGTGGTGTAGACTAACATAGTAGAAAGCCCGTATACCACATAACCTGCCGCTACTTGCCTATTGCCGGGCTGCAAAAAGTCTTCTAACTGCACTGGCGTACCTACAGGAGTTACGCGTTTGTAGATAGAAAAAATAGTACCTACCGTTACGTTTACATCTGCATTGCTCGAGCCGTCTAACGGGTCGATAAGCACTACATATTTGCTGTTAGGGCTATTTTCGGAAGCATTGATGGGTATGAAAAATTCGTTTTCTTCTGAAGCAATACCACATACCACATCGCGCTGAGTAAGAGCACGGATAAAAAGATCGTTAGCAAAAAAACGTCTAACTTCTTTTTGTACCTCGCCCTGCACATTTTTCTTGCCCCCATATCGCCGAGAATATCCTCCACAAGTCCTGCTTTGTTCACCTCGCGGTTTACTAATTTTTGAAGCTAATTTTATAGCACTCAATAGACGGGAAAAATTCTCCAGTAGAATGTTGAAAGTCCTTCTGATGCTGAATGATGAACTCTCCTAAAGTTTGGTGTGTTTTTCATTTTGTTATTATTTAATTTATGTTTATTGCTAATTAGCCAATTTATTCAGGTAAAGCTGTATCACATTCTCTAACCCTAAATAAAGTGCCTCGCAGATAAGAGCGTGCCCTATCGATACCTCTAAAAGGTTAGGTATTTGCCTTCTGAAATACTGCACGTTATCAAGACTCAAATCGTGCCCTGCATTGAGTCCTAAGCCTACTTTTTCAGCCTCTTGGGCTGCTCTTACATACGGAGCAATAGCACCCTTATTGCCTAAGGCATATTCGCGGGCATACCCTTCGGTGTAAAGCTCTACGCGGTCAGCCCCTGTAGCCGCCGCCGCTGTAACCATTGCCTCTACAGGGTCTACGAATAGCGAGGTACGAATGCCATTGCGCTTAAACTCTGCCACTACTTCTGTTAAAAAATCCTTGTGTTTAACAGTATCCCAGCCTGCATTAGAGGTGATAGCATCTTCGACATCGGGTACAAGCGTTACTTGGGTAGGTTTTACTTGCAGCACAAGGTCTACAAATTTAGGGATAGGATTTCCCTCTATATTATACTCAGTGGTTACCACCTTCAGCAGGTCGAACGCATCTTGGTAGCGTATATGTCGTTCATCAGGACGTGGGTGAATGGTGATACCCTCTGCGCCAAATTGTTGCGCATCTTTAGCTACCTGCAAAAGGTCGGGCATATTGCCGCCACGCGCATTGCGCAATGTAGCTATTTTATTGATATTTACACTTAGTTTCGTCATTGTAAAAGTCTATTTTACGAGTACTATTTTTTTCTCTTCTTCGGCTACTTCGGCTCTCAGTATAGAGTCTTGAGCATTAGGGGTTACCCTATAGGCTTTAGGGTCGTTCTGAGGATTAGAGATATTAAAGCTAACGGTATCTTTATCGTGCTGGGGTTTGATATTCCCTACGAGTACTTTTTTTATCGATGCCAAATACTTCTCGTTATTCTCTATCTCTTGCTGTAGCGAATCTACTTTAAAAAGCAGCCCTAATGTTTCTCTTTTTGTTTTCTACTGCCGTATAGCCCAAAAATATACTGCCGCAAAAGGCGAATAAATGATAAATACAGTAGTAAGAGTGATGAGTATAAAGGCAAAAAAAGCGAACCGAACACAAAAAAATGTTCATTCTACTAAGTTTAAACGATGTTTTTTTCTTCAAAAAGTACTATCGTCCATTACTACTAAGCGGTATTTGCTTAGCCATTTTTCGCTTCCAGTATTCTTTTTTTCGATATTTTGTTTATACTCATTACTACCTTATCTAAATACTAATTACTTGTTCTATTTGGGGTACAAATTCTTTTTATAGTCATTTCTACCCCACTCTTTAGGGTCATTTGGTTTACGGCACAATTGGTGCAAGTACCCTCTAAGCGCACTTTCACTATTTTTGTCATCTTCTATATCTACTAACGTAATGTCGCCTCCGTCATTTTTGCAGATACGGACGTATTTTTGTCAAGGGCGTTTTTTACTTCTTCTCTTAATTCTTCTGAGGTCATTAAATCTGTAAATTATTAATTGTTAATTACTACAGCCTGCTGTATTGGTAATTCTGATAGCTTCAGAGGGAGGTAGATTTTCATTGCGCGCTACCACTTGTTTTACTACCTCTTGTGCTAATTGCTGAAAGGCTTTTTGCTTGTATGGTGCCTTCTTGTAGCACTATAGGTCTGCCTGTGTCGCCTGACTCTCTGATACCTTGTACCAAAGGTATTTCTGCTAACAATGGTACATTTAGGTCGGTAGCGAGGTTCTTAGCGCCCTCTTTGCCAAAAATATAGTATTTATTATCTGGCAGTTCTTCAGGTGTGAAGTACGCCATATTCTCTACGATACCAAGTACCGGCACATTGATGTTTTTCTTGTTGAAACATGGCTACCCCGCGTCTCGCATCGGCAAGAGCTATTTTCTGAGGGGTACTTACTATTACAGCGCCCGTAACAGGCAGTGCTTGCATAATGCTTAAGTGAATATCGCCTGTACCAGGAGGTAGGTCGATGAGGAGGAAATCTAACTCGCCCCAATGCGACTCGAATATCATTTGATTGAGGGCTTTTGATGCCATTGCTCCTCGCCATATCACTGCCTGATTGGCATTAGTAAAGAAGCCTATAGAGAGTATCTTCACTCCGTAGTTTTTCGATAGGCTGTATAAACGATTTTCCTTCAATCACTACCGACTGAGGGCGCTCGCCTGCTACATCAAACATAATAGGGATAGAAGGACCATAAACATCGGCATCGAGTATCCCTACTTTGAAGCCCATTTTAGCTAATGAGGCTGCGAGGTTGGCCGTTACGGTGCTCTTACCTACGCCTCCTTTGCCTGAGGCTACCGCTATCACATTCTGAATACCTGGTATAGGTTTGCCTTTTATTTCAGGTGTTTCGGGCACGACTACTTTTTACATTTACCACCACCTTTGCTTTTTTTCGTGCACCTCGCCGTGTATGGCTTTCATAATTTCTACTTCAGTGCGTTTTTTTGGCTTGCATACTGGGGTTGTTGATAACCACATCTACTACCACCCTCATCGCCAAAAAAACTACTATGTTTTTGTACTGCCCCGCTATCTCACCATATTTGCCCCTTCACCGGGGGTAGTTATTTTTCTAAGGGCTTCTAATATATCTTTTTTTATTAATATTCACTATGTTAATTTTTTTAATTTATAAATTCGTAAATTAGCCCATCTGCTAATTCTCTGGATAATGCAGGTTTTCTGCGGTTAGTTTATAGAGCGTTTCTTCTAAATATTTTTTTAGCCTCATATTTGGCTATTGGCAGGTTGTTGTTATAAAAGTTACCACACTCTAAGGCTGAAGCCCCTGGTATTTCGCCTTCAAAATCGGCGATGTACTCAAAGAGCTGTGTAATAAGAGGGGCAATATCTTCAGCACTATAGTCGCCGGCAATAATCAGGTAATTGCCCGTCATACAAACCCATAGGCCCCCAATAGATAATTTTATCTTTCCACTCTGAGTTATTGCGCAACCAAGTAGCGGCAAGGTGTTCAATAGTATGTATTTCAGCACTCCCAAGTACGGGTTCGCGGTACGGAAGTTTCATACGGATATCAAAAAGAGGTAAGCGTTTCATTACCTACGTGATCTTTTACGCGATACGTATATACCCCTGTTAAGTTTCAAGTGGTCTATACAAAAACTGGCTATTCTTTCCATTAGTAATAAATGATATTTTTTTGCAAAGATATAAAATAATTAGCAAATTAACAAATTTGAAAAAAATTAACTTATCTGCTAATTCTCCCATTTGCTAATTTGCTAATTTATTGTTATTACAACGGTTTTACCAACTCTAAAAACCATTGTTTTACCTCGCCTTGTAGGTGCTTAGCTAACTTCTCTTCGCAAGTTTTGTGATAAGCGTTTAGCCACTGTCTCTCTACATCGGTTAGAAGCGATACGTTGATACCCGATGGCATAAACGGACAAAGGGTAAGGGTTTCAAAATCGTAGAAAGTACCAAACTCATTGGTTGTTACCTCGCGTACAGCTACCAAGTTTTTCGTGGCGTATACCGTATTGGTTTTCTAAGTAGAAACCAGGTTCGTCAGAACATACCATTCCTTTGAGGAGCACCTGTGGATTTAGGTCTTTGCGGATATTCTGAGGCCCTTCGTGCACGTTCATAAAGCTACCTACTCCGTGCCCTGTGCCGTGTCCGTAGTCTTTGTGGTTTTTCCAAAGCGCCATACGTGCATAAGCATCTAACTGCACCCCTCTGGTTCCTTTAGGGAATTGCACCATAGCCAACTGAATCATTCCTTTGAGTACCAAAGTACTATCGTCAATAAACTGTTGTGATACTTTTTCCTAACGGAATGGTACGGGTGATGTCGGTAGTACCCTCTAAATACTGTCCGCCAGAGTCTACCAATATACTGCCTTCAGCGTGTACCTCTTTGCTGCCGTGCTCCGGAGCCGAATAGTGCACTATAGCCCCATTGCCCTGATAACCGATGATACTGCCGAAACTTTCGCCTACAAAGTTAGCGCCAGCTGCACGGAACTCGCGAAGTTTCTTACCGATGCTGTACTCTGTCATAGGCTCTTTCCCCACTCGGTGAGTAAGCCAATAAAGGAAGTTTACCATCGCTACCCCATCGCGCTCCATCACGGTGCGGAAACCTGCTAATTCGGTCTCGTTTTTCACCGCTTTCATCAGATTGCCGGGTGCTGGTGCTTGTACTATGCGGTTGTCTTTCTGCAATGCTTCAAAAATAGCTTGATTGGTATTGGCTGCCAAAAGTATATTTTTGACCTTTTACGGTAGAAAGATAGTCGTAAAATGCGTCGTAGTCGCGGATGGCCACTTGCGCTTTTAGCCAAATGCGCTTCTACCTCTGGGGTTACTTTTTGCCTTATCTACGAAAAGGGTCGCCTCTTTATCGGTTAGCGCTATATAGCCTAAAAACACAGGATTATAAGCCACATCGCTACCGCGTAGGTTGAGTGTCCAAGCCACATCGTCGAGAGCGGTAATAAGGTGTAATTGTGTGCGTTTTGCCGCCATAGCCTCTCTGATAGCTTTAAGCTTATCGGCTACCGTTTGTCCAGCCCACTTATCGGGGTGCACAAAAAAATGTGGTGCAAGGGGTCTTTTTCGCGGTTTGTCCAAATAGTGTCGAGCAGCGGCTTGTGTACCAATTTTAGTCCGTTAGCATTTAGGGTAGCTTGTAGCTTTTCCCACGCTACGTGCGAAGTTGCCAAGGCATTAACCGCTACAGTAGCTCCTTGAGGGAGTACTGACACTAACCAATCGGCATAGTCGGGCGTCCCTTCTACCCCATCTTTAAAGAGGTCGATACCTGAGCCTTTTTAGCTCTATAGCCGACTGCACGAAGTAGCGTGAGTCTGTCCATAATCCTGCCTTGTCGCCAGTAATCACTACGAAGCCCGCAGAGCCAGTAAAGCCTGATAGCCAAGCGCGTTCGAGCCATTCTTTAGGCAAATACTCACTAAGGTGAGGGTCGGCGCTATACACTACGAAAGCACCGATATTGTTTTCTTGCATTTTAGAGCGCAAGAGGGCTAATTTTTTTCAACTGTATTCATCGTTTATAGTTTTGTAAATTCATCATTATTTAGCAAACACTGTAGCTAATACTAAAAATTTAGGTAATCCAGCAGTTCTTAGCACTTCATTAGCTCGAGCCAATTTTTTTCAGGAAAAAGTACCTTGCCTGCATATTGGTCTAATAAAGGGTCTGGTTCTAAAAAGCACATAATGAGGTGTTACCTTTATTACTTTAGGTTTTTTTAGGTTGCTCTGGATTCTCTTTTATCTGTTTTTTTCTACACTCATAATCGTTATTTTTTTACGTTTTTACTACAAACCCTTGATAATCGACAGAAGGATTAAATTCTTCCCACTCTCCATTTAATAAACATCTAAGGTCAAAATCTTCATTAATAGCTGACAAATATTTAACAATATTTATTCTGTATAGTCTTGTTCTTGCAGGAGTACTTCCTTCAGCATATATCCACGCCTCAGGAAAACGGTCAGTAAAAGAATAAACTGCGGCGACAATAGTAGCAAGTACTTTCTCCATATCACCATTATTAGAAACTACTTTATCATCTATTTCACCTGTGATAGGGTCTTTATCGCCGAAAGCCAAATTATAAAAAAATCTTTCAGATTAGTATACTGAAAGTCTATCATTTTCTGAATACTTCCTTTAGTTCCCACACTTGTAAACTCATAAATAAATACGGTTTCACCGGTTCTTATATCATATTTAGGTAAGTTCATTGGTTATGTTAATTCACAAATTGTTCCGCAAAGTTACAATATTTTTTTCTAAAAGCAAAAACTTTGCTAAAGAATTTCCTTAGCAAAAGTTTTTCAGCACGGGTGGAGGGATTCGAACCCCCATCAACGGTTTTGGAGACCGCTATTCTACCCTTGAACTACACCCAGTAGTTTTTTAAAAAAAGTTTTTGAGAGAAGCCTCTCAAAAACTTTTTTTAATGTTTAACTTATTCTATTTATTAACTTAATTAGTCAAGAATTTCAGTTACCTGACCAGCACCTACGGTACGACCACCTTCGCGGATAGCGAAACGAAGACCCTACGTTCAATGCAATTGGTTGTAACAATTCTACTTCAATAGTTACGTTATCACCTGGCATAACCATTTCTACACCTGGTTGTAGGTGGATAGTACCTGTTACGTCAGTGGTACGTACGTAGAATTGAGGACGATAGTTGTTGTGGAATGGAGTGTGACGTCCACCTTCTTCTTTAGAAAGGATATACACCTCAGCTTTAAATTTAGCGTGTGGAGTAACAGATCCTGGTTTGCAGATTACCATACCACGTTTGATATCTTTTTTGTCGATACCACGAAGTAGTAGACCTACGTTGTCACCAGCTTCACCACGGTCAAGGATTTTGCGGAACATTTCAACCCCAGTAATAGTAGAGGTTAATTTTTCAGCACCCATACCGATGATTTCTACAGCCTCACCTGTTTTAGCTACCCCAGTTTCGATACGTCCTGTTGCTACAGTACCACGACCAGTGATAGTAAACACGTCTTCGATTGGCATCAAGAATGGTTTATCGATGTCACGAGTAGGAAGTTCGATATAGTTATCTACAGCGTCCATAAGGGCAAGAACGGTATCAACCCATTTCTTCTCGCCGTTAAGAGCACCAAGAGCTGAACCTTGTACGATAGGAGTGTTATCTCCATCATATTGATATGAGCTCAATAGTTCGCGCATTTCAAGTTCTACAAGCTCTAAAAGCTCTGGGTCATCAACCATATCTACTTTGTTCATAAACACAACGATACGAGGAATACCAACTTGGCGACCTAGAAGGATGTGCTCACGAGTTTGAGGCATAGGCCCGTCAGTTGCAGCAACCACAAGGATAGCACCGTCCATTTGCGCAGCACCAGTAATCATATTCTTTACATAGTCGGCGTGACCAGGACAGTCTACGTGTGCGTAGTGACGAGTAGCAGTTTGGTACTCTACGTGTGAAGTATTGATGGTAATACCACGTTCTTTTTCTTCTGGAGCGTTATCGATTGAATCGAAGCTACGAACTTCTGAAAGACCAGCATCAGCTAAAACTTTGGTAATAGCAGCTGTTAAAGTTGTTTTACCGTGATCCACGTGTCCAATAGTACCAATATTCAAATGGGGTTTTGAACGATCAAATGTTTCTTTTTGCCATTTTTAAATAAATTTTAAATCTTAGTTATATAAATGAGTGTTTGATGTGTGTACAAAGGTAAAATGAGCTGATGACGAGATTTGAACTCGTGACCTCTTCCTTACCAAGGAAGTGCTCTACCCCTGAGCTACATCAGCAAAACAAAAAAAGAGCGGGAGACGAGGTTCGAACTCGCGACATTCAGCTTGGAAGGCTGACGCTCTACCAACTGAGCTACTCCCGCAATACATATGAAAAAAATAGTGGGAGAACAGGATTCGAACCTGTGAAGGTATAACCAGCAGATTTACAGTCTGCCCTCGTTGGCCGCTTGAGTATCTCCCTCAATTAACATTTTTTTAAACCTATTAAATAATGAACTTTTTCTTGAGCCGGCAGAGGATTCGAACCCACGACCCCGAGATTACAAATCACGTGCTCTGGCCAACTGAGCTATGCCGGCGGTATAGTACCTTTGTTACAGAGTGCAAAAAGTATAACCTTTTTAACTACCAAAAATTTTTTTAGTAGTTTTTTTATTATTTTTTTCTCTTTATTTACAATCTATTGATTTTCAATACCTACAACCTATCCCCTAACTGCTAATTCTTAATACTGTTCAAGCACTGCTATGCGCTTTTCTATAGGCGGGTGGGTGGCAAAGAGGGCAAAGAAACCTTCAGCTTTATAATCGATAAAGAGCTCTTTTACCTCATCATTCTGTACCTCCTCAAGGGTAGAATGCCCTGAAATCTTCCGTAGGGCACTGGCTAATGCCAATGAGTTATGGGTCATCTCTACGGCTCCTGCATCGGCCATATACTCCCTGCTGCGCGAAAGTGCTAACTTGAAGAGTATCGACAAGAAATAAACAACGGCTGCCACAATAATTACTACCACCATTATAAGGGCGCCGCCACCTTTGTCGTCTTTTCTTCTCGACGAAGAAAATGAGGAGTTGATAACACTGCGGAAAGCTATATCGGCAATAGCAGCAAAGATACCCACAAACACAATAGTAACGATAAGCAAGCGCACATCGCGATTGCGAATATGGGTGAGTTCGTGAGCTATCACCCCTTCGAGCTCTTCATCAGTAAGTCGGTTGATAATACCTCTGGTAAGGGTAACGGCATACGTTTGCTGATTGATACCCGAAGCAAAGGCGTTGAGTGCGTCTGTTTCGATAATGTAGAGCTTAGGCATTGTCATTCCGACGCTCATACACAAGTTCTCAGTAAGGTTGTACACCCGCATATTGTCGCGCCGCTGTAGGGGCTGAGAGTGGGTAGCGGCCTGTATCATTTGCGTATTGAAGAAATACGAAATAACAAACCATATCGCTACTCCTACTACAATAAGAGGGGCTACTGAAATAAATTGCGCGTTTGTCTGTTCGATGTCCTTTAAAGTGATAAACCACAGCACTATATAGGTGCCCGCTAACAACAGTAGAGGGAACGCTAACAAATACAAGATTGACTTTGTATTGTTAAGGGCAATTTGCTGTTGGATGCCACGATACTTCATAAAGGCTTCGCTATTTATTTGAACGAAATTTCTGGTGCTTTATCGAGCTGCTGACGCTGTTCGGTGCCTAAATCAAAGAAAGGCTGAACGGTCATCTGTTTGAAACCTGCCACTATATTAGTAGGTATCGACTGAATAGCGGTATTGAGTTCTTTGGTAGTAGAATTGAAGTAACGACGTACAGAAGCCAATTTGTTTTCGATGTCGGCTATCTCTTGCTGCAAGTGCATAAAGTTGGTGTTAGCTTTCAGGTCGGGGTAGGCTTCTACTTGTATGTTAAAAGCCCCCATAGCCGATGACAATTCTTTTTCGGCAGCTATTTTTGCTATTGATGTCAGTGGCACTAATAGCACGGCTGCGCGCTTGGGTCACGCGGGTAAGTACCTCTGCTTCGTGATCCATATAGCCTTTTACGGCAGCAACCAACTGAGGAATAAGGTCGTAGCGTTGCTTTAGCTGCACATCTATATCAGCAAAAGCGTTTTCTCTGTTATTAGCTAAAGCCACTAAGCGGTTGTTGGTGCTGATGTACCAAACTACCACTATTACTATAAGAGCGATGGCAATAATAAGTGCTGTCATATTTTTTTATGTTTTTTTATAAAGTTTATTTTTTAATTCTTCAGTACTGACAAAGAAATGCCCATATCCTTTAGCTGTCAGTCCCTTTTTTTAGTTCTTTATCTCCACTCCAAATCTTGTGTTTAATCTGTAAATACAAAGCTATGAAAGGGTAATCATCTTCATCTACTCCTTCCACTATATCTTGTGCTTTTACAAGATTTTCTTTTGCTAGATTATCTAAGCTAATAATGGTTATCCCTTCTAACAGTTTCTTAAACTCAGTTCGCAATTGTTTAATAGTTTTCTTATTCCCTAAGTAAGCCTCTATATTAGGCAGATGCTCATTCACTTCACTGATGAGATAATCAGGCACAATAAATTGTATCTTTTTCCTTTCTCTTAAGATAGAAGCTGTAATACCCTGAGGACTAATCAGAGCGCTATAAAATATATTACTATCAGCAATTACTATCATAGGTATGATAATTCAAACTTTTCGCTCAAACGTTTAGCTATATTCCTATTCGTTTCTTTGGATAATTGCATTATAAAAATCGCGGTGTGCTATAGGGATACCGTCTTCATCTTCTTCTAACGGCTCTGTTGCCACTGCCTCTTTTTTTGTACGCTTAGCAACTTTAGGCAACTCTATTTTTTTACATACGGCAAAGTCTGCACAAACTCTAAAAAAAGATTGCGCAAACTCACTATTATTATCTACTTTAAGGACAGTTGTATTCATAATTAAGAATTAATGAGCGCCTCTCTCCAGTGTCTTACCTCATAGGCGAAGTCGGTTTTGAGCTTGGCTTTGTCGAGGACTGAATAAGGAGGACGCGTTACTTTGCTAGGGAATTCACTTGAGCGACAAGGCAGTACCTTGCAAGCATTGCCTGCTTGGGCTACGATTTCAGTAGCGAAATCATACCAAGAGCAGACCCCTTCGTTAGAAAAAAATGATACACCTCGCGCTTGCCTTTATACAAGGCGTTTTCGATAACATACACCACAAAAGCGGCTAAGTCAGCAGCATTGGTGGGCGAGCCTACTTGGTCGAATACGACCTTTAGCTCGTTGCGCTCGCGGCTGAGTCGCTGTATGGTTTTTACAAAATTATGACCGAACTGCAGCGAGTACAACCACGCAGTACGTATGATAAGATGCTCAATACCAGCCTGCTGTATAGCCTGCTCTCCTGCCAATTTAGTACGACCATATACCCCCAACGGACAAGTGTTATCGGCTTCGGTATAGGGCGTATTGCCATTGCCTCCGAACACATAGTCGGTGGAGATATGAATAAGAGGAATAGAAACCTCAGCGCATACGGTCGCCAGATGGGCTACAGCCGTGTGGTTGATGCTTTCAGCCACAGCCGTATCGTCTTCAGCTTTGTCTACATTGGTGTAAGCGGCGCAATTTACTATCAGTCCGATGTGATTTTGGTATACAAAAGAGCGTATCTCGTCTATTTGGGTAATATCGAGAACGTCTGCATCGGTGAAAAAAATAGCGTGCTTTGCGGTCGGCGTTAGCTTTTTATTTCGGAGCCTAACTGACCGTTAGCTCCTGTTACTAATACGTGCATCAGTAATAGGGGCTAACGGATTAATAACTGAAACTAAAAGCGTTAGCGCCTACAGCAGCATACTTGTTAGCCAAACGCGCTACATCGCCTTTGTATTTTTCAGGTACACCAGCAGCAAAGGTGCCATACATTTGCGCAAATTTTTGCTTTAAATCAGGAGTTATTTCAATATTGAAATTCTCCATATAAAGGATTTGCTCTACTACTTTTACAAATTCTTCCATAATACTTAACTTATTAAATGATTACTATATAATTTAGTCGATTTGCCAATTGGCAGACCATCTAATTGTCTCATTTTTCCGGTGGCAAAGGTACAAATAAATTCTGAAATAGCAATCAATAGTTATCAATAAAAAAATTAACAGCATATTAACAAGTTATCAACAGGGGTTGTTAATTTGATGATTTTTTTCGTTTTTTTGTTCGCTTATCCTTCGCTCATCGTTCGCTCTTCCTGTATTGTTCCTATAGTGTGCGATTTTTTTAATATGGGAAGGCTGGGAGGGCTGAGAAGGCTGGGAAGGCTAGGAAGGCTGGGAGGCAAATGTAGTATTTGTATGCTAATAGATAAAAAAATAATTTTATATCTTTGCGGCAAAAAAATAATCAAAATTAGAAATAATCAAAATTAGAAATAATCAAAATTAGCTAACAAACTATGAACAAATGTATGATGCTCTTGCTTGCTTGCGTTACTACTCTGCAAGCACAAGAGATTAAAACGTCTCAGCAGCTTTGCGCTGATGGTCAATCGCGCCCCCTATGTGGTTTATACTCCAACAAACCCCAACCCTAAAACTAAACCTTTATTGGTGTTTCTGCACGGAGCCGTAGCCTCGCCTCAGGTAAATGCTAACCCCGAAGGCTATGTGCGCAAATCACCCTTGGTAGCCTTAGCCGAGACTGCCGATTGTTATCTGCTTTTCCCTTTTGGACAAAAAGGCGCTACTTGGTTCGATGCAGTAGGGCAACAAATGGTAATGGACGAAATCACTGCTGTAAAACAACAGTACCCTATCGACCCTGATAAAATCTTCCTATCGGGCTTTTTCCGATGGCGGTTCGGGCGTGTATTACTTCGCTATGACGCAACCCGACCCTTTTGCAGGCTTTTATCGCGATGAATGGCAGCCTAAAAGTAGCCAGTATGTTGGGCGAAGAGGAGATTTTCCCCTGCAATATGAATCAAAAACCGCTGTATATACTCAATACCACTGGCGATAGCCTCTATCCGCTTGACCAAATCACCCCTTCTATCGACTTCCTGCGGAAAGAAAATCCTAATATTACCTTCAAAACCCCTACTGGCGACCACTTTTTGGGTTACCTGCCCGAAGAACAGTCCGCATTAGTCGATTTTATTAAAAACCACACGCGCCAACCCCTTACCCATATAGTATGGGAGACCTCTAATATCGGCAAAATCAATCAGATAGGCTGGCTAAGCCTTAAGTCGCTCGCCCTTGAGCAAGAGCGCGCCCCTTGGCATACTCTCTACCCCAAAGTAACCATACAGAACAACAAAGCTGATTTGGGCATCAAATACGACTATACTTACAAAGGCAAGGGCTTGCGCATAGCAGGTTTTAAGAATGACACTGTTACCGCCAAGCGTTTGGGTGCCAAAGAGGGCGATGTGCTTATCGCTTTAGAGCGCGACAGTATCAGCTCGCCAATGGCACCGATGCTCTACACTGCCCAAAAGAAAGCAGGCGAACCCATCGAACTGACGGTGCTACGCGAGGGCACGGCAGTAGTGCTAAAGGGCAATTTTTAACCAGGATACCCCCTATGCGCTGCTAAAACATCAGCATAAAACTGCCAAGATTGAGGCGGAAATAAGAGGCAATGAGCTATATGTACGCACCTCGCGCATAGGTGCATACGAAATAGATAGGAAGCAAACGCCGGTGAAAAATCAAGGGTAAAGTAAAAGATTTCATAAATAAACCTTAAAAAAAGTTTTTCGTTTTTTTGTTGTTTTTTTAGGAAAGGTTTATATATTTTTGCCCCCGAATTTTTCGATTTGGCGATTTGTCAATTTGCCGATTTTTATGATTTAACAAATCACCATTACAAAGAAAATAAAAACTAAAATATCAAAATAATGGAACACCAAGATCAACAAAACAAAAAGTTACGTATTGCCTATTGCGATGATGTTCGCGCTATTCTTTATGATTTCATTCGTAACAGGCTTACAAAACCCTTTTGGGGTAATTGTTAAAAACCAATTTATGGCTAGCAACCTCGAATCGCAATTGGGGAACTTAGCCAACTTTATAGCCTACGCCTTTATGGGTATCCCTGCTGGGAAAATGTTAGAACGCATTGGCTATAAGAAAACTGCCTTAGCAGCTATTGCTGTAGGTTTCGTAGGGGTATGTGTTACCTTCTTATCGGGCTCTGCGGGTAGCTTTGCGGTATACCTAACCGGCGCTTTTATCTCTGGTTTCTCTATGTGTATGCTAAACGTGGTGGTAAACCCTATGCTTAACACCCTTGGTGGTGGTGGCAAACGCGGTAACCAATTGCTACAGTTCGGAGGGGCTATCAACTCTATCGGGGCTACTATCGTACCCGTATTAGTAGGTTACCTTATCGGTACTATCAGCTCAGAGACTTCTATAGCCAACGCTAACCCTGCCTTATTCTTAGCAATGGGTATTTTTGCCTTAGCGTTTATCGTATTGTTCTCGATGAACATTCCAGAGCCTCACGCAGCGGCTGCGGTTGCCAACGGAGTGAAGAATAGCCACAGTCCGCTATCTTTCCGTCACTTTGTATTAGGGGCTATCGCTATTTTCTTATACGTAGGGATAGAAGTAGGTATACCAAATATAGCCAACCTATTTATGACAGGTAGTACTGAAGCCAATGGTTTAGGCATTGACACCACTACAGCAGGTTCAGTAGTAGGTACTTATTGGTTTTTGATGTTTATCGGTCGTCTTACCGGTGGTTCATTAGGCGCTAAATTCTCAAGCAAAGGTATGCTTTCATTCGTATCGCTCTTAGGGTTAGTGTTTGTACTCTTGGCTATCTTTATACCTGAAACACAAATGGTAAATATGCCTGTATTCAAAGCTGATATTTCATTCGGTTTAGCACAAGTGCCTATGAGCATAATGTTCCTTATCCTTTGCGGCTTATGTACTTCAGTGATGTGGGGAGGTATCTTCAACCTTGCTACTGAAGGTTTGGGCAAATATACGGCTGCTGCTTCGGGTATCTTTATGGTGATGGTATGTGGTGGAGGTATCCTACCTGCTATACAAGGTTGGGCTGCCGATGCTGTAGGTTATATACAAAGTTACTGGGTAATCGTGCTTGCGATAGCTTACCTATTGTTCTACGCATTAGTAGGTAGCAAGAACGTTAATACCGATATTGATGTAGCATAATTTTTAGAATGTTTATAATATGAGAAAGGCTGCCCTGCTCTTTAGGGTAGTCTTTTTTTCTTTTTTTCATATTTTTTTAATCAAAAAAACTTGCTAATTGAGAAAAATAGTAGTACCTTTGCCGCCGAATTACAAAACAAATCATTGTTTAACCTCATAAATACACACGAAGAAATGACCTACATCAAGTTACATATCGCATCTGTATTACCTTTGCACAAGGTAACGCTTCGTGGCGTATCCGCTTGATTAGAATAATAGTATAAAATATAGAAGAGCCCGAAGCACCCGCTTCGGGCTTTTTTTGTATCCTCTCCCCGTTACCACATACCCAGCTGTGAGCCCTCGCTGGCTTCTCCCCAAGGAGAGGGAGATTTTTCCCGAAGCGATTAAATAATTATTAATTATCAATTGAAAAATGGGAAATCTATATATTACCCCCAAAGGCGTTTCTCGCCTACGCAATTTGCGTTCTCGCAAGCGCATTGCTCGAGAAGACCACGAGAAGTATTTGCGCGAATGTATCAAACGCCAAAAAGTACTCTTTAAACAACGCCGTGAACTGCCGCTTGTGCCACTCGAAAAACCCTACCAAAAGGGCTATGTGCGTTTCTTTGTACTGAGGGAAGATGTGCGACAAGGCAAGCAAGCCGACTTTTTCACGACACTTTTGGAGAAAATCAACACCTATCAATATGCCGATACACGCAAGTTCCAGAAGAAGAAAAAAAGCGTCGTGGCAAGCGAATCTATGTAGCTCGCAAACAGGAATTGTACACTTTTAGTCAGTGGGAATGGGAAAGAGCCCTTGAAAGGGAAAAATTCACCCAAAAAGAACGCGCCTATTTTGCGAGAATAGAGTGTTTCAATCGCCAAAAAGACCGTTTTGAAACCCATTACGAGTTCACCGAGGCGTGGCGTTTTGAACTGCGCGTAAGGCCTAATATGATCACCCACTACCGTCCGGTAGATATAGCCATAGAGTGCGAACTCGCCGAGCTTGATAAAATCATAGATAACCATAAGAATTGGGGAACTATCACTCATAAAATCTATGGTCGTCGCAATTCGTGGAATCAATACCAAAAGCGCTATACGCCTAAGGAAAAGTACAAACGCACCCCGCTGAAAGAAATCACAGCCCTTAAGTATCACACCTCAGCAATCGAAATTGGGGAGATGCTTTTTAGAATGCAAGCCGTATGTGCAACTATAAACAAAAAAAGAAAAAAATGCAAGAAAAAAATCATACAAATCACCGCAGGACGCGGTCCTTTAGAATGCCAATGGGTGGTAGCCAAAGTACTGAAAGTCTTTTTGCAAGAAGCTACCCAAAAAGGCATTGACTATACTATCGTCAGCCGAGAGGAAGGCGATACCAATCTCACTATAAAAATCGGTTACTGTGCAACTTAAAGGCAAGGAGCTATCGACTTTCCTAAAAAAATTGGCTCGGTACGGTTTGTTGGGTTGGCAAGAGTACCTTTCGCAAATTCCATCAGCGCAGCAATTGGTATATAGGCGTTTTTTTGCCCTCGACCAACTGCAACGCCAGCCTTTCTCGGAACGCGATGTACAGTTCCAAACTACTCGCTCGCAAGGCAATGGCGGACAGAATGTAAACAAGGTCAATTCGGCAGTACGCGCTACCCACCTGCCTACTGGGGTAAGCGTATTTGCACAAGATTCGCGTTCGCAACTCGACAATAAGAAGCTCGCCCTCAACCGTCTGAGGGAAAAGCTCGCCGAAATAGAGCTTCAGCAACTTGCCCAGCAAGCGCAGCACCATTGGAACAATCACACCCAAGTGCAGCGAGGCAACCCTGTGCGCACCTTTAATGGCTCTGACTTCAAAAGCACTTATGTAGAAAAAGAGTTATAAGAAGGAACGCGCTGCGGCTAAAAAGAAAATTAGCCAATTTGTCGATGAATCGATTTGCAAATGAGTCGATTAGCAAATGATTGTATTGCTACGACCTTTGGCGAAGTTGAGTAAAAACTAAAAACAATATGATCAGAACAATTATTTTTGAAAAAGAAGAGGGTATATCCTCTACGATTAGCGATATATTGATTCCGAGTTTGGGTGTAACACTGCCTATATGGATATATAATGAAGCAAGAGAAGCAGGTTTCTTTTCGCCTAAGCAAGAAGTTGCCTTTGAACAGTTCTTTTATCACAATTCCTATCAGGAACAACTCAAAGAGCAATTGCGGGACTTTTTACGAAGAGCTAGTTAACAAAGGAGAGCTGGAGCAAAAGAATAAACACCATTTTGAGCTTGATTTTGAGTTTGTAGCTATCCCCAGTCAGTGTAAAACCTCTAAAAACATTGTTTATGTAGGAGCTTTTACCAATTGGGATAGAGAGGATAGTGAATTTCCTTTGGAAGTAGAAATTTATTTTGAAGAAGGAGAAGTGATGTGGATAGATGAACTCCGTGGCACTTATACTTTTCCACATTAAAGAATTAAAACAATGACAAACAAAATCATTATTATAGACTTAGAAGCGACTTGTTGGGAGGAATACCCCCAAAAGGAGAAGTCAGCGAAATTATAGAAATAGGCATTTGCCTGCTTGATACCCTTACAGGTGAGATTAGCGATAACAGAGGTATTTTGGTAAAGCCTACGCATTCCAAAATCAGTCCTTTTTGTACTCAACTTACCACCATTACCCCCGAACTGGTAGCGCGGGAAGGCGTAAGTTTTGAAAAAAAGCCTTGCAAATCCTTAAAAAGGAATACCAAGCCTATCAATACACTTGGGCGAGTTATGGGAATTACGATAAAAATATGCTCCAAAAAGCAATGTGCACTTAGGAAACTACCTTACCCAATGCGCAATGAGCATATCAATGTAAAGGAACTCTTCCAAGAGGTAACCCAGCACCCCAAGCGATTGGGAATGCATCAGGCATTGAACTATCTCAAAATACCCCTTGTAGGAACCCACCACCGAGGCAAAGACGATGCTTATAACATCGCTAAGATAATGTATAAGTTAATAACTAACCCTATGGAACTAAATTAAAAGCAATATAATGAAAGAACTTACCTGCCCTAATTGTAACAGAACCTTCCTGCCGGAAACACTTTCTGATTATGACTTTAATTTTTTGAAGGAAGCTATCGGGAAGCAAATGCAGTTTATGTTTTTACATTGTCCTCATTGTAAGGCTATGTTTGATTTTAATCCTATGCAATGGATATCGCCTTCTGCACTATCTCAAAGTAAGGAAAATCATACAAGTAGCCCTAAAAGTCTAAGGTTATTGCTTCGGAATAAGGAAGTTAAATCTTTATCCCAAGAATATATAAACTATCTAAAAGCACAGAAAGAGACTGTTTATTTTCCTGTCTTTTCAGAGGAAGCGCCATTTATGTTGTATTCATTGGAAGAACTTTGCAAAGATATAACTATTGACAAGCATCGATGTACTATCATTACTCAGCTAAAGGCTTATGCTACTACCCTACAAGAGGTCGGCTACGAAGAAGGTGCTTTCTCCTTAGAAAGATTGTCACAAAGCCTTTCCATAGGGTATGAGAATGAACGCCTTTTGTTTGTAGATAGTCAGAACAATAGTTCACTTTATATATTTGAGATAGAAGATGGTGATATACTGAAAACGGATTATACCTTAACAGATTTGATTCATTAATTTTTAGTTGTCAAGGGCTTACAATAAACAACTGTTTTTATGAAAAAGTTTGAATTTAAATACCAATTTGAGTTCTTTTTGTTCCCCTATTTGGATAGAGGAAAATGTGAAGAATCCTACCCCTCGCAATGTGGAGATTGCGGATTTGGATATCAATCCTTATTTGAAAGAAGAATTAGAGGAACTCAACCACTTGTATCAAGAGATTTTTCAATGATAATTACCCTCCTGAATCCGATTTCAAAGATACCATAAGTGAGTATATTTTCGTAAACCGCGTACTCACCTCGGCAGAACTTTTAGAAAAAGAAGTGGGAGAGCAATACACTTTTGTCTTTGATTATCCCAAATGGAGAGAAAAATTAGCAAATCTACTATGAAAGAAAAAAACAGCTACACAAATTGAGTTCGATGAGATGGTAAAAGAACTCTATCAAATACTAAAACCCTTAGGATTTAAGAAAAAAAGCACTACATTTTTACCGAGTAGTGGAACAAAACCTGCAAATGATTTCTATTCAAAAAGGCGCTTATGGCAGTGCTGATGAAATCTATTTCACGGCAAATATCAAAAAAGCCCCTTATAAGGAGCCTATCTCTTTCTATCCTGATGATAATACACAGCGTATAGGTAATATCAAAGGCAATGGTGATATTTGGTATGAGTTTTCTGGTTCTATCGTCGATATTTTTAAACGAAAACAAAAATTTAAAGAGAATAGAGAAGCCTTTTTGAGTGATATACAGCAAATCGTGCTTCCTTATCTATCTAATTAGCAAATTATGGCAAATTTAAAACTTAAAGGGAAAGACCTACTGAAGTTAGGTTTCCCGAATAATCAATCTATTAATGTAGCGTTGGAAGTGATGAAACGCAATTACGCTACTAAAAACTTAGCGTATGTAAAGTCGGTACTTGAGGATATTCTAAAAAATCCTGCACAGTACGAAGGTCACCTTACTTTTGGTCAGATAGCCGAAGCGCTGCTTTCGTCTACTAAAACCGAAAAACGACAGCTCAACAGCTTGCGCGCCCCTTATCACATCTTTGGCGAGGACATCACCGAAGAGGCAAAAACACAACTCTACACGGCTCTGAAACTCCCTATTTCGGTAGGAGGTGCCCTAATGCCCGATGCGCACAGTGGCTACGGCTTGCCCATAGGGGGCGTGCTGGCGGTGGAGAATGCGGTCATTCCTTATGGGGTGGGCTTAGATATCGGTTGCCGTATGTGCCTCAGTATCTTGGATATACCTGTATCGTACCTCTCAGGGGCACGCGATAAGTACGAGAAAGCCCTTGCCGAACATACGAAGTTTGGTATGTACGAAACTCACAAATCGCACATAGAGCACGAGATTTTTCGACCGCGATACTTTTTCGCTGATTCCTATCCTCAAACGATTGAAGGACAAAGCTATCAAGCAGATGGGTACTTCGGGCAGTGGCAATCACTTTGTAGAATTTGGCGAGGTAGAACTTTTAGCAGACGACCCACAAATAGGGCTACCAAAAGGCAAGTACTTAGGTATCCTTTCGCATAGCGGGTCGCGTGGTTTTTGGGGCGGAGATAGCGCAGTATTACGTGCGCGTGGCTGCCGAACAATGTCCGCTACCCAAAGAAGCGCAGCAGTTTGCGTGGCTCGACCTCAGCACTCACTTAGGGTTAGAGTATTGGACGGCTATGAACCTCGCAGGCGATTACGCTTCGGCTTGTCACGATGATATTCACCGGCGACTTATTCGTGCGGTAGGCGGGCGACTAAGAGCACGTATTGAGAACCATCATAACTTTGCGTGGAAAGAGTTCCACAATGGCAAAGAGGTGGTAGTGCATCGCAAAGGAGCTACCCCTGCTGGCGAAGGGGTATTGGGTATTATCCCTGCCTCGATGACTGATGCAGGCTATATAGTGCGCGGCAAGGGCAATGCTGAGAGTTTTAGTTCAGCCTCACACGGGGCTGGGCGTGCCTTCTCGCGCAATGAGAGTAGGAATCGCTTTACCAGTTCAGATATTAAAAAAAGCCTTGAAAGCCAAAGATATTACCCTTATTGGGGGCAATGCCGAAGAAGCCCCTATGGCGTATAAAAACATCGAGACGGTAATGCAATCGCAAACAGATTTGGTAGAGGTAATAGGGCGCTTTCAGCCTCGCATTGTGCGTATGGATAAGTAATTTTTGTGTATCTCAACATAAAATAGTACTTTTGCCTAACTTTCTTAGTCAAAAAACAAACGTGATTACCAAAAACACTATCGATAAAGTATATGACCAGATGCGAGTAGAAGAGGTCATCGGCGACTTTGTTCAGCTGAAGCGCGCCGGCTCTAACTACAAAGGCTTAAGTCCGTTTTCTAACGAACGGACGCCGAGCTTTATGGTCTCGCCAGTGAAGCAGATTTGGAAAGACTTCAGCAGTGGCAAAGGGGGTAATGCTATCGCCTTCTTAATGGAGCACGAGCATTTTACCTACCCCGAAGCCATTCGCTATCTGGCTAAGAAATATCACATAGAGATAGAAGAAAGCCAACCATCTACAGAAGAAAAAGAGAAAGCCGATGAGCGCGAAAGCCTCTACATAGTGTCGGAGTACGCACAGCAGTTTTTTCAAGACTCGCTGCTCAACACTGAGGCAGGCAAAGCCATCGGACTTTCTTATTTCAAAGAGCGCGGCTTTACCGATGATACTATCAAAAAGTTCTGTTTGGGTTTTTTTCGCCCGATGAATGGACAGCCTTTACTGACGCTGCCCTTGCCAAAGGTTATCAACTGCCTTATTTGGAAAAAAACGGGACTTACGATTGTTAATGGCGACCGCAAGTTCGACCGCTTCAAAGGCAGGGTGATGTTCCCGATACACTCTATGAGCGGGCGCGTGCTTGGCTTTGGAGGGCGTATCCTCACTAACGACAAGAAACAGGCCAAATACCTCAACTCGCCCGAGAGTGATATTTATCACAAGAGCAAAGTGCTGTATGGTATTTTCTTTGCCAAACAGGCGATTGCTAAGGCTGATAACTGCTACCTTGTAGAGGGTTATACCGATGTGATACAACTACACCAAAAGGGCATTGAAAACGTGGTAGCCTCCAGCGGTACTGCCCTGACCCCCGACCAAATAAGGCTTATACACCGCCTAACCCCTAACATCACGGTGCTATACGATGGCGATGCGGCAGGGTTGCGCGCTTCTATTCGCGGGATAGACCTTATCCTCGAGCAAGGTATGAACGTAAAGGTCTGCACTTTCCCCGATGGCGAAGACCCTGATAGCTTTGCCCGCAAGACTGCCTACGAAGACCTTGTGATATATCTGCAAGACCACGCTACCGACTTTATCCGATTCAAAGCCTCGCTACTGATGCAAGAGGCACAAGACGACCCTATCAAAAAAGCCGAAACCATACGCGATATGATAAACAGCATCGCCAAAATACCCGATGCTATCAAACGCGAAGTGTATGTGCGCGAGTGTGCTGTGATAATGGACATTTCGGAAGAGGTACTCTTTAGTACCCTTTCGCAAATGCTCAAAAAAGACCTTTACGAAGGGCAAAAAGTAGAGCGCAAGCAGCCTACTATGCAGGTAAGCAGAACGCCCGAAGCCGTAGAGCAGCGCGGCATTAACAAGCTCGAAACCCTTGAGCACGACCTTATCAAAACGCTATTGCTATACGCTAATCGCGAGTGTGAGTTTATCGATACCATACTCGAGCAAGACGAAGAAGGCAACCTAAAGGAAAAGCAAGTGCAGCAAACCCTAAAGGTATACGAGAAAGTTTTTTTAGAATTGCAAGAAGACGAAATAGAGCTCGCCAATCCTGATTTTAAGCAAATATACCAGCTGCTGATGCAGAAGCTAAACGAAGACCCTGAGTATAACATAGATAGAATAGCCAATGAACTGCCTATTGACCTATCAGAAAAAGTATCAGACCTAATAATGGAAGATGAAAACCGCCATTTAGACGACTGGGAGCGGCGTGACATCATCGCTAAAGACAAAGATGCGCACATCAACGCGATGGTAAGCGATATCATCTTAAACATTCGCACCCTATTAGTGCGCCACCTTATTCAGGAGATACAAGCGCAATTTGCTTCAGCAGAAGAAGAGGAGAAACGAGAACTCTTAGAAACCGTAAAGAGCTACTTACAGCTACAGAAGCTATTAGCCAAACGCTTAAATGTGGTAGTAAATTATTAAGGAGTATCTTGTGTTTTAAGAAAAAGTTCTTACATTTGCGGCACGTAAACAAAAACTAATAACCATTATGAAAATATCTGTAGAACTAACCTTTAGTCCGTTGCAAGACGATTTTTGAAAAAAACCTATTCAGCACTTCATCAGAAAACTACGTGCCTCAGGACTTATTATCAAAGAAAATCCGCTAAGCACCCAAGTCTACGGCGATTACACCCAAGTGATGAGCCTCCTCACTACCGAAATAGAAGAAGCTCTTGATTTGGTAGAACACGGACTTATGTACGTAAAAAAATAGTAAAGTCTGACCGCCACGACTACGTTCCTTTTTCTTAACTAACTACCGATGACTGATTTATTTGCTCAATACCAAGGGGTAGAAACTCACTTGGTAATCTTAGAGATTATCGGAGTCTTTTTTGGCTTCTTAAGCGTTTGGTATGCTAAAAAAGGGAACATATGGGTGTACCCTACTGGTATCATCAGCACTGTACTCTTTGTCTATCTGCTTTGGCACTATGTGCTATGGGGCGATATGCTTATCAACGCTTATTATACCGCTATGAGTATCTACGGATGGGTGCTATGGGCTAAAAACGCTCATAACAACGTAATTACTATCAGTCGCACTACTTCTCGCGATTGGTATATCTGTGCCGGCTTAGGGCTCTTCAGCCTCACTTTTGTTACTACAGTCTATTACCTCAAGCCTTTTATACAAAACAACTTCTCTATGGAAGGCGTAGCATTAGGTTTTGAACACTTCTTACCTACCGAATACGTTGATGTATTCACTACCGCCATCTTCTTAGTAGGTATGTGGCTAATGGCAAAACGCAAAATCGAAAACTGGATTTTCTGGATTGTAGGCGACTTTATCTCTGTACCTCTATACCTCAAAAAAGGAATGCTCTTCACTTCATTCCAATACCTTTTATTCACCATCATTGCTATTATGGGTTATATAGAATGGAAACGACACTTACGCAACACCCCAGTCCCCTCACAAAAGTAGCCTTTATAGGCCCTGAAAGCACAGGCAAAACTACCCTAAGCGCGCTATTGGCGCAACACTACCATACCCTATATGTAGCGGAGTATATGCGCACCTATCTGCAACGCAAATGGGACGAACAGCGACTTACTTGCACCCCTGACGATGTACTGCCTATAGCCGAAGGACAGATGCGCACCGAAAACGAGTTAGCTGCTCAAGCCCATCGCTTCCTCTTCTGCGACACCTGTCTGCTGGAGCTGATGATTTACTCTTATCTGTACTACGGTTATTGCGACCCTCGTATAGAGCAGGCAGCCCTCTCTCACCATTACGATTTTATATTCCTAACCTACATCGATGTGCCTTGGGTAGCCGATGACCTACGCGATAAACCCAACGAGCGCGATGAAGTATTTGCTTTCTTCCAACAAATGCTTGACCTACACCACATTAGTTATATTATCCTCAAAGGCGACTTACACACACGGCAACAACAAGTAGTACATTCTTTAGACGACTATCAAAAAATTTAACAGTATTGCGCTAAAATTTAACATAGCTTTAACGTATAGGGGGGTAAAATGCTTATCTTTGCCCCCGAAAATACACAAGATATTTGCTTTTCTTAAAGTCCCGACTTTCATTCTCTTTCATCTATTCTATTCTCCTCAGAAAGTCGGGCAATATTCAGAGAAATAGCAGAAGGAGTCCCACAATCATACACACCCTTCTGCTTCTTTCTCTGATTTTTTTATGCTTTCTTCAAAAAGTTTTTTTATATTTTTTTGCGCTATCAAATCACAATAAGCAACTAATGGTTAGTAATAAAAACGTATTGTTAGATAAACGGACAGATAACTTGTTTGAAAAGATAGCTGAGCTTATAGAGCAGGTAAGAACAAAAGTAGTTACTGCCGTTAATACAGCTGAAGTGTATACCAAATATTGTATAGGTCAGTTTATTGTTGAGAATGAACAAGAGGGGCAGGAGCGTGCAACTTATGGCAAGGCTATCCTCAAGGAACTATCAACAAAGCTAACTAATAGATTTGGTAGCGGGTGGTCTGTAGAAAATCTCACTCTTTTTCAGAAAATTCTATCTTATTTATTCTCTTAACTCAGAAAGAAAAAAATCGTAAACAGTGTTTACGATTTTTCAGAGAGAAGAAAGATGCTTTGGTAGAACTTACCCTACCTAAAGAAGCCAACATTTATGCTACTGAATACCAACTATACCTCCCCAATAAACAATTACTCGAAAAATAAACTTAAAGAATGGATAAAAAGAATATGAAAATGAACAAAATTTTTTTAGCAAAAAAACGCCTTCCTTTGGCTCTTAGTACTAATGGTACTGTTGGGCAAACTCATCCCCTACCGCGAAAGCTATAACGCTTACTTCAATTTAGGTACTTTTATCGATTGGGGCATAGTTATCATCTTCCTCCTCTATGGTCTTAAACTCAATATCCGCGAGGTAGTAAACGACATCAAAAAAACTGGAAACTACACCTCTTGGTGCAGACAGCTACCTTTGTGCTTTTTCCCCTTTTGGTCATTGCTTTCTACCCATTAGCCAAAGGCACTACTTTCTACCTCCTATGGTTTTCCATATACTTCCTCGCTTGCCTGCCCTCTACCGTATCATCGTCAGTAGTGATGGTCTCTATCGCAAAAGGCAATGTACCCTCAGCCATCTTCAACGCCTCTATATCAGGACTTATCGGTATCTTTGCCACTCCTATGCTAATGCAGCCCTTTATGGATAACAGCAGCAACGCTACAGTCGACCAAGCCTCTATCATCCAACAACTATTGCTAAAAGTGCTCTTACCTATCGTATTAGGCTTGCTTCTAAACCCCTTATGCCGTAAGTTCATTACCCGTTACGGAAAAACTCATCAGCAAGTTCGACCGACTTATTATACTGCTAATCGTCTACGAAAGCTTTTTCTACAGCCTTTGTAAACCAAGTGTTCAGCAGCGTACCAGCCGTAACGTTTCTTATTATCGCAGGGGCATCAGTAGGACTGTTCTTCATCGTCTATAACGTATTAGGCTGGGCAGCTAAGCGTTTGGGCTTCAACCGCGAAGACACTATCACCACTACCTTCTGCGGCTCTAAAAAATCATTAGTTCACGGCAGCTTATTTATGATGGTATTAGGCATTCCTGACGACAATAAGGTAATGTTTCTCTTACCCATAATGCTATATCACAGCTTTCAGCTCTTTTTATGTAAGCTGGCTAGCAAATAAATTATCAACTGAAAAAAACAATAGTTATGAACGAATCTCAAAACACAGAATACAAATCAGCATGGCACGATGAGTACCTCGACTGGGTATGTGGTTTTTGCCAATGCACAAGGCGGAAAAAAATATACATCGGCAAAAGACGATAACGGCAAAACTATAGGCTTAAGTAACTACAAAACCCTTATGGAGAGCATTCCTAACAAAATCAAAAATCAGTTAGGCATTACAGCTGAGGTCAATTTGCACGAAGAAAAACAGCTTGTATTACATCGAGATAGTAGTAACACCCTACTCTGTACCTATTTCGCTAAGAGGGCGGTATTTCTACCGCAGTGGCAGCGTAAAAACAAGAGCTCAGCGGCTCTGCTCTCAACGAGTTTATGCTCAACCGTATGGGAAAGAGTTGGGAAAAGTGTATCCATACCCAAAGTAGCAATAACCGACCTAAAAAAACAGATACTTTTTCTTTCTTCAAAGAGAAAGGTATCAAAAGTGGTAGAATTGATGAAAACAGACGCGAAGACAATCCCCAGCAAGTATTAGAAAACTTACACTTGTTAGAAGAAGAACACCTAAAACGTGCTGCTGTATTGCTCTTTCACCCCAACCCAGAGAAATTTGTACAAGGTGCGTATATCAAGATAGGCTTTTTTTCCGTACCGATAGCGACTTGCTCTTTCAAGACGAAATACACGGCAATCTTTTTGAGCAAATAGAAAAAACAATGGATTTGCTCCTTACTAAATATACTCGAGCCCTCATTTCGTATGATGGACTTACAAGAGTAGAAACCCACGAATACCCTAAAGATGCCCTACGCGAAGCCCTACTAAACGCTATCGCCCATCGCAATTATTTAGAACCTTATCCCATACAGATAAGTGTATACCCCGATAAGATAATGATATGGAACTGCGGCAGCCTACCTGCAAATTGGACAATAGACGATATGCTAAATAAACACTCTTCGCGCCCGCGAAACCCTAATATAGCAGGAGCTCTCTTTCGCAGTGGCTATATAGAATCTTGGGGGCGTGGTATGGATAAGATGAAACAGCTCTGTATAGCAGCAAATATACCCATACCCCGTTTTTCGTGCAAAGGCGATGACTTTTGGGCTATCTTCCACAAAGATATTTACAACGAAACTTCCTTAAAAAACAAAGGATTAAATGACAGACAAATAGAGGCTTTGCTATATTTTTAAAGCAAAAAGGAAGTATTACAACCTCAGAGTATGCTCAAAAAAATATAATATTTCTGAGAGAACAGCCCGCAGAGATTTATCCAATTTAACAGAAAAAGAATTACTCGAAAATAAGGGCGATACAAATAATTCCATTTATACATTTTATTAAATGTCCGAAGTTTGTCCGAAGTTTGTCCGAAATGTCCTAAGTTTATATCACACTGAAAACCAATTAATAACAACCCAAAAACCACCTCTATGAAAAAGAACCATAAGTATCTTAATAAGTTTAGTAGCTCTCGCTAGCTGCCAAACACGTATTAAACCTCTTACAGATTTAGACGACAACCAATTGCACGGCAAGGTAAAAACAAATGCTCGAGCTAACCTATTACTACGGCAATGTCGATAGAGTGTTTTTTTGAAGAGAAAACCAAAGCCTCCGATTCAATGCTGTATATTTTTTTGACGAAAAAAAGGCTATTATACCGAAGCGGTTCGCCTAAACCTTCCTGATGAGAACGAAGCCGAACAAACACCCAGAAAAAAATCTACGTTACTCGCACTGCCGACGAAGTAAAAACAACCGCTTACAACAGCGATGGAGATATCCTATACCAAAGCATAAGTAAGCTAAACCCCGAAGGCTTAGAGCTTACCCGAACAGATATTTACAAAAAAAGATGACGAAAAGATTGTAATGAACTCCACTTATGACCATAAGAATCTCAAGAGAGAAATAAATATTGAACACAAGGACGGAGGCAAACAGAAAAATGTACTAACCCATAACAAAAAAGGACAAGTCATTAAAGGAGAGTTTTACATAGGCAGCGAAAATGAGCTTTTTTTAACCTCTATATGTACCTACAACAGCAAGGACTATTTAGAAAAAAACGTGAACGGAAGTATGCTACTTATTCGGTTACTACCACTTACGAGTATGAATATGATGCCCAAGGCAGTGCCACTCTCGTCAAGGAATACGAAGACGGCAAACTCACAACCACAATAAAGAGAATCATAGAGTATTATTAACACCCCCAATCCAAACCACTAAATTATGACGATTAAAAAAACTGGGAAGACACCGATAAACCTCGCGAAAAGATGATGGCGCAAGGCAAAACCGCATTAAGCAATGCCGAACTTTTTAGCCATTCTCATTGGCTCAGGGGCTGCCAATGAAAGTGCCGTTGCTTTAAGCAGACGCATATTGGCTTCAGTAGGCAATAGCCTAACCACTTTGGGCAAACAAACCCTCGCACAACTCACCGCCTTCAAAGGCATCGGAATAGCCAAAGCAATTACGATTCTCGCCGCTACCGAAATAGGGCGTAGGCGTGCTGCCGAAACACCTGAGCCACAACCTAAAAATCGAAGCCCCTCATAACATCTTCACCTTAATGCAACCCCTCATTGGCGACCTCCCTCACGAAGAGTTTTGGGTGCTATACCTCAACAGTGCCAATCGCGTAATTCACAAATGCCGACTTTCTTCAGGGGGCATCACGCATACTACCGTCGATATAAGGCTTCTCTTCAAAAAAACGCCTTAGAGCAAGGTGCCGTCGCAATTATTTTTAGTACACAACCACCCTTCGGGCAGCACCGAGCCCAGCCACGACGACATACAGCTAACCCAGAGAGTAAAAACAGCAGCCGAAACCTTAGACATCAAACTATTAGACCACGTAATTATCACCGAGAAATCCTATGAAAGTTTAGTAGAAAACGGAATTATGCTTTTAAACTTAGAAAAAAATTCTCCCTTACCTACCCTTTACATTCCCTATAGAAACGATATAGGAACGATACAGGAAGAACGCAACATCGCCCAAAGTATAAATATCTCCCCAAAAACCCGAAAACAGAAAAATATCCTAATTTGTCATTCGCCATTTGCCATTTGTCATTAAATTACTATCTTTGTGCTTTCAATAGTAAAACAGCAATATTATGGGTATGATTATGAACTACCTCCGCGTACCTAAGGCGGAGTTTGACAAATATCTAAAAGAACCTAAGGCACTCGAAGAGGAGATTCATACGCTTTTCGAGGTTGAAGAAACCAGTGAACGTTTATTTGATGTTGATAAGGCGTGGAGCGGTATTATGTACCTACTCACAGGCAGTGCTTTTTGTCTGTGGCTACGAAGAAGATGAAGACGATGATGTATCTCGCCTCTTTTTCAGCGGACAGTTTTTTGATGAGCAGTCTGACCTCTATGGATTTGGACCTGCGCACTACATTACACCCACGCAAGTGGCGGCACTCAGTAAACGACTTAGTGCTATGTCCGAAGCAGACTTAAGGGAAAACTACAATCCCGAAGAGATGGCTGCCAATGAAGAGCTTTTATCCCTCATTAGAGTGGAACGAAGATGATTTTTTTCTTACCTAAAGTATCACTTCGAAAAGTTGCAACAGTTTTTTTCGCCACAGCCGCCCAAAAATGGTGAGTCTATAGTTAGTTTTTCTATCGTAAGACCGAAGATAATTTTTTTAAATATAGCATTAGAAATTCTTAAATATCAAACAGTTAGCGCTTTTTTTCTTTAAAAAGCACCTAAAAATTTTGCAGTTATAAAAAAATATTGTACCTTTGCTCTGATAGTACACACCGCGCTTCCTCTCTGATAGCGTACCAGGGTGTGTCTTTTTTAATATATATTCGAATGGAAATTTAAAAAAATACTATTAAATCAAAAAGATATTATAGCTGAAGAGTTCGGAGCGGTAAACCACACTTACTTACCTAGTTGGCTACAAGCGATAGCTCTCATTCGTAATTATTGTGCGCATCATTCTCGCCTTTGGAACAAAAAAATCTCACAGGAACTCCTAAACTACTTTCAAATCCTCCTTTTCCTTGGATAACTGATGTGCCTAAACAACACGAATTTCAGCGCCTATACATTCACCTTTGCATAATGAAGTACATTTTGAATATTATTCACAAAGAAAATGAATTCACAATACAATTAGCCAGTTTATTTGAAAAAAATATCCTAATGTTGATATTAATGCTTTAGGAATAAAACCTAATTGGCAAAACGAACCTCTTTGGTTAAAATAAAATACATTTCAAATGGAAAAAAACAGCTTCTCAAATCATTGATTGGATAAAAAAACTACGTCCAGCAAGCGCGTGTCAAAGGCTTGGTGATAGGTATATCAGGAGGGGTAGACTCAGCCGTAGTCTCTACTCTCTGCGCGCGTACAGGGCTGCCTACCCTTTGCCTCGAGATGCCCATTCATCAGGCAGAAAGCCACGTAAGCAGATCCGAAGAGCATATCAGCTTCCTCAAAGCACACTACCCTAACGTCACTAATTTGCGGGTAGACCTCACCCCTGTATTCGACCAATTCGTAGTGCAAGTGCCGCTGACCGATAAGCCCACCTACGAAATGGCTTTGGCGAACACTCGTGCCCGCCTACGAATGACGACTCTTTACTACTTCGCTGGTTTAGAGGGGTATATCGTAGTAGGTACAGGCAATAAGATAGAAGATTTTGGCGTAGGTTTCTTTACCAAATACGGCGATGGGGGCGTGGACATCAGTCCTATAGCCGACCTGATGAAGAGTGAAGTGTACAAACTTGGCGAGTACTTACAGGTGCCTCAAAGCATTCTCAAAGCCAAACCCTCTGACGGACTTTTTGGCGATGACCGCAGCGATGAAGACCAGCTAAAAGCCACTTATGACGAGTTAGAGTGGGCTATGCTACAAACCGAACAAGGACATACCGCCGAAGCCTTCACTGGCAGACAGCGTGAAGTATTCGAGATATACACCCGCCTCAACCGTGCCAACCAACACAAAATGCAACCCATACCCATTTGCAAAATCAACAAATAAAACCAATCGACAAATCGACAAATTGACAAATTGACAAATTGACAAATCAACAGAAATGAATATACTAATCTTAGGCTCTGGCGGTCGCGAACACGCCTTTGCCGTAAAACTACACAGCAGTCCTCTTTGCGACCAGCTTTACATAGCCCCTGGCAATGGGGGTACCCACCACGTAGCTACCAATGTAGCTATCAGCCCTACCGATTTCCCTGCGCTGAAAGCCTTTGTACTCGAAAAAGAGATTGCAATGGTGGTAGTAGGCCCCGAAGACCCTTTAGTAAAAAGGGGTATACGATTTCTTCGTTAGCGACAAAGACCTTGCTCACGTACAAGTGATAGGCCCTTCGCAGCACGGTGCTACCCTCGAGGGCAGTAAAGAGTTCGCCAAAGAGTTTATGGTGCGCCATAACATTCCTACGGCTAAATATGCGAGTTTTACTAAGGAAACGGTCGAAGAAGGTTGTGCTTTCCTCAGCACGATGAAAGCTCCTTACGTCCTCAAAGCCGACGGATTGGCAGCAGGCAAGGGGGTCGTAATACTCGAGGATTTACACGAAGCACAAGCCGAACTCCGCCGTATGCTCATCGAGGCTAAATTTGGGCAAGCCAGCACCAAAGTAGTGATTGAAGAGTTCCTCAAAGGTATAGAGCTTAGCTGCTTTGTACTAACCGATGGCGTCAATTATAAGATATTGCCTACTGCCAAAGATTACAAACGTATTGGCGAAGCCGATACAGGGCTCAACACCGGTGGTATGGGGGCGGTTTCGCCTGTGCCTTTTGCCGATGCCGCTTTTTATGCAGAAGATAGAAGAGCGCATCGTAAAACCTACTATCAACGGACTACAAGCAGAAGGCATTGTCTATAAAGGTTTTGTATTCATCGGACTTATAAAAGTTGAGGGCGAACCTTACGTGATAGAATACAACGTGCGTATGGGCGACCCCGAAACAGAAGTCGTATTACCTCGAATAGAAAGCGACTTAGTGCCTCTGTTCCAATCGCTTTACAACGGCACTTTGGCTTCGCAAGAGCTAAAAGTAACCCCAGAAAGTGCAACCACAGTGGTAATGGTATCAGGGGGTTACCCTGAGGAATACGAAAAAGGGAAAGTCATCACCGGCACCGAAAGTGTAACCGATAGTATGGTATACCACGCAGGCACAACCCTAAAAGAGGGCGCACTGCTAACGGCAGGAGGTAGGGTATTGGCAATCACCTCATTAGGTGCTGATTTTCACCAAGCGCTACAAAAATCGTATAGCAGTATTAGCAAAATACATTTCGAAGGGGCTTATTACCGAAGAGATATTGGTAAAGACCTTTCATCACTCTAATTATAGTTCAAAATTCTTATGAGGGTTGTCATCACAGGAATGGGGATTTATTCGTGTATAGGCACTTCGCTAAGCGAGGTCTATAGCTCATTATATCAGGGCAAGTCAGGCATTGTAGTACAGCCCGAGCGCAAGCTGATGGGCTATAGGTCAGCCCTTACAGGTGTTCTGCCTACCCCAGAGCTCAAAGGTATATTGGGGCGCAGAGAGCGCATATCTATGGGGCAGGAAAGTGAGTTTGCCTATATGGCTACCCGCGATGCTCTCAGCGCTGCACAGATAGACCTCGACTTTCTACGCCAGAATGAAGTAGGTATTCTCTACGGAAATGATAGCGTAGCCGAATCGGTAGTACTTACACACGACAAGATACGCGAGAAGAAAGACACAGCATTGCTCGGTTCAGGGGCAGTATTTCGCACGATGAACTCTACCGTTACGATGAACCTCTCTACCCTCTTTCAGCTACGCGGAGTCAATATGAGCATTAGTGCGGCTTGTGCCAGCGGTTCGCACGCCGTAGGGTTAGGCTATCTGCTAATACAGAGCGGTATGCAAGATTGTATCATATGCGGCGGAGCCCAAGAGGTAAACCCTTATTGTATGGGCAGTTTCGACGGATTAGGAGTTTTCTCAATACGCGAAGAGGCGCCTGCACTTGCCTCTCGTCCGTTTGATGCTCAGCGAGACGGCTTAGTGCCCAGCGGAGGCGCTGCCACCCTTATACTCGAAAGTTATGAGCACGCCCTAAAGCGTGGGGCTACCCCTATAGCCGAAGTAGTAGGCTATGGTTTTTCGTCTAACGGTGCTCATATATCTACCCCAAGTGTAGAAGGTCCCGCCCGCGCGATGAGGCGAGCGCTCCAAAATGCAGGTATGCAGCCCCACGAGATAGACTATATCAATGCGCACGCTACATCTACCCCTATAGGCGATGCCAACGAGGCAAAGGCTATTTACGAAGTATTTGGCAGCAAAACGCCTGTAAGCTCTACCAAGTCAATGACGGGACACGAATGCTGGATGGCAGGGGCAAGCGAACTCATATACAGCATACTAATGATGCAACACGACTTTATAGCTCCTAACATCAACTTCGAAACCCCCTGATGAAGACAGTGCCAAACTAAATATTATCGGCAGTACACAGCCAAAGTCCATCAATGCTTTCTTAAGCAATTCATTTGGCTTTGGTGGTACTAATTCAGCTTTAATAATTAAAAAAATGCCCATTAGCTAATCAGCCAATGGGCATTTTTTATTATTTATCATTTTTAAGGATACCCCCACTCAGGGCAAACTCCATAGCTTTTTGGGCAGTAAAACCCTCAGCTGGTTTAATATTTTCGGCAGAAGTAACGATTACCCACCCCGATATAGCGTAAGAGTGCGGCAGATAAACACTTACCATACCTTCCAGATTTGTAAAATTCATAGTATGCTGGGTAAGGAAGCCTATACGCCATATTTCAGGGGTTTCATTAACCCGCACCCACACAGGATTGGTAAACTTGCGTTTATCGCCTACAAACGAAGCCAACATATCTTTAATAGACGAATAGATAATCTTCACCCCAGGTATATGTGCCACTATATAGTCCATTAGGCTAACGAATAGCTGCCCTAAAATAAGCTTACTGCCTACAAAGCCGATAAGTGCCGTACCAAACAGCACAGCCGCAAATACAGCCCCTGGGTATTGGCGAGAGATGTTGGGCACTAAGTTATCTACGCTCTTAAAGATAGACCATATAATCCACACGGTGGCACTAAGAGGGCCTATAATAAGAATTCCTTGAAAGAAAAACTTGATAAAGATGCCTAAATAATTCTTTTTTTTCATTTGTTTTTTAGTGAATATTAAGGGTTATTGGCTCATCATAAAAGTATTGGTATGCGCTCTAAGAATAGCTGAAAGCTGAGGCGAATAGCCTCCACCCATAGAGCATTGCACCGGCAAATGGTATTGGCGACAAAGATTGAATACAAATCGGTCGCGGTCAGCACAACCTTGCACACTCAGCGATAGTTTGCCTAGTTTATCGCTACTAAGCACATCTACTCCCGATTGGTAAAACACAAAATCAGGCTGATGAGCGGTGATGATTTCGGGCAAAACAGAAGTAAGAATAGAAAGGTAAGCCGCATCAGTAGTACCTGTTGGCAGGGCTATATCTCTATCGGACTGTTCTTTTACAAAAGGGTAGTTACCCTCTGCGTGCATCGAAAAGGTGAAGACACGCGGGTCGTGCCTAAATATCTCGGCAGTACCATTGCCTTGGTGTACATCTAAATCGATGATGAGTACCTTTTTAACAGATGTATGTGCCAGCAAATAGGCAGCAGCCACCGCTTGGTCGTTAAGCATACAGAACCCCTCTCCCCTATCAGAAAACGCGTGATGCGTACCCCCTGCTATATTAAACCCTACCTCAGCGGTGCGCAATGCCCATAGGGCTGCCTCAATAGTCCCTTGTACTAAGGTAAGTTCGCGATCTACTAACTGCTGATTTTGCACAAAACCAATAGGCAATGCCTCTTTATGCGATAGCTGTAGATGCACAAACTTATGCACATAATCGGGGGTATGCGCCAAACAGAGCGTCTCCAAACTTACCTTAGAGGGCAAATGAAAGTCAGCAGGCTCGGCTATGCCTTCGTGCAGAAGCTGTTGCGGCAAAAGGGCGTACTTCTGCATCGGAAAGCGATGATTATCGGGTACTGGGTGATTATAGATAGGGTGGTAACTGATGTACATTTCACTATAAATTATACCGTTTGTGCTTTCTTTCTACTGAAGTAAATATATACCAAAGTACCAATGAGCAACAGGTGTAAATATACCGAGTACATCACTAATTGAGGATAATCCATTGTATGGGCGAACTGATAAAGCCCTATAACCTGCGCCCCATAAGGAATGAGACCTTGGGCATAGCAAGAAAAGATATCGAGCACCGAAGCGGCATTGCGCAGCGGCACGTTAAACTGCTCACTGATGCGCTTGCTTATCTTCGATACGATAAGAATCGCTACCGTATTATTGGCTACACATACATCGGCTACCGTCACGAGGAAGCCCATACCGAGCAATGCCGATGCCCCACTCTTAATATGCTTAGCGATGAGATTCATCAGGTATTGTATACCGCCAAAATGTTCTACTAAAAGAGCCAATCCACCGATGATAAAGTACAAGAAGAAAATATCAGCCATATCCATAAAGCCTTTGTAGGTATGCTGAGTAAAATCTAAAAAGCCAAACTTGCCATAAGATAGTCCTATCACTCCTGATAAGAGCACTCCCAAGAAAAGCGATACAAATACATTCACCCCAAAAAGCGAGATAATCACTACGGCTATATACGGCAAAATAAGCACTATATTAAAGTCGTGATATGCCTCACTATGGGTGAAAGTTTGTGCTTCAGGGTTACCTATAAATAAAAGAACAATCACCGAAAGCAATGCCATTGGTAGGGCAATCTTAGCATTGGCTTTCATCTTATCACTCATCTTACAACCCAACGACTGGGTAGCGGCAATGGTAGTATCCGAAATAAGCGAGAGGTTATCGCCAAACATAGCCCCCTGACAACAGCGATGCCCCAATAAGAGCCGTATTAGAGTGACTTTCGGTAGCGAGGTTGAAGACAATAGGTGAAAGCGTCATAATAGTACCTACTGAAGTACCCGTAGCAAACGACAGAAAAGAAGCAATAAGAAAAATACCTACCGGAAAGTATTGAGGCGATATGTAGTACATACCCATATTCACGATACTATCTATACTACCAGAGGCTTTGGCTACTGAAGCAAATGCCCCTGCCAATAGGGCGATAACACACATCTGCAATACATTGCTATCGCCTGCCCCTTTAAAGAAGAGAGCTATTTTCTCATTCAGCGGAGCCCTATAAATAAGAAGCGCTATCACTACTGCAAAAAGCGCTATAATAGGTGCTGGAAGCGAATAAAAGTTATCGAAATACAAACCACTCCCTAAGAATATTGCTACGAATATCAGTAGCGGTATAATGCTTATTATATTTAATTTCTGTTTCATTATTTAGTTATTTGTTAATCATTTTTAATGAGCATCGAGCCAGTTGTTCCCTATACCCTAAATCGGCAACTAACGGAACGGCAAGAGTAAAGGCGCTTTCCATCGCTTCTTTTATCAGGGGTTTTACTATCTCTAATTCAGTTTTAGGCACATCGAATACTAACTCATCGTGTACTTGCAGCAGCATACGGGTTTGCAATTGCTGGGCTTGCAGTAGGTCGTAAATACGTATCATCGCTATCTTGATAATATCGGCTGCCGACCCTTGTATAGGCGCATTTACGGCATTGCGCTCTGCTGCCCCTCGCACTACTTGGTTGCGCGAATGTATATCGGGTAGGTAACGACGCCTGCCAAGTACCGTCTCTACATAGCCGTGCTCTTGGGCAAAGTGTATTTGCTTCTGTATGTAGTTGCGCAAATTAGGATAAGTAGCATAATAGGTATCTATCAGCTCCTTGCTCTGCGACCTGCTCAAATCGGTTTGTGCTGAAAGACCAAAAGCTGATACGCCATAGATAATACCGAAGTTTACCGTTTTGGCGTGACTGCGTTGCTCGCGGGTAACCGCCTCTAAAGGTACGTTGAAAACCTTGGCTGCCGTAGCGCGGTGAATATCCTCGCCGTGCAAGAAAGATTCTATCATATTATGCTCTTCGCTTAAGGCGGCAATGATGCGCAACTCTATCTGCGAATAGTCGGCAGAAAGGAGTATATAATCATCATTGCGAGCGATGAACGCCTTGCGCACCCGTTGCCCACGCTCGGTACGAATAGGGATATTCTGCAAGTTGGGATTATTACTACTAAGGCGCCCCGTAGCGGCTACCGTCTGCATATAGGTAGTATGCACACGCCCTGTGCGGGGGTTCACCTCTAACGGCAACGCATCTACATAGGTAGATTTGAGTTTCTGCACTTGTCGCCATTCTAATATATCGGCTACTATCTTATGTTTAGCGGCAAAAGGAGCTAACACTTCTTCGGAAGTAGCATATTGCCCTGTCTTCGTCTTTTTAGGCTTGCTGTCTATCTTGAGTTTCTCGAAGAGAATATCGCCTAACTGTTTGGGCGATGCCAAATTGAAAGGCGTACCTGCTTGCTCAGCTATAGTGGCTTCTAATTGTGCTATCTCTGCATCTAAGGTTTTAGAATATTCTTTCAGATACGCCACATCAAGGGTTACTCCCTCGCGCTCCATTGCCGCTAATACTTTCAGCAGCGGCATCTCTAAATCGGTATATACTTTTTGGGCATTTACCTTAGGCAATTCAGCCTTAAAGACGTCCTTCAGCTGCCAAGTAACGTCAGCATCTTCTACCGCATACTCTTTCACCTCTTCCAAAGCTACGGTACGCATTGAGCGTTGCGCCTTGCCTTTGCCTATAAGGCTTTCGATAGTAATCGGGGTATAGCCCAAATAGGTTTCCGAAAGCAAGTCCATATTATGGCGCATATCGGGGTTGATAAGGTAGTGGGCTATCATCGTATCAAATAATGCCCCTTGTACCTTTATACCGTAATTTTCGAGTACTTTAAGGTCGTATTTTAAATTCTGACCTACTTTGGTTATCTTCTCATTCTCAAAAAACGGACGAAAAGTATTCAGTAGCGCTGTGGATTCTTCTTTATCTACAGGAAATGGCACATAATAGCCTTTGTGTGCCGTCCAACAGAAGGAAATACCTACTAATTCGGCTTCGAGAGCATCAATAGCGGTTGTTTCGGTATCAAAACAGACTTCTGTTTGCTGCAATAGCGATTGTAGCAGCAGTTGTTGTGCCATTGGGGTATCTGCCAGCTGGTAGTAATGAGGGGTATTAGCTGCTGTCTTCTTCTCGACCGCTACTTGGGGCTGAGCAAATAAGTCGCCCTGTACGGCAAACATATCTAACTGGGCTGAGGCTGCCTTCTGATTGTTTTTGCACTACCGCTTCTGGCTGATATACCTTTTGAAAATTGACTAATAACTGACGAAACTCTAACTCTTCAAAGAGTTTGCCTACCGCCTCGAAGTCGGGGGTAGAGACTTCGCAGTCCTTCTCATCAAAAACAACGGGTACATCAAGCATAATAGTAGCCAACTGCTTAGAGAGGATACCTTTTTCCTTATTGTTTTCTATATTCTCGCGCAACTTTCCTTTGAGCTGGTCGGTATTAGCAAGGAGGTTTTCTAAAGAACCAAAGTCGGCAAGGAGCTTTTTGGCAGTCTTCTCGCCTACCCCAGGGAGGCCAGGGATATTATCGACCGCATCACCCATCATACCCAGAAAGTCTATCACTTGCAAGGGGTTTTGTACCTCAAATTTCTCTTGTACCTCTTTCACCCCCCATATTTCTATATCGTTCCCTCCGCGAGGGGGGCGATACATAAAGATATTGTCACTCACCAGCTGTGCGTAATCCTTATCGGGGGTAACCATATACACCTGATAGTCTTGCTTTTCAGCCTGTTTGGCAAGGGTGCCGATAATATCGTCAGCTTCGTAGCCCTCTTTTTCTATAATAGGGATATGCAAGGCATTGAGAATCTGATGTATATAAGGAATGGCTATGCGAATAGCCTCAGGGGTTTCTTCGCGGTTGGCTTTTATAATCGGCAAAAAGCTCGGTGCGCGCTACGCTACCGCCCTTATCGAATGCTACGGCTAAATGATGAGGTCGCTCCTTTTTCATCACATCAAAAAGGGAGTTCATAAAGCCCAAAATGGCTGAAGTGTTCAGTCCTTTGGAATTGATACGCGGGTTTTTTTAATAAAAGCGTAGTAGCCCCTAAAAAAAATAAGGGCGTAGGCATCGAGTAAAAAAATAGGCGTTTTTTTCATAACGGCAACTATTAAGCGTTTTTTTAGGGGGCAAAGGTACTAAAATAAATTGTATTTTTCTTTTTTTCAAAAACTTTGTCAAGAAAAAAACTGTATAGTAGTTCATTTCTTGACAAAGTAATTATATCGAGTTGAAAAAAAGTTATATTTTTAGGTTTTTTTCTTCTGGCACTATGTGCGAGGTGTCATAGCCTGCAAAGAGCTTCAGATAATGTTGCAGTGTAATGCCATTGCCATCGGCAAAATCATAATTGCCTTGGCATTTAAAATATTTGCGAACGGAGGTTGCCCCTGCTAAGTGTGCAGCTGCTAAAATACCTGATTCTGTTATTTCTATTCCGTTGATTTTTTTGCCTACATATTTTTGTATTTCCTTGCGCAAAAACCACTTGCTGCGCTGTAGACTGAGGGTGAAGACCCGTTCTTGCTGCTCAGGAGAGTTGAGAAACTCGTCCATATCATTTACCCCAAAAAAAGCGCAAGATACGTTTGCCAAATTGGTATTTGCCCATATATCCAAAACGGTTTACTACCGTATAACTGCCACGCGACTCGCGATAGGCTAAGGCTTCTTTAAATCCTACAAAGGTTTTACCAGCGTGTAGGGCACTGAAAGTAATAGTTTCCTCGATATTGGTAGCTTCTGGCATAGCGGTGGCCAGCTGAGGAGTTTCTACTAAGAAATTGGTTGGTACAACAGTAGCTTTAGTTTCTTCATCTTTAATGGTAAATCCTAAAAAGAAAAAAATACCATAATCACAAATAAATACCTCTTTTTTTGTAAATTCATATAAGTTGTTTTCTTTAAGACTGACAGCCTTTTTCCGTGCGGAAAAACACCTGCTTAAAATTATTTCGGCGGCAAAAGTACAACTTTTTTTGAAAATGACCAAAAATAGTGGCTAGTCTTTAGTCGTTAGCCGTCAGAAAGCACCCTTAAGTTGCTCATTATTAACTACTAACCTCTAACAGCATAGACAGCGTAATAGCGAGGGGTAAATAGGCGCAATAATGGGCGGATACCCCATTTGCCGACAGGATGCGTCCATTTTTTTCGCGATATACGATGTGCCAACCAGCCTTTTCTAACAACATATCTAACTGCCAGTCCTCAAATTCGTGGTAATGGCAGTCGCGAGGGTCGTTAGTATTGCGGTAAGCACGGGCAAACCACAAGCGCAATGGCACGGTAACTAATAGCTTATCGGTAGGCAATTGCTGTAGTACCGCTAACGGATTGACTAAATGCTCGAGTATTTCGAGTGCCGTAGCAAAATCGGCAGGGAGCGACTGCAGGCAATCGGCTTGAAAGTCCAAGTCCTCACCTTGTGTGTTGCGCACCGTGTAGCCCTCGGCTTGCATTAGTTCGCTAAAAGGGTTTACTACTCCTACATCTAAGATAGTAGCTCCCTGTGGAGCGTACTTTTTGAGTATGGCAAGGGTACGCTCGTAACGCTTTTTAGGAAGTTTTTTGTACATTCTTTTAAGAGACTTTAGAAAAAATTTGCTCTAATATTTTTGAGGGTTATAAGGTAGGTGGGTTTTACTCCGATAGTGCCCAAACCGCCTGAGGCAAGAGTACTGCCGGTTTCAGAGGGTTATCAGAGGCATAGTACGCATAACGCACCTTTACGTCTTCGCGTATGCTCTTGCGTATCTTCGAGGCTGACTGTATCGCTTTCTGATAGTGTACACCCTCCATCTCTAATCCTACAGCTTTCCACGTAGAGTGTAAGAAAAAAACTTCAGTATATCTTTGTTCTGCAACGAGGTGCCTAATACGGTAATCATAGACCCCTCGAATACTTTTAGTCCGTGTCCTTCAAAATCGGCTTTAGAAAACTCATTGTTGAAAGGATAATTATCGGCTGTGCCCTCGAAAATATGCGATGTAGGTATCATTATATCGCCTTTGTCGCCTTCTAAAATACCTGCTTTGCCCATAATCGATACCGATACCACATCTAAAAAGTGAGTATCTGCGCCCTTGTGGTAAGGTTTCAAAAGCTCGTCTATCGTTTCGTAGGCTTGTTCGCCAAAAGCATAGTCCATTACTAAGAGTACAGGCTTTTCTTCTTCCTTTAGGTGACTTAAATCATAAGGAGTACCTGCAAAGTCTATCTTGGCGGTATCAAACAATTGCACATCTATATTGGTGCCCGAGGCATCGTCTACCGAAATCATACCGTGCGAGTGGGCATAGTTCTTTACTTTCTGTCTTAGCTCTTCGTTCTCGTGCTTGCTGAGCGACTCGAATAGCGCCATTGGGCTGTCGGTCTGTGCCTCTGTCCCTATTGCTTTTTGGGCAAATAGGCTGTTCATTACGCTGTGCATATTGGCACTTATAATATGTATAGGGCGATGCAGCAATCCGCGTTTGAGCAAGAGGTGTTTGAGGTGTTCTGCCCAAATCTCGCCGTGAAGGTGGTGACCAATGCGCTCGCGCAAGACGGTACTAAAGGTGATAGTGCGGCGCTCATCGTTAAGACGTTCGTTGACGGCTATTTTGCCCAACCAATAGATAATATGTATAAACCGATTGGGTTGCGCTACCGTAGAAAGGGCATTATGCGCCTCGAGTACCTCTTCAAAGGTACGCCCCAACAGATTGCCTATGTGTATAAAGCAGGCTTCGCGCTCGGCAAGCGTCAGCTTGGGTTTATTCACCGCTACGGTTACTTTTTCCCAATCGTGAGAAATCTTATTGTCGTCTAACAAAATACGGTCGGCTATCTTATGCGACTCTATGAATAAAAACGTTAGGTGCGTGAGCAAATCGTAGATGTCAGAACGCCCGCGGGTGATTTCGATATTCATCTGCTGGTCGTCTATACGATAGCAGTTGCGGCGGCGCTTGGGCGGAATGATAGGTTTGAAGTGCGATTTGCGATAACCCTCATCGGCTATGAGGTTGATATACAAACATTGCTCGATGCCCTCGGGCAGGCGGTCGAGTACGTAAATAAGTCCGTTGAGTTCGGTTTTGCTTTCGGCTATAGAGCCGTATATTTCGGGGCGCAATACCAATAATGATTCGCGCAATGCCTCGCCCGATACGCCCATAGGCTTGTAGAAACCTCGGGTGAATAGGTGACGCATAGTGACGTACATACGCTCAATAGCGTTAGTTGATTCTTGTGCTCTACTCTTCATATAATTCGTCTATTTTGCTGTATACTAAGTCGGGCTCGAACCCGCGATACAGTAGATAATTAGCTAATTTTGCTTTTGCTTTATAAGGGTTTGTGTCTTTTATCGAGGCAAATTTCTTTTCGGCTACGGCATCGAATACCTCTTGGTATTCATCTTCGTCAATCTCTTCTAAGCCAGCTTCTATAAGATAGTCGCTGAGCCCCATAGCGTAAAGCGAGCGGGTGATGCGGTCGCGCCCCCACTTTTTTTAAGGCGGAACTTACCGCGAGCGTAACTGCGAGCGAAACGCTCTTCGTTAAGGAAATCGTGCTTGATAAGATGCACGATAACCTCGTCGATAGCCAGCGGAATCATACGCATCTCGCGGAGCTTCTCGCGCACTTGCCTATGCGAGCGCTCTTGGTATGCGCAATAGCGCTCTAAACGCCGCTTTGCCTCTTCTACGGTATATGTTTTTACTGATTCGTTCATAATAGCGCACAAAGGTAGTAAATAATTTGGCGATGCGCAAATTTGGTGGTTTGCCTATTAAAAAAAGGTTGCTTGCATTTGCAAACAACCTTAATTTTACTGTTATTTTTGCCAAATCCTTAGCGTATTCTACTTTTTGCACTCCCTTTGAAAGTCAAAGGAAATAATGTTTATAATTTCTAAAACCTAATAGAAAAACCTAATCCTACACTCCTGTACTCTACTATATCAGGAATTTCATTACCTAAAATAGGCACTGCTACATCATAGCTTATATAGGCAATATGAAGAAGCACTGCCACAGCAAAATTATCTTCTTCAGCGATAGGAATAGAAAGTCCTAATTTAGCTTCACCCAATGAAGCTTTTTACCTTTTTACTAAAGGGGTATAAAACCAGAAAGTTGTCCAAATATATCAGTATTATAAGAATCTTTATCCATAAAAAAAGTCTCACAATGCCCCCTACTTTAAGAGCTGTAGCTACTGGATTTCTAAAATGATTAATTCCTGTAAGGGCTCCTACCGAAATAGATTTTGACAAAATATAATTTACCGAAAAAAATCAGTACTATAAATAGGTTTAGTTTTTCAAATTAATATCTTTACCATAGATACCTTTTTTTGTTTATCTAAATCATTTGTAGCATAAGAATAAATTGATTTTGATTCCGGAGAAATATTCAAACTTATATCAGAATGAAAAAAACCATCTTTCATTATAAAAGTCTTGTGCTTGTATTCTTTGAAATAGCAAAAAAATACTACTAACAAAAATTATCTTTCTCATTACAAAGAAAGAGGGAACTGTTAACCGCCCAATTAAAAAAATCTTTTTTTCATTAAACTAGTATTTATAAATTAGGGAGCAAAAGTAGTAAATAATTTGGCGATGCGCAAATTTGGTGGTTTACCTATTAAAAAAAGGTTGCTCGCGTTTGCAAACAATGGGAGTTTTTGTAGTAAGTGCCTTTCATTTATCTTATAACTTCTAATTCTTTTTACCTTTTTGGGCGATATAAATATATAGGGAAAATTCTTACTTTTTTTCTATTTCCCTCTTCATATCTTCCTACTAGTACAGGCTCTCCTTTACAACGAGGACATTTCATTGCTGTAAATAATAATGTCACTACTCTATCTTCACAATAATAAACCAACTCTTCATTATCAATTGAAGTCATATTAAAATTCTGTAGAGTTCCATCAAATGCAGCTGTATAAAATTTTTGCAATATCCTTACTTTCTTTTTTTCTGTCATAAATAAAGCTTGAGCTACTTCTTTTTCTTTATATAAAATACTCTCTTCAAATTTATTTTTCTTCTTTATTGATAATCATATTTCTAAGTTCATTAAACTTGTTTAGAACTTCTTTTTTTAGATTTAAGCTATCAGATAAATCAAATTTTTTTCTCCATCTTGCCATCCTTTTTAATTGATATGGGACATTAGCCTGAAATGTTCCACAATATTCTACATAAGGTTTTCCCATATCTACAAATATATTTTTTTCCTGTTTCTTTTTTCTTTTTTTAGTGGAACTTCGAAATCTATCACAGGTGTAGAAATCTTTTCAATATCTCCATTATCTTTAAAACGAATAGCTTGTATTTTTTTAATTGGACTCTTGCCCCTCCTTCTATCATTTTTTTGTGGAATTCCATTGATGTGTATAGGAAAAAAATTCTAATTTTTCCAAGATTGTAAACCACTCTTTAAAATTGCTGTATTTATGGGGACACTTGCGCTTAAGGCACCATTTCCCAATCCATAATATCTCTCAATAGGGAAGCCATTAATTAGTATTTCAAAAATTACAACCTCCTATAAAATACTCTGCTTGATAACTAATAGCTTGCTCATGATATTTAACTTCTTTATATAAATTTGCTATTTTTTTCCATTTTTTTATTCTTTTCTTTACAATTTAAAAAAATGTTAAAAATAATTATAGTTAATAAATATATTTTTTTCATAAGTTATAATTTAAATTCATACGAAAAATCCTTCGAGGATTAAATATTTTTTTGAGGTGTCTATTTAGCTACATACTAATTGACTTTTGGGAAACGGGAGAACGTTCTACAATTCTTTTTCATTAATTTGTTAAAGATAGTATCTTTATTTTTGTGAACGATTAATTCTAAAACTGTATTCCGCTAAATAGCGGTCTATATTAAACTCTGAAAACCAAGAATATATACCTCGTAATTTGCGACAGCAATATCCATCTTCCCACTTTAAAGAAGCTAGATATTCTTCGCAATCTAAGTCTGTTTTTAAAACGTTCAGTAAACTCTAAGAGGCTTTTGTCCCTTAAATAATTCCATAATACATTAATTTTTCAGAGTGCAAATATATGAAATTATTTTTTACACCTCAATCTTTTTAATTCCTCTTATCCAGCGTACAAAAAAATAAGAAATAATTTCTATAAATACTCATAAATGATAAAGCGACCTTGGGAGTTGGTGGGGACTTTTATTTTCTTTTCGCCTTTGATGAAGTGAAAATTGCGATGTGTTTCCCCATTGTCGATGATGGTGCTGTGCTTTTTGTCTATTTTGATATGGAATTCGTACATATCGGCTTCAAAAAGGCAGGTCTTTGCCATAGGTATTATAGCGTTTGTAAAGAATATAACCTTCTGAACCACTCTGGTAAAAACTCAAGAGCTCTGCCTCGGTGGTCGTATTTGGTTACATATTCGCCATAATATTTTTTTCACCTTTTTAACACATAGATTTTTGCTTGAGGCTAAAGAGATGTTTTTGGTCGGCGTGCAATACGTACTTTGCTTTGATATATCTCACTTGCTGTAAGGAGTCTAAGGCTTGTGGTGAGAGTTGAGCAAAAGGTATTAACAATACAAGCAAGAGTAAAGATAAATGTTAGTTTCATATTTTTTTACATTTCTATCAAATAAAAAAACTAATTGATTATCAGTGATTTAATTTTTTTAAAAGGGCTTTTTCTATCAAATGACTATCAAATAAAAAAACTTATGCCCAAAAAGGAAGGTAATATTTAAATTTTTCTTGATTTATTTTTCAGGGTCATCTTCCTTAATAACATTTTTCATCTAAGGCGTCTCTGATAATACGAGAGGCAGTAGCCGCATTTTTTTATCTTCTATTTCAAAACGTTCTCTCAAACTTTGGTTAGACATTTTTTTCATTAGAAACGTATTTTTAGGCAAGCGTGTTGATAACAAGCTTGAATTTTTTTCCTTTTTATCTAAATCATTGAGAGCTTTGTAGCTATATATTACAACTTTTGTTCTATTCTCTACAATTGTAACACTAATGGGAGGGAGTTGATAAAGTTCGTTATAGAAAATAACTTTGTCTAATCCACTGCCTTTTTTCCTCACAAAATCCCATTCTTCGCATCAGGTCAGCTAATTTTTTTCATTTCTTGATAAATACGCATCAATAAAGCGTTCAGGGGTAACTAAAGGAATACCAGGGTTTGAAATTTCTATCCTATCTTTAAAAAAATTTCTACTATTGGGAAACCTTTTTCAGAAAAAAATCTTGATGTATAATGGCATTAGTTACGAGCTCTCTGATAGCTATTTCAGGATACATTCGCTTATCTTCTCGCAATATTTTTACCAATTTCTTCATTGGCTGGCAATTGACTATTTATCCATTCAATCAATGTTTTTTTAGTTCGACAGCATATCCTTGAGTTTCTATATGTTCTCGTTGAGTTTCTATTTTTATTTTTTTACCTTTATAAACAATAATTCGCAAGGCTTTTTCTCTAAACCGTCAAAGTCTTTTTAACTGTTTTTGCCAGCAAAATAGCACCTAATTTTGTAATAGCATATTGTTTGTTTTTTTGATTATAAAACCTTCTTCAAGAAATTTTTCTATTACTCCTTGTTGGTTGGTGGGGTATGGAATTTTTCATCAAATCAAAATAGGTTTGTGTACTTAAGTATTGAATGATTTCAGAAGCCAAAAGGTTATCTTTCGCTATTTCCTTTTCAAAAGGGATTTCTTTATTATTCCATATTTTAGCTTGTTTTTGAGAAAAATCATTTAGTCTCCGAGTAATACTTCCTACACGGATATATGACTGATGTAAAAACTCAATAGGTTGATTTTTAGCAGCAGGAATTATAAAAATAGAGATATGTATCCCCTGCTGATAGTCAAATTCATAAATGGAAAAATCGATTCTTGGACTGAGACGAGTAAGTAGCCAATGTTCTAAATTTTCATTTCCTTTTTTTGTACGTTTTTGCTTTAAAAAGAAGTGCCTTTTATAGTATGAGTTTGGTCTTCTACTCCAAAAAAACTAAATATCCATAAGGCTGATTATGGATACAAGCCCCATTGGACAAGGCTGAAATACGCTCGCCTATTTCTTCCACAGAATGGAAATTGAGTTTAAATTCTAACCACTCACTTTCGTGTGGCTGTTGTACCAATTGATTTACTAATTCTATTAAGTGTTCTTTTTTTCCATTTTTTTATATTTCTATCAAATAACCATCAAATAAAAACTAATTGATTATCAGTGATTTAATTTTTTTAAAAAGGGCTTTTTCTATCAAATGACCATCAAATAAAAAAATTGAGGTGTCTATTTAGCTACATACTAATTGACTTTTGGGAAACGGGAGAACGTTCTACAATTCTTTTTCATTAATTTGTTAAAGATAGTCTCTTTGTTCTGTGAGCGATTGATTCTAAAACTATACTCAGCTAAATATCGGTCTATATTAAACTCTGACACCCAAGAATATATACCTCGTATCCAAGACTTTACTTGATGTATTTCCTTCCTCTTTTTCCCTCCTATGGTAAATTCATCAACCTGCACTCTATCATTCATTTTGTCCAATTCACTGGATTTCATAGCTTCACGGACTTTTTGCATAAAATAATGTGCAGTCTGACGACTAATTTCATAACTTTGCGACAGCAATATCCATCTTCCCACTTTAAAGAAGCTAAGTATTCTTCGCAATCTAAGTCTGTTTTAAAGCGTTCAGTAAACTCTAAGAGGCTTTGTCCCTTAAATAATTCCATAATACATTAATTTTTCAGAGTGCAAATACATGAAATTATTTTTGACACCTCAAAAATATAAATATTGTATTTTTTTCATTTTGTAATTCTTTATTAGTTGTAATTACATCTCCTACCAATGGATTCCTTTTTTTCAATTATTAGAGGTTCTTTTTTTCATTTTTTTAAACCGTATATAAAGTGTTAAAGTATCAGGTTCTTTTTCTTAACTTCTCAATAAACTCAGGATTTTCTTTGCGAAATTTACTATAGGGGGCTAATACAATAGTATCTTTATCACTCTTTATTTCTTCAGCTGAAGCTGTTGGGTGGTATTTTTTTATAAATGCCTCCGCTTCTTCTTTTTGTAAGATCTAATTTTTTTCGTCAATCAAGTATATTGAGCTTGGAAAAATAAGGATAGCCCCAGTTATTCTCTTCATAAAAAAAATAGGGATATTGGTATCTCCATTGAATATACGATAATTTTCATAATCCCCTGTTGGCTTACCATCTCTTGTATAATAAAAGGGAAGCTGTTTTTCTTACATCCTTATAATTGATATCTAATTTAAATTCTATAGGGATGATAATACCCAAAGAAGTTACTACAGCTCCTTTTTTCACCATCGTAGTACTCTCTTAAGGTAATCCCTACATTTCTTTCTGAGGTAATCTCTTCTATATAAGAGGTGTTTTTTTGCAACTTATGATTACTAATAGCGCAATTAATATAAATATTGTATTTCTCATTTTTGTAATTCTTTATTAGTTGTAATTACATCTCCTTACCAATGGATTCCTTTGTCAATTATTTTTGGTTCTTTTTCATTTTTTAAAGATAACCAAAGTGTTAAAGTGTCAGGTTCTTTTCTTAACTTCTCAATAAACTCAGGATTTTCTTTGCGAAATTTACTATAAGGAGCTAATACAATAGTATCTTTATCACTTTTTTTATTTCTTCGGCAGAAGCTGTTGGGTGGTATTTTTTTATAAATGCCTCCGCTTCTTCTTTTTGTAAGATCTAATTTTTTTCGTCAATTAAGTATATTGAACTTGGAAAATAAGGATAGCCCCAGTTATTTTCTTCGTAAAAAATAGGTGTATTGGTATCTCCATTGAATATACGATAATTTTCATAATCCCCTGTAGGCTTATCATCTCTTATATAACGAAAGGAAGTGATTTTTGTGTATATTTTTTTATAATTGATATCTAATTTAAATTCTATAGGGATGATAATACCCAAAGAAGTTACTACAGCTCCTTTTTTTCACCATCGTAGTACTCTCTTAAGGTAATCCCTACATTTCTTTTCTGAGGTAATCTCTTCTATATAAGAGGTGTTTTTGCAACTTATGATTACTAATAGTGCAATTAATATAAATATTTTATTTCTCATTTTGTGATTTTTTTATTAGTTAGTCCCCTTTTACAAATACACTATCAATTAAGTAATATTCATCATTTAAATATTCATCTTTTTTTCGATAGTAAAACACTATATAATTCAACTTGCTAGTTGAAAAGTTAAAAAAATAAAAAAAGCAAAAGCAAAAGATTTGTATATTTGTAATTGCAAAAACAACTCCAATGCTTTGCAAAAGACAAAAATTACATCAATTTTTTTGTATTATCGATGATATTTTTAAAAAGAAATTAATCATTCTGAAGATATTCCCTCGCTGGCGCAAGCTTGCAGCTTGTCCCCAATTCAAAATTCAGGATTCACAATTCTCTCCCTGTCCCACCTCGTCTCACTTGTCCCACTCGTCTCACTTGTCCCACTCGTCTCACTTGTCCCACTTGTCCCACCTGTCCCACTCGTCCCACCTGTCCCACCCGTCCCACCTGTCCCACTCGTCTCACTTGTCCCACTCGTCTCACTTGTCCCACTTGTCCCACCTGTCCCACTCGTCCCACCTGTCCCACCCGTCCCACCTGTCCCACTCGTCTCACCAGTCCCAGCCCTCTCAATCCTCCCAGCCTTCTCAACCCTCTCACCAGTCCTACAATTCATAATTCCCCTCGCACTATTTAGAGCGCATTATAGGCTTTAAAAAAACTCTTTTCTCTATGGTATATAAAGGAAAATAGTAGGGTAGTTCTTTTGTATTGTGTTGATTTTTTTAGTGTAGAAGCAGTTTAAACTTTTTCAAATAAAAGTCCCCGAAAATTAGTAAATTTGTGTGTTGCAAAAAAAGAACACCAAAATTCAGCAACTTTGTGCAAAGATACATTAAATAATTGGATTATTACCTTTTTTTAAGTGTAAAAAAAGAAGATTTAGCTTTAATAATGGAGAGCAACCAGATGTTTATTTTTCTTGATATAACTTGGATTGGAATGCTCTTATTAGGGTTTATCTTCAAGTTCCTCAAAAAAAGTTTAAACAGGTTTTTTTCAAAATGAAAATTAATTCTTTGTGTATTATAAAGTCTTAACAGAACAAGATAGTGTCTAAAGTCTATAAATGTCTGGTAATTTTTTTGTTTCCTTGAGTTTCTTTTCTTAGTTCACATCTCTCAGGATTTGTACCAATAATGATATTCTCAGCATTGGCAAAATCATTTTTACCAGCAGCTGAGATGATAGTATCACCCTCTGTATACATCTTATAATCACCTCCTGTGATTTTAGTATATACTCCTCCTACAATTCTTGTTCTACTCATAGCTATGACATTCTTGTGTTTTCACCACCGTTTATACGAACTTTTTGCTGCGAGTGGTTTTCTATAGTAGCTTCAGATTTTACAACCATACCCCCTGTGCTATTTTCTGTTCTTGCATTCTTTGTCTCACTGTGCAAATCCCCCTCAATCACCTCAGTTAAAGCACCATTTACATACACAAACATATCTCCACCAATATCACTTCTCTTAGCCTTTCCAGCTGTTTCAGTAATATTTACATTAGCATCAAAATCAATACTATCACTTGCCTTTAAATTGATGTTCTTAGCTGTGATATCAATTGTTTCAGGCGCAGAAATCTCTATATTCTTACAACTTAATCACATTGCCATTCTTGTCGGTAAGTAGGATGCTCTCATCTTCGGTAAAGATGAGTTTATGTCCACTTTTGGTATGAATTGCCTTTACACGATTATCAGTGTTGTGATATCCACTCTTTGCCTCCCCATTATAATGAGCCCCCAGTACAAAAAGGACGCTCAGCATTACCTCCCTCAAAAATCTATCATTACCTCTTCACCTATTTCAGGGATAAGGAAGAATCTTATTTAAAGTGTCTTTTATTCTATCATTTAAATAAAGTAATTCCAATTTATAAGTGGTATCCTTATCTCTTTCTATCCATATACCCTCTTTTTTTGTTATTTATATAGATGCCTTCTGTGTAAATATTGAAAAAGGGAATATCTTCTTTCCATAATTTTTTTCTTTTTGGTTATTTACATACATTCCTTTTTTTAAAAATATAGCCTTCAATATCCCATTCTTCCCAATATCCTTCTTTTTTTACCACTTATATATGACCCTCTTCCTAATGGTTCTATCCAATAGCCTTCCTTTTTTTCTTCTAAACTTACATAGCCTTTACCATAGAATTTAATAAATTTATTATACTTTGTAGTGAAAAATAAAGTTATAAGGATACATTATTTTTTTGTCTATAATCTATAAATTGATAATATCCATTAATTTTTATCATTTACAAAATTAATATACAAAATGGTATCATTATTTTTGTGTGATAATTTTTAAAAGGACCATTAAATTTTTCCTTTCTTTAAAGAAAAAAAGAGAATCCAAATTTTTGGATAAGAAAAAAATACCTGTTTCCTTCTTTTTTTAATTTTATTGTCTACATTTTCTTGTATTTTTTTAATACATTTAAAAGTTTATCATAAATTATTTTTTTCTCCACAAGACAATAATGTTACACATACAAAAAAAATAAATAAAAAAATTTACATCTATATATGTTTGAATTCATTATATAATTTTTTTATTGAGGTTTCTATTTAGCTACATACTAATTGACTTTTGGGAAACGGGAGAACGTTCTACAATTCTTTTTCATTAATTTGTTAAAGATAGTATCTTTATTTTTGTGAACGATTAATTCTAAAACTGTATTCCGCTAAATATCGGTCTATATTAAACTCTGACACCCAAGAATATATACCTCTTATCCAAGATTTTACTTGGTGTATTTCCTTCCTCTTTTTCCCTCCTATGGTAAATTCATCAACCTGCACTCTATCATTCATTTTTGTGTGACTCACTGGATTTCATAGCTTCACGGACTTTTTTTGCATAAAATAATGTGCAGTCTGACGACTAATTTCATAACGACGAGCAACTTGTGAGGCTGATAACCCTTTTAGTTGTAGTTGTCATTTCAAAAACATATAAAAAAATGCTTTACGTAACCCAAATTTTTAGTCTATGAAATAGTGTTCCAGCAGTAGGACTTTCCGTATCTCCACAGATATTACAAGTACGTGAAAAAAATCTTTTGTGAACTTGGTATTTTTTTATGACCACATTTGCGACAGCAATATCCGTCTTTCCATTTTTAAAGAAGCTAGATATTCTTCGCAATCTAAGTCTATTTTTAAAGCGTTCAGTAAACTCTAAGAGGCTTTTGTCCCTTAAATAATTCCATAATACATTAATTTTTCAGAGTGCAAATATATGAAATTATTTTTGACACCTCAAAATATAAATATTGTATTTCTCATTTTTGTAATTCTTTATTAGTTGTAATTACATCTCCTTACCAATGGATTCCTTTTTCTAATTATTTGAGGTTCTTTTTCATTTTTTTAAAGATAATCTAAGCGTTAAAGTGTCAGGTTCTTTTTCTTAACTTCTCAATAAACTCAGGATTTTCTTTGCGGAATTTACTATAAGGAGCTAATACAATGGTATCTTTATCACTTTTTTTATTTCTTCAGCTGAAGCGGTTGGGCGGTATTTTTTTATAAATGCCTCCGCTTCGTCTTTTTGTAAGATTAAGCTCATCATCAACTAAATATATTGAGTTTGGGAAATAAGGATAGCCCCAGTTTTTTTCTTCGTAAAAAAATAGGGATATTGGTATCGCCATTGAATATACGATAATTATTCCCATTGCCTCCAGCACTTTTTATCATTCCTTATATAACGAAAGGAAGTGGTTTTTGCGTATATTTTTTTATAATTGATATCTAATTTAAACTCTATAGGAATAACAATGCCATAAGTAGTTACGACAGTGTCTTTTTCATCATCGTAATACTTCCTTAAGGTAATCCCTACGTTTCTTTCTGAGGTAATCTCTTCTATATAAGAGGTGTTTTTTTACAACTTATAATTGTTAACAATGCAATTAATATAAATATTGTATTTTTTTCATTTTGTAATTCTTTATTAGTTAGTCCCCTTTTACAAATACACTATCAATTAAGTAATATTCATCATTTAAATATTCATCTTTTTTTCGATAGTAAAACACTATATAATTCAACTTGCTAGTTGAAAAGTTAAAAAGCAAAAGCAAAAGATTTGTATATTTGTAATTGCAAAAAAAATAAAAACAACTCCAATGCTTTGCAAAAGACAAAATTACATCAATTTTTTTGTATTATCGATGATATTTTTAAAAAGAAATTAATCATTCTGAAGATATTCCCCGCTGACGCAAGCTTGCAGCTTGTCCCCAATTCAAAATTCATAATTCAAAAATTCTCTCCCTGTCCCACTCTGTCTCACCTGTCCCACTCGTCTCACCTGTCCCACCTGTCCCACCTGTCCAGCCCTCTCAATCCTCCCAGCCCTCTCAATCCTCCCAGCCCTCTCAATCCTCCCAGCCCTCTCATATTAAAAAAATTCTTCCCCTATTTACCCTATACAAACAATATACGAACAATACAGGAAGACCGAAGGATAGTCGAACAATTACCGAAGATTAAATATCTAATATCCCTCCCAAAAACTAGAAAAAAACATTCTGCTTTTTAGCTACGTTTCTCTCCCGCCACACTTGTGTTTTCTGTGCTATCCGTGCAAGGCTTAAGCAACCAGCTTGCAGCCTAACTTTCTTCAAGATTTCTATACAAACTGCAAGAGTTATATGTTAAAAATTTGTTAATGTTTAAAAAGGCGGAATAGTCTTTTATGCGATTTGTATTATATTTGCACTCTATTAAAAAAACATATTAAAATAACTAAACTATGATGAATTTTTCTAAAGAATCTTCAGAATATGATGGGAGGATCTGCTGAAGATATGCAAAAAGCAAATGGAGCAAATGCAACAACAAATAGATGCTGCTATGGGTGGCAACGAAAAAAAGAGGTTGGCAACCTGATGAAGGTGTGTACTATGCTAAAGGCGAGTACGACAATGCCGTAGAATACAACAATGAAATTGTGTGTATTACCAATGGTTGTTTAGATGAAATGGATGAAATGAATGATGCTATGGATAATAATGACTTCAATCGTGCTGAAGAAGTGCGTTTGCAGTGGATTGAAGATATTGTAGCTTTTCAAAGAAGAAGTGCACAAACTCGGTGCTTACAAAGGTGATACTTTATTACTTGATGCAGCCATCAAATTCTTCGATAATTACGATGCTTTTGATGAAAGATGGTTACAAAAACTCTTATCCAAATGCGTCTAAAAGGTTTAAGAGGTACTCCTGAAGAGCAAGCTCAACTTAAGAAAAAAACAATGCTTTCATACAAAAAAATTTACTGATAAATTCAACGAGGTAAGCGATGTGTTTATAGAGCGCTATGAAGACGAAGACTACGATGACGACGACGAATAAAAAAAAGTGCACGTCCCTCTAATAATTGCATTTTTAAAATTAAATTTTGCTTTTTCAAAAAAAGTCCCTACATTTGCGCGGTAATTAGGTTTGGGTTTTAACATAGCAAACCCTAACAACTAACACCTAAACACTAAAAATATGTTACAAAAAGGTAAAAGTATCCCAAGTAATTGGACCGGTAGTAGATGTGCAATTTGCCTCTGATAAAGAGTTGCCTCGCATCTATGACTCATTGGAAATTGTAAGGCCTGACGGCACTAAACTTATCTTAGAAGTGCAATCGCACATAGGCGAAGACGTGGTAAGAGCTATCTCGATGGACTCTACCGAAGGGCTTAGTCGCGATACTGAAGTAATCGCTACGGGTAGCCCTATAAAAATGCCCGTAGGGCACGATATATATGGTAGGCTCTTCAACGTAATCGGCGATGGGGTTGACGGACTTGGCAACCTGCCTAAAGAAGGCGATAACGGTCTGCCTATTCACCGTCCGGCTCCTAAATTTGAAGACTTATCGACTACTACCGAAGTGCTCTTCACCGGTATTAAAGTAATCGACCTTATCGAACCTTACGCCAAAGGGGGTAAAATCGGTTTGTTCGGTGGTGCTGGTGTGGGTAAAACGGTACTTATACAAGAGCTTATCAACAACATCGCTAAAGGGCACGGCGGTCTTTCGGTATTCGCTGGGGTAGGAGAACGCACCCGCGAAGGGAATGACCTACTGCGCGAGATGCTTGAATCAGGCATCATTAAGTACGGCGATGCCTTTATGGAATCAATGGAAAAAGGCGGTTGGGACTTGAGCAAAGTAGACAAAAATGCGCTGAAAGAATCGAAAGCTACCTTTGTGTTCGGACAGATGAACGAGCCACCAGGGGCGCGTGCGCGTGTGGCACTTTCGGGTCTTACTGTAGCTGAGTACTTCCGCGATGGGGCTGGTGATGGTCAAGGTAAAGACGTACTTTTCTTCGTTGATAACATCTTCCGTTTCACCCAAGCGGGTTCGGAGGTATCCGCGCTGTTAGGGACGTATGCCTTCAGCGGTGGGTTACCAACCCTACGTTAGCTACCGAGATGGGGGCTATGCAAGAGCGTATTACCTCTACTAAACACGGTTCTATCACCTCAGTACAAGCGGTATACGTGCCTGCGGACGACCTTACCGACCCTGCGCCTGCTACTACCTTTGCGCACCTCGATGCTACAACGGTATTGTCGCGTAAAATTGCAGAGTTAGGTATCTATCCTGCGGTAGACCCTCTTGACTCAACCTCGCGTATCCTTACTCCTGAGATTTTTAGGGTAAAGAGCACTACGAGTGCGCTCAACGCGTGAAACAGCTATTGCAACGCTACAAAGAGCTACAAGATATTATCGCTATCCTCGGTATGGAAGAGTTATCGGAGGACGACAAAGTAGCGGTGGCTCGTGCGCGCCGTGTACAGCGTTTCTTATCGCAACCTTTCCACGTAGCAGAACAGTTTACCGGATTGCCAGGGGCTTATGTAGATATCAAAGATACTATCAGAGGCTTTAATATGATATTAGACGGCGAATTAGACCATCTGCCAGAAGCGGCTTTTCAACCTCAAAGGTACTATCGAAGAGGTGATTGAAGCTGGTGAAAAGATGCTAGCAGAAGCGAGCTAATTTGGCAATTTGCCGATTTGACAATTTGCTGATTTGTCGATTATTAACATCCCCCTGCCCCCCTTCAAAGGGGAGATGGGACGGTCAATATACACGAAAAACTTTTTTGACAGACTCTTATAATAACAATAATAATGGAAGTGCTGGAAGAAGTAGAGGTAGGCTTAGAAGAGGATTTGTTATACTCTGATGAGTATGCCGATGAGATAAATAGAAGAATAGCTGAGATAAAGGTAGCTCCTGAAATAGGAATATCTTTTGAGGAAGTTTGTGCTGAAATAAGACAGACTTATGGCTTTTTAGTTATAATACTCAAATGCTATTAAGCCGAATATCAGATATAAGAAATAATTAACAAATTGGCAAAAATCAACCTATTAAAAAAATTGATTTTTATGACAGTAGAAATTTTAACGCCAGAAGCATTGCTTTTTTTAAAGGAGAGGTAACAGGGGTGACAGTGCCAGGGGCAAAAGCGCCTTTTCAGCTGTTAGACCACCACGCTCCTATTATCTCTATACTTACTTCGGGCGAAATAAAACTATACGAAGGTAAAAAGAACTGAAGTCTATCGCTATTACTGGCGGTACTATAGAGTTTAATAACAACAAGGCCGTAATACTTGTAGAGTAAGGATTTGTAGTTAGTATCTAAAACCATTAGTCGTCAGAGGACAGCTGAAGCTGATACCTCTGGCGACTAATGGTTATTTTTTTGAGAATGATATTTGCTAATTTGGTAATAATTCTTACCTTTGCGAGAAAAATTGAAGAGGCAATTTGCCTTATGACCTGACACCCTAAGATAAATACATAAATAGAATGAAAAAAATTATTTGAAAATGAGTAGTGCCTGCTTACTAATGGCACTCTGGCCGTGTGCGTGGGCACAGCATACTCCTTTTAGGGGGTTTTGCCTACGGCGACAAAGAAGCTCCTACTGGTAAAGAATGGGAATCAGTAGAGGAACTCGCTCTAAACAAGGAGTATCCACGCGCTTATTTCTTCTCATTCGACAATGAAGCGCAGGCTGCCCAAGTACGCCCCGAAAAAAATCGCCTTATTGGCTGTCGCTTAACGGTCAATGGCGTTTCCACTGGTGCAAGACTCCTGATGAGCGGCCAAAAGACTTCTACAAAACCAACTACGACGCCTCTGGCTGGGATATGACCCCCGTACCCTCGAATTGGAACGTACAAGGGATACAAAAAGACGGTAAACTGAAATACGGTTTGCCTATCTACGTAAACCAACCTGTGATTTTCTATCACGAACGCAAAGTAGACGACTGGCGACAAGGGGTAATGCGTACCCCTCCGCAAACGTGGACTACCTATGAGTACCGCAATGAGGTAGGCTCGTATATCCGCTACTTCGAAGTGCCTCGCGAGTGGAAAGGTAGAGAGGTGTATATCGATTTTGACGGAGTGGATTCTTTCTTCTACCTCTGGATAAACGGTAAATACGTGGGCTTCTCGAAAAACTCGCGCAATGCGGCTTCTTTCAACATAAGCAAATACCTAAAAAAAGGTCAGAATAAATTAGCTGTAGAGGTATATCGCAACTCTGACGGTTCTTTCTTAGAGTCGCAAGATATGTTCCGCCTGCCAGGTATCTTCAGAACGGTAGCGCTGCGCTCTACCCCAAAAGTACAAATACGCAACCTAAATGTACTGACCGATACTGACAACCTAAGCGATTGGCAGCTAAAAGTAACTGCCGAGGTGCGCAACCTCAGCAAAAAAGAGGCTAAAGACTATCGCCTACAATACGTCGTATACAAAAACACACTTTACAAAGACGATGCTCAGAAAGTAGATGCCCTGCAAGCCACTACCGAAGTGCAGGCGGTAGCTCCTAATGCTATAGAAAAAGTAAGTGCGGCTATCGAGGTAAAGCAGCCCGACATGTGGTCGGCTGAAGCCCCTAACCGCTATGTACTTGTAGCCCAATTGGTAGATAAAAAAGGCAAAGTGATAGAAGCTGCCTCTACCTATTTCGGTTTTAGAAAAGTAGAAATAAAAAGAAACCAAAGCCGAAGACGACAGCTTTGGCAATGCAGGTAGATACTTCTATGTAAACGGCAAACCTATCAAACTAAAAGGGGTAAACCGCCACGAAACACACCCTGACCAAGGACACGTAGTAACCCACGCACAAATGGAAGAGGAAGTAATGCTGATGAAGCGCGCTAATATCAACCACGTGCGTTGCTCTCACTATCCTCCTGACCCTTACTGGTTCTACCTTAGCGACAAATACGGCATCTATTTAGAAGATGAAGCTAATATAGAATCGCACGAGTATTACTACGGAAAAGAATCGCTTTCGCACCCTAAAGAATGGGAAAAAGCGCATACCGCACGGGTGGTAGAGATGGTAGAAGCCGCCTACAACTCGCCTTCTATCGTAATATGGTCGTTAGGTAATGAGGCAGGACCTGGTCAGAACTTCGTAACAGCCTACAATCACCTAAAAACCTTAGACACCAGTCGCCCAGTGCAATACGAGCGCAATAACGACATCGTAGATATGGGTTCTAACCAATACCCCTCAGTGGCGTGGGTAAAAGGCGCTGCTACAGGTAAATACGACATTAAATATCCGTTCCACATCTCAGAATATGCGCACTCTATGGGTAATGCCGTAGGTAACCTTGCTGACTATTGGGAGGCAATAGAAAGCAGCAACTACATCTGCGGAGGAGCTATCTGGGATTGGGTAGACCAAGCGCTAACTAACTATACCCCAGACGGCAAGCCTTATGCTGCCTATGGAGGAGATTTTGGGGACTTCCCTAACGATGGACAATTCGTAATGAATGGTATTATCTTTGCCGACCGCACTGCAAAACCTCAGTACTACGAAGTGCAAAAGGTATATCAGAATATAAAAGTGAAGAAACTATCATTTGACACCTTCCAAATTACCAACAAGAGCTATTTTTGAGCCTATGGAAGGTTACGAAGGGGTATGGAAACTCTACCGCAATGGGGAGTTAGTAGAAGAACGCTCTTTTGATGTATCGCCACTGAAACCACAGAAGAAAGGTGTTGTTACTATTGCCCCTAAACGTATGGACAGCAAAAGCGAATACATAGTGGTAATAGAGTTTAGACAAGCGGCTGATAAACCTTGGGCTAAACAAGGATTTGTACAAGCACGCGAACAGTTCATAATACAAGAAGCAGGACAAAAACCAGCTATCGCGACTGTAGCCGAAGGCAGTGCATTAGAGTTATCGCCTGACCAAAAAAATGATAGTAGGCAAAGACTTCAGTGTGATGTTTGACTTTGACAAAGGTACTATTGAAACCCTTAGATATGGCAATAACACCATCATAGAAAACAGCGGTTTGGCACTTAACGCTTTCCGCGCCTTTACTAACAACGACCGCTGGGCATACCAACAATGGTTTGCCAAAGGGCTACACAACCTACAGCATAAAGCCTTGGCTAAGAGCGTAAAAGCCAATGCTGATGGCAGCTACAGCTACAGCTTCACGGTACAATCGCAAGCACCTAATGGAGCAAAGATAGAAGGCGGCACTGCCAGCGGACGCAACAAGATAGTAGAACTTACTGACCGCCCTTTTACTGATGCTGATTTCCGCTTCGTTACTAACCAAGTGTTTACCGTATATCCTGACGGGTCTATAGAAGTGCAAGCGAGCATCGCCAGCAATGATGATTTTGTAAATCTTCCGCAGTTAGGCTACCTTGTGACAATGCCTAAATCTTACTTCCGTTTTACTTACTACGGCAGAGGCAAACAAGACAACTATTCTGACCGCAAATCAGGTGCCTTTTTTTGGGCATCTACGAAAGCGATGTACTGAAAGAAGTAGGTAACTTCCCTAAACCACAAGATGTGGGTCACCACCAAGATAGCCGTTGGGCAGCCCCTAACCAATATGCGTGGTGCTGGCGCGATATTCGTAGGCACACAGCCAATGGACGTAGCGGCACTGCCTTACACTGCCCAAGAAATGACCCTCGCGGGACATCCTTTTGAGTTGCCAAATCCTTCGGCTAGCTATCTACAGCTAAACATTGCTACTACAGGAGTAGGTGGTAATAGCTGTGGTCCTACCCCTCTACAAAGAGACCGCGTAATGGCTACTCAACACCGCTTTGGTTTTATCATTCGTCCGGCACAGGCAAAACTAGCTGAGGCTGCGAATGTAAGCGCTAGCACTGAAGCTCCTGCTTTTGTATCAGGGCTTATCAACCGCAGTACTATACCGATGAAGGTTATCTTTGCCAGCAGTGAAGAAGTAGGGGCAGGTAATGCTACTCACTTAGTAGATGGCAACCCCTAATACGATATGGCACTCTGCTTACTCGGTAACCGTAGCTAAGCACCCTCATTGGGTAGATTTCGACCTTAGCAAAGAAGTATCTTTCAAAGGTATTAGCTACCTACCTCGCACTGACGAAGCAGGCAATGGTGATGTGAAAGACTTCAGCATATCAGTAAGCGATGACGCTAAAACGTGGAAAGAGGTGCATAAAGGCAGTTTCTCTCAGAACAGGGGGACACCTCAGCAAGTACTCTTCAAAAAGCCCTGTAAAGGCGCGCTACGTGCGTTTTACCGCCCTTAGTGAGCAGTACGGACAAGACTTTGCCAGTGGTGCTGAGTTTGGATTGATAGCAGAATAGAGATTAGTCGCTAGTAGTTAGTCGTTAGCCGTTAGAAATGAGTCGTTAAATAAGCGACACCATTCTAACGGCTAACGACTAATTTTTAGCGACTAATTTGCTAATTTAGCAATTAATTGTTACTTTTGCCTCAACTTATAATAAAAAAATACAAATGGAAAAAAATCTTTAACAGTTTATTATTTAAAGTATTCTGCGGTATCGGATTGGGTATATTATTAGGCAACTATGCGCCTGACTGGCTATATCGCATTCTGATTACTTTTAAATCATTATTTGCAAACTTCCTCAACTTCTCTATTCCGCTGATTATGATAGGGCTTATTATGCCCTCTATTGGCGATTTGGAGAAGAATGCTGGTAAACTACTCGCCATCACAGTAGTGATTGCCTATGGGTTTACCCTCTTTTCGGGTTTTTCTACTTATTTCATAGGAGATGCTCTCTTCAGTTCTCTATTAGAAAACGAACAAATAGGCACTTTGGAAGACCACAGCCGGTCACTCCCCCCCTATTTTACAATCGATATGCCGCCTATCTTTGACGTGATGACGGCACTCTTACTCTCTTTTATTGTAGGAATTGGACTCTCAGTACGCGAAGCACCCATACTTACTAATGTAGTTAAAGAATTTGGCGATATAGTGAAGTGGCTTATTACTAAAGCTATCATACCCGTACTGCCCTACTATATTATGGCGATTTTTGCTGAAATAACCTTCAGCGGACAAGTAGCTTCAGTAATGGTAGTGTTCTTTAAACTCATTATTATCCTTTTTATTATGCACATAGTGCTGCTGCTATTGCAATATATTTTTGCAGGGCTTATTTCTGGTAAAAATCCGATTAAATTATTAGGCACTATGCTACCTGCTTACGCTACAGCATTGGGTACGCAATCATCAGCAGCTACTATACCGGTAACTTTGCGCCAGTCGCTTAAATTAGGCATCTCGCAACGCATTGCTGGCTTTGTTATTCCGCTCTGCGCTACTATTCACCTATCGGGTAGCACAATGAAGATAACCGCTTGTGCCCTTGCGCTAATGACGCTGCAAGGCACTCCGTACGATTTTAGTATGTTTGCGGGCTTTATAATGATGCTCGGTATTATTATGGTAGCGGCACCTGGGGTACCTGGGGGTGCGATTATGGCGGCATTGGGGGTACTACACTCTATGTTAGGCTTCGACGAGAACCAACAGGCGCTAATGGTAGCCCTCTATATAGCTATGGATAGCTTTGGTACTGCTTGCAACGTAACAGGTGACGGGGCTGTAGCTCTGATAGTAGATAAGATTGCTAAAAGACCGCAAACAGCTGACGAAGATTAGCCCTTGCGGCGCAACCGTTTGTTAAAGCGATTGACATTCATTTCTGACGGTATTTCCTCCCTTCAAATACCGCTTTATATAATACTTGGGCACACAGAGGCGCATTGAGCACGCCGCGTGTGCCCAAGCCATTTAATACCCATAAGTGCGGATAAAGCGGGTGTGCGCCCACCAAAGGACGTCTATCGCCTACTGTAGGGCGTATAGCCGCTTGGTGCGATATGATTTCATAAGGAGAATTTGTCATTTTATGCAGTTTTTCGAGCAGTTCGGCACGTCCTGACTCGGTAATAGTATCGGTAAGGTCTTCGGGGTCGTAAGTGGCTCCTACGCGGTAAATATCGCCTCCCATACTGATGATAGCCCCGTCGCTTTTGAAGATAGCCTGTAGCTGTAGGTCAGGAGCTTTGATAGTAAGGCTCTCGCCCTTGCAGGGGCGCATTGGCAAAGAGTTAAAATACGGATTTTTGCTAATGCCACAGCCCTCGCAGAAGACAATATGCTGAGCTGTTACCCCCTGATAAGCCACGAAGTCGGGCTGAATATCGAGGGCTGAGTAGTCGAAAGAATGAAAGTGGTATACCCCCGCCTCTTGCCAAGAGCGCAGACTAAGCTGTATATAACGCTCAATATCTAAACGCCCCGTATGTAGCACCTCGCCCAATAGGTAAGGAGCAGGCAATGCCTCAGAGGGGGTAGTGCGTAAGGTCGTGCTCAGGTAGTGTTGGAGTATGGGCGTATCGGAAGCTGCAAACCAATTGTTTTGTTCTTCTACAGAAGCAAACTTGCGCAGTACCGGCAAACTAATACGTAAAGGTTGCCCCATTGTAGCCTCTATATTGTCATAAAAACGATTGGCGCACGCCATAATCTCTTCTGCTTTCCAAATAGGGGTAAAACGCTTTAACACTACCGGATTATAGACCCCTCCAGCTATTAAGCTCGCTACTTGAGAGCGGTCAGATAGTAGGCAGAAGCTTTTGCCGTGCTGCTCAAGTAAATGAGCAAAGCTAACGCCTGCCAATCCTGCCCCTACAATTATAAAGTCAAACATCTTCTTCTTTCTTTTTGAGTGCAAAGGTAGTAATTTAATTGTGAATGATTAATTTAGTAATAAAAACTGCCTGAGAGCTAAAAACCTCTCAGGCAGTTTTTTTATTAATTGTTTAAGACTATTTGTTTCTAACTTTTTGCTCCCATTTCCAAGCGGAAAGCATTGCATCGTCTAAGGTCGATTTAGCTTCCCAACCTAACACGTGGTTTGCTCTATCAGTATTAGCATAAGCAGCTGTTACATCACCAGCGCGGCGGGCTACTATCTGATAGTTTAGCTTTTTGCCCGATACGCGCTCAAAGCTTTGTATTACCTCTAATACGCTACTGCCTTTGCCTGTACCGATATTGAACACCTCATAATTCTCAGCATTCTTATCGTTTAAGAGGCGTTGTAATGCAATAACGTGTGCTTTTGCCAAATCTACTACGTGTATATAGTCGCGAATACAAGTGCCGTCAGGGGTTGGATAGTCATCACCAAATACCGATAGCTTTTCGCGCAAGCCAATAGCTGTCTGGGTAATATAAGGCACTAAGTTCTGAGGTACGCCCAATGGCAATTCACCTATCTCAGCTGAAGGGTGCGCCCCTATGGGGTTGAAATAACGCAAAGCAATAGCGTTTAGTTGAGGCGTTACGCGGCAGGTGTCGCTAATAATCTCTTCTGAAATCTGCTTAGTATTGCCATAAGGCGACTCTGCTTTTTTCACAGGAGCATCTTCGGTGATAGGCAACTTATCAGCTTGTCCATATACGGTACAAGACGAACTAAAGATAAAGTGTGCCTTTTTCAGCTTGCTGAGCTCTTCTAACAGATAAATAAGGCTAGTGAGGTTGTTGTTGTAATAAAGCAAAGGTTTTTTTCTACGCTCTCGCCCACAGCTTTAGAAGCAGCAAAGTGTATAAGCCCCTCTACATCAGTATGGCGACGGAAGAAATCTTGTACATCTGCCTTATCTCTGAGGTCAAACTTCTCAAACAGCGGTTTTTTTACCTGTTATCTTAGTGATGTGCTCTAACACACTCTCTTGCGCATTAGATAGGTTGTCAATGATAACCACCTCAAAACCCGCATTTTGCAATTCTACTACGGTGTGCGAGCCTATAAAGCCCAACCCACCCGTTACTACTATCTTTTTCATTTTTTTATATGTGTTGGTATTTGTTTGTCGTTAAGTATATGGCTAAAGCCCTTGCTTCATCTTTTATAAGATTTTTTTCTTTATCTCCTCTTTCTGCTCAGCATTGCCATCTTCATCTTGGCTAAGTAAACTTACTGCCTTCTCTTCAGTAGCAACGGCCTCTTTCTTATCACCGTGGGCAAACATCAAGTGAGCAAGCGTATCAAGGTAATAAGGACTCTTAGGCTCTAACTGCACAGCTGCCTTTGCCCATCGATAAGCCTCTGCCATAAGGGCTTTATTATTAGGCTGGTCTTCATACACCTTCCACGCTATATTATTAGCGCGATTGGCAAAGAGCATCTTATAATAACGCCAACTATTCTCTGGGGTGTTAGTAGTGAAATCGTTGTCGAGAGCAGCTATTAGATTAGAGTCTGTAGCCATTAGGTTTTTTTGAAATAAGTATCAAAAAGCCGTAGCGGCATCCGTAGTCAAATCTTGATTATAAAGAAAGTCGATATAATCTAAAGACGAAAGAGCGCCATTTTTTTAATCCCTTCAGCATAGGCTTTTTTCACCTCTGGCAGGACAGCCTTGTCGAGGTCGTAGCAAGCCTTTTAGGGTGCGTTCTACCGCAGCCGTATTAAATGCTATATAGCCTCTATCAATGCGTTGTATATAGGTATAATCACCAATATCTTTAAGGGCATCATTATGAGCTTTTATATCTTTGAAAAACCTCAAGAGGTAAGCACCTGCTTCAAGGTCGGCAGTAGTAGGCTCATAATTTAAGTAGAAAGTTTTAGTGAAAAAAAATTATCATTTATCTCTACATTAAGCGATGCCAATAGTGCGAAGTCAGTATCGAGCTTAGCGTCTGCCTTATGGGCGGCAACTACTCGCTGCCATTGCGCAGTAAGCTGCTCTGGGGTAAGCTGCAGACGATATAGGTTTTCAGGTTTTTTGTAGTAAGTGATAAGATTTTTCTAAATGGTAGTCTATCGTAGCCTGTTTATCTTCATCAGTTTCTGCGTCGCCAGTTTTAGGACGTTTGGCTAAGAGCAATTGCACATCAGGGGCTTGAGTGTAGTTAGAGAGTGCTGTTAAGACCTTTACAACCTCTTTAGCGGCGCTTTAGGATTGCTGAGTACTCTATCGGCTAAACTCGCTTTAGCTGCTGTGCGCAACAGACCGGTATGGTTGTACTCTAATGTTTCATCAGCTAATACTTGCGCTATGGTAGCCGGTTCGTGGTAAATCACCTCTCCTTCAGAGGTCAGAATGATAAGCTGGTCTTCATTAGTGAGCCCTTTAGCTTTCAGACTTTTTAGCTCTTTAGCTGTCGCTAAGTAAAGTTCAAAGAGGTAAGGGTCTGTCAGCACTGTCTCCCCGTTTTGCTCATACCATTCAAATAGCTCTTTAAATTCCTTAGTAGCATTCTTGTTGTTAGGCTGATAAAGCAGCGCTACCAATCGATTATTTTTCTTAGCTGCTGCAAGGGCTGCACTAAGGCTATTAGCCTGTTTTTAAGGTACTAAGGGCTTTCTTCTCTGGGTTAAATTCAGGAATATCTTTCTCTTCGTCAAAAGCGATAAGATGCTTCCACTGCTTTTACCTTTTTCGGTAGCTGCTGGTTGCAATGCCTGCGCATCAGCAGCCAACACTTTGCTAAATACTATAGGATTAGACGAGAGTGTTTTATCATTGAGGGTAAGCGTTTGCTTTTTCGGGGTTATAGGTTGCTTGCAACTCATTCCTAACGGAATTTTTCTGTATCAAAAAGTAATTTCTACTCCGCTAGTATTTTTTTACCGATAAGATATTCTTCAATAATTACGGCTGCCTTTTTTTATCGCCTGTAATAGCTACACCATAAGCATTCACAAGGTAAAGATTATCCGTGCGCGGTATTTCTATAGTATAATCATCTTGCCCTTGTAGTTTATTATACGCACTTTCGTACACGATTTCTCCTTTGTTATTTTTTTGTAGCCTATATACAAGAAACGAGGGTCAAACATATCTATATCAGCCTCTTTAAACGTAAGGGTCAGCTGGTCTGTTGTACCTTGCGTTTTTCACTACCCTAAAGCTATTACCGGTGCCAAACTGCAAACTAATATTCTTATCTTTTGCGGTATAAGTACCCGTAGCCATCAGCGCATCTACCGTATTATCAGCATTGATGCGAAGCTGAAACTGTCGTGCTTCTTTTGATTTGTATACCCCGATAAGGTCAGACGGCTGTGCTACTGCCACCAAAGGGAATAATGCACAAAGTGTAAGTATCTTGTTCATATTGATTTGTCAATTTGCTAATTTACTAATTGTCTAATCGACTCATTAACTCATCTTTTTAGTTTTTTTGTATGCCTTTTGCCCGAAACTGACGAAATAAACAGATAAGGCACTTTCAGCTTAGCTGCCAATTCCTTATCTATAGCGGCAGTCAGTTCCTCATCAAGCATATCCGATTTAGAGATTGCCACCAACCGTTGTTTGTCCAAAAGTTCAGGATTGTACTTCTTAAGCTCATTCAGCAATATCTCATACTCTGCCACTATATCATTAGCGTCTGCAGGAATAAGAAATAGCAATAGCGAGTTGCGCTCAATATGTCGCAAGAAGAAATGCCCTAATCCTTTTCCCTTCAGCGGCTCCCTCTATAATACCAGGGATATCAGCCATTACAAACGATTGAAAGTCGCGGTTTTCTACAATGCCCAAGTTAGGCTTGAGGGTAGTAAAAGGATAATCGCCAATTTTAGGCTTAGCAGAAGTGATAACTGATAGTAGCGTCGATTTTCCCGCATTAGGGAAGCCCACCAATCCTACATCAGCAAGCACTTTCAGCTCTAACAACAGCTCGCGCTCCTCCCCTGGTAACCCTGGTTGTGCATAGCGTGGCGTCTGGTTAGTAGCCGTCCTAAAATGCCAATTGCCTAAGCCCCTTTGCCACCGCGTAGGGCGATAACCTCTTGCCCATCTTCGGTGATTTCAAAAAGAACTTCTTCCGTCTCTGCATCTTTTACGATGGTACCCAGCGGCACTTCTAAGTAAATATCCTTACCATCAGCCCCAAAACTGCGGTTAGCCCCTCCTGCCTCGCCGTGTTCAGCGCGAAAGTGCTTCTGAAATTTGAAGTGTATGAGCGTCCATAGGTGCTTATTACCCTTTAGGATAATATGCCCCCACGACCCCCATCGCCCCCATCAGGACCTCCTTTGGGTACGAACTTCTCGCGGTGCAGGTGCATAGAGCCTGCTCCCCCGTTGCCCGATGCCGCGTATATCTTTACGTAATCTGTAAAATTGCCTTCCGTCATTATTCGGCTTTTATTTGGTCAATAGCCTTAGATAAGCGTACAGTAATCTCCTCTACTGTACCAATACCATCTACAGCGTGATATTTGCCTTGCGCTTTGTAATAAGCGATAAGCGGAGCAGTCTTTTTCGTTGTATTCTACGAAACGGTTTTTTTAATTTTTATCTTCATCTTGGTCATCAGCGCGTCCGCTCACTTTACCACGCTCTACGATACGTTTTATAAGCACCTCATCATCAGCTTCTAAAGGCAAGCGTACCGTGTATGCGCATTCCTTTAGACGACAAGAACGCATCAAGAGCTTCAGCCCTGTGCTATCGTACGTGGGAAACCATCAAAAAGGAAGCCTTCAGCATTAGGATTCTTTTCTACTTCCTCTTGAAGCATCTGTATAGTCACCTCATCAGGCACAAGATCGCCTTTTTTTCGATGTATGATTGTGCTAATTTACCTAATTTCGTCTCATTTTTGATGTTGAAACGGAAAATATCACCGGTAGAGATATGCACTAAGTTGTATTTGTCTTTCAAAAAAGCGGCTTGAGTGCCTTTGCCAGCACCTGGTTTGCCAAAAAGTACTAAATTTGTCATTGTTATAGAGGTGTTTAATTGATATACTTGCGGTAAGTTGCGCCCTACCTCGTCAAAAATCTAAGCCATAACCTACAATGAAACGGTTAGGGAATAGGCTTGCCTACATAGTCTATTTTGAAGTCTTTTTTGTAGGCATCAGGTTTGAAAAATAGGGTCGCAATTCTAAACGATTTCACTTTTTTATCTTTGAAGATACGGTATATCTCTTCCAGTGTATTACCAGTATCTACTATATCTTCCAATATTACCACGTCGCGCCCTTCTACCGAACTTGATAGCCCGATAAGTTCGTGTACCTTTCCGGTAGACTGAGTACCTTCATAAGAAGCCATTTTTACGAAAGAAATCTCGCATTCGCCTTTGTAATGCCTCAAGAAGTCGGCAGCGAACATAAACGAACCATTAAGGACAGCAACAAACACTGGTCGCGACTCTCCTAAGTCCTGATAGACCTCAGCGGCCATACGGGCATTAATCTCATCAAGTTGCTGAGCACTGATATACGGCTCAAAAGTTTTATCGTGTATTTTTTTATAAGTTCCATTATATAATTATTAATGGTTATTTGTAAATGGTTAAAAACTAATTCTTATTTTGGCAATACTAAATTTATAATGGGAGTTAAACTTTATATCCAATAGATTTGGTATGATATACAAGTATAATATTCGTGTATATTGCCCATCACGTCTCCCCCTTTTGAAGGGGGCAGGGGGATGTTTGTATAAAAACAAATTCCATTATAAATTTAGTATAGGCCTTATTTTTTTGGCAAAAGTAATCATTTTTTTACAAACCAGCAAACTTCCCAATCCCTACGGCAAAGTAGCCCCCACCGCTATATCGCAACGGTGACCGGGTTGTCCGTGTGGCGGATTAGGTTTTTCCTGAGAAGCCGGGTTCTGTTGTTCCCGTATGCTGTTGTGCCTGCTGAGGGTCTATCACCACCTGTTGTTGTACTACTTGCGGTTGTTGGGCAGGAGCTGCTGTTGTAGCCGCTGCAGGCTTGCTGTTGAGGGGTGCTCCTACCGGTATATCACAACGGTGACCAGGTTGTCCGTGTGGCGGATTGAGCTTTTTCGCCATTAGCGCCTACATAATTCTGAGGCTGCGATACTTGTATCACTTGCGGCTGCTCCATTCCATTCGATACTACGGGCATCGCGTCACCCTGACCTACGGGGTGACTTACATTTTGGGCTTGAGCTATCACGTTGCCGTCATTAGGGCAGAGGGGCTCCAACCGCTATATCGCAACGGTGACCAGGTTGTCCGTGTGGCGGATTGAGTGTCACCCCACCTCCTTGCGAGGTAGCAGGTGCCGAAAGTGCTGTCCCCTGGGCAAACGGATTAGCGTCATTAGTCTTATCGCGTTGTTCTTCAGCCAACTGAGTATTAGCCATAGCATCTTCAGCTACGGTTATTTCTTGCGGATTATTTTTTTGCACCCTATAAGTGCCACCGCCGAAAGAGCTATAAAAAAATTGTATTTTCATTGTAGATAATAATTTCGGCAAAACTACAACATAATTTGCTAATTAGCAAATTTGCTAATCGACTAATCAGCTAATTGATAGTATCGTACCCAATCAATATACATAGCCACAGGCTTGTCGAAAGGCTTAACGGCTCCCTACCCAGTTGCCGCCGAGTTGTATATCTATAAGCAGGTAATAAGGCCCTAACAAAAAGGGTACTGACCTTTGTCTTGCTGATCTTTCAAATAAGGGTACGAAAGCGTCTGCACCCCATTCACATACAAACGCACACTTTCAGTATCCCATTCCACCGCATATACGTTGTAATCATTAGGATTGATTTTAGCAGTGCTACCACTTTTAGGGTTTTGTCTACTCACTTTTTTAGTGTATGAAGTATGAAGCGTTTGGTAGACAAAATCATCGTAATTCAGATGCTCCATAATATCTATTTCACCTCCTGTAGGCCACTTGCCCTCTTTAGGCAACATCCATATAGCAGGCCACGCCCCTTGAGTCGATTCCAGCTTACAACGCACCTCTACCCTACCTGTCTCAAAATACATTTTATCGATAGTATAGACCCCTCCAGTGATATACTCCGATGGGTCTGCTTTTAGGTCAGTATTCATTTTGCCATATAGTATAAGGTTACCCTCTTTTATGTCGTACAGACTAGGGTCATCGCTCATTGTATTGCGCCAATCTATCTTCTCATTGCGCGATATTTTAGACCATATATTGGTAGCGAAAATATCATCTCGGTCAAAATTATCTTCCCACACCAATTGCCATTTTTTTGTCACAGACTGTTCTACTTTAGGTTTCTGAGGTTCTTGAAGTTTCTTTTCCTCTTGCGCAACCTTATAGCAAGCATTGCCTAATACAAAGGCACTTAATAATAAAAAACTAATTTTCATTGCTATTATGATTTGTTAATATTCTTTTTTTATTATTTTTGTTTTTTTAGTTTGTTATTATAGAGCACAAAGTTAGTATTTTTTTCGATACAACAGCCTATTCCCTCAATTTTTTTGTCCCACCTGTCCCAGCCTTCCCATTCCTCTCAATCCTCCCAGCACTCCCATCAAAAGAAAACTTTGCCAAAGGTCATAACAAATATGCTATAACCTTTGGCAAAGTTAAAATATACTAATTGGATAATTATTTAAGGGCTTCGTTTGCGACTTTACTCCAACCTGGGTTTTGGTAAATCACCGAATTGTCTAAGTTAGTTTCATCAGGCGAAGTTAGGCGGAAAGCATCCATTGGTATCGGATTTAGATAGTGGGCATCATTCCATTTATAACCATCGTAGTATAGGTTGTTCACCTTATTGCGTTGGTAAGGACGTAGATACACGCTATTGGCTTGTGGGTTTACATTACCATTAGTAGCATCGCTTACTACCAATTTTGATGTACCATCAGGTTTTTTTATACCAGTCTTTCATTGGTCCCCAAATTCTAAACCCTTCTATAATGTAAGGGGTAGTTTTCATTTGGTCTAAGGCACGCCAACGTTTTAGGTCAGCCCAACGCATACCTTCTGCTATAAACTCACAACGGCGTTCGCGACGGATGTTATAAAGAGTAGCATCTACTAAAACTCCTGCTGAATAAGCACCCCAGTCACCGAGTTTTTCTTTGTTCATATCGGTATGGTTGATAGTCTTTTGGTAGTCAGTATCTACCCCAGCACGGCGGCGTAGGGCTTGCCAATAGCTGATTGACGAACCATCTAAAGTACCGTCAAGTACATAGTTAGCTTCCATATAGTTTAGCAAAGCTTCTGCACCACGAAATACTATCGAACCGGTAGTACCCTTATAGTGAGTAGTCGCATCAGTTTCAGAATAGTTCAAACCTTTCTTTATACGATAACCTGTGGTAGCTCGGGTTTCTGCTGGATTAAGTATTTCAGGTACTGGAGCTTTTACCGGAGTGCCTTCGTGATAGTAAAGCGTATCGTTTTCTAATTTAGTAAAGATGCGTAAGCGGTCATCACGTTTCTCTATTGTGCTAGTAAGGGTTTCATCACCTAAGTAGCCTGAAGCTCCATCATAGATAGGCAGACCGTTTTTTTCATTAGGTATGAATCTACCAAACCTTTGGTATAACCTGAACCCCCACCGTTGCGTGCTAATTCCATTTGTATATTATGCTGTTGCTCTGTTTTTTTGAATATCTTCTCCAGAATATTACTTCTTTATAAGCTTCCATATTATCATCAGCAAACATCATAAAATAAGGGTTTTTTTACTTGCCATATTAGCATCTCTGGCAAGGCGTTTCCCTGTATTTTTGGGTAAGATTACCCACCATTTTATCAGCTACTACTTTAGCAGCTGCTTTAGCTTCAGTCAAGAAGAATCTAATTTCATCATCTATATTGATGCTAAAGCCACTCAAATAGCTAGCTTGTGCACCAGGCCAACCGTTACCGCCAGGCACTTGGGCAGTACCTTTGTGATATTTTTAGCCAAGTACCTTCGTATAGAGCTACACGCGATTTTTAGTAAGTAAGCCGCATCTTTGCTAATACGGTTCTTACCATTCGGAGTGCTTTCGCCCAAAAGAGCTATTGCCTTATCGAGGTCTGAAAGTATAAAGCGAGCAACTTGGTTCTGAGGGCGGCGTTTGCTTTGCTCAGTAAGAACAGCTTTTTCATCAGGCAACACTTCGGTAATGATAGGGAAGTCACCAAAGTTTTGCAACTTGTTAAAGTAGGTAAAAAGCACGTAGAGTGTACATTTTCACCTATGTATTGCTTAATATTAGCAGGATTACCTTGTATTTTTGCCAGCTTCGTATTTAGGCAATACTTTCTCAAAGAAGTAGTTACATTCGCGTATCATACCGAAATCCCAGCCCGCACCATTGGCACTTACGCGCCATTCACCAGGCAAAAAGCGTGCACTTCCTCCAGGGGCTGCTTGGTTATCGGTAGCGTCGTCGTATCTGAATATAGAAAGCCCATAAGAGCCCGGAGGTATAGTCGAAAATCCTACATTAGGGTATAAATTGATAGCATAGGCTGCCAAATCTCCTTCGTTTTCAAAGAACGCCTCAGGGGTTACCTTGTCCAAAGGTTCTCTGTCTAAGAAATCATTACAAGAGCTTAATAGTACCCCTGCTGATAGTGCTATATATTTAAAAATATCTTTTTCATCGTTTTTGTCAAATTATAAGGTTAGACTTAGCCCAAGAGCCCATGTTTTTTTGATAGTGGATAGGTTTTTAGAGCCTTCGCCTCCATAACCTATACCCAACATTTCTAGGGTCATATAGTTTGCTGAGCTTAGTGAATGTGAATATGTTTTCACCAGAGATATACACACGTAGATTGCTAATACCTACCTTTTGTGATACTTCTTGAGGAAGTGTATAGCCTAATTGTATGTTTTTAATCCTCATATAAGCTGCATTTTGTAGATAGCGGGTTTGTGTATGACGGTTTCTTCCAGAACCCCAGTCAGGACGTGGATAGTAAGAATCTAAGTTAAGCCCAAGAGGGTGATTAGGGTCATTACGGAAATAGTCTAAGTGCTCTTTAAACACTACTGTTTGCCATTTTTCCTCCGCTAGCTCCCCAGAAGTATGAACCTCCTACTGCATAGTCACGTTTTTCCTACCCCTTGCAAGAAGATTTTTGAAGTCAAAACCTTTGTAAGCAGCATCTAAAGTAATACCATAGTTATAACGAGGAGTTTGGTTACCTATGATAGAAAGGTCGCCGTGATCTTCTAAAGTATTCTTACCAGCTGATATTTTACCATCGCCATTAAGGTCTTCATACATTATATCACCAGCACTCCAGTTACTACCTAATTGTGTTTGGTTTACTTTAGCCAAGTGTTCGTTCATCTCTTCTTGGGTTTTAGCTATACCTTTAGTGGTATATCCCCATATTTCACCATCATATCTACCTTCATACCAAGTACTTAAACTACCTGAAGGGTTAGGGTATTTCAATATCTTTTGGCGAGAGTCTGCAAGAGTCAATCCTATACCGTAGTGGAAGTCTTCACCTATCTTATCACGCCAGTTTACTATCAATTCAAAAACCTCTACTTTCCATATCGGCATTATTAGTTTTAGGCACAGCAGCTCCAAGTGTATGAGGCAATTCGCGTGCAGGCCCTATCATACCTATAGTAGTACGTACGAAGTAGTCAAAATTAAGGTTCAAACGGCCTTTCAAAGCAGTAACATCAAGCCCTGCATTCCAAGAGCGAACATTTTCCCAACCATAACTACTACTGATTAGCCCTGGCATCCAAGCCACATTAGGTTTCTTATCTCCCAATATCCAGCCTCCTGCACTAGTAGCATAGCCCATAACGGTATATAGTGGATACCAGTTTTGCGTATTTTGGTTACCCAATTCACCCCAAGAACCTCTAAATTTAAGAGTACTTACATAGTCGCGATAAGGCTCCCAGAATTTCTCTTGTGCTACGTTCCAACCTGCTGAGAAAGATGGGAAGAAGCTCCAACGTTGGTCGCGCAAGAAACGGCTGGTACCATCATAACGACCGTTTATTTCAAAAAGGTAACGACCTTGGTAGTCGTAGTTCACACGTCCAAAAGAAACCTGCAGTAGCCCAGTGGTTATAACCACCATTAGTAGTTTCCTTACCCGAAGCTGTGTTAAGGGTAGGCACTGATGAGTTGATAAGGTTTTGCTTATTACCGCTTAAGGCTCTACTCTTCAACAACTCTGACTGAAAAACCCTGCCATAAACTTAAAGTTATGCCCACTCTCTAAATTCAAATGATAATTAGAATAAATGTTAGGGTTTAAGAAGTTTTTCTTTAGAACCTGATTCATATACTGATGAAGTTTCATTATCAACAATGTAAGGCTGATTTTTGCGCGTCTTTAGCATAAGTAGTCAAATTATCTTGATGATAAAAATTCGCTATAGATACGGTAGTTAAACTCTGCGTGCAAATCCCAGTTTTTAGTAAAATTGTAGTTCAACGATAGTTGAGTATACATCCAATCTTTCTCTGATTTCTTTCTACCTCCATCGCGCAAATAAGGCACTTTACTTTCACGAGTAAAGTTGCCGTTAGGGTCTTTTAGCGGAATGATAGGCCAATAACGTATAATATCGTGGAAGAAAACTGCATTATGTCCTAAGTAAGAAGGAGCTTCGTAATTCTGACGAATAAAACGCACATTATAACCAACTGATAACTTATCGTTAACCTTAGTATTAACTTTACCACTTAGGGTATAGCGGTCTAAGTTTTCAGGTGCGTATTTAAAAAGACCATCGCGGTTTAGGTAGTTAGTAGATAAGTAGTACTGACTCTTATCGCTACCTCCACTCACGCTTAGGTTGTGTTCGTAAGAGTAGTAAGTTTTTTTGTAGTGCTCTTCTAACCAGTCAGTATTGGCGATAGGTAGTAAATCGTGGTTATCCCAAGCTTCCCATTTACCAGATGAGTTTTTTTAAACATCGCCTGACCTATTTTTACCATCTTGGTAGTCTTTTTATTTGTTGTAATTTCCAATCTTGAAACTGAGTACCACCTACATCGGCATCATTAAAGTAAGTTGCCCAAGAGTAAGAATCTGCATTTTTAGGACGAATGATAGGCGAATCAGCACGTAGATTAGAACTGTAGTGTACGGTTACTTTTCCTGATTTACCTTTTTTTAGTAGTGATAAGTATCACCCCGAAAGGAGCACGCGAACCATAGATAGAAGCGGCGGCTGCGTCTTTTTAGTACTGATATATTTTCTATATCATTAGGGTTGATAGCATTCATATTCCCTTCCATACCGTCAATAAGTACTAACGGACTAGAAGAAGAACCTGCACCTATAGTACCTGCCCCACGAATATTGAATCCTTTGGTAGCATCAAGCTGACCTCCAGCTCCCGAAGTAGAGATATTAAGACCAGGTACTAAGCCTTGCAATGCCTCAGTAACGGTAGCTACTGGGCGCGACTCAATAGCTTTTAGAGTCTACTGAACTAACCGAACCGGTTAAGTTCACTTTCTTTTGGGTACCAAAACCCACTACTACTACCTCACTTAGTTGTTGGGTGTTCTCTTTTAGTACCACACTAAGTGAGTAACTTTTACCCCCTACGACTTTTTTTAGATTGGGTGGCATAGCCTACTGAACTAAATTCAAGTACATCGCCGGCTTTAGCCTGCAATTCATACTTACCATCAATGTCAGTCGAGGTACCGTGGGTAGTGCCTTTCACCACTACTGAAACCCCTGGCATCGGTAGTTTGCTTTCATCAGTAACTGTCCCTTTTACTGATATGGTTTGCGCTAAAGCTGCACTAAAACAGCAACCTAACACAAACCAAATGACTGTTAAAAATTTTTACTTTCATAAGTTTGGTTTTTATTAAAATGAAATTACGGCGGTAAAAAGTACACCCTTTTTTCATATAACCAAATATTTTTGTTAATTATTTTTATTCCTTTTTTAACAAAAATAAATTCTTAACAAATTGAAATACAATCGAAAATAAAAAAAGAAAATAAAGAAATCAGAAAGGTACTAAACAAGAAAATGAAAGGTGAAAAAGATAAAACAAATAAATTAGCAGGTTAACAAAATTGCTAACCTGCTAATTTCTATTGTTTTTATAATTCTCTAAACTTCTACCATCCAGGGTTTTGTCTGTAGCCTACTAACTGAAGTTGGTCGGTAGGTAGCGGATATAGATATTGTTTATCATTCCAAACACGGCCAGTTAGAGGAAGTGAAGGATACATTATCAAATAGTTATTGCTATCTACAGGTAGATTAGCTACTCCCGATCTGGCAGGGTATAGTGCTTTTAGGGCAGGAGTAAGTTTCATACCTCTGATAGTTTTAGGATTTTCTATCAATTTTCCTGCTTTCCAACGCATTATATCATCAAAACGGAAACCTTCTCCTATTAATTCAATACGGCGTTCTCTGCGAATTTCGTATAGTAGAGGGGTTACTGTATAGCCGTAGTTATCGGCATTAGCATCTGCACTCACTGTAGTGGTTAGGTGTGGCATACCCACACGGTCTCTAAGCTTGTTGATGCTGATATCCAAATCACCTTGACTCAAAGTTCCTAATTCATATTTAGCTTCTGCATAGTTTAATAGTATTTCTGCGTAACGGAATATGAATAAATCCAAATCACTTTGCTGAGCTATCCATTGTTCTGGGTCGCTTGAGCGTCCTTTTATAAACCAATAACCAGAGCTTGTTTGTCCACTACCTACAGCAGGTAGGGTTACTACTTGTTGTCTTGTAGGGTCAGGATTTTCTGTCCATACAAATCCTGGGGTAGCAACTGTTTGTGCATAGCGAGGGTCGCGGTTAGCAGCTTCTCCTGCAGGAGTGCTATCGTCATAGGTAAATGAAGTACCACTAATAGGTTTACCGTCAGTAAATAGGTATTTTCCATAAAGTCTTTGCTACAGCCGGTACTGTTTTCACCCGCAGTACGAGTATAACCGTGGGTACCTATCCCTTGTATATAAGTGCGTGCCATTATAGCCTCACTATTGGTAGAAAGGTCTTTTTGTATAAACAAATTGCGATAATCCTTAGTCGGATTTCCAGTGCTATACACTCTATATCTGCCTGAGTTTATAAGAGCTTGCGAAGCATCTGCTGCTGCTTGTAGCCAGCTTGTCTCATCTCCTAATCCGTGATATTTCCTAAAAAGTACCTTCCCATAGCGCTATTCTCGATTTTTAGAGCCAAAGCAGCATCTTTATGTAGGCGCCCAGCTTCTGCCGATGCTTTTGCAGGCAAATGTTGTACCGCAAAGTCCAAGTCTTCTAATACTTTCTCCATCACTTGCTTATGTGGCACTCTAGGACCGTAGATAATAGGCGAAGCGTCGTTTACCTTAGTCAAAACCAAAGGCACATCACCAAAGGTCTTTACTTTATCCCAATAGTACAATGCTCTGAAGAAACGCACTTCTGCAGCAAATTGTTCTTTTAGTGCAAACCTGTTGAGCGGCTGTAGTTGTCTAAGAAAAAAAGTTACAGTTATAAATACCGTTCCAATCTCCTGTAGACCAACCTCCTCCTGAAGCAGGCACTGTATAGTTGCCTGCCAAAAAGGTATTCACATTTCGGGGCACCATATTATCAGAGTCGCCATCGTTATAGATAAGAATTTGCACTGGCAAACTACCGTAAAAACGATTGGCAAAAATCTTCAAGTCATTATCTGTGTTGAAGTACCCCTTTTCGTTAAATGAATCAGGTGGATACTTATCCAAAAAAATCGTCATTCTTGCAAGCGGTTTGGCTTAAGGTCGCCAACAAAATACCCGCAAATACTATGTGTTTATATAGATTTTTTTCATTGTTTATGTTTTTTTATGTTTAGTACTAAAAAAACGTGCTTGTAAGCCTAACGTTACGATACGGTTGATAGGATAATCTTGCGATAGCAACTCTGGGTCGTATGATTTAAGTAGCTTAGTCCATTCCCAAAGGTTCTGACCTGTCACAAACAAACGCAAATTGTCTATTCCTATACGGCCCATTACATCTTTCGGTAGTGTATAACCTATAGTTACTTGTTTAAGGCGTATATACGAAGCATCTTGCATATAGCGTGTTTGAGTATTCATATTACCTCCACCAAAACGCAAACGTGGGTAATAAGCATCTCTGTTATCAGGTGTCCAGTGGTCTAACTGATTAGTAGCAGGTACGTCCCATTCGTTAGTAAAGCCCCAGAAATAAGCACCTCCAAGTACCGCATCGCGTTTGCCTACTCCCTGGAAGAAGACTGTAAAGTCGATGTTCTTATACTCACCTCCTAAATTCAAACCAAATGTATAGCGCGCTTGCGAGTTACCGATAATTTTTCTATCCCCAGGGTTGTCTAACGTATTATTACCCCAGTCAATTTTGTTGTTACCATCTAGGTCTTTATACTTCACGTCTCCCGCTAACCATTTGTAGTTTCCTAATTTCGAATTGTCTACAGCAGCTGCTTCAGCGTCTGTTTGATACAAACCTTCTGTTTCATAACCCCAAATTTCTCCTATCTCTCTACCTACGTAGTAATGACCCAAATCGTTAGTAGGGTTAAGGTCGTATTTGGTGATAAACGAACGGCTATCTGCTAAGTTGAAAGATACATTATATCTGAAGTCTTCTCCTATCTTGTCTTTCCAACCTAATACTAACTCAAAACCTTTAGTTTCTAGGTCAGCTGCGTTGCGCTGAGGAGCTCCTGTACCCAATACTGCTGGTAGAGGTATACCACTTACTAACATTCCATTGGTATTACGAATATAGTAGTCAAATGACCCTGTAAAGCGGTTTTCAAAGAATCCGAAGTCTACCCCAAAGTTGCGAGTCGCTACCTCTTCCCAAGTAAAGTTATTACTTACTAAGCCAGGAGCTGAAACGTATGGCAACTGTTGGGTACCAAATATATAACCTGTTTTAGTACCATATCCCATTGTAGGTAGATAAGGGTAAAGTGCAGATACTTGTTGGTTAGGCAGTTTACCGTATGAAGCTCTTAGTTTCAAATCGCTTACAATGGTATTGATAGGTTCAAAGAATTTCTCTTTAGAAATACGCCAACCCAAAGAAGCTGACGGACTAAATACATAACGGCTTTCACGGCTAAAGCGTGATGAACCATCATATCTACCATTTACCTCTACCAAATATTTTTGGTCAAACACATAGTTCAATCTGAAGAAAGATCCTATCAATGCCCAATCGCTTATGCCGCTACCTACCGATGGTTTTTCATCGTTATTGAGTTTCAAAAACGGATAGTCTTGGTTTACTAAGTTTTTTTAGTCGATACACTGAATGATTCATTGTGTTTTTCTTCTTGGTTGTACCCCACCATTGCCTTTACATAATGTTTTTCAGCAAAAGTATTTTCGTACTGAGCGTAAATATTGGCTGCCTGATACAAATCGTGACTATTGTTTTCTGACACTCTCGAAGGGTTATTGTGTGGGTAATAACCCAAATCAGTGGCTTTTCAGAGGGTCGTAAATGCTTGTGCCATCAGTAGGAGCTCCGTATTCTTTAAATTGCTTTACAAAGCTCTTACCGTTGTAGTGATACGGATTCCAAGTGTAATCACCTACTATTTTCACGTGTTTAATAGGGGTAAGGGTAAAGCCACTAGTTATCCAAATATCATCTGATTTATAAGTGCTTCTACCACCTGTAGCTATTACCGCAAAAAGGGTTAGTAAAGTTTCCTTGTCCTGAGAAGTGTCCATCAGGGTGATATACAGGCATCAATGGTTTTACGTCTGTAGCAAAAACGTTCTGGCGAGAAACCTAAACCAACATCTGAAGGCTGGTTGTTATCTTTGTGATTGATGGCAGATTTTAAGTGAAGTGATAACCACTTAGTAATATCAGTATTTAAGCTAAGGGTTACGTTGTAACGTTCAAATTTTTTTGTTTAGCGGCTTTAAATAGCCCATCTTGGCTAAACATACCTACTGAAGCCAAGTAAGTAGTCTTTTTCACTACCTCCTGAAAGAGATACGTTATGCTGTGCTTGCGGAGCCCAACCTGGGAACATCTCTTTCACCCAATTGGTATTGCCCACATATCTGTATTTTTTAGGGTCATTAGGGTCAGGATATACTGAATTGGCAGGAGTCGGATTGTTCAAATAAGCCTGTGCTTTTTCAAGGTCTGTTTGAGTGAAGTTTTGAGACCCTGTTCTACCACCTGATATTCTTCCTGTATTATCTGCCTCCATATACATTTTTAGATAGTCTACAGAGTTTACTAAGTCAGGTAATCTAGTAGGTCTTGTGATAGAGTAGTCGGTAGAGATATTTATCTGCATAGGAGTGCTCTTTTTACCTTTTTTAGTAGTGATAAGCACCACCCCAAAAGCAGCACGTCCCCCGTAAATAGCAGCTGAAGCAGCATCTTTTAGTACAGTTACGTTCTCTACATCATTAGGGTTGATTTGGTTAGGGTCCATTTGTACTCCATCTACTAACACTAATGGCGAACCACCGTTAATAGAGGTAAAACCCCTAATGTTAAATGAAGAGCCAGCCCCTGGGCGACCATTAGAGGTGCTGATGTTCAAGTTCGGAATAACCCCTTGTAGTCCTTGTCCTATAGTAGTAAGCGGACGGCTTTCAAGTACTTTAGCATCTACAGTCGCTATAGCTCCTGTTAAGTTTTTCCTTTTTCTGAGTACCATACCCTACAACCACTACTTCAGTAAGTTCTTGGGTACTTTCTTTTAGCACTACACTAAGTGAGTAACTTTTTACCCCCCTACGACTTTTTTTAGTTTGGGTGGTATAGCCTACTGAACTAAATTCAAGTACATCACCGGCTTTAGCCTGCAATTCATACTTACCATCAATGTCAGTCGAGGTACCGTGGGTAGTGCCTTTCACCACTACTGAAACCCCTGGCATCGGTAGTTTGCTTTCATCAGTAACTGTCCCTTTTACTGATATGGTTTGCGCTAAAGCTGCACTAAAACAGCAACCCTAACACAAACCAAATGACTGTTAAAAATTTTTACTTTCATAAGTTTGGTTTTATTAAAATGAAATTACGGCGGTAAAAAGTACGCCCCTTTTTTTCATATAAGCAAATATTTTTGTTAATTATTTTATTTCATTTAACAAAATAAATTCTTAACAAATTGAAATACAATCAAAAATCCGAAAGTAAAATAAAAAAATTTAGAAGATATAAAAAAATTAAAAAAACAAAGAGAACAATATAAGAAGAGCGAACAATGAGCGAAGGATGAGCGAAGGATAAGCGAAGGATAAGCGAACGATAACCGAATAATTCTCCCACTTGTCTCACTCGTCCCACCAGTCCCACCCGTCCCACCCTGTCCCACCTGTCCCACCTCGTCCCACCTGTCTCACCCTGTCCCACCTGTCTCACCCGTCCCACCTGTCTCACCTCCCCCGTCCCACCTGTCTCACCCGTCCCACCTGTCTCACCCTGTCCCACCTGTCTCACCCGTCCCACCTGTCTCACCCGTCACACCTGTCTCACCCGTCACACCTGTCCTACCAGTCCCACCTGTCCTACCAGTCCCACCTGTCCTACCAGTCCCACCTGTCTCACCTGTCCCACTTGTCTCACTTGTCCCACTCGTCCCACTTGTCCCACTCGTCTCACCCGTCCCACCTGTCTCACCCGTCCCACTTGTCCCCAAATTAAATTTTAACATCAAAAATTAAGGTTGCTTGCGTCTGCAAGCAACCTTTTTCAATTTACTAATTCTCTAATTTCCTAATTTCTGCAAGCTCTTCTTTCAGGTGCGCTACATCAGCTTCCAGCTCAGCTATTTTTTGGTAATTTGTCACAGGGTCGAGGAACTCAAACGAAAGATGCATCTTACACTCCCATATCTCCTTGACATCTTCTATATGTATAGATAGGTGCGGATAGTCGCGGTTGTCCGACTTGCAATACAGCGTACCATACTTACTGATGCTATTCACCACACGCTTCACTATCACCCCATCATTAGCCGTCACCACCACACACACGCGGTTGTTAGAGAGCGTATCCCAATCTTCAACGAACTTCCCCACCACATAACTACTGTCTTGCAAAGTAGGATACATTGATAGACCGCTAACCTGAAACATACGGTAAGTGCCGTTTTGCATAGTAGGCAGACTATAGGTAGGCAACTGCTCTATGAAGCGCTCATCGTCATACCCATTCAGGTACCCTGCTTGCGCACGCACAGGCACTAACGGAATGCGGTCATTATCGCGGTCATCTACCACTATCACCTTAGGCACCAAACTGCGCCCCTCCACCTTTATAGGTTTAATAATCTCCACTGGGGGCAACGAGGGCAAAGCACCCCCCGACTTTAGCATTTCGCCTTTTCCGGTGATAAGCCACTCCACATTCAGTTTAGGGTATTTCTCTAAAATTGTATTGAGTTTGTCAATACCAATATTCTTCGAGATGCTATTGATGTAGCCATTCGAGGCATTTATTTCCTTTTCAAAAAGCCGAAACAGTGAGGTTCTGGGCTTCTATAAATTGTTTTTATTCTTTCTTTTACATTCATATACAAACACTTAAATGCCAAAAAGCAGACATTTTTAGAGAATTTCTTTTTATAAAAAAATTTGCATAATAGAGAATATCTCTATACTTTTGCCTCGTAAAAAGAGGGGACAAAAAGTTGCGACAAAAATACAAAACAATTGATAATTAACAACTAAATAAGATAAACAACAATGAAATCAACAAAGAAAACAAGCAAGAGCTATCAAGTCGAGAGGATGTTGATAGAGAGTCACCATTCGCGTCAGCAGAACTTAGCGCTGCGGGACAGAGCGGTGATAGAAGAGTTCAATCGTCACGATGCCCGCTACATCCCCATCACCGTGATATGGCGCGAATTCATTCACCCCAAATTTTTTTCATCTCCCGACAGACTTTATACAGAATACTCAAGCGCGAAATTTAGAAATCGACAAATTGGCAAATCGCCAAATCAGCAAATTATTTTTTTGTATTTAAAAAAAGTTCGTACCTTTACCGAAATTTTAGTACAGCTTTTTATAACCCGACAAATTAAATTAAAAAAAATAGTAAGAATTATGACAAAATTTAGAACTGAGTCTGACCTTATTGGCGACTTACAAGTGCCTGCAGAGGCATACTACGGAGTGCAAACCCAACGTGCTATCGAAAACTTCCGCATTACCGGAACTAAAATGGGTGACTATCCTGAGTTCGTAAAAGCCATTGGCTACGTGAAGTTAGCGGCAGCGCAAACCAATCACGAACTTGGGCTTCTACCCGACAACCTCCTAAAACCTATCAGCCAAGCCTGCGAAGAAGTGATAAGCGGCAAGTTCGACCATCAGTTTTTTTGGTTGATATGATTCAAGGGGGGCAGGTACCTCAGTGAATATGAACGCTAATGAGGTCATTGCCAACCGCGCCTTAGAGATTATGGGCTACGGACGTGCCGAGTACCAACACTGCTCGCCTAACGACCACGTGAACCAGTCTCAATCTACTAACGATGCCTACCCTACTACCGTGAAGTTGGCTGTTATCAAGATGAACGAAAAAAACTCATCAAACGCCTATCATTGCTCATCGAGGCATTCCGTCAAAAAGGAAAAAGAGTTTGCCGATGTAATAAAGATGGGGCGCACACAGCTACAAGATGCCGTACCTATGACTTTAGGACAAGAGTTTGAAGCCTTTGCCGCCAACCTCGAAGAGGAAATCGCACGCCTACAAAGCAACGCCAAACTTTTCTTAGAAATCAATATGGGCGGTACAGCTATTGGTACAGGGCTCAATGCTCCTAAAGGCTATGCACAGCTATGCGCTCAGAAGTTAGCCGCTCTCACAGGCGAAGCCTTCGTTACAGCAGCCAACCTTGTAGAAGCTACCCCCGACACAGGTTCGTATGTAATCTACTCTTCTGCCCTAAAACGTATGGCGGTAAAACTATCAAAAATATGCAACGACTTGCGTTTGCTCTCTTCAGGCCCTCGTGCAGGGTTAAACGAAATCAACCTACCTAAGATGCAGCCAGGGTCATCAATTATGCCAGGCAAGGTAAATCCAGTAATTCCCGAGGTAGTAAACCAAGTGTGCTTCAAGGTGATAGGCAACGACCTAACGGTTACTTTTGCAGCCGAAGCCGGACAGCTACAGCTAAACGTAATGGAGCCAGTGCTTTGCCAATGTATTATCGAGTCAATCGTATTCTTAGAACGTGCTATCGACACCTTGCGCACTAAGTGTATAGAGGGCATTACAGCCAACCGCGAAGTATGTCTCAATATGGTGAAACACAGTATAGGTATTGTTACGGCGCTTAACCCACATATTGGGTATAAGAACAGCAGCAAGATAGCCAAAGAAGCGTTAGAGAGCGGCAAATCAGTATACAACTTAGTCCTTGAGCACAAACTGCTATCTAAAGAAGAGCTCGACCAAATCTTAGACCCAAAAAAATATGATTTAATAAGGTCTTTAGTGATGAATCGTTAGTCGTTAGCAGTCAGCATTCTAACGACTAACGACTCGTTACTAACTACTAATTCAAAATTTTCTTCTCCGTTTTATAAAATTTGGAACGATTTTGGCTGTGTATTTTTACGCATAAGAATCTTAATGTATCTTTTTTATGAAACGCTTATTATTAGTAAGTTTGCTAATTTCGGTTTTCGTTACCGCTTGTTCTAATAGCAAGGGGGGTGAAACCTATCTGCCTGCCTCAGTAGGCCCTATTAACAGTTTAGCTGTGGTAATTGATAACGACCTGTGGGAAGGGTCAGTGGGCGACACTATACGCCGCTACTTCGCTGCCCCTATCGACGGACTTCCTAATGAAGAACCCACCTTCTCCCTTCACCAAGTACCTCCCCAAGTATTCGAGGGCAATACGCGCAACAGCCGCAATGTGCTGATAGTCAGCCGTGGCAATCAACCACAAGGCGCTATTAAAGAGAATGTGTATGCCAAACCTCAGGTAGTAGCCGTTATCGAAGCTAAGAAAGTACGCGACATTGCCTGCAAGATAGAGGAGTACCACCGCCTATTTATCAATGCTTTTAAAGAAAACGAGTTAGCCGAAACGCGTCATCGTTTTTCAGAAATCGCTCAATACCGAAACCGAATACACACAGGCACTGGGGGTAAAAGCTACAGATGCCTTCTTTCTACAAAATAGTAAAACACGAAAACAATTTCTTCTGGATAGAGCGCCCTATCAAAGGGGGTCGTGCAAGTGTTATCCTTTACGAAATGCCGCTTAAGAGCATTCCCACTGATGAAGAGGGGCGTGCTAAAGCGATTGTAAAAATGCGCGACTCAATAGGCGAAAAAAATATCCCCGGGCCTGAAAAAGGAATGTATATGGTTACCGAAACCTACCTCGCACCCAGTGTAAGCGAAGTAAAGATAAAGAACCATTTTTGCCTTAGAGAGCAAGGGCTTGTGGGAGGTAAAAGGTTTTGCTTTAGGCGGCCCTTATATCAACTATATTATTGAGGACAAAGCTAAGAACCGCCTATTAGTAGCCGAGGGCTTTCTGTATGCACCAGGCGTATCAAAACGCGATGTACTATTTGAGCTCGAAGCCATTATCAAATCAATCAGCTTTAATGATTAACAGCTATTTGGTAATTAAAAAATAATGTACTTTTTGCACTATAAAAATGAATTTGACATATAACCAATAAAAGTTATAACTCCCTCATTCCCCCTTTGGAGGGGGCAGGGGGAGGTCAAAAAAAGAAACCACCAATGCCAAACATTATACCTTATAACCCTAAACTCAGAGAGTTTGCTCGATATTTACGCAATAACAGTACTTTATCTGAAGTACTTTTTATGGAAAGAGATCAAAAAAATAAAGCTTTTAGGAGTAGAATTTAAGCGACAAGTACCTATATTAGAGTATATAGTTGATTTTTTTATTGCCAAGAATTGAAGTTAGCTATTGAAGTAGATGGTCATATACACGATTTCAGATATGTAGAAGATAAAGTTCGGCAAGAGCAAATAGAGCAATGGGGAATAACTTTCATTCGTTTCTCAAATGAAGATATTAAAACAAATATGTTCAGTGTAGTACTCTCTTTAGAAAGTAAAATAGACGAACTAAAAAAAGATAACCTTTTTCTGAGGAATAGGTAGCTAACACCTTTACTCAGTTATAAAAAAATTAAGAAATACAACAATTAACAATATAAAAATATATGAATATTTTTTTAGGAATGGTAGGGCCTTGGCAAGTAGTAATTATTGTAGCCCTTATATTATTGCTTTTTGGGGGCAAGAAAATCCCTGAATTAATGCGTGGTTTAGGCACAGGCATCCGCGAGTTTAAGGACGCCACTAAAGACCCTGCTAAAGACAACGAGCAAATTAGCAAATCAGACAACGAACAAATCAACAAATCTGCAAATTAACAGATTGACAAATCGACAAATTGATATTATGCTTTTTAACAACAACACCTACAATCGAGGGACATCCTATTAAGCAATATTTAGGTATCGTTACTGGTGAGACCATCATCGGGGCGAATGCTATTAAGGATTTTATGGCGGGGCTTACCGACTTTTTCGGTGGGCGCTCTACTACCTACGAAAAAGTACTTATCGAAGGCAAAGAAACTGCTTTAAAAGAATTACAACAGCGTGCTGCTGCCCTCGGTGCTAATGCAGTAGTGGGTATCGACCTCGATTACGAAACCGTAGGGGCTAATGGGGGTATGCTAATGGTTACTGCCAGTGGCACAGCCGTACAAGTATAATTAGCTCATCTACGAATTGGCAAATCAACAAATCGACAAATCAGCTAATTGGCAAATCGGCAAATCGACTAATTGTCTAATTAGCAAATTGCTCTCTTGGTACGCTACGGCTAAGCGCAACTTGCCGTGGCGTGGCACAGCCGACCCCTATAAAGTCTGGCTCTCCGAGGTTATCCTCCAGCAAACGCGCGTAGTACAAGGGCTCCCCTACTACCAGCGATTTATCACTCATTTCCCTACCGTATCCGATTTGGCAAAGGCTTCCGAAGAAGAGGTGCTAAAGCTATGGCAAGGTTTGGGCTACTACTCACGCGCTAAGAATCTACATCATACCGCTCAGCACATAGCCACAGTGTTGGGGGGCGTTTTCCCTAAAAGTTATCAAGAACTCGTAAAACTCAAAGGCATAGGCGATTACACCGCCAGTGCTATTGCTTCTTTCTGCTATAACGAACCCTGTGCGGTGGTCGATGGCAATGTATACCGCGTATTATCACGCCTCTTTGGGGTGCAGACGCCTATCAATACCCCTGCAGCAGCCAAAGAGTTCAAAGCCTTAGCCAATGAGTTGTTAGACAAGCCGCGGGCTGGTGAATACAACCAAGCTATTATGGAGTTTGGCGCAATCGTCTGTACTCCCCAGTCTCCCGACTGTGCTAACTGCGTATTGCGCGACAGCTGTTGGGCTTGGGCACATAATCAGGTAGGCGCTTTGCCTGCCAAACTCAAGAAAATCAAAATAAAACAGCGCTACTTCAACTATCTTGTATGGCTGAGTGCCGATCAGCAAACCCTCCTTCAGAAGAGGGAAGGCAAAGATATATGGCACGGACTCTACGAATTCCCGCTTATCGAGACCTCCACTCCCCTCTCTGCTGCTGCCCTTACTGAGCTCCTAAGAGAGCAACACCCCCTCATCACCCCTTATTTGTACAACGAAAACCCTGTTGTGCACAAGCTCACGCACCAGCACATACACACCTCGTTTTTGGGTGCTTACCACCCACTCTCCACTCGAAAAAGGCATATCTATCAACCAGTTAGAGCGCTATCCTGTATCGGCTCTTACCGCAAACTTTATTAAAAACTTTTGGAAGTTATAAAAAAAATCGTACTTTTGTAACATCTTTTAACCCCATAACCCAATTTACCAATGAACGGATATGTAAATAAAGTTATCCTTGTCGGACGCATAGGCGAGGCGATAAAACTAACGTATTTCAGCGAAGGCAATTGCGTAGGGCAGTTCAGACTCGCTACCCACGAAGAGTATACTAACCGCAATACTAATGAACGGGTAGAGCATACTGAGTGGCATAATGTAGTGGTACGCAATAAGCTGGCTGAAGCTATAGAAAAATACACCCAAAAAGGCGACCTTATCTATTTAGAAGGACAATTGCGCACACGCTCTTGGCAGGCTGAAGACGGCAGTCCTCGCTATATTACCGAGGTAGTAGTAAGCGATATGAATCTGCTGCCCAATATGCGCGCCCCTAAAACCGCTACCCCACCGGTAGCTGGCACCCCTACTACTCAATCGTCGCCTGAGTTAGATGCTAATGGAGTGCCATTTTAATGTATAACGAAATTCTTTTATTTTGGAAACAGAACCCCTCTCGGCATCGTTGCTGATGCCCTTTTTAACCGTAGATATTGCGCTGATAGTACAATTTGCTATTTTTTGCTTACTACTGCTCTGCTCTGCTATCATTTCTGGCTCTGAAGTGGCCTTATTTTCGCTCTCGCCTACTGAAATAGACGAGCTGAAAGAAGACCATAATTCTGCCAATAACCTGATAGCCAAAATGGTAGAAAACCCTAAAAAGCTGTTGGCTACCGTACTCATCGCTAATAACTTGGTCAATATCTCTATAGTGCTTATCTCACCAGAGCTGACCAACTTTGCCTTCGGAGGCATCAAAAACCCTATATTGCGCGATGTAATGAATATTGGTTTAGTAACCTTTGTATTGTTGCTCTGCGGCGAGATATTGCCAAAAATTTATGCTAACAGAAACAATTTAGCTTTCGCTAAGAGAGTGGCCTACTTCATCTATATACTCGATACCGTTTTTACCCCTATCAGCCTACCGATGAAGTCTTTCACCGTATGGATTCAAAAGCGATTAGGCAAAACCAAGAGCAATATATCAGTTGGGCAACTTTCGCAAGCCTTAGAATTGGCATCAGAAGAAGATACTACCAATGAAGAAAAGAAACTATTAGAGAGTATCGTATCGTTTGGCAATACCGAAACCTGCGAAGTAATGGTGCCCCGCGTAGATATTTTTGCTCTCAGCGAGGAAACTCCTTTTAGCGAGGTGCTGAGCGAGATAGTAAAAATAGGCTACTCACGCATACCAGTATACCGCGAAAATTTAGACAATATTACAGGGGTTATCTATATCAAAGACCTGTTGCCTTATATCGAAAAACCTGATTTCGAATGGACTAAGGTAATGCGGAAAGCTTTCTTCGTGCCTGAAAACAAGAAGTTAGACGATTTGCTCAGCGAGTTCCAAGAAAAGAAAATACACTTAGCTGTAGTGGTAGATGAGTATGGTGGCACTTGCGGTATCATCACTTTAGAAGATATTATGGAGGAAATAGTAGGTAGCATCAATGATGAGTTCGACGATGATGATGTTACATACTCTAAGATTAATGATCACACCTATATTTTTTTGAAGGCAAGACTGTATTAAAAAGATTTTTTTACCGCATCGTAAAGATGGACGATGAAAACATCTTGCTTTTTGATGAAAAAAGAGGAGAAGCAGAGACTTTAGCAGGCTTTTTGCTCGAAATATCAGGCAACTTCCCTCAAAAAGGCAAACCTATTGTGTTTCACAACTATAGTTTCACCGTAGAAGTCTTCGACAAGCACCGAATAAAAGGAAATTAAAGTAAAAATTAACAGTTAATTGACGTGAAGTATTCAAAAATTATAGAAACAGCCTATAAAACAGTAATGGAAGCTGAGAATGTAGGCACTGTACCCACTTATATCCCCGAGTTGGCACAAGTAGACCCCCAATAAGTTTGGGGTGTATTTCTACAGCCTCAACAAACAATCCTTTGGCATAGGCGATTGCGACGAGAAGTTTTCGTGCCAAAGTATCTCAAAAGTATTAGCGTTGTGCTTAGCCTACAGCATCATAGGCGACAAACTCTGGAAACGCGTAGATGTAGAACCTTCGGGCACTTCGTTTAACTCGCTTGTGCAATTAGAGGCTGACAATGGTATTCCGCGCAATCCGCTTATCAATGCAGGAGCTATAGTTGTATGCGACATTTTGCTATCTATTTTAGAAGATGCCGAAGCCGATTTCCTTACTTTCGTCCGCGATTTGGCAAATGATGAGTCAGTAAACTATTCTATCAGAGTAGCCGAGTCTGAAAAATCAGTAGGGTATAGAAATTTTGCGCTATGCTATTACATCAAATCGTTAGGAAATATAGAAAATGACCCTATAGAGGTGCTTAACTTCTACTTCAAACTCTGTTCGTTAGAACTCAGTTGCAAGTCTCTAGCCTACATATTTTCGTTTTTAGCCAATGATGGTATTCGTATGCACGACCGCGTACAGATACTCACCGACACTTGTACTAAGCGGGTAAATGCAATAATGCAAACCTGTGGTTTTTATGATGAGTCGGGTGAGTTTGCTTTCAAGGTAGGTTTACCGGGCAAGAGCGGCGTGGGCGGAGGCATCGTAGCCCTATTGCCTAACCACTACAGCATAGCCGTGTGGAGCCCTAAGCTAAACAGCAAGGGCAACTCATACCGCGGAATGCTATTTTTTTAGAGGAATTTACCGCCCAAACCCATACCTCAATTTTTTAATCCATAAATCTTATCGATTTGCTAATTAGCTAATTATTTGTATCTTTGCCGCCCAAAAACACACACTCTAATGACTATAGAAGCAATACAAAACGAGATAATAGAAGAGTTTTCACTCTTTGAAGATTGGATGCAGCGATATGAATATATGATTGAGTTGGGCAAGTCGCTGCCCCTAATAGCAGAACAGTACAAAACTGACGATTATCTTATCAAAGGGTGTCAAAGTCAAGTATGGCTACACGCTGACTACCAAGAGGGTAAGGTCTTCTTTACGGCCGATAGCGATGCCATTATCACCAAAGGTATTGTAGCCTTATTGGTGCGCGTGTATTCAGGTCACACCCCTGAAGAGATTTTTAGCGGCTAAAACTGACTTTATCGACCAAATAGGGACTCAAAGAACACTTATCGCCCACCCGTGCTAACGGATTGCTGAGTATGCTCGAGCAGATGAAGCGATACGCCCTGCTACAAAGCAAAAAAATAAGGACACAAATCTATAAACAAATGGCTGAAGAGACCACAAATACTCAAAAAATAATAGACACTGAAGTACTCGGCGAGAAAATCGTAGAAGTACTTAAAACAATATACGACCCCGAAATACCTGTAGATATCTACGAATTAGGCTTAGTATATGATGTATTCGTAAATGAAGACTGCGATGTGAAGATACTTATGACCCTCACCTCGCCTAACTGCCCTGTGGCCGATGCACTCCCTATGGAAGTAAAAGAAAAGGTACAGAGCATTGATGAAGTTCACGAAACCATTGTTGAACTCACTTTCGACCCGCCTTGGCATCAAGATATGATGAGCGAGGTAGCGAAACTCGAACTCGGATTTTTTTGTAAACTAATTAATAAATCACTTATGAAAAAAAACTTTTTATTCTCAGCATTATTACTTTCTGCTGTATCAATGGGTTTTGCCCAAGAAGAGAGCACCGATGGAGTTGCTCAAGACCCTACTGTAGCGCCTGAGCAAGAAGCTCCTGCTACCCCTCGTTGGACAAAAGGAGGCAATGCCTCATTAATGTTTTCACAAGCTGCCTTCAATAACGATTGGACTGGAGGGGGTACTAACAACGTAGCGGCAAGCCTTGCTGTTAGCTATGCATTCAACTATAAGAAAGACCGTTTAGCTTGGGATAACAACCTATACATCGATTACGGTCTTACTAAGTTAGAAGGCGATGAATTCACTCGAAAAACAACAGACCGTTTTGAAGTAAACTCTGTACTTGGTTATCAGATGACCAATCCAGAGTGGTTCTACTCATTCTTCTTCAACTTCAAAACCCAAATGACCGATGGTTATAAGTACACTTCTGGCACTCAGCGCGACCTTATAAACCAATTGCTTTCACCTGGATATGTACAATTTGGTCCTGGTATCTTGTGGAAGAAAAGCGACAACCTAAAAGTGAATATCGCTCCTGCAACTTCTAAAATTACTACTGCTAGAAGCAGATGGACGCAAGCTGGTAGTTTCTACGGAGTAGAGAAAGGTAAAACAATACGCTATGAGCTCGGTTTCTCACTTAGTGGCTATGCTAAATTCAATGTAATGGACAATGTTTCATTTGAAAACATACTATCATTGTACAGCAACTACCTTGATAAACCTCAAAACATAGATATTGACTACACTGCCAACTTAGTGATGACTATCAACAAGTATCTAACAGCAAACTTCACTTTCCAAGCTATCTATGATGATAATGCCGCTAAAGCCTTCCAAATACGCGAAGTATTAGGTTTAGGAGTAACTTACAAATTCTAAACATTTAGTAAATTTAATAATTAACAAATTAGCCCATTAACAGATGTGATTGTCTGTTAATGGGCTAATTTGTTAATATACTGACAAATAAGTAAGCAATCCTTAATAATATATTATTTTTTTCTAAAAAAACTTTTGCGAATATCAAAAAAAATTATTTTAATTTTTACGGCGAAATTAAGTTTGACTTACTCAAAAGCCTTACTCAATGACTTTTCCATAAGCCAAAAAAATACCACCACTATGATCGACCCACTTTTATTACCCTACCTCAGCATTATAGAGGATAGAAAAAAACACTTTACTGCCACCGCACGCACTATGCAAGGCGATGCCGCCCGATTGGCAGATAACTGCAACTCTCACCTGTACTACGGCTTACATTTTGAAGCTAACGAATGGGTGTTGCGCGAGTGGGCTCCTAACGCAACGGCTATATACCTCCTTTTTGAAGGTAATGACTGGCAAAAAAACAATCACTTCTCATTTAAAAAACTCAACAACGAAAATTGGGAACTACGGCTCCCCGCACATCTTTTGTACCACCAGATGCTCTACAAACTGTTAGTAGAGTGGGACGGCGGTAGCGGTGAGCGGTTACCTTCGCATACCCTACGCGCAGTACAAGACGATTATACTAAAGTATTTACTGCGCAAGTATGGCAACCCCCTGTACCCTACCAATGGAAGCATTCTCGCCCCAATACTACCGAACCTCCTCTTATCTATGAGGCGCATATAGGTATGAGCACCGAGCATCAGCGCGTGAGCACCTTTGTAGAGTTTCGTCTATACGTACTGCCTCGCATCGCTGATTTGGGTTATAATACCATACAGCTAATGGCCATACAAGAGCACCCTTACTATGGGTCGTTTGGCTATCAGGTAGCCAATTTCTTTGCGGTAAGTTCGCGCTTTGGCACCCCTGAAGAGCTCAAAGAGCTCATCGACACAGCACACGGCTTGGGCATACGCGTAATTTTAGACCTTGTGCATTCGCATTCAGTAAGTAATCAGGCAGAAGGGCTCAGTTATTTTGACGGTACTGATTATTTGTACTTCCATAGTGGCGAACGCGGCAAGCACCCCGCGTGGGACTCTCGCTGTTTCGACTACGGCAAGCCCCAAGTGCTTAACTTCTTGCTCTCTAACTGCAAATATTGGCTTGAAGAATACCAGTTTGACGGCTTCCGCTTCGATGGGGTAACCAGTATGCTCTATTACGACCACGGACTTGGCAAGGCGTTTACTAACTATAGTTTTTATTATGACGGCAATGAAGATGTAGAGGCAATAACCTACCTAACGCTTGCCAACTTAGTCACACATCAGCTCTATCCTCAAGCTATTACCATAGCCGAAGAGATGAGTGGTATGCCGGGCTTAGCTTCGCCTATAGCCGAAGGGGTATGGGCTTCGATTTCAAGATGAGTATGGGCATACCCGACTATTGGATTAAGTTGCTAAAAGAAGTACCCGATGAACAGTGGCACGTAGGCGATATTTATTATGAACTGACCAACAAACGCGCCGAAGAGCGTACTATAAGCTACGCCGAAAGTCACGATCAAGCTCTCGTAGGCGATAAGACCATATTTTTCCGTATGACCGATAAAGAGGTCTATACAGGTATGAGCGTGTTCGACCACAATCTCATCATCGACCGTGCAATGGCTCTACACAAAAATGATACGCCTCGTAACGTTAGGTACTGCCGGCGGAGGCTATCTAAACTTTATGGGGAATGAATGGGGGCACCCCGAGTGGATTGACTTCCCTCGCGAGGGCAACGGCTGGAGTTACGCCCACGCACGCCGCCTCTGGAGTTTGGTTGATGACCCCAACTTAAAATTCAAATATCTGAATGCTTTCGACCGTGCAATGATACACCTAATAGCGCGCAGCCGCCTACTAACCTACGAGCCTCGTGTATTAGTACGCGACATCGAGCGGCAAATACTCGTATTCGAGCGCGGCAACTATCTATTCGTATTCAGTTTTAACCCCACCACCTCATATAGCGACTATCCGTTTGAGGTGCGTGCCGGCAAGTACCTAACCGTACTAAGTACTGACAACCCCACTTTTGCAGGAGCTAACCGCATAGATGAGAGTATCGAGCACTTTACTCAGTACTTAGAGAAGAAGAACCTATTATCGCTATATATACCAGCGAGAATTGGACTTGTATTGAAATTTGCAAATTAGCAAACTATTCCCTAACGACTAATAACTAACGAACTAAATATGAGTTATCTATCATTCAAAAAAGACCAGCTTATCAATCTAGAGTACTCTCTTAGCAGAGAGTTCTTGGGTACCAACCGCGGTGGAGGCTACTGCTCCTCTACCCTTGTATTTTGCAACACCCGTAAATACCACGGGTTATTGGTAGTACCTATTGAAAAATTTAGAGGCAAAAACTATGTAATGCTTTCATCACTCGATGAGACTATCATACAGCACGGACGTGATTTCAACTTTGGGGTACATAAGTACGAGGGCACTTATGAGCCACGCGGACATAAGTATATCGTAGATATTTCGTACGAAAAAAAGCTTTTTACCGTTACCTACCAAGTGGGCGGGGTACTGTTAAAGAAAGAAATACTAATGATGCACAACGCCCCACAAGTATTGGTGCGCTATACACTACTTGAGGCTCACTCAGCTACCAAGTTGCGCTTAAACCCTCTATTGGCTTTCCGCGATATACATTCGCTTAGCAAACAAAACCCTGTAGCTAGCACCCAACCCGAAGCTGCTGATAATGGCATACGTGTCCGCCTATACCCTGAGTTTCCATACCTATATATGCAGTTTAGCAAAAAAAGTTGACTTTATAAACAACGCGTATTGGAATAACAATATCTATTACACTAAAGAGAAAGAACGCGGCTATGACTATCAGGAAGATTTGCTAAGCATTGGTTATTTTTGAAGTGAGCCTAAAGAAGGGCGAAAGCATCGTCTTTTCTGCTAGCATTGAAGAGGCTGAAAGCAAAAACCCTCGAAAAGAATTTCAACAAATATCTAAAAAGAACGCAGTGAGCGCAACTCAGCTCAAGAGTGCCTACAGTACAGTGCAGCCCAATTCTTGATACACAAAGCAGGCGAAACACGCATCAAAGCAGGATATCACTGGTTTGACAGCAACACCCGCGATACCTTTATTTCCCTACCAGGTATCGCTCTTTCTGGCAATACTGCCAAGATATTCGAGGAGGTGCTTACCTCTGCGCGCAAGTATTTTTATGAGGGACTTTTCGCCCGCGACATTAGTACCCACGTCACCAATCCTGTGTTTGATGTCGATACCTCATTGTGGTTCTTCTGGACGCTTCAACAATACGAAAAAGAAAGCAATAAGACCAAAAAACAACTGTGGAAAGAATATGGCGAGATGCTGAAAGCTATTCTACAGACCTACCGCAGCCGCAAGCACAAAACAATGTGTATGGACGACAACGGACTGATATGGAGTGATAACCTAAGTCGCCCCCTTACGTGGTTTGACGCTGAGGGCAATTATGGAGCTATCGTACCTAGAAATGGATATGTGGTAGAAGTAAACGCGCTATGGTACAATGCTGTATGCTATGCTATTGCAATGGCTGAAGAGGCTAAAGACAAAGCGTTTTTTTGAGCGAATGGGCTACCCTACCGGCTACTATAGCCGAAAGTTTTAATCAGACTTTCTGGTATGAAGCCGAATCTTACTTAGCAGACTATGCTAACCACACTCATCAAAAATACTGAAGTACGCCCTAACCAGCTATTGGCTTGTGCGCTTAACTACTCACCTCTTACTGAAAAAAAAGACAACGCAAGGTATTAAAGATCATCACCCAAGAGCTCCTTACCCCACGTGGTTTGCGCACTCTATCACCTGAAAGCCCACGTTATGAAGGCGAAGGTGTAGGGACTGTATACGTACGCGACAAGGCTACTTTTAACGGGTCAGCACACCCTTGGTTGATAGGTTTCTACATAGAAGCTAACTTAAAGCTCTACGGCGATGCCTACATACCTGATGCTGAAAGTATCCTCGCTGACTTTGAAGAAGAACTCAACGACCACGGAGTAGGCTGCATTTCGGCTATCTATGACGGCAATCCACCATTCCAATCAAGAGGATGTATCTCTAAAGCCAAGAATATATCAGAGATTTTTAAGGGCACAATGGCTGCTAAAAGGTAATAAATAACTCAGAATTTAAACCCTAAGAAATCGAGGGGTTTAGAAAAATCAATAAAAGCGTATGAAGAATGCAAGAGTATTAATGTTTGGTTGGGAATTCCCCCCACACATCAGTGGAGGGTTAGGAACGGCTTGCCTCGGTATAGCTCAGGGGTTAGCCAAAAATGGCGTACAAGTACTATTTGTAATGCCTAAAGCCTCAGGTGATGAGGATAGTAGTGTGGCAAAGATTATCAATGCCAGCGATGTAGAAATGCTTCAGAACACGGAGAAAATAGAAGAGTTCTGGAAACACATCAATTTTATGGAGATAGGCTCTAACCTTGTGCCTTATCTCGACCCCGAAACCTTTGCTCGCGAGCGCGACCGCTACCTGAAAGAAGGCGAAAACCGTGAGCGCATCAGCTACCATAATAAATTTCAGTTTTCGGGCAAATATGGAGCTAACCTAATGGAAGAGGTATATCGTTATGCCTTAGTAGCTGGTACAGTAGCCAAAAAAACCACGATTTTTGATGTAATTCATGCTCACGACTGGCTAACCTATAGTGCAGGTATCATCGCTAAAAAAATATCAGGAAAACCCCTAATAGTACACGTACACGCTACCGAATACGACCGCGGAGGCGAGTTTAACCGCAATACCTTAGTATACGACATCGAAAAACGAGGTATGGAAGCTGCCGACAGGGTAGTAACGGTAAGTAACTGGACGCGCAATATTGTTATAGAAAAATATGGTATCCCTGCTGAAAAAGTTATCACAGTGCATAATGCAGTAGATTTTAAAACAGATACCGAAGACCGTGAGGAACGCGGCATCAAAGATAAAATCGTAACTTTCTTAGGGCGCATCACCCTACAAAAAGGGCCTGAGTACTTTGTAGAAGCCGCTGCCAAAGTGATGAAACGCCTGCCTAATGTACGCTTTGTGATGGCAGGTAGCGGCGAGAAGATGAACCCTTTAGTACGCCGTGTAGCCCAATTGGGTTTAGGCACGCGCTTCCACTTCACAGGCTTCTTGCGGGGCAATGATGTACAACGTATGTTCCGCTATAGCGATGTGTATGTGATGCCCTCTGTATCTGAACCCTTTGGTATTTCGCCTTTAGAGGCAATGCGCTCTGGGGTGCCCACCATCATCTCTAAACAATCGGGAGTAGCCGAAGTGCTCCACCACGCTATAAAAAGTAGATTATTGGGATATCAACGCCCTCGCCGATGCGATATACGGCGTACTGGCTTACCCCACCCTATCTAACTTTATGCAACGCGAAGGTTATGAAGAGGTAAACCAACTAAAATGGGAAACCGCCTCGCTGAAACTCAAAAAAATCTACGAATCTTTAATGTAAAACCACCATTATGAAAAAGTCAATTTGTATTTATTTTTCAAATCCATCACCCCGAACGTCTTAGAAAAATATCAATTCTTCGACATAGGAAAAAAAACACAACTATTTTTGACAACTACGCTAACCGCTCAGAATTAGAAGATTTAGCCGAAAAACTGCTACTTGCCTGCTAATGCTTTATTGTTAGACCTTATCAAGAAATACGAAGGAAAATTCAAAGTTGCTTTCTCTATTTCGGGCTCAGCTATTGACCAGCTTGAAATGCACACCCCAGAGGTAATACGCTCTTTTCAGGAGCTCGCCCAAACAGGACAGGTAGAGTTCTTAGCCGAAACCTATTCGCACTCATTGGCATCGCTATCTGAAGACACTGATGAGTTTGAATTGCAGGTAAAAACGCCATAGCGCAGCTATCAAAGGAGCTTTTTGGCAAAAAGCCGGTAACCTTCCGCAATACGTCTCTCATCTATTCTGATAAAATAGGCAAAAGAGTAGCCGACTTGGGCTTCAAGACGATGCTTACCGATGGAGCTAAGCACGTATTAGGGTGGAAGAGCCCTAACTTCGTCTATAAAAATGCTTTAGACGAAAAACCTCAACCTCTTGCTAAAGAACAGTAAGCTGAGTGATGATATAGCAATACGGTTTTCTGACAGAAACTGGAGCGAATACCCACTTACTTCAGAAAAAAATACGCTGATTGGGTATCGCACAGCCTACAAGATACTGAAGTGCTCAACCTCTTTATGAACTACGAAGTAATAGGGCACTACAACCGCGCTGAAAGTGGTATTTTCGACTTTCTGAGATATTTCATCCAGCAAATAGCCGAAAACCCTAATTATCAGTTCTTATTGCCTAAAGAAGTTACTAAAAAGCATACTGCTAAAGATATACTGCCAGTGCCTTACCCTATTTCGTGGACAGACGAAGAGCGCGATATCACTTCGTGGTTAGGGAACGAGCTACAAAAAGAAGCCTTTACTGAGCTATTCAAAAATACAGCCTTTGGTGAAAAAGAAAAAAAGAATGCAGAACTAAACGAAGACTATAGTAGGCTGCAAGCTAGTGAGCATTTCTATTTTTATGCGCACTAAGCTATTCTCAGGTGCTGACTATCACAAGTACATTCTGCCTTACGAATCGCCGTATGAAGCGTTTATCAATTATATGAACGTGCTAAGCGACTTCATCGAGCGGGTGAAGGGCTAAATAGTTAGTTAGGAGTTTATAGAAAGTTTAATAATAATTTTTAAAAACAGACAAAATGAAATTAGAAAATGCTAAACCCAAAATCAATCATCTCTACGAAGAGATTGTCAGCAATGACGCCGTGGAAATGTCTGTATCTAATGGATTTGCAAGAAAAAAACCGTTGATGCGGAACGTAAGGTGAAAGCGTTAGACTCTGAAGAGTTTTTTTCTACGCAAATCCTCCTAAGGACAGGCAGAAAAAGTGCCGAATATGGGGCTGATGAGAGCCTTATAGACAGTTCTCTGTATCTACCTTAATTTAGAAATTAATAATTTAGTCGTCAGTAGTGAATACTGGCGACTATTTTTTTATTCATAAATTAGCCTTTCAACAAATTTGCTAATTATCAAATAATATGTACCTTTGCCCTTTATTCTTAACTAAATACAGCTATGGCAAAAGAAACCCCTCTGATGAAGCAATACAATCAGATAAAGAGTAAATACCCCTGATGCTCTCCTCCTTTTTTTCGTGTTGGCGATTTCTACGAAAACCTTTGGCGAAGATGCCGTAAAAGCTGCTCATACCCTCGATATAGTACTTACTAACCGCAATAACGGTAGCGAACGCTCGGAATTAGCGGGCTTCCCTTATCACTCTATCAATACTTACCTGCCTAAACTGGTAAAGGCAGGATACCGCGTGGCTATCTGCGACCAATTAGAAGACCCTAAACTAGTAAAAAGGCATTGTAAAACGCGGCGTAACGGAACTGGTAACCCCTGGTGTTGCCCTTAATGACGATATTCTACAAAGCAAAAAAACAATAACTTTCTCGCCTCGGTATGGCTGGGCAAACAGCTGTGCGGCATTGCTTTTCTCGACATCTCAACAGGCGAGTTTTTTGGTAGCCCAAGGGCGATAAACCTTATATCGACAAACTACTACAGAACTTCAAACCCAGCGAAATACTCATCGCTAAACAACAGAAAAAGGCGTTTGCCGAAAGCTTTGGCGAGGACTTTCACTGTTTCTTCTTAGAAGATTGGGTTTTTAAAGACGATTACGCCCGTCAGGCACTTACTAAGCACTTCCAAACCAACTCGCTAAAAGGCTTTGGTGTAGACGAACTAACCGAAGCAATACTAACCGCAGGGGCGATACTCTACTACCTTTCGGAAACCCAGCATCACCAATTACAACATATCACTACCCTACAGCGCATAGCTGAAGACGCATACGTGTGGCTTGACAGATTCACCATTCGGAATCTGGAGCTCTATGCTGGCAGTTCAGCTCAGTCAGTTACGCTTATAGATGTAATTGACAAGACTCTATCGCCTATGGGTAGCCGTACTCTAAAACGTTGGTTAGCCCTTCCGCTAAAGAAAAATAGAAAAAAATAGAACAGCGACACGAGGTGGTAGCTTACCTGCTCGACCATACCGATACTCTTAACTTAATAAAAGAGAATATCAGCCGTATGGGCGACATAGAGCGGCTTATTTCTAAAGTGGCAACGCTGAAAAATCAATCCGAGGGAGGTAGTGCAATTGTGCGCTTCGTTAGAACATATAATGCCTATAAAACAGCAATGCTTGCAATCGGGCAAAGAGTCGCTGAGCTTATTAGGGCGATAAGCTGCACGACTGCCAGCAACTCTGCACGCGCATACGCCAAACCCTTACTGACGAAGCCCCCGTAAACATAGCCAAAGGCAACGCTATAGCAGCAGGCTTTTCGGCAGAATTAGATGAACTACGCAACCTTTCGCATACAGGTAAATCGTACTTAGACGACTTACTACTACGAGAAACCCAGCGCACGGGTATCCCTTCACTAAAAAAATAGACAATAACAACGTTTTTCGGCTACTACATAGAGGTACGCAATACTCATAAAGACAAAGTGCCTGCCGACTGGGTGCGCAAGCAAACCCTTGTGAATGCTGAACGCTACATCACCGATGAGCTGAAAGAATACGAGGCTAAAATAGTAGGGGCTGAAGAGCGTATCAGTCAGTTAGAGCAATCGTTGTATACTGAGCTGATAAGCTATATAAGCGAATACATAGCACAGGTGCAGACTAACGCTACCCTAATAGGGCAATTAGACACTCTCTGCGGCTTTGCTACCCTCGCCCTTGAGAACCACTACAATCGCCCTGAAATGAGCGAAAGCTATGTAATAGACATCAAAGAAGGGCGACACCCAGTGATAGAAAAACAACTGCCTGTAGGCACCCCCTACATAGCTAACGATGTGTATTTAGACCGCGATACCCAGCAGCTAATGATGATTACCGGACCTAATATGTCGGGTAAATCGGCTATACTGCGGCAAACAGCCCTCATCGTACTACTCGCCCAGATAGGTAGCTTTGTGCCTGCTACCTCAGCCCATATAGGTATCGTAGATAAGATTTTCACCCGCGTAGGGGCAAGCGATAATATATCGGTAGGCGAATCGACTTTTATGGTAGAAATGAACGAAGCTGCCCTAATACTCAACAACCTTTCAGACCGCAGCCTTATACTACTGGACGAGATAGGACGCGGCACCAGCACCTATGACGGCATCTCGATAGCGTGGGCAATAGCGGAGTACCTACACGAGCACCCCTCGCGCGCTAAAACGCTCTTTGCAACCCATTACCACGAACTCAACGAAATGACAGAGCAGTTTGAGCGCATCAAAAACTATAACGTAACGGTAAAAGAAACGCAAGATAGCGTGCTTTTCTTGCGCAAATTGGCAGCAGGTGGTTCGGCACACAGTTTTGGTATACACGTAGCTAAAATGGCAGGAATGCCGCAATATGTAGTTCAGAAAGCGAATAAGATGCTACAGAAGCTCGAGCAGATGCACAATGTAAATACTACCGAAGCGGTAAAAGCAGCTCAGAAGGAAATGCAGCTCTCTTTCTTCGATATGAGCGACCCTCGTCTTGATGAACTCAAAAATGACCTACTGAGCTTAGACATCAATAGTCTGACGCCGGTAGAAGCGCTAATGAAACTCAACGAAATGAAGAAATTAATCAATTAGACGATTTGCCAATTTGCCAATTAGTCGATTTACCAATTTACCAATTATATATGATATTTCAATTTAAAGAATTTAGTGTAAAGCAAGAGCATAGTGCGATGAAAATCAGCACCGATGGGGTATTGCTCGGGGCGTGGGCACCCGTAGAAGACGCTGCATCAGTATTGGATATAGGTGCCGGTACAGGGTTATTGAGCCTTATGATAGCCCAACGCTGTGATGCCCCCTAATAGATGCCGTAGAAATAGATGAAGCAGCTTATATAGAATGTACTGACAATTTCGAAAACAGTCCGTGGGGCGACCGCCTTTTTCTGTTACCACGCTTCATTTGAAGAGTTAGTGGCTGAAATAGACACTCTTTACGACTTTATCATCTCTAACCCTCCTTTCTACACTGCCGACACTCAAGCCCCTGAGGCAGCACGCAGTACCGCCCGTTCGGCTGCAGCGCTCCCTTTTGAAACCCTTATAGAAGGGGTAGCACAATTGTTATCGGATGCGGGGCGTTTTGCCGTTATCATTCCTTATCAGGAAGAGGCTTCTTTTATCCGTTTGGCAGCGGCTCAAGGGCTTTACCCTCACGCATTGTTGCGCACTAAGGGGACTGCCACAACCCCTCTAAAACGCAGCCTTATCAGCTTTTGTAGGACAGAACAGCCTTACACCCCTACTGAGCTTATTATAGAAGAAAGCAGAGGCATATACACCCCTGCTTATAAAACTCTTACTGAAGATTTTTTTATTTGCCAAAATAGGCAGCAAGCTACCTTAAAAAAACCTCACGCAGATTGCAGGGAGAGTGCTAAGTTTATAATTACAATATGTCAAAAGAACGCGCTGAAAGTTTTTAAAACTTTTAGGGCGCAAAGTTCAGACATTAGGGTGAAGTAAAAAAATAGTTGTTTCATAATGTGACAACTTTGTCAAAGTTTTGGTGTATCTCTTGGGTCTCCAAATTAGGTTTCAACCAAAAAAACTTATTATATAATACTTAAATACAACTTATATAGTTATTTTTTTAAATAGCTCAGAATGACTGCCTAAGCGCAATAAAGAAATTTCCCTTTCATCAGGATACTCTTCCCATATAATAAGCAAGTCTGGTTCTATATGACACTCTAAAGCTCCTTTGTATTGACCTATTAATTTGTGAGGTTTCATTTTTTTCGTGGAATACCCTCTACACCACATTCTTGTAGCATACCTAAAACTTCGACTGTCTTTTTGGAGCTTTTTGGGTGTTATTAGAAATAACCTTTAAGTCTTTTTTTGAAAGAAGTTGAGTATTTCAGTAAAAAGACTTTTCTTCTTTTTCAGTCTCATCGTTACTCATCTTCTTCTTCTAAAAATATCTTTAATCATTAGGTTTACATCAGTATACCCTTTCATAGAATGTCTACTCTCTCTCATCTCCATAAATGCCTTATGTGTTTCTTCATTAGGGATAGATTTTTTTCTACTGGAATAGATTTTTTTCTTATCATCTACTGTGACAGTCTCCAAAAATAGTAGTCTTTATCTTGAGCCTTTCAAACAAATGTTGAATTATAGGAAAGTCGGCATTATTGATAGTTGCTTGTATAGTTGTTGCATTCATAATATCTATTTTTGGCAAAGGTAATAATTAATTGACAATTAGCAATTGATAATTGAAAACTAATTATTAGTAATACACGATGTCGTACTTGATGATTTTAGGGGCGTTGGTGTTATGTACTTGCTTTTCGCGGATGTTCTTTTGCGAATCGTAGGTGTAAGTGTAGCGAATATAACTGCCCTCGCCAAGGGCATCGGCTACTCGCTCGCTTGTGCAGTCGCCTTGGGCATTATATTGGTAGGTGTAGCGGCACCAATAATTGTAGTCCACGCTCTCGTTTTTTATCTCCTTGCCTATCATATTGCCATTGGCTGAATAGCTATAAGTGTCGTGGCGGTAGCAGTTGCTGCCCTCGCATCGCTGTTCTTTGGTAAGTCGGTGGGCGGAATAGGTGTAAGTGATACGGTCGAAAGGGAAATCGCCCCCTGAGTAATACACCGTAAGCTGTTGCCCCTTTGCAGGGTACTCATAATTGCGCTTTTCTAATACCTGTCCGTTATAAGTGTCTTTATAGCACAATAGTTGGCTGTTTGCGCCGTACTCGAAAGTCTCTTCTCGGGTAGTGTCGGTAGCTCCAAAAATATTGGGGGTGCGTATCAGGGTAAGCATACCGGCATCGTTATAGCTATAGTGGCTGGTATAACTAAGGGTATTTTTCGGCTGTATATACTTCGCGCTGCATTAGTTTGCCCTCGCTATCGAAAAGGTATTGCACGATAGGTTCTTCTTCGGCAAGGCGCAAGGCTTTTAGTTGTTTGTTATCGGTAGTTTCTGCCTCGTAAGAGGTTATTTTGAGGCTCTTCACCTTTCCTTTGAGGTGAAGTTGTTGCCAGCCTGTCATCTTTAGGTATTCGGTGGTGTATTGCTGCGCCCAAATGGGACACGTTAGTAGAAAAAAAGAATAGATACTTCATTTTTTTAATTAGCAAATTAGAAAATTAGAGAATTAGCAAATTAGAAGACCAAAAAAATTTGCTAATTTGCTAATTCTCTCATCATTTTATTATCCTTGGTGTGTTTTTCTTTAGTAGGTCGTTTACTACTTTTTACTGGGTTGAAGGTGATGATAGGCACTTCGACAAATAGGGTTATCCATTTTGCCATAGAGCCATTCCACAAACCAGGAAGCTCAAGAGCCTTTAATGGTCTTCCCATATAGGTTTTTGCTGGTGATAAATGCCTGTTGAGGGTCTACGTACTGCTGTAGGTCGAATTTTTTTGGCCTTTGTAGTCCTTAATGCCGCATACTAAATCTACCGGATTGAAGTGGGTAGACTGTTGGAAGATTTCCTTTTGCTTAGCGTTACTCATATCTACTTGTGCCGATTCGATAATCTGTAGGCTATAACTGCCATCAGCTTCTTTTTACCCAGAAAGGACCTCCACCGGGTTCGCCTTCATTCTTCACCATACCGCATACGCGTATAGGGCGGTGTAGTTGCTCTTTGATGAACTCAAGGGCATATTGGCGGCGGAACTTATATAAGTAGTCAGGCACGTTGATATTAATCTCTTTGAGGAAATTCAATATACGTTTTACCTCTTTTTTCTTCACTTTGTTATTATCAATACGATGCAATATTTTTGAACACTTCGTCTTGCACCTCGCAGAGCTTGCCGGCTAAGGCTTCTTTGTAGAAAACAGTCTCATCGGTGTACTTCTTCACTACTACGTTGTCGATATTTTTGATAAAGATAATATCAGCATCTATATCGTTTAGGTTGCTTAGCAGGGCTCCGTGTCCGGCAGGGCGGAAAAGCAGATTGCCGTCTTCGTCGCGGAAGTACTCGTTGTCCTCGGTTACCGAAACGGTGTCGGTGCTTGGCTTTTGGTAAGAGAAGCTAACATTGAAGCGGATACCATAGCGCTCCTCAAGGACAGGCTTAATAAGGTTTAGCTCTTTGTAGAAAGCCTCGGTATGCTGCTCGGTGATAGTGAAATGCAAATCGGCCTCCTCATCATCTGAAGCATAGAGTACTGCCTCGCGGAAGTGCTCTTCGAAAGGCGTTGCTATCTTTTCTGAATGGCGGTGGAAGGGTAGCAATCCTTTAGGCATATTGCCATAATTAAGTCCCTCTTCGTTTAGGGAGGCTATTGACGATGATGTGCTTCTGAATATCTTCGTTTAATGAGGCAAAGTCGGGGTGGTGCTTATCGATATAGGCTTTGAGAAGAGGATAGAAAGCAAAGCGCTCGAGGCTATCGAAGAAAGCGCGTATTTCTTTATTGCCGGTACGATTGACATAGGCAGCAAAGGACTCGCGGTCGGGTTCGAAAGCATCGCGGAAAGCAAAGAGCGATTTGAACATACGCGTAGCCGCACCCGAAGCAGGTACAAACTTTAGTATGGTATTGCCCTTCTTGCGGTGTTGGTAGATAGCGGCATACTTGGCGGCTTCTTCTTTGGGTAGTGGTAGGATACCATCATCTATGACAGCGGCTTTGTATAGCTGAATAGGGGGTACGCCTTGCTTGAATTGAGCTACTTGGGCATCGAGCATTGCTTCGGTGATGCCTTTTTTTGATGAGTAGTTGTCGGTCTTTTTCTGTTAATTGACTCATATATATGTTGGTTTTTATTCTTTTTCTTTCCTCTGAATGAGGTGTCAAAGGTAAAAAGATAAAAACCAAATAATTTGTGAATAAAATGTTAATCTGTTTTTAGGCTTTTTTTAAGCTAATTGACAAATTTGCATATGTGGAGCTGCCCTCTGAAGATGACCTTAAAAGCTAAGCGAGCGCCAATGCGCTGGTAGGCAAGGCTTGAAATGCAGCTGGTTATCGGCTACGTGCATTCCGCCAAAGCCCTCGACGATACTGAGCCAAGTGCCCGCCATAGAGGTTATGTGGAGTCCCTCGTGTACCTCTTTGTTATAATCGTCTAAGTCGAGGCGAGAGGTGCGCAAGTAAAGCGCATAAGCCTCTTCTTTCTTGTCTAATGCCGCAGCCAAAACACTATGCACACAAGGCGACAATGAAGACTCGTGCACCGTAAAGGGTTCGTAAAACTCGTAGTGCTTACGCAACTCCTCGTGGGTAAAGTGATTTCGGAAGAAATAAAAGCCCTGTAGCGTATCCGCCTGTTTGATGTAAGGGGAACGGAGGATTCTATCCCAAGACCAATGCTGGTTGAGCGGGCGTTCTTCAGCAGGAATAGCGCTTGCTGGCTTTAGTTCCTTATCGAGGAAACCGTCTTGTTGCAAATATACTCCGTATTTCTCGCTGTAAGGGAAATACATATTTTGGGCAATCTTGCGCCACAACATTATCTCTTGAGAATGTATCCACTGTTTTTCAATTTCATACTTCTCTGCCATATCAGCGGCATAACGCAAACACCATTGGGCGATGTAGTTAGTGTAGAAATTGTTATTAACGTTATTTTTCGTACTCATTAGGTCCTGTTACGCCTAATATCACATATTTTTGTTTTTCCGCAGAAAAAGAGGCTCTTTGCGCCCAAAAACGCGCTATTGCTACCAATACCTCTAAACCGTAATCCTTTATATAGGCTTCATCACCGGTGTAGCGGACGTAATTATAGATAGCGAAGGCGATTGCCCCGTTGCGGTGGATTTCTTCAAAAGTGATTTCCCACTCGTTATGGCACTCCTCGCCATTCATCGTAACCATAGGATAAAGCGCTGCGCCGCCGCTAAAGCCTAATTTCTGGGCATTTTCAATCGCTTTATCTAACTGGTTGTAGCGGTACATCAGTAGGTTGCGCGCTACCTCAGCGCCTTTGGTTGCCATATAGAAGGGCAGGCAGTAGGCTTCGGTATCCCAATAGGTGCTACCTCCGTACTTCTCGCCCGTGAAGCCCTTAGGGCCTATGTTGAGATGGGCGTGTTTGCCCGAATAGGTCTGGTTGAGCTGGAAGATATTGAAGCGAATGGCTTGTTGGGCTTTGTCATCACCCTCAATCTCGATGTCAGAAAGCTCCCAAATAGCTGCCCAGTCTTCTTTTTGCATTTTTTTAGTAGTGCCTCGAAGGCATCTGTAGTGCTTAACAAAGCCTCATAAGAGGGTTGTGGGGTATCAGGAGAAGATAAGGTTTTATATCCTCCGTATTTTTCTATCTTGAAGGTTTGGTTTTTCTTAAGAGCGACTTGGTATTGCAAGCCTATGTAGCTATCCTTTTTGTTTTGTTTTGAAGGGAGTTCTAAGGCTTTGCCCTCTACAAAAAGCTTATTCTGCATAAAGGTAAGCACTTTGAAGTCCGTTTTTTTGGTAGCGGCAAGTATGTGAGCGTTATTGGCAGCGGCTTCTACTTCAGGTATTCCAGAAAAGCTCGTCCCAATTGGCATCGTTATTTTTTTACACCGCTGTCTAAATAGCTTTCTATTTCGATAGTAGCATCGGTAGTAAGGGGGGTGATTTCGTAGCGCAAGGCGCCGAGCTCGTCATAACGCAAAGAGAGCAAGCGCAGGGCTTTGACTTGTATTTCTTGCTGATTAGGTAGGGTAGCGGTGAACTGGCGCTCGTACCAGCCTTCTTTCATATTGAGTTCGCGGCGGAAGTTTTTGACTTCTGTGCAGGTGTTTAAGTCCAACAGCTCGCCATTGATTTTGATGTGAAGTCCTATCCAACTGGGGGCATTGAGCACTTTGGCGAAATACTCAGGGTAGCCGTTTTTCCACCAGCCTACTTTGGTTTTATCGGGGTAATAAACACCGCCTATATAGCTGCCCTGTAGGGTGTTGCCCGTATAATCTTCTTCGAAGTTGGCGCGCATACCCATAGCCCCATTGCCGAGACTGTAGATGCTTTCGTGCTTGGTGACGTCTTCTTTGTGGAAGCCCTCTGCTATAATACTCCAGTTTTTCATTGTTTATTGGTGATTTGTGATATTAGCTGCAAAGGTAGTATATAATTAGCAGATTAGCAAATGTGGGGTCATCGTTCGCTTATCCTTCGCTCATCCTTCGGTGTAAGTGTATCTAAGGTATGGGAAGGCTGGGAGGAATGGGCAGAGGGGAATTTTTATTTGGTAGTCTAAAGAAGAATTTATATTTTTGCCTCGAAAATATCATCTTTTATGCAGAAAAAAATTATCTGATATTAGCTCATAAAAACCCTCTTCAGCTCAGCAGAATGATAGAGCGATTAGACGACGGTGCTTCAAAAATTCTTTATTCACCTTGATGCTAAAACACCTATTGAGCCTTTTGCTGCTTGCCTTGAGGGGGGGCACATTCGTTTTATAGAGCCTCGAGAGCGTTGCGTATGGGGTGATTTTTTTCTATAGTGCGGGCTACTATTCACCTTATGGAGGCAGCCAGCAAAGAACAAGGGGTTTTTTTATTTTTGATGAGCGGGCAAGATTATCCGATACAATCGCAGGGGTATATTAATGCCTTCTTAGAGAGCAACAAAGAATTTGATTTTTATAGAGATCGAGCCCTTGGAAGAAAAATGGAAGCCAAAAAAATGGTAAAGGATAAACTGGAACATTACCATATTCTGCATTCGGAAGAACGAGGGCATAGCAATTGTTACGCTCCTTTTAGGCATTGCTCTGTTTTTCAGAAGGTAAGAACGCTGACGCACCTGCTAAAAGGGAGGCTGTCAATGAAGAATTTTTGGGTTGCTTTGTTCGCTGCCTAAGCGCATCGCTCCGTTTGAGCGTCAGTATGCTGGTAGTCAGTTTTGGGCTTTTTCTGAAAGAACTTTTTACGCTGTGCTGCACTATATACGCGAGCACAAAGCGGCGTTAGAGGGGTATTATAAATATACTTCTTCGTCTGATGAGATATACTTTCACTCTGTGTTGATGAATTTGCAGCAAAGTAACCACCCTGAAATACAAATAGCCCCTTCGCTGACTTATGTAGATTGGGAGCGCAAAGGCGTACAACTGCCAGTTCTTTTTAGAGCAGATGATATAGCACAACTTAGCAATCAGCCTAATAAACTTTTTTTGCGAGGAAGTTTGATACTGAAGTAGATATAGAAATACTAAATCTTATAGATAAAAACAATGCTATGAAAAACAATTCTAATTTTTTTACGCAAGAATACTTACATATTAAACAACCTCCTGCTGGAGGTACAGGCTCTTTCTATAAGAAATATACTTCTTCTCTGTTAGAAAAAAAGGTTATAAAGTAGTAATTTTTGGCAATAGTAGCGTAGCCTTTAAATGAGCAAGATGGAAATTTGCGCATTTGTTTTCTGAAAAAGAAACTATTTTAAGAAACACTTTATACAAGAACTTTTTAGATCATTAGGGAAAAAGGCTAAAAAAATAGCTGCTTTTAGAGGCTTATTTCTTAAAAAGAAGTTAAAAGACCTTACTAATAAACTTAAAGAGTTTCTGAAAAAAAGAAAAATATTCGGCCTGATATAATAGAGACACACGATTGGAATGGTATCTCTTTTTCTTAGATGAATTGTCTATTCCTTATGTAGTAAGAGCTCACGGTTGTTATAAGATACTTAATAAATATTTTTGGGTATAACATCACTTTAGGGTTATCGTTAATAGAAAGTGAAGCTCTGAAAAAGCCCCTCATTTGATTTGTGTTTCTAAAAACTCTCAGCTAATGTATGAAGAAACTTTTGGCAAAACAGGTGCTGTTATTACCAATGGAGTAGACAGTTCTCATAAGCTTATTTCTTCTGATACAATCCCTTTTTTTCAGTATTCTTTTTTGGTACTGCTATGTTAAAAAAAGGTTTTGATACAGCATTAAATGTTTTTCAACAGATTGCGCGAAAGATTTCCTGAGGCTACTCTGCATATAGTAGGAAAAAATTATGAAATTTATCTAAGAGAAAACCATTTAGAAGGGATAAAAAAATGTAGTAAATTACGGTTTTTTTAGATGGTGATGAGCTAAAAGAAGCCCTGCAAAAAGCAAGTGTTTTTTTATCTTTCCTTCTAGAGGAGAGACTTTTGGATTAGCTCTTTGTGAGGCAATGGCTCTTGGCAAAGCAGTAGTAGCAGCTGATATTCCTTCATTTAGAGATATTATCACTCACAAAGAAGATGGTTTTATTGCTAAAAAAATGAAGATGAATACTATGAGTATATTGCAGCGCTCTTTGAAGAAGCCTCGTTAAACAAAAAGTATTAGCGAAAAAGCACAAAAAAACGATTGAACATCAATACAATTTTTGAAAAAAACAGTTAAAAAAATAGTTTGGCATACTACCAAAAAAATAATAAACACAAAAATGAAATCTTTTTTTAAAAAGAAAATTACTTTTTTTATTATTTGCTCTACTCCCTTTACTCATTACATTTATATGCTTGCAAGTAAACATACCGGTATGGGATAAAAGCACTCAAAAAAACACTATTTTTATAGCGTATTTCTATATGATATTGCTATTATCTTATTATTTTTATATGTAAATCATCGTTTTTTTATTTGAAAAAAAGGAGAGTGGTTACGAAATATTATCACGATAGTAGGCTGTGGAGTAGTATTATTATGGACATATAAGCACAAAATAACCTTTAGATTAGACCTTTTATTGCTCTTTTCTATGTGCTTTATACGGCATTATATATAGAAAATATGTAAAACCTACTGTTATTACACTATTATTTTTTTCGCTTTTTATTATATTCAAAATTATAGGACTCTTATGGGCTAGATATTTCGATTATGGAGTAAAAACGCTATTTGAGGGAGAAAGTATTGTTTTTCTTTTTTTGGTCATTCCTATTATTCTGTTAGGTTTTTTTCAGTAAGCCAACGCCAACAATTGAGCTTTATAGCTATTTGTTTCAAAGGATTTTTTTGCTTTTTATTAGTAGCCAATGTAGTATTTTATAGCTTTGCTATAAGTGCTGAAGGAACTAAACCTTTTTTTAGCTTTTTTTAACCTTGAATAAAGGATATCTTTCAGACAATGAAGGGTTTTTCGTTATATGAGATATTGTTTTTGGACAAAGTTTAAGCACCCTAGCTTTCTATCTTGGATTACTTTAGTAATAGGAGGATTAGGTTTTTTTCTTGTGGAAGAAGTACCACACTGTTATTACTACCTCTGAAATAATAGCCTATGCAATTTTTACTTTTCTGTTTTATATTTATGATGCAGGCAAGAGTAAATATTATTGGTTATTTTGTAGTGGTAGCTTTCTTTTTATATCTGTCAGTGGCACCATTATTTAGTAAATGGCTGAAATATGGCGGGGTAGTAATAGTTGGATTTATAGCAATAGGGACAATAGCTTATTTAACTATGCATACGGCTTATTTTTTTCTGACCCTATTCGCAATCAGTTATACGCTACAGCTATTCAAGCAATAAAAAGAAGGTAATTTATGGATAGGTAATGGCTCTGGATATCAACGGTATATAATGGATGGGTTTGTAGGTTATGTGCATAATGATTTTTGTAGCCATATTAGTAGATATAGGTATTATAGGCTTAAGTCTCTTTATCAGTTGGTTAGGAGCAATCTTTTTTTATCTAAAGATACTCTTAAACAGTATTTATTATTTGTTTTTTTACCTATTATGAATACTGATATACTTTTTTTCATACATTTGAATGTACTTATATACTTATGCCTTTACTTATTTTTTTATCTTATTCGCACCCCTGATTTAAATCTGTAAAGCATACTTTTACCCAATTAGAGAAGCTATATTTTTTGCTTAGTTTCTTCAGATAAAGGCACAAAATCGTTCTCTAAAAAGTCTGCTAACCCTTCAAAGCTATCATTTTCTACTACATAGAAGTTATTAGGGTGATAAAAAAATCGTATAGCTTTTATGCTCTTATTATCAGTTATGAGCTTCTTTTTGATATTTTATAGCTTCAAATATCCTAAATGATAAGCCATTGTGGTCTACGGTTTTTATATCTAGAAGTATAGCTGCTTTTTTTGGTAGTTTTTAGGTTCTCTGCATAACTTATCCCTTTTGAGAAGAAAGAAAGATGAGGATGAGAAAAAGGAGGAGTTTTTTTCTACCGTAAAACAAATTGATATTTAGTGTTAAATCGTATTGGGAGAGGGCATTGACCACTCTAATAAGTGATTGTATTCTGTCTTTTATATAAACACCTACATAGAGAACCTCTTTGCTATTGACAGTTGCCTCTTCTTCGGGAATATCAAAATAGAAGTTAGTGCAAGGCAAGAGATTAGGATAGCAGTCTTTGTATAGGTGATAGTCTTCAAGATCAAAGACAAAGAAACGTTCGAATTGGTTTATAACCTTGAATACTTTTGGGAAACGGGCAAGTCCGTCCCATTGATAGGCAACTACTTTATGGGCGGTGTTATGTATTTTCTCTATCGTTTTTAGGTCTAACTTATCTGGACGAATCACGATAGCGTAATCGATACTTTTAGGGGTAAAACTGCTCAAGGTTTGGCTTACTTCGGCGGTATAATAATCGTCTATAAGCTGCTTCTTGTAGTCTTTATTGCCCAGAAAAGTCTTCTGTATAAAGTTGTGTATTCTGTCTTTAGTTTTATAGCGAAATAGGGGCGATATAACAGTTACTTGCTCAAAGCCCATATAGCGCAGGTTTTTGTTCTATCACCTGATAAACGCCAAAGTCAGGAGGCATTATCAAGATGATTTTTCTTACCGCTTACATCAGGAGTATTATCTGTTATTTTGTTGATATTCATATTTTTTTGCTAAACAAGAGAATTTGTACTGAGCTTTCAGTACTGCGAAAATAAAAGCCTTTTTTTGCCATCTAAACAGCCCTTTTTGATAAAAATAGTATTTAATAAACCAAAACAAAGGTGAAAAACAATAGTTTCATCCACCCTATTGTCTTTCCTTTACGTTGGTCGGCTGCTTGCGTGCTATAGTTATTGTTTTTGCTTAAAATAGTTGTTACCGAGTCGTTAGCTAAGTGCTCTGAAGCTAAATCGGGGCGGTTTCTGGGCATTTTAATCACCTGACCTTCTACCTTTACCGTAGAATGTATTTCGGGCGACCAATAGGCTCCTTCTTTCCTAAAAAAGCGCAATTTAAAGTCAGGAAAAGCAGAGCGCATATACTCACCCATAAAAATAGTTTTTAAAAGGAATATACACTCCTCCGAGATTAGGGGTTTCGGCTATTTTATAAAGGTATTCTTTTAGTTTTTCGGGTACTGTTTCATCTGCATCAATGACTAATAGCCAAGGGTAGGTAGCTTGTGCAATAGCGTAATTGCGCGCAGGCTCTACATAAGGGGCACGCTCGCAATACACTATTTTGCAGCCGTATTGTTCGGCTATTGCTATAGTGCTATCTGTGCTGTGCATATCGCAAATTACGACCTCGTCAAAACCTTTAACGGTTTCTAAGACAGTGCGCAAATGCTTTTCGGCATTATAAGTATTGATAACTACAGATATTTTCATTGACTTATTTTTTTAGAATTAGTGAAACCCAAAGAGCAGATTCTTCAGCAGTAGCATTAGCGAGAGCTGAGGTAGTGCCCCAATAGCCCAGCTGAGCAGTAGCCAGCGCAGGGGTTGGGCGGTGAGATAATACTGCGCGGTGATAGTCGCCCCACTCATAAAGATGAAAGCTGCTATAAGGTACATCATATCTTTCTCGAATGAAAGGCTCAACAGTAGAGTGAATACCATCAGAGCTCCCATTCCCATTACAAATACATTAGGGGTGAACTTAAAGAAAAGCAGAAGAAGCAGTATCAGACACGACACTGCTAAGTTCATCAGATATACCCATAGTGTGGGATAATGGTCGATGGTGGTGATGCTAAAAAGCTACTACCAACAGCATAACTATATAGCCGCAGAGTAACCATTTCTGCTTTTCAGCTGTTATGATGAAAGGGTGGTGCAGCCAGCCTCTCACAAACAGGATAAGGTATATCAGCGAAGGCAGCGCTATGGTAACCAATAGCAGCAACAACCACGTAAATCTCACCATTTCAAAAGGCAAGAAAAACGGGATATTAAACAGCACTATCATCGCGCCATAAATAGGCAACCAAATAGGGTGCGAGAAAAAAGATATGACGTAGCTAAAGCGCATAGTATATTATTCTTCAGTACTATCAGAGGTAGCCGTGGTATCGAGCAGACTGTTGCGCAATGAGTCTAAAGCTGCTTGGCTCGCAGCCCCTTTGAAGTATTCTTCAAGCTCTTTTTCACCCATAAACAAACCTGCTTTATCTTTGAATATCGCCCATTGGGCATTGTAAAACTCTTTATCCAAAGTTTCGCTTAGCATCACTACCTCGCCATAGCGGTCTATGCAATACTGTATACGTTTGGCATTGCTGTTTAGCTCGCCAGCAGGCAGGTGAGTGTAATAATTCAGTTCCTCCTGATATTTCTTTATTACCTGTAGAGCAATAGCGCGTGCTTGCTCTTTCTTGCCTACTTTATAAGAACTTTGTATAAAAAGGATCGAGGTGAAGTAATACCCATAAGCATCTACCGGCATATTCTTCATAGCTATATCAATGATTTCAGAGGCTTTAGCAGTCTTTCCTTCAGCTATAAGCTGTTCGGTAAGGCGAGCGAGATTGCCGCGGAAAATAATGCTATTTTTGCGCGTTTCAGGGTCTAAGTAAATACCTTCTTTGCCCATATTGCCCCACGTCCATCGTTTTTACGATATTGTACATCAGTTCAGAGTCTATGCGACCCATATCATAAGGATTATTCTTATCGATAGGCGTTTTGATAGGTACTAATTTATATACAAGTCCGTCTAACTGTAGGTAGTCTTTCATCCACAGATATTCAGCAGAATCCATACTACCTCCGGTGAAGTAGATAGGACGCTTCCAATCATTATTTGCCAAAATGTCGAGCATCACTATGCGGGCTTTATCTATGGCTCCTGGCAAGGTAATATCGATATAATCTACTATCTTATCAGCATCTTCTGGTTTTACGATACCACTCTTCAGTACGTTTTCCTTATTCACCGGTATACGCAACTTGTTAGTAGGATAGTAATAGAAATCTTGCTTATATTCGCCTGCTCCACGCGAAGTACGTGTAGAAGGATCGTCACTGGTAATCCAGTTTACAAAGTCTTTAATATTCCAACGGTTATCAGTGCGCTTTTGGTAGTAAATAGCTTCTCTCACTCCGTGAGCGTACTGTTTGTGCACCAACTGCCCTGGTATAGGGGTACTTTGGTAGGCTTGTCGCTTCATTTGGTCAATATACCAGTCAGTTTGTAGTAAGCTGGTATTTATGACACGTACATCGGTGCGATAGCCCTCTATCTCTTGTGCGTACCACAGTAGAAAGGTATCATTGTCGCCTATGGTGAAAAATCATAGCGTCTTTGTTTTCGGCTACCGACTCGAGGTAAGCATCGGCTATAAACTCGGCTGAGTATTTCTGAGAGCGGTCGTGGTCGTCCCAGTTTTGATATGCCATTACAGCAGGTACCGCTACAAGGCTAAGCACTGTGGCTGCTGTAGCTGCTATATTGGGGTGTACATACTTGCGCGCAGCACTAAAGAGGGCATACACACCCAACCCTATCCAAATAGTAAAGGCATAAAACGACCCTACAAGAGCGTAATCGCGCTCGCGTGGCTCAAACGGACGTTCGTTTAGGTATATCTTAAGCGCCAAGCCCGTAAAGAGGAAAAGTACTAATATCACCCACGTTTGTCGTTCGCTCTTCATCGATAGGAACACAAATCCTAAAAGCCCTAAGAGGAAAGGAAGGAAATAATAGGTATTGCGCGCCTTGTTATTGAGTACATCGGAAGGGAGATGCTTTTGCGAGTCTAAGTGGGCACTGTCAATAAAGTTGATACCCGAAAGCCAGTTGCCGTGATCGTTTTCGAGTTTGCCTTGTACGTCATCTTGCCTTCCGATAAAGTTCCACGCAAAGTAGCGGAAATACATATACCCGAACTGATAGTCGAATAAGTAAGCCATATTCTTCCAAAAGCTCGGTTTTTCTACCTCTATATAATCGCGGTAGTCAGAAAGGAACTGGTCATAACGCTCTGCCGGCATCGGAGTTATCGACTGCTGATGCTGCACTTGTTGTAAAAACTGATATAGCTTAGGCTCTTGGTAAGCTTCTTCACTAATCTTAAAGTCTAACTGCCCTGTTAGCTTCATATAGTTGGCAGCGTGCTGCGGACTCCACATACGCGGCAAAAAGCCCATTTGCTTTCTGTTAGAAGCTACTTGTGCATTCTTATATTGGTTTACGATAATATAACGCCCTGTAGTATAATCGCGTTCGTACTTAGGTTTGGCATCTTGGTAAGGGTAATCCTCGTCTATACCAGCGTATTTATCAGAGTACATAGGGCCATAAAACAAGTGCGTTTCGGGGTATTGCTCTAAGTTGTAATATGCCAAGAGCAAACGGGCATCGGTTGGACTGTTTTCGTTGATAACTGTATCGGCATTAGAGCGAATAGGTATCATCAGCCAAGACGAAAAACCTATAAATACAAAGAGCAGACATAAGGTAGCTGTCTGTAGGCGCACTTTTTTCTTCTGAGAAGCATATCTGAGTGCAAAAAAAGAAAAACGCCACTAAGGTAAGCCCCGCGATAATAGTTCCCGAGTTAAACGGCATACCAAACGAATTGACAAAATACACCTCTAAATAACCAAAATAAGCCAAGGTATATGGCAATATCAGTTTAAAGATAAGCAATAAAACTGCTATTGAAACTACATTAGCGAGAAGGAAGTTCCATACATTTTTCTTATAATGACTGTTGAAGAAATACAGCATACCAATAGCAGGAATAGTAAGCAGCGCCATAAAGTGCACCCCAAACGACAACCCTACTACCAGCGAGATAAGCAACAACCAGCGGTCACCGCGTGGCTCGTGCAGACTATCCGTCCACTTAATGCCCAACCAAAACATCACCGACATAAAGAGCATAGCCATAGCATATACCTCAGCCTCTACAGCATTGAACCAGAAGCTATCAGAGAACGTATAAGCCAACGCCCCCACTACCCCACTACCCATTACAGCTATTGTATGAGCTACTGATAGGGTATCGGCACTGCGCAAGGCTATCTTTTTTGCAAGATTGACGATGATAAAGTAGAGGAAAAAGACTGTAAATGCACTTGAAAGCACCGACATATAGTTCACCAGCAAGGCAATTTTGTCGGTATTAGGCGCAAAAGCAGCAATAAAAGCCCCCATCATCTGAAAGAAAGGCGCTCCGGGTGGGTGACCTACTTCTAATTTAGCTGAAGTAGCAATATACTCGCCACAGTCCCAAAAACTTACTGTAGGTTCTACGGTAAGGCTATAGGTAATTAAAGCAATAGCAAACACTGCCCACCCTACGATAAGGTTGTATTTCTTAAAGAGTTTATCCGTCATTGTAATAAAATTAGATTTTTTTATTATTGACGGCAAAAAGTACGAAAATAATTGCTAATTAGCAAAGGGTGGGTAGGAATTAAGGGTTAGGATTTAGATTTTTGTACTTATACCAACTTTGAATGATAGTACATTGCCAAAAGCTACTTGTCCGTTGAGTCCTACATTTTTGAAGATGAAGTAACGGAAGCCCAAGTGAGCATCCCAAGCTATAAAATTATTTTTGTGATTGTTTCTAAGGCTAATGTCATAAGTAGGAGGGGTTATCACACAACCAGTATTACCAGCATTTTTCATAAGGGTCATTGCTCTGCCAGATAAAATATCCTCCTGAAAGTCCTGCGTACCAATCAATAGTAGCACGATTGCCAAAATGAAAGTCAGCAGAGAGTTTAGGTAGAAAGGAAGTGATGTACTTGTCGTTGAAGTTAAAACTTTGACTATTGAACTGAGCTCCTACCGAAAATAATGGGGCAAAAGCATAGTGTATTTCTCCTCCATAACCAACTCCTGCATTACCTATTGAGGTGCAAAGATCAATAAATACATTGCCTTTGGTATAGGCTTCTTGAGCGGAGGTGTGCAATGCAAAAAGCAATAGTGTAAAGAATAAGAGATTTTTTTCATATAAGTTAGTTTTTTTATGATTACGCAACAAAGGTAAGGAATAATTAGCAAATTAGCAAATTTGTGAATTATCAAATTAAAAAGGCTCTCTTTTTGTGTGAAGAGAGCCTTTTTTTAAATCGTACTAATATCTTTTGTTAAACGTTTATTTTTACTTTTTCTACTATAGCTTTGAACGCTTCAGCGTGGTTCATTGCCAAATCGGCAAGAACTTTACGGTTAAGCTCTATGTTAGCAGCTTTTAGTTTCCCCATAAATTGAGAGTATGAAAGTCCGTGTAGGCGAGCACCTGCGTTAATACGCACAATCCAAAGCGCACGGAAAGTTCTCTTCTTATTACGGCGGTCGCGGTAAGCGTACTGCATCGCTTTTTTTCAACAGCGTTCTTGGCTACTGTCCAAACGTTTTTTTCTGCGGCCAAAGAAACCTTTGGCTTGCTTCATTATCTTTTTTCTACGAGCTCTACGAGCTACAGCATTTACTGATCTTGGCATAAATTCTTTTTTTTAATTTTTTGTAGCAGGTGGTTTGCGCTTAAAACAAACTCTTAGGGGTACTCTACTCCACGGTTATTAAATGTCCTACTAATAAACAATTATTTTTAAGCCTAATTGTTTCTTCACGCTTGCCTCGTCATTAGTATGTACAAGGGTTGAGTGGGTGAGTGCTAACTTGCGTTTTTTTAGCTTTTCTTAGTTAAGATGTGGCTCTTAAACGCGTGTTTTCTCTTGATTTTTTTCCAGAGCCGGTAAGCTTGAAACGCTTTTTTTAGCTCCAGATTTGGTTTTAATTTTTTTGGCATTTGCTTCTTGAATTTTTATGTCGATATTAGTACGTTTCTTTTTCAATTCAGAATTTAGAATTCAGAACTATTTCTTCTTTGGCAGCGGTGCTAAGAACATCGTCATACGTTTGCCTTCGAGCTTAGGCATTTGCTCCACCTTACCATAGTCCTCAAGGTCGGTAGCCAAGCGCAATAATAGTATTTCGCCTTGGTCTTTATAGATGATTGAACGCCCTTTGAAGAAGACGTATGCCTTCACTTTCGAGCCTTCTTTGAGGAACTTTTCGCCGTGTTTCTTTTTTTAAACTCATAGTCGTGGTCATCGGTCTGAGGACCAAAGCGTATCTCTTTGATGACTACTTTGGTAGCCTTAGCCTTCATTTCTTTGTCACGCTTCTTCTGTTCGTAAAGAAATTTCTTGTAATCAATTACTTTACAAACTGGAGGGGTCGCGTTAGGCGAAATCTCTACTAAGTCGAGTTCTAGCTCTTCAGCGATTTCTAATGCTTTTCGTGTAGGATAAACGCCGCCTTCGATGTTTTTCTCCTACCAGACGAACCTCTGGCACTCTAATCTCGCGATTGATGCGATGTGGGTTTTTGTCGTCTCTGCCCGGTGTGTTAGTTTTTCTTAATAATGGCTATCTAAATTTTAAATTACTTTCAGTATTCTGATTTGTCAATTTGCCGATTTGTCAATTTGCCAATTCTTATTGGCTAATTGGCAAATTTGCTAATTGTTGCGGCTACTTCGTCATTGATGAGTTTAGCGAAAGCCTCTACGCTCATACTGCCCAAATCTTCACCTCCGCGTTTGCGCACTGATACGGCACCTTCTTTCTCTTCGTTCTCGCCTACAATTAGCATATAAGGCACTTTTTGGGTCTCTGCTTCGCGTATTTTTTTGCCCATCGTTTCGGCACGATTGTCTATCAGGGTGCGAATATCGGAATTTTCTAGCAATCTCAAAACTTTTTGAGCATAATTTTCATATTTTTTTCGCTCAATGATAGCACAATTGCTTGATTTGGATTCAGCCATAACGGGAAGTTTCCGGCAGTGTGCTCGAGCAAAATAGCTACGAAGCGCTCCATACTTCCGAAAGGCGCACGGTGTATCATCACCGGTCTATGCATCTCATTATCAGCACCTTTATACCATAGGTCGAAACGCTCTGGCAGGTTGTAGTCTACCTGAATAGTACCCAGCTGCCAGCTTCTGCCCAAGGCGTCTTTCACCATAAAGTCGAGTTTAGGGCCGTAGAACGCTGCTTCGCCTGTTTCAATCACATAATTCAAGCCTTTTTCTTTAGCGGCATTGATAATAGCGTTTTCAGCTTTAGCCCAATTCTCGTCAGTACCGATGTATTTAGTTGGGTTATCAGGGTCGCGCAATGATACCTGAGCGGTAAAGTTGTCGAACCCAAGCGAACCGAATACGTACAATACCAAGTCGATAACGTGCTTAAATTCAGCATCTAACTGCTCTGGAGTACAGAAGATGTGGGCATCGTCTTGGGTAAAGCAACGCACGCGGGTAAGTCCGTGTAGCTCGCCACTCTGTTCGTAGCGGTATACCGTACCAAACTCGGCAAAACGCTTAGGCAAATCTTTATAACTCCAAGGGTGTGAGTTGTATATCTCGCAGTGGTGCGGACAGTTCATCGGTTTTAATAGGTACTCTTCGCCCTCATTAGGGGTAGCTATCGGCTGAAAGCTATCTTTGCCGTATTTATCCCAGTGACCTGAGGTAACGTATAGATTTTTTTATGCCCTATATGGGGGGGTAACTACTTGTTCGTAGCCTGCTTCTTTTTGTGCTTTTCTAAGGAAAGCCTCCAAGCGCTCGCGTAGGGCAGCTCCTTTGGGCAACCACAGTGGCAACCCTTGACCTACTTTTGTTAGAGAAAGTAAAGAGTTCGAGCTCTTTGCCCAGCTTGCGGTGGTCGCGTTTTTTTGGCCTCTTCTAACAGGGTTAGATATTCGGTAAGGTCTTTCTGTTTCGGGAAAGAAATACCATATACGCGTGTTAGCTGAGGGTTGTGCTCATCACCACGCCAATAAGCGCCTGCGGCACTGAGTACTTTTACTGCCTTTACAAAACCTGTGTTAGGGATATGCCCTCCACGACAAAGGTCGGTAAAGGTGCTATGGTCGCAGAAAGTGATAGTACCGTCTTCGAGCGCCTCAATAAGTTCGGTTTTGTATTCGTTTTTGCCTGCGTAGTACGATAGCGCTTCGGCTTTGCTCACGGGGCGCATTTTAAATTCGTGTTTACCGCGGGCTATCTCTAAGAATTTAGCTTCGATAGCAGGGAAATCTTTTTCAGAAATAGGTTTGCCGTTGAAATCTACGTCGTAATAGAACCCATTGGCAATCGCAGGGCCTATGGTGAGCTTAATACCTGGGTATAGCTCTTCGAGGGCTTGTGCGAGAATGTGGGCAGATGAATGCCAGAAAGCTTTTTTACCTTCGGGACTATCCCACGTATATAATACCAAGCTACCGTCAGTCGTCAGAGGGGTTACCGTTTCTATAGTTTTGCCGTTGAAAGCGGCAGATAACACATTGCGCGCCAAACCTTCACTAATGCTTAGCGCTACTTCAGCAGGGGTAATCCCACTGTTAAACTCTTTGACAGAGCCATCAGGTAGAGTAATTTTAATCATTTTTTTGCTATTTGATTTTTTTAGTGTAGTTGTAATTTGAAAGTGCAAAAGTACAAAATAATTAGTAAATGAGCAAATTTGAAAATTAACAAATTATAGTCAAAAAAAGAAATGGTTTGCGAATTTATCAAACGGAAATTGAGAGTTAGAAGTGACTCTAACTCCTTTTTTTATAAGTATGTATATTATCAAAGAAATTCCTTATAGCATCTCGGAATTCTGTCTTGTTCCGATAGAAACCCATATTGATTACTTTTTTTCGTAAGAATTTCCACAAGCGCTCTATTAAATTAAGGTTCGGAGAGTTTGGAGCTTTCTAAGTTCCTCTATTTCTGTTGGTGATAATGTTAGTTCCATAGATGGTGCAAAAAAATAACAATTTTTTTATTTATTCGCAATCTAAATTTGTTTGACTATATTCCAATGTAGGGATTAGTGATCGTTTTTTTGCTTTTTGCCGAAAAAGCAGAAACATACAGTAGCTTTTAAAGTGAAGTAATAAAAGTTAAGAATCCTAAAACTACCCCTACCAAATTGGGGATAATGAGAATATAATCTGGCTTAGGCTCTTTTTGTCCAGCCATACACCACCCAGATAAGACAAGACCCAGCTGCAAACAAAGGTTGCTAGGTTGTGCTTTGTGCCCCTCTAAGTTGGCCATAATTTGAGGAATATAGGCTACAAATACCGCCACTCCTATAAAAGGCTCCTATGGAACCTATAAACAAATTAATTTTTTTGCTTGATATTTCTTTTTTTCGTTCATAATAATATGGTTTTCTGCAAAGATAGTAATAATTTGCGTATTTTTACAAAGAAACTTCAAAAAAATAATTAGAAACATTTTTTTATTTTTACACTCTGCGTAACAAAGCCTGTAATCTCCGAATATAAGGGTCTTCCACTACATCAATAATAGCTAAAATATCAGTATCAATTGTGGTTTAATTCATTGTTTTTCAATAAGTTGCAATTCGGCAGTTACAACTGCCGAATTAGTATCTAACTCGTGCCACACTTTATAAAAGGCTTCTTTTATCTACTGAGCAGCAGAGGTAAGAGTTTGTAAGTTACTAGTTTATGCTAATTATTTTGCTGTTATTGTTAGTGTGTTTAGTAGCGTTTCTTGATGGTTTATATCCCAAGTGTAAGAAGCCTCTGGGGTACGCCACAAGAAATAATCGGAAAGCACTATAATGCATTTCGCATAATTAGGGTCGGTAGGATCTTCCTCGACCGTATAACCAGGGAATAGCTTTTCGAATATCTCTAATTCTTTAGCCGTGTAATAATATCTGCCGTGCTCAAAAAAATCGTCATCATAGTCATCTCCATAAGTAGCTATAAGCCACTCTCTTAACTCGAATATCTGGTCTATGGCTATCCGCATTTTTATCGATATTATCTTACCCTCGCGCACATCTATCCTTATGGCATTGGCTACGGGTTGCAACCTGAACTTGCCAAAGTGATACTTACTTATGTCAGTATCTTTGTGCGAAAGGTAGGTGGTAGTAAGCAATTTCTTGCTCCAAAGAACATTAGGGGTGACATCAAAGTCGGTTTTGTTTAAGGTATAGGCACTGATGTTAGTACCGACTTTTAGTTGTGAGAGGTCGGTAATAGGTTCGTTAGTGCAGGCTATCGTTATAGCAGCGATAGCTAAAAGGTATAGTTGTTTCATAGTATTGTATTTTTATTCTGGCAGATAGCGCAAAGTGCAAATAAACATAGGCTTTAGCTCGTATTCTTCGGTATTATCTTGGTAATAATGAGTGTCTATAATCTTCAAACAATAAATCTCATTACCTCTATCCCACTGCAAATACGTAGGTGCACTTATCTCGTCTTTCTCAATACAGGGTATGTTGCCATCATTGTGCTCAGGGAATATACTGGCAAGAAGATTATGAATTTCCAGAGATGAAAAAGCATATTTACTAGTAGGTACGATGCTCCTTTTCAGTATAAGAGAATACTCTTCATCAGGCACCCCCTAAAGGTAGCGTAAAGGTACTTCACAAGGGCAGGCAGGGCATCTATCTCAGGCATTATACAGAGTTGTGTTATTTTGTCGTTATAAGTCTGTATAGTAGTATGATAAGATATTTTAACTCCTCCATAGGTATAGTTATAAGTTTCCCCTTCAAAGGTATGCATCAGCGGTCTCCACTGATTTTCATCGGGCATTTCTTCTATCATATGAAAAAAAGCGGGACTTCATAGCGCATTGGCTGCATACCTTTATCTGAGAAGTCGTTAGCATCTAACTTATAATCGCTAATAGGGCTACCCATCTTTATCAGCGAAAGGTCGCTAAGAGGCTTCTGCTGGCAAGCTACCAAAGCTAAAGCTGCTATTATAATAATGCGTTTCATAGGGGTAAGATTTTGATACGGCAAAGCTACAGAATAATTCACAAATTAGCAAATTTGGGAATGAGCCAATGGGAGGAATGACAAGGCTGGGAGGTTTGAGAAGCTTTCGGTAATCGTTCGCTTATCCTTCGCTCATCGTATAGTGTGGGTATAGCCAAAGTAAAGGGAAAGTATGAAAGAAAAAAAATTGCTAATTTGTTAATTTGCTAATTTGCAAATTATACCCTACCTTTGCCCCGAAATTATAACACCAATGAGTAAATTACTAATCGTAGGGAGTATGGCTTTTGACCAGATTGAAACTCCTTTCGGAAAAAGCCATAAAACTATGGGCGGCTCGGCTAACTATATCAGTTTATCAGCCGCTATGTTTCACGCTCCCACTGCCGTAGTATCGGTAGTAGGCGATGATTATCCTTCCGCTTTTATCGAGGCACTCTCTCAGAGGCATATCGATACCTCGGGCATAGAGGTAGTAGCTGGCGGTAAAACTTTCTTCTGGAGCGGTAAGTATCACAACGATATGAACCTACGCGATACGCTCGATACCCAGCTTAATGTATTGGCGGACTTCTGTCCTGTTGTGCCTACCCAATTTGCCGATGCCGAAGTAGTGATGCTCGGCAACCCTACACCCTTGCGTGCAAATGAAGGTACTCGACCAGATGAGCTCCCCTGCGAAATTGGTGATAATGGACACGATGAACTACTGGATGACCCATACCCACAAAGAACTTTTAGAGGTTATTGCCCGCATAGATGTGCTGACTATCAACGATGAGGAAGCACGCCAATTAACGGGTGAGTACGCTTTAGTAAAGGCTGCCGAACGCATTATGGCAATGGGTGTGAAGTACGTTATCATTAAGAAAGGCGAACACGGGGCGTTGCTTTTCCACGCCGATAAGGTGTTCTTTGCCCCTGCCCTACCTTTGGCTGAAGTGTTCGACCCTACAGGGGCTGGCGATGTGTTTGCCGGTGGTATAGCAGGGTATTTAGCCAAAACAGGCGATTATAGTTTCGAAAAATCTTAAGAATGCCCTTATACACGGCTCGAATTTAGCGTCGTTTTGCATCGAAAAGTTCGGTACTGAGCGTATGCTAAGCGTTACGGAAGAAGAAATGTACGAAAGATTACAAGATTTTAAAGACTTAACACAGTTTGATATAGTTGTTAGTCGCTAGAAGCTAGTCGTTAGTGGTTAGTCGCTAGTCGCTAGAAAGAGACGCTGTTTTGACGAGTAAGGACTGAGAGACTAATAACTAAAACATACTAACGACTAAGGACTAAAGACTAACGACTAAGGACTAGCGACTAAAACATACTAACAACTAAGGACTAGCGACTAAAACATACTAACAACTAAAGACTAAACAATATGATTTACAAAAAGAAGTAGCGAGCTATTCGCAGCTGCACAACAAGTACTCCCTGGGGGGTGAATTCGCCTGTACGCGCTTTTTAACGCTGTAGGGGGCAATCCTATCTTCATCAAAGAAGCCAGTGGGGCTTATCTGACCGATGAAGATAATCGCAAGTATATTGATTATATCGCCTCTTGGGGGCCTCTTATCTTAGGACACGCTTATCCGCCTGTCATTCAAGCAGTAACCGAGCGTGCCAAAAAAAGGTACTTCGTTTGGTATTCCTACCGAAGTAGAAGTGCAAATAGCTGAGCTGGCTGTCTCTATGGTGCCTAATATCGACAAAAATTCGCTTTGTGAATAGCGGTACTGAGGCTTGTATGAGTGCTATACGCTTGGCGCGTGGTTATACCGGCAGAGAGAAGATTATCAAGTTCGTAGGTTGCTACCACGGGCATTCTGATGCTTTTCTGATAGAAGCCGGTAGTGGTGGGGCTACTTTTGGTACGCCTAATAGCCCTGGGGTAACGCAAAGGTACTGCCAGGATACGCTTTTGGCAAACTATAATGATTTGAGTTCAGTAAAAGCCCTTTTTGAAGCCAATCCGCAGCAGATAGCCTGCGTGATTATCGAGCCTGTAGCGGGTAATATGGGTTGCGTACCTCCTGCTGAAGGTTTTCTAGAGGGATTAAGACAGCTATGTACTGACAATGGGGCGCTTTTGATATTCGATGAAGTGATGACGGGCTTCCGCTTGGCTAAAGGGGGAGCGCAAGAAGTGTTTGGTATTAAGGCTGATATTGTTACCTTTGGGAAGGTAATTGGTGGCGGACTACCGGTAGGGGCTTTTGCAGGTAGCAAAGAGGTGATGAGCTATTTAGCTCCTGAAGGGCCTGTATATCAGGCAGGTACCCTAAGCGGTAACCCTCTGGCAATGAGTGCCGGACTGGCGATGCTCACCGCTCTTAATGAGCAGCCTGAGGTATTCGAGAGCCTTGCTAAGAAGACTGCCTACCTACACGAAGGCTTCCATACGGTGCTTGAAAAATCGGGCATACCGCACCAAATCAACAGTTTCGGCTCAATGTTTACTCTCTTCTTTACTGAAGAGCCTGTAACAGATTTTGCGTCATCGGCTAAGAGCGATACAGCGCGTTTTAGGAAGTATTTCCACGGAATGCTACGCGAGGGTATTTATCTACCGCCAAGCGCTTTTGAGAGCTATTTCCTTAATGATGCTATCACTTATGAAGATTTAGATAAGACCATTAAAGCTCTGGGAAGAGTAACGATGGAATTATAAGCACCTATAAAGCAAAAAAATAACGGCTATTTGCCGTTATTTTTTTGCTTTTATTTTATCTTATTTCTACTTGGCGGTTACTTCATAGCCTTTAGCTGCAAAGGCATCAACAAGTGCCTGTACGTGGTCAGTGCCGTTAGTCTCTACCGTAATGAGTACCTCTTTGTCGCGGAAGCGCGATAGGTTCTTAAATTGGTTGTGTGCCAACTTCACTATATTAGCCCCTACATCGGCAATGATATGGGTAATCTTAGCCAATTCACCAGGGCGGTCAGGTATGCTTACTGCAAAGTTAAAGATACGATCGCGACTTATTAAGCCCTTACCTATCATCGATGATATCATCAGTACATCTATATTACCACCACTGACTACAGGCACTATCTTCTTGCCGCGTTCGCTGAGCTTCTTAAGGGCTGCTAAAGGCAATATACCTGAATTCTCTGCTATAATCTTGTGCTTTTCAGCCAAGAGTAGGAAGGCTTCAGTCAGTTCGTAGTCATCTACGGTTACCACCTCATCTACATACTGCTTGATACAGTTAAAAAGTAAGGTCGCCAATGCGTTTTCACGGCAGTGCCATCGGCTATAGTATTAGCTTCTGGCAGGGTAACCACCTTGTTCTTCTTAAGGGCTTCAGTAGCTGATGCCGCTCCGCTAGGCTCTACCCCTATTATCTTAATATCAGGTTTAATCATCTTAGCCGCAGCGGCAATGCCCGATATAAGTCCCCCACCGCCTATAGGTACTACTATCACCTCAGCGTCAGGCATTTCCTCAAGTATTTCGAGGGCAATAGTACCTTGTCCTTCTAATACATCGATATCGTCAAAAGGGTGAACAAATACATATCCTTCTTGCGCTTCAAGCTCTTTGGCTTTCTGGTAAGCATCGTCATACACATCGCCGTAAAGCACTACCTCAGCCCCATACTTCTTAGTCGATTGTACTTTTATCAACGGAGTAGTTTTAGGCATTACTATCACCGCTTTGATGCCGAGCTCTCGGGCAGCATAGGCCACCCCTTGCGCGTGATTGCCTGCTGACGAGGCTATCACCCCGCGCTTCTTCTCTTCTTCAGTAAGCTTTATTAATCTTGTTATAAGCCCCACGTATCTTAAAGGCGCCTGTCTTCTGTAGGTTTTCAGGCTTTATATAAATCTGATTTCCTGATTCTTCACTAAAAAAATCGGACTGTAAATAAGATGCGTAGGTAAGAGCACTTTTTGCAAATGCTCGCGTGCGGTAGTAAAAATCTTGCAATTTCATATTATTATAAAGTTAATGTGTCAATTTATTAATATATTGGCTTATTGATGCACTTGTACTTGCGGGAAAGGTATTTCTATACCAGCACCGTCAAAACGCTCTTTAATGGTCTCTAACGTGCGAAAATAGCAGGTAAAATAGTCAGCATTCATACACCAATAGCGCAATGAAAGGTTTACCGAGCTATCGGCAAGGGCTTCTACATACACTACAGGCTCAGGGTCTTTAAGGGCTAAAGGCTCTTGGCTGGCTATCTCTAGCAGTATCTCGCGTGCTTTCTGTATGCTAGAACTATAGCCTATACCCACTAACACATACACCCGCCTTTTCTCTTCTCGGCTGTAGTTGATAATACTATTACCAAATAGCTGTGTATTAGGTATGATAACCTCTTCGTTATCAGGTTTATTGAGCGTTGTAGCAAATAGCCCTATGTTTTTAACCGTTCCTTTTTGTCCGTTAGCTTCTATGGTATCACCTACACGGAAAGGCTTGAATATCAATATCATTATACCGCTAGCAAAGTTAGAAAGAGACCCCTGCAATGCTAAGCCAATTGCTACGAAACCACTGGTAATGATAGCAATAAACTGGGTAGCGGGCAGCCCTATCACCTGTACTATGGTCAGGAAGAGCGCAATGTAGAGCACCCAGCGCACTACCTGCAATAAGAAGTTTTGTAGGGCAAGGTCTACTTGGCGGCGCTCCATTATGCGCTTTATCAACTTAGTTATAAAGCGAATGATATACCTACCTGCGTAATAAAGCGCGATAGTACCGAGCAAGGTAGGCACGTATTTAATAAGGTCAGTAGTCCAAGTCTTCAAAAAGTATTTGAAGGTCTGAAGTAGTAATTTCTGTCATACTTAGTTAGCTATTAGTTAAATAAAAAGTTCGCGATATTTAGTCAGAGTCCACAGCTCGTCGTCAATCATCAGTTCTAGTTTATCACAGTGGTAACGTATATCCGCAAAGAATGGTTTTACCTCATTGCAATAAGCATCGGCTCTCTCTACGAAAGTAGCCAGATGGTTAGCGCGTTTTCTCGCTTCAATCATTGCCTCCACAGTGCTATGTATCACCTTGATGTGCTCAGAGATATGCCTAATAAGCCCTATTTGCTCCGAAGCCACTTCCTGATAAGCATCACCAAAAATCTCTTTAAGCCCACGCACGTTTTCTATCAGCGTATTTTGGTAGCGCACAGCCGTAGGTACCACGTGGTTACGCGCAATATCGCCCAATACACGCGATTCTATCTGCACTGTCTTTACGTATTCCTCAAGGGCAATTTCATAACGGGCAATAAGCTCTACTTTGCTCAGTACCCCCATTCCTTCAAAGAGGGCGATGGCTTTATCAGTGATGTTTTCTCTTAGCGCTTCAGGGGTAGTCTTATGATTAGAAAGCCCTCTACGCGCAGCCTCTTCTTCCCACGCCTTGCTATAACCATCACCTTCAAAACGGATAGCCTTAGAGCTCTTCACATAAGCGCGCAATACCCTAAAGATAGCATCTTCTTTCTTCATTCCGCCCTCTATTAGGCTATCTACTTCTTTTTTTGAAATCGTTAAGCTGCTTGGCTACTATAGTGTTAAGCACCATCATAGGCTTGCCGCAATTGGCTTTAGAACCTACCGCGCGAAACTCAAACTTATTACCGGTGAAAGCAAACGGCGAGGTGCGATTGCGGTCAGTAGTATCGAGGAAAAGGTCTGGGATCTTGCCTACTACATTCAGCTTCAGTTCGGTCTTATCTTTACCCGAAACCTCCTCACCCGACATATTCTCGAGCGCATCGAGTACCTTGTTCAGCTGTTCGCCCTATAAATACCGATACGATAGCAGGCGGAGCCTCATTTGCTCCCAAACGATAATCATTAGTAGCCGAGGCTACCGAAGCGCGCAACAAAGGCTCATACTCATGTACTGCCTTGATGGTACAGATAAAGAAAGTGAGGAATTGTAAGTTTTTTTCTGAGGAGTCTTGCTCGGGGCAAAGAGATTCACCCCTGTATCAGTCACCAGCGACCAGTTGTTGTGCTTACCCGAACCGTTTACCCCTGCAAAAGGTTTTTTTCGTGAAATAGCACCACAAAATCGTGACGTTCAGCCACCTTGCGCATTACATCCATCAGCAGCGAGTTTTTGGTCTACTGCCAGTTAGCTTCCCCAAAGATAGGAGCCAACTCAAACTGATTAGGCGCTACCTCATTATGACGTGTTTTTTTACCGGAATACCGAGCAACAAACACTCTTGTTCCAAATCGCGCATATAGGCAAGCACCCTGCTCGGGATAGCCCCCAAATAATGGTCGTCAAGCTGTTGCCCTTTAGCCGCCTCGTGCCCTAAGAGCGTTCTACCGGTAATCATCAAATCCGGACGTGTAGTAGCAAGCGTTCTGTCAATCAAAAAATACTCTTGTTCACACCCTAACGTACAAGTCACCTTGCTAACGTTCTTGTCAAAATAACGAGCCACCTCAGTAGCAGCTTGGTCTATAGCACTCAGCGCTTTAAGTAGCGGCGTTTTGTTATCCAAGGCCTCTCCGGTATAAGCGATAAAAATTGTAGGAATACAAAGCACCGTACCGTATACGAAAGGCGGCGACGAAGGGTCCCAAGCCGTATAACCTCTTGCTTCAAAGGTATTGCGAATACCCCCATTCGGGAAGCTAGAGGCATCGGACTCCTGTTGCACCAATTGGTTACCCGAAAAGCGTTCTATAGCACTATCGCGTGTTAGGGGTTCAAAGAAAGCATCGTGTTTTTCGGCAGTACCGCCTGTCAGAGGCTGGAACCAATGAGTATAGTGGGTAGCCCCTTTCGAGATAGCCCAATCGCGCATAGCTGCGGCCACTTGGTCAGCCACACGACGGTCTATTTTGGTGCCGTATTGAATAGCGTTCATTACCGCATCAAAAGCATCACGCGTCATCAACTGACGCATCGCCACCTCGTTAAACACATTGATAGCAAACAATTCAGAGCGTTTGCCATTTTCAGCCACTTGTAAGGGCTTCTTATTTTGTACACTATTAAGGGCGTTAAATCGTAACATAAAGGTCAAGTGTTAAAAGATTTATGAATTAAATAATTCTAATTCTTCAGGATTTCTTCTGTTATCCCAAAAAGACAGAATGGTAATAGTATTTTTTCTATTAGGTAGAATATAGAATAATTGAAGAAAACTAATGCTCTGCGTATATTCTCATATCCTTCTACTTCTGTCCATAGATAAGGAAATCTTACTAAATCCTTAACAACCCTTTGTACTTCTGCATTCAATTTCACAGAGTACGAATTGCTTTTATTATGTTTTTTCCAGTACAGAAGTATCTCTTTAAGCTCTATTTTTTTGCTTGTTCAGTCCATTCTACGACCATAATAGAGCTTCCATTTCTTGTTCTACTTCTTCTTGCGAAGAAACTTTTCCTAATTTCTTATCATTAAGTCCCTTTAAAACAGCACTCTCTTCAGCTGCTGTCATTTGGTATTTTATAGATACTTCTTCAGAAAATGGAACAAACACCTTTTGGGCTGTTCCTAATTCTTCTAATACAGATGTTTTCATAAACAAATCTCTTATTTTTTTATGGCAAAAATTAAAAAAATAAATATCAATCAACAAATTATTAGTACCTATTTTTTTAGCTACACTTCCAAATAAAAAAATCCCTCCTAAAACTTACAATTTCTCAAATCTCTAGTGTTACTCTCTGAACTTTTTCCATTTCGGCTTCGGTACAATCAAAAAAAGCCAACGACTTCTTTACCCTTTGCATCAATATAATTTTCTTGTGTTACATAGGTTATAGCCCCTGTGGTGAGATCTTTTTACAGCGAATACCCAAACCGCTGCCCCTCTTAATTGGTTATAAACAAGTATTTTGAATTTTTTTCAAGTGAAGTATATTGGTAGCATATTCCTCTATTTGTGCAGGTAATGGTGCTATACCCTTAGTCTTGACTTTCATTTTTGTAATTTCGGTTATACACTAGATTGTCCTTTATACCGGTTACCAACAGATAGTTTTTAGCCTTTTCTACGTCTTCTTTTTCATTTCTTGAAGTGCTTTTTACCAAGAAGATTTTCTTATCTGAGACTTTGTATATGTAATAAACGGCGGTATCGTTATGCAACGTTTCGTTTTTTTCTTTTCGCAATCGCCATATTGCTCAAAAAGTTAGGGCATTGAGGCGTACATACGAGGGGGCAATAAGCTCAAATGTTCCTGTTATAGAGGGGAAACAGTCGTTGCCACAAGGGCAAAAGTAAGATGATTTATATTGATTTTTTTGTTGTTCTTTTTCAAATACCGTTGCAATACCTGATACTTCATCTTCGTCTTTTGTAAGTTCAAATAAGTTGCAGTCTTCTTCTTTGAAGTTACCCAACAGAGTGTTGGTTATCCATTCGCCTTTTAAGGGATTTTGTGCATACATTGAAGACGCACATAGTAACAAAGTTATTAAAATATGTTTCATAGCTATAGGTGTTAGGTGCAATCCCAGTTATATGAATTTATATCATATTTTAGGTAATTTTTTTGAGAGTTTTTCAGCAATTGTTTTTCTCATCGCGTGCTACTTTTGCGTTCTAATTTCTTAATATCTTCAGCGGGAGGCAATTCTTCTGGCTTGATACCACGCTGACCTAACATTTGTCGCACACTTTGATTATTCTGTACGTGTTCCTGCGTAATAACAGATTCACCGTGCAAATCATTACTTTCCACATTGTAATTGGTCATTTTCGGTAGCGAGGTTTTTAGCAGCAATCGTAAGCGTTGGCAAGAAATCAGCCAAAGGTCTGTTAGCTTTTACTCCCAACCGCAGCTTCATATCCTCAGTAGTATGTCCACCAAAAAGAGCGGTATCACCTTTAGAACGGATACGTGCAAAGCCTTTATCATCAACACCACGCTCATAAATGTTTTTGCGAAAGTTGCTTTTCAGCACTTCTGAGTTTATCGCGTGTTTCTAAACGAGAAAGCAAGTTAAGACGTTCTTCTATAAGTTCTGCCTTGCGGGTTTGCACAGCAAAATAACTCTGAGCAAAAGCAACTTCCTCTTTTTTAGGGTCGCCATTCTGAGCAATGAGATAGCAAGCATAACGAGTAAGCATAAAATCCATAATTTCACGCTTCGAACCACTATCTAATTCGACCATTTTCGTGACCTCACGAAAATGGTCATCTACATTGATTTGCTGCGACTTACACGAAGCTACTGCCCTATGTATCGCTACCAAAAAGTTCTCCCAACGGGCATAGCCTAATATAGTTTGCAATTCACGAGCAAACCAAACCTCTATTTGCTCTTTGGCATCTTCACCCTCTATATGACGAGTAATACCATCAAACTGGTTTTTTTATACTGCAAAAATACTGTTTTTTTATCCATAATATGTTGGTTTAATAATTATCTTCCCAGTGAAAAAAAGCACATCATCAAATTTACAATTAGCCATATCTTCAGGGACTGACAAAGAAGTTAGCTACGCCACCTCCATTTCCCCAATAAATCTCTTCTCCTTCAACGTTATCAATATCTATTTGTAGGAGAAGGAGCGTATGAGGGTCGTTTTTCTTCACGTGGGTCATACTCAATGAAGTAAGGATACCCCCTATTTTTGTGTCCTGTGGGTTCTTTCAGGAGAGAAGCATTGATTTCCTCACAAATATCATTAGGTACTTCCTCGAAAAAAACTCATCAATAGTGGTTATTTGGGTTGAAAAGGCTTCATTCCACTTCTCAAAGAAGAGTTGGTTAGCAGCCCTTTCTTCTAAAGAAATACTCTCGGTATCTTTTTTGAAATACAAAAGCAAATTGTTTTTCCAGAATCGAAAGGCAGATTCTCGTCGTCAAAAGTGTAATCACTGATAAAATCATCTATAGACAAGGCTTCGCCAATAGTAGAAAAAAATAAAGTACTCGTTTAAAAATCATTGCTACAAGGGTCATCATAATCCAACCCATATAGAGGGTCTTCAGTATCAGCTATCCAAAACTGCAAAAGACCCTTTTTAGGGTACAGACTATTTTCAGGCAATTGCTCACAGTTGATTTGTGCCAACATAAACAGCGGTTTGCCTTCAGCACTTCTGGGCAGCGCACCCCTTTAGGGATATAAGGCACTCCCCAACTTTACTATCAGTAACAGCCAACTCATCAGCTAACGATAGTTTAATGCGAATCACCTCCCGTTGGGTAAGCGCTTCAAGATTTAAAACGAACTCTTCAATTTGTGCTTGTGTCGGAATCATATTTTTTTCAAAATTTAATTATCACCCATTACTAACGGCAAAAATACTACATAATTAGCAAATAAGCAATAAGCAGAAAAAAATTCTAAAGCCATTTACCCTATACAAAACGATATAGGAATGATACAGGAAGAGCGAAGGATAAGCGTACAATTAGCGAAGTACGAACGTCTAATAACCTAACCAAAACCAGAAAAATATACTACATCAAAGATTTTTCCTTGCCATTTACTTATTGTTTTGTACTTTTGCCGCCGAAGATTAAAAAAATAAAAACTATGAAAAAGAACATTTATTACTTTGTTATGGGCGTTTTTGCCCTATTGGCTACAGCCTCTTGCTCTAAATCAGAGAGCGAAGAAAGCACAAAATATCAGAACCTACCTAAGGAAGTCAAAAGCATCGTTCCTGATAACATTCTAAGAAAATTAGAGGCAAATGGTATGGTCATACATACCGGCACTACCCCTCCTAATATCGAAGGTACTTTCAATATAACTCCGTTCGAGTTAGCTTTTACCGATGTTGAAGATTATCAGTATGTTGTAGGCTATCAGATAACAGGTTATACCTATCGTTTCTACGACCAACAAGGTGTAAAAATAAAAACGGACTACGAAAACCTCAATTCATTAAGTAATGATAAAGCTATAGGCAAAGGCACTATCATTTCGGGCAGTGACAATAAATTTACTGCTTATATGGCTTTTGAAGGTGAAAATAAGTCTATAGATGTCACCTATAAACAGGTAGCTGTTATTTCAGGAGAAATCACTGCACAGGGTATTAAGAATTTCAGATACGCCTTTTGTTTATTAGAAAAGAATGACCCTTTTGATAAAGTGATGCCAGTAGGGGGTACCCGCATTTGGTTCGACAGCGATAATATGTCTGAAAGAGAATAAAGCAACCTACTAGTTGCTAGTTAATGTATAAAAAAAACGTGGGATATCCCACGTTTTTTTATTACCATTGTTTTTGAAATACCAAAATAGTATTTGTGTTGCTAAAGAAAAGAGTTTGTTTATCATCGCTAAAGCTAAACAGAATAGGTACTTTTTGTCCGTTAGAAACGTTGTAATATGTATTGCCTTCTCTTGCCCAATCAAAGGTTTTTCTTTCTTCATCACCACATTTCACACCGTCATCTGATAGCCTGTAGTATATAGTAAAACCAATTGTACTTGCTACAATATCACCTCTAAAGCAAGCAGGAATACCCGCCTTAAATTCTTTTATAGTCTTACCGCTCTTCAATTGTACTTTGGTAAGTCTCCAATAACCTACAAAGGGGTCTAAGTGACTATAATCTACGCCCCGCTTATGAAGAATCAATGTTTCATCATTACCTTTATCATTTAGGAAACGCAGTATAAGCTCTTTGTTTTTTTCATTTCATAATTAATAGTAGCTGTTTGTCCTTTGTAGCCTTTTAGGAGAATCAGCTGTTATAGTCAAATGAAAAGCACTGTTAGAAGCGGTGTAATCGTAATACTTAAAGTCTTCTTTACAAGTAGAATTATCTTCATATACCCGTTTGTGCTTCAGCTGGTTGTCAGAGATTTCAAATACAGTTCGTTTTGAACATTGATTGGGAGTATACCAATTGTATTCGTTTATACTTTGTTTTTAGGTTGTACATAGTATGGATATACCAATCACCTTTAAGCGAAGTACTACTACCATTGTCATCATCTTTTCCGCAAGAGAAAAGACATAAAGCTGTGGCAACAAGTGCCGATAAGATACGTTTTTTTCATATTTGTTTTTATTTTTAAAAGTGAATATTGGGACAAAGATAATAAAAAAATACGTTTATATCTTATATAATATTTTTTTATAATCAAAAAAATATACTTATTTTTTTGCCTTGAAAATTGTAAATTTATATAGAGGGTTATGAGTAGTATTTTTGTCATCGGTATTTTTCTGTGTTGCTTCCTCTCAGTATTGCTCTTTAGCAAAGCCGCTAAAAGGCTGCCCGACAATATACTGGGAGTCTGGTTGTTATGTATTGCAGCCTACTTGCTCAACTACTACCTGCATTATTTGGGGTATTGGGAAAAATACCCTCATTTAGTAGGGGCTACTCATCCTTTTCCTTTGCTGTTTGCGCCTTTTGTGTACCCTGTATGTGGTTACTAACCTGCGCCAGCCACAGCGACTCTATTGGCGAGATGGCCTTCACTTCCTACCTTTTGCAGTTACCTATGTGCTGATGTTTCCCTTTTTGTTTGGCTATTCTGCTGCCGAAAAGGCAATGATAGACCAAGCCGATTACCACAGTCCCTACCAATGGCTATTTACTATTTCATTTATAGCTTTTGTAATGGTATGCGTGGCGTATTCAGTAGCAACCTATCATAAAATCAACCAGTATGAACAAATCATAGGCGAGCAGTTTGCCTATAATGAGGGCATTAGTCTACAATGGCTGCGATTGTTACTGATAGGGTTTGGTATTATTTTCTCAGTGATGATAGTCGGATATGTACTCCAGTTTCTGTTAGAAATAGAGTTGGCAGTCAATATAGAACTCATTTTCTTAGGCCTTTTTGTATTGCTTATAGCACTTATTGGTTTCTGGGGCATACGCTATCAAGGCATTTTTTTACTGCTGAAAAACCCAAAGTATTGTACTCTTCAGAAAAAGCCAGAGGAGGCGGAGGAAACTGAAGAGCCGCTCAAAATGCCAGAGTACCGCAAATCCGGACTCAAACCAGAGGAAGCCAAAACCTTGCATCAGCAGTTACTTAGGCTAATGGCTACCGAAAAACCTTACCTCGAACCCAAACTCTCTTTGGCACAATTAGCGGAGAGTTTAGGGGTACTACCTAACCATTTATCACAAATCATCAACCAGTATGAGGGTAAGAATTTCTATGATTTTTGTGAATACTTATCGCGTAGAGGAATTTATAGCTTTAGCTAAGAAAGATACTGATAAAAACTTCAACTTATTAGGGCTTGCTTTTCGAAGCAGGCTTCAACTCAAAATCATCATTCAACCAAGTTTTTCAAGAAGATTAAAGGACAGACCCCAAGCCAATTCGTAGATGAGGGATAAGGTATATATTTAATAAAAAGACGTCCAAACCCTCACGCTTGAGCGATGCACCCCTTTTTGCGCCGTACTTTTGCCCCAGAATTTTTAAAAAGTATTACGCAATGAAAACGTTTTTTCATATCCTCTTGCTTTTAGTGCTACCTCTTACCGCACAAGCACAAGATATTACCCAGACCCTCAGAGGTACTGTTTACGACCAAAGCACACACGAACCCCTAATAGGGGCTACCGTAGTGGTGCAAAACTCCGACCCTGTTATAGGGACAACTACTGATGAAAACGGTCATTTCACCCTCCTCAATCTCCGTTTAGGAAGAGTCACTTTAGAAGTTTCTTATATAGGCTACGATAGCCAGACAATTCCCGAAATACTCATTACCTCAGCCAAAGAAGTCGTGCTAAACATAGCCCTCAGAGAAGCCTTTACCGAGCTCGAGGGAGTCGAGATAGTAGCAGGCATACGCAAAGAAAAAAAGCCCTCAACACAATGGCAACCGTCAGTGCGCGTACCTTTTTCGGTAGAAGAGACGCAGCGTTACGCCGGCGGACTTAGCGACCCTGCCCGCTTGGCATCAGCCTTTGCAGGAGTCTCTACAGGCAACTTACAAGACAACTCCATTATTGTCCGTGGCAATGCTCCACAAGGCGTACAATGGCGATTAGAGGGGGTAGAAATCCCCTCACCTCAGCACTTTTCAGGAGGCAATATCATTGGCGGCGGACTGGTTACGCTCTTTAGCAATCAAGTGATTAGCAATTCCGATTTCCTTACAGGCGCTTTTCCTGCTGAATATGGCAATGCTCTGGCAGCTGTTTTCGATGTAAAAATGCGCACCGGCAATACTTCTCGCTACGAGCACACCGCTCAAGTAGGCGTCTTAGGACTCGATTTTGCTTCCGAAGGACCTATTTCGCGCGCCAAAGGGGCTTCTTATCTTTTCAACTATCGCTACTCTACTTTGGGTTTGCTCAATGATTTAAAGCTCAACAACACAGGGCAACGCATCAAGTACCAAGACCTTTCGTTTAAGCTAAATTTCCCTACCGAGAAAGCAGGTACTTTCTCTCTTTGGGGTATTGCAGGCATCGATGATACCCATAAAGAAGCTATTAAAAACCCCCAGCGATTGGAAAACCGACATCGACCGTGTAACTAACAGCTGGGATACGTACGTAGGTACGATAGGCTTACGCCACCAAATCACTGCGGGCGAAAAAGAGTTTTGTAGAGTCGCACGCTGCTTTTTTTCAAGCACTGACGACCGCATTACTACCGATTACCTTTCAGATGATGCTTCAGTATTCACCCCCGACAGCCGCCTCAAAAAAAGCAAAAACGGAACCCTTACACTAGCTACCCTCGCTTACCCATAAATTTTTCTCGCTCAGCTACTTTCAAGGCAGGGATTACCCACAAGCAGCTTTTCTATAACTACGATCTCAGCGCAGCACAAGATTATATACCAAGCACCTATGCGCACATTGTCAATTCAGCAGGTAGTACTAATTTCACTGAAGCCTACGGACAGGTCAAATACCAGCTATCGTCTTCGCTTTTGGCTAATGTGGGCTTGCGCGCTCACCACTTTGGTCTGAGAAAAGAGATAACGTTAGAAAGCAGAGCAGGACTGGCTTGGAAGATAAGCGATAAACACAGTTTGAGTTTCGGCTATGGCAAACACTCTCAACCCGAAGACCTCAATGTGTATATGATAGAAGTAGGAGGCGTGGCTGTAAATAAAGATTTGAAAATCAGCGAGGCACATCATTTTGTATTGGGCTACGATTGGCAACTTACCGATAAATTGCGCTTCAAGGCAGAGGGATATTTTCAGTATTTGTGGAATATCGCTGGCGAAGAAGGTACCAGCTATTCGCTTATCAACCTACGCCGTGCGTTATACCTAAACAAAAAGCTCGTGAATAATACCGAGGGGCGCAATTATGGCATCGACCTTACTTTAGAGCGCTTTTTAGCCGATAACTATTACTATCTGATTACCGGCTCAGTATTCACTTCAAAATATAAGGCAGGCGATAACGTATGGCGCAACACCCATTATAACAAAGGTTTTGTACTAAATGCCCTCTTTGGCAAGGAATTCTATTTTGCCAATAACCGCAAGGTGTTAGATGTAAATGCGCGAGTAACTATTACAGGTGGCGAGCGTTATAGCCCTATTTTAGAGAGCCAGTCGTTAGCTGCCAAACGAGTGATATTCGATGAAAGTCGTGCTTTTAGCAAGCAATTGCGCCCCCTCACCTACGCCGACCTAACGGTAAATTACCGCATCAATCACCGCAAGAGCTCGAGTGTATTCTCTTTTCAAATGAAAAACGTACTCGGTGCTCCTATCTACATCGACCATAATTACAATTACCAAACCGGTCAAATAGAGCTTAGCAAAGCCACTTTGGTCATTCCAAATATCAGTTACAAAATCGAATTTTAAGGCAGCCGTATAGGCAAAGTTAATTATGAAGAAATATCAACACCCCGTATTGTTTTTTTACCCTTTCCCTTGTCATTCCTTGGGTATTGTGGTTTGTGGTGGCTTATTGAGTCACCAGCCAAAAGCACCTAATGCTTTTTGGGCAGGTTTTTTTGAGTTAGCAGGTCTATTAGCACCTGTGGGGGTAGCAGCCTACTTATTTGCCCGCGATAAAGCCCTTTTATCCGACCTAAAAGCCCGTTTTATAGGCAGGAACCTACTCTGCAACCGCTATTTCTGGATTACCCTCTTATTTCCGCCTATTTCCATTATTGTGGCGCAACTCATTTCCCTCGATTTAGGACACAGTCTCGACCAGTTTTACATTTCAGGGCAACCCAGCTTTTAGTTCAGCGCCTTTCAATACTTGGTTTGTACTTTGCTTAGCACCAGTAGTGGAAGAGTTAGCTTGGCACACCTATGGCACTGATGCCTTGCGCAGTAAGTGGAGTTTATTCACCTCATCGGTTATTTTCACCATCTATTGGGGGTTGTGGCATTTACCTCTTTTCTTTGTAAAGGACTATTATCAAAGCAACATACACGCCGAAGGGCTACTCTATACTATAAACTTTTTTGTAAGTCTGTTTGCTTTTGTATTTGTCATCAACTGGTTGTATTACAAATCAGGGCGTAATGTACTAATAGCTATTTTTGTTTCATCTGGTAGCCAATGTTTCCAACGAAATCTTCACCACCCACCCCTGATAGCAAGGTAATACAAACAGGTTTATTTGCCCTACTAATGGGCTATATACTCATAAAAAGAGAGAAAACTGTTTTTTTAGTACCAGCCACACTCAGATGAAAGCCTAATATGTAACCCATAATTTGCTTATTAACAAATTAATAGCTACTTTTTGTGGTATAAAAAAATACTTTTATCAATCATATGAACGCAAAACCAAATCCTGAAAAAAACTAGGTATAAAATGATATAACTTGCCATTGACCATTTCTATATGTGTATCTTACCTTAAGGTTCTATATCAGCTTTTTGGGTTATATTTTTCTAATAGAGGTTTGTAAATGACCATATACCCTTTGTGGAAGTCCAATAACTGACCACCCAGAATGTTTTTATAAAAACAGTTCTATTACCGCCTTTAGAGCGCCACCAACGCACTTTGACTATTCTCTTAGGGTCAAGTTCTCGAATAGTAAAGAAAGTGAAGAAATACAGTTTTTCTTTGCTTACTATAAAAAAAGGAAAGTATTTCCTTAGTAAGGGCAAATCCTTCTGTACTTCCAGTAAATGCTGAAAATCACTCTTTTCCATCTCTTCCAAAAGCAGGCGTTGGGCTTTAGCATTTTTCCGCACTACATAGCTAAATATGTAATACAACAAAAAAGTGAAAACAACAGGTATCGATATGAGTGCCAACAACCTTTGTGGCATTATCTCAGGTGCACTCCCTTGTTTAGAGTTTATGGCAAAGAGAAGAAGGCTAACAGAGAGAATGAGTGAAAATGAGAAGAATACCTTCAGTCCTATACAAATATATCGTTTGTACTTTTCTACTTTCTCTATATATTGCCTTCGTTCGCTATCTAAAGAATGGTAGGGTATGTAGTGCGCTACACGTTCTTCAAAAATTATTTTTTCTCACTACTATAAAGTAGAAGAGACCTCCCATCATAACAAAAGGAAGAAGAAAACTTATCAAAAGAAAAATATCTATGTTCATCATAGGGTTATTCCTATTTTGTTATGCCTTTTTACCATATTTGAGGAAATAATCAATAATTAATTTTTTTCTAATTCCTCAAAACTGATTTCCAGTTCGCTATCGTTTAGATAAATACCCGTGAAGTCTATGCACATACCCTTGAGCCGATTTAGATATTTTTCAGGATGTTTGAGTTTAATATAGATATGTTGTCCATAATAATTTGCTCTCCCTATAGAAGCTATTTCACTCCAAGCGATTTCTCCTACCCTTTTACCCAGAGGAGTTACATTACTTTTGAGGTACTCAGAAGTGAGTATTACGCCTTCGTTCTTCTTCGAGCCCCATAATTCTTGTATGTGCTTATAAAAAAGATACGCTCCTGCTATAAAAAGGACTATAAATAGCACGAGATAGAATATTTTTTTATTCTATCAGCTGATAGAATAAAGACAATAATGGCAGCAATACCAAGCATTATAAGGATATATAAGCCTGTGAGTTTAAGCATTTTCTTTTTGCTAAATGGGATAATTGTGTGATTCATTTTTTGTATTTAGTTAATAATAAAATTTTTGATTTGTATATTTTTTTCAATGACTTGCAAGAAATGAGGGAGTACTTTTTTTAGGTAGGGTAAATATTATTTTTTTAGGAGCTTTGAATTCTACATAAATACCATTTCTACGATAGCTCCAATCTAGATCGGTTATTTGGGTGGGGTCAATCTCTTTAATAACAAAGAAAAATAAAATGTACAACTTATCGTTGCAAAGCACAAACGGCGGATTATATTTGGTTGTGAACAACAAACTATCTTTTACTTTAAGGAGGAGCTCAAAGTCGGCATCGCTCATTTGTTCTAAAAAGCATATGCTGGGCTTTTTTTCATTGCGCTTTATTACGTAGAAGAGAAGATAATTCAGTAACAAAATAGGCACATAGACAAATATATCATCATCATAGATTGATAATATATTGAGTATTCCTATTCCCTCATATCCTTCTTTGATCAATATTGCTATAAGAACACATAGAGGGAGGTATAAAATCACTAAGAGTATGATTTTTGCGTACTTGCTGTATTTGCGTACTTGCTGCCTATAGGCTTCTCGTTTTTTGGGAGAGCTTGTGAGTAGGGCGGAAGAGTGCCAAGCGCTCTTCAAAGGCATTTTTGCGCACTACTGTAAAGTACAAAAAGACAATGGTAGGAAGAAAAAGCGCAAAACAAATAATATAAAAATGAGTCCATAGTTATTTATTTTTGGTCTGTTAATAAATTGAGTTTTGTATATTGTTCTACAATTTGCAAAAAAAGATATCCAATGCACTTTTAGATATACTAAGGACGGTAACTTTAGCTTTAGGGTCTTTAATACGTACTATAAAACCCATGTCTATTACTATACCATTTTACTGAGGTGATTTGAGTAGGGTCAATTTCTTTAATTGTATGAAAAAGAAAAATATATAAGTGATTGTTACACAACACAAAATGGTGGGTCATATTTGTAAGGAAAAGATAAATTGTCTCTTAATTTGAGGAGCAGTTCAAAATCGATATCGCTCATTTGTTCTAAAAAGCATGCGTTTGGCTTTTTTTACTGCGCTGCTGTATATAAAAAAATGATATAATAGCACACGAAAAGGGGCAGGAAAATAGCTAACATTAACATCAAGTTCTCATCAGAAAATGGGGTATTAGCTTCGCTTATTTCTTGATAGTTTTCTTTGAACAATACATAGACTAAAATGAAGAAAGGCAGTAAAAACAGGGCGAACATTATATGATTATATTTACTAACCTTTTGCATATAGGCTTCACGTTTTTTTGTGGTAGCTGGCGGTAAGGGTAAAAATTAGTGAGGTGTTTTTTTCAAACTCATTTTTTTGCGCATTACTGCAAAAGTAGAAAAGTGCAAAGAGAAAAAGAAATAAGGGTAAGAACCAGATCATGTAAATTATGTCCATAGTTACTAAAAATTGAGATATTGCTTTTCAAAAGCATTTTTGCGCACTACTATCAAGTAGAAAAAGAGTAGTTCGAAAATCAATAAAGTTAGAAAATATGTAAAGGGAAGTGAATCCATAGTTTATTAACAATATTGTTCTATCTTTCTATTTGAGCATCAGGACTATATCTCTTGATAATTTCCACCAAAAATAGGATATACATTCTTATACAAGGAAATTGTTGTAGATGTTGCAGATTTGATATGTACAAGTATATTTCCTCCTCTAGCATAACTAAAGCTTACTTTTTTTATACTTGCAGGATCAATTTCTTTTTGAAAGAAAAACTAAAAAAATACAATCTATCTTTACAAAAGTATAAAAAGGAGGAAAAATATTTAAAGAGATATGTATTTTTTTGTATATCTAACAATAGCTCAAAGTCACTATCACTCATCTGTTCTAAGAGTAGTCGCTGTTTTTTTATATTTTTTTCATTAAAAAAACGATACATTAGATAGGTGCACAAGCATTCTATTAGTATTATGAAAATTATAAAAAGAAAGATAATAAGACTATTGCTCACATCTTGAGATAATAGAGAGACAAACATAATCATCAATGGGAAACTCACAAATAAACCTATAATTATGCTTGCTTTTTTTGGTATATCTTTCTGCCCCATTAATATATTCTTGTCGTTGGCTAGAAAGTAATCGAGGAGTATGGTAGGTTAAATGTTTTTCGAAATCACCTTTTCGATTTATAAAAGGTGTATAATACAAAAAAATACCTATAAATATAAGTATTATAAGTAAAATCATTGAGGTATTCATAGTTGAATATAAAAAAATTAGAGTTTGTTTTTATCCTTCAATAGTAGCATCTTTGAGTTTGCCATTGAGATTTCCATATACGGTAATGGTGTGCCCCCAGAACATATCGTCATCGTCAAAATAGATGTAGAAACTCTCATCATCAGAGAGATTGATATTTGTTATACTCATACGCTCAGCAAAGCGTTCAGGGGTAATATCGGGGGCATTGTCATCTTCTTCTTTTTGCCATTTGTTGGCTAAATCAGTAAGTTTTTTTCGGCTGCAAAGGTTTTGAGATGTTCTATCCACGCCTGAAAATTATCTTTTGTAATATCTCTGAAATGGTTTAAGATGGGTTCCAATTTGCTCAATTCAGTAGTTTCTATGGTAAGTTCTACCTCTTCATCAGCATAGAGAATATCGCCTTCGAACCAATCGAAATCTCTGTTGAGTTCTAAGCTAAAGTCTTCGTCTTGATAAGTAACTTCGGTGTTGTACTCGTCAATAATAGGTTGAAAACGTGGTTCTTTCACATCTTCCTCAAGTACTTCGACCAACATAAAGCAGTGTTGTTGAGGGTGTGATAGTTCAGGTTTTTTTAGGACGTGCTTTGATGCGGAAAGCCTTTTAATGGTTGAAAGTAATATTTCCAATTACGGTCGGTTTCTACCAGCCATTCCAAACGGATATTACCTTTGTAGAGTTCATCAGTAGCTACCTCTATATACGCCAAAGGGTGGTTTGAAGGTCGCCACATATCGCCATAGAGGGCAGCCCCATTGGTAGTATTTTTGGATAAGTACAATAAGTTCTTTTTCTTCAGGAAGAAACTCATTAGAGAATTTTTTTGTGCAGTTTCTGGGTTCATTTTCTTATAACAATTTATAATTTGCTTTGTTAGTAATTCTAAAAAGAAAGGTTTTTGTATTATTTTTTTAAGCTGGTATTTGTATATAAGAGTTGCTAGATACGAATACAAATTTCTATGCATATAAATAGAGGTTTTTCTCGGTATGAGTGATAACAACCCTATCCCCACCATTGTATTTTTTCTTGGTATTAATTTTTTTCAATAACCAAAGGGCTGATGCTGGTATTTCTAATTGTAGTGATAGGGATTTCAATAATATGTGAAAACTTAAAAAGATACAGATTCCCTTTGCACACTAGAAAAGGAGGAGCATAACTTTGAAATATATAGATCCTTCTTATCTCATTGAAATACTGAAAAATCCTCCTCACTCATTTCTCCCAAAAAGCATTTGCTGAGCACGAGTAGTTCTATTAGTCATAAAGTATAACCAATAGAAAAAGTATACCCAAGTAAGGCAAAAATGAAATAACAGCATACAAAAAGCAAAACAGAGAGTATATGGTATCTCTATACATTTTTCTTGTTGAAAGGTATTTAAATCTATGCACAAGACCACAAATAGGAAGGGTACAGCTATAAAAACCTCCTATTATTACTCCAAAGATGCAACGTACAAAACGCTTGCGCCTCTCCAAGTAAGTTTTTCTCTCTAAAGGAAGAGTTGACTTTGGCTGATAAGAATCCAAACGCTTTTCAAAAGTGTTTTTACTACCTTCTAAATAGCCTTTCACTATATAAAAGGTAACTCCCCCAATAGAAAAGAATATAAACCAAAATATGGTTGATTGTGACATTACTAACTCACTATATTGATTATCCTATTAGGCACAACAATGACCTTTTTAGGGGCGTTGCCTTGTAGCTGTTCTGCCGTTTGAGGGTCGGCAAGAATGGCTTGCTCTATTTCGGCAGGAGTCATAGTGGTTGCAAAAGCGCGTTTGAAGCGTACTTTACCGTTAAACGATACAGGATACTCCTTGCTATCTTCTTGCAAATACTTATCCTCGTGTACAGGGTAAGGTGCATAAGTTACGCTTTCGGTATTTCCGAGCCTTTTCCAGAGCTCTTCAGCAATATGTGGAGCAAAGGGTGCTACCAGTACCGAAAGAGGCGCTAAAAACGTCTCTATGGTGGCATTTTAGCGATGATAGCTCATTCACGCATATCATAAACTGACTCACCGAGGTATTAAAGGAGAAATTCTCGATATCTTCATTTACCTTTTTGATGGTTTTATGCAGTGCTTTGAACATCTCGGGTGTAGGGGCTTCGTCGGTTACTTGCCAGCCATTGTCATTGAAATACAAACGCCATAGCTTGCGCAAGAAGTTATATACCCCCGAAATACCTGCTGTGTTCCAAGGTTTGGCTTGTTCCAAAGGTCCTAAGAACATTTCATAAAGGCGCAATGTATCAGCTCCGTACTGCTCGCAAATATCATCGGGATTTACCACATTGTATTTAGATTTCGACATTTTTTCGACTTCGCGAGCACAGAGGAAAACATCCCCCTTACCCCCCTCAAGGGGGGAATTGTGCCCCTCAAAGATAAACTCTGCATTGGAAAATTCTTTTGCGCCACGCTTTAAATTTATCAATATCTAATTCATCAGAAGTATCTTTTAAGAGAGAAACATCAACGTGAATAGGTTGTACCGATTGCCCTTTTATTTGGTTCTTAGATACAAAAAGTGTTCGTACCTTCTAAGCGATAAGCAAAAGCACTCATTCCCAGTATCATACCCTGATTAATCAGTTTTTTGAAAGGCTCTTCAGTAGGAGCAAAACCGCGGTCTTTGAGAAATTTGTTCCAGAAACGAGAGTACAAGAGGTGCCCTGTGGCGTGTTCGCTACCCCCTACGTAGAGGTCTACGTTTTGCCAGTAGTCTACTACGGATTTGGTAGGGAAAGTTCCACGTGCGTCTTTTTCCATCATATACTCTAACCAATACCAAGAAGAGCCCGCCCAACCTGGCATAGTATTCAATTCTAACGGGAATATCGTTTGATTATCAATGAGTTCCTTGCTCACTACCTTGTGATTGGCGGTATCCCATGCCCAAGTGGTAGCGTTGCCCAACGGCGGATTCCCCTCTTCAGTAGGAAGGTATTTTTCTACTTCAGGCAGGTGAATAGGTAGGTACTCCTCGCCTATCATCTGTGGCAAGCCGTTTTTATAGTACACAGGGAAAGGTTCGCCCCAATAACGCTGACGTGAGAAGACAGCATCACGGAGACGGTAATTCACCTTGGCTTTGCCTGCACCCTTGGCTTCTAAGGCTGTTAACACTTTAGCAACTGCCTCGCCAAAATTAGTACAACCATTGAGAATATCAGAGTTTTGGTAAGTCATTCCTTCTTTATCAGTAAAGGCTGCTTCTGAAATATCTTTATCAAAAATGTTGATGGGTTCAGGCATTCCTTTAGCGCCCTTGAAGTGTTTGGCAAAGGCATAATCGCGGTCGTCGCCAGCAGGCACTGCCATAACAGCCCCCGTACCATAGCTTGCCAATACATAATCGCCTATCCAGATAGGAAGCTGTTTGCCTGTAAGTGGGTGCACCGCATACGCCCCTGTGAAAGCGCCCGATACGGTTTTGGTATCCGCCATACGGTCGCGCTCTGAACGCTTGGCAGTAGCTGCGATATAAGCCTCTACCTCAGCGCGTTGCTCGTCAGTAGTGATAAGAGGCACTAAAGCGTGTTCAGGAGCCAAAGTAAGGTAAGTGACCCCGAAAAGGGTGTCGGGGCGAGTAGTGAATACCTCGATTGTATGTTCGCTACTAGCAAGCGCAAAATTGATAGAGGCTCCTACTGATTTTCCTATCCAGTTGCGTTGGCTTTCTTTGATACTCTCACTCCAATCGATAGTGTCTAAGCCCTGCAAAAGGCGTTCAGCATAAGCGGTAATGCGCATACTCCACTGGGTCATCTTCTTTCTGATAACAGGGTGACCGCCACGCTCGGATACGCCATTGACAATTTCATCGTTGGCGAGTACAGTTCCTAAAGCAGGACACCAGTTCACTTCGGTTTCTGCCAAATAGGTAAGTCGGTATTTGAGGAGGATTTGTTGCTGCTCTTCTGATGAAAAAGCGTGCCACTCTTCCGCAGTGAAAGTTGGGGTATCATCATCGCAAGGAGCATTTACCTTGCTATTGCCTTCTGTTTCAAAGAGAGCGATAAGCGTTTCGATAGGCTCTGCTTTGTCAGTTTCGTTGTTATACCAAGAGTTAAACAACTGTATGAATATCCACTGAGTATGACGATAATAGTCGGGGTCAGAGGTTTTCACCTCGCGACTCCAATCGAATGAAAAGCCTATTTTATCGAGCTGCTCGCGGTAACGGGCAATATTCTGCGCCGTAGTAACTGCTGGGTGCTGTCCTGTTTGGATAGCATATTGCTCGGCAGGCAAACCAAAACTATCATACCCCTGAGGGTGCAATACGTTAAAGCCTTTGTGACGCTTGTAGCGCGCCACAATGTCGCTGGCAATATAGCCCAGCGGGTGCCCTACGTGTAAGCCCGCTCCTGAGGGTATGGGAACATATCAAGCACGTAGTACTTAGGTTTAGTGTTGTTATTCTGGGCTTTAAAGGTTTGATGTTTTGCCCAATATTCTTGCCAAAAGGCTTCTATTTCTTTGTGATTATATACCATAGGTGTTAGGTTTCAGGTGTTAGGGTACAAAGGTAGTAATAATTTGCTGATTATTTAAGCTAATTCTAAAGATACAATCTCTGTTTTTTCTCCATTTTCGGTTTCACAGATAATAGAGATATAGTCAAATCCGTTTCTTTTCACTTCTTCCCAAGAAATAGTTTCTCCATTAATAAGGGTTACTCTATCTTCTTCGTCTAGTTCATAATCTTCTTTTTCTTCTTCATAATCAATAGAATATCCAAAATCTATATGAATTTTTGCAAGGAGCAATATCATATTTTTACCAAAGTTCGTTTTTTTCAACTTCTTCTGGGTCAAATTCATCACAAAACATTGCATTATAGCCATGTCGGTAGCCGTCAAAAAGCAATATTTCTTCGCCTGTTTCTGTGTCTTTGGCTACTATTTTACAAGGAATTTCTACTTCATCGGTATAATAATTTACAATAAAAGGCTGTTTTTTTCTCCCTTTACTTCAAATAAATCACCATAATAATACACTTCAAAGAGCGTATTTCCTTTTTTTGATTGGATATCTAACGATAGATAATCGCCTGATTTTTAGATTACAAGCGTTTTTCACTTAGGTAGGTAGGAACTTTTTGCATATACAAAATTTTTTTAAATGAAAGCATAATTTTAATTTGTCGATTTGTCAATTAGCAAATTTGCCAATTATGGGGCAAAGATAGTATTTAATTAGAAAATGAGCAAATTTTTTTAAAAATAAGATGAATAGTATATTTTTTTCTAATGTTTATGCGATTATTGGCTATTTATACTTCGGTTATCTTCCAATTATCCTTCGGTGGAGGTAAATCCTTTGTATATACAAAGTAAAGGGAAGATATAAGAGAACGTTTTTTTCTGAAAATGCTTATAAAATTAGAAAAATAAGATGCTTAGCTATTTTTTTGGCTTCTTTTTTTAGTTATTAGTTCTTATTTCTCGCTCTACGTAGCCTACTATATTGCCCTTTACAAAGATAGTGCGGGTAAGCCAGTTGCCTTGTTTATCGAAGGTATGTTCGAATTTTTGGTCGTTGATACCTGTATTATTACCTTTTTTATCGTAGGTATAGCGCAAGGTTTGTGGAGGAGTGTAACCCTCGCGAATTCTGCGCTCTACTACCCTACCCTCGCGGTCGTAACGCAAGGTCACACGCACTTCTATAGGCGGGTCGGCTTTAGTGAGCATTTTTAGCAGCGTGCGGCGGTTTTGCTTATCAAACTCCTGATATACTAAGGCTTCGGAATGAGGCGTAGTGAGTGTACCCTCTATGGCATTACCATTAGAGTCCCACTTAGTGAAAGTATAAACCTGCGTAGGAGTAGCCGTAGCAGTGTTATTTTGCTGAGGTATAGAGGTATAGCTAAGCATACATCCGTTATCGTCATACTTATAAGTGCCTATGGTAACCTCTACATAGTGATGGGTTTCTTTGGTAAGTATGACCTGCTGAAGCCTATTGGCATCGTACGTATATTGGTAATACAGACGAATATTGCCGTATTTTTGTTCTAATGAAACAGCATTACCTGCGGGGTTGAACACGTAGGTATTCTCGGTAGCGAGGCGTTTCTGGGTAAGATTGCCGCGATAAACATCGTAAGTACGCTCGGTAAGCGTACTAACATTATCAGCTACTTCTTTCTCTGCGCGTGTAGCGGGCAGATTCATAATCTGAGCTGACCCCATAAGAGGGAGCAAGAGGTATAAAAAAATATTCTTTTCATCGTATAGTGGTATTAAAAAAATGTTCCACGTGGAACATTTATCTTATAAAGGCGAAGCACTTTCTGTGCTTCAGGTAATCGAGGTTATGGTCGTTATCGTAGGCTTCTTTTTCAAAAATAATATTGCGGTAAGCGCGGTATTTATCTTTGTATTTTTAGGTATTTGAGTAGAAAATCGGCTATGTACCAAAGGTAGAAAAAAACACTACTAACAGTTCGCGTTGCTGGGCTAAATGAATGCGTTCGTGATTCTTAAACCTACTATCTTTCAGGTACTTAGCATCATTTGTAAAAAAACAAAAAGGATATAAAGTGATGCCTGAAAAACCTTTAGGTACGAAGTGTTTATTGACTATAAACATTTTATTTTTATATTAAAAAATTGATGCTAATTGGCTAGTTGGAGCAAGTAAATATGCGATGAATATTCGCCCTTTCGGTAGCCATAATAGTTGGAACGAAGACCGTTATAGATACCTTTTAGAAAGCTTTTCTTACCGGTTTTGTATTGTTCTGAAAGCATACTTACATAAAAAAAGCATCAAAAAAAGCATAGGATAGGTAGCTATAAGTTCGAAGCCCTCAGCAGCAAATAGCTGTTTAATACTCTCCTTAGAAAAAGTGCCAAAGGTGTCGCGGTACATCAAAAGCTGCCCAATATTGCTGGTAATGCTTAGCATCAAAAGAGCGATAATTAGGGACAGCTATTACTAATAATCCATTGTCTTTCAGTAGGTTCTTAAGAATTTTAATCTCTTGAACTGTGTCGGGTATATGCTCTAAGACGTGCCATAGAGTTATCACATCAAAGGAATGTGGGGTAAGTGCCTCGTAGTTAGGATAGAGTGTAAGTTGCTTATCGCTAGCTTTAATACGTGCTTTATCGTTAGGCTCTCACCCCTACTGCTTGCCAATGAGCATACTGCTGGCAGGCTTTTTATAAAGTCGCCTGTGCCTGCTCCTATATCTAAGAGATTGATATTCTCTTTTTTATATTGGCTAATGAGTTTTATTTTATGTTTTAGATTATAGTGCTTTACCCACTGGTATAGTTTCTCGAATAAGGTTTTACGTCCGTCAGTATGCGATATATAATTTTCACTCTCGTAGTATCTACCAAGTTGAGAGGGTACGGGTGTAGTGCGATAGAGTTGCAGCTGCGGGTCGTAGCACAGCTTAAAAGTTTCTTGCGATACACTATAGTCTCTGGTGGTAATATCAGTATACATAATAAGGTTTTTATTTTTCAGCTGCAAAGATAATAATTAATTGGTAATTATCAAGGGAGAAGTATAAATTGTTCCACGTGGAACTTTTTTTGATTATTTTTAGCCTTAAAAATAGTGAAAAAAATTAAAAATAAGGCTTATTTAGAGCGTTTCATTAAGTGAGTGGTATACTTATATCACTTTTTAAAAAAATAATGCTTTAAAAAGGGCTGTATTGAAGTCGTTTTTTTAATAAGATATTTTTTTATAGAAATAATAATAAATAATAGAAATAGTTTATAGTTATAAAATAGTAGTGAAGAAGAGAAAAAAATAAAAAGTTTCACGTGGAACAAACATTAATCATCATTTGTTGTTTGTCATTCATAATTATTTTATTACTTTTTGCAGTCTAATCAAAATAAAATCTATAGAGATGAAAAAAATATTAATAGCAGGAGTTGCCCTCCTAAGCCTTACCGCTTGCCAAGACAAAATTGCGTTTGTTGACAATGCTAAACTTTTAGACAACTATCAAGAAAAAAAAGACATCAAAGCTAAACTAGATAAGCAAGTAGAGTCTTACCAGAAAAAAACGCGATAGTATATCGCAAGCCTTCCAAGCTGAAGCTATGGCTTTTGATAAACAAGCTAAAGAATTGCCTGCTAACGTGGCTCAAAAAAATATAACGAGCTGATGCAGAAAAGCCAAATACTACAGCAGCACCTTATGCAACAGGAGCAAACTCTACAAGCTGAAAGTCAAAAAGAACTTGATTCGCTTATCAATAAAGTGAAGAAAAAAATATAAGAGAATACGGGAAACAAAAAAAGGATATACTTTTTATACTTGGAGCCAATGACGGTGGTAGCGTACTATACGGTGCTGAGAAAAAAAGATATTACTAAAGAAGTAACTGAATACCTAAACCAACAATACAAAAGGAACTACAAAATAATAAATAAAAATAAGGCTGCCCAGCATAACTGAGCAGCCTTATTTTTTTATATTATTATATTAACTAATCGACTTTAGCATATTAGGAAAGAAAGCTTGCAATATGAGAAATACCCCGAAAAACAAGCAAGATAATACTAATACTGCGCTTAATCTTATAAATGTGGAAAGCTGTAAGTCGGTTTTTTTAACTTCTTTGCTATCAGTATCTTAATAACATCAATAGCAAAAATAAACCAGAATAATAGAAGTGAAAAAAATATTAGTATTCTATTGGCATTCATATCAAGCTTTAGGTCCGAAAACAATGATGATACCTAACCAGAAACCTAATACGCCTATATTGATGAAATTCAGTAGAAATCCCTTGATAAACAGGGCTATATAATTTACTTTCTCAGGTACTACTAAATGGGCGTTCTCCTTATTATCAATTGTTTTTCTTGAAATCTTTCTTCAACTTTATAAAAGAAATAATACCATAAGCCATCATTATTAGTCCGCCTACAAAGAAAAAGTTTAGGGTCGTCCTCAATTTCGCGCAGCAAACTGCTAGTAGTGAAATAAACTATTAGAATAAAAAGTAGCATCGGCTAATAGCACCCCTCCATCAAAAGCTACTGCTGCCCTAAAACCTTTAGTAATAGCTGTTTCGAGCAATACAAAAAAATACTGGACCTATAGTAAAAAGCCAGTAAAGTGCCCAAAGGTAATGCTAATAATACATCTGCAAACATCGTTGTACTCTAATAGTTATAATATTTTACAAAAGTAATGAAAAAAACTAATAATTTCACAAAAAATAAAGGGAGAAGTTTTTAAACCTCTCCCCTACTCTATTGATTTTCAGTTGTTAGCAATTAATTAGACTCTACGAGCTCAAAATCTAACTGCTTTTTGAGCAGGTCGGTATTCTTAACGCGTATCATCACTTCATCGCCAAGCTGATAAGTCCTGCCAGTAGCCTGCCCTACCAAGGCGTATTGCTGTTCGTCAAAAGTATAATAATCGTCCTTAATGTCGCGTGCGCGCACTAAGCCCTCACACTTATTTACATTCAGCTCTACATAAATACCCCACTCGGTTACTCCTGATATAACTCCCGCAAATATCTGATTCTTATGCCCTTCCATATATTTAACTTGCATATATTTGATAGAATCGCGTTCTGCTGAAGCTGCTAAACTCTCCATTTGTGATGAGTGTTTGCACTTAGTTTCGTACTCAGCTTCACTCTGAGAAGGAGCATTATCTAAATACAATTGCAACAAACGGTGTACCATCACGTCAGGATAACGGCGTATGGGCGATGTGAAATGGGTATAATAATCAAAGGCTAAACCGTAATGCCCTATGTTTTTAGTAGAATAAGAGGCTTTTGCCATAGAACGTATGGCTAAAGTATCGACTAAATTCTGTTCTTTCTTGCCTTTTACCTCTTCTAACAAGTTATTGAGCGAATCGGTAATCGTTTTTCTTATTGTTCAAATTCAAACTATAACCAAAAACGCGCTATTACACCGTTGAACTGCTGCAATTTATCAGCATCAGGTTCATCGTGGATGCGATATACGAAAGTTTTCTTCATCTTGGCTACATATTCAGCTACCTTGCGGTTAGCCAATAGCATAAATTCTTCTATTAGCTTATTAGCTTCCTTGCTTTCTTTGAAATAAACGCCTGTAGGATTACCATTCTCGTCGAGGTCGAACTTCACTTCTACTTTATCAAAAGTAATAGCCCCTAAACGCATACGCTTACTTCGCAAACGTTGTGCTAAAGTATTGAGCGTCAGTATAGCCTCTACTACATTTGCAGAAATAGAACGCTCAGCATCGGTGATAGAAACATCAGATGAAATGATATACCCCTCCCTACTTTGGCTTCTTCAATCACTGATTGCGCCTCTTCGTAAGCAAAACCTAAAAGACGAATGTGTAGCAGTTCTGCCTAACCATACATCTACTATTTCTGCCTTCTGATTCATTTCAAACACTGCTGAAAAGGTATATTTGTCTTCATCAGGACGTAACGAACAAGCAAAGTTGCACAATACCTCGGGCAACATCGGTACTACTCTATCTACTAAATAGACAGAGGTAGCGCGGTTATAAGCCTCTTCATCTAAAATAGTACCCTCTTTCACGTAGTGCGACACATCGGCTATATGCACCCCTATTTCGTAATTACCATTATCTAACAGCTTGAAAGACAGGGCATCATCAAAGTCTTTAGCATCACGAGGGTCGATAGTGAAGGTAAGTGTATCGCGCATATCGCGACGGCGACTTATCTCTTCTTCTTTGATGCTAAGATCTAAGGCTTTAGCAAAAGCCTCAACCTCTTCAGGATAAGTATAAGGTAAGCCGTACTCTGCCAAGATAGAGTGCATCTCGGTAGTTTGATGACCTGGTATGCCCAGCACTTGCTCTACCACCCCTATAGGCGAATCGTGGTGATCTTTCCAATCATCAATACGGACTATTACGCGGTCTCCGTCTTGCGCTCCGCCAAGTTTGTCTTTTTGCACAAAGAAATCGGTATACATACGAGGGTCGGTAGGGACGACAAAAGCAAAATTCTTATGCAGCTGCACTGTACCTACAAAGCGTTGTTTCTTTCGCTCTATTATTTTCGTCACTTCGCCCTCCATCTTGTTGCGATTGCGGAAGCGAGGAAATACATATACCTCTACCCTATCACCGTGTAAGGCTTTTGTTTAAGAAATTAGAAGCTACAAAGATGTCTTGCTCAAGTCCTTCTACCACCACATAACCATTGCCACGCGAATTGACATCAAGCGTACCTATATAATAATGTGCAGCAGATGTTTCTTGGTGCTTAGTTTTTGTGCTGCTCTTGTCGGTTGCGTTTGGCTAAACTTCTATTTTTTTCTTAGATTTTTCCCGTTTTTTTCCTTGTTTCTGATTTTTTTAGTTGTCTTTTTTTCATAATTGCAAAAATTACATTTTTTTGAGTTATCAACAATCTTTTAATTATAAATTGAAAAACTTTTTTTAAAAAAAGAGGGTTATTATTATTAGGCTGTGAATAAGTAGGATAACTTTTTAGCTTAAAAAAATTTGTTTTTGACTTATGGTAGTTTATTAACAATGGGGTATTTGTTAAACTGCTGATTTTAAGGGTTACTATAGATATTTGTTAATAACTTTTCAGGCTTCTCTCCTACTTTTTTTGTTGATATTTTTTTAGATGGTTGATAGTTGATAACTGTATTATAGCAGTGGATATTTAATAAGAAATAAATTTGCATAGCTGCTTTTTAGTTTTTTTGTATATACGCGGGCTTGAGAATAGCAAATTTTTTTAATTAAAAATAAATCAGTGAGTTATTCACTAATTATGAACAAAGGATAAATACAAAAGATGAAGAGAGAGGAAATAAAAAAAGACGAGAAACAAATTTTTGCCCCTCGTCTTTTCTCATTTTTGTATTTAAATTATTATAACTTACTAAAATCTACTTTATCAAAGTTAGCTATATCTACGATAGCTTGGTGAGTATCTCCTGGATACCAATCTACTGGTTGAGCACCTTTTAAATATCTGAATTTGCTATCGGTATTTAAGGCTGTTTGATAAGCGGCTGCACTACTAATAGGAATGAATAATCTTACTCTATTACCGCCGTCAGTATCAAAAAGCAGCACCTGCATTTCCACTTACATTTCCATTATTGTTTATTCCAACAGGAGGAGTTGTACCTCTGAAAGCTACTGCTTTTAATTGGTTACATCTTAAAAATGCAGATTGGCCTAAGAATTTAAGGGTTGCTGGAAAATCTATTGACTTTAAATTAGTAGCCTGAGCAAAAGCATTATAACCTATTTTTTCTACTTTGCGTAGAATTACTTTATTAAGGCTACCTACTTCTTGTACAAAGCCATTTCTATCTGTAGTATATAGAGGTCCTTCTATTTCAGTTACGTTATTGAAATCTATTTTTTGTACTTGTGTTTGTCCTTCAAATACTCCTCTTGCTACTTTTTTAGCGTTGCTTGGTAGTACTACTTCAGCAGGTAGTCTTACGCCTGATTTTATGGTTAGCACTCCATCAGCATCTACATTGAAGTAGTTGTTAGCTACGTAAGCTGTTACAGTAAATTTGATTTCTAGTGACTGTCCGTCGCCATTAGTAAGTTGTATTACTGCTTCGCCTGCTTGTTTAGCAGTAATTTTGATAGCTGTAGTTATTTCGCCTATTTTTTGTCCAACATTGTTTTTTACATCGTTAGTTACAAGGGTAGCTTCTGCTTTGCCATTGTTAGTAGTGATAGTTACTCTGTCGTAACGACCATTTTCTAGGGTACCTGTATTATAAACCCCTGTAAGGTTAAATGTTTGCACATCATTAGCAGCCATAGAAGCAGGTACATCTGTAGCGGTAAAAGGAGCTATCACATATACGGGTACTCTAACCTCTTCGCCTTTATCTATATCTTTGAAAATGATTTCGCCATTAGTGCCTTCTGCTAAACCTATAGCATACAATCTTCCGTTTTTCTTACCAGCCTCTTTTTACTACTGAGGTGTTAGGAGTAGAAACGGTATAATTGCCTGAACCTTTCTTTACCCAGCCAGTTACATCAGTTTCTTCATTTTTCTTAAGGAAGATGATATCGCTCTTCACTTCAAAGCCTTTTGGTGTAACTGTAGAAGTTTTTTTGTTTACAGTTACTTTTTATAGTGGCAGAGTTACCTCTATGATCAGTTACAATTATATCATCACTACCTTCTTCTTTACCTTTAATTATAATTTCTACAGGTTTATTGCTTTGTAACCCTAGTTTGTACTTTATCATTAGAAGGAATGGCACTTTTTATACCTGTAGCCGCTGCCGCTTTAACAATCTTTTTCTTCACCTGTTGTTATTGTTATTGCACTTTGACTAAGCGTTATAGACGCTTGATCACCGCTGTCGTCTTTTTTACCACAGCTAAAGATAGTAGTAGCAACTACAGCGGCTGTTAGAATAAGGGTTGTAGTTTTTCATTTTTTTACTAAATTTTTTTATATTATATATTATTTCCAATTCGCTACAAAAAAATAGTATATTTTTTTAAAATATGCAAAAAAAGAGAGTAAATTTGTGTAGAATAATTTGTTGTTTTTTTATAACAATAGTTTATAAGTAGTTGGTAATCAGATAATAAAAAAAGAGGATTTCTGAAAAAAACCCTCTTTTTGTGTTACTAAAGAATACTCTTTATATTTCTTCTTGATCTCTCAAGTGTTGAATATATTGAGCTTTTCTGAATTTGTGCACGGCGGCGCACAGAGGCTTTTAGTGAAATGTTGTCTCATCACGTAACTCGCGTACTACTCCTGTACGGTCGAATTTGCGTTTGTAGCGCTTTAAAGCCTTATCAATGCTTTCTCCGTCTTTAATAGGTATTATTAACATAGCTGATACACCTCCTTTTTATTTTTTTCAGGCTGCAAAAGTAGGAAATAATTATTAATTGGCAAATTTTTTTAGAATAGAAATTTTTAGTGAATTAGTATATTTTTTTCTATTTTTTTGGGTAGCTTTAAGATGGTCAGCAAATTGGTAAAGGGTCTTTACGTTTAGTTCGACATCATCAGTTTCAAAGAAGAAATAATCGCGGTAATGAGGGTAGAGGGTTTGAAAAACTTGTTGCAGTTTTAGGTCGCGCAGCAAGGCGGCTCCGAAAGATAGGGCAATGCCGTGAGAGAGAAGAGCTTGGGCGGTAGTGAGGTTTTTGCGAAAACCGTGTAGTACCCATAATTGGTGTGCCTGCGTGCGTTGGCGTAAGGCTATGATCTCGCTATAGGCTTTCACGCAATGAATGATAAGGGGTTTTTGGACTGCTTCTGCTATGGTTATTTGTTCGGTAAAAAAATCTGTTGCTGCAAGGGTAGGGGAGTAGGGGTGTTTTTTGTCGATGCCACATTCGCCTATTGCCCAGCAGTTGGGGTGTGAAGCTAAGGTGGCTACAGCTTCTAATTGCGCTTGCCAATTGTCTAAAAACCAAGGGTGTATGCCTACCGAAAAGGGTAGGGTAGGGTCTGCCGTTAGGGGGTATTGGTTGCGTATAACCAAGGTATCGGCAGAGGCGTACTGGGTATGCGAATGCAGGTCTAAATAGAGGGGGTAGGAGAGGGGTATTGCTATTTTTTTAACATTTCTCTCAAAAAAATTTGGTATGTAATAAAAAAAGTTGTACATTTGCAGCGGCAAGTCCCTACACGACCAGCTCCTGAAAAAAATCCTCCAGGGTGGGAACACAGCAAAGGTATTCGGTTGTAGCGGTGCGATGTAGGTAGCTTGCCACTTTTTTTGCCCTTAACTCAGGGCTATCAGTTCATACCGCGCTCATTGGCTATTTGTTCGTAGGCTTGTTGCACTTGTTTGAACTTTTTCTTCAGCGCCTTTCTTTATCGCTTCATCATCAGTAATCACCTTATCAGGGTGATATTTTTTTGCCATATTTCTATAGGCTTGTTTTTACTTCGGCATCGGTAGCACTTCTGCTGATACCCAATATGTTATAAGCATCAGGAGCATTGCGCTGAGTGTTTTGCTGCTGGTAGCGGCTACCACTAGCAGTGGTAAACATCGCTTTGATGCTATCGTAATCGCTTCTTTCTAAACGAAGATAATAGGCTATCTGCTCTATCTGATTGACTTCATCGCTGCTTACATAACCATCGGCTTGCGCAATGCCAAAGAGGAAGTATAATATCTGTAGGCGGGTTTCGTAGGTGGTGCGCATACGCACATAAGTGGCCACGCGTTCGGCAGATATTTGGCGTCCTTTGAGTTCGTTGAAAGTGCGAAATACGGCATTAGCGCGCTCTTTTCCGTAGAGAGAGACGAACTGGTGGCGTACGAAATCGAGTTCGGCTTGTGTTACCTGTCCGTTAGCTCTGATTACTAAAGTACAGAGGGATAATAGATTAAGTTCAAAGCTGGCGGGTGAAATATCTTCCTGACGTGAGTTAGAGAAAGATGAGAAGCTACTGTTTTCATTTTTTGAACTGAACATTCGAGAAGCTAAACCCAGCAAGAAGCCTATAATAGCGCCAGGTATTCTGAAGAATATATAACCGAGAACGGTAAAAATCCATACATTATTCATTGTTTTAGTGTTTTGAGTATTAAAAAGTTAGAAACAAATACCCCGCAAAACTTGTACCAATTTTTAATATGTCATTTCCAAAACAATTTATTTAACACCTCTCCTGTTTGCAAATTCAAAAACTCTTGGTTGGTGGTAGGGCTGTCCAAGCCTCCTAACTTGGGTAGCCACTTCCCAGTCTTGATGTAGTCTAAGCAGGCGAGTAGTTCGGGACACTGACGTTGTACTTGCTTCATATTCAGCCCTGTGTAGAGGGCGGTCTTTAGCTGTTTGCACTTGGCAGTAAGGATAAACGAGAGCAAGGTATCCGCCTGCCACTCGCCCCCCATAAAGAGCACACAGCTGATAGTATCTTCATAACGGTCTAAGAGTTTTTCTAATAGTTCATTGCTGAGCACACAACCTTTGCTACCGTCCCAGATATATTCGGAATGGCAACCCTCACAAGCCAACGGACACCCTGTGATAGTAAAGCACAGGGATATCTCGTTGGGTACTTCTTGCAAGACAATGTCGTAACTACTATACCGTAGTATGCCCATAGTAACGTATTTTGGCTTCTTTTTGTCGGTCTTTAGAGAAATTGCTGATGCGCTTTAGATAGCCTATCACACGGGTAGCGTAATCTACATCGTGCGAACCGCAGTGCGTACAGTGGTCGGTGGTGTGTTTGTTGATATACCCACAATCGTTGCAAACGGTTACGCGGATATTGAAACAGAAATAGTTACAACCCGTCTTAGCCGCTACATTCAGCAGTTTGTAGAATCCTTCTTGGGTAGGATACTCCTCGAGGTTGCAATGGTAGGCCGACCCGCCGTCTAAGTACTGTATATAGTCGTTGCCGTGTAGGTAGAACTTATCAATAAGGTTCTGCGAGTCGTCTTCTACTATGTAGAAATATGAGTTGTAGCAATCGCGGGGCACTTGCAAGCCATCGGCTTTGTCCCACGCAGCATTCTTCACCCCTAAATTCTCAGCTGGCACGAACTCAGTGTTGAACATAAAGCCGTATTTAGCTTTAGCTTCCTTGTTCTTGTCGTAAATTACCTTTAGATTTTTATTGATAAACGCCTTATAGTCGGGGTTGTCAGATATTTTGATGCCTATATACTCGGCAGCTTCTACCATTCCGTTGATACCAATGGTTAGGAACTGCTTGTCGAGCGATATAAAGCCCGCATCATACACCGGTAGCATACCCGCATCTTTGTACTCTTGCACTATTGCGCGGTAGGCTACTTGGTACTTCTGTATCTTATCTACTGTTTCTTCTAACGAAAGCCCTTTTTGGTACAGGCGGTTCATATTGATAGTTATCACATTGATACTTCCGGTAGAAACTCCTCCTGCCCCAAGCGAGTAGCTAAAAGTGTTATCAGAAATCTCATTGCGCAGACGGCAGCAGCTGGCTAAGGAGTCGGCGTTATCAGACTGGTATACAAAGAACGCATTCCCTTCGCTGAGTTCTTTAGCACAGAATTGGGCAAAATGCTCGTCATACACGCGCTTGTCTTTGGTCAGCATCGCGGCGGTTACTACAGGGAAAGTGAGTATCGCCTTAGTGCGCTCGATGTTAAACCAATGCATAAAGAATTGTTGTAGTCTATCCAGACTCTCGTACAGAGGCTTGCTGCCATCAGGGAAAACAAAGGTGCCGAACATCGAATCGAAATAAGGGCGGTCGTAGAGTGATATATTCCAGAACACTGACTGATAGCCACGTGCAGCGGCTGGCTGATTGATAGCGTATACTACGTGTTGAAGTTCGTTCTCTATTACCTCGCGATGAGTGCTGAGGTAATTATCGCCAAAGTCTTTGCGAGCAAAATAGTCGAAATACATAAGGAACTCTACCGTAGCGACTGCTCCTGCAAATTGCGAAGATACCGAAAATAGGAAATTGACAAACGAACCACAATAGCTTGCCAAATGTTTAGGAGCCTTGCTTTCGCCTCCGAGCTTTAACAGCCCGTCTAATAGCAGTGGGTACATCGATACGCTCACGCAGTAGGGTTTGAGGCTCGTTTCATCGTGTACATAGATTTCGTGACTCCCAATTTGGCGTATGTATTCCTCGGCTAAATCTTTGCCAAAGAGTTGCTCAATCTTATGAGAGACCAAAGAGCGGTTCACCTGAATATTGATGTCTTTATTGAGTTCAGCCTCCATAGTAGCGATGTTTTTTTATGAGCTACGTTGGCGTTGGCATCAAAGAGAGAACCTGTAGCGGCGTTGTGCGAAGTGAGGTAATTTTCTATAAAGTTGCGTTTGGTAAGCAACTGTTCCTCAGTGAGTTTTGTAAACTTAGACATAGTTTTTTTGTTTTATTATTATTTCTTATTTCTGCTGCAAAAGTTAGCCAATAAAGAAATAGCTTATACGTTCTGCAAAAAAATACTTATCAACACAGTTTTTCAACAGCTAGCAGAACGAATTGTAAATTAGCCGATTAGTTGATGAGTAAAAACAATAGCGCGATTTAATTTCTAAATCGCGCTATTCCTTTTTATTTGCTTTTCTTAAAAAGTATTTTTATTTTTTTGTACCATTATCATAGTAGGTTTGCCGTCTATGATAGTAGTTTTTCTTTGTCCAGTTCTTTTTTCTTGTCGTATACGAAAGTGTAGTTTTTCTTTCTTAGCTATAGTGCCATCTGCATCGTAATAACTTACTTCTACAGCGTTGTTATGAGCGTCAAACTCGCTTACTATTTTTTTGTTTAAGATTTCCTTCACCATCATATACTTTTTTTCTCTACAGCATTGCCTTGGGCATCGTAGGTGAATACAGTTTTTGCTCTTTAGTACATCGCCTTTGCCGAGTTTTTCTTTCTTCTGAAACCTTGTCGTTATTGTCATATACATATACGGTTTTGTTATCGCACAATCCTGCTAAACACTCGCTTACCTCTATTAGGCGGTCGTGACCATCGTAAGCACTTACGCGACTCATAAACACGCTGCCATCAGGGGTAATAACATCTTGGCGTACGCGGTTGCCACGCTCATCATATTCGTATGTGTTTTTAGACATAGAAGTGTTGCTGGCATCTCTCGAGTCTGACTCTATAAGGTTTCCTTTTTTTCATCGCGTGTATCTACGTAGTTGATAACCGTGCCACCGTTTTTTTAGCCTGCATTTTGGTATTCATACCTTTTTTTGTCAAATTCAGCATAAAAATTCAGAGTTCATCAACTGTTCTTTACCATTTTCATCGAACTCATAGCCTATCATACGATAGCTTTTCACTTTCCCTTGTAAGCCTGCTTTTTTGCAAGTCAGTTTTTTTGTTTTGCTGACCGAAAGCTACGGTACTAGCGAGAAATAATGCAAATACAATTTTTTTCATAATACAAATTAATAAGATAAATTTTTATTTTTAAGGGTGCAAAGATAATAATTTATGCCGAATTAGCAATCTAAAAACTATGCCAAAAAAACAATGGCAAAGCAGTTCATACCTGCTAAATCAGAGGTGTTTTTGTTATATTTGTAACTTTAATTACCTATAAAAAGAAAAAAATTTCTTACCTTTGCCGAAAACAAAAAAATCAATTACTATGAATTTTTTTAGAATTAGCAAAAAAACCGCTATACTACTAAGTATTACAGTACCAAACGCATTAGCGATGAGGATATTGCACAACTCAAAGAGATTTTGCGCCTTACCCCCTCATCTATCAATTCGCAGCCTTGGCAATTCGTTTTTATAGACGATGCCGCTACCAAAGAGGCATTTGCCAAAGTGTCGCTTAATAATGCAGACCGAGTGCGCAATGCTAGTCATTTAGTAGTGTTTATGGCAAAATAGGTCGCTACCTTCTTTTTGAAGAAAAGCTGGTGAAAGCCACTACCGAAATGGCACGTGTTGGCTTTTATCAGAAAGTACAGAAACCTAAAGGAGATATAGCTCTTTATACGTGGATAAACAATCAGGTATATATATCGTTAGGCTTTTTCCTCAGTGCTTGTGCTTCTATGGGTATTGATAGCACTCCTATGGAAGGCATTCTCGGTGCTGAATACGACAATCTCCTTGGCGATGCTGATTATACCACTCTTTTTGCGGTGGCTATAGGTTATCGCGACCCTGAGGATAGCAATCAGTTGCATTTGCGTCCTAAATCTCGCTTACCTTTAGCAGACGTAGTAAAGGAGTTTAAAATGTAATTAAAAAAAGCCACAGCTTTAGGCTATGGCTTTTTCGTTCTTAGTTAGTGAAAGAAATAATAATAATTTTACTTGTCAATCGACCCTACTACGCGCTTCATAAAGCTGTTTAGGGCTTCTTTCTGCGGAGTGCCGGCTTTTATCATATTATCCACCTCAATGGCTCCGTAGAAATTAGAGAGCAATTCACCTATTACGTCAAGCTCCTCATCTTTGAGTTGCTCACATTCTATGAGATTTTCGAGAGTCTCTACCGTCTCATTCACATAATCCTGATCGTTGGTTTCTATAAACTGAACGATGTGTTTAATTACCGGTAATCTCATCTATAAATTGCTTTTAAAATTTCGGCTTTTATTAGTTTGCACTTGGTTTACCAAAGCACCGTTTTTTGAAAAGCCGCAAAAGTAGGTAGGTTGTCCACTTTAGCTAGTTTGCGCGATTCTGTAAACGCTTCAGCATCTACATACACGAAAGTAGCATTAGGAGTTTCACTAGCGTACTTTTTAAATTTTGGTTTCATTATTTTGCAATTGCCGCACCATCCAGCGCCGAATTGTACGAATACAAGCGGATTAGCAGCTAATACTTCTTGCAAATTATCTTGGGTTAGTTCTGTCATAGTGATAAATTTTAAGTGAGTGAGTCTTTTAGTCAGTGCAAAAATAGATAGGTTTACAATGATTAAGTTATTATGAAAGATAAATTAGTGCGATGCTAAATAGCTAGCAACTCCTTTGCGGTCAGCATTCATCGCATCTTTACCTTCTTCCCAGTTAGCAGGGCATACTTCACCGTGTTGTTGTACGTGGGTGTAAGCATCTACTAATCTAAGGTATTCTTTTACGTTACGTCCTAGAGGCATATCGTTGATGCTTTCGTGGAATACTTTACCAGTTTCGTCTATTAGGTAAGTAGCGCGGAAAGTAACATCATCACCTTCTAAAAAGGTAAGCGTCAGCTACTTCGTCATATACCTCGTTAGAGTCAAGGATACCAAGTGTACGAGCAAGGTTGCGGTTGCTATCAGCCAAGATAGGGTAAGTAACACCCTCAATACCACCATTGATTTTTAGGGGTATTTAGCCAAGCGAAGTGTACTTCAGCAGTATCGCAAGAAGCGCCGATAACCTTCACGTTGCGTTTTTTTCGAACTCAGCCAAAGCCTCTTGGAAAGCGTGTAGCTCAGTAGGGCATACGAAAGTAAAGTCTTTAGGATACCAGAAAAAGGAGTACTTTCTTTTTTTGTTGTTTACGGCTTCGTTAAGCACGTTTATTTTGAATGTGTCCCTCAAGGTCGCTCATAGCGTTAACCTCAATGTTAGGGAATTTTTTTCCTACGAATGACATATTTATGATGTTTTTATGGTTTATTCTTCTGGCGGCAAAATTACTATCATTTTTTTATTGAAGAAATAGTTTTTCTAATTGAAAGAATTTATAAAGCAATAAGTTTTGCTGATTTATTAGTATCGCCTCCATATATTCTCATAGTACTGCGATTACCTTCTTTTTGGTATAAAGCCATCTTTTTCTTAAGAGGGGTATAGATCCCACTTATGAGCTTCTCCATACAGCAATATTATTTTTTTATCAGTAGATTTTTTTGATGAAATCAAATAAATATTCATCTCTATATTTTTTTGTCGTCATAGCCACCAGAGATATTTATGCATAATATTTTGCGTACTTTCATCATAATAGTATCTTGTTCTTGCTTAGTTTCTCCTCCTGTTACTACGCCTTCGTAGTAGATAGCATATCCTTGTTGGCGTTTTTTTCAGTTATAAACTGTTTTTACTTTGTCGTAATATTCTTGCTTTGCGATGTGAATCATCGGGATATGGATAATTTCGCGCTCTTCTTTTTACCCATACGCTTTTTTTCTTCATAGGGTCTTTTTTTGTTGTAGAAAGTAATAAAAGCTCTTGTACAAGAACTTACTGAAAAGGCAATGAGCAGTATAGCTCCCACTTTTTTTAATAACTGTTTCATATGCGTAAGATTTAATATATTGCACGGCAAATAGTAGGCACGAGCTACAAGCTCGCGCCAGCAGGGGGAGACAGCGAAAAACACTCTCTGAGCGGTTTGGAAAAGTACTGCAAAAGCGGCAGTCAATGACTATCAACCGCAATGATACTTCTACTTCTATATCTACGCAGTTAGACAGTCTTATCCCTGCCAGCAAGATTGCCAACCTCACTCAAGGAATGTTCGTTGGAGCAGTCTCTGACAACTTTGATGAGCGTATCGATCAGAAGATATTCCACGCACAGATAGTTGTAGACAACGACAAAGTAGCCGCAGAGACCAAAGCCTACCAGAAAAATCCCCGAAGTTCTCTCCTTTACCGATGCCAACGGCAACGACACCACCAAAGAACAAGTAGAAGCCAATTACCGTCAAATAAAGTTAGATGTCGTTGAAATCATTGAACGTGAAAAAGAACGTATCGCCAATGACCCTGAGCTGAGGCATTTGGTGGGGAGATAGGAGAATATGTTTGATATTTCTGTTTCTAATTTTTTATTATTTAAAAGTTAATCATATTCTTTTTCATAATCCAATATATATACAGAAATAAAGATATAGAACAAGGAAAAAAATTGAATGATCTATTACGTATTCTTCAATCTCTCTTTCTGAAAAAAAGTTGACCAACAAGCTTCTCTATTTGTAAATTCTATTTTTATTGATATAAAGCCAAAGAAATAATAAAACAAATAATGATGTATATTTATCATAAGACTTAAAAAAATATAACTATTAAAAAAACATAATTATAAATTGAATTGGCATAAATCTAAATATCCCTGAAATGACATCACTACTTAAGTCATCACAATAGGAACCATCAGGAAGGAATATTACCATTTGTATACTTCCTACAAAAAAATAGATAGTATAGCTATTTTTAAAACTTCTCTTTATATTTTTTTCATTTCTTTGGAGTATATTTATAGAATGTATCAGGAACAGAATCTGGGGTCGTACCTGGTTTAACATCAATGTAAGCGCCATTAATATTCCATACTGCTCCATCAATTATCTCTTGATGTGCTCTATATTTAGAAAAATTCTTCTTTATCTTAACCCTATCACTATATAAAGAATCTATTAAAGTAATTGTATTATTCTCAACAAACATATATAACTTTCCTTTTTCCTTATCATATTGAAGACGAAATGTATCCTTAGCACTTCCAAAAAGGTTCCATATTTACATAATACGAAAGTATTGTATCTTTTTTTGAATTATTTTTTTGAAACATACCATTCACTAGGTTCCATAACATTCCAACCATCAATGAGCATTGAATCTGTAAATATAATTTTTTTGCATTTCAAAATCACCTTCAAACTGAGGATATTTTTTTAATATTAGCGTTCCTGTTTTATCTTTTTCTAAGTAATAAAAACTTTTTACCTGCAAGAGGATTATTTAGTCTCTCTACTATTGTGTCATTTATTGTATCATTGACATTGCCCTCTTTATTATTATTATTACAAGCAAACAACAATAAACACGCTGAAATAAAATAATAAATCTTTACCATCTGAATATTTTTAAAATATAATGTCATCAATGATGTACCTGTCTTTCTTTTTTTAGCAACTTTTTAATTGTATGCTATCATATCTGTTATCATAAAAAGTTAAAAAGATACACATTATATCTTTTTGAATTTATTTTTCTTTACCTTAATAGAGTCCAACCATTCTATGAAAGTATCTTGGGCATCTACAATATAATCCATATCTCTATCTTCAGTGGGCTCTATTTTTTTATTAATTTACTTGATAAATATCTTTTTCTTAATTCTTATCAATTCATCTTCACATTTTTTTCTCTTCTTCATATAAATCAGAGCACGGTATTTTTATCTTGTTGCCTGATGTACTTATCATAAAAATTCCAAAATCATCTTTGTAGCTTCATCAGTTTCTTCTTTAGGCACTTGAATTGGTGCAATTGTATCTTTTTCTACTATGGTATCTCTTTTGATAGAGGAAATAGTATCTGTAGTATCATTAGAAGATGACACTTGGGTGTTGCTATTGTTGCAAGAAAACAACAATAAACACGCTGAAATAAAATAATAAATCTTTACCATCTGAATATTTTTAAAATTAATTTCTCTTTTTTTCTTCTTTTTCTCTTTTTGAAGCTGTTTAAACTTATTTCTATAATAAAGTAAAAGTTCCCGAAAAATTAGTAATTTTGTGTTTGAGAAAAAAATAACACCAAAAATTCAGGAACTTTGTGCAAAGATACAATAAATAATTGGATTATTCCCTTTTTAAGTGTAGGAAAGTAAAAAAAGAAAACTATATATGTCTTGCGTTCAAGTTCCTCAAAAAAAGTTTAAACACGTTTAATATCTATTTTAGAAGTAAATACAATAGATAAATGTTTATCGTAGCTATTATTATAAGGCTTTAGTTTAGGATATTTATTAATCAGAAATTAAAGCTTAATAAGGCAATTAGGAATAAAGGTATAAGTACTATATTTACCAAAAATACCTAATGCACTATGATATGCTAAAATATTGATTATTGCTATTAATATAGCACATAGTAGCATATTTATGAAGGCTATTTTCTTTAATCTGCTATTCATAAGAGTTATCCCCGCAATTAGTATTCATATTTTCATTTTCTTCTACAACATCACTAAATAAGGAACAACCTCTTATATTCTCGTGAAAAATATATATATTCTTTGGCAGAAACGTTCTTTTTCCCTTTTTTTCAATTCTACTATTTTTATCTGTCTTTTAAAAACTTCTTAAGCCATATTTTTCTTTCTTTCATAACCCTCTGATACAAATTCAATATAACTCTGCTCATTGATTTTTGGTAGTATCTAAGCAAAAATCAAAAATTCCATCAAAAATCAGTATAGCTCATTTCACAATAGTCTTTATCAATAGCTAATCTGATAGCTACAGAATGTAGTTTTTTTCCCTTTATAGAGAACTTTTTCCTATAAAAGAGCAATCCTTTCCTTTAGAATATTCCTCTTTATTATAAAAAAATACTTTCGGATTTGCGGATAATCAGGAAATGTTTTACAAGAAAAAAATGTAAAAAAATATCAATATAGAAAGTATAATTCTCATATTTCTTAACGAAGCTGTTTAAACTTATTTCTATAATAAAGTAAAAGTTCCCGAAAAATTAGTAATTTTGTGTTTGAGAACACCAAAAATTCAGGAACTTTGTGCAAAGATACAATAAATAATTGGATTATTCCCTTTTTAAGTGTAGGAAAGTAAAAAAAGAAAACTATATATGTCTTGTGTTCAAGTTCCTCAAAAAAAGTTTAAACACGTTTGTTTTTTTAATAATGTTTTTTTGCCTATAGGTTAAATATAAGAAAAAAATTTTTCCCCTATGCTTTCTCTTTACTTTGGATATAGCTTCCCTTTAGGATCACCGAACAAATTTCGAAAGACCGCCAAAGTATAAACATCTAATTCCCCACTAACCCCCAGAAAAAAATATCCTACCCAGCCCTCCCAATCCTCCCAGCCTTCTCAGCCTTCTCAGCCCTCCCACTCGTCTCACCTGTCCCAGCCCTCTCAGTCCTCCCAGCCTTCCCATTCTTCACAGCCCTCTCACCCGTCTCACCTGTCTCACAATCGCCGGTGCGGCTCGCACTCCCACATCTCTGCCCGTGCGGCTCGCACTTAATAATTTCATACTTTTTCACCTCTTAATTACCAATTATTTATTAGTTTTGCAAAAATATTTAAAACACCATACAAAAAATGAATATTGCTATAGGTAATGACCACGCCGGAGTAGCCTACAAACAGGCCATCATAACAGCCCTCCAAGCACAAGGGCATCAAGTACTTAATTGCGGAACCGACACTCCCGAGAGTGTAGATTACCCCGACTTTGGGCACGCGGTAGCCCGCGCTATCGAAGAAGGCAAAGCACAAGTGGGCATCGTTATTTGCGGTAGCGGCAATGGTATTGCTATGACCGTCAATAAGCACGCTTCTATACGCTGCGCCCTCTGCTGGACAAAGGAAATCGCAGCCCTCGCTCGCGCCCATAACGACGCCAATGTAGTGAGTATTCCAGCCCGCTTCACCGCTATAGAGCAGGCAGTAGCCATTGTCGAGACTTTCCTCGCGACCCCTTTTGAAGGAGGGCGACACCAAAAAAGAGTATGCAAAATTTAAGCCCCTTAAAAGAGAAAAAGTGAACTGGTTAGAACGAACAGAACTCCTCATTAAAGAAGAAGGGATACAAAAAAATTGCAAAATGCCCGAGTGCTAATAGTAGGATTGGGCGGAGTAGGGGGGTCTGCGGCAGAGTTTATCACTCGTGCAGGCATAGGCAACCTCACTATAGTAGATGGCGATGTCGTATCGCTTACTAACATCAACCGACAGCTACCCGCTTTGCATAGCACCATAGGCAAACCCAAAACAGAAGTAGTAGCAGAGCGCCTTTTAGACATCAACCCAGCTCTTAACCTTACAGTCATAAACGAGTTTTTATCGCCTGAGCGCGCGTGGGATATTGTCACCCCCGACTACGATTATGTGATAGACTGCATCGATAGCATCACCCCGAAGCTCAATCTTATTTTGTCCTCAAAGCGCAAACGTGTAAAGATAGTCAGTTGTATGGGGGCAGGAGGGGCAACCGATGTTTCGCAAATAAAGGTCGTCGATTTGATGAAGACCTATAATTGCCCATTGGCAAAGTTCATCCGCAAACGACTCAAAAAAACGAACACATCGATTCCGGAGTAAAGGCGGTATTTTTCGGCAGAGATAGTTTCTAAGGACACTATGCAGCGCACCGATGGCCTAGATTATAAGAAGTCGTATTACGGCACCATCAGTTTTCTCCCAGCTGCCTTCGGACTCCACGCGGCTGCCACCGTAATAAACTATCTACTAAAGCGATAACCTAAGTTTGCCAATTTGGCAATAAATTTGTATATTTGCATTTTTTTAGATAATATAACAATATGCCTTCAATTCGAATCTTTTGGACAATCACAGCGGTTTCAGTAATGGCTCTTGCTCTTGTGTTTTTTTCCCTATAGATAGCTTTTGAAACTTATGGCATTCCCTGCGCAATAGCCTTAGGCATATCGGTAGGGGTTCTTTCCTATTTGGCTATGGCTAAGGTTAAAAATTTTAGCGAACTCTACACCGCTATGTACGATAAAGAGGCTAAGTCAAATAACTTTATCAGTGTGGCCATTACGTATGCCATAATGGTGGGGGCGAGTATTTTGTTTTTACCAATTGATAAGTCATCGTATTGAGAATTTACTTAAAACAGAAGGAGTTTATACCCAAGCAACCATTGAAGAGCGACAAAAAGACACCAGTCGCAGAAGAGGCAGCACTTATACTACTTACACCATAAAGATAGCATATAATGATAAGCAAAGCGGACAATCTTATAAGGTCAATGGTAAAATTGCTAAAGATATCTATGAAAATCTCTATCAAGGTCAAGAAATAGAAGTGCTTTATTTGCCTAAATACCCCTCTATTTTCCGATTGATGACAGAGGATAACATCACGCGTTACAAATAACTAAAAAGTTGAAAGATGAGTTTGTGGTATTTTGATAAGTTATTTGATAGAGAAGAGGTAACAATTTTCGTGTTTTGCGATTATTTTGTACATTTGCATTTTGAAAACAATTAAAATCTGAAAACTATGGCAAGAGAGATAAAACCAACCCCTGTATTAGAGGGACAAGATGTAATAGAGTTCTATAAAAAAATGGCCTCTTTCAAAGATGATTTAAAAAAATTAGGTATTACTCGCGAGAGTATAGAGAGAAGCTGCTAAATTTAGAACGATGTTTAAAGTAAAAGTTGTAGCTGATGAAAAAAATAATGCAGATGAAATATCTATTTTATTGCTCACAGAAGACTATCCGATAAAAACCTTTATCCTAAACGACATTTAAAAAAACGATACCAGCTCTTAAGATAGGGCGTTTAGCTATTGATAAAACTTTCAAAGGTAAAGGATTAGGTTCCGTGATTATGGCAAACATCATTAGTAAATGTATTAAGATGAATGAGGAACAAGCCTGCAGACTTATCACTGTTGATGCTTATAAGCAGGCAGTACCTTTTTATCAAAAAGATGGGATTTAAGTTTTTTAATAGAAGGAGATAAAGACGATACCACCCGACTAATGTTCCTTGATTTAACAAGTTTTATTTAGAAAACAAAAACCAACTCCTTTCTAACGACTAATAACTAACAACTAAAAAAATAATTATACTAAAAAAATGTTAAAAAAATAGTAATCCAACACAAACCAATGCTTGGAAAGCATTGCAAAAACATTTCGCGGAAGTAAAAGACCGCCATACCCTTTCTCTTTTCGAGAAAGATGCTGCTCGCGCTGATAAATTCAGCATTCAGTGGCACGATTTCTATGTAGATTATTCTAAAAACCGCATTGATGAGGAAACAATGAAACTCCTCGTACAATTAGCGGACGAGTGTCACCTTAAAGATGCTATCGAAAAGTATTTTTGGTGGCGACCTTATCAACAACACCGAAAAAAACGTGCCGTATTGCACACAGCCCTTCGCGCGCCTGAAAACAGCGTAGTGAATGTAGATGGCAAGAATGTAATGCCCGAAGTAGCCGCTGTAAAGCACAAAATCAAACAGTTTAGCGAGGAAGTCATCAGTGGCAAACGCAAAGGTTATACTGGTAAAGCCTTTACCGATGTAGTAAATATTGGTATTGGTGGCTCTGATTTAGGTCCAGCAATGGTAACAGAGGCGCTTAAGTTCTACAAAAATCACCTCAATGTACATTTCATCAGCAATGTAGATGGCGACCACGTGCTCGAAACTATCAAGCACCTCAATCCAGAAACTACCCTGATAGTGATTGTATCTAAAACTTTCACTACATTAGAAACCCTTTCTAACGCTCTTACTGTAAAAGAATGGTTCCTCAAATCAGGTAGCGAGAAAGATATTGCTAAACACTTTGTAGCGGTGTCTACTAACCTACAAGAGATTGACAAATTCGGCATCGACCCTGATAACGTATTCCCTATGTGGGATTGGGTAGGAGGACGCTTCTCATTGTGGAGTGCTGTAGGCTTGAGCATCGCTCTATCAGTAGGCTATGATAACTTTGATAAGCTACTCAAAGGAGCGCATGCTATGGACGAGCATTTCCGTACCGCTGCTTTTGGCCAGAACATTCCGGTAGTCTTGGCATTGCTAAGTGTGTGGTACAACAACTTCTACGGAGCCGAAAGTCAAGCTATCATTCCTTATACTCAGTATTTGCACCGCTTAGCGGCGTACCTACAACAGGGTATTATGGAAAGTAACGGCAAGCAAACCGACCGCGATGGCAACCCTATCCCTTACCAAACAGGGGTAATCATCTGGGGCGAACCAGGTACCAACTCACAACACGCGTTCTTCCAGCTTATTCACCAAGGTACTAAGTTAATACCAACTGATTTCATTGGCTTTTAAGCACTCATTGCATGGCAATACTGACCATCATAATAAGCTAATGGCCAACTTCTTTGCTCAAACCGAAGCCCTTCTTAAAGGTAAGACTGAAGCTGAGGTGCGCAAAGAAATGGGCGATAAGGTAAACGAAGCCTTAGTGCCTTTCAAAGTGTTTACAGGCAATCGTCCTACTACTTCTTTCCTCATCGATAAGCTTACCCCAGAGAGCTTAGGTAGCCTTATCGCTATGTACGAGCATAAGATATTCGTAGAGGGCGTTATTTGGAACATCTACAGCTACGACCAATGGGGCGTAGAGCTTGGCAAACAGTTAGCTAGCAAAAATCCTTAAAGACATTGCAGCTACTGAAATCTCAGCTCACGACAGCTCAACCACCAATTTACTAAAACAATTTAAAAAATAAATAAAGGCGTTAGTTATCAGTCGTTAGTGGTTAGAAATCGTAGTATTCTAACGACTAACGACTAACGACTAACAGCTAATCGCTAAAAATGATTCATATTAGAACAACCGAAGAAATAGAACTACTACATCAGGCAGCCCAAGTCGTATCACGCACTTTGGGGTTAATGGCAAAAGAAGTAAAACCAGGGGTAACCACCCTCTACTTAGATAAGATAGCAGAAGAATATATTCGCAGTCAAGGGGCAATCCCAGGCTTTTTGGGCTTGTATGGTTTCCCTAACACATTGTGTATGAGCCCTAATGCACAAGTGGTGCACGGTATTCCTAACGATCGTCCGCTACAAGAGGGCGACATCATATCAATAGACTGTGGAGCATTGAAAAACGGTTACTATGGCGACCACGCTTATACTTTCGAGGTAGGCGAAGTAGCTCCCGAAGTAAAAGAACTATTACGTGTAACCAAAGAATCGTTGTATATAGGTATCCGTCAGTTTCGTGCGGGCAATCGTGTAGGCGATGTGGGACACGCTATACAACAACACTGTGAGGCTCACGGCTACGGAGTAGTGCGGGAACTCGTAGGGCACGGTGTAGGACGCAAGATGCATGAAGACCCCGAGATGCCTAACTACGGCAAGCGCGGTAATGGTAAGAAGTTCAAAGACGGAATGGTAGTGGCCATAGAGCCGATGATAAATATGGGCACTAAGAGCATACGCCAACTCAAAGACGGCTGGACAATCCTCACTGCCGACGGCAAACCTTCAGCTCATTTCGAACACGATGTAGCCCTCATCGATGGTAAACCCCGATTGCTTTCCACCTTCAAATACATATACGAAGCCTTAGGCATTCAAAGCAATGAAGAGGACGAGTTTTTATTGTGATTTGCCAATTAATCAGTAAATGAAGTGTAGTGATAACTCTTTTATTTCTCATAGTGAAGTTGAAAGGATTATGGGAACTTATAGAAAAATTGGAAAAAAATGAAAGAATAATTTAGTAGTAGAAATGTAATCAAATACAAATATTTATGGAAAATAGAATAAATAATATAGATGAAGATACCACTAAATTAGCTAATGATTTAATAACAGATTTTTTTCTTATCTGATATTCCATCAGATTTAGTTGTAAATTGTTATAAAGTAATCATTGAAATCTTCAAAAATAATGAGTGATGATGAACTTAGAGCTAAACAAACAGCTGAACCTAATATAAAAGATATTTGTTTAGATGTTGAAATAAAAGAAGATACTTTTTTTAGCTTTTTAAGATTAAAAAAATTCTAATATTATAAATGTAAACGATGATAATAACGAAATAATCAATGCTCTTATGTTTTTTTATCTAAGTATAAAATGGATTATTATCAAATATGTAATTCAAAAAGGAGAAAGAAGGAAAGAAAAAGGTATTTCAAGGTTTTTTATTTCTATGGTTTCTATTGTTAAGGACAAAGAAGAGTCTTATATAAATTTTTTTAATCTCCTATTATCACTTAAATAAACTACTAAAATTAGCAGAATGTGGCTATAATAATTTGTTAGCTATTATAATTAATAGTAAATGTGAACCGCTAGCTAATCAAACTAAAGAGACTGAATTACTAACAGTAAAATATCTAAATGAAACCTTTGGTATAGATAAGGAGGTTGCAAAAAAATATGCGTAAAAAAACTTTTAGAATTAAATATTATGTGTCTGTCAGTCTTCCCTAAAACAGAAAAACCAAATCAATGTTCTCACTTCTTTATTCAAAGAAATGAATATTGATTTTTGAATACAAACCTTTATAAATCTTAACTCAAAATTTATAACTAACAATAAAAAAATGTACAGAACGCATACTTGTGGAGAGTTACGTCTCTCGCACGAAAAACCAACAAGTAACCCTTAGCGGATGGGTGCAACGCATCCGCAATAAAGGGATTTATGATTTGGGTAGACCTACGCGACCGCTATGGTATCACCCAGCTTATTTTTTTGATGAAGAACGCACTGACAAAGCAGTATTCGAGAAAGCGAAAACCCTCTCACGCGAGGATGTGATTCAAATTCAAGGTACTGTGATCAAACGCGAGGCTGCCAACACAAATATCCCTACCGGAGAAGTAGAAATACTCGTTACAGCCCTTACCCTGCTAAACCATTCCGAACTTCCTCCTTTTACCATTGAAGACAATACCGATGGCGGTGAAGACCTCCGTATGAAGTACCGCTACCTCGATATACGCCGTACCCCTGTGCGCGATAACCTTATCTTCCGTCACAAAGTGGGGATAATGGTGCGCAACTACCTTTCTGAACAAGGTTTTTATAGAGGTAGAAACGCCTGTACTTATCAAATCGACGCCTGAAGGGGCACGCGACTTCGTGGTGCCTAGCCGTATGAACCCAGGTGAGTTTTACGCACTTCCACAATCGCCACAAACCTTTAAGCAGTTGCTTATGGTAGGTGGTTTAGATAAAAGTACTTCCAAATTGTAAAAGTGCTTCCGTGATGAAGACCTCCGCGCTGACCGTCAGCCTGAATTTACCCAAATAGACTGCGAAATGTCGTTTGTAGAACAAGAGGACATCATCCAAACCTTTGAAGGACTGGCAAAGCACCTCCTCAAAGAGCTTAAAGGCTTAGAGTTCGGGGCTTTCCCTCGTATGACCTACGCCGAGGCAATGAAAACTTATGGTAACGACAAACCCTGATATCCGTTTTGGTATGAAATTCGGTGAGCTGAATGACCTCACCCAGCATCGTGATTTCAAGGTGTTCAACGAAGCTGAATTAGTAGTAGGTATTGCTGTACCTGGTGCCAACAGCTACACCCGCAAAGAGATTGATGCTCTGATAGAATGGGTGAAACGTCCGCAAGTAGGTGCTTCCGGAATGATATATGTAAAATGCAATGAAGATGGTAGTTTCAAATCGTCAGTAGATAAATTCTATAATGAGGAAGACCTCAAGGCGTGGGCAGAGCGCACTGGTGCTAAAAGCAGGCGACCTTATCTGCATCCTTTCAGGCAAGGCAAATAAAGTACGTGGACAACTCAGCGCCCTCCGTATGGAACTCGCCGAGCGTCTCGGTTTGCGCAAACCTGATGAGTATGCTCCACTTTGGGTGGTAGATTTCCCTCTTTTTGGAGTGGAGCGAAGAAGAAGAACGCTTCTTTGCGATGCACCACCCTTTTACCTCGCCTAAACCTGAGGATATTCCGTTACTCGACAGCAACCCAGGGGCAGTACGCGCCAATGCTTACGACCTCGTGCTCAACGGCAATGAAGTTGGCGGTGGTTCTATACGTATCTTCAACCAAGAGTTGCAAGCCAAAATGTTTGAGTTGTTAGGCTTTACCCCAGAGCAGGCACAGGCGCAGTTTGGCTTCTTGATGAACGCCTTCAAATACGGCGCTCCGCCTCACGGTGGTTTGGCTTTTGGTTTCGACCGATTGGTGGCACTGCTCGGTGGACAAGAAACCATACGTGACTTTATAGCTTTCCCTAAAAAAACAATAGCGGTAGAGATGTGATGATTGATGCCCCTTCGCCTATCGATGAGGCACAACTCAAAGAACTAAGCATTCAATTAGCAAATTAGAAAATTTGTCAATTAGCAAATAAAAGGCTGTCACAAAATAAGATTTGTGACAGCCTTTTTTTGTTTCTCCATAAAAAAATGCTATCTTTGTCCTTTCAATAAAAAAACATTCTACTTATGGGATATTATATGTTTGCTTACGGAGTGAAAAACTCCTGAAATAAAAAGCTGTTTTTTTGGCTCTAAAGATGAAGCCCTTTTGCAAAAAGGTAAAAGCTAATGATATTTTTTTCAGAACTATACTGAAGAAGATGACAACGAAGAGACTATAAAAGCACTTACTGATATTATTATGGGTAATCAGTATAATCAGGAAGGATATATTTATGGTTATGCTTTTATAGGGATTTGTGCTACTTTGGGTGTAGAATTACCTTATACACAGGAGATTAAGTTTTGGCACGAAACAGAACTTATCAATCAAGTGCTTTCAGAAGAATGGAATATAAAGACTGAAATAGATACCGAACTCTTCCCTGCTGACCATTTTTCACCCATTTTCTATCCCAGAGATAGATGATTTCCCTATGATAAGTCTACTTGATAAAAAGCACCTGCAAGCCCTTTCGGATTTATTATCAAAAGTGCATAAAACCCCTGAGGAAATAGAAGACTTAATTGAAGGTGAAACTGATGAAGAAGAAGACAAAGGCTATAGCTATGAACATATTATGGGACTAAAAGAGAACATCGCTTTTTTTGTCTTGAAAAACGAATTAGATATGGTTGCTTTTTGTCATTAACAAAAATGAAAAATAAAAAAAGCTGTCGCAAATCTTATTTTTGTGACAGCTTTTTATACTAACTTGCCGACTTTCCTTCGCTCATCGTTCGCTTATTGTTCGCTTATTGTTCGCTCATCGTTCGCTCATTGTTCGGTGAAAGTAAGGGCAAATGGGCAAATTAACTTAGGGGTTAATTCTTTATGTATTTTTGCTAATGTTTTCATTAGGTCTTGTCCGCGTAGGGTTTCGCCTTGACTTAATAGATTGCCCTCAGGGTCGATGAGGAATGCTGAAGGTAGGCTCTCTACTCCATAACTGTCAGAAGTCTTTTTGTCGTCTAAGAGTTGCGTCCAGACTAAACCATCGGCTTTGATGGCGTCTAACCATTTTTCGCGGTCGCGGGGTTTGTCTACTGATACTGATACAATAGTAAAGTTCTGATTTTTTTGTAGGTACTATAGGCCTTGCGCAGGTGGCGACTCTCTTGTCGGCAAGGGCCACACCACGATGCCCAAAAGTCTATTAGTACATACTTGCCTTTCAGAGAGGAAAGGTTGAACTTTTCGCCATTGGGCTGTGCCAATTCTATGGCAGGTACAGGACTATGGCGCTGTAGCGATTGTGCTAAGCTGGGTAGCACTCCTAAAAAAAGAAGGGCTATAGTAGCTATGCATACTTTCTTTTTCATAATATAATAAATTGTTTATTAATACATTGGCACTTGCTACAAAAAAACAATGCCACGAAAAAAAATATAAGAATTAATATCAGAAAAAAACTTGTCTATTCAAAAAGAATTACCTTTGCGATAATAAACGTAAAAAAATTAAAAAAACTATGAAAAAAATTGTTTTTTTATTGGCAGCAGTTGCTTTTTGCCAGTGCTTCTTACGCACAAACTGAAAAAAAGGAAATTGGTTTGCAGGTTCTGACTTAGGACTTTCTTACACATCTGAAACTATCACTCCTAAATATGATGGTACTAAAGGGAGTGAAACAACAGTATCTACTCTTAAATTCACCCCTAATGTTAACTATTTTTGTGATAGATAATTTGGCGGTAGGTTTAGGTTTAGAGTATACTAACTCTAAAGCAAAAAGGAGCATCAGATAGTGAAAATATGTTTACTATAGCACCTAATGCTACTTATTTCTTCCCACTAAGTGCTAATTTGGCACCATTTGTAGGGGCTAAAGTAGGTTATGCTATGGCATCAGCAGGAAGTTCTGATGCTAATAAGGATAACGGATTAGTATTTGGTGGTAAAGCAGGGATTGCTTATTTTGTAAATCAAGGTGCGGCTATCACCGGTTACGTAGGCTATGATAGCTATTCGCTTAAAAATAAAGCAAATAGCAAAGTTGAAACCCAAAGAGGTTTGCTAGGTGTAGGCGTAGGGGTTGCTTTGTTCTTCTAATATAAAGAGAAATACGAAAAAAACAATAATAACTTTGCCAAAGGAATTAATGTAAATCCTTTGGCAAGGTTTTATTTGCTAACTATCAACCACTTATCATAATAATTGAAAAAAATATGAAACACTTTTGTATTACCGGTAGGGCTGCTGCTATTAGTGGCTTGCCAGCAAAAATCAAACTCCTTCCTCTACTAATGAAGAGAAAATGAATTATCCACAAACACGCAAAAGACAGTACGGTAGACACTTACTTCGGTACCCAAGTGGCTGACCCCTATAGATGGTTAGAAGATGACCGCTCTGAAGAAACTGCTGCGTGGGTGAAGGCTCAGAACGCTTTCACTTTTGACTATCTCTCTAAAATTCCTTATAGGCAAACCATCAAAGAGAAATTAGAAAAACTGTGGAACTACGAAAAAAATAGGTTCACCTTTTTGTAGAAGGCGATTACACCTATTATTATAAGAACGATGGACTGCAAAACCAGTCGGTATTGTACCGCAAAGACAAAGACGGTAAAGAAGAAGTGTTTTTGAATCCTAATACTTTTTCGGCTGACGGTACCACCTCATTAGCTACAGTGGCTTTCACCGAAGACGGCTCGCTTGTGGCGTATCTCATCTCGGAGGGCGGTAGCGACTGGCGCAAAGGTATCGTATTAGATGCTAAAACTAAAAAAACAAATAGGCGAGACCTTAGTAGATATAAAATTTAGTGGCATAGCGTGGAAAGGTAACGAAGGTTTTTACTATTCGAGCTATGACAAACCCAAAGGTAGTGAGCTATCGGCTAAGACTGACCAACATAAACTGTATTACCACAAACTCGGCACCCCACAAAGTCAAGATGTATTGGTATTTGGCGGTACTCCTGCTGAAAAAAATACCGCTATGTATCGGGCAGCGTGTCGGACGATGGCACTTACCTCTTCATTTCGGCTGCCAATGCGACTTCGGGCAACAAGTTATTTGTGAAAGATTTGACTAAACCTAACGCTCCTCTTGTAACTATCACCGATAGCTTTGACGGCGATACAAGTTTTTGTAAGCAAACCAAGGGTACGACCTTCTTCTTAGAGACGAACCTGAATGCTCCTAACGGCAAATTGGTGAAGGTAGAGGCTAAAAAAATCCGCAACCCGCTCACTGGCAAGATGTGATTGCAGAGACGGATAATGTATTGAGTATCAGCACTGCTGGCGAGTATCTTTTTGCTCACTATATGGTAGATGCGCTTTCAAAAGTAAAACAATACGACTATACAGGCAAGCTAGTGCGCGAGGTGCAATTGCCTAATATAGGTACAGCCAGTGGCTTTCACGCTAAGAAGAAAGAAACGCATACTTATTTCACTTTTACCAATTATGCTACCCCCAGCAGTATCTACAAAATGGATTTAGCTTCAGGGGCTATTGAGCAATATTGGAAACCAGCGATTGCGTTTGATGCTAGCCAATACGAGTCGAAACAAGTATTTTATACTTCTAAAGACGGTACTAAAGTGCCAATGATGATTACCTATAAAAAAAGGCTTGAAGTTAGATGGCAAAAATCCTACCTTATTATATGGTTACGGAGGTTTTTAACGTAAGTTTGACTCCTGCCTTCAGCGTGGTAAATGCTGTGTGGATGGAGCAAGGCGGTGTATATGCTGTACCTAACTTGCGTGGAGGAGGTGAGTATGGTAAAAAATGGCACGATGCGGGTACTAAGATGCAAAAACAGAATGTGTTTGACGATTTTATAGCGGCAGCTGAATACCTTATCAAAGAGAAATACACCTCGCCTGCTTATTTGGCAATCAAAGGAGGTTCTAACGGAGGGCTATTAGTAGGTGCTACTATGCTACAACGTCCTGACCTCTTTAGGGTGGCACTTCCGGCAGTGGGTGTGCTTGATATGCTGCGTTACCACACCTTTACAGCAGGTGCTGGTTGGGCGTACGACTATGGTACAGCTGACGACAGCGCAGAGATGTTTGAATACCTAAAAGGCTATTCGCCCTTGCATAATGTAAAAAAAGGTGTCAGCTACCCAGCAACCCTCATTACCACTGGCGACCACGATGATAGGGTAGTGCCTGCCCACAGTTTTAAATTTGCGGCAGAGCTACAGAGCAAGCAAGAGGGTAATTTGCCTATACTTATCAGGATAGAAACCAATGCAGGGCACGGAGCGGGTACCCCAGTGAGCAAAAACCATAGAGCAAAATGCGGATTTGCAGGCGTTCACACTATGGAATATGGGTGTTAAAAAAAGTAACAAGGTATCTAATAAAAAAATTTTTTTCTTTTTAATCTTTTTTTACAAATAGGTGTGACGAAACGCGATGAATTGTAAATAAATTGTTAAAGTTTGCCTTTCACAAAAAAATAAAAAGTAAATAAATTTTTGCTGGTGTGAAATAAAAATGCGTACGTTTGCGCCCCTAATTAAATGTGAATTTAAACAATGTTTATGGCAAGAAGAATATTTGTAGTGCTACTATCATTCTTTGTAATGACAGCGTGTAGACGTGGAGGTGGCGATAACAAAGGAGAGCTTGTAGGTGTAGGGGGTAAGAGCTGGAAGCAGCCTACTCCGTATGGTATGACGCTTATCCCGAGTGGTTCTTTCATTATGGGTAGTTCTGATGATGATAAGACCGCGAGTTTAAAACGCTCCAGTCAAAACTGTGAGTGTAGGTTCGTTTTATATGGACGAAACTGAAATTACAAATAGTGAATACCGCCAATTTGTGAATTGGGTACGCGACTCTATTATCCGTACTCAGTTAGCCGATATGGCTGAACAAACAGGCCAAACTTCAGGTAGCGGAGGTATTGGTGAGTATGCATACTTAGACACCAATACAGAAAAAAAATGAACGCTTACCAACAGTATCTTCAAAAATACTTACGGTGACCAAAAAAAGCGCGTAAACTCAATAAGAAGAAGGCACTTATTTGGGATACAAATAAATTCCCTGATGAGTATTATTCTGAAGTAATGGACAAAATGTATTTGCCGGAAGAGGAAGCTTATAACGGCAGACGCATTATGGACGTACAAAAATTTGAGTTTAAATATCAATGGCTTGATATGGAAAAAAAGCTGCTCGTGCAAGAGGTAAACGTAAAGACTTCATAAAAGAAGAAATAGTAAAAGTCTATCCTGATACTACTGTATGGATTAGAGACTTTAACTACTCATATAATGAGCCCTATGCACAATGACTATTTCTGGCACGAAGCCTACGGCGACTACCCTGTAGTAGGTGTAAGCTGGATACAAGCTAAGGCTTTCTGCGAGTGGCGTACTCTTAATAAGAATGCTTATCAAAAATCAAAAGGTGATTATATGGTGAATGCTTTCCGCCTACCGATTGAATCGGAGTGGGAATATGCAGCACGTGGTGGGCTACCAGGAGGTACTTATCCTTGGGGAGGTCCTTATACCTATGATGATAAAGCGTGCTTTTTGGCGAACTTTAAACCACTACGTGGTGACTACGCCTCAGACAACGCCCTTTATACTGTAGAAGCAAAAATCATACGAGCCTAACGGATACAACCTATATAATATGGCTGGTAACGTATCGGAATGGACGAATACTTCATACGACCCTAACTCTTATGAATATATGTCTACATTGAACCCTAACGTATTGGACGACAACAACAGACGTAAGGTAATACGCGGTGGTTCTTGGAAAGACGTAGCCTTTATGCTGCAAGTAAATACCCGTGACTATGAGTATCAAGACTCTGCGCGTAGCTACATTGGCTTCCGCACAGTACAAGACTTTATGGGTATCAGCGAAAAAAACAACAAGCTAAATCAGCACGAGGCTATAGATAGAATAGTAAACAAATAATCAAAAACCAAAAACAAATAAACTAATAACATTTTTAATTTCAGAGTATTATGGCAGGAAGTAAAGTAACAAAGAGAATTTTTAATTATGCTTACGGTATAGGTGCTTCAGTAGTAATTGTAGGTGCCTTGGCTAAGATTTTGCACGCAGATATTATGGGTATTAGTGGTAGTGTGCTATTGGCAATAGGTATGGGTACTGAGGCAGTTATCTTCTTTATGTCGGCATTTGAGCCAGTAGAAGAAGAACTAGATTGGTCATTAGTATACCCAGAGCTAAAAAGGTGGAGAGCCAGTATCACGCCAAGTGCAAGCTGTAGCCCAACAAGTAAATCCAGCAGAAGAGAAAGCGCTAAAAGAATCTCTTTCTGAAAAATTGGATGCTATTTTAGCAGAAGCTAATATTGACGCTAACTTAATGCGTTCATTAGGTAAATCGATAGAAAACTTTGCAGAAGCAAGCAAAGAAATCGCTCCTGTAGCAGGTACTATGGTTGCTACTCACAAATATGGTGAAGAGCTATCAGAGGCTGCTTCTAACTTAGAATCACTAAATAGCCTTTACAAATTACAATTAGAAAGAACTGAACGTCAGGTTTCTGCTCAAGCAGGTATTGCCGATAACCTAGACTCATTGAACAAACAAATGCTTTCATTTAAAGACAATTTGAAAATCTTTGAACACAATTTATGGAGGTATGTTGTCAGCAATGGGAGGTGCACGATAAGAAGAATTTATTAACTTAACTAATTTAAAAAAATTTAGCTTATGGCAGGTGGAAAGGCAAGTCCTAGACAGAAAATGATTAACCTGATGTATCTGGTTTTTCCTTGCGATGATTGCGCTTAATATGGGGAAACAAGTATTGGATGCATTTGGGTTAGTTAATGCAAAAATTTGAATCAGCAAATACAAGGGCCAACGGTACCATCGCGGCTGCTTTTTGCTGATCTGGAAACTAAAGCGAGTGAAAACCCAGCACAATATGCTGCGATTTTTAGAACAATCGAAGCAGATAAAATCACTCTCTTCTGATTTGTATAGCTATATCCAAGAGATTAAAACCGGATTGGAAGATGCTATTGGACAGAAAGATAAGAAGGTAGATGAGAAAGATTATCAAGCAATGGATAAATCTGACTATACAGACCACTTATTTTTTGCTGAAGGTGCTACAAAAGGCACAGAATTTGTAGAGAAGATTAATGCGTATCGCGAAGGAATTCTTAAAATATTGGGTGAAAACAAGGCTTACGCTGAGTTAGCTACTAAAGTAAAAAGAAAAACTTTAGTACTGATGACCGCAAAAGATAAAGACGGTAATACCGTAAAATGGTTGCACTTCAACTTTGAAGGATTCCCTTATATCGCTTCTTTGGCGAAGTTCTCTATGATGCAGTCAGACATCTTATCAGTAGAACAAGATTTCTTTGCTAAAGCACTTGAAGGTAGTTTGAAATCGCAAGTATCGATGACTAACTATACTACTTTGCTTGAACAAGGTAAAGGAGCTTACTATCAAGGTGAGAAATTTGATGGTTCGATAGTATTAGGTCGTAAAGATGCTTCTACACGCCCTAATGCAGTAGACATTTCATTAGACGGAAGAAAGCTTTCACAAAGTGAATATACTATTGAAGATGGACGTGTAAAACTTAACATCTCAGCAGGTAATACTGGTGACCATAAAATTACAGGTAACCTTTACTTTGACCAAGAAGGTGAGCGTATAGCAGTGCCTGTATCACAAAGTTTCTCTACTATTCCTAAACCGAACTCAGCTGTTATCTCGGCTGATAAGATGAACGTAGTATATCGTGGGGTAGATAACCCTATCACCATCTCGATGCCTGGTGTACCTGATAACAAAATTATGGCTTCAGGACAAGGACTCTCTAAAGCCTCTGGAACAGGAGCTTGGGTGATGAGACCAGGACAAGGTAAAGATGTAACCATCACTGTAACAGGTGAGTTAGACGGACAACGCTTTAGTTCTTCTAAACTTTTCCGAATTAAGAGTATTCCGCGTGCAGTAACTAGTATAGCAGGAATTATAGGTGATGGCAAATTGCCAAAAGATAATATCGGTGTATTACCAATCAACGCTGTACTTGAAGACTTTGACTTTGACTTGAAACTACAAGTAAATGAGTTTAAAGTATTTATACCAGGACAACCTAGTGTGGTAGTGAAAGGAAATAAATTTAATGAGCAAGCACGCTCAGCTTTATCACGAGCTAAACGAGGTGATAAAGTACAGATATTCGATGTTAAAGCGAGTATAGTAGGCAATAGCACATTGAAAATTACCTCCTGTTTCACCTATCGTTATCGAAATAAACTAAGAATAATTTTTTTATGTTACAACTAAAAAAATATAATAGTACTATTAATTTTAGTGTTTACTTTTCAGCTTTCATCAGCACAGGTGAACATTCTCAATGCTAAGGTAGCATCGGATATCGGTGTGAAAACAGCTGCACAGATAGAGGCTGACAATGATAAGCCCCTACCTTACGGCTATGTAGATGACCGAGATATTCTATGGTCTGTAGAAGTATGGGAAGTAATCGACCCTAAACGAAAGGGTAAACTTTCCGCTTCTTTTTCCCTACTGATACACTTGAGGTAGACGCTTATCGCCGCTCTCTATACGATGTGCTTATCAAGAATATCAAAAATGGTAAGATAAAAAGATCTGTATGTAGATTCATATTTTTACACAAACTAAGACAGCTGAGGCTATTCAGGCTTCTATGTCTAAGATTGATACGCTTGATATAGGGTATGAGCAACTAAATGCTGGAGAGAAACTTTCGCCTGAGTACGTTACTCGTCGTAACTTAGAGTCATCGGATATTGCTCAGTATCACATACGTGGTATATGGTACTTCGACAAACGCCAAGGAGAGCTCAAATACCGTTTATTGGCATTGGCTCCTGTAGCGCCTGATGTAAACTTTATAGACTCAGACGACTCTACGATGTCAGCATTAGTACCTTTATTCTGGGTGTTCTATCCGCAGGTGCGAGAAATTTTGCACGAGGCTAAAAACGTTCAATAGAAAGAACGACGCCCGCCCAATGTCATTCGACCACTTGCTCAATGCCCGAATGTTTAGTTCTGTTATCTATCAAGAAGCTAACGTATACGGCGATAGAAAGATAAAGGACTACATTCAAAACAATGCACTCTTCCAGCTCTTAGAGTCTGATAAGATAAAAGAGAAGATTCGTGACAGAGAGCAAGATATGTGGGCTAATTAGAATTTAAATTCACAGAAATATTCTTTTAACTGTTTAATCAAAAGCATTGTTGTAATGACAATGCTTTTGTTTTAGATATAAATTAAGGAGAAAACAAATGGACATTAAGAACGCACAATTAGAGGTAGACAATTGGATTAAGGAGCATGGAGTGAGATACTTCAATGAGCTTACCAATATGGCACAACTTACTGAAGAAGTAGGTGAGGTGGCTCGTATTATAGCACGTCGCTATGGAGAGCAATCAGAGAAAGAAAGTGATAAAAAAATAAAGATTTGGGAGAAGAGCTTGCAGATGTAGTATTTGTAGTACTCTGTTTAGCTAACCAAACAGGTATCGACTTGCAACAAGCCTTTGATAAGAAGATGCTTAAAAAAACTGAACGCGACCACAATCGCCATCATAATAACGAGAAGCTAAAATAAAAAAGAGGGGATACTTATTTAGGTATCCCCTTAACTTTTTATGATAAAAAAACTATCTATTCCTCTTCTTCAAATAGCTCTTCATCATCATCAAAATCCTCATCTTCTACTTCATCATCAAGGTCTTCTTCTTTAGCTTTTTTGCTAACTGCTTTCTTACCTTTTTTCTTGCCTTTGCTTGGCAACTCGTTATTCTTAAGCCATTCTCTTATAGCGGCTTCTAATTCTTCAGTTAGCTCAGGGTTGTCTTTTTAATACTTTTATTACGGCATCGCGACCTTGTCCAAGCTTACTTTCCTTTATAGCTAAAACCACGAACCGCTTTTTAGTTATGATATCGGCATCTACACCTATATCTAATATTTCACCAATCTTAGAGATTCCTAACCCGAAGATAATATCAAATTCGGTAGCCTTAAATGGAGAGGCTACTTTATTCTTAACTACTTTTACTTTAGTGCGGTTACCAATGATTTCACCATTTCCATCTTTGATGGCAGCACTGCCTTGAGGGGCCTCCTGCCTTGCGGATATCTAAACGCACTGACGAATAGAATTTTAATGCATTACCACCTGTAGTAGTTTCAGGAGAGCCAAATGATACGCCTATCTTATCGCGTAACTGGTTGATGAATATCACTATACAGTTAGCTTTGCTTATGCTGGCTGTTATCTTGCGCAAGGCTTGTGACATTAGGCGAGCGTGGAGCCCCATTTTAGAGTCGCCCATATCGCCTTCAATTTCTCCTTTAGGGGTTAAGGCAGCTACCGAGTCGATAACGATAAGGTCTACTGCACCAGAGCGTATAAGGGCATCTGCTATTTCGAGGGCTTGTTCACCACTATCGGGCTGTGTAACCAATAGATTTTTAACATCTACTCCTAAACGTTGTGCGTATACAGGGTCAAAAGCGTGCTCAGCATCTATAAAAGCTGCTGTGCCTTTAGCTTTTTGTACCTCGGCTATAGCGTGTAGGGTAAGAGTGGTCTTACCAGATGATTCTGGTCCGTATATCTCAATTACGCGCCCTTTAGGGTAGCCACCTACACCGAGGGCTGCATCTAAGCCTATAGAACCTGTAGAGTATACTTCTACATCTTCTACAGGGCTATCGCCCTAAAAGCACGTACGGTTCCTTTGCCGTAAGCCTTATCTAGCTTTGGCTAAGGTTAGCTTGAGGGCTTCTCTTTTTGTTCTTCTACACTGAGTTCTTTGTTCTTTGCCATTAGTGTTTACTTTAATAAGGTGCAAAAATAGTAATAAAATCAGTAAGTTACAAATATTTACTGATAGGGCGACGTACTAAAGCGTCTGCTGTTTGCTTTGTTCTACTCTCAATACAAATAGTCCTATACCTAATCCGAGAGCAAAAATGCCTAAGTCTTGCAGGTGTAGTGTATTTACTTCTTTGTAGAGAGCGCTAACAGTCATCAGACAGATACCTAATAACAAAAGGATAGGGTAGACTTTAGTAAAGCTAAAATCTTGCTCTAAGCTGTTTAGATGGCGCAGACTAAACTGTCTCTTTCGTCTATTAATTGTATTAAAAGTAGAGCCACACTCCTAATATAGGAGTACCCACAATCATCAGCGCCCATAAGGTAACATCTTGTTTCTTTTCGTTCTTGTACCTTTTAAAGAGGTCAGTAAGTGCCCATATAGCAAAAGCGACTTGTAGCACTACAAGGGTAATAATTAGTTCAGTTTGCATAATAGGTGTAGTTCCTTTTGAGTGGTTATCAAAAAGATGCCACAAAGGTAGCATTTATATTTGATAAATGCAAGTCTTTTTAAGATATAAAATAAAAAAAGTCCGATAAACAATTATCGGACTTTTTCCATTAACCAACCAAAACTTTAAATTATGAAAACTATTATTTGAAGTTTTACAATGAGCTACCACCCTCATTGCGTTGGCAAAGGTACGGCGTTTTTTTGAAATACCAAAAATAAAATCAGACTTTAACAAAAAAATTAACGCATACTACTTTTTTTAGGTAGCTCATTATCAATGTTTTAACCATTAGCTAAAGAACTGATTACTTTATCAGCTCCTTTCAGAATTTCCGGACTTCCTACTCCTATAGCGGTCATTCCAGCAGCTTTAGCAGCTTGTATACCTGCAGGAGCATCTTCTAATACACAGCAGCGGTCGGCACTAAGGTGTAGGGCTTCGGCTGCTTTCAAAAAAACTTCTGGGTCAGGGTTTGGCTTTGCTGACCATCGTTCCATCAACTATAGCATCAAAATAAGGCAGTATGCCGGTGCGTTCTAATACTAAGCGCGCATTTCTACTAGCAGAACCAAGAGCTATCTTTTTGCCTTTGCTTTTTAGTTGCTGAAGCAGTGGCAGTACCCCTGGCAATAGTTCCTTATGGTCTATATGACTTATTTTTTGCAGATAACTTTCATTCTTTCTAAGGGCGGTCTGCGCAAAAACTTCCTCGCTAAGGCTTTTACCTGCCCACGATAATATTTTTGTGCAGCGATACCTCCCGCCCCTATGCCTTTTAGCTGCTCATTATGCTCGGGAGTAAGCTCAAAACCAAACTCTTTAGCGATTTCTTTCCAAGCTAAATAATGATATTTAGCCGTATCTACTAACACGCCATCGAGGTCGAAAATATACCCATCAACATCGGGCAGGGTGCATACAGGCTGCGGATTGTCAGAAGCAAACCATTCAGCATACGAACTTTCGGTTTCGCATAGGCGTATAGAGTAAAGTTGCACATTGGGGGGCAACTGCTGCTGAATGCGCTGTGCAAAGTCAATTACCAGATTTTCGCTCGTAGGCTGATAGGGTACACTGATAATATTGTGTCCTTTTGGCGCGTAGGCTTTTCTGCCAACTCTTGATGAGGTGAGTTAGAGTTGAACACCATAGCGTGGTCAAAAAGGGGTGATAATCTGTTCTTGTACGATGCGTTTTAGGTCGCCAAAATCGATAACCATACCGTTTTTTTAACGTTATGAGGATCATTGATGGGCGTACCAATAACGGTTACTAAAAGTTTATAGCTATGTCCGTGCAGGTTTTTTTGCACTTGCCGTCATAACCATAGAGGGCGTGACCTGCCTCAAAATCAAATTTCTTTGTAATACGAATCATTTTTCTAATCGTTAATTCAAAAAAATCATAATTTATAATTCAAAATGCATCAGCTTTGTTTCTTTGCCATCAAATACAGCATAGGTGTAGTAGTGTATCCAGTCGCCGGTATTTATATAGGTAGCTTTGCTGCCCAAATCGATGGTCATTGGTAGGTGCCGATGCCCAAAAAGGAAGTAATCATAATGGGTAGTCTCTAATTTGCGCTTGCAGTATTGCACTAACCACTCTTTTCTCTTCACCTAAGAAATGCACGTCTTCATCGCCCGAAATCATCTTGTTTTTTTCACCGATAAATATTGCGCTAAACGCACGCCTATATCAGGATGTAACCAACGAAAAAAAGCCACTTGCAAAAAAAGGATTGGTAAATACTTTCTTCATTCGTTTGTAGCCCTTATCACCAGGGCCTAAGCCATCGCCGTGCCCTATCAGGAAGCGTTTGCCACAGCTCTCTACCTCTTGCGGACGGTGAAAGACAGGTATATTGAGTTCTTTTTCAAAATAATCATTCATCCATAGGTCGTGGTTGCCTACGAAAAAAAGTAAATAGCGATGCCGCTATCGCGTAGCTCAGCCAGCTTGCCCTAAGGTGCGTACGAAGCCTTTAGGCACTACCGTGCGGTACTCAAACCAGAAGTCGAATAAGTCGCCTAAGAGGAAGATAGCCCCTGCATCGGCTTTTTATAGTGTCGAGCCAGCGCACGAATTTAGCTTCGCGTTCCTTGCTCGCCTCAGGGGTAGGAGCGCCCAAGTGATTGTCTGAGGCAAAGTATATTTTCTTATTTTTCAGTTAGTGATACGTGCAACATCTTATTTATTTTCGTTTATCTTCACCCCAAAGTAGCTTGGTGCGAAGGGTTTTTGATAAAAGCTATCGCCCTCTAAACGAATCATCTTCACTACGAAAGGGGCTTTCCTAACTATGATACTCTGTTTGTTGGGTATCGATTTGATATGCGAGTCAAGCGACATTAAGAACTTCTTTTTCGCGCCCCGAAATGCTCAGTTTAACCTCTGCGTCTTCCGGTATAATAACAGGACGAGCGCTCAGATTATGAGGAGCGATAGGGGTAAGCACAAAGTTCTTAGCGGTGGGCAATATTACCGGCCCAGCACAGCTTAGCGAGTAGCCCGTAGAGCCTGTAGGGGTAGCGATGATAAGTCCGTCAGCCCAATAAGAGCACAGGTAGTCGCCATTTAGTTCAGTATCGACCGTTATCATCGAGGCGGTATTTTTTTGCGAGTAACGGTTATCTCGTTTAGGGCGAAGTTTACCGTATCTACCGGCTCGCCTGTATCGGCAAACACAGCCTCTATAACCGAGCGTTCTACCACCTGATAATCGCCTTTGCGCAGTTGTTCTAATACGTTAGGCAAGTCGTCTTTATGGGCAGTCGCCAAGAAGCCTAATCGCCCCTGCATTGATGCCCAAAATAGGTATCTGCAAACTGCGTACATAGGTAATGCCTTTTAGCAGCGTGCCATCGCCCCCTATAGTCAGCATCACATCGTAAGAGGGGTTTAGGTCTTCGAATGAAGCAAAAAGATTTAGCGCTGTTAAATTTATCAGACCTCAGCTGCAGTTCCGATAGTATTTCCTGCTCTATATACACTTGGTCATCAGGGGTAAAGAGCGAGAAAAAGCTGCTGTAAGATGCTTTCGTTTTTCAGCAGTATATTGGCGTATATAAATAGCGATTTTCATCTTTCAAAAAGTTAAGCATATTGTATAGAGACTATTCAAAAAGTCTTAATTATCGTATTTACATCGCTTCTCCCCTTCGAAGGGGCAGGGGGATGTTAATAGTTTTAAAATGCAAAAATAATAAAAAAATTGCGTGATTTTCCGCAAATCACGCAATTTTTATTATGTTGCTATTCTCTTATTAAAGCGAATTTTCTTTGGTGAACTTCACGATTTCAGAGATACGTCCGAAAGCTACTCCTACTACAGTATCAGCAGCGCCGTAGTATACCGCTACTTTGTCCTCTTCAATAGAATGTAGGGCAGCGCAAGGGAATACCACATTAGGCACATCGCCGGTAGTTTCATAAAGAGTTGCAGGCGCCAAAAGATAAGGCTGTGTACGAGCGATTACCTTGCTTTGGGTCGTTTAGGTCTAATAGGGCAGCCCCCATAGAGTAACGGAAGCCGTTGCAAGTATTAATCACCCCGTGATAGAATAATAACCAACCATCTTTAGTTTTGATAGGCACGGCACCAGCTCCTATCTTAGTACATTGCCAAGCGCTATCAACGAAAGGCGTTACTTTCATCACACAGCGGTGCTCGCCCCAGTACTTCATATCCGGACTGTAGCTGATGAAAAATATCACCAAAAGGAGTATGTCCGTTATCACTTGGGCGACTTAACATCGCGTATTTACCATTGATTTTTCTCAGGGAAAAGCACTCCATTGCGGTTGAATGGCAAAAAGGCATTCTCGCATTGGAAGAACTCTTTAAAGTCGAACGTGTAAGCGATACCGATGGTAGGGCCACAATAGCCGTTGCACCAAGTCACCCAATAGCGGTCTTCTATAAAGGTTACGCGAGGGTCGTATTTGTACTCAGAGTGTAAGAAATCAGTATTACCCCCTTTCATCACGATAGGTTCGTGGTTGATTTCCCAGTGAATAGCATCTTTACTAAAAACCCGCAAAAATGTTCATTTGCACGGCTTTGTTATCGCAGCGGAATACCCCTGCAAAACCATCGCCAAAAAGGCACTACAGCCGAGTTGAAAATACTGTTAGAGGTAGGAATATCATATCTACCGATAATAGGGTTTTCAGAGTAACGCCACATCACATCTGTACAACCTGCAGGGCGTTCTTGCCAAGGAATTTTATGACTCATTATATTTTTATTATTTTAATTTTTTAGGTTAATTATTTACCCTGTGCTTCTATCACAGCCAAAGTCGCTAAGTTTACCATCTCATCTACGGTCGACCCGATAGTAGTGATGTGTATAGGCTTAGTAAGACCCATAATCACAGGGCCTATAGTGTCTAAGTGCTGCGTTTCCTTTAGTAGCTTATAGCTGATGTTAGCCGCCTCTAAGTTAGGGAATATCAGCGCATTAGCCCCCTTGCCATTGTTCAGTTTAGAGAACGGATAGGTCTTGGCTATCTTGTCAGGGTTAAGGGCAAAATCCGCTTGTATCTCGCCATCTACCACTAAATCAGGGTAGTGCTTGTGTAGGTAAGCCACAGCCTCGCGTACCTTTAGCGTACTTTCAGAGGTAGCCGAACCAAAGTTAGAATACGATAGCATCGCTACTGAAGGTTCTAAGCCGAAGAATTTTACCGCTTTTAGCTGTTAGCAGCGCTATATTAGCAAGGTCAGCAGCCGATGGGTCTATGTTGATAGTAGCATCCGATAAGAAAAATAGGACCTTGTTTGCTAAGCATTATACTTGCAGCCGCTATGCGCGTTACACCTTCTTCTTTTTTGATGATTTCCAACACCGGACGTATAGCGTTAGGATAAGCGTGCGAGTAACCGGTAATCATAGCATCTGCCTGACCGGTTTCTACCAGCATAGTACCGAAATAGTTGCGCTCGCGCATAAGTCGGTCAGCGGCCTCGTAGGTTACCCCACGGCGTTCGCGTTGTTTCCAGTATAGCTCGATGAAGCGTTCGCGGCGGGCGCGTTCTGCATCGCTCTTAGGGTCTATTACATCTACACGAGCAGTAAAACCTATTTCGTGCTTCAAGGCTTTAATAACATCTTTGTTGCCCAAAAGCACAGGTATACCGATACCGTCTTCGTAGATGCGTTGTGCCGCTTTTAGCACTTCTTTCTGGTCACCTTCTGCGAATACTACTCGCTTAGGAGCGCGTTTAGCGCGGTCTTGCAATAGGCGTATTTCTTTGCTACCCACCCCTATTCTGTCCATTAGTTCGCCTTTGTAGGCTTCCCAATCGGTGATAGGGTGTTGCGCTACTCCTGTAGCGATAGCCGCTTTAGCGATAGCTGGCGGTACTTCGTATATAAGTCGAGGGTCAAAAAGGTTTAGGTATGATGTAGTTTTTGCCAAAGGTTAAGTTCTCGCCTCCGTATACCAAACTCACTTGCTGAGGGACAGGTTTTTTAGCCAATTCGGCTATAGCACGTACCGCAGCCAATTTCATTTCCTCGTTAATTTTAGTAGCGCGAACGTCTAACGCTCCGCGGAAGATATAAGGGAAGCCAAGCACGTTGTTCACTTGGTTAGGATAATCTGAGCGACCAGTAGCCATTATAATATCCTGACGAGTTTTCACTGCCAAGTCGTAGTCAATCTCAGGGTAGGGTTCGCCATCGCAAATACGATAGCGTCTTTGTTCATCGAAAGCAGCATTTCGGGGGTAAGTACATTACCTTTAGAAAGCCCGATAAATACATCAGAACCCTTTACAGCTTCTTCCAGCGTGCGAAGGTCGCGGTCGGTAGCAAATTCAGCTTTTTGTTCTGTTAGGTTAGGCGCATCTTTGCGGATAACCCCTTTGCTATCGCACATTACTATGTTCTTAGGGTCAGCACCGAGGGCTACGTATAAGCGAGTACAAGAGATAGCAGCCGCACCAGCTCCGTTTACCACTATCTGTGCTTTGCTGATGTCTTTGCCTACGATTTCTAATGCGTTGATAAGGGCAGCTGCCGAGATGATAGCCGTACCGTGTTGGTCGTCGTGCATCACCGGTATATCTAATTCTTCTTTCAGGCGGCGTTCTATTTCGAAAGCCTCAGGCGCTTTGATGTCCTCGAGGTTAATCCCCCCAAAAGTAGGAGCAATCGCTTTTACGGTTTCTACAAACTTATCTACATCGGTAGCATCTACCTCAATATCAAATACATCTATACCTGCGAATATTTTGAAGAGCAATCCTTTCCCTTCCATTACAGGCTTCGAAGCGTCAGCGCCTATATCGCCCAAACCGAGTACAGCCGTACCGTTCGAGATAACGGCTACAAGGTTACTTTTAGCGGTATATTTATAAGCGTTGCTTTTGTCTTCTGCGATAGCCAAACAAGGCTCAGCCACACCAGGTGAGTAAGCCAAAGAGAGGTCGTGTTGGGTAGCGTGTTTTTTTGGTAGGTACAATAGCTATCTTACCGGGTTGCGGAAACTCGTGATAGTGTAATGCTTCTTCTTTCTTTCTTTGATCCATTTTTTTAATCTCTGATTATACGGTTTTTATTGATAAGGTCTGTTATAAAAGCTATTTGCTCTTCTTCCAGCTCGGTGTGCATCGGTAGCGAAATGACCTCTTGCACTAACTGATTGGTTACACCGAAGTCAGCCTCGTTATAAGAGCTACGAGTATAAGCTTTCTGAGCGTGTAGCGGTATAGGGTAGTAGATGCCAAAAGGTACCCCATTATCAGCAAAAACTTTAGCCAAGGCATCGCGTTTGCCGTTGGTGATGCGCAAGGTGTATTGGTGGAATACGTGGTCGTAGCCTTTAGCGATTACAGGGGTGATGATGTTAGCGTTGCCTTGTAGGGCTTCAGTATATTGGCGAGCAGCTTCGCGACGGCTGTTATTATAGTCGTCTAAGTGAGGCAGTTTAGCGCGTAGTACAGCCGCTTGTAGCGAGTCTAAACGCGAGTTTACCCCTACCACATCGTGGTGATAGCGCACATACATACCGTGGTTTACGATACCTCTAAGGGTGTAAGCCAACTCATCGTCATTGGTGAAGATAGCCCCTCCGTCGCCATAGCAACCAAGGGCTTTTTTTAGAAGGGAAGAAAGAGGTAGCCCCTACGTGTCCGATAGTACCCACTTTTTGTTGGCGTCCGTCGGCAAAGGTATAGTCAGCCCCTATCGCTTGGGCGTTATCTTCAATTACGAAGAGGTTATGTTTTTTAGCCAATGCCATAACCGCCTCCATATTGGCTGGTTGCCCGAAAAGGTGTACAGGCACGATAGCTTTAGTGCGCGGTGTAATAGCTTTTTCTATAGCTTCGATATTGATATTAAAAGTATCGTCATACACATCTACCAATACGGGGGTCAGTTTCAGTAGGGCAATCACCTCTACGGTAGCGGCAAAGGTAAAGTCGGCGGTTATCACCTCATCGCCTTCTTTCAGACCGAGTCCCATCATTGCTATTTGCAGCGCATCAGTACCATTAGCACAAGGGATTACGTGTTTCACGCCCATATAGGCTTCTAATTCTTTCTGAAACTGCTGTACCTGAGGGCCATTGATAAAGGCAGTAGTACTAAGCACCTCTTCAAAAGAAGTCTGCACCTGATTTCTAATTCTTTCATACTGACCTTGTAGGTCTACCATTTGTATTTTTTTCATATATGTTGAATATTTCACTTGTTCCATATAATATTATTCGAAAAACTCTCGAAAAAAAGAGTAGGGTTATTCTTGATTATCCAATACTTAAACCCTAAAAAAATTCTTGTTCTATAGAGAGTAACTCTCTTATTACCTCTTTGGTTTCTGGGGTGGGTGCAGAGAGATAATCATTAACAGCTTTTTTTCAAAATGATTCATTTTTTTGAGAGAAACTTCTCAAAAAAACGCTCTTCCTTAACCTTTCTTATGGCATTTTTTTCCCATTGAAAATACGATTCAGTAGCACAATCGTTTGTTGTATAGCCTCCGAAGTATCATCAGTAGCAAAAATCTGCTTTGTCATAATTAAGAGTTTGCACGATTTTTCTCTTCAATAGCTTCTTTAGTAGGATTTACAATACCGTCAAAATTAGCCGACTTTTTTCCATTACAATAGCTACACACAAAGAAAAGATTCTCCCAATTATACTTTTCATCAGGGTAATGCTCTTGGCTGTGCAAATGTTCTACTTGAAAATCAGTAGTCAGTTGGCGCTCACAGATATAGCATTTATCATAATGGTCTTTGGCTAATAAGGCTTTCACATCCTCGCCATCATATTTGTTTTTAGTAGCCAAAGAAGCAGGAGCGGTGGTAGTTTTTTGCAATTGTATCATAGCGCATTGATTTTTGCAAAATGTTGGTTTTTCAATTGTAAGTACCTCCCTATAATTTTGGGTGAGACTACCTCCGGTATTTTATCAAAATCACAGATAAGGTCTTTTAGTTCACTTTTTTCAGAAAGAGAAAGCATTTCTTTTTTCAAAAGTTCCTCTAATCTATCCAATTGCATTCCCATATAGCTGGAAGCAGTTTTTACCCCAAAATACCCTTCAGCTAATGATTCGTATGAATACTCGGTTAAATCTTCTATTATTTCTTGCTGTTCTAAGTCGAACGCTACGGCATTGCTGAGTGAGCTCAACACAAAAGGCGAGTGGGTAGTAACGATAAACTGTATATTAGGGAAAATCTCTGTCAGTAGTGGCATAATGACCTTTTGCAATTCCAAGTGCAAGTGGGTTTCAATCTCATCTACTAACACGATGCCTTCGCACTCATAAGCCCTTGTAAGTTGGTTTTTATGCTGCATTTTTCAGAATAAGGTCTACTACTATATCCAAAACCGCAGCAAAACCGTCTGATAATTCTGTAAACTTAAACTCTTTTTCCTTTGGTTAATATCTTAAAAGAATAATCTTTATAATTAAAAATATAATTGTAAGTTTTTTTATCTTGAAAAAAATCTCACCCAAAAAGCCTTTCAAAATTCACAAACCATTCTCTGATTTGGTTAGCATCTCTCTAATTTTTTTCATTTCGTGCTAAAGCCTCTTGTATTTTAAGGTCAGCAAGGAATTTTAAGAATTCTTGAGTAGAGGTTTGCTTTATTTCCCATTTATCTTGAAGTTTAGGTTTAGTAGGGTTTTTAGGTTCTTGGAGGTTTTTTTATAGTTCTATGTGCTTCATAAAAAGCAATAATAAAATTGCCGTCTTGATATTTTCTAATAAGGTTATCAACATCTTCAAAAGCAACTATTACCTCCCCCAAAAAAAGAGCTCATATTGACTCTTCCAATACTCTAAATTCTTTTCTATAGAAAGAATATTCTCAGAATTATCTTTTTAGTTGTTTTTTTCCCAATATTCTATCCGTTTTTTTCGTAGTTTTCAAATTCTTTATGAGTATCATTTGCTGTTCTTTCAATATGATTAGCAATGGCATTGAGCAGAGAAGTTTTTCCCACTACCATTCTTACCAGTAATCATCAAATGAGGATAATCTTCCTTTTCCAAAGGAATATTTATGTTGCTCAGATGTCGTACTTTATTGATACGTATATTTTTTTGATATATCTACTCATAGATGCTCTATAACTTTTCAAAAATGCAAAGATATAAAATAAATATCAATTATCAGTGTTTAACAACTAATTATTTAGGTCAAATACACTTTATTCTCTTGTTTGCTAATTTGGCAGAAAAAGCACTACAGCCACCTTCCCTATACAAACGATATAGGAACCATATAGGAAGAATGAAGGATAAGCGAAAGATGAGCAAAGTATAAACATTTAATTACCGCTCAAAAACCCAGAAAAAAATTTGCTAATCGGTAAATTTATTTGTACTTTTGCCTCAAATTTAAAAAAATAATATCTATATGAAAAAGTTTTTTTATCGCCTTAATGGCAAGCGTAGCCTTAGTGGGTTGTGGTAAAGATGACAACAACGATACAGGCATACAAGAGGGAGCCTTCCCTAAAAAAATAACAAATACTTATCCTAATAGTAACAGGAGTAGTGTAACAACCTATAATATTCAGAACGGCAAGCTGTTGTCAGTTACTGCTATTCAATATGAGAATGGTGTTCAAACAGGTACGGCTCATATTATCAGAGTAGAATACGAGGGTAACCGTATAAAACAAACAAAGTATGGCGAACCTTCTACAGAACGTTATGCAATCGAAGATTACACCTATGACGGGCAAGGGCGTATGATAAAAAGAAACACGCATAGAGCCTCATAGAACAACAGAAGACGGAGATTCTTATACCCAAGAATACCGCTATGAGGGTGAACAGCTAACAAAGATTATCAGAGAGAGCCCTACAACTACTTGGATTAATGGAGAGCGCAAAAAGCTAAATAGATACTCTGAGAGTGTGTTAGCCTATAGCGGTAGTGATATTATCGTAAACGAAACTGTTACCTATCGCGATGGGAATGGAGCGGTAGTAACAGAAAAAGGTACTCAAACCAACACTACTACTTATACCGTAGCAGGGGGCAACCTAATAAAAAAATAGAAAGAGGGCAAACTACCGAGTATAAATACGATAGCAATATAAACCCTACGCCACTGAATGCGTTGATGAAAGCAGCAGCTCCTGATTATTTCTTGAAAGAGAATTATAGTAAAAAAATAACCTGATAGAACAAGTGGATAGCTATACCGATCTTCAAGGAAAAATTGGTTAAGAATATTGCCTCTATTGAGCTTACCTATAACAGCAAGGGGTATCCTACTATGAAAAAAATTCTTTAGACAAAGAGGTAGTGAAACAAAAACTCTTCAAATGATAGAAGAAATCGAATACTAAAAATAAAGACGAAATAGAAAATACGAATTACTATCTTTGCAGAAAACCATATTATTATGAACGAAAAAAAGAAATATCAAGCAAAAAAATTAATTTGTTTATAGGTTCCATAGGAGCCTTTATAGGAGTGGCGGTATTTGTAGCCTATATTCCTCAAATTATGGCCAACTTAGAGGGCACAAAGCACAACCTTAGCAACCTTTGTTTGCAGCTGGGTCTTGTCTTATCTGGGTGATGTATGGCTGGACAAAAGAGCCTAAGCCAGATTATATTCTCATTATCCCCAATTTGGTAGGGGTAGTTTTAGGATTCTTAACTTTTATTACTTCACTTTAAAGCTACTGGATGTTTCTGCTTTTCGGCAAAAAGCAAAAAAACGATCACTAATCCCTACATTGGAATAATTTTTTTGTATCTTTGCCTTACAGAATAAGAATCTTATGTCTATGGCCTTTACCATTAATGAGAGTCACCCACAAGCCTCTGCCCTTGTGGAACTTCTTAAAACATTCAGTTTTGTTTCCTTTAAGGAGACCAAAACGAAGACAAAAAAAGACTGCTACAAAGGAAAAAAAGCAGCCCTTGTAGAGGCTGCTTTTTGAAGAAGAAAGCCCTGAAGATTATGAATTTATTATGGCACTTTCTAAAGAAGCCAATAGAAATGTAGCCGTCGTCTGGCTAAGGAAAAAAACATAATACTCCCTTCTCAAAAAGAAAAAAAATAATGATTTAATTTAAGTTTCGCAAGCTCTATAACTTACTGAACCTCCATTACTTTACTAACTCCCCCTTGAGGGGGTAGGGGGATATTTTTAAGAATCAGTAAGTTATAGAACTTGCGAAACTTCAATCATAAAATATTCCGCGAAAGTGGCTTGCTAAACAACGGAGGAAAAAGCCCCTACACAGAGGAATAGAAGTAAGTGGTGCTATTTATCCGGTAGAAGGATTAAAACTCTACGGTAGTGGTGCTATACAAAGAGCTACTATAGAATACGGAATGAACAAAGGCAACCGCGTACCTTATGCACCGCGTTATACTGCAACTGCAGGGGCTAAATACCAATGTGGGGTAGGCGAGGGCACCCTTACTACCAATGTATATGGCAACTTTGTGAGCTCACAATTTTCAGACCTTGCCAATACTTTTGAAGGCTCAGCTAATGGCAATGTAGGTTTAATACCTAAGTTCTTCTTGCTCAATGCAACCGCTAGCTATAGCTACAAGCAGTGGAACTTCAACCTCAACGCCCTTAACTTGCTCAATCGCAAATACTTCACTACGCGCCACAATGCTTGGGGAGGTATTATGCCAGCCGCTACTATCAGTGTATTAGGTGGTGTAGGCTATCAGTTCTAAAAAAAATAAAGACCAAAATACAAAAAGACGAAATACGGGTGTTACTCGCATTTCGTCTTTTCGTATTTTGTCTCTCGTCTTTAAAAAATCGTTTTTACTAAAAAGCAAACAATTATGCCGTATAGTATGGGCAAGAAAGTAGCGATGAGCGTCCATTTCTTGCTGTTAGTCTCTTTGTAGATGGTGTAGATAGTAGTGCTACAAGGGTTGTGCAAAAAGGCTAAAAAAAGCATCAGATTCACAGCCGTTAGGAGCGTCCAGCCGCCAGCGTGTAGTAGGTTGCCAACTTCGCTGTTGGTAGCCTCCATTAGTACGCCTGCTTCGGCGGCAGAGGCTTGCCCTAATACCATAGTGGTGAGCATCAGTATGGTAGGGATAACAATCTCGTTAGCAGGTATCGCTACCACGTAGGCGAGCAGTATCACTCCGTTAAGACCGATGAACATACCTATAGGGTCAAGCCCTTGTATGAGCCAAAGAGCTAACGGCTGACTGCCGACCGGTATATGGCAAATAAGCCAGATAACAGCCCCTGCGGGAGCGGCAAAAACAACAGCTCGCCATAGCACGATAAGGGTGCGGTCGATAAGCGAAGTGTAGAGCGTCTGAAAGAAACGCGGTGGGCGATAAGGGGGCAACTCAAGCACAAAGAAAGATGATTCCCCTTTCAGCAGTGTTTTAGACAGCAGCCACGAGGTGAAAAGCGAAAAGGCAATCCCCAATACGGCTATGCTTATCACCGCTAACATCGATACGGTGCCCGACCACTGTTTGGGTACTAATGCCCCTATGAAGAGCGTAGCGATAAGTATTTGGGTAGGCCAGCGCCCATTGCATAGCGAAAAGTTATTGGTGATGATAGCGATGAGCTTCTCGCGCGGACTGTTGATAATGCGGGTAGCTACCACCCCAGCGGCATTGCAGCCAAAACCCATACTCATCGTTAGGGCTTGCTTGCCGTGTGCGCCAGCGGTGCGAAACATACGGTCGAGGTTGAAGGCCACACGCGGTAGGTAGCCAAAGTCTTCGAGTAGGGTGAAGAGCGGAAAGAAGATACTCATAGGGGGCAGCATTACCGATACTACCCATACCGTAGCCAGATAGACCCCATCGATAAGGAAGCCGCTCAGCCACCAAGGGAAGTGCAAAGCCGTAGCGCCTTCTTTTAGCAAAGGGTATAACCACCCTATAAACAAATCGGAGAGCCATTGCGAAGGGTAGTTAGCCCCGATGATGGTAATCCACAGTACAGCCGAAAGCAATAGCAACATAATAGGGAAGCCCCATAGTCGGTGGGTAACGATGCGGTCGATAGCGCGGTCGATGCGAAAAGAACGCGCTGAAAAGTCAGTGCTTACTGAAGCTCTACATAAAGCATTTGCTTTGGCATAAATAGCCTCTACCAAATCGTTGCGATAGCTGTCGCCCAATAAGCGGTGATACTCATCGGCTATCCGTAGCACTCGTGTTTGCTTCTGTGGCGTATTGACTTCAGAAAATACCCCTTCAGCAACTCCTTTCTTTACGCTTTCATCGCCCTCAATAAGGCGCATCGCTAACCAGCGCGTATTGGGTAGGGCAGGGTTTAGTTCGCTAAGTAGCTGGCTAAGCTGAGCAATAGCTTCGGCATTCTGCTTCGGTAGGTCGATAAAAGTTTGTTTCTTAGTTTGAAAAGCCCCACTTACTACAGCTTCTATAGCCTGTAGTAGGTCAGATATTCCCTCTTTGGTACGCGCGCTGGTAGCTACTACCGGTATGCCCAAATCGCGCGAAAGGGTGCGAGTATCTATGCTGATGTGGTGGCGGCGCGCCTCGTCCATCAGGTTCAGGCATAGCACTACCTTATCGGTTATTTCTAATATCTGTAGCGCGAGGCTGAGGTTGCGCTCTAATCGGCTGGCATCTACCACCACTACTGTAACATCGGGCTTTCCGAAGAGGATAAAATCGCGGGCTACCTCTTCGTCTTCAGAGGTAGAAAGCAGCGAGTAGGTACCAGGGAGGTCTATCATCTTATAGCGCGTACCGCCGAAAGAGAAACTCCCCTCGGCACGCGTTACGGTCTTGCCCGTCCAGTTGCCCGTGTGTTGGTGTAGCCCTGTAAGAGCGTTGAATACGGTACTTTTGCCCGTATTAGGGTTGCCTGCTAAGGCGATAGTATAGCTATAATCGCCTTGCTCTTCGCCCAATCGTTTGAGCGAGGCAGCAGGGTTTAGTTCGCAAGTATCACATACATTTTTCATTTTCTTCTAAGTTTATCAGTACACATAAAGCATCGCTTTTTCGCAAGGCTATCTGGGTGTTGTGGATATTGTACGCCACAGGGTCGGATAACGGACTTACATTCTCTACCCTAATGGTAGTGCCGCGCACGAACCCCAAGTCTAACAAGCGTTGGCGCACCTCTTGTCGGCAGTCAGGGGCAAAGCCCGCGATAACCGCCGTTTGTCCGTATTGTAGCGATGCTAAAGTAAGTGTTATCATATAAGTTCTGTAATTAAGAAAAAAATATTTTTTTAGACGAGCAAAATTAATATTTTTTTGATAATGACCAAATTGTCAATAATAAATAGTATCTTTGCCCGATATTAACATAACAGAAAAATGATAAAAAAAGCGTTTTATATGGCTCTTAGTGCGCTTGCACTAACTTCGTGCGAGCAGTATACTATTAGCACCGGCACTGCTAGCGCTACTACCCAAGTAGCCACGCCTGCACCCGTATATGAATTCGGTTTTAACCTCAATGATTACAATATTAACAAAGATACCCTAAGGCAGGGCGATACTTTTGGCAAGCTCTTGGAAGAGAAGGGCGTAGCTGTGGGCGACATTTATAACATAACCACCCAAACCAAAGAGCTCATTAACCCTAAGAACTTTCACGTAGGCAAAATGTACGCCTTTCTGTACGATAAGAAGAAACCCGATACGCCACATAGTTTTGTATATCAGCCTAATGTGGTGGATTATATAGTGGTACACCTAACCGACTCTATCTATGCTTATACCGCTCAGCGCAAAGTATCGGTGGTAGAAAAAGCCTTTGCGGGCAGCATAGAAAACAACCTAACCGTCGATGCGCAAGCTGCAGGTATTAGCCAAAACGCTACCTATCAGTTAGGACAGATTTTCGACTACACTATCGACTTCTTCCGCCTACAAAAAGGCGATGTTTTCAAGATTATTTATGACGAGCGCTATGTAGAAGATACTATTTTCGCAGGGGTCGAAAAGATAAAAGCAGCTTACTTCGAGTGGGAAGGCAAAAAGTATTACGCTTTTAACTACACTACTGACACTATCAAAGGCACCAATGGCTTTTACGACGAAAACGGAAATATGATGAAGCGTATGTTCCTCAAATCGCCATTAGATATCTTTCGTATCACCTCTAAATTCGGGATGCGTTTTCACCCCGTGCTACACCGTATGAAAGGGCATTTTGGTACTGACTACGCCGCTCCTACCGGTACCCCTATACGCGTAACGGCAGCCGGTACGGTGATAGAGGCAGGACATACCTCAGGCAATGGCAATTACGTAAAGGTACGCCATAACAACACCCTATACTACCCAGTACCTACATATGTCGAGAATTATAGCCCGCAAGGGGCAGCACGTAGCGCAGGGCGAGGTAATTGGGTTAGTGGGTAGCACCGGCTTAGCTACTGGTCCTCACGTGTGCTATCGTTTTTGGAAGAATGGCGTGCAAGTAGACCCACTGAAAGAAAAACTACCCGATGCTGTGCCTATAGACGACAAGCTAAAAAGCTCTTTACTTAGAGTATATCAAACCGCTGAAAGCACAATTAGATAATTTACAAGTTAGCAAATAGATGAGTCGTACCCGTCTTTTTCTGGATAATAGCCGCGCTGCTGACAGTTGCCGCTGCGGTGGTCTTTTTTCCCCATAGAGGCTTTTTGAAAAAAAGGGGGATATACTACGCTTTGCTGATGGGGGTGCTAATAGGCTTGCTCTCTTTCTTAGCCATAGCCGAAATTACAACTTTTAGTGCGCTACGCACGGCTATGCTCGACAAAGAAGCGCCCACTAATACCCCAATGAATGCCTTTATACCAGTGATGGTGTTTATCGTTGCGGGCTTTGTTATCTATCAGCTGATAAACTACCGCATAGACTACCTGCTGAAGACCGAAGGGCTATATGCTGAGGCGACTATCGAGCAAGGACAGCAAGAACTTATAAAGCGTATAGGTAGCACGTCAGAAAACTACAAGGTGCAAGTGTCGTTTGCTGATGCCAAGACGGCTAAGCAGTATACTTTTAGTACGGCTGTCTCCAAAGAGCTTTTTAGTATGATTTACAAAGGGCAGCGCCTAAGGGTGCTATACCTGCCTAAGCAGCCTACTGTCTTCAGACTTATGGCAGGGAAAAATATAGAGCGATACCAAGAGCGGCAAAACCGAAAGCTACAGCTGCAAGACCTCAATACACTGTTTGCTACCTCGCCTGCTGAGGTGTTGGAGGCACTGAAGCGTATCAGTCCGACGTGGGAGGTTGCTGCTGAGGATGAGCTTCCCGACCGCCCTTTGGTGATAGAGGGGCATCTATTTAAGAACGATCAGCTACAAGAGTATTTGCTTATCTCATCGCACGGCATTGCCCTTTATGAGAGTGGCTATACCTACGATTTTTATACAAAGAACCCCTGTGCTAAAAGCAGCCAGAAACTACTTCTTTGCCTTTAGAAGACGGAAAGAGCGAAAAGGTTACGCTTTATGAAACTGCTGCTTATACGGTGAAACGGGTAGAGGTGATAACTTTTAAGGCTTCTTCTATTTCAGTAGAGGCGTATTATTTGGTAATGACAAATAAAAAAATAACTAAATTTTATAAATAGCTATAAAACAATACATTAAGAAAAAAATACGAAATAAAAAAATCGCAAAAATGTAGGATATTCAATATTTATTATTACTTTTGTGCTTTCAAAAAGAAAAAAATAACAGACAATTTTAGTTATATACTTTAATTTTATAATTTTCATATAAATGAGAACGATACAATTTAGAGAAGCTGTTTGCGAAGCGATGAGTGAAGAGATGCGTCGCGATGAGTCTATTTATTTAATGGGTGAAGAGGTAGCCGAATACAACGGTGCCTACAAAGCCTCTAAAGGAATGCTCGATGAGTTTGGACCCTAAGCGCGTTATTGATACCCCTATAGCTGAAGGCGGTTTCGCAGGTATTTCAGTAGGAGCTGCTATGAATGGCTGCCGCCCTATAGTAGAGTTTATGACCTTCAACTTTTCGCTTGTAGCTATTGACCAAATTATCAATAACGCAGCAAAAATGCGCCAAATGTCTGGCGGTCAGTTCAATATTCCGATAGTATTTAGAGGCCCTACCGCTTCTGCAGGTCAGCTGGCTGCTACCCACTCTCAAGCTTTTGAGAATTGGTATGCTAACTGCCCAGGGCTAAAAGTAGTAGTTCCTTCTAACCCTTATGATGCTAAAGGACTATTAAAATCGGCTATACGCGATAATGACCCTGTTATCTTTATGGAGTCAGAACAAATGTATGGTGATAAAGGTGAAGTACCTGAAGAAGAGTACACAATTCCATTAGGAGTAGCCGACATCAAACGCGAAGGTAAAGACGTAACTGTAGTGTCATTTGGTAAAATCATCAAAGAAGCCTATAAGGCAGCCGATATTTTGGCTCAAGAAGGAATAGAGTGCGAAATCATCGACTTACGCACTATCCGCCCAATGGACTTTTGAAACTATCTTCAACTCAGTGAAGAAAAACAAATCGTTTAGTAATCCTCGAAGAGGCTTGGCCTTTTAGCAGTGTTTCTTCTGAAATCACTTACCAAGTACAAGAGAACATTTTCGATTACTTAGACGCACCTGTACAACGTATTACTACAGCTGATACCCCAGCGCCTTTCTCTTCAGAATTGCTAAAAGAATGGTTGCCTAATGCTGACGATGTAGTAAAAGCAGTGAAAAAAAGTACTTTACAAATAAGTAATTTGCATATCATTTTTTTATTTTTAAAGTTATATTTTTATTTTTTTAGTCCTTGTGGTCTCTCTTCCACAAGGACTTTTTTTGTCAGTATTACTGTTAATGCGATGTTAAACTTGTAACTTTTCAATGTTAAATTTATAACGAACTATTTTTGCATTGATTTAATAAATAAACGTATATAAAATATTAATAAATAGCCAAATTTTTAATATAGTTAATACATTTGTTAGTAAAAAAATTTTTATGTTAAATAAAGAACCCTACCTCTTGTACATTTGTGTAGAAATCAAAAAATCTCTACTTTTGTAGTGAAATTCAGATGAAAGAAATAATAATAATATGGCTTTAATTAAAACAATAGACATTGATCAGAAATCCCGATTATACGTCTGGGATGTTCAAGAACCTCTTGCTACTTTTGCAAGAGGGAGTGAGCCTTACACCTCAGCAAAATGAGATGTTTCAGGCAATACATAACGAAAAAAAGGTAAGAAAAAAATTTTTTTAGCAACAAGATTTTTTTGCTTAAGAATTTAGGTTATCCTCCTAATGCGCTATTTTATGACCCTAATGGCAAACCCTTCCTAAGCGATGGCAAACAGATTTCTATTAGTCATTCGTTTGATAAAGTAGCTGTGATTATCAGCAACAGAGGGGTAGGAGTAGATATAGAGAAAAAAGAGATAAAATCGTCCGTATAGCCCCTAAATACACTCAGTGGGACTATCGTACAGCTGCCTTCTCATTCGAAAAATATAGTACAGAAACTCACTATGATTTGGTGCGCTAAAGAGGTGGGCTTCAAAGTACACGGCAATCCAGCTCTCACGCTCAACGATATCAAAGTACGCGATTTCTTCCCTACCGATACACGTACTGAGATAAAAAGTAGAGAAAACAGTCTATGAAGTGTTCTTTCATTTTATAAGCGACTTCGTGCTGAGCTATTGCCTACACATTAAATAATTATGAATGTTGAATTGATAATTAGCAATTAAAAAGGAAATTTAAAGATAAAAAGGGCTACCTATAGGTAGCCTTTTTTTGTATGTCTAAAATACAAAAAAATTCAATTTGTCTAAAAAAATAATATGTTAAAAAAATTTTCGTGTTATCTAAAAAAACGTTATATCTTTGCCCCGAATAATTCAATTTAGATAAGATATATGAAAACGTATTTAGTAGCAATTGCTATGTTTATTGGTGTTATTGGCTTTGCGCAGAATGGCACTATTACCGGTAAGGTTACTTCTTCAGACCTACCTTTAGAGGCTGTTTCTATTCAGCTTGAAAACAAAACTATCAAAAAATGGACGACTACCGACCGCAACGGGCAATATACGCTTAGCTTGCCTGTCGGAGAGTATCGCCTAAAAGTACAATCATTGGGGTATATACCTCATAACGATAAAAATAACTATCGTTGCCGACCAAACTATTCAACTCCCTATTAATTTAAAGGAAGACGTCTTAGGTATTGACGAGGTGGTGATAACCGCTACCAAAAACCAAAGAGAATCGCAAAGACGCTCCCGTATTGGTAAGCGTAACAGGTACTAAAGAACTCGCTACTGCCAAGGCACATACCTTAGTAGAGGGCTTGGTATTTCAACCAGGGTTGCGCACTGAGGTAAACTGTCAGAACTGTGGTACTACTCAAGTGCGTATCAACGGCTTAGATGGCCCTTATTCGCAAATACTCATCGATGGTCGCCCCTATATTTGGGTCGCTTAATGGGGTGTATGGTTTAGACCAGATTCCTGCTAATATGATTGAGCGCATCGAGGTAATACGCGGTGGAGGCTCAGCGCTCTTCGGCTCTAATGCTATTGCGGGTACTATAAATGTTATCACCAAAAATCCTATTAAAAAAACGAAGCCCAAGCAGGGGTAGTAAGTAGCCTTATCGCTGGCAAAGCTGCCGATGTGGTAAGTTCGCTAAATGGGTCACTAATAAGCGACAATTACACCAGAGGGATTTCATTCCACGCACTACACCGCGCTCGTCAGAGCTATGATGCTAACGGCGATGATTTTACCGAGATAACTCGCTTGCGCAACCTAAACGTAGGGGCTAAACTCTTCAACGATTTTACTGACCGCCACAAACTCACCGGTGAAGTAAATATGAGCAATGAAAACAGACGCGGGGGCAACAAGCTAGACGAGCCTGAACACCTTGCTGATATAGCCGAGAGTATCCGTACCCAAATGGTAGGAGGTACAGCCAACTATGAGTATTTCACTCCTGCCTATAATCATAAGTTTACTGCTTATGCCAGTGGCGAACGTACCCGTGCCGATAACTATTACGGTGGTTTAGAAGGAAATGATATCGAGGCTTCAACCGGCAACTAAGGACTTACCAAAGAGCACATCTGGGCGTTCGGAGGGCAACATACAGCCTATGTGCCTATAGCCAAAGGTAACCTACAATGGACTTCAGGGTTAGAGTATCAACACGATAAAATATCCGAAAAACGCGTAAATCCTCTTATTTTGGCAGTAAACCAAAAAGCTAATATTTTTGGGGCTTTCACCCAAGCCGACTGGCGTATCTCCCCTAAAGTAAAGGTATTAGGAGGTCTTCGTTTAGACAATGTAACTTCTGATATCCTCAAGAGCAGCATTACAGTGCTAAACCCACGTGCTAGTGTGTTGTATAATATTGATGAGAACTTCATAGCACGTGCTTCTTATGGGCGTGGTTTCCGTGCTCCTTTCTTCTATTCTGAAGATGTACACAGCGAATTGCCTAGTGGCGAGGTACGCCGTGTAAAACTCTCTGACGACCTCAAAAAAAGAAACTTCCGATAGCTTTACGGCTTCATTCGAGTACAACCATACGCACGAAGCGCATCAGTTTGTAGCGATGATAGAAGGCTTTTTACACTGCCCTACACGACCGTTTCGACTATCGCGATATAGGTGAAGAAAATGGCTTGAAAGTAAAAGAGAAGTTCAATACCGATGGGGCAATCGTAAAAGGACTTAATATTGAGTTGAAGTATAGCCCTAATAAGCAATTTATCTTTCAGTTAGCCACTACTATACAAAGTGCTAAGTACAACAGCACCCAAAATCCTGAAGACAATATTTTTCACCGATGAGCTACTCAAAACGCCTAATGTATACGGCAACCTATTGGCAACCTACAAGCCACGCCCTAACTGGGACATCAACCTTGTGACCGTGTACACCGGCAGTATGAAAGTAGCACACTTAGCAGGCTATATTGCCGAAAACCGCTTAGAAACTACTAAAGGATTGGTCGATATAGGGCTAAACACCTCATACCAAATCAATGTAAGCAACTTCTTCCCTTTAGAAGTAAGCTGCGGAGTGAAAAAAACCTCTTCAATCAGTACCAAAACGACTTCGATAAAGGAGCTCAACGCGATGCCGATTATATCTACGGACCTGCTTTGCCTCGTACAGTCTTCGTAGGCTTAAAGGTGAAGATGTAGCAATTAATAATAGTTCACAAAACAACAAAAAAGGATTGCCAGCGCTTGCAAGTGCTGGCAATCCTTTTTTTGAAAAACTAAATAAATTTATAATAGCTTCAGCAGTTCCTCTACATATTCTCTGCTGTTAGATAAACGCGGAACTTTGTTCTGTCCGCCTAATTTATCTTTGTCTTTTAGCCAATCGTGGAAGAGTCCTGTGCGTGCTTGGTGCACTTTAGGCATATTTAGGGTCATATTGTTATAGCGTTTGGCTTCATAATCCGAGTTGAGTTTTTTAAGTTCAGTGTCCAATACCTCAGTAAAATGCTCCAGACTTGCCGGAGGGGCATCAAACTCTATCACCCACTCGTGTCCGCCTTTTAGCTTATCTTGCATAAAGATAGGGGCTACGGTGTATTCTATCAGGTGGCTACCCGTCTGCTCGCAGGCTTTCTCAAGGGCGCGCTCGGCGTTCTCTATAATAAGCTCTTCCCCAAATACATTGATAAAGTGCTTGGTGCGTCCTGTTATCTTTATCCTATAAGGGCTCACAGAGGTAAAGCGCACCGTGTCGCCTATCAGGTAGCGCCATAAACCGGCATTAGTAGTAATCACCATAGCGTAGTTTTTGCCTATTGCCACCTCGCTAAGAGGGATTATAGTTTGCTGAGCAGTGCCAAAGGTATCCATCGGAATAAACTCGTAGAAAATACCATAGTCTAACATCAGCAGCATCTCGTCAGAGTTATTGCGGTCTTGTATAGCAAAGAAGCCTTCAGAGGCATTGTATATTTCGTAGTAACGGAAAGTATCAGAGGGGATAATATGCTTGTACTGTTCCCGATAAGGCGTAAAACTCACGCCTCCGTGAAAATACACCTCTAAGTTCTTCCATAGTTCTAACAGATGCTCTTTTTTCGTTTCCTCTAATATCCTATTGAGCAGTACGAGCATCCACGAAGGTACCCCTGCTATGCTGGTAACGTTTTTCGTTTTTTTAGCTTCTCTGATGATAGCTTTTTAGCTTGCTTTCCCACTCGCTCATCAGCGACACCTTATTGCTGGGGGTACAACTAAGCTCAGCCCAAAAAGGCAGATTTTCAATCAGTATAGCCGATAGGTCGCCAAAATAAGTGCCATTTTGCTCATATAGCTCTTTTGCTACCACCTAAGCGCAAACTTTTCCCTTTAAAAAGGTTAGAATCCTCGTTGTTATTGAGGTACAAACACAGCATATCTTTACCCGATTTGTAATGGCATTGCTGTAGTGCCTCTTCGCTTACGGGTATGAATTTGCTCTTGGCGTTGGTAGTACCGCTACTCTTAGCAAACCATTTGATAGGGGTATGCCAAAAGATATTGCGTTCGCCACGCCTTGCCCGTTCTACGAAGGGCTCAAATGATTCGTAAGTAGTAAGGGGGGTATTGCGTATAAACTGCTGATAGTTGGTTACCTCGCCGAAGTTATAAGCCTTGCCCAATTCAGTGTTTTTTTAGCGGCATTAGTCAGCTCGAGCAATACGCGCTCTTGCACCCTATGGGGGTGTTGTACAAACTCCTGAATTTGGTCTATGCGGCGTTTGAGGAACCACGATGTGATAGAATTAAATAGTGCTAATGGCATCTTTTTTTATTGCTGATAATGTGTTAGTTAATTATCTTTTACCTAAGTATCGATGATTTGCGGCTACAAAGATAGGTATTTCCGTCTAAATAACCAAATGCCCATTACTTTATTACCTCATCTTCTGCCAAATCGCCAAAAGGTACATTCTTGTATTGGTCAAATACCTGTAGAGAGTCGGGGGTAGGCGACAAGAAATCATAATGGCTGTCTAAAGCTGCGCTCTCTAATGCCCAACCAATGTGCATAGCCACTCAGAAAGTTAAAAGCCGACTTATTTACTTTCAGCTGCTTGTGCTCAGTGTCATCGCTGTTTATAAGTGCAAAAAGGCACGCGGTAGCACGCTTTGTTGGGGTGAGTATCGCCGTGGGTAAGGGTAGCGGAAAAAGAGCCTCTATCTTTGGTCATCAACCCGTGGTCAGCAAAATAGAGCAGCGAGAAAGGCTCTTGCTGGGCTTGCAGCTGTGCGTATATAGCCGATAATAAATGGTCAGTCTGCTCAATAGTCTGCAGATAAGCCGAAAAGTTACGGTTGTAATAATCGTAGTGTATAGGGTTTTCTAAACGTTCAGGGAAGTACAGATGCGACCCCATAATATGCACCACTAGCAGGCGTGGCTTATGGCTCTTTTGCTGCAAATAGCGCTTCAGCACCGGCAGTAGGGCAGAGTCATAGATGTTCATCGAGTCGTACTCGCCCATTTTAGTAAAAGTGCGATAGTCCGAGAGCGAAGCTATCTTGCTAATAGGCGTATCCCACGTGCCTACCGAACCCTGATTAGAAAGCCAATAGGTCTCAAATCCCGCCCCTTTTAGCTAAGCTGATAAGGTTATTTTCATACGCGAACTCCTCTTCGCCTTTACGCTGCAAAAACATACGCAGCAGGGCGGTAGTAGTGTTAGGGGCTGCTGCGGTATAGCCTTCTAATATGGTGCCTTTCACTCCCTCCAGAAAAAGGCGAGTTTTCTATCGGAAACCCATACACCGACATATAGTCGCGGCGCACGCTCTCGCCTATTACCAACACGTAGTTGCGATAGGCAGGCGCACTGCTTTCTATCTGCCACGTCGGCTCACCTGCTAGCTGTTCGTTCAGTTCTCGGCGCAACTGCTGGTAGCGCTCTATATTATTGTAAATCGAGGCATAAAAAGCAATAGGAGCAGTGCGCGAGGTTTCCCAACTAAAGCTACCTATTTCTTCTATCTTTTTTTAAAGGGCGATATACTGTTAGCCCTATCCCTACTAGTGCCATTACCCCTGTGATGAGCCAATGCTTACGCGTGCGCACATAGCGTTTTTTTCTTTCCTAAGTACAGTATATAAAGGCTGAAAAGTAGCGTCAGCACCGATACCCCATAGGCATATAGGGGCAGCGATTGCATAAACTCCTTGCTTTCGCGAAAGTCTGTTTCAAAGAAAGCCCCTATCATAGTAGCAGGGGGGTGACCAAACCATATAATCTGAGGCAAAAACAGCACACAAGTAATTGCAATAAAGCCAAAAGCCACTAAAAACAACCAGTAGTAAGTACGTCTCAAGGCTAAAAACAGCAGAAAGGTAGCTAGCATACCATAGACCGCCAAATTCATATCAAGGGCAAACGGAATAGCTACCGAAAACAAAAAGTAGTAAGATTTCAAACAAATACGCTTTTAGTTTCATCACTTTTTATAATAAATCAGCTGCAAAAATAATAAAAAAACATTGCCAGCACCTAAACGCCAGCAATGTTATTAATTTTTTTCATTTGCTAATTTGCTAATTTCCAAATTTGCTAATTATCCAATTACTTCTTCCCATTCATCTTATTGATGTAATGGTCAAGTGCCACTGTCATCGAAGGGCTTTCAGGCGAGGGGGCTTTGATGTCTATTACAAGCCCAGCCTCTTCAGCCGCTTTCAGGGTAGCGTCACCATACACAGCTATTTTGGTTTTCTTCTGCGAGAAGTCAGGGAAACTCTTAAAAAGAGCCTCAATACCCGCAGGCGAGAAGAATGTAAGTATATCGTATTTATTGTTTTTGATAGCCGAAATATCGCAATATACGGTGCGGTAGAATACCACGCGTTCCCATTTTATTTTTCAGGTCGTTTAGCGCTGCGGTAGCCTCAGGCTTAGGCGAGTCAGACCCTGGGAAAAGAAAGTTCTCATCTTTGTATTTCTTCAGTATAGGCAATAATTCCGAGAACTCTTTTTTGCCTACATATATCTTCCGCTTCCTATAAGTGATATATTTCTGCAAATAATAAGCTATAGCTTCTGACTGACAAAAGTATTTCATCGTATCGGGCACTTTAAATCGCATCTCTTCTGCTATTCGAAAATAATGATCTACTGACTTCCGGCTCGTTAGAATAACTGCTGAAAACTTAGTAAGGTCTATTTTTCTGCATACGAATGTCTTTTTGCTGTCATTCCTTCTACTTTTTATAAAGGGTACAAAGTCTACTTTTTACATTATGATTTTTCAATAATCTGAGAGTATGGAGAGTTCTCCGCTTTGGGCTCAGGCTGCGATACTAAAATTGATTTTACCTTCATAAATTTCTTTCTTTACACTCTATAAGTCTTCTTAATTTACTTAAAAAAAGCACACTATTATTGATGAGCTATCACTAGCCTTGCCCCGTAGATAAGGAAGACGTAGGGTGCGATTTCAAGGGCGCAAAGATACAAAATAAAAATAGAAAAATATAGGGTTTTATTTCTTTTAGATTGTTTTTTTAATAATTTTTTTATCCATCCTAAAGCGTTAATAATCAGTAGTGTAATAAATAACACTGTCAATAGTGTTACTCCTACTAATGAACTGTAAATTCCTACAAAAAGCACCAAACTCGCCCCTATAACTGCATACGACGAGTAGGCTATGCGCACAAATACATAGTCTTTATAAAACTCCGAAAGATCAAAAAGACTACTGATCCAACGCTGTATTATTAACTTCAGTAGCAGCACTCCTATTACTGATAGGGTTAGCTCCAAAAAAACATAAAACGCTCACTAAAGAGCCTCTTGATACCAAAGTATTTCATCCCTACGTAGATGAGCAGCGCCAAACCCACACACTGCATTAGGTAGAGTACTACCGTAAAAAGATGCAACTTGCGCTCCTTTTTGCCGTAAATAGCTATGTATTTATTGTTTACTAACAGACGCTCATAGTCGGCAAAATGCTTCGGATAAAACGCACGAAGGAAAGCCACCAACCCAAAGATAAGCAGGAAGGCAGGGAATACCCACGTCAGGTACGAATGATGTAGCGTAATAGGTTCCAATCGTTTTTGTTTTTTTAGGGGTGAATACTATCCAAAGGCGGTAGGGGAGGTCTTTTGGGTATGTTAGACTCGATGGGCGGAGCGGTCTGCATTGCCTTATTAAGGCTGTCGCGTTGTGCTTTCAGCCGTTTATCTACCCTATGCACTATTTGGTCGTATTGCTTCGGAAAAGAAGCGTAATACACCATATTCTGCGCCAGAGCTGTACTATCGCATTCGTATTTCCGATAGATAAACGCTTTAGCGTCAAACTGTAGCGAGTCTAAGGTATGCGATTCTGTTGCTTTCATCGACTCTAATAACGCCAAATCATACAATAACGACTCCATCTGGTGCTCGTCCAAAAAGTGGTCAGGTTTAGGCACTATATTCTTTTTGCAGGCCACAAGGCTCAGCAGCCCTATTATATAAAATGATTTTTCTTCATATTATCGGTTAAAGGTTACGCGTTGTCCGTAAGGGGTAGGACATACCCTGCCCGTTGTTATAAGCTAATTGTCCGTTTACGAAAGTACTCACTATTTTTGCGTGAAACTGCTGTCCTTCCAGCGGACTCCACCCGCACTTGTACAGCAAGTTTTGCTTTTGTACCGTCCACAGAGCGTTCATATCTACCAGCACCAAGTCAGCGTAATAACCCTCGCGTAGGTAGCCTCTGTCTTCTATGTCAAAGAGGATAGCAGGGTTATGACACATCTTTTCTACTATTTTTTTAAGCGAAATAACCCCCTTGTGTGCCTTTTCGAGCATTGCTACCAGCGAGTGCTGCACCAGCGGAGCGCCAGAGGGGATATTCGTATAGCCTTTCTGCTGCTTTTCTTCTAGCGTATGAGGGGCGTGGTCAGTCGCGATAACATCAAGGCGGTCATCTAAGAGCGCTTGCCATAGGGCGGCGCGGTCTTCAGCCGTCTTCACCGCAGGGTTCCATTTGATGAGCGCCCCACGAGTATCGTAATCATCAGCGGTAAACCAAAGGTGATGCACGCATACCTCAGCGGTTATCTTCTTGTCTTTTAGCGGAATATTATTGCCGAAAAGCTCCGTTTCAGCAGCTGTCGAAAGGTGGAACACGTGCAAGCGAGCTCCTGTCTTTTTAGCCAAAGCGATAGCCCGCGATGACGACAGATAGCAAGCCTCTGCACTGCGTATATGTGGGTGTAGGTCTATCGGAATATCATTGCCGTATAGCTCCTGATAGTGCGCCAGATTTTTTCTAATAGTCGCCTCATCTTCGCAATGGGCAGCAATTACCAAATTCACATTGCTAAAAATCGCCTCTATGGTCTTCTCGTTGTCTACCAACATATTGCCGGTGGACGAACCCAAAAAGAGTTTCACCCCTGCACAAGCCTTAGGGTCTAAGCGTTTCAGTTCTTCAAGGTTATCGTTAGTTCCCCAAGGAAAAACGAATAGTTAGCAAACGAACTTTTTTGAGCGATAGCGAATTTTTTTCTTCGAGGCGTTCAAGGGTTACCGTTTGGGGTACGGTGTTGGGTTGTTCAAAGAAAGTCGTAACTCCTCCAGCCACAGCCGCCTTACTTTCGGTAGCGATAGTAGCCTTGTGGGTAAGACCAGGTTCGCGAAAGTGTACTTGGTCGTCAATTACTCCAGGCAGCAGATACTTACCTGTAGCGTCAATTACCTGATAATCTCCCTTCGGATTAAGGTTAGCACCTATCCTACTGATGCGCTCGTCCTCTATCAAGAGGTCAGCCACTTGTAGCTCGTTTTCATTCACGAGCGTTGCGTTTTTTATGAGGGTTTTTCATAAGGCGTTATATTTTTTTAGTATCAAATGTTTATATACTCCTCCTGCAAGTTCCTGATGATTGGCGTATTCAAATCCCAACCTGCTGTAGAGGCGTTCAGCTTCAGGGTTATTCACATCTACTAATAGTCCTAAGGGCTGAGTGCTCACCTCGTATAGGTGGCGTACCAGCTGCGAGCCTATCCCGCGCCCTTGGGCTGTGGGCAGTACGCTTAGCGTATCGATGTACAGTTCGCCAGCAGCGGTCTCATCTTCAAGTACAATATCTATACCATAGCTACTGCGGATAAGTGCCAATACCGGAGCGCGCAAGGCGTGCAACTGCGCCCCATCGTAGGCTATAACCGACCCTATTACGCTACCCGCTTCCTCGTATACCCAAGCGTTTTCGTACGAATATTGGTTCCCTTTTTGGGCGAATAGCTGTGCCAGCAGGGCGATAGCCTCTTCTTTATGAGGTTTGCCAATCATTTTATAGACGATTTCCTCCATTGCCTGAAACATCAGTGGGGCAACGGCAAGGGCATCGCACGGAGTAGCGTTACGTATCATAGTATTAGTGTAAGAAAACCAGTTTTTTTGTATAACCTCACTGCCGAGGGCTTCGTTGAGGTTACTTATTATTTTGCTTTTTTCCCATAGCTAAGCTCTTGGGCTAGGGCAGGCGAGGTCAGCCGTACGAAAAAGGGTAGTTCCTTTCAGCACTACCGACGAGGTGTACTTAGCTACCGGAGCCCCCATTAGTTCAGCCCAAAGGGTAGGCAGCTGCGCGCGATAGAGCCCATAGCTGAGGTTATTCTGCTGAATATAGAGGCGCACCATTTCGCCGAGCGTATGGGTATTAGCGTCCATAAGAAAGTGTATTTTTGGCGCAAAATTATGAATAAAAAAAGCAAAACTACAAAAAAATAATGTAATTAGCTCATACAAAGGAGATTAATTTTTTGACAAGAAGATAAAAGAAGATAGACTCTTAGATGATTTGGACAGGCTTTTTCAAACAACAGTAGAGATACACATCTGTTTTATTGTATAACATTCCTTTTACCAGTATTTTCTGACCCTCTGATTTCTTCGTGATAAAGATAATTCACTATCGAGGGATGTCCTTTCGGACTTCGTTCGTAAGGCAATTCATTATCCACATACTTACATTGAGCCTCCTGCGCCATTTTTCGCGGCTTCTTGCTCCAATTGCTTCCAATATGTTCGGTCTTTATGCAGATAGATTTCTTCATAAAGTGGGAACAAATGGGGATAGTGTGATTTGATATAATCCATAATGTTAGCCTTAAAACTACCCCGCAGATTGAGGTTCTCAAGCCAAAAGAGGTCGCAAATATCTTTCACTTCCTGAAAAATAGCTTTGAAATTGGTGATGCCGGGGAAGATAGGCGACACAAAACAAACTGTTCGGATGCCCGCCTCGTAGACTTTTCGCATGGCTGCGATGCGTCGCTCTATGCTCACGGCCTTGTCCATGTCGGCACGAAATGTCTCATCAAGCGTGTTGATTGACCACGATACGGTAACTTTCTTCATTTGTTTCAACAGGTCAAGATCACGCAACACGAGGTCGCTCTTTGTACAAATGAGTATTTCTGCATCGCTGTCTTTGAACTCTTCAAGCAGTTTACGTGTCCTGCCGAAAGTTGCTTCTTCGGGATTGTACCCATCGGTCACCGATCCAATAACCACCCGTTGTCCGGCATATTCCTTCGGATTCTTGATTGCAGGCCAATATTTCACGTCTAAGAAACTGCCCCATTCTTCTTTATGTCCTGTGAAGCGCTTCATAAATGAGGCGTAACAATACTTGCAAGCATGGGTGCAACCCACATATGGATTCACCGAATAACCACCAACAGGGAGGTTCGACTTGGTTATGATGCTGCGCACCTCTTTCGTTCCAATGAGTGTTTCTGTCATATTTATTCTTTTTATTTTTTTATAAATTTTTCTACCTTTTCTCCATCTTCGGGAATAAAGACACGATTTAATATTCCAGCCGCTTCAGCACGCTTTCTCACCATTTCACGCGTCACGCTATTATGGTTTACGCCTTCAAGATGCGTGACAAATAGCTTTGCATTGGGTGCAGCTGCAGCAACTTTTACCACATCTTCATCGTTCATAATAACGCGTACACCCAATTGAAAGCCATTGCCACCTGCATTAAGGATGATAACCTCGGGGCGAAAACACTTCAAATTGCGTTTCACTCCAGCATACTAGATGGTATCTCCGGCGTGTTTGCCGGATATTCATTGTTTATTAAAATTAAAGTTTAACATTGGCTTCCAGCATAATAGCATCTTTCAGTGGTTCATCATCATCAGAGAACGAATTTGCCTTTATATTGTACACAAAGCACGAGCATTTCGCTGCTACCTGTGTTCTTGAAAGCGCGTTTGCCATTGGGCGCAATTCTCACGATGCTTCCCTCCGAAATGGGAAATCGTTTGCCATCTACATCGAAAAATGCCTTCACCTTTAAGAATGAAATAAAAGCTCTTCGTGGGTTTTTATGGGCATGGCGTGTGCCATAATCCTGCCCAGCGGCAAGACTTTTGGAAAGACAATTCTGCGCCTGTCGCTTGCAATGCATGACCAGCAAACATCTTTTCCCGGGATAGAGAAATTGCCCATAGCCAACTCATATTCCTTAATTTCATTCAACTTACCTACGTTCACCGTGGTGAAGTTCTCACCTTTTTTTCTACAATTTGAATTTCTTTCATGATAATATTTGTTTTTTTGATTACGGGTGCAAAGGTAGGGCATAAAACAAAGACGCATTCTACCATTAACAATATATGTTCTACCATTTTGATAACTCGTTTATTTTTTTCATACATTTGTCCCATGAAATTAGCGATTAGTCCCAAAGAACTTACATATGTTCCCTTCAGCAAAACGGAATGTGGTGTAGACTTCAACCTCAATACTGATACACACCAGCGGTTGCGTGGTGTATTGATGGAGTATCCGTGTTTCAAAACTAACTTTTTCGAGTTGTTTTTTTCTTCAGGAAAGCATCTGGGTGGCTGCGTTATGGCTTTCAACATATCGCGTTGAAAGACAATACGGTGCTGATACTTTCGCAGCACATCCATCAAGAGTGGCATATTAATGAAAGCCAAACCGATTATCGTTTCCTTGTTTTTCGTGATGACTTTCTTTCAACCTATCTTGCCGATCCTTTCTTTACTTATCGTTTGCTTTATTGCTACCAAACAGATTTCCCACCCTATCTGTTGGCTACTGCTATAGAACAACAAGAATACGAGCGTTTGCTTGTGCGGATAAAAGAAGAACTCAACCATCCTCTTGCCGATAGCTATCACATCATCGTATCCTTGCTTCATTATCTGCTTATGACCCTTAATCGTAGGGTATTCTGCTCAATACCATCTGCCTTTTGATGCTCCCAAGAACCACCATGCCTTTATGTTCAAGCAACTCTTAGAGAAACATATTCGCCAATACCAGCAAGTGGCCGACTATGCAGCCATGCTGAACATCAGCCGCATTACATTGAATGCTTCTGTACAAGCACAATATGGGCAAACGGCCATACATCTGCTCAAACAACGTCTGCTTGCAGAAATCAAGAATGAAATACTCTTCACTGACAAAACCACCAGTGAATTGGCATACGAATTTAATTTCTCAGAGCCAGGACATTTAATGCGTTTCTTCAAAAAACAAACAGGACAGACGGTTACGGAGTTTAAAGAAGAATATAAAGGACAACAGTTTACCGAAGAATAGAAAAAAATGGTTAAACGCAAAAACTTACCAATAAACGAACGGCACTTGAAACAGAGATATCTCTGCTCAAGTGCCGCTATCCATTCAGCAATATACGCTTATTGCCTTTATTGAGTAGCGATTTCAGCGATACATACCTCTCCATTTTTCGTAGCAAAGATACTATATAATTAGCAAATGAGCAACGACTTCTAACTTCAAATAAAGCATTTCCTTTTTTTACTTTTTCCTATACGCATATCTACCTGCTCTTGATAAATGGTACTTTTTCAGTGATTTCTATCCGAGCTATTAGGCGTAAAAAAACTATTTATTTTTTTATAGTATCTACTTCAGGTTTAAAAAAATATTTCTCTCGGCTCCTTTTAAACCATAAAAAGATAAATGCCAATTAATTTAGTCGTATCTGCTTTTACATTTTGTAATTATATAAGAAGCTAATTCATCCTCTAAAAAAATCATCTAACATACAAGAAGAATCTTCCTTATGATTTAAAAAAAACGTGTGTTATAAGTATATTTATAAAAAAATAGATATCTTTTTTTATTTGCTTTTACTGTTATAAATAAAATCTTTAATTTCTCTCCTTAAAAATCGAGTCATTCTTAGGTAAATTCTTTAAAAAAAGACATTGTTGATAGTTTTTGATGGTATGAATTCTAATTTTTTTCTTGTTCGCAAGAAAATAGAAATAAACATAGTATTGATGTAATTATTTTTTTCATAGCTTACCTATTTTTTTCTTCTCATTTGTTTCAATCTCTATAAAGTAGGCTTCAAAAGAATACGATATTCTCTCCAAGAGGTTTTTACCTCTTTTTTTATTCTACTCTTGTGAATATAGCCTATTTCATTGTCTTTTGTCATTACCTGCCACCACCATTTGCCATATTCTACTGCCATAAGATTAAAAAAATTTCATATCAACTTTACTAAAAAAACAAGGTTCTTTCTTGTTAAACAGACAATGAGGAAATCTAACGTCAACACTATCTTTTTATAGAGTATGTTTTTACGCTATCTATTGTCCCTTCTCGATTGTAATATTTCCATTGTCCAATTTTTATAATTATGTTTAATTTCTCCCTCTTCTTTTACGCCAACTATTTCATTTTTCGGTATTGTAGTAATACAATTTCCAATAGCCTGAACCCTCTGAAAAATGTCTTAATTGGCTATGCCCTACACATTTTTTTCATACACATTATTATTTTTTTATATAGGGGACTGAAATATTGTCAATCAATTCAGAAAGATTACCTTCTCTATCATATATATAAACAATTGAAGCAAAGGGTAAATCTTCTTTATAACTCAAATCAACGCTATACATCCTACTTTTTTATCAAAAATTCAATTCATACTTTGTTGTTCCATTTTCTATATATAAAAAAACTGTGATAAAAGTTGCCTTTTTTTGTTTTTTTCTATTTATAATAGTTCCTTTATCTACAAAATAATTATCTAAAAAAATCTTTTTTTGAAATTTCTAAAGTAGCCTCAAAGCTTTTTTTATCTCTCGTCCTGTTAATTTATTTTTTTAAGCAAAGATTTTTTTACTAAGGTATGTATAATCTAAAAAAACGATTTTTCTATATCAGTATATTCTGGTAAGATTATTATTGAATTAGTATAATCTATTTCATATTTTGAGTTTCTTTGCTCTGGATAAATTAATGGGTTTAGTTCATCAGATACCTCTTCTGCTGTTTTTTTGCTTTATACAGCAAGCACTAACTAAGCATACACTAATTATTAGTGATAATAATTTAGTACTTCTTCTTGCATTATTCTTATCTGCCATATTGTAAAACTCTTTTTGATTACTTAATTCAACTTGCTAGTTGAATTATTTATATTCTTTCTTACTTGAATTTAGGAAAAAGCAAACATTTTTTTCATTTATTTTTTTAATTTATCATATTTATTTGTTTTTTTATAGTATCTACTTTTTGCAAAAATCTTTTTGATATGTTGTTATCTTTTTTTCAGAAACATTTTTTTCGTTAATTGATTGTTTTGACAATTAACGAATAAGATTAACAATATAACCCTAAAAAAAGTATTTTCATTTTTTTACTTGCAATAATAAATTAAAGTATCTATTTCTCTTTTACCACTTACTAAACCACCATTACCATAAAAAAATGAAAAACGCCCTACTAGTTTTTGTAGTATCTTTTTGCATTTATAGATATCAAAAAAATAGCAATATCATTTTTCTGGATAATCATATAAAAGCATTATCAGAAAAAAACCGCCATCTGTATCTTCTTTATTTTTTTATAAAATATTTTTGTATCCCAACTATATTTATAAAAAAATGTATCCTTTTTTTAGGTTGTTTTTTTATTAAGTAATTAACTAATTGACTTTTTTTAATAAAGAATCATTTTTCTATAGGATTTTTTTCACTAAAAACAAGTGCGGGGATTGCTTCTGATTCTATAAACTCCATTTTTTCACAAGAAAAAAACATAAAAAAATAATAATATCACACTTTTTTTCATAATAAACTTCCTATAAGCTCTCTTTCAAATGTTATTTTAGTAATAAAAGGTTTATAACCTCTTAAATATTGTAAGATAAACCAACATACAAAAAGTTTCTCCTATGTTTGGTATTATGTTAAAAATCTTTTTCCATTCAGTTAAATTTAAACCAAAATGATCCCATAAAGTTACTCCGTATTTATTTACAATGATAAATAAGTGTATCTATTTTTGGTTAAGCCATATTCACTACCATCATTCCCATAAAAAAATTAACTTTCCAACTAATTTTTGTGGTATCTGTTTTGCATTCTGAAACTAAAAAAATACTGCTAATTCATCTTGTGGATAGTAGTCTAAATATTCTCTAAAAATACCCACCGGGTCTTTCACTTTTTATAAAAATCTTTCGTATTACCAGTATATCTATAAAACATTTTTATAGCTTCCTCCCTCCCCATTTTTTTATAACTTTCTATTAGGAAAAGACTTTATTTCTTTTTTTAATAAAGAATCACTACTTGGAGGATTTTTTTATTAAAAAAAGGCTTTTTAATAGCTTTGGAATGTATAAACTCCATTTTTTTCTTCCTGACAGGAAAATAAAAAAACATTACCATAATAATTAAAATTATTTTTTTCTCATATTTTTAAAATTTAGAGCTTCTCCACATTTTTTTGTTGTTCCTCTTCAACCCCATTCATAAGGCTTTTTTTGTTTTTCTTATACATCAAAGGTATATGGTCATCATCTTTTTTTACAGTATCTTTACCAAAAAAACAAACCTATCACAATCATATAGTATTAGTGCAATCTTTTTCTACTATTCTTCTTTTTAGTTAGGACAAGATGCTCTTCCTAAATAAATATTTTTTTAATCTCTTCTCTTTCTATTGAATATACTTATTATAAGATTTAATAGTAATCCCGTTCCTATACCAATAGATGCGTAAACTAATGTATTTTTCATTAAAGAAATTTTTTTGATATTGCATTGAAAAAAATTTTTTTCTTTTTACAGGCTCACTGGGAGAAGCTGTATCACTGTAAGAAACCATTGCCTCACAAAGAGAAAAACAAAATACCTACAAGTACTCCCAGTATGGGAAATAATAAATTACTCTTGATATATAAATTTAGGTTTATAGTTTGAATTTTTCATCTCTATACTCTAGTAAAAATTTTTTTATATCTTTTTTTCATTATTGTAACAAAAGGTCTATAGCCTCGTAAATGTTGCAAAAATAAATCATGAACAAAAAGCCTTATATTATTTAATACCATACTCTTTTTTTGTTTTTGCTCTAAATAGAGAATCTATGTCCTTGAACTTTAACCTTTTTTTGAATTTTTCAACTAAATCATACTCTTTGGAAGAACGTAGCCAATAATTATAATACCAAACCTTAGAAACCGATTGAGTAAAACGAATCCGTGCAATTTCTGTATGATTTCTCAAATCTTGAATCGTATCCAAAGTCATATGCTTTAGGGTACTATTTTATAAGATTCCCCTTCTTTAAAATTGCAAGTTAAATATTTATCTCCTTTATAAAATAAAAAAATACTTTTTTTCTTTTTCCTCCTTTTTTTCTTTAAACTATCTAAATATTGAGATTGAAAAATTAATTTTTTTCAATCTCTTTTTTTAATAGTAAAGTGTCATTAGGAACATTATTAACCACATAAACAATATCCTCTATTTGACAAAAAGTGGTAGGTTTATTGGGATTGAAATCACTACAAGAAGTAATTCCAAAAAAACTAAAAAAATATCATCAATACGAATTTTTAGCATATCTTAAATTTTTAAAGGTTGTTCTTTTTTTCCAATAACTTTTTTTGTATTTCTTATAGGAGGTTTTACCTCTTTTTTTATTCTACTTTTTGTGAATATAGCCTATTTCATTGTCTTTTTGTCATTACTTGCCACCAATTTCCTGTAGTATCCAGTACTCTTATGGGTAGTCCTGAATCTACTGTAGTTATAATTTTAGAAGAAGTACTCTTACCTTCTCTCACATTGGTATAACCATCTGGGTCAGAGATATAGTATTTATAATATTTTAAGTATACTTCAATATCTTCCTTGTCAGATTTTTGATATTTTTAGGGTCTTTGAGAATCTTTAATATAATTTCTTTTTACCTCTAAATCCCCCCGATCTACAAGGTAGTCAAAATAAAGACCATCAACATAATGATATTGTTCATAATTAGCTTGAACATTTGTTAATGCTTCTTGATATGTAAAGATACGAGCTTCTTCTAGTTCTTTTTAACTTTTTGATTGAGATTTTTTTGTCGCTTTTTGAATAAGCTCTTCATTTTTTTGTTTTAAAACATTATTATTCAAATCCCATTCTGACAATTCATCAAAATAGTCATCAGGATCGGCTTTTAATTTTTATTTGAATTCTTGTACAAAAAAACTCTAAAAAAATTCCTTTTTCAGTATCAAAAATCTCTATGATGCTGTGCTTTGCATTGAAATATGCAACCAATAAATAGTATTAATAGTATTTTTTTCATTTTATTTTCAATTCCTTTTTAATACCTAAACTCCTCCCAACCATATTGCCAATATTTAGGAGTTGGATAGAATGTTCCATCACCTCCATCAAAATCTCCAGAACAGGGAATGCGATATTCTCCCCAAGAGGCTACCGAAGTTTTTTTAGTGGTATAACTCGTCCAAGTGCCAAAAAATTGGTAATTTCTACTTCCATCACTCTGAATAAATAGTTCAGTATATACAGGTTTTTTTATTTATTCCCTTATACCAAAGCACAAGCATTTCTCCCTTTAAAAAAATACCAGTAGCTGTAAGATTCTCGTCTTCTTTTTAGTGTATATGAAAAAGTGGAAAAACCTTCTGCTTCTCCCTTTTTTAGAGGCTCATCCTCATCAAAAGCGGGTTCTGTAAGTCTGTAATGAGAAAGTAAAGTGAACGTTCCTTTGAAAGTTCGTTTATTTTTTTGTTCATCACAGTGCTAAAACCCTCTACCTCATATACATCTTTGTTTTTCTTCACTCTTCTTTATGGAAGTGAAAGTAATGCGCAAGCGTTTGCGATTTACCCCTATAAATCCTAAAAAGTTATCTTTTTTTACCATTTAAAACTTGCAACATATCAAGATCAGCATTATATTTTTTTATAAGAACTATATATAGTTCTTTCAATAACATCATTAAAAGTACAAGGTTGTGCATACATCGCGCTACATAACAGCACTATTGCATAACAAAACCATCTGTTTAGTGCGGGGGTAGTAATTTCTTCATATTTTTATACGATAACTTTTTTTCCTTAAGGCGACATTCTCACTCTGCAATCTCCATATTCTATTATGGCATCACGAATCAGTACTATATTTTTTTCACTTTCAGCAAAGGTAGTATTTTTTTCTCAATCGCCAAATTTTTTTAATTAAGACACGCCCATTACACCCGTCTCACCTGTCCCACTCGTCCCACCTGTCCCACTCGTCCCACCTGTCCCACCTGTCCCAGCCCTCTCAGTCTTCCCAGTCTTCTCAGCCCTCCCAGCCTTCCCAGTCTTCCCAGCTCTCCCAGCCCTCCCACCTGTCTCATTTCTCTGCCCGTGCGGCTCGCACTCCCACTACTAATATTAACACTTTTTTTATTAAATATCTTTCAATAATATCTTCAGTATAGATTAAGTATACACTAAGTATAGATTAAGTATAGGAAGAGCGAAGAATCATCGTTATCAAATCGATAACAAAACGAGCAAATCATTACGAATAATGCAATTCTCCCCCTCTAATGCGTAATTTGCATTAATATATAATTATTACTACTTTTGCACCGAAAAAAACTTATTACCTTTGCCACCATCAGCAATTCACTAAAAATTAATGTACACATTATCCATATACCTCGTTAGGGCAATCCTCCCTATTGTGGCGCTTTTTCAGCAAGAAAAATACGTCTGTTCGTCAGCGGACGCAAATCCGTATGGGCGACCCTCAGCACCCACATCGACCCCCAAGCCCGCTACGTATGGGTACATACCGCCTCTTTGGGCGAGTTCGAACAAGGCTTGCCCGTTATCAAAGCCCTCCGCAAGCAGGGCTATAAGGTGCTAGTTACCTTTTTTTCGCCTTCGGGCTATGAGGTGCGCAAAAATACCCCCGATGCCGATATCGTAGTCTATTTACCTTTAGATACCCCTGCCAATGCCCGCCGTTTTGTGCAAATGGTACAACCAGCTATGGCTGTTTTTGTCAAATACGAGTTTTGGTGGCACTATTTATCCCAACTTCATAAGGCAAACGTACCAACCTACCTCCTTTCGGGCATATTCCGACCCAGTCAAGCCTTTTTTAAGCCTTATGGAGGCTTTTATGCGCCGTTGTTTGCACTGCTTCACTCACTTTTTTTGTCCAAAACGATTTGTCTAAGCAACTGCTGAATGGTTTAGGCTTTACTAATGTTACGGTAGGGGGCGATACTCGCTTCGATCGTGTAGCCGAGATTGTAGCCCGCAATAACCACCTCGATTTTGTAGAGCAGTTCAAAGGCGATGCTCTTTGTGTGGTGTTTGGTAGTTCGTGGCCTGCCGATGAAGAGGTGTATTTGTTGTACCTCAATAGCTGTAAGGGCAAGGTGAAGTTCATTATAGCGCCCCATAATATCCATCCTGATGAGATAGCCGTTTTAAAGCACAACAAACAGAAGTTAGACCGCAAAGTAGCGCTTTTCTCCGAGAAAGACACGCTTAACTTAGCTGATTATGAGGTGCTTATCATCGACACCATTGGCATTCTCACTAAGGTATACAGCTATGCCGATATAGCCTATGTAGGTGGCGGTATGGGCAATACAGGCTTGCACAATGTTTTAGAGCCAGCTGTCTTTGGCATTCCGGTTCTCATTGGCAAGAATTACAGCAAGTTCAACGAAGCCAAAGAGTTAGTAGCTTTTAGGCGGAGTGCTTTCATCAGCAACCCCGAGCAGTTTGCTACGGCTATGGATAGCCTAATAAATTCAGCGGACAAACGCGCTGCTATCGGAGCCATCAACAGCCGTTACATAACAGAAAAACAAGGCGCCACCCAAGCCTTTTTGTCCGTTTGCCAATAATTATTTTTGTAAATGAAAGCTTTTATTACAGACCATAATGCTTTTAGCAGTCGCACCGCTTTGGGGGCAGTTTTCGGGCTATGCGCTTAGGCAAGAGCTCAAAGGTGTGCAGCCCAACTCTTGGCAGCGACTGGTCTTGCCTAATGCCGCTTTCGACCGCTATTTACCCGACATCCACGGCGATTTCTCCACTCCAAGAGGCAAGGACATTCGTATTTTCGGCATTTCCGAGCGCGATACTATCGAGGTGCCTTTTTGTATGGGGCGATAGCACCCTCACTTGGCAGTCTATCAATTTCAACTACCGCTCCGATGCCAAACGGCAGACCTCTCACCTCAGTTTTTTTATTACCCTAATAGCCTAAAAGTAAACGAATTGCAGATAGAGGTATCGCCTGTCTTCAAAGGCGAGCGACAGGTACAGCTCACTATGTGCGAGGGGCTTACCCTCCTCAACTCCCACTGCGACCGCCCCCAAGACGCTTTATCAAGGCAAGCTAACGCCACAGTTGGTCAATGCGGTAGCTTTTCGAGCCTGTTTACTTGAGCAAAGCAGAACTCCTCATTGACGACAGTGGCAAATCGCCCCTTATCATCAGCAAAGTAAGCGTGAAGAGTTATACTTATGCGGTGTATATACGCTTTGCGGGCGCCCAGTACACCTATTATCTTGCTTACGGAGGCTTTGGCGAAGACCCTAAAACCTATGATTTTTTTCCGAACGTGTACCCTCAAAAAGTATCTTCAGAGGTCACTTTGGGCGAAAAAGAAGTACTTTTTAAGATACCTTTTGCCCCTCCAACCCCCGAAGAGACCTCAGTTTCAGCACAGATACGCAAGCGATACGAATACAGAGGACGAGGTTTTGGTGCTTTCCTAATGATAGGTTCTCTTATAATTACTGCTTTTAAGGCACTTTTTCGCAAGAAATAACACGTAAGATTTGTAGATTTTCTGATAACAAAAAGAGGCTTTGACAGATAGCTGTCAAAAGCCTTTTTTTGTTGTTTAATAATGTTGCTACATACGGCTTCTTTCTTCTTCCGAAGCGTTTTGCCCTTTATACTTGCTTTGGGTAGCATTGAAATTATAGCTTATCCCTATTTTTGATACTGTAGTTGCTGTAGTTGTTAGTAGTGCTACTCACTACATAAGGATTGCGAAACTCGGTGTGGTTGTTCAGCTGGTTGAAAGCATCCATTACGCCTCCATATACGGTAAGTGATTGGTTGAAAAACATACGTGCTACAACTAAGTGCACCCCACTGCGCGGTTCGCTCATATAATACTCTCTAACAGTGCCCCTGCTGGCGTAGTTGAGTAGGGCTAATACCATCCAGTTGTCGCTTAGTGCTATTTGGTTCATCATTTCTACAGAAAAAGAAGGCTCATTAGTAGGTAGTACTCCGCTTACAAAAGGTTTGAGATACGTAAGCGTAAGTTTAGGCATCCACTTGCCTATCTGAGTTTGAGCGTTGAGCACACATCTAAGTGTATTATAATCAGCGTAGTTGCGAAGGGTTTTCTCTATCACATTGGGGTCAGTAGCTGAAAGCCCATAATCATCGTGAATAGCCTTGTGAAAATGACTATATGTTACCGCAGCCGAAAGAGGTCCGTAGGTAGCTAGTGCATTCCACTCGTCAGTAAGCTGAGGAACCACAAGGGGGTTCCCTCTATTGTATAAGAAAGGGGCACTATAGGCACTATAATCGCTGAGCTCATAGAAAGCAGGACGACGTATCTTGCGCGTATAGCTAAAGGTGAGTTGGGTTTTTATCCCAGGGAAAGCTACTGATACATTAGGCAACCAATCGCGGTAGGTTTGGCTCTTTACATTGCTTTTCTGTCCGTTTTCGTAATACCCAAAATCGGTGTACTCGTAGCGTGTGCCGAGCTTTAGGCTTACTTTCCCGAAAGGATAAGAAAAGCTAACAAATCCTGCTGAACGACTCTCAGTATTCTTGATGTCGGTAGTGCTAAGCACATTGTCTTGGTAGTATTCGGTACGGTGCAAATTGCCGAGTTCAGCCCCGTAGTTGAGAGTTCCTTTGCCTAACTGTTGTAAGAAGGTAGTCTTGAGTCCCCACCAGTCAGAAGCAGCATCTTGGTGAGTACGCACGTGGCGCACTGATGAAGTAAGGAGGTTGTGCTCAGCGATATTAGAAGTATTGTCTGAGCGTTGCCCTATATAATCTACATCGGTTTGGAGTTTTAGCTTAGAGGTAAGTTTGCCTTCGTAGTAAGCATTGGCATTGAGGTTCTTGTTTTGGTTGATTTGGTCATATTTATTGAGTCCTTTGGCAATAAGGGCGTTATTGCGATAGGTTTCTGTTTGTTGGTCAGTATAGGCGTGTCCTGCATATGGCGATATAACCCCTTGCACGCTGGCGCCTATAGCGTGTTTGCCAGAGAAATCGTGGGCAAATCCCACTTTCACTTCAGCATTTTTGTCGTTGTTATTACTATCTTCATCAGTAGTAACGCGCCATTGGTTAGGGGTGGTAAAGGCTTGTAAGTCTTTGGTGCGGTAGTAGTGATTTCCGAAGTTATGATAAGTATCAATATTAGCAAAAAAATATCAGTGTTGCCAGTGCGGTAGTTCATACTTACCCAATTGTTATTATTTAGCCCTTTTTTTGCGGAAATATTCTTCATTTTCGACAGAACCACTAAGTCCATCACCTTGTTTTTTCTTCAATTTAATATATATCACGGCTCCTACGGTATTGTCGTGCTCGGCCCCCGGTTGGGTTTCGAGTTCTATGCTTTCGATGTCTTTAGGGGCAAGGTGGTAGACCTCATCGAGGTTGCGCACACGGCGGTTGTTGATATAAAAAAATAGGGTTGCCCTTGCCAAAGACCTCAAAGCCTCCGCCGGTATATGAGGTGCTTACCCCAGGTAGGAAGTTGATGAGCATCTCGGCACGGGGCATCTTTTGCAAAGACGATTGTGCTACATTGGTGCTGATGCGCGTGCCTTTCTGCTCGATGATTGGTCGGCGAGCTGTTAGCACTACCTCTCCTAACTGATTGGTAGCCGGAGTGAGCTCTATAATTCCCAACTGCGACTGTGAGGGGGTAAGTGTCTTTGGCTCGTACTCCAAATGGGTGATTTTAATAATGATTTTTCTTATTCTCTGCCGTGTTAGGCAATTCAAAAACGCCTTTAGCATCGGAGATAGCCCCTTTGACAAGAGTAGAATCGGGGAGGGTAATAAGAATGATATTGGCAGCACTTATTGGTTTTTGGTCAGTGCTTACAAGGGTGCCTTTGAAAGAAGATTGTGCAAAGACACTGGCGGTTGCTGCTAATAGCAGTGATAGGATAATTTTTTTCATTGGTTTTGTTAATCTTGATTTTTCGCTTATATAAACGAAATATTTTTTTAAAAAGGTTGGAATTTTTTTCTGGGAAGTCTGGGAGGATTGGGAAGGATTTTTTTAGATGTTTATTTTTTTGGTGATTGTTCGGTGATCGTCTAGTGATCCTTCGGTCTTCCTGTATCCTTTGTATATCTGAAGTAAAGGGACAAAAAAGAGGCTACCCTTTTTCGGATAGCCTCTTTTAATAAAAACTATAAAGTAAAAAGTAAAAGCTCTAATTCTTGAATACTAAATCATTAGCATCTTCGCATTTTTATCTGTTTACTGCCATTATGAATGCTAAAAGTACCCTTTTACTTCTATTTTTTTGTCCCGCTGTTTTTAAGTTTATTTTTTTGCTTCAGCTGATAGTTTCTTATATACGCTAGACACTATAAACACTTGTATTTTTAGTGTTATCAGAAAGGTGTATATAGGTGTTTTTTCCCTTCTGGTGTAAGCGTACCTTTTTAGGAGTACTCTTTTTGTCTTTGTTAGCATCAAAGTCGGCTGCGGTTGCTGTAGCGGCATTTATTTCTTTAATAGTAGGCTGTGGTGTTGTTCCTTCAAAAGATATATGTTTAGCACTTACGTAAATTAGCTCGTGAGTGATAGTATTATCTTTTCCTACATAGTCTTCAAACTTACCTAAAATAGTAACTTGTTGTCCTTCAGTACCAAGTTTGTTTTGTACCTCTTTGCTAAGTGTACTATATATAGGTGAGAATAATTGTACTTCACCTCCATCAGAGAATGTAATGTAAGATTTTTTTGTTCTTTACTGATATCTTTCCGTGTAGTTTTTACTAACTTGCCTTCTTGGTAAACGCTTGCCAAACTTTCTGTAGAAGCATTTATCTCTTCGAGATTAGCGTATGTCTTAGCGGGTGCTGTACCAAATACCAAATCCGCTTCTTTACTAATTTTTATTTCTTTAATAGGCTCTCCTTTTTAGGAGTAAAGTTTTCAAATTTACCTGTTGCGGTAAGCTCATAGCCTTGAGTGCCTAATTTCTCTATTGTAGCGTCTGTTAGCTGCAAATCGCTTTCGCTGCTATTTGTATAAGTGTATTATCGCTAAGCTTAAAGTAAGCACGCCCTGCTTTAGTGATTATCGTTCCGTGTAGCTTAACGTTCTTACCTACTACATAGTCGGCTACAGTAGCTGTACTTGCCTCTAAAGATACTACAGTAGTAGCTGTTTGAGTACTTGTTTGGGTAGAGGTGGTGGTAGCACTACTTACTACTTTGATATCAGCATAATTGCTTATCATAAACTGCCAAGAGGTATTGAATTTAGATAGTACCCCTGTAACATCAAGAGTTCCTGCAGGGACTTTTTTTCGTCTTTGAACTTAGCATAGCTGCTGGTTCTGAAGTCTATAGTCTTACCATTGGCATCGGTAAGTTTGTAGTTAGTAGCTCCCCCTAAATCTTTGTTTTTTTGTCGTACATCGTTTTGCCAACTACTTCATTAGGGAAATGTACGCCTTTGAGGGTGATAAGCTGTCCCTACGTGTGCATCGTTTTTTTAACCGTTTCTATAGAGGTAACTTCTTTAGCAAGCGAAGCAAGGGTTTTACGCTCTCCACCCATATCGTATAGATGGGTTTTGTAAATAGCTTCGGCCATAGAACCTACACTCTCGCGACCTGATTTTTCGTTTTTATAAATCTTATAACCTACTTCAGTAATGGCATTATTATGCTGGGTAGTAAGTCCTTTGAGGCGAAGTTGCACCTTAGCCCCAATAGGGAATTCGGTGTACAAACCGCTCTTATCGAGTGCTACTGAAAGGGCTTGGGTTTTATCTTCGTTTTGGATGTAGATTTTCTTGTAGAAATTACCTCCTTCATCACTTGAAATTATATACCCTTCGATAGCTTCATCGGCACTGTAAGTTTTTTTATAGAAGTAGTAGTTCTACTGGCAACATCAGAAAAAGCTCACTACCTTGCCAGCAAAGGCTGGTAGCACTTTCTTGTTGTCGGGCAATTCGTAATCATCGTCTTTTACGCACGACATTACAGTACATAGCGAAATAAACGCTATAGCTGTGTTTTTTAATACATTTAGTTTCATATTGTTCGATTTTTTTAATACATTAATTATTTAGAGACTGATAGCTAAGTTTGCCATATAGGTACGGCCGTATCCTACAAAATAGCGGTTGCCGAATGAAGGTACTCCGTGAGCGTTGTCTTGCAACATTTTGCCATAGTTAGCGGTGCGCGATTGCTCAAAGCCACCAGATACAAATTGGGTATCGAATAGGTTATTAATGCTTAGCATCGCACTAATATACACCTTCTTAACACGCCAAGATTTTTCCTCCTACTAAATTCACTAAGAAAACATCGTCTAAACGCTCTTGTTTGAGGAGTTGGCGAGCCTTATCGTAGTCGATATTGGTAAATGACTGACGGGTATTGGGGTCGATGAAGAACTGAGAGGTGCGATTGAGCGCTGAAAGCGACACGTAGTTTTTTTAGCCAATAGATTGGCTGTCGCACTTACCCACCAATAGTTATTGCTGCGGTACTCTAACCCTACTGAATATGCTTGCTGAGGACCACTTGGTACGTGGTAATTCTTTAATTTCACCTCATCATAAGCAATTCCCTGAGGAATATCATCAGACGAAATATATAATTTTTGGATTATTAACATAAGTGTATTGCCCTAAAGCAACAGCTGCTGAAAGTTTGAGGGTAGGAAGTAATTGCGCTTCAGCCCCCCATTCTAAACCAAAATGACGTTTCTTTATGCCATCAATCGTTTGGGCTACAAAACCGTTGCTTATCTCATCAGTAAGAGCTGTTTCGGTGTAGAAGAAGTTAGTTTCTGAGGTGTTCTCTATCTCGGTAATATATCCTGTAAGGCGAGATTTGAGGTAAGGCAAACGCAAAATATAGTTGGCATCGGCAGTATAAGCTACCTCATTCTTTATATTAGGCAATAGTCGGTTAGAATTACGTACGTTTACGAAAATATTGCGTACTGATTGAGGCGTATTGAAGTAAGCGGTATTAAACTGCAATAAGTGTCTGCCGGTAAGAGCATACGTAAATCCTGCCTTAGTGCTCATACCTTTTTGCACCTGTAGGGCACCTTTGCCATACGAATCAGGATATACAGGGTAATAGAAATTGCCTTCGCGCTGAACATCAGTATAATGGTAACGAGCCGCCACGAAAAACTTCTGCTTTTTTTGAAGGTAAACTCAAGCTGACTAAAGGTTTCTACTACGTTGCTATTAAGCGCATAAGAGTAGTTCCACTTGTCGCCTTGCTGCTTCTTTCTATCAGCCTCGAGACTGTTATACGGCTGACTCTCGAAATAATCGTAGTTCATAAAATAGTTACCACCTAATAAATCGTCTACTAAAGCGTAGTTGTCAGAAGTTATTCTGCGGTACACCAAGCCTGAGGTACTCTTAATATTCTCATACACAGGGGTAGAAAAGTTTACATTAGTAGTAAAGGTACGCTCGCGGTTTACATCATTGCTTACGATGAAAGCACTACGCCCATCGGTAGCATTGCGGTTAGCAGCGTATAGGTCAGCCCAATTCAGCTGAGAATTGTTCAAGAAGTAATTCTTTTGGAGCTCTGCCATTGCCTCATCAGAAGGTTGTTGATTTAGATAATAGCTAGGCATCTTCTTGTAGTAATTAGGTTCTGGGTTCTGTGCATTACCATAACTGATACGGGTATTACCTATTTCGCCAAACTGATAGCCTAAGTCTACATTTAGGCGCGTATCGTCCTTCTGATAGTTATACGAAAGCACAAAAATAGGTTCGGAGATAATACGGTTGCGAGAGTTTCTTTTATCGCCTTGCTGGTCGCCCCAATAAGGATTGTAACGATAGCCCATTAGGTCGATTGCCTCGCGTGTAAGAGGGGACGTTTTCCCTCTTTTAATAGGAGAAAACAGCCCTACTAAGTTGAAGTTGTGATAATTATTAAGTTGGTATTCAATGGCTCCGGAGAAAGCATAAGCATTATAAAGAGTACCATCGACCCAGCTACCATTAGCTGCCCAACGACGAGACGCCGAAAGGGTGTAAGCTAAGCCATTGCGCTGTAGCCCAGAACTATAAGTAGCCATCAGCCTACCTACATAGCTGCGGTTGCTTAGTGAAGAAGAAAAGCGCAACCCAGGTCGGTTAAGAGACGGACGTATATGAATGTAGGTAGACCCTGCAAGTCCGCCAAAGGTATAGTCAGATTTAGCTATGCCATTAGAGAGTTCTTGATTGCGAGTAATATCATTAAGTCCGCCCCAGTTAGCCCACTGAGCTCGTCCGTTTTCTAAACGGTTCATCGGAATACCATTGATAAGCACACTCACATCTTTAGAATCATAGCCACGTGGTTTGAAGAAAACCGAACTAAAATCAAAAGCTGCACGGCGCATAAAGACATCTTGCGAACTCTGCAAGAGTCCTGACATAGCATCGGCTTGGCTCTCGTCGTCTTCAAGTTCGTTTTCTGAAATAACCGCTAACTGCTCTGCTTCTTGAGCATAGTCAGGCGAAAGGGCATAAGGGTCAAGAAGTTGACGGCGCTCTTTTTCAATCATTACTACCTCTTCGCGGGTAGTATAGCCATTAAGCGAGAAGAAAAGGAGAAAGTCACCCTGTGGAAGTTGCAACACATACCTACCTTTGCTATCAGTTTCAGCATAGCGGCGAGGGGAGTTCACGCGTACTTTCACACCCTGTAAAGGCTTTTTAGTTATCTCATCAATTACTGTCCCTTCAACTTTCACCTGAGAAAAAGCAGTAATAGAGCACAACAAAAGCACATAAAAAAACAATTTCTTTAACATAACACTATGAGGTTAATTTCTTAATTTATGTAGCAAAGGTATATAAATAATAATAAACCACCAAAAATAAAATGTTAAAAGAAAAACTGATGAAGCCGTGAGCCTCATCAGTTTATAATTTTGTTATGGAGAATTTTATCTTAAATAATTGTCGTACATCAGCTTTTACACCTTGCTCTAACTCAATAGTATGTTGCCATCCTAACTGATGCAATTTATTAGGGTTAGTAAGTTTTTTTCATAGTGCCATCAGGCTTAGTACTATCAAATATAATCATACCTTTATAGCCTACCGTTTGCTTAATAAGCTCTGAAAGGGCTTTTATAGAAAGGTCTTTACCTGTACCTATATTGATATGCGTATTGCGAACCTCTTTAGCTCCTACGGGATAAGTATCTTTGAAGTCGATGCGCTCCATCACAAACACACAGGCATCAGCCATATCTTCACTCCACAAAAACTCACGCAAGGGAGTCCCTGTACCCCATAGGGTTACTGCTTCAGCCGTAATACCATATTTTGATAAGACAGCCTTTATCTCCTCTTGACTATTTTCTCCGCTTATCCCTTCTACTGGACGTCTATTAAGATCTATCTTTATAGCGTCCCAATCATTCTGAAGTAAAGCATTTGCCAAATGTATTTTTTTCTAACCATTGCTGGAAGCACGTGTGAATTTTTCTAAATGAAAATTATCATTTGGCCCATATAGGTTAGTAGGCATCACGGCTATAAAATTAGTGCCATACTGTAGATTATAGCTTTCGCACATCTTTATACCTGCAATTTTAGCAATAGCATAAGGCTCATTAGTATACTCTAAGGGCGAAGTTAGCAAGCAATCTTCAGGCATTGGCTGAGGAGCTTCTTTTGGATAAATACAAGTGCTACCTAAGAAAAGTAGCTTCTTTACCTTATTTTTTTATAGGCTTCGTGAATTACATTATTCTGAATCATCAAGTTCTCATAAATGAAATCAGCACGATAGGTGTTATTTGCCATAATCCCTCCAACCTTAGCCGCTGCTAAAAACACATATTCAGGTTGTTCTTTAGCAAAAAACTCAGCTACCGCTTGTGTATTGCGCAAGTCGAGTTCGGAACTAGATCTGCCAATAAGGTTTGTATAGCCCTTTTGTGAAAGGTTTTTTTCCATATAGCTGAACCAACTAACCCATTGTGCCCAGCTACATATATTTTAGCGTGTTTTTTTCCATCCTTACTCAAAAATAATTCATTACTTTAAAACCACCTTCTTTAAGGTAAGCATCGCGTTTGAAGAGTTTAAGATCAGAACGCATCATATCTTCTATAAGCGCTTTTTAGGTCATATTCAGGTTTCCAACCTAAAACTGTTTGCGACTTGGTAGGGTCACCAATAAGCAAATCTACCTCTGTAGGACGGAAATATTGTGGGTCTACTAATACTACTTCAGCTTTGTTAGCAATCTTAGCTTCTATAGCTGCTAAGTACTTTTCGCCTACTTTTTTTCAGCAAAAAAATAGCCTTGTCTACCGCAACTATATACCCTTTTTTTCATCCACCCCTTGACCTTTAAAGTCGATAGTCAGACCGATTTCTTGTCCCGCCATCTTGATAAAAATCGCGGATAGCAGTAGTGATACCTGTAGCTATAACATAATCGCTAGGGGTGTCTTGTTGCAAAATGAGGTACATCGCCTTGATATAATCTTTAGCATGCCCCCAATCGCGTTGCGAACTTAAGTTACCCATATAGAATTTTTCCTGCATACCCAAAGCTACTCTACTAAGAGCACGAGTTACTTTTCGAGTTACAAAAGTCTCGCCGCGTATAGGCGATTCGTGGTTGAATAAGATACCATTAGAAGCGTGCATTTTATAAGCTTCGCGATAATTTACCGTAATCCAATAAGCATAAAGTTTAGCCACGGCATAAGGCGAACGCGGATAGAAAGGAGTCTTTTTCACTTTGAGGCACTTGCTGTACTAAACCGTAAAGTTCTGAAGTAGAGGCCTGATAAATACGAGTTTTATCAGTAAGCCCCAATAAGCGTACTGCCTCAAGAATACGAAGAGTACCCAATCCATCAGCATTACCTACGTATTCAGGTGTTTGAAAACTCACGTGTACGTGACTCATTGCTGCAAGATTGTAAATCTCATCAGGCTGTACCTCTTGAATAAGGCAGGTGATGTTCATACTATCAGTAAGGTCGCCATAATGCAAAATGAGATTTCTATTCTCTAAATGAGGATCTTGGTAAAGGTGATCAATACGATCGGTATTAAACAATGAAGAACGGCGCTTCATACCGTGTACTTCATAACCTTTTTTTAGCAGGTATTCAGCGAGATATGCGCCATCCTGACCTGTAATTCCTGTGATAAGTGCTTTTTTTGTCATTGCTTGCTTATTTTTTTATAAAAAAATGATCGGAGTATAATTTGTTTTTTTAGCGGTAACCAAATGAGTCCTTTTCTAAATTATACCTCCTTCTATATTGTTGGAGTTCTGCTATTTTTATAATTTGTTCTTATTGAGATAAAAGAGTATAGAGAGCAGTATTGAAAAACCTATAACTATTATAAACCAAGCATATGAAAACCATTTGTGGTTTTGTAAGTCGTTGATTTTCTATTATTTGTACTATCTGAGTATCCGTAAGAGATTCTTCTTTAGCCATCTCTATAAGTTTCTTATGCAAGCTGAAACAAGAGCTTTTGTCATTCCAACGTATACGCCATAACTCATACCAGCGAAAAATGATAGCCCTCTACTGTTTTTTTGCCAAATACCTTTGCATACGCAGATTCATCCCCAATCTTACAATTATATAATAGAATGTACAAAAATAGGGCTACTATTGTCGCAAATAAAAGGTATACTAAACAGTAGTATGAGCCACATAATAGAATACAGAAGAGACCACTGTGATAGGGAGCAACAATACATTATCAATACCTCTTTTCTCTTTTTGTAAGTATTCTTCTCCTTTTAGTACATTTTTCTGATAGAATCTTCTGTTTTTTTAAAAATGTTTTTTTAGACATTAGTCAACTTCTTTTTGAATATTTATAATTAGGTTTGATGGGGGCAAAGGTTGTGATTATTTTTTTGAAAAAAATACAGCTTTACTTCTCTAAAGTTTTTTTATTCTTCTATGATTTTTTTAGTAGCTTTTTGGTTTACTTTTTTCTCCGTCAAACTTTTTCTGACGCTATCTTATGGCTCTCCTCTCCCATACGAATTATCTCTTCAGGGCTCTCAATAAAATATTTCATAGCTTTTTGCAAGTGCCACTACATTCCATCTAGGTATCAGAAACCCATTCTTACCTTCTACCACTGTTTCGCGACAACCAGGTACATCAGTAGTAATAACTGCCCCTACCCATAGCCATTGCCTCTTGCGTACTGCGTGGGACGCCTTCTCGATAAGAGGGTAATACAAACACAGAACTCTCTCTTATCCAATCCTTAATATTAGTCACAAAACCTGGATATTCAATAATACCATTTTTTTAATGTAGTATTGCAGTTCTTCTCTTTTTAATGCTCCTGGATTTTTCGGTATCGAAACTACCAATCACTTTAAATTCTACAGTAGAATACTTCTTCTTTAGTTGTTCAGCTGCTTTTAGAAATTCAAATATACCTTTCTCTCGTAGCAATCGGGCTATAAACACAAATGAAATAGAAGTAGTTGCTACTTGGCTAAACTGATATTCATTTAAGTCTAAACCAATACCCCCTAGCACCTCTCTTCTTTTTCACTTTTTATAAAGTATTTATCTAATAAATCTTTAGGGTCATCTTGGTTTAGAAACAATACACAATCAGCCTTTGGGAGGGCTATTTTGTACAATAACACTTGTACGTATTTTTATCATTTTTTTGCTTTTTAGGCTTTTGCCCTTTAGGCTGCTGAGTAAATGCATACCCCAACCCCTCTACCATTGCTATAACCTTAGGCACTCCCGCTCTCTTAGCCGCCAATGTGCCAAAAATAACAGGTTTAGCAAAACTCGACAGCACTATATCAGGAGCTATTTCTCTGAATAGTTTTTCGAGATACCTCATATTCTTAATATCAGCAAACGGATTAAGCCCAGTACGTGCGAATGAATAGGCTATAGGAGTGGCTCCTAACTCTTCTACCTTTTTCTTAGTGTCAGGAGTGAAATCTGTAGCCATCGCATATACGGTGTAGTTATGAGCTATGAGAAACTTTATCAGATGTTTTCTGAATATAAGTATATCGCGTGCTATATTATTCAATAAGATTATTTTTTTCATAAATATTTAATATATTCTTTAATATATTTTTGTTCTTTTATATCCTCAAAAGCTATATTTCTACGTCTTATCATTAGATTATCCATTCCTAAAAAGTGAAATGCAATAAGCTGTTATACTTTTTAAATAAGATTTTAGTAATTCCTTTATTCTCACTCTTCTATTTAAAAATAGCACCTGAAAAGAATTTTCGTAGCTGCTGCTGCCTAAACAAATAAGTTTTTAAGTTTAAACTTAAGAGGGTCTCTATAGAATAATAGTATATCATCTATATAAGCAAAAGAAGACTTTTCTATAGTTCTAATCCATAATTCGTAGTCTTCCATACCTATAAATTCTTCTTTATAAAGATGCTGTTTAAACCAACTGGTTCTGCCAAGTACAGAAGGGTGTACAAAGACTGCTCCTTGTAGAGCCTCAGCTTGTGTCTTTTTATGAGAGGCTTTCCGATAACCTAAAATTTCGTTATTGTCATCAATTACACAAACAGCGGTGCCTACTATATCTGTCTGAGGGTGCTCCATCATAAAACGTACTTGTTCTTCTATACGTTTAGGGTGCATTATGTCATCAGCATCCATTCGAGCGAAAAAAAATCCATTAGCTAACTCTATTTGTTGGTTAAGCCTATAGGATATACCTCTATTTTGACCATCTACAATTACTTTGATACGATCATCTTTAAAGCTCTGAGCAATAGAAACTGAAGCATCTGTACTACCATCATCGGTAATAATAAGTTCAAAAATTAGAGTAAGATTGCCTAAGCACAGAGCTTATAGCTTGTGCTAAAAAAATTTTTTCGGAATTATAGACTGGTATGCCAATTGTTACTAAAGGAATGTCAGAGTATATCATAATAACTTCGGATTAAAATAATAAAAAAAGGAACTATACTAGAAACAGGATAGCGTTGCCAAAAGGGGTCGTATAGTGTTTGTAATCCATTCAATTTTTTTCAACTACAAACAAAGATAAATAAACAAAAGAGAAAAGTACCGCTACTTTTAGCGAAAGTTCTTTCATACTTATGAATAAGAAATACCCATACAAATAAAAGCAAGATAAAAAAATATTCTTTCAGAAAAAGGAATTCCTAAAAAAATTAGGAAAAAAACACAAGATACAATAATAAATTTCTTCCAATAACTATTTATCTTCTTATAAAAAGAACACATTAATAATTAATAAAAAGTACTACAAGAATAGCATATCTTGCAGAGGCTATAGAAAAAAACTGATTTCTGAAAAATTGGTATAGTTTTTTTCCATTCCTAGTATAATACTCCCTAAACCTATAAGCTGTTGTACTATATAAGTAAAAGAAACCCTAAACAGAAGAACTATTATAAAAAAACTTTTAGGAAAGAATTTGTATGAAAATCTTTTCTTAATACATACCTAAATAGAACACATAAAACAAGTGATGTAATATGGAAAAAAAGTAGCCAAAAGCGTAAGTAAATAAAAATTTCTACTTTTTTTCTGTGAAATAGCAAATAGCAAAATAATAGTAGCTAAAAGCTTGTCTTTGTAAGAAGCCTGACATTTGCACTGAGAAAAAAAGAAGAAAAAAAGCCATACAAATGCCCCTATATTTTTTTCAACATACTTAAGCCCATATATTTCTAACCAACTAATACAACCTATTCCGCATAGATTCATATTAAAAAAAGCTAGATCAAAGGGAGTAAGTTTATCAAAAAAATAGCTGTATACAATCGATATAAAACAATAAGTCCCCCTTCTACCCCTTACCAAATAGTAATAAAGCTTCAAAAAAATAACCTCTGTATATCAGATTGTAGGTATCATAATATATAGACAAGTCCATTGCTAATTCTTCTTTATAAGCTCTTGAAGCGTATATAACAGTTAATGAGAAGAAACCCTACAAGACTAAATATTACTCGTAAAACTTGCTGATTATAACTTGAAAATAGAATTAGCATTGAGAAAGCAAAAAAATAAAAGAGATAATAGGAAAAAAAGGTAAAAAAAGTACAGGTAGTGCTATTAACAACACTACCAAAACCCATATATTCTCTGTTATTAGTTTGCTCATATTGTTGTCCAATTGTCAGGATATGGACTCATATTTTTCCATCTCTATCTTCCAAGGTTTTTTTGGGTACTATTACATTTTGAGGCATCGGCAAGCATGGCTCCCCACCAAGCAAATGTACTATTCCCAATCACAAAGTTTGTGAATTTTTTTGTAATAATGCAAAATCAGCTAAAACACTTTGTCCTTCTACTAAAAACCACTTCGTAGTTTTTCTGTTATAGTTTTTATATCCTCCTTTATAGCCTCAAAATCGTCAGAAAAATATATATACCTTCTGTATATTCATTCTTTCTGAAAGTATTGTTAATCCCTGCAGATAGTGGGGTAACTCTATTTTATTAAAAACTGAAGCATTATTTCCTATAAGAAAAATCTCCTCGCCTAATATGTATTGCCACATCATTATTTGTAATAGAAAATTTAATATTAGGTGATAAACTTTCTATAACTTTAGCAACTTGTTGCTTAAAACTATCCGAAATATACAGATTCGATTGATAATAACCAATATGAATACTTAGTCGATATTTCTCTCTTGTTATAGGGTGAAAAAAATAGCCCATTGATAAGGAGGCTCTTTTTTTCCACATTTATTAATCTCCTCAGGAAGCTCTTATAAAGTGGAAACTTAGGCAGTCTTTGTAAAAAGAGTAAAAAGTACTTATGCCCAAAATCTACACAATCTATTCCTATTTTTTTCAGGAAGTTGTGTGATTAAAGGTCTTTTGTTTTTTTATCTTTTGTATCTCCTTTATTTTTTTATTAGAAGGAGTAATTAGTTTTACATTACTATATCCATTTCTTTTAAGAAAATCAGTATAGGCTAATTGATAGAGCTGATTGCCTAATCCCCCCTGAAATAATACATAATTTGCTTTCATTTTCTTTTAAAAAAGGAAATAATTTGTTTAACAATATTCTTACTTCTTATCTTAAAATTTTCTATTTGCCATTCTGTTTTTAGTTATTTTTAGTATCTGATAACCCTCTTAGCCATTTATGTCCGCCAAAGCGATAATGATTTTTTTGTCCTGAATAATAATTTTGGCATTAGGGATTCTTCTGTCTCCTTCTGGTACTCCGTACCCTTCAGGATGTACTAACACATCTTCTCTGTGGTCAAATAAGTAGCGATTAAGATGACTTTCGTCATGCCATAATGCTATAACATTGTTGTCAATATCTTTTTTTACTCGTTCTGCTAATGTATGTATGAGCTGTAAATAATGTCTTGCCTTACCTCCATTCAGTCCTCCCATAAAATAATATTCACCTTCATCAGGCTTCATACAAGCTAATGATGAAGGATTAGTGTCATAAGTAAAACTATGGCGTTTTTTCATATAAAAACCGGGGTGTTTTACTCCTAAGAGATTCTTATCAATAGGTAAGAAAGAAGTGTCAACTGTTTGTATAAATTTCATATTAGCATTAAAAAAGAAGATATAGTCCATCTGCTCAAGCTCCTTTTCAGCTTTTAGAAAAATATAAAATCGCATAAGGGTGTCGTATGGCCAACCTAACTTTTCTTGATGGATACGAGTTACTCTTCCTGTGTCCTCTCCCAAAATAGGTGTTGGGGTATCTGTAAATACAAAATAGTGTTTGGTAGCTTTTGCAATAAAATACTTTTCAGCACTTTTAAAAAAATCCTCCCAAAAAGTAATATATCTACCTGTAGCTATGTATAAAATACCTATATTCATAGTTTTATAGTTGTTTTTAGGCTTTAAGATAAAATGTAACTTTATAAAAAAACACGCCAGCCTAAGAAAAATTAATTTATCTATAAATGTTATTTTGTTTTTTTAGTTCTGTTATTTTTCTGATTTATCTCAGGACTGTTAACTCCAAAAACTCTTTTTGTTCCTATATAATGTAATAATTCTCTATTTTTTTCTGGTAAATATGAAACAACTTTTTTTATATAACAGGGTAGTTCTCAATAATAGAATTTTTGTATTTCTTGATCTTTTTACATTAATAGAAAAAAATAGTACTCATTTTTCATACTATCATTTTCTAATATTCTATATAATGTCAAAGAATAATTAATAATTTTAATTATATTACTATGTTTAGATAAGTTTAGATGCATCTGATAGTCAATAGGGGGATAATAATGATTGTCAAATCCATTCAATTCAATAATCTTTTTCTCGTTTAAAAACAAGCACCTATTATAGAACATATATTGTAAAATTGTAAATCAAAAAGGCTGTATTTCTATAATTCTTAATATGTTTGGCTGTTTCCGAGAGAGAAGAGTTCTTAGAGAAAAATACGCGTTTCTGTATAAATAGCATCAATGTTAGATTTATACTTTTTCTATAATTAAGGTCATCTTTTCGATATAATCTTCTTCAAGTAAGTCATCATCATGTAGCATTGTCACAAATTCTGTATCTGCCAACTCAAAAAGTTTATTCCAATTCCCCTGTAGCCCCTATATTTTTCAGAATTTTTTTATAGTAAGATATATTTTGATTATTAAATGAATCTATTAGTTCTTCTGTTTCGCAATTTCGTTGAGGGTCATTATCTACAATTAGAATATTAAAAAGGGATATTTGTTTTCTGTTGCAAACAACTATCGATTGCCTCACGAAGCAAGATAGCTCGCTTATAGGTAGGAATAGCTATTGTTATTTTTAGCTCCTTTTTATCCTTCCTATTTTTTTATAGGAATAGAAGGAATATGTGTTATTTGTTGATAATTCATTTTACTTATTTTTAGTGCCAATCCTTCTTTTTATTATGATATATAATAAATGCACTTACAAATGTGCCAACAGTAATTATAAAATAACCAAATGTAATTCCTAAAACACCAAAAAAATATTGCCCAATAAGAAAGTTGAGAGTAAACATAGAACGGCTGTAATAATAGATAACCACATATAGGGTTCTCTTTTATGGCAGCGCAAATAAGTTGCCCAAGAAAAATACAAATTGATTTAGGAATAATGATAATGCTAGAAAAAAAACATAGGTTTATAGTCTAAAAAAACGATCCGCAATGTTAATGTTTTTTTATAAATATTACTTTCCCGAAAAAAATAAAAATAGTTGTAAATACTAAGACTAATAAAAAAATCCGCTTATAAAAAAACAGATTGTTTTTAATACTTTATTAAATATTCTATCTAGCTCAAAAATATCTTCTTAATGCTATTAATTCAGAAAAGCAAAAATACCTTAGTGTTTATCCAACTCATAGATAGGTTCTGAATAGCATTGAGAAGTGTTAGGCTCATTCCCATTTGTCCCGCTACAACAGCTCCCTCATTAGCAAAAAAACTACAGGATTAAATAATTGAAAAAAATGAAAAAAACCACTTATTCCACTTAGTGCCATTTTTCCACTGATAAGGGAATATTTCTAATTTATAGCTTATTTTTTTCTTCACCTAAAAGATTCCATATTTGTATAAGAGTAGTTCTAAACTTTTTCCAAACTAATATTATTAAAATTAAAAATGAACATACACCTGCAAAAGAAGCAGAGTAAAGTTTAGCTCCTACAGATAGAAATACCCAAAGCAAGAACATATTAATAAATTGATATACAAGTTTATATTTTTGCAATTTCTTTTACAAACCCTAATCCCTCTATTATTGAGAGCAAAGGTAAAAAGAAAAAAAGGTAATTACAGCATTTATTGTTAGAACGATCCAAGGAAATCGCCATTGTATTTTTATCCGTATTGTCAAAATTATTAAAAAAATAAAAATCCAGATATTAATAGTACTATAAGAGCTAATACTGATAAAAAAAGAATACCATTTTTATATAGATATGCAATAAACTAGACAGTCTTGATTGAAATCTCCTTTCATCATCATTATCAGATTTAATATAAGATTTGATGTTTGCATTTTCATATGCGACATATTGAGTAAGGATTCCATTAAATCCTAATTCAAAAAAATATCTGCATAGATAAAAATACTTCCAAAAAGTATAATAATAACCTTGCTCTTCACTAGTTAAAAAAACTTTGCAATTAATAAAAAGAGTTACAATTCCTCCTCCTGCTTGAATAATTCTTGCAGAACTAGTATAGAGTATTGCTCCATCTATTCCTAATGTATTTAAAAGTCTATTAATAAGTCTCATCTATTCTATGGTAGGTTCCATCTTAGTTAAAAGGATTTCCAAACAACATTTTTAGGATATACATTTGTGTGTATATTAATATTTACATTTAACAAAAATGGAGCATTAGCATCTTCCCACATTCTATTTAATCCTATATTAATATCTTCTTCTTTTTCTATTGAAAAAGCTATCTATGCCATAAGCGCGAGCTATGGCTGTAAAATCGGGCGCACTATATCCCCAAACAGTAGATTGGTAACGACTTTCAAAATAACTGTCCTGAAATTGTCTAATCATCCCTAAGCAATGATTGTTCAATACAACTATTTTAATAGGTAAATTATTCCGCTTTACTGTTTCTAATTCTTGAATATTTATTTGAAAACCTCCATCGCCAGAAATACATACCATAGGTTGCTTATTTAGTGCTATAGAGGCTCCTATTGCTGCTGGTAAAGAATATCCCATTGCTCCCATTCCTCCTGAAGAAAGAAATAGTTGGTCTTCATTGAGTTCTAATGATTGTGCGCTCCACATTTGGTTATTCCCTACATCAGTAGTGAAACCCTTAGCTTTAAAAGAGGCCTTTGAAAGTTGATGCATAAATAGATTAGGATTAATCCCTTTACATTTTTTTCAACTCTAAGATATCATTATATATCTCTCTTTTTTTCTTTGATTTCTGCATTCCAATCTATAGGTAAACAATAAGAATAATCTATTTTTTTGTACTTCTTCAAAAAAAGTTACCAAATCAGTGTTAAGAGTTATAGTATCTGTAAACCTATTATTCAGTTCAGCAGAATCTATATCTACGTGAAAATATTTGTTTCCCTTGTTTAAAAGCTTCTATATCCGCTCCTGTTTGCCTTAAATCTATGCGACTACCAAGCACTAATAATACATCCGAACTTCCTAAAGCATAATTAGCCCATCGGTTTCCATAAGTACCTATAAAACCAACTCTAAGAGGGTGAGTATAAGGTAAAAACATCTACTCCTAGTAATGATGTTACTACAGGAATTTGAAACTTAGCAATAAATTTTTTTAAAAAAAGCTCTGATGCTTGTGCTGCACGAATCCCTCTTCCTATTAATAAAAGAGGCTTTTTACTGACCTTTAATGTATTTATATATTTATTTATAAAATCATCACAAGTAGTAAGATTTTTTTCTCAAGAAAAAGGTTTCTCTACAAGAGCATCTTCTATTTCTTGATTTTTGGATATTCATAGGGATATCAATTAACACAGGGCCTGGTCTGCCTGACATAGCTATCTGATAAGCTTCTTCAAAAAAACATTAGGTATTTCATCTTTTTGTCTTTATAGCATAAGCCTTCTTTGTAATAGCTTCCGCCATTGCCACTATGTCTGTTTCTTGGAATCCCTATTTGTCGAGTAGATTTATCTCCTTTTTTTGTTCATTTGTATTTACCTGCCCCGTTATAAAAAAATAGCCGGCACAGAGTCAAAAAAACAATTACCAATCCCTGTAAGAAGATTTGTTGCTCCAGGGCCACTTGTAGCTAATGCTACTCCTGGCTTATTTTTTTAATTCTGCCATAAGCGTCTGCAGCCATTGCAGCAGCTTGTTCGTGATGCATACTCACTATGTCTATACCCCCTTCCTGATTAAGGGCATCTATAATGCGAGTAATCATTCCTCCTTGTAGTTCAAAGACAGTATGAATACCTTTTATCTTTCAGAAATCTTGCTATATACTGAGTTACTTTCATATATATGAGTTTATAATTTTATCTATTATAATTGACAAAGGTTGTAAATTATGAATTCCAAAAAGTTTTCTCAAATTTATGAGGATTCCCTACCATAAACATATTCTGATTTGGTCTATAAGCAATTGCTCCAAATTTCAATAATTGTTTATCTTTCCCTAATTTATCAGCTATTAAACACAATAAATCTTTTTATTTTTATTGGAATTCCCGTACATAAATTATAAACTCCTGAATCATCTCTATGTTTATTAAGTATCTTTTCTATTGCTGCAACAAAAATCTGCTACATACATATAATCATAAAACTGTTCTCCCTCTGTAAGTTCAATACTGTTGTTTACTAATAAACTCTTTATCACTTGAGAGAGTAACCAAGATTGGGTCTCATTTTCACCTATTATCGAAAAACCCTTACCCAATACCAGCTTATATGATTCTCCTGAGCTATATTTCTGAGATAATGAGATGTAAATAGTTTTACAGAGGCATAGGCACCTATCGGAGTAGGTAAAAAAATCTTCATTTACCTTTTTCATTATAATTTCCGTATTCTGCTTGAGAACCTAGACAAATTATTTTCTTTATATTAAATAATACAGATAAGTCTATCAGTTTTTAGAGAAATAAAAGTTTTTCCATTTGTATTTCCCAATTACCTCTGTCAGTTGAAGCTACTCCTGCCCAAGCCGTATGAATAACAATATCTATAGGCTGTTCTTCAAAAAGCCGTTTGCAAGGGCACACGATCTATATCATAGCTTTTTAAAAGCGTTTTTCAAAACCTTTTTAAACGCCACATATCAGAGGTAGAACGTTTGAGTACTACTACTTCATAACCCTTACTTACCAATGCTTTTAGCAAGTGGCTCCCCAAAAAACCTGTCGCTCCTGTTAAAAGTACTCTCATAATCTGCTTACCTGCCGTAACTGCTAAAAATTCACCCCAAAATATTCTTCTAACTTCTCAGCGATATACTCTAAATGTTCTTCCCCTAAAAGCAGGATAAATACCTACCCAAAAGGTTTGGTTCATCGTAATATCGGTATTAGTAAGCTCTCCCACTACACGATATTCCACTCCTTTAAAGTAAGGCTGCTTAGTAAGGTTACCCGCAAATAACAAACGCGTACCTATCTTGTGCTGGTCTAAGAAACGGAGCAAATCTACCCGTGCGGTACCAGATTCCTCTTTAAGGGTGATAGGGAAGCCAAACCACGAAGGGTCGCTATTAGGGGTTGCCTCTGGTAGATGTAAAAAGTCAGTAAGTGTTTGCAATCTATTTTTTAGATAAGCAAAATTCTTACGGCGTTTTTCTATAAACTCCTCTACTCGGTCTAACTGTGCCAAGCCACAGGCTGCTTGCATATCAGTAATTTTTAGGTTGTAACCTAAGTGCGAATACACATATTTATGGTCGTAGCCAAAAGGCAAATCGCCGTGCTGTTGCGAAAAACGGCAGTTGCAAGTATTGTCACAACCTGGTGCACAATAGCAATCACGTCCCCAATCGCGGAAAGACTCTGCTATGGTTTTTAACTCTGCATTATTAGTAAATACTGCTCCTCCTTCACCCATTGTGATATGGTGAGCTGGATAGAAACTCAGGGTAGCAATATCGCCAAAAGTACCTACTTTTTGTCCGTTATAGGTAGCACCCAAAGCATCGCAGCAATCTTCTACAAGCCAAAGGTTATATTTCTCACAAAGAGCTTTTATTTTCTCTAAGTTGAAAGGATTTCCCAAGGTATGGGCAAGCATTATCGCCTTTGTTTTAGGGGTAATGGCCTGCTCTATAAGGTCAGCATTTACATTATGTGTGTGTAAGTCCACATCTACAAATACCGGTATAGCCCCAAACTGAATAATAGGGTTTACTGTAGTAGGGAAGCCTGCTGCTACACCTATTACCTCGTCACCTTTTTTAATAGCACGTTCGCCTAATTTAGGTGAAGTAAGTGCACTAAAGGCTACTAAGTTAGCTGAAGAACCAGAATTTACCGTAATACAGTATTTTACCCCTAAAAAGGCAGCCAATTTTTCTTCAAAAGCACGGTTAAAACGTCCTGTGGTAAGCCAAGCATCAAGCGAGGCATCTACCATATTTTTTAGTTCTTGGGCTCCTAATACCTTACCTGAAGGTGGTATAACAGTAGTACCCCCCTCAAAAGGTTTCGGTTTGTAAGCCTCTTGGGCGTATTTTTTTCAACTAATTGAGCTATTTCTTGCCTAATGGTATCTAAAGTCATTTATATTATAGTGTTTTTTTGTTGTTAGTTTTTAATGAATGTATTTTTCTATTTCTTGCAAACATTTTTACTTGCATATCAGCTCCTTCTAGCCACGCACGGTGCCAATGCACTATTTGCTCCAAAGTTTGCTCTAATCGCCATTTTGGGTGCCATTTTAGGCGCATTGCAGCTTTCGAGCAGTCGAGTTTCAGAAAGTTAGCTTCGTGAGGTTGTTCACTTTTGTCTATTTCATAGTGTGCTCCATCTCCCCAGAAATGTACCATTTTATCGAGTACCCACTGCACAGGCTGGCAGTCATCGTCTTTAGGACCAAAATTCCAACCTTCAGCAAAAGCCTTCCCATCTTGCCATAAGTGTTGTGCTAACATTAAATAACCTGAAAGAGGCTCTAATACGTGTTGCCACGGACGAGTAGATAGCGGATTGCGAATAATTACCGATTGCTGTTTCTCAAAAGCGCGCAGAATATCGGGTATCAATCTATCTTCAGCCCAATCTCCGCCACCCTATCACATTACCTGCACGTGCTGAGGCTACAGCTGCTGTATCAGGGGTGTGAAAAAACGACCGTTGGTAAGCCGAAACTACCAATTCGGCACAACCTTTACTATTGCTATAAGGATCGTGTCCGCCCATAGGTTCGTTTTCACGATAGCCCCATTCCCATTCGCGGTTTTCATAACATTTGTCAGTAGTAATCACTACTATTGCTTTTTAAGTGCGATGCATAGCGCGAAGCTTCAAGCACATTCACAGTCCCCATAACGTTAGTGCTATAGGTCTCAATAGGCTCTTTATACGAAAGCCTTACCAAGGGCTGCGCTGCCAAGTGTAGCAATATATCAGGGTTAAAAGAGCGTATGCTTTTGTGAGAGTTTACTAAAATCGCGAATATCGCCTATCTCACTCTGCATCTGCTGTGCTACTTTAGCCTCAACAAAAAGAGACGGATTGGTAGGTGGTGCTAAAGAAAAACCCTTTACTTCAGCCCCCATCTGCTGTAGCCATAGCGATAGCCACGAGCCTTTGAAGCCCGTATGCCCCGTGATAAACACGCGCTTGCCTTTCCAAAAAAATGAGTGTCTACTTTTCCTATTGCCATACTTTCCAAGGGGCTTTATCTGTTTGCCACAATTCTTCTAAAAGTGTTTTATCACGGAGTGTATCCATTGGTTGCCAAAAGCCTTCGTGCTTATAACACATCAATTGTCCGTCTGCGGCTAAGCCTTTTAGCGGTTCTTGCTCCCAAATAGTGCTATCACCTTTTATGCGCTCTATTACTTTAGGTGATAGTACAAAGAACCCTCCATTAATAAGTGCTCCATCTCCTTTTGGCTTTTCTTGGAACTTCATAATCTGATTATCTACTATATCTAAAGCTCCAAATCTGCCTGGCGGATAGACTGCTGTAAGAGTTGCCTCCTTACCGTGTGCTTTGTGAAAAGCTACTAATTTAGCAATATCAATATCAGCTACTCCGTCGCCATAAGTAAAGCAAAAAGCCTCCTCATCAGCTATATAAGGCAATACCCTTCTAAGGCGTCCTCCCGTCATAGAGTGCTCGCCTGTATCTATAAGAGTAACTTTCCAAGGTTCAGCGCGTTTTTTTGGTGTACGTGCATCTCATTATTTGCCATATCAAAAGTAATATCCGATTGATGTAAAAAAATAATTAGCAAAAATATTCTTTGATGATATAGCCTTTATAACCACAACAGATAATAAAACTCATTAATGCCGTAGTGCGAATATATTTTTGAGTATATGCCATAAGATAGGCATTCCTCCTATTTCTACCATTGGTTTGGGTTTGACGATGGTCTCCTCGCTCAAACGTGTACCGAGACCTCCTGCTAAAATTACTGCTTTCATAAAAATAATCTACTTATTACCTGCTATAAATGCATCAGCAAAAAAAGTTTTTCTTCTTTCAATCCTTGTTTAATGAGAAGTTCTTGAGCGCTTTGTATCATTGCCTCACTACCGCAAGCATATACTTGCGCTGTAGGCCAACTGATAGCCCTGTGCTGAAGCTATCTCTTGCACATACCCTTTTTGCTCCTTGCCAATCATCCTCACGAGTCAATACGGGTATATATTCAAAAATGAGCAAAAAGTAAAATCAGGCTCCCAAAATAAGTCTTCTTTTTTTCTTCCTCCCCACAAAAGCCACACTTTTTTTATTAACTAATAATCCCGGACTGGCTTGCAGCTGTTCTAAAAATAGCTTTTACAGGTGCAATGCCTGTACCTGTAGCTAATAATACTATATCAGTGCACTCTTCATTATGTCGGTAAAAGAAAGTACCTAAAGGTCCCTCTACCCTAAGCAAATCATTAGGCTTAGCTTCATTAAACCAATAGCTGCTAAACACCCCTCCTTCATAATTGCGAATGAAGAGCTTTAGTTGGTTTCCTTCATACTTACTATGGCTAATAGAATAGCTGCGCTTATGTCCATTTCTGATAATATCTACATATTGCCCTGCTAAAAACTGAAAATCTACCTTAGGAGGCAAACGCAACACTACCTCTACAATATTAGGGGTAACAGTTGCAATACTGCTTATTTTACAAGGACTCACTTGGGGGTTAGGCAGCTTTACTCCTAAATCTTCTACCGCTAATTTTATATCAGAGCGGGGTATTACATTGCACGACAGCACATAGCCTGCAGCTTTCTCTTCAGCGGTAAGTACTTGTTCATCTTGTAGGTTCTCTACCTTTCCCTCAAGTATTTTTACTTTACAACTCCTACAACGTGCCGCAAAGCACGAATACTCCAAACTAATATTGTTATCTAAGGCTGCTCTTAGCAAAGAGGTGTTCTCATCGCAAGAGTAAGACGTGTTATTTTTTTAGATGTATGATATGTGTAGCCAAAAGTAAGTTACTTTTAGGTTGCAAATATACAAGTTATTTTTTTAAATAATGCTTATATTTTATTCATAAAATAAGACAATAAGTATAGATTTTTAGTCAATACTATAAAAACAAAACCTGTCAAAAACTGACAGGTTTTTGTTTGTTATTTTTTTATCACCTCTTTCTAAGAAACTTATAAACCATCTTTAAAAAGATTTGTAGGGAGTATTCTTACACTTGCCCTTAATATAAAAAAATAAAGAAATTAGGGAGTAGGGATTGTAGTTTTTAAACTGCGTTTAAGTTTGAATAATTGCCATTCTCCTTTGATATATTCTTTTCCCTTTTCTACGAGAAACCATACTATCTCCTGCCCTTACTAACACTAAGGTTTCATCTAAATTTCCTACTTCATATCCTTTTAGCAATTACACGCAACCATAAATTGTAATCTTCTAAAAAAAGATGATGTTGATAGCCTCCCACTTCTTCAATAATATTTTTACAAAAAAAGCAACTGCTACATGATTAAAAGGATTTCTTTTTCAAACAGCTTTTTTTATAGCTGTATTTCCTATAGGGACTTTTTCTATAACTTGTTATGATTGTTTTTATCATCTGAAAACTCGGCAATATGCCCACTACACAACACTACATTAGGATGTTGTTGTATAAACTCTAGTTCTTTTTTTCAAAACGTTCAGGCAAACAAATGTCATCAGTATCCATACGGAATACCCAATTGTAAGAGCAATGTTTTAATCCCTCGTTAAGAGCGTTGCCTAATCCTACATTTTTTTGGCAAACGTACTATTTTTTATAGGAAGAACAGCCATATATCGCATAACCTCTACGTCTAATTCAGAGGGAATGGCTCCGTCAAAAACTACAACAATCTCAGAGGCAGGAAGAGTTTGATTTTTAAACTCTCCAAGCATTCTATCAAAAAAATTGAGGGGTTTCTTTTGTGATATAGTGATATGAGTACAGAAAAAAACTTTTCATTTTATACTTTTTAAACCATCTCTTATTCCTCTATTTATCTGTGAAAAATATTGTCCTCTAGGTGGAACAAAAAAATAGGATAATAAAAATATTTGATAATATATTTAAATGTATTCACTACTTTCCAATAAAGAGGCACATAACCTCTTTTTCATTAAGCGAAAATAATTCCTAAATTGGTAATAAGTCCCTAAATGGAGTAGGAATTGCCACTTTTCGAAATAGAAAAAAACGATCTCCTTCACCTAACTGATGACTTAGAAGCATATCTTCAATTATAAAAAAACGAAGTTTTTGCTTTTTTTATTGCTCTCCAGCACCATTCGTGATCTACCGCGTCTATAAATAACTCTTCTTCCATATAGCCTACTACACTAAAAATTATTTACTGGAATAAATGATGCTGAACTAATAATTTCAGTAACTTCAGTAATGTTTGGATATAATTCTTTCCCTTTCTTAACAGAACCCCTATATTCTTTATTTTTCAGCTCTATTATAAGGCCTAGGACCAATACCTCCAACTCTTATTCCTTTATCATAGAGAAATCTATATTTCGTATAGAGATGTTCAACTAAATTAATAGGAGGTATGCTATCTTGATCAAAAGAAAATAACAAAATCATATCCTCCTTGTTCAAAAATATTTTTATACCAATATTTTTGAGCTGCGGCTATTCCCTTATTGCCTCCTATAAAATGATATACAACATTTCCATACACAGAAAAAGTTCACCTCTTGTCTACTAGGAGAATTATCCGCTATAAAGACAGCCTCTACCTGCTTATAGACACTATCTAAAAACTTTATGAGTGACTTCCCAATTGGGATTGTATAGTACTATTACACAACCTATTTTTTTGTTTTTCGTTCATTACTAATACTGATTAAAAATTAAAATAACAGCTATCTGAGTTGTATCTAAAATATAAGGATTAGTTATAGCATATATAACATAACACAAATATATAAAAAAAGTAAATCTTTGTAAAATATTTTTTTATAGCAAGATATAACAAAAAGATATAAAAAAATAAGTGAATTTATAAGCCCTAACTGATTAAAAAAAGTACATTGCTTGTATCTCAAAAATAAACATTATCAGTATAATTGCGAAAAAGACCTTTCGTAGTTACATTATTCCCTAATCCTTTCCCTAATAAAAATGTATAAATATCTTTTTGTGTGTCCATAATGAGCACATCTACTTGATCTTTTCTAGTTCCTAATGAATAGCCACTTTTTTTCTATCTAATGTCTCTTGTGTATACTTTACAACGCTCCCTACACTCAATGCAAAAAAATAAAAAGAAAATATAATAATTTTTATTCCTCAGTTTTCGTTTACGCAAATCACTAAATAAGTACCAAAAGAACAAAGAATAAAAATTGCTATTAAATAAGCAAAATTACCTGCTATCACACTACTTATAAGAAGTATTATTTGCAATGTTCTTCTATGCTTAAATGTATAATCTTTTTAAAAATGTGAGAAAAAAAGCAAAAGGTATTAAAGTGTTCCCTTTTATCTGCACCCTATAAAAACCATCGTAAGTATAAACATCTCCCCAGCCTTGATCTTGAAAAAAAGAACCTAAAGGGTAAATAATTATTTGCAGAAAAAAACTATGTTCATAACAGCTTCTATAGCTATTAAAACAGCACATTGCAGCAAAAATAAAGAAAAAAAGATTTTTCTTAGTAACAACAAAAAGGTAAATGTACCCAATGAGACAGTAATAGACACAATATAATAGTATAAAACCTAAAAATCAAATTAATAGAATTCTCTCTTATCAAAACAGCATAAGCCAATAGGAATATTGACCATATAAATATTATCTTTATTGCTGCTTTCGAAGAAGTTTCTATATCTCTATTCTTCCAAAAAGATACTAATAGTAACCCTATTAAAAACACATTACCTAAAGTAGAGTACGCATTTAGAGGCACCTGCCTTGTAAGGAAAAAGAACCACTCCAGCAAATAGAAAATTAATTACTAAGAACTTGCTTATCTTCATAAAAATCTTTAACCCAATTTTTCTATAAAAAGATTCTATAAATTCTTTAGGATAAGAAATAAACTCTTTTTTTCAAAAAGACTTAGGTATTTCTAAGTTTTTCCTATTGATAATTAAAATATTATTCTCATTATAAAAACTATAATTAGCAATATCCTTATTGGTAGTTATTAGTTTTCTATTTATTCCAAAAAGAACTTCTATTGTGCGCATTGTTAGTCCTGTTTGTAAAGGATGTGCCAAATCTAATATCGCTCTTGACTGTCTACTATATTTAACAACTTCTTTCGGAGAAATTGGTTTCTGTATTGTCATACTGCGTACAGCTCTAATTGATTTAGAGATGTAATAACTCATTCTCCCTACAAATATAAAAAAACTTTACCTTTAATTTTTGTTCCTCTAAATTTGAAGCTATTTTTTTGTAACAAAGCTGCTCTATCAGAGTGTGCCCATCCTATGAAAAAAACAAATCAAATAAAAAGAATCATTACTTTTCATCTTTTTTTATATTCTGAACGATAAAAAGAGGTTTAAATTTTTAGGTTCTTATTATTCAAAGTATCTACTCTATCAAAAAGAATATATAGTGTCAAAATAAGATTCTATTTTTCTTATAATTAGACATTCTTTTTTTATAGAGTCCCAAAAGGTACAAAAATAGCTTTAGCTTTCTTATTTTTTTGACGAATAATTTCTAAAGATTCAGGTATGATAACATCTCCTTTGATAACAAAAAAATAAAAGTCATAATTTTTCTTTACATTTTGTAGCAATAAGTATAGAGTGTTTACTTTTTAATTCTATTAGAGATACTTCTTATTTTTTTAAATGATTTGCTATTGTATAAGTGATTGCTTTAGGTGTTTCACAAAAGTAATCAACCTCAAATCCTAATTTTTTTCAATAGCTTGCTGAATTATTAGATCATAATCATAAAAGCCTATACCTATAAATAAAACTCTTTTTTTCATTTATACAAACCTTTAGCTTTCATCTCGTCTATAGACTGTTGATACTTATCTTCTTCTACTTCTTGAGTATTTACCCAGTCGGTAAACTGCTTTTAAACCTTCTTTAAAAAGAGATTTTAGGGCTCAAAACCTAACAATTGTCTTGCTTTAGTGATATCAGCATAATTATGGCGGATATCTCCTAGTCGATAATTACCCGATATAGTAATAGGCACTTGTATACCATAGTTATTTGAAAGCTCTGTCGCTACTGTGATAACATCTGTTGCTACTCCTGTTCCTACATTAAACACTTGGTTGTTAGCTGCTTCTTTCTCTATTCCTAAAACAGTGGCATCTACTACATCACTGATAAATACAAAATCGCGTGTTTCCTTCCCGTCTTCAAAAATATTGATACCATTGCCATTCTTTATTTGAGTAGAAAAAATAGAAAGTATACCAGTATAAGGGTTTTTAAGCGATTGCCCTGGCCCATATACATTTTGGTAACGAAAAGCCACCCCTGCAATACCAATAGTAGGACAAACAGTCATTACCAATTGTTCTTGTACCTGCTTGGTAATACCATACACTGACGTAGGATGAATAATTGAATCTTCAGTTGTAGCTACTAATTCAAGCTCATCAGAATGATTTTGAGTGTCTTTTACCTCAAAATCTCCTTTTTGCATATCGTCATCTGTACGTTGTAGGGGATAGACAAAAGTTTTTTTAGTTTTATTGTAGTACTTGCCTTCTCCATAAATAGCACGAGAGGAGGCAACTACTACTTTTTTTACCAAATGCTTTTCATTGGTAAGGATATCTAATAATAAAGCTGTAGCCCCTATATTAACATCAGTATAATGCTGTATTTCATACATTGATTGCCCCGTACCAGTCTCAGCAGCCAAATGTACAATTATGGTATTATCAGCAATAGCTTTTTGCAAAGTTTCACGACAAGCCACAGTTCCTTTAATAAACCGCACTTTATCCTTTATACTCAAGTATAACGGAGAGGTTTTTTCAGGATTTTTTCCGTGAATTTGTTCTGATAGGTTATCAAGTACTGTTACTTGGTGTCCTCTTTTAAGGAGAGCTAAAGCTAGGTTAGAGCCTATAAAGCCAGCACCTCCTGTAATAAGTATTTTTTTCCATTACTCTATAAAATTACCTTTATTATCTGTTTTCCTCCATTTTTGCTGCTGAAAGCAATAACGTTTTACTATTTTGGCAGGAGCACCTACTATTACACAATAATCAGGAAAAATACCCGATACTACACTATTAGCTCCTATGATAGAATTCCTCCCTATAATAGTTCCCTGGTAATATAACAACATTACTATAAATAGTTGAACACTCCCCTATATAAACCTCTTTAACTTCTATATCTTGTTGCAAAATTGGTAAATTAGGTATCGTATATAAATGAATAATATCTGTAATAGTTACATTGGAAACTACTGCAGTATTCTTACCAACAAAAAAACTTTTTTTAGCACATGTTAAATGCAAATTTTTGCTGAATAGAGACTCCTTCCTCAAATACAATATCAGGAAAATATGTTTTATTTCCCCACTTTGTTACAGCTTCTATTCTACTATTTTTTTCCAAATATACACATTAGCCCCACACGAAATCTGTTTCTTTGATATCTTTATAGCTGTATCTATAAAAAGTTCCTTTCCCTAAGTACTTAAATCTTTTTTTGTTTACAATAAACCATATTTTTTTGTTTGATAACATTGAAAAATTATTTTTAATACTCATCTTCCCAAATCTGTTTTTTTGTAAGTTATATCTTTTAATAATACGAGCTGGCTGTCCTACAACTACGCAATAGTCTGGAATGTCTTTAGTAACAACTGCATTGGCTCCTACTACAACATTTTTTTACCTATTTTTTTGCACCAATAATACAAACTCCCTCTCAATCCAACTCCCTTCTCCAATTACTACTTCTCCTTTTTTTGTACAATAGGTTGTTTTATAACCGGTGTGTAAATATCTTTATAGCCATGCAAGTTATCAGAAATATATACTTTATCAGCTATAAGCACATTTTTTCTGAATATGAATTTTCTTCGTAGCATAAATATGTGCAAAAATTCCCAATCGAAACCCCTTCTTCAATAATAAGTTCACACTCTTCTATAAATTTTTGTATGTGGAAAGGCAGCTAACCAAGCTCCCCAACCAATACTAACATTAGCCCCTATTGAAATTCGTTCTGTTCCTTGTAATTTAATAGGCTTTTCGTATATAAAAGTTTTTTTCCCTATTTTTTTAAATATGAAACTATAATATAAAGTTAAAAACTATTTAGTTTATTAAGTATTCTAAAGAAGAGTCTCATTATTTTTCTTATAATAGTTAGTAAATCCTTTATGCGTATCTCAAACACTTTTTAATAACAAAATAAAGTACAAAGATAACAATAAAACTTTTTATAAATAAAAGCCTCCCAAGAAAAAGAAATTTTAATCATATAAAATAACCCAAAACTCATTACCACAAATAAAAGAAGTGCTAATAATGGCGCTTTGAGGCTTTTTCTCTGAATAACTCATTCTATTGTAAAGAATAGTATTCATTGCTGCAAAAAGAAACTGCTGAGGATATGGCTGCTATATAAACTCCTCCATACTTCATCAGCGTAAGATTAAACACTACACTTATTATAGCTCCTACTATTGTGGCTACACCCATTACTTTGTTTTTTTCTTTTTCAGCTATAATAATTCCTCCAAATATCACATTTTGTCCTGTCATAATGACTCCTATCATCAGGATTGGCACTAACAAATATCCTTCATAAAAATTCTTTAGAGGCCATTATTTTAAACACTTCTTGGCTAAATAGAGTAATAAACATTGCCCCAAAATACACTATCAAAAAGAAAGTATTTTTGTGTTTTTTTATAAAAAGTATTAAAACTATCTTTCCCATAATGTTGAAAGATCTCTGGCTCTACAGCTTTATAAAAATCCTTGTATTACAATATTGAGCGTAAGTGCTAGAGTATAAGCTAAACTATAAATCCCTATTTGTGATATCGGGACAAAACGTTCTAAAAATAATTCTATCTGAGAGACTCAATGCTAAATAAGCCAGAGCTCCTGGTAGCAGGGGAGTTGAAAAACAAGTCCTTTCTTCAGCTCTTTAAAATTGATGTTAAAAAGTTGCATTGCGCGCAATAATACCCCAATAGATAAAGAAAAAAAGGAACTAGACTAAACAATCTACCATAAAAATGCCCTAATATACCCCACTTAAAAAAACAACAATCAAAAAGAAAAATAAGCAGTATCTGTAGGAGGGTTCTGCTTAAACTCAAGATGGTAAACCATTTAGCTTGTTGTTTTACACGATACAGCACCAATGGAATCACAGAAAAACCTCTAAGAAATTAGCTATTACAGCTAATTTAAAGTAGGGCTCCCAAGGCACTTGTATATGGTATTTTTCAATAACAATTGGTAACAATAAGTAAGCCAACAAAGAAAGTAAAAGGTTAATCCCTGCAATAATTATATAGAAATTGCCCAACAACCGTCTGCGATATGTTTCATCTTCTTTCTCAAAATAAAACCGTAATACATAAGTATTGAGCGAAAGTACACAAAGTACAAAGAGAAACATCACAAAAGAGTTGGTATAACTGATAATCCCATAATCTGTTTTAGACAGATAATGAGTATACACAGGCAAGAGAAAAACTCACCAACTTAGGCACAATTTCCCCTATAGCATACAAGACAGATTGTTTCAGCAGTTTACTCATAATGCTTCAAAAAAAGATTCTTTATCAAAAGGAGCAAAAAACGCTACATTTGGGTCTGTTAGTATTTCAGTATTAAGTGCTGAAATAAAATCTTCAACTGTATCTACCAAATGTAGATTTTTTTCTGTCAAAAAAATATGCCCATGACGCAAATACGACATTCTCTTTAGCAAAAATCACTTTTTCTATTAGCTTGCAAGGCTTCGTAAATAGCAGTAGATTGTATCGCAAAGACAGTGCTACATATTTTTCAGTAATCCTCCCTACTGATTGTTCATTAGTAATAATTCTTATATTTTTTTATGCTACTTAATTTTTTTCTATGTAATACTCCTTTTTCAAAAAAATTGATTAGGATGGAGCTTAAAGTATATAGGTGTATTTTTTTAGTTGTCCTTCTTTTTTCTAATTCCAAAATAAAATCAGATAAATCTTTTTCCAAACACATCTGATGAGATTACCAATATACTTTCTAAACTACTATCTGTAGTACTTGCTATTTCAGCCAAAGGATTATAAAAATAATCATTCCCTATAGAGGCTATTTTTTTACATTAGGCAAATACAATTCATTAAACCAAAAAAAGGAGAAAGGGAAAAATTGTATCAGGTAAGGCAACTTGCCCTTCTTTTATAATCTATTTTTAGGATAATTATATGCTAGATGTCCTCTTTCCACTACACCATGTTGAAACTCAAAAAAACAGGTATCCTATTCTTCTGAGCCGCCCTTAAAAAAATGCTTTTTAAAATTCCATTTTGCGTCAAAAAAATTCTACTAATCTTCTTTTTTTCTTGAAAAAAAGAAGAAAAAAATAATAATCAGTATAATAATCCGTCATTTTTCTTTTTGCAAAAAAAGCTTCATTAAAAGGCAATTCACCAAATTCTTTCTCTAACAGATTTATTAGAAAAGAAAAAAATCAATTGTACGCTTTTTTTCTTACTAAATATCTTAAATGCCCTTTGAGGTAGAAAATAACTATTTTTTTAAGTTGTTTTTAGGGTTATATGACTCAATTACTATTTTTTTCTCTTCTGGAAAAAAAGTTCGTATACAGATTTTTGAATTTTTGATCTATATATTGCCCTTTTTATCTTATTACGTGATGACAAATAAAAATAAATTTTTCTGCTTTTTGAAGAAAGAAAAAGTACTCTGAAAAATTCATAAAGCATTGAAAAAGCTTTTTGCGATAATATATTTAACAGTTCTTTTTTTGAGAAGAAGAGACCCCCTCCTTTCCACAAAAAGTAGGGAATATATTTCATACCTAAAAATATCCCAATAATAAGTGCCACATTTATCCTGTAAGTCAAAAAGATGGTTTTCTTTTTCAAAATCCAAAAATCTATCCCAAAAAGCCTTTCCCATAACTTCCATTTCTATAAACTTTCATTCTCTATTAGCTTAGGAGTTTCTTGTGGAATCTTCCCTTCTAAGTAAAGGTCTACAATACGATCATTATAAAACTTATAAATAAGTTCTAAGTGGATGGGTTGCCAGTCAGATTTTACCCACAACTTTCCTGTACCTTTTTTTGTTTAACTGATTTTTATAAAGCCTTTCTCTCGCTTCCTTTTTTTATTAAATCAATAACAGAATCATATCCTTTTTTTCAAAGACCTACATGCTAATTGATGTAATCCATCTCCTTTTTGCATTACAGCTCCTGTCTGGTGAATGATATTCCCCGCATCTATTTTCTCCGTGATATAATGTATAGTTGTACCTGTATATTGAGGTTTTTAGTAAAAATGAAGGCCAAAAAGTGTGTAATAGCTCCTTTAAACCAAGGAGAAAGTCCCCCGTGTATATTCCAAATCTCTTCGGGTAGAAAAGGGAAAGATTCTTTTTTTATTACAGAGATTCCTGTAGTAATGACAATTTTAGGGTCTTTTTCTACAACATAGTTCCACACCTTACTTGAATTGATTTCTCCTGCTTCAACAACTAATGGATTTAAGAAAGTTAAAGATTCTTCTCCAAAAACTTCTTTTTTTCAGCCAAAGCTCTATTCTCAAAGTGTTTGTTGAATATTTCTTTCAATTCTTCAGAAAGATCTTCAGGAGGGGTGGGTACAAATTCTTCTCTCTTTTCAATAACAAGACCTAACAAAAAACCACTTTTATTTAGCAAGTTTGCCAAATAAATATGTCGTGGATGATTACTTGTAAATAGTATGACACTCATTTCAAATTTTTTTCTTAATAGTTTATGTGATTCTAATTTATTAGCTACTTCCAATATTTCTTGTTCTTCAACATCTATCATTTCAGCTATATCTCTTGTTGAAAAAGTACCATCAGAATAGTTTTAACAAGTACATTACAATCTTATTAAAAGTTTCTACCATCAGTCAAACTATCAGAAGAACTATTCCTTCTAGTTTGTTTGGTGTTCATATTAGGATAGAGCCCTCTTTTTACCTAACTGTGGTTCTCCAAAAAGGAGATAAATTTTTCAAAAATAAGAGGTCGATTCTAAAAAGATTAAATATTTTTAAAAAAATTTCTTCAGCACTTTTTATGAACTTGTCCTAAATTCATAAAAATCCTTATTATCTAAAGATGTGTGATATTCTGGATATTCATCATACACTGTTCTTGCTATTTGCCCTATAGGAATATTTATACCAATAGTATTATACTGCCGCTCATCTGATCCTCCCAAAGGTGTAAATTCTCTTATCCTTCCATTGTTATTCATTGACTTTACAAAAAGCCTATCAATGATGCTATTCCCATTTTTAGATTTTTTTATAGCTCAATTTATCCGAAAAAAACCTCCCAAACAAGTAAGTACAACCCCTGCTAAAACATTGGCTTGTAACGCTTCCTTTCTCAAGCTAGAGTAGGAAATAGACCCTATTGTTTCTGGGTTTACAACAAATCTATAACTAAATATTCTATTTTTTTATTTGCTTTTAGTTGTTGGTATAAGTACATCATTACCAATGGCCCACTTAATTCATTGTTCCCCATTGAAGGATGACATAAATAAGTAGAGATAAGGATTTCTTTATTGCTACTACCCTTCAAAAGACATTCGCCTACTTGCAAAAACTCCTTTTTTAAAATGTGTATCTATTACCACTTTATAATTAGTGTGAGATAACTTTTCAAACTGTTCATAAGAAATACAAAATCCCCATTTCTTTTTGTAATAGCTTGTAACATATGGGATAGCTTTAGGAAGATCTCTGTCAAAAATAGAGATGTTCTTTTTAATTCTTCCCATGTAACCTCTCCTATATATCTATCAGAATAATTTATCAAGTGAAGATTATTATTCTTAAAATCAATTATCTTCTCACCATTGGTATCTTCTAAATATGCTTCATTAACTTCCCACTCATCGGGTATAACCCAGTCAAAAACTTGTTGCCCTGAATGAAATTCCAATATATCAAAAAGGTATTACCTCTCTCATAATTGCCAAACTCTCACGATATCCTTTACCTAATATAGATCTGCAAATAGGATAGAGTCTATCAAAAATAGGTGTCTAATAATTTTATATCCATTCTTCTATAAGATTATAATAGTAACATCTGTTTGATGTTATCATGGCCTAAAATTGTTTCTACAAATTCTCTAAAAACTCCCTCTCCCCCTTTTTAGAACAAATTATTGTTGCTAATTCTTTTATATAGCCAGGAGCTGAGGAGGGACAGGCGCTGAATCCGACATTCTTTAAAAACCTCAATATCATTAATATCATCACCTATATAAGCTACCTCTGATAAAGATATTTTTTTAATTCTCCGCAAAGTTCTGAAAGCACTATTAACTTGTTTTCAACTCCCATAAACAAGCGATCTACTTTCAATTTTGTAGCTCTTCTTCTCACAATTTCAGTATCTTCACCTGTAATGATAGCAATAGGAATATTAAACTTCCTTGCAAAAAGAACTCCAGCACTATCATAAGTGTTGAATTTTTTTCCACTCGTTACCTTTCTGGTCGTAATACATACCTCCATCGGTCCAAACTCCATCAATATCAGTGGCTATTAATTTTGGCAATGCTAACATAGTTATACTCTAATTAAAATAATCAGGATAAAGAATCTCATCTTTCCCTATTTCCTTAGTAATAGTTTTTACCTATCAATTTTTTTCTCTGTCTCTCCACTTTAGCCCATCTCCAGGAGATAATAAATGAATATCATTTATTGTGATCACCTCTCCCTCTTTCATTTTTTTCTGTTGGTAGCAATAGATCGTTCCAATTTGTTTTTTTAGCAGCAGTAACACTCGCTTCAATAAAAAAATCTCTTCTTTACCCAAAGATCTTTCAAAAAGACGAATATCCCTCACCATTCTATTCACACCATCAGGGCCTAAAGATCCTGCCTGATCTGTTCCTTTCATTCGCCTATCAATAGTAATATGTTTCTCAATAATCTTTGCTCCCATAGCTACAGCAGCTAAAGGTGTCGCTATACCAATGGTATGGTCAGAATAGCCTATAGTATAGTTTTTTTATAATTTTCTTTAAGAAATTCTATAGTTCTTAGATTTACATTATCAGGATGAGTAGGGTATTGCGAAACACAATGCAAAAATACTAATATTATTGTGGTATTTAGTAATTACCTCCAAAGCATCATCTAACTCTTTTTACCAGCCATCCCTGTAGATAATATAATAGGAATTTTTAGTCTCAGCCAACGCTTCTAAAAGAGGTAAATTAGTTAAATCTCTACTTGCTACTTTTTAAATAATCAGGAGTAAAAAGTTTTTAAAAAGACTTAAACAACCTATGGCACACAATGTTTCTATAAAATCTACTCCTTTAGATTTTGTATATTTATATATCTCAAAATGAGCTTCATCATTCAATTCTAAATAAGCCCTATGAGCACCATATGTATCTGCAAAAGCATGAGGTGAGTTATATGGGGCATCCATCTGAGACTTTGAGAGTTCTTGTGTAAGATCTCTTTTTGTAAGCTTAACAGCATCCATAGGAAATAGTTTCAACCCAAAATAGTCTTCTTCTATTGGCCTACATGCCAAATCAATAATCAATTTAGCAATGTCTACAGAGCCATTATGGTTTTGCCCTATTTCTCCTATGATGTAAACATGTTCTTGACTTTTATCTTTCATTATTTTATATTTTTTATTTATTTCCAAAGTCATTTTTTTCTAATAAAGATGGATTGTTTTGTAAAATCCTATAGACATTTGGTAAACTATAATCTTTATCCTTTATTTGATTTAGAACAAACTTTATGTGCTTAAAGTCCTCTTCAGTATCTAATGTAAGCCTTATATTCATAGGATACCTACAAACATCAAACTTTGGATGTACTAACTTTATATTAAATATATTCTCATTTGAATAAATAAAAGTTAGTTACATGCTCTAAATAAATTTTTATCTGTTGTCAGTTGAGCTACTTTTTCTTAAAGCTTTCAAAGACACTAACTCTGCCCAAAAACCAAAATGTGTTTTTTTATCGATACATTCCCATCTATATTAAAAGATATATAATCATTATCATCCATAGGAATTGTGAAAAGAGTTTTTCATGTCTTCTATTGATAAGAAAGGATTATCTGCACACAAACGTATTACTTCTGAAACTTCATATTTTTTTCTGCACAATCAATAAATCTTTTTAAGCACATTATCTTCATCTCCCTAAAAACCTCTATCCCTAAAGAAGCTGCTATTTGCTCTAGAACATTATCTCTCTCACTTGTGGTTGTAGCTACAATGATATCTCTCTTGTTAAAAACTTCTAAAAAGTCTTTTTAGAATAAATGCTAATACCGAGGTTCCTTTTCCATCTATATCAGCTACCATTTTTTTAGGAAATCTCGTTGACCCATTCCTTGCTTGAATGATAATAGCTCTTCTCTCTGCAATCATTTCTATCTCTTTATTTCTTCAATAAATTCTTTTATATGCTTCTTAGCTTTCCAGCCAAGGGCTTCTGTTTTTAGTAACTACTTCGGCAGTCATACGATTGCCTTTTTCGCTCTGGTAGTATCTGTATGTCACCACCAAATAAGTGAGCAATTTCTAATACCGTATAAGTCTCCGGACTGCCAATACCATAGCCATCACCTTTGCCTTTTTGTCCTACTAATAGCAATCCATCAACTATATCGTCTATATGGGTGAAATTGCGCTGCTGTGTACCTGGGCTTACTACTGTCAGGGGTTCTCCTTTCTTCATTTTTTCGGTGAAAAGCGCAATAAGGGTGGCGTATTTTCCTGTACTTATCTCACGCTTACCATATACATTGTAAAAATATACAATAGCATACTCTAATCCATACCAATTGCCATAGTTCTTTATAAGCTCAGTATTAGACGATTTGCTCCACGCATACGGACTTTGGTCTTTTCCTAATCCCCCATCTCCAAACTTAGTACTGCTCCCAGCGTATACTAGCTTACAATGGCGTTTGCGACAGAACTCCAATACTTTTAGGGTGCCTATCTTGTTGAATAGCAACACCTTATCTATATCACCAAAACTCTGTTCTACACGCGAATATTCACCTAAATGGTATACAAGGTTAGGTACAAAGTCAATCAACTCAAAAATATGTTCGGTACTACCTTCTATATAGGTAACGCCTTCTACGTGGTTATCACGACTACCGGTAAAATAGTTGTCTAATGAATAGACTTCATTATTAGGGTCTTTAGCTAAAGCTTCACAAAGGTTCGAGCCTACAAAGCCTGCTCCTCCTGTTACTAATATTTTCATCTCTCTCCTTTTTAGACTCCTATTTGTATATATTCAAATCCCTTACTTGGCAAGTCAAAAGCATTATATTGGTTGCGACCATCAAAGATTACCTTCTCTTTTAATAGCTTAGCTATTTCTCCAAAGTCAGGCATACGAAACTCTTTCCATTCAGTCAATAGTAGTAAAGCATCGGCGTCTTTTAGGGCTTCGTATTTACTATCTACATAGGTTACGGGTACGTCTTTTAGGTAGCATACTTTTGCCTCATGTACCGCTTTAGGGTCATAGGCTCGTATCGTAGCTCCTCGTTTTACCAATTCCTTAATAATATAGATAGCAGGAGCTTCGCGCATATCGTCAGTCTCAGGTTTGAATGACAAACCCCAAACGGAAAAGGTCTTGCCTGTGAGGTCTTCTCCATATTTTTTTATGACTTTTTGAGCTATAACGTACTTCTGACGATTGTTTACATTATCTACTGACTCTATAAGTTCAGCTTTATAACCAACTTCTTCTGCTAGCTTCTTAAGAGCTAACACATCCTTAGGGAAGCAAGACCCCCCATAGCCACACCCTGGGTAGATAAAACTATAGCCTATACGACTATCAGAACCTATACCAATGCGCACCTTATTCACATCTGCTCCTACGCGCTCACAAATATTAGCTATCTCATTCATAAATGATATTTTTGGTAGCTAGCATTGTATTAGCAGCATATTTGGTCATCTCTGCCGAACGGATATCCATTGTAATCATTCGGTCGTTCTGCATATAAAACGGATTGTAGAGTTCTTTCATCTTCTTGAAAGCGTATTCACTATCTGCTCCTATTACCACGCGGTCAGGCTTCATAAAATCTTCAATAGCCTTACCTTCTTTCAAGAACTCAGGATTTGACACCACGTGAAATTTATAATTCACTCCGCGTTTGTCTAAAGCGGCTTGCACAGTAGCCCGTACTTTATCTGCAGTTCCTACTGGCACGGTTGATTTATCAACTATTATAAGTTCGCCTTGCATCGTTTCGCCTATAGATTGGGCTACCGAAAGCACGTATTGCAGGTCAGCTGAACCGTCATTACCCATAGGGGTACCCACCGCTATAAAAGCTACTTCAGCCTCTTTAATAGCTTCAGCAATATCAGTGGTAAAGAAAAGCGTTTTACGAGCTATATTGCTCAGTACCATTTCTTCTAATCCAGGTTCGTAGATAGGAATAACACCTTGTTTAAGCTTTTCTATCTTCTGAATATTTACATCTACACAAGTTACTTTATTACTCATTTCAGCAAAAACAAGTACCTGATACTAAACCTACATAGCCTGTACCAATAACTGCTATCTTCATTTTATCGGTATTATAAAAAAATTTGCGACAAAGATACATACTTTAGAGCATATTTCATAATTATAATAATACTTTTGTAAAAAAATAACAATTCAATATATATAAATAACTGATAATCAAAAATAATAGATGTATATATCTTCTTATCGTTTCACTTTAAAAAGAGTATGACTATTACCACTACCAAGGTGGTCGTAAATAGCCTCTACTTTCAATCCTGCTCTTTCTATACAATCTATCATATCTTGAGAGTAGTACATCTTGCTGTTACCATTTGCCATAACTGTAAAATACACACTTATATGGGTTAGGCAATAAGCTCCTGTTTCGTGCTGCTGTCTATCCCAATAGGCTTCAAGTATATACAAACGGCTATCAGTAGTCATTGCCGCCGCTGCACGCTTCAGAATGCTTGTTACCTCTTCGGGCGAAAAACAGTCTAAAAACTGACTCATCCATATCACATCAAACCCTGTAGGGAAAGGCACTGCAGGGTCAAGTAGATTAGCTGGGTAAGCATAAATACGGTCTGCTCCTTTTTTACCCTTTATATGCTCTTGCATAAGGCTGAGTTGTTGAGGCAAATCCATAATAGTAACTTGCACCTTAGGATTGAAATCAACACAGCGCAGCGCAAAGCGTCCCGTATTGCCACCTACATCTAAGAGGGTATGCACTTCCTCTTTGAAAATAAGATTTAAGGCATCGGCAAAAGAGTAATCGGAATAATAATGGTCGAAAGCAAACCACTTTTGTTGTGCCTCAGCGGGCAACTCTGAAAGTCCTTCGTAGATAGTAGGCCAAGAACCAAATACTTTTTAGCCCTGCTGGTTTGCCTTCTATAAGAGCCTCCTCTAAATGATTTAACCCTAAGTAGCACACCTCTTGCACAAAGTCCATATTCACCTGCGTAGTCTTGTCGCGCAGCAAAAACCAACCTGCTTTGGTTAGCAAAAAGCGGTCATTGTGCACTATCACTGTGCCTATTGATAGAGAGGCTTCTAAGAGTATCTGTATCGCATAAGCACTCAACTTAGTAGTTTCAGCTATCTGCTTGGGGGTGAGTCCTTCAGAGGCTTCTGATAAAGTACTAAAAACGCCAAGTTTGACCATTAGTCGCGACACTTGAAACGCAACAGGAGCAAAAGCTATCTGTTGTGCCAAACGTTGTGCCTCAAGGGCGGTCTGCTGTTCGGTGGTATATCGTTTTTCTAAATCAGGTGTTAAGTTCATTTTTTAAGTTTCTTAAAACTGCCGCAAATGTAGTTAGAAGTTAGCAAATAAGCAAATCAGTAAATTGACTACCTCACCGAAGGATGAGCGAAGGATGAGCGAAGGATAAGCGAACAATAAGCGAAGGTTTACCGAATAATAACCTTTCTATCTATTTTTATAGCCTCATTAACATAGTGTTATATTTTTTGAAGCTTAATATTTCTTAAATAAATATTGTTATTTATTAAAATATTTATACCTTTGCCACGATTTCTTAAAGAAATCAAAAAAATGTATTCATAACAAAAACACATTATAATATGAAAACTCAACCTTTCACCATTTTTGCTCATATTGAGCATTTTTCATTGTCTTTTTATTGTACTGCTTCTATCTTTTGCACACAAGTACGCTATTTTACTGATGAAATGATTACCGAAAACCTACCTATGGTATTAGGTAGTGCAGTAGGAATCTTTTTAATAGAACAACTCCTGAAAGAAGGAAGGGCAGCAAAGCACTAATAAAAAGGCTATCGCATATTTGCGATAGCCTTTTTCTTTACCCCCTATGGTGGTCCCAGTTGGGCTCGAACCAACGACCCTCTGATTATGAGTCAGATGCTCTAACCAGCTGAGCTATGAGACCCTGTCTTTATCTTTTTAAGACGGCGCAAAAAGTAATACTAATATTTGATATGTGCAAAATTTTATTTATATTTTTTGCATAATAATATCTTTTACGTACCTTTGCCTCTGTTAATTAACAGTTTATCATTATGAAAAAATTACTGTCTGCAGCCTTATTCTCGCTGCTTATTTTCCCCTTTTGGGCTCAAAACCGCCCGCTTTCGGTAGCTGAAGCTATCTATTACGCTGTCAGAGATGATAGCCAACCAATGGGTTACCGTAGCCTTTTACCCGAAACCCTCAGATATCTACAATGGGTGAATGGCACTCAACATTATCTATATGCCAGCGATACTGCTTATGAAGTCTTCGATGTGCAGGGTAAAAAAGTAACCTCTTTTGGTGCCGCACCTTACTCTTCTATCGAATATATTGATAAAGACGAAGCTGTATTAGCACTTGATAACAAATATCAGCGATATAACTATCACACCCAACAGACTATAGCTGAAATTACTCTGCCTGAGGGGGCTGCAAATAATGACTACGACCCTAAAAGCAAATCGATAGCCTATACACTGAAGAACAATCTCTATATAGCTAACGAAACAAACCCTAAAGTAGCTATTACTGCCTTTACTGACCCCAATATCGTTGCTGGAGGGGTTATCCATAGGAATGAATTTGGTATCCAAAAAGGTACTTTCTTCTCACCTAAAGGCTCTTTGTTGGCTTTTTATCAGAAAGATGAAAGCCGCGTAGCCGACTATCCTTTGGTAGATATTACCACTACCCCTGCTGCCCTTAAGGCTATCAAATATCCTATGGCAGGGCAAGGTAGCGAACAAGCCGCTGTAGGGGTGTACAACCTGCAAACTAAGAAACTTATCTATTTAGATATCAACACCAAAGATGAACATTTCTTAACTAACCTCGCGTGGAGTCCTGATGAAAAGTACCTCCTTTTTAGCTGAAATAAACCGCGAGCAAAAACCACTTTGCCCTAAACCGCTATGATGCTACTACAGGCAAAAAAAGTGAACACTATTTTTGAAGAAAGCAACCCCAAAATGGGTAGAACCAGAAAAATCCAGCTGTCTTCTTGCCTAACTCTAACGATGAGTTTCTATGGCTTAGCGAGCGCGACGGATTTATGAATGTATATCATTATAATACCAATGGAAAACTGATAAAACAGCTTACTCACTTCCGTTGGGTGGTACAAGAGATTTTAGGCTTTGATAGCAAAGGTGAAAACTTCTTTATTGTAGGAACAGGAGCAGACCCTCGCGAGAAACACTGCCTAAAAATAAACCTCAAAAATCCTAAGAAAATAACAGCCCTTACCACTACCCCTGGTACCCACAAAGTGCAATTAAGCTCTGACGGAAAATACTTATTAGACACTTATTCTAGCATAAGTATCCCCAAAAATATCGACCTTATCAACACTGAAAAAGGTAGCGCCAAACGATTGCTAACGGCTGCTAATCCGCTAAAAGATTTTGCTGTAGGCACTGCCGAGCTGCTCACCCTAAAAGCAGACGATGGCACTACTCTCTACGCCAAAATGCACAAACCTCAGAACTTCGACCCTCAGAAGAAATACCCTGTACTTATATACGTATATGGTGGTCCTCACGCTCAAGAAGTTAAAAACTCTTGGGGAGTAGGTTCATATCTATGGTTATCAGCTTTTGCTCAAAACGACCAGTATATCGTCTTCACCCTCGACAATAGAGGAAGTGAAAATCGCGGTTTTGCTTTTGAAAGTGTTATACACCGCCATTTAGGAGATTACGAGATAAAAGACCAGTTAGCGGGAGTAGCTTATCTGAAGAGTTTGCCTTATGTCGATGCAAATCGTATAGCAGTACACGGCTGGAGTTTTGGAGGGTTTATGGCTTCAAGCCTACTCACTCGTCACCCTGAAGTATTTCGCACCGCTGTGGCAGGGGGAGCCGTTACTGACTGGAAGTATTATGAAGTAATGTATGGCGAACGCTATATGGATACCCCTCAAACGAACCCAGAAGGCTATGAAAACAGCCGTGTAGGCAAGTACCTTTGGGGGGCTTAAACGTCCGTTGCTTTTTATTCACGGTAGCGTAGATGATATAGTAGTGCCTCAACACCTAATGAGCCTCACTAAAGAATCGATTAGTAAGAATGACTTCATCGAGATGTTTTTCTATCCTATGCACGCTCATGGAGTAAGCGGTCTCGACCATATCAACCTAACTGAAAGAATCATCGACTATATCAAGAAACACAATCAGTAAAATTTGCCAATAAAAAAGGCTGTCCAAAACTTCGGACAGCCTTTTTTTATTATCTGTAATTAAGCATTCGTTATCAATCGTTCAAGAGCCATTCCTCTTGACCCTTTGATGAGGATGAGGGCTATCGGTAAAAGTGAGTTGCCTAAACGCTTCTTGAAATGCCTCGAAAGTTTCATACTGCGCATAGGGACTCTTAGTTTGTGCAAAATGCTGACCTACTAAATAAACACCTTCCCATTGGTGAGGGGTGAGACTATCTACTATTTGTTGGTGTTCAGCAGCAGCATAATCGCCTAATTCGAACATATCACCCAAAATAAGCACTTTCTTAGTGAAGTTAGGCATTGTCAGTACATTATGTATAGCCGCTGCCATACTGCTAGGGTTAGCATTATAGGCATCGAGCAGTAGCGTATTAGTACCCCACACCATTAACTGACTTCTATTATTATGAGGGACATACTTCTCTATACCCCTTTTGATTGCAGCAGCAGGCAGTCTGAAATAACGCCCAAAAGCTACAGCCGCTGCTATATTGTTGAAATTATAACTGCCCATAAGGTGCGAAACAGCTGTTGTTGCCTCTGAAAAACCTTCGATAGTTGTATCTATATAAGGAAGGTCTTTAGTAGCAGGCTCTTCCGTCTGCAGTACTGCCCCCTCACTAAAACGTATGCTCACAGGCTGCACTGCTACACACGCTACTGGTACATTCACCTCATCGGTTGTGCCGAAACTATAAACATTGGCATAGTCCTCTACTAATTGCTGCTGCAGGGTGTCGTCTGCGTTATAAATGATAGTTTTTTGGTGTGCTTTTAGGTAGTCGTATAATTCTGCTTTTGTTTTGATGACTCCTTCAAAAGAGCCAAAGCCCTCTAAATGTGCCTTGCCTATGCTAGTGATATACCCATAGTCAGGTTCAGCAATACAGCAAAGGTCTGCTATCTCGTGTGGGTGGTTAGCGCCCATTTCGACAATAGCTATATTAGTTTCAGGTTTGATAGAGAGCAAGGTTAGCGGTACCCCTATAGCATTATTGAGGTTACCTTCAGTAGCCACTACCTGCATTGCCTCGCTTAACACTGACTTAATAAGCTCTTTAGTGGTAGTTTTGCCATTACTACCCGTTATACCTATGATCAGGGTTTTGAGTGTTCGGCGATGATAGTTAGCCAAGTCTTGAAGTGCTAAAAGCACATCGGGCACTAATAGAGTTCTCTCATCTATCTGATAGGCAGGGTCATCAATCACAGCTAATGCAGCCCCCTTATTTAATGCTTCTGCCGCAAAGGTATTGCCATCAAAAGAAGCCCCTTTCAGCGCAAAGTAAATACTATTCGGAACTATCTTGCGCGTATCGGTACAAACACCTGCTGAAGCTATAAATCGCTGGTAAAGTTCTTTCATTTCTCGTGTTTTGTATTTATAAAAAAACGCTGCAAATATAAATCATTTTGCAGCGTTTTCAAATTTTATGTATCAATTTTTATTCGTTATCCACGAGGAGTACGGTGGTTTGTTTTAGATTTTGAACCTACACGACTCATAGCATTGCGGAATCCGATATAGTCTGTCGCAATATACTGAGGTAAGTAACGGCGTTGTGCTGGGTCAATCCAGAAAGCGCGGTCTCTCCAAGAACCTCCTTTAAATACACGTACTTCATCATCAATAAGTGAGGTACGGTCGTTAGAAGTATCGTAATCCTTACCGTTAAGCTCGGTTCCTGGTTTTTTTAGGTTTAGGAGCGTTGTACATAGAGTTAGTATACTCTGAACCTGGAGAGCCTAAATCATTTTGGTTGCGGAACTTACGTGTAGAGGCTTTATCACCATCGTTATAGCTACGGTTATCAGAGTGCGTAAAGTTATAACGTAGGTAAGTTTCGCTTGAGTCTACAGGTACAGTAGCTAAGTTACCAGGAAGGTTACGAGCAACTATTCTACCATTGCTGAGGGTATCGTATTTTTATACTCTCAGGGGTAACTACTACTTGCTTACCGTCTTCGCCTATAGCGTGTTTCATATACACGTTACCACGATAGTAGTTGAAGTCAGATACTTCATCGTCTAAGATCGGACGATATACGTCGGCTACCCATTCAGCTACGTTACCAGCCATATCATACAAAACCAAAGTCATTGGGCGGATAAGTTTTAACAGCTACTGTTATATCACCTTTATCATCAGACCAACCAGCTAATCCACCGTAGTCACCTTTACCTTGTTTGAAGTTAGCCATTTGCTCACCACGTGTTCTACGTTGAGTAGAGCGAGTGTATTGGCTATTCCAAGGATATTTTTTTACGACCTTGTAGTGAGTTGTATTCGCGGATACCATTTAGAGCCCTTAGCTGCGTATTCCCACTCAGCTTCAGTAGGAAGTCGGTACTCAGGTAGTAAGATACCACTTGTTTGCTTAGCATAAGTCATTTGTCCGTCTTTACCACTAGCTTTTTTACCTCCCATTTCTCCTTGTATTTTACCACCATAGGTTTGTGAAGGAGTGTTTAGGTAAGTATCTGTGCTAAAAGTACTAGTAGCATCTACTTGGTAGCGAGCATCTTTAGCAAGGTAACCATCGCGTGAAAGGATAGCCTCGTTCACACGGTCAGTACGCCAAGCACTAAATTGCACTGCTTGTACCCAGTTTACCCCTACTACAGGATATTCAGCAAAAGCAGGGTGACGCAAATAGTTAGCCACCATTGCTTCGTTAGCACTTAGAGGGCTTCTCCATACCAATGTATCAGGAAGAGCACCTTTATAGATGTTCTTATATTGCTCTTCTTCTGGAGGGAAAACGCGTTTTAACCAATCGAGGTACTCCATATACATCTTATTGGTTACTTCGGTTTCGTCCATATAGAAAGACTGTACGTGTTGCTGGGTAGGAATGTTGTTCCAATCGTGCATTACGTTGTCTTGCACTTGCCCCATTGTAAAGGTACCTCCCTCTATCAACACAAGTCCTGGTCCTGTTTCTTGGTCTTTAAAGTCAGTATTATACTGGAACCCTCCCTCTTTGGCGTTGATTTTCCAACCAGTCGCACTAGAGATGTTCTTATCACCTTTACTCTTGCCTCCACAGCCTACTAATAGCAAGCCAGTAAGAGCCAAGCAAACAGGAACTTTTTAATAAACTTCTTTTTCATAGTAAAAACACTTGTTAGCATAAAAATTCGGGCGCAAGATACTACTTTTTTTAATATAGTATCTTCCTTTCACTATTTTAACGCTATATTTAATATTATTTTTTTACAAACTTTGTTTTTATACGGCTGTAAATCAGCTATATACAATTATATTTTTACCTTGCATTTTTCTTGAGTAACAAAAGCAAAATACGCTACATTTTAACAATTCTTTAAGTCTTCTATTGGAGCATTTTGAGCATATCAGCCAAAAAAATGAGCAATAGCGACAAGAAAAAAGAGATAATAGGGGCTATCATCCACATAGTGAAAAAGCGCTTCACTTGCGTTTTTCTGAATATATTTTTATGCCCCATTTTGGCAACACCTATCCCCAATATAGCTGCTACATTCACCTGTACCAAAGAGGTAGGTATCCCTTTGATGAGTGATGCCAGAAGCAGTAAGCTACCCGATATAAAAGCGATAATTACCGCTTCGAACTTACCAAAAAGAATAATCTCTTTACCAGTGTTCTTTAATATTTTATGTCCGAAAAGCGATGCCCCTATACCAAAACAAGGTGCTACTACAAGGGTGGCAAGCATCAGTATAACTATATGGTCGCTCTCGCGTATGTTGAGCTCGTTGATAGTCATCGTGTAGAGAGGGCCTGCCGCATTGGCTACGTTATTAGCCCCTATCGCAAATGATACGTAGACAGCCATCACCACTAACACTATATCCCAAATATGCTTTCTGTTCTCATTCTGAGCGCGCTGTATGGTAAGTCCGCGTCGCCGCATAGGCTGGTAGATGTATTTTCCGCAGAAATAACTCAAAAAATAGGATATAACAGGCAGTATAAACCACGCAGGGATAATCTCAGCAAAAAGCACTTGCGTATCGAGCTTGCCAAAATATACCGCAGGCGCTGCCAAAGCTAATACCGCCGCTTGGCTGGTAGACTGCGGTATGCCTGATATATTAGAAATCAGCATTGTGACAGCTATAGAAAACAAGGCAATCGATACGACCATAAAGGTCATATACTCCGATGGCAAAATGCCACTACCCATAGTGCCTGCTGTCTTTTTGCCTGCCAAAAAAGCCCCCACGAACACTACTATACCAAATAACCCTGGGATAATCGACTTGCGGATAACATTAGCCCCGTAAGCAGCCGAGAATGCAGGTGCCGTACCACTCCCCCCCATAGTGATAGCCAATGCCATCGCTGTGATAAAAGGAATTAATAGTTGATTATATATAGGAGTCATCTGTTCTTATGAATGTTCTTGGTAAAAACGTCCGGCAAAAAAATACAAAAAAATTGACAATAAACAATTAAGAATTGATAATTAACGCGATTTTTATCATTTTTCGTAGCAAAAATAAAAATAAGGACTACTATGCCGCCCATTACCCACCAAAGCAACTGTTTGTTGTCTGTCTTTTGAGTAGTAGGGGTAGCCATATGAGGGGCTGTAGCAAGAGATTGCTGGTCGGTGATTTTGCCAAAAGTGACACTAGTAGGGTGGGTAGGAATATCTTTAGGGAAATAGGTGATGTCGTACACAGGAGCGTAGTCTCCCCTTTTGCCATACGCCAAATAATAGGTGTAGTCGGCACTACCAAAGCGCGCCTTGAGGGTGTAAGGCACTGCACTGACTACTATCTCATCTATAGGTAGAGGCTGATTATCAGCATTATCAATAATTATCTGTATATATTTAATGAGCTGAGTGCGAAAGTAGAACGCATTGGGCGTTTTAGAGCTCAGCACATCAGAGAAAAGCAAAGTGCTATCCTCATTATAGGGGTCACTCTCTTGCGAAGAGCTATAGCGTTTGAGCACTTTTTACTTTTCTGAAATAATCGTAGTTGGCGTTGATAGTAAAAGCTATTTTGGAGAGCCGCAACGTATGGGGTAGCGCAATGCTGATAAGGGTTTGCTTCTCTTTTTTGAGCTGTTGTACAGCAAAAGGCACTGATAGCTTTTGGGCTACACTATCGGTATATGAAGTGCGCGACTCAGTATTGATATAGTTAGTCTTATCGATACTATAGGGCACCTCGATAGTGTCGGTAGCCGATACGCCATAAATACGCAGGTCGTCATAGCCGCTCTCTAAGTGCTGAAAGATGGTACTAGGTAGGGAAAGCTGATGCCAATGGTGGGGCTGCACCCCTTGTAGCTCCTGACGATAATGGTAACTTTTTGAGCTGCGCTTGCCCTTGTGATATGCATAAAAAAGCTAAAAACAAATATAAATACTTCATAAGTATGTGTTTTTCGGCAGCAAATATAAGGATATCTTGTCAATTAAACCAAACAAACAAGAAAATATCTGTGTAGAATTATATAGCTCAAGCGAAGGATGAGTGAACAATAAAGTTTCCTCAATTTAGGTCTTAACCCCTCTCACCTTGCAGGCAACGATGGCATACGCGAGCTGTCAATATTCGCAACTACTATTGGCTTTAGCGGTAAATAGTGCGAGTTATGCCACTACTGCTACAAGTGTAATCTACCTGTTGAGAAAGCTGCTATAGGTACAAAACGAAGGTTTCAAAGCCATACTAGTACCCCCAAGCAAAACCGCTGCTATAGACTACCGTGACTATTTAATGAAAGAGTGCAAACTCGACTGTGAAGAACCCGAACTGATGATAGTAGTAGATAAGTTCCAGTTAGATTTACTTATCAACCATATTTATAGTAAACGAAATACGGGTATTACCCGTATTTCGTTAAGTTAAGTACATACTACTAATTCAACATTATCAAAGATTAAGATTATTATCTTTATCTTTGGGTACTTTTTCAAATGTTAAAAAGCTCTTGTCCTTGTGCATCTAAGAGCACTAATTGTTTTTTTGTGTTATACGGTAAGCTTTTTACCTTTTGTATTTCAGCGTGAAATAAGTCAGGTTGCTCCATATTTTCGCATAACATTAGAGAGGTTGCCAAGTCACTTAAAATAAGCTCCTTGTCCGTAGCTTTTTCAATCATACCCATAAAGGTATTGCAGCCGTCATTGCCATTTACCTTTTTGTCCTTTAGGTTTAGTTGTAATACGGTACCCGTAGCAGCGGGTTTGCCATCGATATGGGTTAGCTGCCAACTGCCTTCTAAGGCTTCTGGAGAGGAACTGCTGCAAGCGCTAAGTGTAGCTACTACGGCGCTCCACAATAATAGTTTAATCTTTTTCATTGGTATAACGTTTTTATTTGTTTTCTATACTCTTTAAAAAAATATCCGCCTTTTTTGCGGTCTTCCATAGCGGCTTCTGTTACTTTGTCGTCTATACGGGTTTCGCCGCGCTCTGAAATGCGAGAGGCTGTGATTTCGGAAACTACCTCTTGTAGGGTAGCGGCATTGCTCTCTACAGCCGCTGTACAAGTCATATCGCCTACAGTACGGTAGCGCACGCGCTTGGTAAGGATAGTATCACTCTCATCTATTTGTATAAAAGGGGATACTGCTATTAGTCTGCCTTCGTGCTCAATAACCTCGCGGTTGTGGGCAAAATAGATAGAAGGAAGTTCGATATTTTCCTGCTCGATATAGCTCCATACGTCCAACTCCGTCCAGTTAGAGATAGGGAATACGCGTACGTTTTCGCCTTTCTGTATGCGTCCATTGTAGATGTTCCACAACTCAGGGCGCTGTAATTTAGGGTCCCACTGACCGAACTCGTCTCTTACTGAAAAGAAACGCTCTTTGGCACGTGCTTTTTTTCTTCATCGCGGCGGGCACCCCTATGCAGGCATCAAAGTGAAATTCTTCAATGGTATCTAACAAAGTATGGGTTTGGAGCCAGTTGCGCGAAGCAAACTTGCCTTTGGGCTCTGTCAGTCCTTTAGCTTTAATAGTGTCTTCTACTTGGCGTACAATAAGCTCGGCACCTATACGTTTAGCCAAAGCATCGCGGTATTGTAGTGCTTCAGGGAAGTTATGCCCTGTATCGATATGCACCAAAGGGAAAGGTATTTTCATTGGGGCAAAAGGCTTTGATAGCCAAGTGTACAAGGGTAATAGAGTCTTTTCCGCCACTAAACAGTAGGGCAGGACGCTCGAACTGCGCTGCTACTTCGCGCATTATATAAATACTTTCAGCTTCTAATTGTTTTTAAATGTTCTTTACTCATATTAGATGTCAGTCGTTAGAAAACCATATCTGATTGCTATTGTTGCAATTTAAAATTGATAGGGTATATGCCCTTTACGGCTATAGGTTCGTTGTTGTGATTTTTTAGCTGGGCTAAATGTTGGAAAAGGATTCAAAAATGCGTCTGCCTTCAGCTGCCAAGATAGCCTCTCCTTCTACTTTTTTTCTACAATAATCTTGCCATTCTTGTCAATGAGGTAATGGACTAATACCTTACCTTGAATGTTTTTCTCTATAGCCTCTTTGGGGTATGAGAAAGCAAGCATTACTTTTCTATCAATACAATTGGCAAACAAGCGTTTATCTTCTCCTTTTTTTCGTAAGTAAGATTAGATTTTTTTCGCATAAAGGGAATTGTTTTTACTTCATCGCTTTTTCAGGTCGATAACTTTGGTTTGGGCTTGCATTGCAAAAAGAAAATGCTACCCATAGTATCACGATAAAATATCTTGTTTTTGCCATATTCATTAAAAAAAATAGCGTTAATAACTTTTTTTCTTTATCTCTTCAAAATTATGTTGCTTTTTACAAAGGACAAAGGTACTACTTTTTAGTAAATAGCCAAATAAAAATAAAAGCGTTGCTTCTATCACAGAGCAACGCTTTTGTTGATTAATAAAATATTTAGAATAATAGCGGAATGACTAAGTAGGCTACTAGGGCGGCTATCACCCCGTAGATGAACATCGGTACTGCCGTGGTTTTTAATGATGCGTCCTTCGGCCTTGTCTATGCCCAATACTGAGCAAACGGCTATGATATTGTTGATGCACACCATATTACCCATCGCTCCTCCCTACTGACTGTAGGGCTAAAAATAAGCGGTACTGATATGCCTGTAGCATCTCGCCACAGAGTACTGCACTGCCCCGAAAGTAAGGTTGGATACGGTATTAGAACCTGAGAAAAATGCCCCTATGGCTCCGAGGTAAGAGGCAAACATCGTCCAATACTCGCCTGTGGCACTGGCTAAGCCTCTACCTATGATTTGCACCATTGAGTTCTCACCCCCCATTAGCATCACATTCACCATAATAAGTGCCCCTACTAAGGCTAAAAATGGTTTTTGCACTTGCTTAAAGCTGGCTGTGAATAGACTCTGAGCGTTCTTCCACTTCAGAGAGAAAATAGGAATAGAAATAAGCACCGTTATAACGAAAGGAATAAGTGCTGGTACGTACAACATCTTATAACTTGCCCCTTGTGAGGTGGTGAAAATATCGGTGAGTGAGAAGATAAGTCCTTTGCTGAGGTGGAAGTTACCAAGGTAACCTAAATGAAGGCTGAAAAGCTCTGAACTATCATTGAGCATCGCTTTGAATGGCAATTGCTGAATGCGCGTGATAGCCAAAATAATAATAAGCGAGGCAGTAGGGAAGAGGGCTTTTAGCAACTGAGGAGTACTCACTTTTTCGTGATGTACCTCGCTCTCTTCTTTTACTTTTGATAGCCCAATGCCTTTGCTAGCTACGCCTACAGAGATGAATAGCCCTATAGCACCTCCTACTAAAGAAGGGAACTCGTAGTTAAACCACGCGATGGCTACATAAGGCAGTGTACAAGCTAGTATGCTGATGATGATAAACAATAAGTTCTGGCGTATTTGTTGCCACGATACGATAACGCGCAAAGCTAATATAGGTATTATTAGCGAAGCGAACAAATGCACTACTGAGGTAATCTGCCCGATTTCTGACAGCTGCCCGTCGTTTATATACCCTTTGTTAATAAGCTCGCCAAAGCCGAACCAAGTGGGGGTACCTACTGCCCCAAATGATACTGGCACAGAGTTCATAATAAGCGCCAAAATAGCTACTTGTAGCGGTTTGAAACCTAAGCCCACTAATAGGGGGGCTGCAATAGCGGCAGGTGTACCAAAACCACTTGCCCCTTCAATCATAAAGGCGAATGCCCAGCCTATAATCATCAGTTGGGCTACAGGATTTGGGCTGATATTACCCAACCAACGGCGCAATACGTCCATTGCTCCTGTCATTTCCATCATTCTATTGAAAAGTACCGCCCCAAAAATAACGGTAATAGGGGTCATTACCGAAATAATAGCTGATATAAAGTTAGCATTTAATTCTAAAAAAGAGCCGTTAAAATAAGTAAGGTGAATAATGTATACTAAGCCCGCAATTAGTGGCAAGGCTACGTATGAGGGCAAAGCATTGCGCTTTACCATTAGGTAAATAAGTAGTACAATAGGTAGTACACTTAGAATTAAATCCATAACATTGATTTTTCTTTAATTTTTTTCTTTCCGAGCGCAAAGATAGCGCTTTTTTTATAAAAAGCAAGCATAACGAAAGAAAAAAATTATTATATCAATATTATTGATTGTTTTTCAGCTGTTTTATAAGCATCGATGATACTACGTACTAAAGGGTGACGCACCACATCTTTATCGTCTAAATGTAGGAAGGCAATTCCTTTTACGTTTTGCAGTATGAGCATTGCCTCTTTGAGACCTGATGATACTTTGCGCGGTAAGTCTACCTGCCCAGGGTCGCCCGTAATCATAAACTTGGCATTGCGCCCCATACGGGTTAGAAACATTTTCATCTGGGCGTGGGTGGTGTTTTGCGCCTCATCGAGTATTACGAAGGCGTTGTCGAGGGTACGTCCGCGCATAAAGGCAAGGGGCGCAATTTCGATAATGCCAGCTTCTATGAAGGCGTTGAGCTTTTCGTGAGGTATCATATCGCGCAAAGCATCATAGAGGGGCTGCATATAGGGGTCGAGTTTTTTTCTTTTTAGGTCGCCAGGGAGGAAGCCTAAATTCTCGCCCGCCTCTACTGCAGGACGGGTTAGGATTATCCGTTTTACTTGTTTTTTTCTTTTTAGCGCTTTTTACCGCCAAGGCTACCCCTACGTAGGTCTTGCCCGTACCGGCTGGTCCTATGGCAAAAACCATATCGTTTTTGTGCATTAGACTGACCAATTTGACTTGGTTTTTGGTTTGCGGGCGTATCACTTTGCCGTTTACTCCGTGCACAATAATGTCGGTTTCGCTTTCTTTTTCGCTGCTTTCACTCTCGGTGGTCGATAGGATACTATCAATAGCTCGGTGGTCGAGGCGATTGTACTTAGTGGTGTAGGCTATGAGTTTTTTTCGAGTTGCTGTTGAAAGTCAGCTAAAGGTGCTCTTCGCCAAAAGCGATAAGTTTGGTGCCTCGGGCTACTATTTTTGAGTTTAGGGAAGAGGGTACGTATATGGTTGATATTGGTATCGTCTTCGCCATAAAAAAAGCTGCGGGTCGACGTCTAAGTGTAGGGTAAGCTCGTTCATCAATTTTTTTAGTATTGTTCTAATAAATATTTGATAAGGTCGGTGGTGGTGACTAAGCCTACGAGTTTTCCATTCTCGACTACGGGTATAGAGTGGAAGCTCTGTTTGGCAAGGATTTCGGCTACTTCTTTGATAGAGGTATCGGCGGCTACCGTTAGAGGGGTTTTAGCCATTATCTGTGGTATGGTGTACATATCGTACACTACTGAGGTTACTTGGTCTTCGCCGTCAGTCATATCAGCAAAAACTGATGCGCAAAAAGGTCGGAATAGCTAACAATGCCTATTATTTTGTCGCCTTCGACTACTGGAATGTGGCGAATGTTGTGCTTCTTGAAAAGGCGTTCGGCATCGTAAAGCGATTGGGTAGGAGTAAGGGTGATAAGCTCCTTGCTCATAATCTGTGATACGGGGACTCTCTGTTTCATATTAGTTTTTAGTTTTTTTAGTCGTTAGTTAGATTTTTGGTCTTATAATAAACATCCCCCTTACACATACTCCGCTGCGCCAGCTCGCGGACTTCCCTTCAAAGGGGAGATGTGATGGTCAGCATACACTTTCGTGTTTAGCAACTTGTGTTTCGAATTTTTTTCACAAAGATACAAAATAAAAAAATGAATTGGCAAATAATAATTCAATAAAAATTATCAAAGGGAGAAAGTGAAATGCTGTGCGTAGTATATTTTTTTCTGCTTTGAGGCAGATTAGTAGATGTTTGTACTTGGGTGGTTTTTCGGTCTTTCTGTATCGTTCCTATATTGTTCCTATATCGTTTGTATAGGGAAGGGGTGAAAAGAAAAATATTCTAAAAAAACGAGAGACAAAAAGACGAAATGCGAGAGGCAAAAAGACGAAGCTATATCCTGCTTCGTCTTTTTTTGTCTGTTGGATTTTTAAGGAAAAAAATACCACACGACTCAACCCCGAATTTTTGGATACATAAAATGTAAGGAGAATTAAAAAAACGCTCTGTTTCTCCCACATCGCTTTTGTAAGTCGTCTCTCGTGCTAAAAAGTTCTTGATGGGTACCCTGCTCTATCAGCTGTCCATTTCTCAACACCAAGATTGTATCGGAATGAGCGATAGTACTCAAACGGTGAGCAATCACTATTAGGGTTTTACCAGTTCTTTTCAGCTCGTTAAGAGTTGCTTGTATTACTTGTTCTGAATCAGTATCTAATGAAGAGGTCGCTTCATCCAAGATAAGAATTTCAGGGTTCTTGTAAAGAGCGCGAGCAATAGCAATCCGTTGTCGTTGTCCCCCTGAGAGTTGAGAACCATTCTCACCCAAATGCGTTTGAAATCCATTAGGTAACTGCTCAATAAACGAAAAGAATTCCAAGTTGTTTCGTGAGGTCTATCACTCGTTGCATATCAGGAAAATCTTCTCCAAAAGCTATATTTTCAATTACATTCCCTGAAAAGAGATCTATTTGTTGAGGCACTACCCCTATAAGTGTCCGTAAAGAGTAATGCGATAAGTATTGTACCTCATAGTCTCCTATAGTTATTTTTCCACTGTTTACAGGGTATAAATTCTGTATAAGGGTAGCAAGTGTTGTCTTTCCACTACCGCTTTCTCCTACAATTGCCGTTGTTTTCCCTTTTTCAATAACACACGAAAAAAATCTTTAAACACTTCCCTACGTGAGCCATAACTAAAAAGTTACATTCTCAAAATTGATATTACCTATCTGTTCAGCGGTAAGTTCTATCTTATCTGTTACTTCCTCTTGTTCTAAATCCATTATCTCAAACAAGCGGTCAGACGCAATTAAGGCGTTTTGTATAGATTTATTCATACCTATAAGCTGTGAAACAGGACTCGTAAAGTACCCTATTAAAGCGTAAAACGATAGCAATTCACCAGGGGTTATCTCTCGGTCTATCACATAGCCAGCTCCTACCCACAAAAGTACAATGGTAAAAATTCGAGAAACAAACTCCGATGCATTCCCCGAAAACAAACTATTTAAGACCGATTTATAAATTGTTTTAAGCAAAGTAGAGAAATGTATATCCGTTTTGTTATTTGCATAAAATTCAGCTCCAAATTGTTTTATTGTCTTTACAGCATTCAGAGATTCTACCAAATGCGATTCAAGTTCGGCACTCTCTTCCATCATCCGGCGTTCCACTTTTTTGTTAAGCCAATTCGTAATGGCATAAATACCCAAGTAAAACGGAATCACCAAAGCTACAATAAGCGCCAACTTCCAATAGTAAGTAAACATCAGTGCAAACGAGAAAAAGCACTATAAACACATTTACTACAATCTGAATAGACACATCGTTGATAAAAGTTCGGATTTTCACAGCGTCGTTCACTCGCGAAATAATCTCTCCCACTCGCATTGTGTCAAAAAAACGTTGTGGCAATTTCAGCAAGTGTTTATAGTAACCTAAAATAAGGTATTTATCTATCTTCTGCCCCGTTTGCAGGGTCAGTACCGACTTCATCACCCCTAAAAAGATCTGAAACAAAAAGCAATACAATCATAATTACCGAAAGTAAGTTCAGTAAACGCCTATTGCCATCCACTAGTACATAGTCAGTAATTTTTTGAATATAAATGGAAGTCGATAATCCTAAAAGAGTATAAAAAATAGCCCCTACAAGGGCTTGTAACAAAATGCTTCTGTGTGGTTGTATCAGTTGGTAAAAACGCTGGTAAAGACCTGTCTTTTCATTGCGTTGTTCAAAATATTCGTTAGGTTCAAGTAATATGAGTATCCCTGTCCATATTTTAGCAAATTCCTCAGTAGTATAAGTTTCTATTTTCCCATAAGCAGGGTTCATTACTGAAATTTTTCCTTTATGAACTTTATAAATAACCACATAGTGTTGGTATTGTTCTTTGAAGATAGTATGAGCAATAGCAGGAAGAGGTGCTTGTGGTAAGTTTTCTAAGGAGGCTTTTACTCCTTTGGCATTAAACCCCATCTGTTCCAATCCTTGTATAAGTCCTAAGGCATTAGTACCCCCGTTTATCCGTATGACATAGCTGTCGTATTTTAGCAATAGGCAACTGCAACCCATAATGTCCTGCCACCGAAGCCAAACACGCTGCTCCACAGTCACGCATATCGTGTTGTTTGATAAGAGTAGATGATTTCATAGGTAGAATATTAAATAAAGTGAGAATCAGTTGTGTTATTAGTAAATAGGGCAACTATATCTATATCTAATAACTGAGCAATTAAAAAAAGAGTTTTTGACTTTTAAATGGCTATCCCCATTTTCTATTCTTGTGTAAGTAGAGAGGTCTATTCCTAATTTTTTTCAGCTATTTCTTCACGTCTGTAGCGTTTTTTTCTTCTCTTTTTTTGTTTGATTTTTGACTAAGATTTTTTTCAGTCCTTTTCTGTAGCATTTTTGTATAATTTGTTCCATTGTGTAATTATTTTTAATAGGGCAAAGGTAGTAATAAAAAAATATAAATATCAAAAAAATAACACTATAAAGCATTGACTTGTTGGTAAATGCGTTTTTTTGCACAAATTTTGTGCATTTTTTTGCGCTACAACTTTTATGAAATCTGTTATATCTTTGCAGCGAGAATTAAAAGCAAGTTGCGCATAGCTTTTCATACGCTCAAAAACTAATTGTTACATTTTAACAAACTAAACAAAATGACAAAATCAATCAACAAACAAGTAGAAGCTCAAGGAGCAAAAGAAACTTGACAGTTTTAAAGGTTTTGAGACTTTAAACTCAAAACAACTTCAAGAAATTGAAGGGGTAGCTGGATAGGTGATACTTGGAATTTCATGAAAAAACACATTCGTGTTGTGATTATGACTATCCGCGATCAAGTAACAGGAGATTATATAGGGACAGGAGTAGGAATAGAAGTTAGGTAAATACTATAATAGAGAGGGATTTTATTCCTCTCTATATCTATAAATATTTTGAGTATGAAAAAAATAGCTTTTAATATTTTATTTGTTATTTAGTTTCTTTTCTTTTGCACAAGAAAAAAAGACTTCTTTACTAAGCTAAAATATACAGACCTTATATTTTTATCAAAAAGAATATAATTTTGACATTAGAATAAAAGGTGAAAATCCTGAAAATTATACAGGTAACTTCAAAATATCTTCTAATGATTATGAAGCTACCAATTGTATTTTTAAATAGCAGTAAACATTCTAAAGATATAAAAAGAGCAAAGGACCTTTTGCAAAAAAATGATTTTAATTTCTAATGCTTTTATACAGGTCTCTCTATCAATATGTTTATTACGATAAGGAACATTATACAGCCTCCTATATAGCTCCTAATTGTTGGAAACTTTCTTTTTGCTGATGAAGAAACAAGAAAGAGAATGTCTGTTTCGAAGATGTTGTATGTTATTTTTATAGTAAAGTTAGATGAAAAACGGATATATTACTCAAATAAAATCTGTTATTGAAGAAGATAGAGATATCACCGTAGATTATACAACAAAAGAATTATCTCCTCAAGAAGCATCAGCTTTAGGAGGTAAAATTACTGAAGTATTAATGGGAAACAACCTTGTAAGTAATTTTTACAAATATAAAAGGTAGTATTTTTTTAACCCTAATGTAAAAAAAGACATTTGTTTTTTTGAGATAAAAAAACTAAAACAATGAAACTATTATTATTTTTCTTTACTCTCACTGCATTTGCTCAAAAACAAAAATAGTATCCAATAATGGCACACCTATTGAATATGTAAACATCGGTATTGTAGGCACTCACAAAGGTACAATTAGTGATGCACACGGCAATTTCTCCTTAGAAAAAAATTACAGCCCAAGCCTACTGATAGTATTTACTTTTTCACATATTAGTTACGAAAGAAGGGCTATCTGTGTAAAAGACTTTCAGAATGACAAACCTATTATTCTTACAGAAAAAAAGAAATAATACTTGCACCTATAGATGTTTCAGCAAAAAAACAAAGCAACTAAAAAAACTTTAAAAGGGAAAGGAGTTCGCTTTGTAGGGGCTATCCTATATTATACGCCTGAAGATATGAAAACGCAAGAGGAATTTCCTGAAACTATTGGTGATTTTGTGAATCTTAAAACCAATTGGGTAGCTACTGAATTTCATATTACTTGTATCAAAAAAATAACACTGAAAAAAAGCGGTCTTTCGCCTAAACTTTTTTTCAGATGAACAATCAAGAAATGAGTCCTCTTACTGAAAAAAACCTATCTATATCACTATTCCTAAAACAGAAAGTAAAATAGACGTAGTGGAGAAATTCAGAGTTCCTATCCCAAAAGGAAAAAAATATGGATAGAATTACAACCTATAGACATACAAGGAGAGGAAAAAGCTCGCATTGTTTTTTTCCAGCTTCACCTTCTTTAGGCTATGCACGCTACGACACTACTTTTTGAAAAAAATTCCTTTGGGTGCAGGACTTTCTTTTTGCCATAAAAAGGATATTCAGAATAACCTAATAAATTAAAAACTCTTTTTATGAAACACCCTATTTACCTTACTATTCTCGTGCTCCTCACAGCAATAGTGGTTGCGTTGCCCTTTATCAAGGTACCTATATCGGTATCGGCACGCGGGGTGATACGTTCCAATTTTGAAGATACAGAACTTACTGCTCCTGTAAGCGGTAGGGTAGTAAAAATGCTTTCTCTCTCAAAACAACCAAAGCATCCAAAAAGGAGATACCTTGCTAATTATCACTACAGAACTATTAGATACCCAGCGTCAGTTGGTCAATACTCAACAGCAAGACTACAATGCACAGTTACAAGACCTTACTACTTTAGTCTCTCACAAAAATACCCTCCTACAAACACAACAATACGCCCAAGAAAGAGCCGCTTTTTTAGAAAGAATAGGTCAGTTGCAAGCCCAATTATCTTTAGCTAAAAAGGAACTCGATCGTGCCAATCAACTTTTTAGTAAAGATGTAATCGCTAAAGCTGAGTATGAAAAAATATACTATCGTCACGAAGAACTCTTGCGCCAAATGCAAAGCACCCAGCAACAACAATACGCCCAATGGCAAGCTCAACGCACTGAGGTAGAACGCAAATTGCAGTCATTGCAATCAGACGAAAAACGCATTAGCCAAGAGCAACAAAACTATGTAATAATAGCTCCTATCACTGGTAAAATCACTCAATATAAGGGAGTTAGATTAGGTAATTTTCTTTCTCAAGGACAAGCTGTAGCTACTATTTCATCAGAACAAAACCTCATAGCCGAGTGTTTAGTTTCTCCTAAAGATATTGGTTTTATACACCCCTCGCAAAACGTACGTTTTCAAATAGATACTTATAATTATAACCAATGGGGATTACTCAATGGTAGTGTGAAAGAAATAGATAAAAAAACTTAGTAGTAAATGAGCAAACAGGCGAAGGTTTATTTAAAATACGCTGTGGAATCAACAAAGGTTATTTACAACTGAAAAAAATGGCTATCGTGGTAATATAGGTAAAGGAATGAGTTTTACAGCTCGCTTCTATCTTACCAATCGCACCCTTTGGCAACTCCTCTTTGACCGTGCTGATGATTGGTTTAACCCTAATCTTACATAGATTTTTACTTTTTAGCACTATACCATAGAAGAATTTCTTATCAGTTAATGTGTTTTTACTTAAAGTAATTCAACTTGCTAGTCACTAATTAATTCAACTAGCAAGTTGAATTAGCTTAGATAAAAAAACGAATAAAGAAAAAAAGGTATTGGTTTCAATAAAAGCAGTTATTTTAGAGACCAATCGCCCTTATGTATAAAAAAATTCTTTTTTTGTAAGCCCATTATCCTACTAATTTTTAATAAAAATTCAACAGACAAAAAGACGAAGCTAAAAAGTATAGCTTCGTCTTTTGTCTGTTGGATTTTGTATTTAAAAAAATCGGTTTCTTCGATGCTGCTGAATTTGTCTTTCCAAAAAGGCTAAAGCTTCGTATTTGGCTTTGCTTCCTTTAGGAACGTATAGCACTCGGTTAGTGCCTCCAACTTTGCTAGGGAAAGTGTTTCGGAATACTTTTGAGGCTCTGTAGCGGCGATACGTAGGCTTACTAACTGACGACAAAAGTTAAAGGCACTAGCTCCTATCTCAGTAGTTTGAGCAGGTAGGCTAACGCTCTTTAGTTCGGCACAATTAGCAAAGGCTTCCTTGCCTATCTTTAGTGTACTGCTCTCTACACCCGTGATAGTAACGGTTTGAACAGAAGCATTTGACTGAAAAGCTCCTTGGCCAATCTCTTTTACTCCCTCTAAGTTGATATACTCTACCTGTTGGCAGCTATGAAAAGCATAGTTGCCAAAAAGTCTCTACGCCTTTGGTAGTGACAGAGATAAACTCGCCAAAACCTTTGAACACGTTGTTGCCTACGGCTTTTACGCCTGTAAGCACCAAATGAGTGTTGTCAGTAAAATTATGGCGGTCGGAGTGGGTGATGGTTTCACTCTCAACACTATAGAGTGCTTTTACGCTTACGGTTATTTCAGCTTTTTGCTGGCTCTTGGTATCGACTACGGTTACGGTAGTAGTACCGGTAGCTACGCTGGTGAGCTGTAGCGTATTGCTTACCACCTCTAGACTAACGATAGGTAGTGCCGTGGTGGCGGTATAGCTACCTGAACCTGCGGTAATGCCTACCGACTGGGTGCTGCTAAGGGTAGTGAAACTAACCGTATTGGTAGCCACGCTTAGATTGTCGTAGTGGGGGGTAGGAGCGGGGTTCTCTCCTCCTTTATCGTCTTTGCCGCAAGCTACAAGGGCTGCAGCGCATAAAAAGGTAAGTATTTTCTTCATTTTGAATAAGGTTTAAAAAGATTATCTGTTAGGGACTGCTATAGCAGGGAACTTGATAGGTAGGCTATAGCTTTGGAATAGGTAGGTGTCGTATACATTAGCGTATTTGCTATTTAGGTTCTTTACATAGAGTCCGTTGCGGCTAAGAGCTAAGATAGCATAAATGGCTTGCTGTGCTTTGGCGTAAATAGCACTGTTTTCGGGCTTCTGCCAAATAGCCATATTGCTTGAGCTTAGGTCTCTTAACGGGGTGTCGATAAAGAGGCGTTTGTCTCTTAACGAAAAGGTAGATACCGAATAAAGACTTGCTGAAGTACCACCAAAATTGTATTCTACAAAGATACCGCAAATTCCTCTTTGGAAAATGATGTCGATGCGGCTAAAAGACTTAGTATCATCGATTTTGAACACGGTGTTATAGAATAGGTCAGAGGTTTGTGGAGCCTCTTTTACATAGCTGTTGAGCAGCACTAACTGGCTGATATTGTTGAGCTCGGCATAGTCGTTGCTCAGCTGATCGGGGGTAGGGTTACGGGTGAACCTTATCTCGGCAGTAACGCTCTCGACGGTAGCAATATAGCGCGCAGGTGAGGCATTATTGTCCCAAAGGCAATTCGGTGAAAGTCTTGCCTTCAATCTCTAATGGAGGATTGAATTTGAGACCTTCGGTAGTAGGGAGAACGCCTGTTTTTAGCACTTTGCCACTATTGCTTGTAGAGGTAAGGGTTAGATACCTATGCGATAGTGATAGGCTGTAATTCTCGACATTGCCATTAGCGGTTACTTTGAAATAGTGCCCTAATGGGTTCGCTCTCTAAAGCCTCTATGCTTCCCCAAAGGTTTTGCATAGTACTCCACTCTTGGGCGGTAGCAGGTTCGAAATACACGAACTGTTCGGTATCTTTGCGCTGGGTACGGAACTTGAGTTTGTTACCCTCTTTGCCGTAGTAGATGAATTGGAATTCGCCTTCTAAACCCTTACCATTCAAATCGCTTGGGTTTTGAGGGTCGCCCAGCTTATGGATATGGTTATAGGTAGAGAATACCAATAGGGTGCCTTGCGCCTCTTGTATAGTGTATTGGCTTTGGGTAGAGCTGAATTCTTCGCCTATATCGGAGGTCATTTCGACCCTTCCGTTTCGGTCGAACTTCATCAGTAAGGTATAGCCCCCGAATGTTTCGCTATTAGTGAAATAGGAGAGCTTCCACCCTTGCTCAGAAGCTGTAAGGGCTGCAAGCAGTTCGTTTTTGCTTTGCTCAAAACGTTCAGCAGGTGTTTTGCCAAAGAGGTCGTCTGGTTCGTTCTTCTGGCAGCTAACGAATGCGACTAAAAGAGTTAAAAAAATAAAAACTTTTTCATATAACTAAAATATTATAGGGTTGTGCCCTCACACGGGGAATGAATATAGGGGGTATTCGTGGCTTTGTAGGTAGTATATAGGGTTGTCGGTAAGAGGTTCGTAGGTGATATTTAATTTCTTAACATAGTAGCCTTGTACGCCCAAGCTGTATACAGCTCCTAAAGCGCGTTGTGCTTGTTGTAGGATAGCACTGTTGCTGGAGGCACCCCAAGTATCTTCATCGCTTGTTCTTAGGCGGTTATCTAAATTTTTGAGATAGAGGCGGTTGTTGCGCAACTCATATTCACAATTTACTTGAATGATAGAGAAACCTCTGCCGCTGAATATATGACCTATTTGTATTTCGCACGCCCCAGTATCAGAGAAAGCAAGTTTTAGCATAAATAGGTCGGTGCGATTATTTACTCTTAGTACATCTTCATAAAACCTTTTCGACATATATGGGCTATTTTTGAGGCTTTGGGTAATGATTGAAAAACTCTCAATGCTAGTATTGATGTGCTGATAATCATTGGAGGTGAATAGTTCGGGGTTTATATTAGAAAAGAATAAGCTGGCGGTAACCCCATCGACTGTAGCACTATAGGTAGGAGTAACGGTACCCCCACTGCGTGTAAGCGAGGTGAAGCTCTTGCCTTCGATAGTAAGAGGGCTTAAGAAAGCGATACCTTCTTGAGTAGCTGCTACAGGGGCTTTGATGTTAGTATCCTTTAGGGGCTAAGACTCTGCTATCAAAACTTACATTGTAATAGGTAACAGACTGTGTGGCCGTTGTTACCTTTAGATAGTAATAGTCAGTAAGTTTTGTTATAGGGTTGAGGTTAGCAACGAAAGCATCAATATTTGACCAATCATTAGCGGTAGCGGGCTCGAAAACAAGGGTAGGTTTGCTGCTCTTCAATAGGTTTAGGAACTTGAGGTTGTTGCCCTCTTTGCCTGCGTATTGAAATTGGTATACCTTGCCCGATAAACCATTAGCGGCGTTGCCTTTGATGGCATCGGCTAATTGGTGGAGGTAGTTTTGCCCTATAAAGCTTAATACAAGAGCCCCATTTTTTTCTTGGGTGCTATAGCTGGTAGCTGTAGGGGTAGTTGTTGATGAGATGTCGGAGGTCATAGTAACGGTACCGTCATCGCCAAACTTCATCAAAAACTGATAGCCCCCAGTAGAGCCATCTTCGGCTATATAGGTGAGTTTCCAGCCGTCTTTATTGCTAGTAAGCTCGTTTTGTAAGGCTTTATTTTGTTCCTTTCTGTCCTCATCTTGAGAGGTGTCGTCATCGTTTTTTTGGCAACTTGCCAGTAGGGCAAGTGCAGCTAAGAATAGTATTTTTTTCATAGTCATTACTGTTGTATTTTACGTTGTACTTCAGCTTGCAGTTCATAGAAATCGATATTCCATTCGCTTTTGAAATAGTTTACTACGAAAGCCTCTTTTTTTCGTAAAGCCTCTTTGCCTGTGGCACTGGTGATAGCATTAATCTTGGTATCCCAAGCGGTTTTGCCCATTATAAGCATATGAGCGGTCATCTCGGCAAAGTCTTCGATGTTATTAGCACGAGCGTAAGCACTGATAAAACCTAATTGTAGGGCTTCGGCATCAGTATGGTTATTCCATACGGCAGTGTAGCCTGAAGGAGTAATCTTAGCAAACTCGTCGCTGTAAGGCTTTTTTTCTGATTGATGATGTGGCAATATTCGTGGTGCACGGTATGGAAGTACTCGCGCACTCTATCGCGGTCGGTTAGGTCTATTTTATCGACCCCAAATAGGGCTATCTTCATACCACTATCAGCAAAACCTAAGGTGATAGTACCATTTTCCTCATTCACTAACCAACTACCAATAAGTGATATTTGACGAGGAGCAGCCCCTTTGATAAAGTCTTCGCCAGCTATACGGGTATAGGGGTCTATCCAAATACGTTTTAGCTTTTTGAGTATGGGGACAACATTGCTTTCGGTAGCAGGATAAAGGTATTTTTTTTGATTTTCAGCGCTGAAATCATTATCGACAAACTTATAAAGGACTCCTACATTATAAGGTTTTTTTGGATACTATCATAGATATACTGCTCAATATTATTTCGGGTTTGAGCAGAAGGCTCTTCGATTACACTCTTTTGGGTATCGAGTGCTTTTTCTTTTTGGCAAGCTGTAGTTAGTGCTACAGTCATTGCTAATATATATATCTTTTTCATATAGTTGCTATTTTATAGGTTTGTTATCTTGGGTTAGCAGTAAGCCCTTGCTTTATAGCGTAGTCGGGCAATTGTAGTTCGCGTCTTGGGTCGTTTTTAGGTAACTCGATAGTAGCACCGTCTTTGAGGTGGGTAATCTTCATACCAAAACGTTTGTTATCGAACCAACGGAGCCCCTCGAAAGCGAATTGTACACGGCGCAAATCTAACAAGCAAGCTAACCATACACGTTGGCGAGAGTTAAGAGTATAGGCAGGGTCGAGGTCAGTGCCTTTGCCGTTGTATTTGGTTTCTATCACACTCTCGGTAAGACGGCTAGTATTGAAGTCAGCTTCTGTTTTGACAGGCAAGAATACTTTTAGGTCATCTAAGAACTTGGTGTATTCGTTTTTTTCATCAAGTAGGCTTCCATACGGTTTAAGATAACTTCGTCATACGATAGTAGGGTGACCATAGTATGAGGGACACCTGTTCCTGCTGATACATTCATATCAGTATAATAAGGTTGGAATTTTAGCAGGTTTTGGTTATTGACAGTAGCACCATATACGGTATAAGCCCAACTTAAATTTAATGGGTGGGTACGCGCATTGATAATTTGGTTGTTCATCAAGTCGTAAGTCATACCGTATTTGTTAGATGTATGTCTGAATTGATACTGAGAGAGTACGCCCGCTATCAACAGGTTAGACACTTCGGCACTGCTGCTGTTTTTGTTCGCGTTTTTTTGCAAAGCCGTAAGGGACTTTTTGTTGTACTTTTTTCATTGCGCAATTTGCTTTGAGGATTGCTGCCCAAAATCACGTCGGCGTGCTCGATAACTTTATCCCAATCGCCTTTGTATAGGTAAAAACGAGTGGCAAAAGCGTGAGCCGCTTCTTTAGTAAAGTGGAATTTGGGTTTGCTGTACTTAGTATTGTCAATCAAAGGTAAGCCCTCATTGAGGTCTTTTTCGATAGCATTATAAAAAGCCTCGAGCGATATGCGTTTGTACTTGCCAAACACTACAGTTTCTGGCTTATCAACATAAGGCAAGCCTAAATCGGTAGCTGCTGTAGCTGGATTGAAAGGTTTGCACCACAAATATGCTAACATAAAGTGAGCATAAGCACGCGCTACTAAAGCTTCGCCTTTTAGGAATTTTTGAGCGTTGCCTCCTTTCATCTGCTCGAGTGACGCTAAGGCTTGGTTAGCAGAAGCGATGGCATTATAAGCGGCTGTCCAATAGAATACAGGGGTATCGCGAGTGGTTTCGTTGCTTCCTCTCCAAGTATACAAGTCGGTATTGAGGGGGCTTGATTCAGGTAGGGTAACCTTATCGCTAGCGTTATCGCTCATAGTTTCGGCTATATCCATATATAGTCCGTTAGGGTAAGCACTTACTAACAGCTCTTGTACCTCTTCGACCGTGTCTATTTCAGTACGGTTATCAGGCAATTCGTCTAAAAATTTATCGCAAGAACTTAAGCCAAATAAGCTTTAAACTTACTAAAGGTATATATATCTTTTTCATTGTTAGCATTTTTTAAATTCCGAGATTGATAGTGAATGTATACTGAGAAGTAACAGGGTAAGCAACCCCACCAGAGCGGAAAAACTCAGGGTCTTGTCCGTTGAGGTCTTTATCAGCATAGATTAAGAAAGGATTGGTAGCTTGCAAACGTAAGCTAAAGTTGCTAACGCGTAAAGCATCGAGTACCTCTTTGCCAAAAAGTATAAGAAAGGCTTATACTCTTCATACGAGCAAACGAACCATCGACTACTCTTGCAGAAGAATAGTTGTAAGCGTTATACACTCTTCGGAGTGTGTTTTCGCCTAACTCAGTAATGGTTCTCTTGCTTGGGATAGCAGGTATGTTAGTGGTCTTCTCGTCGCCAGCAGCTACCCAACGATTGCGCATTTCTTTAGGGAATACGCTTAGGTCGTTATAATCAACACTGTACTGAGGCGCTTTGCGTATCTTATTACCCGCTTGTACTGTGATAAGGGCGCTGAGTTCCCAGTTTTTTTATAACGGAAGGTGTTAGAAAGACCTCCGGTGATGTTAGGCTCTACAGCTCCTTCTTTCTTCAGATAGCTTAAGATATTAGTAATCGATTGGAAGTTAATATCTTGGTAAGCTGTACTGCCGTTTAGCAGGTTGAAGAGCGGCATTCCCTTATCGCTAAGACCGATAAAATCGTATGAGTAAAGGGTATTGCGCGCGCCTCCTAATACATTTCCTCCCTAAATCGCGTACTAAGTTGTAAACGTTAGGCTCATCGGAAAGCTTGGTAATTTCTTGATTGAAATAGGCAAAGTTGATACCGGTACTCCAGCTAAAGTTGTCTGTTTTGATGTTTTTTTAGTATCCAATGCCAACTCTATACCTTTTGGTTACCATTGAGGCATTGTTGGCTAACTTGATACGTTGCCCACCGATACCAGAGGTATTTACATAGTCAATCAGGTCTTTAGAGTTCTTTTTGGTATATGTCGGCAGAAAGGGTGAGGCGGTTTTTGAATAGCCCTAATTCAAGCCCTAGGTTGCTTTCATATACTTTTTTTCCCAAGTAAGCTCGCTGTTTTGCAAAGAAGAGATTCGGATAGCACTTTCTTTATCGCCACTTCTGTAACGCTCCATTACGGCATTTCTGAAGATAGGCAAGGCATTACTTGCAGGGCTTAAGCCGGCGATAAGTCCGTAGCTGGCTCTGAAAGCAAGGTTAGAGATGGTGCTATTGTTTTCTAAGAACTTCTCGTTGCTAGCATTCCAACGGCCACTGATATTCCACGTAGGTAACCAACGCGCTGAACGACTGCGACCTAATTGGTTAGTACCTTCGTAATTGAGTGTACCTGCCAATACGTAGCGGTTGTCGTAAGTATAAGTACCTTGAGAGAAGAAAGCTATACCACGCTCTTTGGTGTATGATTTGCCATAATAAGGGTTGCTTTCGTCAATAGCCTTTTGTACGGCACGGTAATCGGTGAAAACGGTGCCTCCGCGGTTGAACTGATAGCCATAACCTGTGAAGTTATTATTATCGCGGTCGGTATGGCGATACTCTTGCCCTAAGAATATCTTTATGTCGTGTACATCTTTGAGTAGTCTTTTTGAACTCTAACGCATTACGGAAATAGTAGCTTTGGAGGTTGTTTTCGCTTAGCTTAAAGATACCTCCTTCAGGCATTACTACTTTGGCGATAGCCTCGGGGTCGTTAGGATCGGTGAATAAGAAAGGGTTTTGCTGTCTTACTATAGTAGTTTCGGCAGCACGGTAAGCATTTGACACGTTAGAATCTTCGGTGATAGAGTGTTCGCTGCTGCTCTTTACGTGGCGCACAGACCCTAAGAAGTTATATTTTAATCCTTTAGCCAATTTTATCTCTAAATCGCCTTGGAGTTTTAACTCGATAACATTCAGGTCGATGTAGTTATTAGCTAGCTCGTTAAGGATATTCATCTTAGCGTAGTTATAACGGTAGTACTCGAGGTTGCCATTATCGTCATACGGACGCAAAGTGCGGCTGGTGTTGAGCGCATAACTGAAAGGGTTGATATCGAAATCGCGGTCGTAACCCCCACTAACGGTATTTTCTGAACGAGCAAAAGTACCCGGTGCTTTTTGAGTACGGATAGAACCTTGGGTAAGGATTCCTATCTTCACATTAGGAGAAAGGGTATAACTTGTCTTTAAATTACCTGTAACGCGGTGTACGCGGTCGGCAACTGTCCAACCTGGGTCGGCAAAGAAACCTATTGAACCATAGATAGAAGCGTTTTCGCCCCCACCTGAAAGGCTCACCGTATGGTTTTGGGTAAGTGAAGGACGGAATAGGGTTTTAAACCAATCGGTATTGGCGTATTCGTATTTGCGCAAGAAAGCTGCACGCGCTGCATCGGAGTTTTCGAGTAAAAACTTGCCCGTAGCAGGGTCGTAGGTATCTATAGCGCGGTACATAATATTGTATACCCCTCCGTAACGACCTTGAGTGTGTGAAGAGAGTGAAAAGTAGCCTTTGCGCTCTAATTCTTGGTATACGTCCATCGTTTCTTGAGAGTTCATAATGTCGTACTGGCTATAGGTAGGCACCATACGCACTGATTCCTCTAACTGATAATTCACTTGGGTTTTCATATTGCGTTTGCCTCCTTTGGTGGTGATAATCACTGCACCATTGAGCGCACGCGCCCCATAGAGAGAAAGCGCTGAAGCATCTTTAAGGATTTCGATGCTCTCGATGTCGTTGGCATTGATACCTGAGATAGCTGAACTTACTAAGGTAGAAGCATCACCAGAGGCGAGCTGTTCGAAGGTTAGCGGTACTACCTCTTCTTGTACTGCCCCATCGACTACCCATAGCGGTTTGGTGTCGCCAAAGATAGATGACCCCCCACGAATGGTGATTTTAGGTGAAGTACCAAAAGTGCCTGAAATGTTCTGTACGTTTACACCGGCTGCACGACCTTCAATCATACGCCCAACATCTACCACGCCGTCCATTTTGATATTGTCGGCTTTGAGGGTTTGGGCATTACCGGTAAATTTAGAACGGTCGAACTCTTGGTAGCCGGTAACCACTACCCCTTCGAGCTGTTGCGCTTCGTCTTGAAGGGTAACATTGATTACTTTGTTGGAACCAACAGTGCGTTCAACGGTTTTTAGCTCCTAAAGAAGAGAAAACGAGCACCGTTTTGTTATTAGGGACTTTGATGGAATATTTACCATCTAAGTCAGTAGCAACCCCGTGAGAGGTGCCTTTAACAACTACAGAGGCACTGGGTAGTGGAGTGCCATCGCTGTCTTTTACTACCCCTGTGATGGTGAGCTCTTGGGCATAGGAAAGTCCTACCGCCGATAGCACCCATAGCAGTACATACGTCAGTTTTTTTGTCTCATCGCTATTACTATTATTTTATTAACGGGGCAAAACTAAATAAAAAAAATATCTACAATGCAAATATAAAAAAAGAATTTTTTTCATACTAAATATGATATTATAGCAAAAAGTAACCTATACAAGAGATTTTTGTTTATAATGTAATGAAATTGTTAAAAATAGTATGGTATTTCTGTTATAATACTGCAAGCTGTTGCGAATGTATCAAAAAAAGTAAATGATTTTTTTGATACTTTCATATGTAAAGTTATATTTGTAAGATTCTGATAATCAGAATTAAATATTTTTTTGTTACAAATATATTTCAGAAGGAGCTAAAAAAAGGCAGTTATTTAGTAGGTAAAAAAACTGAAAAAGGTAGCGGTAGTATATTTTTTTCTATTTTTTTCAGTTGATTAGTAGATGTTTATACTTCGGCGATTCTTCGCTTATCGTTCGCTTATCGTTCGCTTATCGTTCGCTTATCGTTCGCTTATCGTTCGCTCTTCCTATATCGTTCCTATATCATTTTGTATAGGGTAGGTGATGGTAGAATTTTTTTCTAATTTGCTAAATTGCTAATTATGTAGTACATTTGCCGATTATTAATAGGTTTCTATTTTTGTATACATTTCCTAAAAAGAGAAAAACTCTGCAAACGCACTCATATACAGCAGCTTTTTGCCGAAGCAGATAGTTTAAGTAGCTATCCGTTGCGGTTGCTTTATGCGCCCATACCTGCCTTGGAGGCGCCCTATCAGCTGCTGATAAGTGTGCCTAAGCGTCAGTTTAAGCGGGCAGTACATAGGAATAGGCTTAAACGCCTTATTCGGGAGTGCTACCGTTTGCAAAAGCAGATGCTGCCAGCACCTAAACAGCCTTACGCTTTGGCTCTTATATACATAGGTAGAGAAGAACTGCCCTATCAGGCTATCTATCAGAGTGTGGGAGAGCTGATAAGACGATTAGGTGATTTGCCAATTTGTCAATTTGAAAATTAGCCGATATATGATAAATAACTTTACATTAGCACTACTGCCACCGCCCTCTGAAATAGAAACACGCGAAGTACTTAAGCAGCTATCGCTTTCGCACCGACATCTGGCAGAACTCAAAGGGATTGTTAAAACTATTCCGAATGAGCAAATACTTATTAATACGCTTTCGCTGCAAGAGGCAAAGAGTAGTAGCGAGATAGAAAATATCGTTACTACCCACGATGACCTCTATAAAGAGCATATTATGATAGAAACAAACCCTGCCAGCAAAGAGGTAGTAAACTATGCCAAAGGGTTGAAAATGGGTTTTGAGATTGTACGCAATCAGAAATTACTACTCAATAAACATATATTGCTTATTCAGGAACAGTTAGAAGAAAATAAAGCTGGTTTTAGAACGCAAGCCGGTACAAAACTCATCAATAGCAAGAATGAGGTAGTCTATATTCCGCCTCAAGATAAAGATGAGATACAGAACTTTATGGCAAACTTAGAGAAATTTATTAACGACCCAGATTTCTCAGACCTTGACCCTCTTACTAAAATGGCTATTATTCACTACCAGTTTGAGAGTATTCACCCTTTTTATGATGGTAATGGGCGTACAGGGCGCATTATCAATATTTTATACTTAGTATTAGAGGGTCTTTTAGACTTACCCGTACTATACCTCAGTAGATACATTATTCAGCACAAAGACGATTATTACAAGGCTTTGCAAGGGGTAAGAACTGACGGTGACTGGCAAACGCTTATATTGTACTTGTTAAAAGGAGTAGAAGTAACGGCTATTGAAACTATAAGTTTGGTAGAAAACATCAAAGTACTGATGCAGCAAACTAAACAACGCCTCCGTACTAATTTGCCTAAAGTATATAGTCAGGATTTGCTTAATAACCTTTTTAAAAACCCTTACACTAAAATTGAGTTTTTTTAGAGGCTGATTTAAATGTAAGTTATCAAACAGCACGTAAATACTTAGAGTTACTGACAAAAGAAGGTTATCTGACAAAAAGTTCAGAAGTGGAAAAACTAGTTACTATATTAATGAACCGTTGTTAAATTTATTTCTTAAATAGTTTTTATCATTTATACGAAAAGGCACTTTTGTATAAATGAGGACTCTATCATTTATACGAAAAGGCACTTTTGTATAAAATGATACTAACCCTAACTAACCCCCTATAAAAAAAATGCTAAAAAAATAGTTGTTTTTTTGCGTCTGGTTCGGGCTCTAACGCCGAACGTATCGCTACTTATTTCGCTGAAAAAGGTACTGCACAAGTGCAAGCTATCCTATCTAACAATCCGCAAGCGGGTGTGCTAGCGCGTGCCAAAAGACTCGCTATCCCCTCGATAGTATTCGATAGACAAGCGTTTTACCATTCGGATATAGTGCTTAACATCGTTAAAAGTTTGCAGCCCTGACCTTATAGTATTGGCGGGCTTCCTGTGGAAAGTCCCTGCCTACCTGACTGAGGCATACCCTGATAAGATTATCAATATACACCCTTCGCTATTGCCTAAATACGGCGGTAAAGGTATGTACGGGGCGTACGTACACCAAGCGGTGATTGACCACGGCGAAAAGGAAAGTGGCATCACTATTCACTATGTAAATGAGCATTACGATGAAGGGAATATTATCTTCCAAGCGAAAACCGAGGTACTCCCCACAGATACGCCCGATACTTTGGCTGAAAAGATACACCAATTAGAGTATCAGCATTTTCCGGAAGTGATTAGTCGATTTGTCGATTAGACGATTAGTCGATTTGACGATTTGAAGATGAGAAAAAAAATGTTTTTTTGAAGATTGGAGAAATAAAGAGAAGATGGAAATATCCCCCTCGTTATTGTGGGACTATGACCTTAGTACTTTTGACTGGGAGAAAGGTAAAAATAGTGGTGCAAAGGGTTATAGAGAGGGGTTGGGATACTGACTTTTATGCAGCTATCCAGAAGTATAACGGGCTTGAAAATTTTATAGAAATTATCAAGCAGGTTCCTTTTTGAATGAAATAGATATGAACTTTGTATCTAAAAATCTTTGATATAGATTTAAACGATTTGCAATGTTACAAGAACAAACAATCCCTGAAGGAGACTAGAATAAATTTGCTAATTAGCTAATTTGTCGATTTGGCGATTTGAAGATGAGAAAAAAATGTTTTTTTGAAGATTGGAGAAATAAAGAGAAGAGGAAAATATTTATCAGAGTTTACTATGCAAACAGAAATTATTTGGAAGAAACAGTTTAAACAATCGTCTGCTTTTTAATATTACCCCTATAGCCGACCCTTTTTAACCCTAATTGCTTTTTATGTAGGGGGTGGAGCCGAAGATGATTATGGAAGATATACACGTCTACGCCGGTTGTCGTTTGCTACAGGTGAGGAAGAAGCTTCTGTATCTTTTAAAAAAACAATATTAAGGAAATATACTTTACTCCCGATACACAATTCATATTAGTTCTATCTGACGACTATTTGTTAAGAATACAACGTGAAAAACCTGCTTATCACCGATATATATGATAAGAATTTCCCTAAAACTGCTAGCTGTATGGCTTTTTAATCATCAGCCTATTTTTTTCTTGATGAATTCAGCTGATAAAAAGTCTCTTTACTTTCAATTGTATTGAAGGCACTAAAAAAAGAAAAAGTAACTAAGGTGGAGGGGTGTTTATCTCTTGATTTTTGAAGATAATGACCACCTCCTTATCTATGCTCCTACCGCAATACAACGTTACGATTTGGTAAAAGATAAAATAGAGATACTTTTTCAATACAGCCCCTTATAGGTCTGTAGTAAAAAGACAGTAAAGGCAATATTTATATGAATTTATGTGATAACAACAGAAAACTTCTATCTATTATCCGTAAAATGGCGCCCGATGGCACTTATAAAGATTATGATTTAACTCCTTTCAATATAAAATTTGACAATTTCAAGCTTTCTAAAGATGAAAAAAATATCTCTTTTTAATGGATTGTTACGAAAAAAACAAATACTTTTTTTGTAAGTTTTCATTAGAGAACAATGAGATAGCAAGCAAATTCACATTCCCAGAAAAACGAAAGACTTCTAATGTTTTTTTGAGCAACAACAGCTTATACTCACAAAAAGAAAAAAAGATAGCTTTCAAATGAATTTTTATTGGTAGAAAAAAACTATTAAAGAATGAAATTATTCAAGCAAAAAAAACGTGGCAATTTGAAACCTCGGGAGTAGAAGGCGAGGTAAAAACTCTTTGGCGTAAATATATTTGACTACAAATGGCAAGAAACGGGAGAATATGTAAAAGTAACAGACCCTTTCTATCACGCCGAAAGGTCTTTTTTTGCCTTTATAAAGTAGTGATAAACGGCGAGACACACAGCTTTGTAGCAGGAGAGTTTAGCAATATGATATGGGGATTTTATTTGCTGAAATATTAAAAATAATTATTAGTCCTTAGCCATTAGTGACTACCTAACAACTAAGGACTCAAGTTAGCTTTTCCCAAGCAATAGAACTAAAGCTACCGTCTAAGTTAAAACGAACAGCAAGAATCTCGTCACTTTGGTCAGGGTCTATCATATAATCGACAGTAATTTCTGCCTTTGAAAGACAATACCAAAGCCCCACATTATTAATTTTCATAGCTGCCACAAAATCATCAATAGAGATAGGTACCTCTAACTCTAATTCGTCTATATGAAAATCCATATACTCGCTATCTTGTTCTAAATAGCTTTTTGAGTGCTTTGCGCGCTTGTTGGTCTCTTTTCAGGAAAAATGCTTGATAAATTGCTCAAACAAATCCAATCTTTCCTTGCTGATTTCTTCTTTTTTTAGCTAACCAAAGATTAAACTCAACAGGGTCGTTTAATTCTTGGAAAGTCACTTTTTGTTCCCATAACACATCTGGGTCAAAATCTTCTTTTATAACACTGGTATCAAGAGTACCAAAATAAGGGTGTGTAATAGATGCCATAATGATATTTTTTTATTTAACTTTGCAAAGATAAAAAAAATGAAATACAATTAACAATATGACCGAAGCAGTAGCAAAACACATCAAAAAGCTCCATCAGTTGGAGAAAAAAAAGGCCATTTGGAGGTAGAACACCTCTTGAAAATCCTCAAAACGCCTAATAAGGAATATATTACTCCCTTGCAGGAAATGATAGCGCAATACCACTGGCAACCACTCAATGATGAACTTATCGTGCCTTTTGCCTCGTGGGTAGATGCCATTTGTATTTACTTGGAAGAAGGTACAAAAGGACTTTCAAAAGCCCTTTATAAAACAAAAGACTTCTTTCATATCGTCTTTGGGGTATTGGAAGAGTTACCCACAGAGGAATCACTCCCTGCCTTTTTAGAAATTGCTCGAACTTTCTCTACCAATATCACCGATGAGCAACGGGATTTTGTACAAAAATATGCCTATTCACTTTGTAATATATCTCACCAACTCAAAGGCGAGAAGGCAAGCCAAGACCTTCACGAGGCTTTTGTACCTGTCTTAAAGAAAATCATAGGCTTTGCTCAAACAAAAAAGAACGAAGTGCTAATGTGTAGTGCTACTGTATGCTTTCAAGCGTTTGGCGACAAGAGCGATATACCCTACCTCAAAGCTCTCTCCTTTACAGAAGCCTATTATAAAAACACAGGAAAAACTATCGCCAAAAGAATAGAGAAGAAATATGGCGATTAGGCGATTTGCCAATTAGCCAATTAGGCGATTTGGCGATTTGGTGATGAGAAGATTTGAAAAAAGAGTAGAAAAAACACTGTTTTTAAGACGCTGTTGCAGGCTGATAAAACAGTGTTTTTTTGTATTAGTAATGATGAAACCTTCTGTATATAAGATTTTGTTATAATACATTGATTATTAAGTGTATAGTAAACATCCCCCTCTGTACACATACTCCCGCTGCGCCAGCTCGCGGACTTCCTTCAAAGGGGGAGCTTATACACGAACATCATAATGGACTATGTATCTTATATTGAATTCTCTATAATTTAAATATCGTTAAAAAAATAATTTAATATAAATTTAAACTTTATTTTTTTAGGTTTATCTAAAAAAATATTTTATACCTTTGCCCACTCAAATAACAAAAACTATGAATTACAAAGTATTTATTTTTATCAGTAGTGGGCAGTCTGAGTTTGATTGCTTGTAAAAAAAGAAAAAAAGATGAGGCAGAACCCTTGTCAGTTACTAATGATGTAAAGATGCTAAATGCTACATCGTATGAAAAAAATGGGTGTATTACTCGCTTGAGAAAGGAGCTATTGTAGAGGTGAGTTCGCCTGAAACTGACCTTACGTGGGATATAGCTTTCCAACGTTGGTATGTGAAAACCAATAGCGGTACCTCCGGCAAAGGAAAGGGGGTGCTATTAACACTAAAAAAAACAGATTGGGACAAGGTACTTATAGCCCCTCCCGCAGGCTATAAAGTAGATGCGATAGGAACGCTAAACGGTTGGGACGTAGTAAAAAAACGTCGAAACTAAAAAAAGAAGGTACTTTTTCTCAAGAGACTTCGCTTTATGTAACCTACATCAGTGGAGGGAAATACAAAAATAGAAATGAGGTTTACTTGCTGAAAACAGCTAAAGGTAAGTTTGTGAAAAATACAGTTTTATGACTATGTGAATGAAAAAAACTAAAAAGGAGGCTATCCTAGTTTTAGATATAAATTAAGTGATAATGAAAAATTTTTTTAATGCAAAAAAATGAGGTATTTATGGATATTGTTAGCTCTGCTGGCTCAGCAGGCTATGGGACACGCTATTTGGATTGAAACCAACACAGAGGCAAAGATAGGCGATTGGCACGAGGTGCGCATTTTCTTCGGTGAACCGAATGAAACCAATAAGCCTACCCCTACTGCTAAATGGTACTCAGACTTGAATACGCTTTCACTTTCACTCATCTCCCCTTCGGGAAAAAGAGACTGTTTTTGGAAAAGAAGCAGTCAGAATGGTGTTATTACGCCCACTTTAAGGTAGAAGAGGAGGGCGTTTACAAATTGAATATTAATCATTTGGTGGCTAAAGTATACAAACGGATGCGCTTGAGGTATCAGTCCGTTGCATTTGTAAGTACAAAACCACTTACTGAAACGGTTATCTTGGGTGATAAATCGTTTTTTTAGATTGGGGGTGGCTCCCGCTAAAGGAGACGCGCAGGAGTATAGAGCCTTCTACAAAAAAAGAGGGCTAAAGAAAGAGAAAGTTACCTTTGATTTTTTTCAGTAGATAAAAGCATTACTGGTATTACCGACAAGGAAGGCGTTTTGACCTTTCAGACAGAAATGCCTAATAAATATATAGTGAACCTTGCTAAGCAAAAGAAAAATAGAGGTAAGCACAATGGTAAAAAACATCTTTTTGATTATATTTGGCTGACTTACTTATGTGCTAACAAAGAAATTATAGAGCAAAAATAAGTTTTTGATTTGCCGATTTGTCGATTTGCCAATTTGGCGATTTTGAAATTTGTTAATTAATTTTTGCTGTTTCAAAAAAAGTTGTACTTTTGCGCCCTAAAAATAGGAGTGCCCTTTGTTGGCACCAAAAGGAATGTTTAATTTATAATAAAAAAATCACAAAGAGTGGACACATTAAGCTACAAAACCATCTCTGCCAATAAAGCTACTGTAAACAAACAGTGGGTTTTGGTAGATGCTGACGGACAGACTTTGGGTCGACTTGCCTCAAAAGTGGCTAAGCTACTTCGCGGTAAGTACAAACCTGAATACACCCCTCACGTTGATTGCGGCGACAACGTAATAGTTGTAAATGCTGAGAAAAATCAACCTTACGGGTAACAAATGGGAAGATAAAACATATCTTCGCCACACTGGCTATCCAGGCGGACAACGCACTGTAGGCGTGAAAGACCTACTTGCTAAACACCCAGAACGTATCATTGAAAAAGCTGTAAAAGGTATGTTGCCTAAAACTAAATTGGGTGCAGCTGTATTACGTAACCTAAAAGTGTATGTAGGCACTGAGCACAAACACGAAGCTCAACAACCTACTGCCATTAACTTAAACGATCTTAAATAATGGATGTAATTCACACTATCGGTAGAAGAAAAAAACCGCCGTAGCGCGTATCTACCTAAAAAGCAGGCAACGGTACCATAACCGTAAACAAACGCGAACTTAACAATTATTTTACTACTCCTACCCTTCAGTATAAAGTGAAACAAGCTCTTGCTTTAGTTGGAGCTGAAGACGCCTATGATGTGAAGGTAAATGTATACGGAGGAGGTATCACCGGACAAGCAGAAGCAACTCGCTTGGCTATAGCACGTGCGCTTTGCCAATTAGACGCTGAAAACCGCGCTACCCTAAAAACCAGAAGGTCTGTTAACTCGTGACCCTCGTATGGTAGAACGTAAGAAATTCGGTCAGAAGAAAGCACGTAAGAGATTCCAATTCTCTAAACGTTAGGATAATTATGAATTTTTGAGTTCTTAATTCAAAATTTAAAATTCAAAAATTAAATTTGCTCCTTAGTTTAGCATCCAAATGGCTCAGGCGGTTGTTTATCAGATAAGAAAAAGCCTCACCAAGCCATTGCTGACGCTGTAGGAACGTAAACTATTTAAAAAAAACAAAAAAATGGCAAATAACATAGAAATTAAAGAATTATTAGATGCAGGCGTACATTTCGGTCACCTTACGCGTAAATGGAACCCTAATATGGCTCCCTACATCTATATGGAACGCAACGGTATACACGTAATAAACCTTTACAAAACCGCTGCTAAAATAGAAGAAGCTGCTGAAGCGCTTAAGAAGATAGTAGCTTCTGGCAAGAAAGTACTTTTCGTTGCCACTAAAAAAACAAGCTAAAGATGTAGTAGCAGAAAAAGCTACATCAGTAAAAAAATGCCTTACATCACAGAACGTTGGCCAGGTGGTATGCTTACCAACTTTGTGACTATCCGCAAGGCAGTGAAAAAAATGTCGTCAATCGACAAAATGAAAAAAGACGGTACCTTTGATACCCTTTCAAAACGTGAAAAACTACACGTAGAACGTTTGAGAAAAAAACTAGAAAAGAACTTAGGTTCGATAGCCGATATGTCGCGCTTACCAGGTGCCCTCTTTGTGGTTGATACCCTACGCGAACACATTGCTGTAAGAGAAGCTCAAAGATTAAACATTCCTATTTTTGCAATGGTAGATACAAACTCTGACCCACGTGAGGTAGATTTTGCTATCCCTGCTAATGACGATGCTTCAAAATCTATCGACAAAGTACTTTCATACATCACTGAAGCAGTGAATGAAGGTCTTGCCAATAGAACCGCTACAGCAGAAAAAAAGAAACTAATGAATAATTAATTACTTAATGGGGCTGTCCAAAAAAAGTTCTTGTTATTATTAACATCCCCCAGCCCCCTTCAAAGGGGGAGAGGAGACGGTCAGCATACACGGAAAAACTTTTTTTGGACAGCTTCATTTAAATTAAAAAAATTAATAAAATGGCAAATATTACCGCCGCAGACGTAAATAAACTAAGACAAGCCACCGGTGCTGGTATGATGGACTGTAAAGCAGCCCTTATAGAAGCAGAAGGTGATTTTGATAAAAGCAATAGAAGTATTGCGCAAAAAAAGGTCAGAAAGTAGCTGCTAAGCGCGCTGACCGCGATTCTAAAGAAGGTGCTGTTATCGCTCAAGTAAACGCAAACCATACAGTAGGTGCTATCATCTCGCTTAACTGCGAAACTGACTTCGTAGCTAAAAAAATGCTGATTTCGTAGCTCTTGCTAAAGATTTGGCTGAACTTGCTCTTGGCGTAAACAACAAAGAAGAACTTCTTGCTCTTAACTATAAAGGTATCAGCGTAGCTGAAAAAAACTTATCGAGCAAACTGGTGTGATAGGTGAGAAAATAGAATTAGGTGCTTTTGAAAAAGTTGAAGCTCCTTTTTGTAGGTTCTTACATTCACAACGGTAACAAGATTGCTGCTATCGTAGGTCTATCAAGCGCTATCGCTGATGCTGCAGAAGTAAGTAAAAACTTAGCGATGCAAATTGCTGCTATGGGTGCTGAAACTCTTTCTTACAAAGACTTTAGCGCTGAGTACATAGCTAAAGAAACTGAAGCTCGTATCGCTATCATTGAAAAAAAGAAAACGAAGAACTACACCGTTTGGGTAAACCGCTAAAAACACGTACCTCAGTACGTATCATACGCTCAGCTTACTGCTGAAGTATTAGCAAAAGCTGAAGCTGATGCTAAAGCTGAACTAAAAGCAGAAGGTAAACCTGAACAAATATGGGATAAAATCCTTCCTGGTAAAATACAACGCTTTATCTCTGATAACACTACCCTTGACCAAGAGAAAGCACTTCTTGACCAAGTGTATATCTATGACGAAAGCAAAAAAGTTTCAGATTTTGTAAAATCTAAAAACGTAGAAATTACTGGCTTCAAACGTGTAGCTTTGTAATCGTAATAAGGTCATAATATTAGATTTTTTTAAAAGTTAATACTAAGCCTCCGCGTGAAAGTGTGGAGGCTTTTTTTGTGAGGGAATGTAGAAATATATATATATTTGCAAAAAAACAAAATTATGCTTAACTATTATTATTCTGATAAAATTTCAGACTTCCTTCAAAAAAATCCTCAACTAATATTATAGGAGAAATAACTACCAATGGACGTTTAGGGCTTATAGATACAGAATTGCGAGCTTGGGAACAGCAAATAGAAATTTTTAAAAAAATGAATTAAGGAAATATGAAGGTTCTATCTTTTTTTGAATTTTTCAATACCTAGAATGGGCAAACGAGTAGACTGTTTGATTATTATAAAAAAATATTGTTTTTTGTGGTAGAATTTAAGGTGTTTGAGGAGAGTTTTAGAAACAAAGATATAGAACAGGTTTGGGACTATGCATTAGATTTGAAGAACTTTCACAAGCCAAGTCATAAATTACTATTAGTGCCTATATTAGTAGCTACTGAATCAGAAGCAATTCCTTTTTGAGGTATCCTTATCAATTCATAATGATAATCTTATTAATCCGTTGAAAGCAAATAGGAATAACTTAGGAGATCTAATAGGATACATTTTGTCTTTTATATCAAAACAATAATGTGGTTAATGTAGATGAATATATACAAGGAAGTTATTTTCCGACACCTACAATTATCGAAGCTGCTATAAGTTTATACAATAATCACAATGTTGAAGAAATCACAAGAAATGATGCTGATGCGGTTAATCTGACACTTACAACTAATTATATAGCTGATACCATTGAATATGCGAAAGAGAATAATAGAAAAAAATTATTTGTTTTATAACAGGAGTGCCTGGAGCAGGCAAAACTTTGGTGGGACTAAAAAAATAGCTACAGAGCATTTAGATAAGAAGAAAGGTAATACAAGTATTTTTTTCTTTCAGGTAATAAACCCCTTGTAGATATTCTACAAGAAGCCTTGACAAGAGATAAAGTTATTCAGGAAAAAAATAGAGGGGTAAAGATAACAAAGAGCCAAGCAAAAGAGAGTGTAAAATCATTTATACAAATAATACATCATTATCGAGATGAATATTTAAGAGATAAAAAAAGCTCCTTATGACCATGTAGCTATTTTTTTGATGAAGCACAAAGAGCCTGGGATAAAAAAAGCAAACTATTGATTTTATGCAACGCAAAAAAGGGATTAGAGATTTTGATTATTCAGAACCAGAATTTTTGATCTCTTGTTTAGATAGACATCAAGATTGGGCAGTAGTAATATGTTTAGTAGGAGGAGGGCAAGAAATTAATACAGGAGAAGGAGGTATTTCTGAATGGCTGATGGCTATAAAGAATTGTTTCCCTCAATGGGAGACGAGAATATCACCCAATCTTTCTGATAAAGAATATGCGGCACAACAAACGATAGAAGAATTAAAGGAAAATACTAAAGTACTACTTGATAAAAATCTACATTTGGCAGTTTCTATGCGTTCGTTTAGAGCAGAATACTTATCAAAGTTTGTAAAAGAACTTCTGGATATTGATCAGAATTCAAAAGAAACTTTATCACAATTACGAGATAAGTATCCCATAGTATTAACAAGGGATATTAACAAGGCAAAAAGCTGGCTCAAAGAACAAGCTAGAGGGAGCGAGCGTTATGGTATTGTAGTTTCGTCGCAAGCTTATAGGCTTAAACCTTTGGCTATTGATGTGAAAAACGCCAATAAATCATATCAATTGGTTTTTGGGAGAAAAAGACGATATTCGTTCTTCTTTCTTTTTGGAAGATGTTGCTACAGAATTTCAGGTACAAGGATTAGAATTGGATTGGGTGTGTGTTACTTGGGATGCAGATTTACGCTTTTATGAAAATACTTGGAAAGCATATTCTTTTGTAGGTAGTAAGTGGCAGAATATACTCAAAGAAGAAAAGGAAAAAAATATTTGATAAATGCTTATAGAGTTTTGCTTACAAGAGCTAGACAAGGAATGATAATTGTTGTACCTGAAGGTAATGATGAAGATGAGACTCGACTTCCTTCTTTTTTTATAATATGACTTATAATTATCTGAAAAAGTATAGGTATGCCTGTTATAGAATAATTTTTTTATAATATTCTATACTCTTAAAAAAACTTCATTTTCTTTTTGAAATAAAAAAATATTTTATAAAAAAATTTCTTTCGTTTTTCTTTGCACGGTTCAATAATATTAACTACCTTTGTCGCTCATTAGTATAAATAACCAAATAATTACATAACGAATTAATATATTATGGATGTAAAAAAATTATGACCTCTTTGGAGGCTAAACACCCAGGAGAAAAAGAGTACTTACAGGCAGTACACGAAGTGCTTGAGTCGGTAGAAGAGGTGTATAATCAGCACCCTGAATTTGCTAAAGCTAAAATTGTGGAACGCATCGTAGAGCCTGACCGCATCTTTACTTTCCGCGTAGATTGGGTAGATGACAAAGGCGAAGTACAAAGTAACCTCGGTTACCGTGTGCAATTTAACGCTGCGATAGGCCCTTACAAGGGAGGTATCCGCTTCCACAAAGCTGTAAACCTATCGATGCTGAAATTCCTCGGCTTTGAGCAAACTTTTAAAAATGCCCTTACTACGCTACCTATGGGGGGTGCTAAAGGAGGTTCAGACTTTGACCCTACCGGTAAATCGGACGCTGAAATTATGCGTTTCTGCCAAGCCTTTATGCTTGAACTATGGCAACATATAGGTCCTGATACCGATGTACCTGCCGGTGACGTGGGTGTAGGCGGTCGCGAAATAGGCTATATGTACGGAATGTACAAAAAAAATTGGCTCGCGAATACAACACAGGAGTACTTACAGGGAAAGGTATTAACTGGGGAGGCTCTCTTATCCGTCCGGAAGCTACTGGTTATGGAGCACTTTACTTCGTAGACCATATGCTTAAGAAACTTGGCAAAGACCTTAAAGGACAACGTGTGGTAGTATCAGGTTTTGGTAACGTAGCTTGGGGAGCATCGCAAAAAGCTACTCAGTTAGGCGCTAAAGTAATAGGTTTATCAGGCCCTGATGGCTGTGTAGAAGTGCCTAATGGTATGACTCACGAAATGATAGACTATTTATTAGAGCTTCGTGCTTCTAACCGCAATATCGTAGCTCCTTTTGCTGAGAAATTTGCAAAAGAAAGTAAATTTACCGCTGGTAAAAAAGCGTGGGTAATCCCTTGTGATATTGCTTTGCCTTGTGCTTTCCAAAACGAATTGAACGAAGAAGATGCTAAAACGCTTATCGCTAACGGCGTGAAATTGGTAGCTGAAGTATCGAATATGGGTTGTACACCAGAGGCTATTAAAGCTTTCCAAGATGCTAAATTGCCATTTGCCCCAGGTAAAGCGGTGAATGCAGGAGGGTAGCTACTTCAGGTCTTGAAATGACTCAGAATGCGGCACACCTTGCGTGGAGAGCGGAAGAAGTAGATGCTAAATTGCACCATATTATGGAGTCTATCCACAACGCTTGTCTAAAATACGGACAAGAAGATGGTTATATTAACTACGTGAAAGGGGCTAACATAGCGGGCTTTATGAAAGTAGCGCACGCTATGCTTGACCAAGGAGTGGTTTAATGATAAAAAAACAATAAATAATAAAAAGCTGCTTCTGCAAAAATGGAGCAGCTTTTTTTGCTACTTTCAATCTCCAATAATTGCGTTTTTATCTTTCTTTCTAAAAAAATATGAAAAAAACTTCACTTCCCTAACCCCTGATTTTCAACCACTTAACAATTTCCTTCAAAAAAAACTTAAAAAAAGTTGTCAAAAAAATTTGCAGAATTAAAAACGCCGTACCTTTGCACCCGCAAATGAGACGATAAGTGCTCTTTTAAAGAAAAACAACACGTACATTGACATAATGTTGTACAGCACAAAAAAAGATTTAAAGAATCGAGTGAAACCTGAAGTCAATAACTTAAAAAAATCGGTTATAAGAAATTAAAGATTTTTAACGATGAAGAGTTTGATCCTGGCTCAGGATGAACGCTAGCGGCAGGCCCTAACACATGCAAGTCGAGGGAGGAGCTTTCGGGCTTCGACCGGCGTACGGGTGCGTAACGCGTATACAATCTGCCTTTCACATAGGGATAGCCCGAAGAAATTTGGATTAATACCTAATAGTATATAGATGTGGCATCACATTTATATTAAAGCTGAGGCGGTGAAAGATGAGTATGCGTTCTATTAGCTAGTTGGAGAGGTAACGGCTCCCCAAGGCTACGATAGATAGGGGTTCTGAGAGGGATATCCCCCACACTGGTACTGAGATACGGACCAGACTCCTACGGGAGGCAGCAGTGAGGAATATTGGACAATGGTCGGAAGACTGATCCAGCCATGCCGCGTGCAGGAAGACGGCCTTATGGGTTGTAAACTGCTTTTTGCAGGGGAAGAATAAGGACTACGTGTAGTTTGATGACGGTACTCTGCGAATAAGCATCGGCTAACTCCGTGCCAGCAGCCGCGGTAATACGGAGGATGCGAGCGTTATCCGGAATCATTGGGTTTAAAGGGTCCGTAGGCGGGCTAATAAGTCAGAGGTGAAAGCGCTCAGCTCAACTGAGCAACTGCCTTTGAAACTGTTAGTCTTGAATGGTTGTGAAGTAGTTGGAATGTGTAGTGTAGCGGTGAAATGCTTAGATATTACACAGAACACCGATAGCGAAGGCATATTACTAACAATTAATTGACGCTGATGGACGAAAGCGTGGGGAGCGAACAGGATTAGATACCCTGGTAGTCCACGCTGTAAACGATGGATACTAGCTGTTTGGTTGTTAAGACTGAGTGGCTAAGCGAAAGTGATAAGTATCCCACCTGGGGAGTACGCACGCAAGTGTGAAACTCAAAGGAATTGACGGGGGCCCGCACAAGCGGTGGAGCATGTGGTTTAATTCGATGATACGCGAGGAACCTTACCAAGGCTTAAATGGAGACTGACGTACTTAGAGATAGGTATTTCTTCGGACAGTTTTCAAGGTGCTGCATGGTTGTCGTCAGCTCGTGCCGTGAGGTGTCAGGTTAAGTCCCTATAACGAGCGCAACCCCCTGCCATTAGTTGCTAGCGAGTCAAGTCGAGCACTCTAGTGGGACTGCCGGTGCAAACCGTGAGGAAGGTGGGGATGACGTCAAATCATCACGGCCCTTACATCTTGGGCTACACACGTGCTACAATGGTCGTTACAGAGAGCAGCCACTGCGTGAGCAGGCGCGAATCTATAAAGACGATCACAGTTCGGATCGGAGTCTGCAACTCGACTCCGTGAAGCTGGAATCGCTAGTAATCGGATATCAGCCATGATCCGGTGAATACGTTCCCGGGCCTTGTACACACCGCCCGTCAAGCCATGGAAGCTGGGGGTACCTGAAGACGGTCACCGCGAGGAGCTGTTTAGGGTAAAACTAGTGACTGGGGCTAAGTCGTAACAAGGTAGCCGTACCGGAAGGTGCGGCTGGAACACCTCCTTTTTAGAGACGACCGATGTTATAGACGAATAGAAGGATAACACCTATTCTTTAAATCTTGCTGGACAACAAAAAAAACAAGCAGTCTCATAGCTCAGCTGGTTAGAGCGCTACACTGATAATGTAGAGGTCGGCAGTTCGAGTCTGCCTGGGACTACAAAAAGAGATAGCTATAGAGGAAATTCTGGAAGCTGATGCGGGGAATTAGCTCAGCTGGCTAGAGCACCTGCCTTGCACGCAGGGGGTCAAGGGTTCGAATCCCTTATTCTCCACAACAAATTCCCCTTAGGAGGGGGTTAGGGGGAGGTAACTCCTTCTAAACTACAGTACATTGACATATTGGGATAAAAAGCATAAGAGATCAATAATAGATTATTGATAATCTAACGAAAAATATTAAAAAAAGAATCAAAGAGAACGAGGTACTTTTTTTAATTTAGAATTTAGAATTCAGAATTAAGAAAGACTACAAGCGCGAAAAGTTATGTAAGGGCGTATGGGGGATGCCTAGGCTCTCAGAGGCGAAGAAGGACGTGATAAGCTGCGAAAAGTTGCGGGGATTGGCACATACGAATAGATCCGCAAATATCCGAATGGGGCAACCCAGTACATTGAAGATGTACTACACCTTATAGGTGGGCAAACCTGCTGAACTGAAACATCTTAGTAGGCAGAGGAGAAGAAAACAAAAGTGATTCCCAGAGTAGTGGCGAGCGAAATGGGAGCAGCCCAAACCCATATTGTTACGGCAATATGGGGGTAGTAGGACCCAGATCTAGGTTGTAAAGCTGGATTAGAAGTGTTTGGAAAGACACACCATAGAGAGTGAAAGTCTCGTATAGGCACAGTTTTATAAATCTTATGGGTATCCTGAGTAGGTCGGGGCACGTGGAACCTTGACTGAATCTGCCGGGACCATCCGGTAAGGCTAAATACTCCTGAGAGACCGATAGTGAACCAGTACCGTGAGGGAAAGGTGAAAAGAACCGTGAATAACGGAGTGAAATAGACCCTGAAACCATACGCTTACAAGCGGTCGGAGCAGCATAAGCTGTGACGGCGTGCCTTTTGCATAATGAGCCTACGAGTTACTGTTACCAGCGAGGATAAGTATTTCAGATACGAATCCGTAGCGAAAGCGAGTCTGAATAGGGCGGCAATAGTTGGTAGTAGTAGACGCGAAACCTGGTGATCTACCCTGGGCAGGTTGAAGCGCTGGTAACACAGCGTGGAGGACCGAACTGGTTGTCGTTGAAAAGACTTCGGATGACCTGAGGGTAGGGGTGAAAGGCCAATCAAACTGGGAAATAGCTCGTACTCCCCGAAATGCATTTAGGTGCAGCGTTGATGCGAGTTTAATAGAGGTAGAGCTACTGATTGGATGCGGGGGTTTCATCGCCTACCAATTCCTGACAAACTCCGAATGCTATTAAATGCTCATCAGCAGTGAGGGTATGGGTGCTAAGGTCCATATCCTAAAGGGAAAGAACCCGGACCATCAGCTAAGGTCCCCAAATATATGCTAAGTTGACCAAACGCGGTCTGACTGCACTGACAGCTAGGATGTTGGCTTGGAAGCAGCCATACATTTAAAGAGTGCGTAACAGCTCACTAGTCGAGCGGTTGGGCATGGATAATAAACGGGCATAAGCATATTACCGAAGCTATGGGGTTATTACTTAAGTAATATACCGGTAGGGGAGCATTCTATTGGCGTTGAAGCTAAAGGCGTGAGCCATAGTGGAGCCTGATAGAAAAGAAAATGTAGGCATAAGTAACGATAAGGCAGGCGAGAAACCCTGCCCGCCGAAAGATCAAGGTTTCCTCAGCTATGCTAATCAGCTGAGGGTTAGTCGGGGACTAACGCGAACCCGAGTAGGGGTAGTGGATGTACAATAGGTTAATATTCCTATACCATTAGTCTATTAAAAGTGACGGAATGAGATAACTACCGCGTACTGACGGAATAGTACGTTTAAGGAGTTGTTATGACTTCGAAAGTACGCTGAGGCTTCGGCCGAGGTGAGTGTGGTGACAACGTTTCCAAGAAAAGCGAGGACTAATGCCCGTACCGTAAACCGACACAGGTGATTGGGATGAGAATTCTAAGGCGCTCGAGAGATTCATGGCTAAGGAACTAGGCAAAAATAGACCTGTAACTTAGGGGAGAAAGGTCGCCTATCTTGTGATAGGCCGCAGTGAAAAAGGTCCAAGCGACTGTTTATCAAAAAAACACAGGACTCTGCAAAATCGAAAGATGAAGTATAGGGTCTGACACCCTGCCCGGTGCTGGAAGGTTAAGAGGAGAGCTTAGCAGCAATGCGAAGGTTTGAATTGAAGCCCCAGTAAACGGCGGCCGTAACTATAACGGTCCTAAGGTAGCGAAATTCCTTGTCGGGTAAGTTCCGACCTGCACGAATGGTGTAACGATTTGGACACTGTCTCGGCCATGAGCTCGGTGAAATTGTAGTATCGGTGAAGATGCCGATTACCCGCAGTGGGACGAAAAAGACCCTGTGCACCTTTACTATATCTTCGTATTGGTCTTGGATAAGTGATGCGTAGGATAGGTGGGAGACTAAGAAGCGGCTATTCCGGTAGTTGTGGAGTCATTGTTGAAATACCACCCTTTGCTTATCTGAGGTCTAACCCTGCTAGAAGTAGGGGACAATTCGTGGAGGGTAGTTTGACTGGGGTGGTCGCCTCCAAAAGTGTAACGGAGGCTTCTAAAGGTTCCCTCAGCACGCTTGGTAACCGTGCGTAGAGTGCAATGGCATAAGGGAGCTTGACTGAGAGACTCACAAGTCGATCAGGTACGAAAGTAGAGCATAGTGATCCGGTGGTTCCGTATGGAAGGGCCATCGCTCAAAGGATAAAAGGTACGCCGGGGATAACAGGCTGATCTCCCCCAAGAGCTCACATCGACGGGGGGGTTTGGCACCTCGATGTCGGCTCGTCACATCCTGGGGCTGGAGAAGGTCCCAAGGGTTGGGCTGTTCGCCCATTAAAGTGGCACGCGAGCTGGGTTCAGAACGTCGTGAGACAGTTCGGTCTCTATCTACTGTGGGCGTTAGAAATTTGCGTGGATCTGACTCTAGTACGAGAGGACCGAGTTGGACGCACCGCTGGTGTATCTGTTGTCTTGCCAAGGGCATAGCAGAGTAGCTAAGTGCGGATGGGATAAGTGCTGAAAGCATATAAGTACGAAACCCGCCACAAGATGAGATTTCTTTTAAGGGTCGTGGGAGATGACCACGTTGATAGGTTACAGGTGTAAAGGTGGTAACATCATAGCCGAGTAATACTAATAACCCGTAGACTTTTTCGCGCAGCATTCTTTTTTAAGGTAATAGTTAGTTAAATATTTGCTTTTTATCCTCATATGTTAAAATATATGGGCTATATAGTAGTATGTAGTCTAAATGATTTAAGGTGGTTATAGTCAAAGGTCTCACCTCTTACCATTCCGAACAGAGCAGTTAAACCTTTTAGCGCAGATGGTACTACGCAAGTGGGAGAGTATGTCGCCGCCTTCTTATAAAAAGAGCAATCTAAATAAAAAGATTGCTCTTTTTTTGTTTTTAAAACTGAGCTGTACACCACACTAAACAAAATGTCAAAGAACACGTTTTTTTAGGCTGCAAAATTGCAGCTAATTTTTGTTCTTAGGCAAATAGGTGTCTCTTAGTGGAACAAGCTTGTAAACTTAGAAAAGGTTAATACTCTTTTGAATAAAGGTCGTACACCTTATAAATTTTCAAAATCAATTAAATGAAAGGTAAATAATGCATCATAATAATAGTATTAAAAAAAGCAATTTTCTATCTAGAGAAAATCGCTTTTTTATATATTTCTTCCTATAGGTCAGCAGTGCTTTTTGGCTTTTTAGAAACTTATCAATAGTAGTATAACGATAAACTCCCATTGTATAAGCATTTCCTCTTCCTTTTCCTTCGTGTATGATATTAAATTGAGGAAGTTCTTTCTTTCCAATATCTTCTGGAGTAACTTTTTTTAAGAGATAAAATTTGCGTCTATCTCCTCTATAGGCACTCTCTCGCTCTCTAAGGTATTGAGCTACTTTTTCATTGTTTTTTTGCTTCTTCGTTTAGATCTGTACTTTCTTTTTACGTTTTCTATTTTTGAAGAGGCTTTTTGATTGCTTTTTTATGATAGAAAGCTAAATAACCACTTTCTTTACTACTTCTTTCATTTTGACAAGCATAGAAGAGGTATTTTTTTCTGCAATATTTTCACCAAAACCGCCTGCAGCGATTTGTACCCTATCTTCAGGTTTATCAAGTAAATTAAATTCTTCAAGTAGCTTTTTCAAACTCAGTAATAAGGAAAGATAGTATTTCTGATTCTGGTCTTATTATTTCATTCTTGAGAATTTCATTTACTCGTTTCCAATTGATCCAAAAAGAGTCGCTCTACATCATTAGCTTTTTTTCTTCTAATTTGTGAGGTTTTCTACTGTCTGAAGTTATGTAGATAATGTAAGTCCTAGGGTGTAATTGGGCATTTTTAATGAGTCCATTAAGTTGTTTTTTTCATCAACTTTGTTATTTCCTATTTTTACTTTCAATGAATATTCTAAAAGAGAAGTCACATTCTAACAAACCATCATAAATATTATTTTTCCTCACCTGTTTGAGTAGTAATACTAATTTCTTTTTGAAGGAAATTCAACTTCTTCAATACTTCCTATAAAGTCGGAAATGAACTCTGTACCACCTGCTTTTTAGAATTTGTAAAAAGGGCAGCAGTTACTCTATTTTTCATTTTGGGAGTAACTACCAAAAAAATTGAATGATTTTCTATTTTACTCATATTATAGTTTTTTTATTTCTTCAATTAGCATTTGTTCTGAAGTATTAAAATCACCATCGGAATTAGCAATTCTTTCTAATGTTTTTTTATCACTTCTTGTTTAGTTTCTTCACTGCTGAATGCTACATCCTTATTAGTTAATTTTTGGTAAGGTTTTAGCATTTATCAGTTTAAAAAAAACTCTTTTTTTCTCTGAACTAGTGAAGTTAGCCAAAGAAGTAATTTTTTTGATGATAAAAATTGCTTTTTCTTCCTCAGCAATCATTCCATCGGCTTTTTATGAGGTATATCATCAACTTGATTTCTTTTTCGTTTGTCTTCTTTCTTTTTTATAGGCTTCGGTGTTAAACCATTTAGAAAAAGTATTACTGATATACTTAAAGGCACTTTTTATATCAAGCGAGACTTTTTTCAGCGTTAGTAGGCATTATCAATTCAGGATTGTCCCAAAAAAATCAATAATAATGAGTTTATGTATTTCGTTGGTTAAGAAATGTTTGTACTCTATTTCTACTATAGGAATTACTTGATAGTTGATGTATGCTTTTAGCAGAAGGGATAGTTTACTTCTGAAAGTTTTTGAGTTTTTCCTCGTGTTTAATTAACAAAGTTCTGCTAATATTGTCAGTAAGTTTTTTTATTGAGCCATTGATATTCTCATAAATCAGCTCATTTTGGCTTTTTTAGCGATACGTGTTTATGAATGGCTTCTCTTTTTACAACAGTAGTAGTACTTCCTATTTCTGTAGATAAGTCAGATTTGTGATTGCTTATTTTTGGTGGTTAAGTACTTTATTTGTGCTATACGTCCAGCAGTATGGCAACGAGGGCAATCAATCATACCTCTTCTATGAGGGTCGCCATAACAATGTTCACAAGTAATAATGCCATCACCTCCACATTTATCACATCTTACTTTACCAGAGCACTTACATTTAGAACAAGGAATCTCGCCATTTCCTGCACATCTACTACACTGTTCTCTTATTGTATAAGGTTTTTCCATTTCTATACTCAGTTTTTTTCTGTTCGTCCTTTTTCCATCACATCTTGAGCAACGATTTTTTCCACTGCCATCACATCTTGGGCAGGCTACTTCTCCGTTTCCGTTGCATTTGTTGCATTTCCACTCGTGTCGACCTTTACATTCTTTATCTTTACAAGTAACGTATTTATACCCATCACAATCAGGACAGGCTTCACTGAAAGTTTGTTTAGGAAAATAGAATATAGGTTGTTTTTGGGCAAAATTATCTCCTTCCATATAGAAGGGGAATGAAGAAAAGTCTAAGGGAATATTCACTGTTTGTTCTTCAATTTTTTTGCGTGTTCAAGCTTTTTGAAGCTCTTAAGAAGAGATTCATCTTTAAGAATAGCTTGCTCTTGAAAGCGTTCGGCTCCGTCTGTAAAAACACGAAACTGATTTTCGTATTTTTTTCAGCTAAAGGGAAAAATAAGTGTGTTAAACTTCCTTTCAGCTTTTTTGTGTATTCTAACTGAGAGGCATAGTAGTCTTTTCTTTTTCACGATAGCATTGTCATCAATAAGCATTTTTAGAATACTCATTTGGGTAACGATTTTTTTAAAAAGAAGTTTAATGTCTTTTGCATTAATTTCTTTTTAGTTGATTTTTGGGCTTTGCTTAATAAATTCATAATTTATTTTGTTAAGATAATTATTCCTGAAATAATCCAAAGACATCAACAGATATCCACATAAATGTTAAAAAAATAGTACTATGATTATAAATACAATAAATAATGGTAAACATCCAGCACCTTCTTTAACTTCTTCTTTTTCAATATTTTTCTCTTCTCATAATTGAATATAGTTTTTTTAGTTCTTGCCTATTCTATATGGTTTTCGGCTTCCCCAATGTTTTACAAAAAAATAGTTTGCGGGCATCCTGTTTTTGCTTAGCTCGAAGCCCGACCAAAGGCATAGTGTAAAGCAAAAGGAACGCCCGCATACGCGAACGCTTCCGTCTTTACTTTCTATACACTATTGAAAAAAATTGGTCGTATTTCGAGCTTAGAAAATAAAAGCGAAACGCTACTAATATGTTTATTTTTGTGTTTATCTGGTTTTTTTACTATAAAATATGTTTTATGAGTTTCTGCCAGCAAATATACAAAATAAAATGATAGATGCGTCCTTTTGCCTTGTTTTTTTAGTTAAGAGCTAAGAATGCTTTGTTTGTACTTGATAACATATAACTCTTTTTCAAGTTTTTCAGCTTTTTTGATACTATCTTTAGTACCTCTTGATTGTCCGTCCCAGAAGGCAAAAAAACTACTTCGGCATTTTCGATAATTTGGGTGTTACGCACAAGGGTAGCTCCGCGTCCATACTTTTTGGTAATCGGGTTTGAAAATGAGGAGAGGAATGCCCATCTCGGCAGCAAACTGTGCGGCAAGAGTATCGGCTCCTTTAGCACCGCCCGATACGATATTTTCAGGTTTTTCGTGCGCATCAATATACGCTAAGATACTTTCTTTCAGTAGGGTGTAATCATTAAAATCACGTCCTCCAACAATGGCTATATTCATATAAATCGTTATTTGTTGGGGCAAAAGTCGACAGTAGGGGCGACAAAAAAACTGTCGCTCTAAGAAAAAAAGTTTGTATATTTGCAAAAAAATAATGAAATGAAGAAGTTTTTTTAAGACATCGTTTTATCGTAGAGCGCCTGCGTATGAAGCCTCATTCGTATGAAGATTTGATAAGAGCTTTAGAAAAAAAGTGAGGAATATTGCGATGTTGAGCCTTTTACTGATCGTACTTTTTCTCCGTGACAAACAAGATATTGAGAAAATCTATCATATAAAAAAATTGAGTATAACAACTCTCTTAAAGCCTACGAAATCACCGAAGATAACGACCTCTACGCTCAAAAATCTCTTAGAAGCGTTTGATGTGTTTAGAGCTTTGCAGAATTACGGCAATCTTTCTGAGATGATTCAGTTTGAAAAGCGCTTACCTGCCGGTACCGAATATCTATCGCCCCTGCTTAGGGCTATTAAAGAAAAAGCGACAAGTAAAGCTACACTATTATAAGTTTTTGGGACAGAAGTTCACAAACCCAAGAGCGTACTATCGAGCCCTATTTGCTGAAAGAAGCCCAAAGGCGTTGGTATGTATTGGCGTGGGATGTGGAAAAAGAAGCCTTGCGGGTCTTTGGCTTAGATAGAATTAAGCGCTTGGACGATGAGCGCGGAGTGAAGTTTCAGCATCCCATGCCTAAGGACGTAGAACATTATTTTTGACGATAGTTTTTGGGGCTTGGGTAGATAACGAGCGTACGCAAGCCGAAGAGGTAGTACTCGCCTTTAGAAAGTTGCCTACCGATACCGTTTTTATACCCAATCTAGCAAAATATCTTGAGGCAATGCCTTTGCACTCTTCGCAACAGATACTAAAAGAGGAAGAGGAGGCAATAGTATTGCGCTTGCGTATTAAAATCACTCCAGACTTTATTAAGGAACTACTCTCATACGGCAAACAAGTAGAGGTACTTATCCCCGCGCATTTACAAGAAAAGTTAATAGCCAAACAAAAATAATAATCAATAAAAAAAGCGATTTCCAATAAAGAAATCGCTTTTTTTGTGTCATTTTGTTAGCCTAAAAAGGTAGATCATCTTCTTCTGCAGGCGCTGGTGCAGCAGCTGTAGCTTGCGGAGGCATTTGGAAAGACTGCTGTGGTTGCCCTAATGGCTGCCCTTGTGGCATTGACTGATAGGGCTGAGCAGGAGCCTGCTGATATTGCGGTGGCGCTTGCTGGTACTGAGGCTGTGCATATCCCTGAGGCGGATAGGTAGGCTGTCCGTACCCCTGTGGAGGGTATTGCGCATAGCCTTGTGGCGGATAAGCAGGCTGTCCGTACCCTTGAGGAGCCGCCTGAGCAGCTGCCATAGCGTCTTGTATGCGCCATCCTTGCAAGTTCACTATATATTTAGTTTCCCCTTGAGGGTTTACCCATTCGCGTCCTCTTACGTTGAAGCTGATGAGCACCACTTGTCCTTCGTGGAAGTTATCCAGTAAGCTACATTTCTCTTGTACAAAATCGAATGGTATGTACTGAGGGTACTGATCTTCAGTCATAATTACCACATCGCGGCGTTGAAAGCCGTTCTGACCTACCGTTTGAACAGGTCCTATTTTTATGATTTTACCTTGAATTTCCATATTTGCCATATTTTGGTCTTACATTTTAAATTTCTTGTCGGCAAAAGTACAACATAATTTGCGAATTAGCAAATTTGTGAGTTACCAACTACGCTAATCTGTAGTACCCTTTTAGTTTTTGGGGTTACTCTAAAGCGATGGTCTAAGCGCTTGCCTACCACCCATACTATACGGTCGCCACTGCACAATAACCATTGCTGCTGACGCGCTATCTGGCTGTATTTTTCGTCTATAAAATACTTGCTCAGCTTCTTAGCACTGCCCAAGCCTATAGGGTAAAACACATCGCCCTCGCGCTTGTGTCGCAATGCTAACGGAAACTCTAATTTGTCAGCATCTACGCTGATAGTATTAGGGTCTTGTGATAGCGTAGCCGTAGGGGGCACCTCTTCAAATAGCAAGCGTATAGGGGTTGTAACCTCGTGCGTACCCTCAGCTATCAGAAAAGCCCTTTCTTCTTCGCCCTCTATTGGCAATAACCATACCCATTCTTTATCCTTTATCAGTTGGTGAGAGGGCGAACAGAGCATCTTGCCCGCTTCCGCCGTAAATAAAAGCTGCTGCAAGTCCTTTACATTGTTAAAACCATACGGATAGAAGAGCCTATGCAGCACCAAAGGCAGTTCAGGTACTTGCAGTAGGGGAGAGGGGCTAATGCGAATAGGTTCCCCCTGAAAGCACTCACTTCTTATCTTTTCGATATAATAATCGATAAAACGAGCAGATTGGTGCAAATATTCTTGCGTTTGATTAAAATTTTCTAAGTAATTAGGGTGTACGTAGCGCAATTGAGGGATAATCTCGTGCCTGATAACGTTGCGCACGTATTTATTCGAGGCATTCGAACTATCCTCACGCCAACTCAGCTGCTTTGCTTGGGCGTACTGGTATATTTGCTGACGCGAAAACGAAAGTAACGGACGTATCAGCTTGCCATTTTGCTGCGGAATACCCAAAAGACCATCTAAACCACTGCCACGCGATAGGTTAATCAAGAAAGTCTCAAGGTTATCGTTAGCGTGGTGGGCGGTGGCTATATAGGCGCAGTCATAAGCCTGAGCCATACGGTCAAACCATTCATAGCGAAGCTCACGGGCAGCCAATTGGGTGTTGAGCTGGTGCTCTTTGGCATAAGCGTGGGTGTCGAAGCGCTCTACCAACAGCTGTACTCCTAAGCGCTCGGCAAAGTTGCGCACAAAAGCCTCATCGCCATCGCTTTCTTCTCCGCGCAAGCTAAAAATTGCAGTGGGCGAGTATCACTTCAGCACCGTGACTGTAGAGCAGGTGGGCGAGCACCACACTGTCGATGCCCCCGCTGATAGCCACCAACACACGCTGGTGCTTCAGCGCTTCTAAAAGGTTCGTTTTTCATCGGTATATAGGGTTAAACTATCCCAAAGCGGGCAATCGTATTGAGCTTGCCTATTAGGGCTTTTTGGTTGCCGTATGGGTATAAGTTTTTTTGCGGTATTGGCTTACGGGCTGTATGCCCTATAAGGCTGTTGGTGATAAATAGCTCATCGGCTTTTTGCAGTTCAAAAGGTGAAATAGAGGTCTCCTCCACCTGATAATCGCCTGTTTTTTGTAGCGATTTTATAAGCATCTTGCGGGTGATACCATTCACAGCGCCATCGGTTAGGGCAGGTGTCTTTAGCGTGTTGCCATTTACTAAGAAAAATATTGCCGTCCAGCGCCCCTGCAATGTTCTTTTTGGCTGTTGAGCAGTATGCAGTTCTGATAGTCGTTTTTCTTGGGCAAAAATACTGCCCAATACGTTCACTATCCGGTTGGTGTGCTTAATGTTAGCCAACAAATCGGGTTGTATATAAAAATCCTTAAAAAGTTCCACCTCGTACGGCTCTTCGTTCAGCACGTAGAAAGCGCTGCTTAAAGGCTGTGTTTCAATAAGATATTCTATGTCGTTATTAGTAGGGGTATAAGTGTTGCCACTCTTTCTAAATATGCTGATGCGTACCCTTACGGGCTGACTTTCAAGGGCATTGCTGCGGATAGTTTTTTTAGTATTTCCTCTTCAATGTATTCCATCGAAAAAGACATTGGTATATTCATACGCAGCACGCGCATGCCTGCCATTAGGCGCAGGTAGTGTTCTTCCCAAAACAACAACTGCTGATAGCTGTACTTGCTCACATCGGTTACGGCATCGCCGTAGGCAAAGGCGCGGTTGTGCAGCGCAAGTATATTGCCCTCTGCACCGATAAGCGCGCCATTATAGTTTATATTCATTTATTTTTTTAAAAAGTGATTTATTTTTTTAGTTAAGGGTATTTTTTTAGCCGCCAATACGTGCTTTTTAGGTCAGCAATTTGCAGCCGCCACATCTGTTTTGCCTCCTCTATTTCATCAGGATAGGCAAAATCGACGATAACAAGCGATACTTCTTGGGTAAGTTCATCTACATTGATACGAATTTCGAAGAAAGTATTCGCAGGGTCGTCATCTACCCAATGAAAAACGTATGTATTCGTCTAACTTAGTGCGCATTAAGATAGCTTTTTTTCGGGCGATTTATTCCAGAAAAACAGATATACATCGGCATCAGCACGTACATCGTCAGCGTACCACAAAGCCAATCCTGCCGGAGTGGATATGTACTGGTAAAGCAACTGCGGAGAGGCATTAATGCCCACTTCCAATTGGTATTTTTTTCTTTCGTATTCATATCGGTAGGGGGTTAGGGGCTTTAGTGGGCGCAATATACAACATTTTTTTAATTAGCACCAATCCCGCTACTTTATCTCTTTTAGTTTTTTTAATAACTTCTTCAGTATTAGCGCGTTGAGTGTAGTCAGCATTAACAAAAAGCATATACTATTACCCCCTTTTGGTTAATGATATAAGTAGCAGGCATTGGCAATTGGTTCAAATGGTTACCATTGTAAGCTGATAGTCCAAAACCTTTTTCATACCTAACTGCAGTGTTCTCATCTAAGGTGAAAACCAATCCGTAACGGTTGGCAACCTCGTTATTAAGGTCTGTTAGTATTTCAAATGTTAACTGATGTTTTTCTTTGGTCGATAAGCTGTAGTCAGGAAGCTCAGGGGTTAAGGCTACAAAGGTAGCACCTTGTGCTTTTATTTCGGCTAAAACTTCTTGCCAGCCTTGTAGCGCCCTATTACAATACGGACACCAACCTCCGCGATACCAAGTTAGCACCACATTCCCATTTTTTTAGTAGGGTAGAGAGTTTAACTTTTTTGCCTAAGGCATTTTTAAGGGTGAATTGAGGGGCTTTATCACCCACTTTTAGTGCTTTAGAAGCGTCTTGCCCATAAATAGGCGCTACTGCCAATAAGACAGCAAATAATAGTGTTTTGAACGTTTTCATTAGTTAAATAAAATTAAAAATTTCCTTAAAATAGTATCAAAAAAATTATACCATTTGCCTTCGTCTGCCAGCAATAATAATAGCGATACAGAAACGATATAGGAATGATATAGGGAACAGCGAACGATGAGCGAAGGATAAGCGAAGGATAAGCGAACTGTTACCGAAGTGAAAGCAGCTAAAAAAATATCTTCTTTAATGCTGCTAATTTGTTAAAAAAATATCTTATTTTTTTGCACGCTATTTATGAATTGAAAAATGAAGAAATATCATACCAAAACCTTCCTTTTTGCACTATTATTAATCCTCCTCATTTGCGCAGGGGCGGTGGTCTTCTTCTTTACTCATAAAGAGGACTATACTTCTGTAGAAACGGTTGATACTGTGGGGCATAACAGCTATGTGGGCTCTGCTTCCTGCCGAGAATGTCACTCCGCTGAGCACCACCAATGGCAGCTGTCCGACCACTTCAAAGCTATGCAAATCGCTAATGATAGCACCGTATTAGGCGACTTCAACACTTCGTATACCGCCGATGGCATCACCTCGCGTTTCTTTAAGCGAGATGGCAAATTCTTTATCAATACCCAAAACGAAAAAAAGGTGACTACCAAGACTACGAGGTGCTGTATACCTTTGGCTATTACCCTCTGCAACAATATATTACCGACTTCCCTAACGGAAAAAAACAAGTCTTTCGGCAGAGTTGGGACAGTCGTAAAAAACAATGGTTTCACCAATACGCGGGCGAGGTAATTCCGCCTGACGATTATCTGCATTGGACGCAAGCAGGGCAGAATTGGAATCTGATGTGCGCCTCTTGTCACAGCACTAACTTACAGAAAAAAACCTCGACCCTTATTCTGATTCTTACCACACTACTTACAGCGAACTGACGGTGGGCTGCGAGTCTTGCCACGGAGCTGCTGGCGCGCACGTACATAGCAAGGGCAAAGCACCTTTAGTGCCGATGCAGCAACAAGGGCAGGAACTCACCGCCTGTATGCCTTGCCACACAAGGCGAGGCGAGGTAAGTCAGCACCACGGTTTTTCGGCTGAAGTAATGGACAACTACATACCCGAAGTGCCTGTAACCGACCTGTATTTTTGCTGACGGACAGGTGATGGGCGAGAACTACAAATATTCGTCTTTTTCTGCAGAGCAAAATGTATCAGCAGGGTGTGCGCTGCACCTCTTGCCATTCGCCCCATACGGGCAAGCTAAAAGCCGAAGGCAGCAAGGTGTGCTTGCAGTGCCACACGCCCTAACTACGCCACCACAGCCCACACTTTCCACAAGGGCAACGATGCCGAGACCGACTGCCGCGTGTGCCATATGCCTACCCGCACCTATATGGGCAACGATGTGCGTCACGACCATAATTTCTATGTGCCACGCCCCGACCTCAGTGCTAAGTACGGCACACCCTAATGCCTGCAATGCCTGCCATAACGATAAGAGTGCCCAATGGGCAGCCAAAGCAGTGGTGCAGTGGTATGGCAAAGAGCGGAAGCCCTCATTTTGCCGAAGACCTCATTATCGGCAGTAAGCAGACTGCTGAGAGTCTGCCGCGACTGCAATCGCTATTGCGCACCCCTAATACCCCCGATATTATACGGGCAGCAGCCTTGCATTACTTAGGGGGGCAACCTTCAGAGGCGCGCTATCCGCTGATAGTCAGAGAGCTGACAGCTGCTGATGCCCAAACGCGTTATCGGGCGGTGATAGCCCCTAAGCGAGTACCCCCTATCGCGCTACGAAGCCCAGTTGCTGCCGCTGCTGACCGATAAGGTGAAGGCGGTGCGTATGGTAGCTGCCAATGTCATACTTACCCAAAAAAAGGCTGGGACAATGCGCGTGCTATGAGTCCGCATTTTGAGAAAGCCCATCAGGAGTACCGCGATTTTTGTACTCGCAAGCTGATTTTTCCGTTAGGAAGTGCTACGGCAGGCGACTATTTTGTGAAGATAAACCAGCCCGTTGAGGCTATTCGCTTCTACGAGCGCGCGCTTCAGAAAGACAAAAAAATCTGAACTATCTACGGCTGAACCTCGCTACCCTATACAATGGCGAGGGGCAAAACGACAAGGCAGCTGCTGTGCTACATACCGCCTTGCAATACGAGCCCAAAAAAATGCTGAAATATACTACTTTTTTTAGCCCTGCTGTACAGCGAAGAAAAAGCAATACACGGAAGCTAAAAACGCCTTTTGAAAAAAGCGATGCAACTCGGTATGAAGAATGAAAAATATAAAGCGAAATTATCAGAGCCTGTTGCAGCTTATAGCCCAAGAAAAGAAATAAAGGTTAAATAAGTCGTTTGAGGCGTCAAAAATAATTTCATATATTTGCACTCTGAAAATTAATGTATTATGGAATTATTTAAGGGACAAAGCCTCTTAGAGTTTACTGAACGCTTTAAAACAGACTTAGATTGCGAAGAATATCTAGCTTCTTTAAAGTGGAAGATGGATATTGCTGTCGCAAATGTGGTCATAAAAAAAATACCAAGTCAGAAAAGATTTTTTTCACGTACTTGTAATATCTGTGGAGATACATTATAAAATTTGAATGTTATGAAGTTTCTTAAAAAAATAATCACAATAACTGTTTTTTTAGCATAGTAACATTGAGTTCTTGTCAATATTATAATAACAATATAACAACAGCTATGACAAATAAAAAAGAGTTTTCGTATGCCACAACGGCAAGTGCCCCAAAAGGTTATGGTATAGAGGTTTACTATGGACTTTTTATGGATGAAAATGGTGAAATAATTGCAGCAATACCACGCTCTGGGGTTGAGTATAACTCTTGGCAATATGATGGCAGCGAAGGAGCACAAGGAGGGCATATTGTTCCCTCACATATCGAATATGTTTATCTTTCATTGATAGAAAAGAAGTTTTATAAAGTAGACGCTGACCTACCGAGAGATAAGATGTTGAAATATTTCCAAGAGGGTTATACATTATGGGAGGAACGAGAACGAGATGAGCAAGGTAACTATGCACATAGTACTTATAACAAGATTACCGTAGGGGCAGCACCTGGTGGAGTTATTGTAGTATGGTTATCAGGAAAATTTAACAGAGTAGAGATTTGCAGGTTGCAAGCTGAGGAAGTGTTTGTGGATAAGAATAAGTTTTCAGAGCGTATGGGATATAATTATGACCCAAAGGAAACACAAGAAGCCTTTTTTGATTATAATTACGATTATATGATATTCAATGGCAAACCAAAGCTACCCCCTCCTTATGGATTATGGGATAAATATCGCAAAAGATACAAATATCGTTATGTATTGGATTCCTATAAAGAAGAAGGTGATTATCTAAAAGGAATAACATCACGCCATTATAATGGAGAAGCATTTTTGGATAGACTATAATCCTGAACTCTGTAAAGAGTATCGAGAAATGGCTATTCCTTACCAATTGGATATTATGACCTTACAATATGGAGCTGAATTTGAATTTGATGATACAGAAATGATGACATTGTTTGAAAAAAATAAGCAAGAAGTATCCTGAAGAGCCGTTTGAAATAGTATTTAAGCCTAAGTTTATGTATAGAACGTATGATGTTTTTTTGTACGCTGTAAAGGCGAAGAATTCCCTTTAAAGAAGTGTAGTTTAAAAAAATGTTTGGGGAAAAAGATTAACTATAAAAAAAGTAATTATGCAAGTAGTAGTTGTAGGAAAACCAGATAATTACAAAATGAGAAATAAAAATATTTATATTAATTGCGCTATTAGTAATCATAAGTTGTAAAAACACCTCTTATATAGAAGAGATTACCTCAGAAAGAAATGTAGGGATTACCTTAAGGAAGTATTACGATGATGAAAAAAAGACACTGTCGTAACTACTTATGGCATTGTTATCCCTGTAGAATTTAAATTAGATATCAATTATAAAAATATACACAAAACCACTTCTTTTTATTATTTCAGAAATGAAAAAAATGCTGGAGGCAATGGGAATAATTATCGTATATTCAATGGAGATACTAATATACCTATCTTTTTACGAAGAAAAAAACTGGGGTTATCCTTATTTTTCCAAACTCAATATATTTAGTTGATGATGAGCTTAATCTTACAAAAAGACGAAGCAGAGGCATTTATAAAAAAATACCACCCAACCGCTTCAGCTGAAGAAATAAAAAGTGATAAAGATACTATTGTATTAGCTCCTTATAGTAAATTCCGCAAAGAAAATCCTGAGTTTATTGAAAAATTAAGGAATGTACCAGATTCTTTAATACTTATATTGACTTTTTAAAAAAATAGAAAAAGAACCTCAAATAATTGACAAAGGAATCCATTGGTAGGAGATGTAATTACAACTAATAAAGAATTACAAAAATGAGAAATACAATATTTATATTAATTGCATTATTAACAATCATAAGTTGCAAAAACACCTCTTATATAGAAGAGATTACCTCAGAAAGAAATGTAGGGATTACCTTAAGAGAGTACTACGATGGTGAAAAAAAGGAGCTGTAGTAACTTCTTTGGGTATTATCATCCCTATAGAATTTAAATTAGATATCAATTATAAGGATGTAAGAAAAAAACAGCTTCCCTTTATTATACAAGAGATGGTAAGCCAACAGGGGATTATGAAAAATTATCGTATATTCAATGGAGATACCAATATCCCTATTTTTTTATGAAGAGAATAACTGGGGCTATCCTTATTTTTCCAAGCTCAATATACTTGATTGACGAAAAAAATTAGATCTTACAAAAGAAGAAGCGGAGGCATTTATAAAAAAATACCACCCAACAGCTTCAGCTGAAGAAATAAAAGAGTGATAAAGATACTATTGTATTAGCCCCCTATAGTAAATTTCTGCAAAGAAAATCCTGAGTTTATTGAGAAGTTAAGAAAAGAACCTGATACTTTTAACACTTTATATACGGTTTAAAAAAATGAAAAAGAACCTCTAATAATTGAAAAAAAGGAATCCATTGGTAGGAGATGTAATTACAACTAATAAAGAATCACAAAATGAGAAATAAAATATTTATATTTTGAGGTGTCAAAAATAATTTCATGTATTTGCACTCTGAAAATTAATGTATTATGGAATTATTTAAGGGACAAAAGCCTCTTAGAGTTTACTGAACGCTTTAAAAACAGACTTAGATTGCGAAGAATATCTAGCTTCTTTAAAGTGGGAAGATGGATATTGCTGCCGCAAAGTTATGAAATTAGTCGTCAGACTGCACATTATTTTTATGCAAAAAGTCCGTGAAGCTATGAAATCCAGTGAATCGCACAAAATGAATGACAGAGTGCAGTTAGCGGAATACAGTTTTAGAATTAATCGCTCACAAAATAAAGATACTATCTTTAACAAATTAATGAAAAAGAATTGTAGAACGTTCTCCCGTTTCCCAAAGTCAATTAGTATGTAGCTAAATAGACACCCTCAATAAGTCGTTAATAAATTATCCCAAAAATCTTGCAGATTTAAAAAAATAGCTTATATTTGCCGTGCGAAACAGAAAAAACACGAAAAAAAATGAATAAAAAATTAATGACCATTGGAGCTTTTGCTACCCTTTTAGCAGCTCCTAACTATCTTGCTGCTCAAGAAGCAGACGAGATGGCACCTAAAAAAACAGTATTAATATCACTGCGCAGATACGTCCGCGTTTCGAGTACCGTAATGGGGCTTATCTGCCTTTGCAAGACGGCGATGCTCCTGCTATTTTTGGTGAACAACCGCACTCGTCTGAACTTTGAGTACAATAACGCTGACCGTCTGAAAGTGTACGTGTCATTGCAAAACGTAAACATTTGGGGGCAAGCACCTCAAATACAAGCTACTGATAAAACAGGGGGTATGTCAGTATTCGAAGCGTATGCGGCATTCCCATTGGCTGAGCAAGTAAACATCAAATTAGGACGCCAAGTGATAGCCCTTGATGATGACCGTATTTTTGGTTCTCTCGATTGGCACCCAGCAGGTCGTAGCCACGATGCTGTAAATATCAACTGGGCTCCTAACGAAGATTTTACCCTACGTGGCTTTATAGCTTACAACCAGTCGGATGCTCAGCCATTGAACGTAAACTTCCCTAAAGGACAGGTCTTCAATGGAGGACAAGACTACCAGCACTTAGAAGCGCTACACGCTCACTACCACATCGCTCCTACCCAACAGCTTTCATTCTTATTTGCTAACTTAGGCTATAAGGTTGATGCTGCTAAGGCAAACAATATGCAAACTTTCGGGGCGCACTACACAGGCAAGAGCGATGAGGTAACCTATGGGGCTACTGCTTACCTACAAACAGGCAAAAACAAAGGAGGAACCACTAAGAGTGCTTATATGTTTGCGCTTAATGCAGGATACCGTTTCTCTCCTATCTTTGCCCTTACAGCGGGTCTTGACTACCTAAGCGGTAATGCCTCTGATGACACTTCTGGCAAAGACAAGGCTTTCAATCCTTTCAGCGGTACTAACCACAAGTTCTACGGCTTTATGGATTACTACTTTGTAGGAAAAGCAAATGACCATACAGTATTCCCTTCACAAGGATTGCTAAATCCTTACCTTACTGCTAATGTGCGTACAGGCGAAAAGAGCAACCTAAGTGCTACTTACCATTTCTTTGCCCCTGCGGCTAAATACCAAGTAGGTACTAAAAAACACAGCAGCTATGGTAGCGAAATAGATTTAGTGTACAGCTTGAAAGTACAACCTTTCGTAGGATTACAATTAGGCTACTCTACCTATTTAGTTAATGATGGTACTAAAGCGCTTAAAGGTACACCTAACCCATGTGCTTACCAAGACTGGTTATGGTGCAGCCTAAACATCAACCCAAAGATTTTCTCTGCTAAATTCTAATTAGAGATAAAAGACGAAAGACGAAATACAAACGTCTTTCGTCTTTTGTATTTCGTCTCCTTGTCTTTTGTATTTATGAAGAAATTTACTATCAGCTTATTCTTATTGCTACTTATAGTAGTTGGGGGGTATACCTCTTAGGCTACGGCTATCTGCTAAAAAGCTGTAAGGGTAGTGTATGCCACAGGGCATAGCACTACTTTTTTAGAGGACTACACTTATTTTGATAACCGCACTATCAGTCGCAGTACTACCCCACAAGCGTGGGCGCTCACCGCTGACTATAATAAAGTGGCTGAAACTCCTGAACTGCAAAACGCTCATCACAAGTATGGCACGGTAGCCTTCCTCATCATCAAAGGCGATAGTATATGGCACGAATGCTATTTTGATAACTATAACTCTCAGAGCAAAAAGCAACTCCTTTTCAATGGCGAAAAGCTATGTATCGGCGCTTTTGGGCAGGGCTATAACCGATGGTTACATAAAAGGTCTTGACCAGCCAGTAAGCGACTTTTTTTCCGCAGTACAAAGAAGGCTTAGCAGCTAAGCTAACAGTAGGCGACTTATCGTCTATGGCCTCTGGTCTCGACTGGGACGAGGCATATTACGACCCTTTTTTCTATCACCACCCGCGCTTATTTTTGACGAGCATTTTCGCGAAAAGATGCTACAGCTGAAGATTACCTCTGAACCGGGGAAGGCTTTTAAGTACCTCAGTGGTAACACCTTTTTGTTAGGAATGGTAATAGAGAAGGCTACAGGTAAAACTCTTAGTGAGTATCTTGCGCAAGCGCTTTGGCAGCCTATGGGGTGTGAGGGTGATGCCCTTTGGCAGTTAGATAGTGAAGAAAGTGGATTAGAGAAGGCTTATTGCTGTATAGCCTCTAATGCCCGCGATTTTGCTCGTTTGGGCAAGCTCTACCGCGACCACGGCAAGTGGAACGGCAAACAGCTATTGGATAGTGCATTTGTAGCTAAATCAGTACAACCCCGCTTTGCTGACCACCCTGAGTATGGCTATGGCTGGTGGTTGTTAGATTATAAGGGCATTCACTTCTTTATGATGCGCGGACATTTGGGGCAATACGTTATTGTCAATCCAACTGATAAGGTTATCATAGTGCGCTTAGGGCATAGTCTTTCAGATGAAGCCCCTGAAGGCAGTACATTTCCATCTGATATTTACACCTATATTGATGAAGCGTACAAAATGATTAATGGGAATTCATAATTTATAATTCAAAATTAAAAAGAAGGTGCTCCATAAAATAAACCTCGAAGATATACTTTTTTTAGACATTGAAACAGTTCCTCAGTACCCTGACTACAGTTGTGTGCCGGTAGCTGAGCAAGCCTTATGGGAAGAAAAAAACGCAAAACCTGCGCAAGGACGAGTATACTGCTGAAGAATATTATAATCGTGCAGGCATATGGGCTGAATTTGGCAAGATAGTATGTATATCGGTAGGTTATTTTTCTTTCCGACACGAGCAACGCACCTTTAGGGTAACGTCATTTACAGGCGAAGAAGACACTCTATTACGTGATTTTTGTGCGTTTGGTAGAAGAACATTTTTTTCTCGCCCTAACAAGCTTTTTTGTGCTCATAATGGCAAGGAGTTTGATTTTCCTTATCTCTCACGGCGTATGATTATCAATGGAGTTCGTATTCCGAATAAATTGCAACTCTTTGGCAAAAAGCCTTGGGAGGTACCCCACCTTGATACCCTTGATCTCTGGAAGTTCGGCGACTATAAGCATTATACTTCTTTAACTCTCTTAGCCCACACATTGGGAATTCCTTCGCCTAAAGATGATATTAATGGCAGTCAAGTACGCGATGTATTTTATGAAGAAAATGATATACACCGCATTGCTACTTATTGCGAGAAAGATACTATAACGGTAGCCCAAATATTATTGCGCCTGCGTTACGAACCGTTCTTAACAGACGATGAAATACTCATCATTCCGCGCTAATACTACCTATTAGTAGTTGCTTATTTTTAGATAAGTAGGTTCAAAATAAGCAATATCTTCAAAATTAGCGGCTTTATACTTCTCTATAGCAAAAGGAATCATATCTTTTAGCCTCGGGGAAAGCTCCTGTAATAAATGTAGCATTAGGATGTTGGCAGATAGTAGCAAACTTAGTACTACCATCACCCAGAAATGTTACTTTACCCTTATCCAAATACTCTTTATAGCTGTCTGCATCAAGAATTTTTAGCTTCAGTAGGAGATACAAAACGATATTCGCTATCAAATACAGCGCTATAAACCTCCATACGGCGCGCATCGAGCATAGGAATAATGCAATCAGCTTGTGCTACTTGGTGCGCAAGGATTTGCAAAGTAGGAATGCCTATAAGTGGCTTGCCAAGAGCAAAACATAGTCCCTTGGCAGTAGCCACCCCTATGCGCAAACCTGTATAAGAGCCTGCGCCTGCGCTTACGGCTATAGCATCGAGGGAAGAAAGCGGTACCCCTGCTGTAGTCATCACAGTTTCAATAAATAAATGTAAATTTTCAGAGTGCGTGAAGTGTCCTGCATTCTGAGCTTTAGTAGCTAATAATGTGTTATTATCAGTAAGGGCAACCGAGCAGTTCACCCCTGATGTTTCTATATGAAGTAATTTCATTATCTGTTGGTTATTATCTATTCCCCGATAAAACGAGTACTATTTCCCCTTTGATATTTTTTTGTCTTTATAATACTCTAATAACTCTTGTAGTGTACCACGCTGGGTTTCCTCGTGTACTTTGGTAAGTTCTCGGGAGATACTTGCTTGACGGTCCGCTCCGAAAGTAGTGATAAAATCGGTGAGGGTTTTAAGTAATTTATGAGGAGAGACGTAAAAAATCATCGTTTTAGTTTCTTGAGCGAGGAGTTGTAAACGTGTTTGACGCCCTTTTTTGTCGGGTAAAAAACCTTCAAAAGTAAAACGATCATTAGGTAAGCCACTACTTACTAAAGCGGGTACAAAGGCAGTAGCCCCAGGTAGGCACTCTACAGCTATCCCCTCGGCTATACAAGCCCTTGCAAGTAAAAATCCAGGGTCGGAAATAGCAGGTGTACCAGCATCAGTGATAAGCCCTACCGTAGTACCCCCTTGATACGTTGTACCCAAGCTTCTACCACCTTGTGTTCATTAAACAGGTGGTAGCTTTGCATTGGGGTGTGAATATCATAGTGCTTTAGCAGTTTGCTGCTAGTACGAGTATCTTCGGCCAAGATGACCTCTACCTCTTTGAGCAAACGTAGCGCACGTAGGGTTATATCTTCTAAATTGCCGATAGGAGTCGGGATAAGATACAATTTGCTCATTATTCAAAACGGCGTAGAATAAGGTGTAAGAAGCGTTCTTCGTACTCTTCTTTGCCTTTCCAGTTATTATAAGTAGGTTTTACTTGTTGTTGAATATATTGCGCCGCCTCTTCTAATGAGTGGAGTTGGTTTAAGTGTTGTAGCACACGGTTATACTCACTTTCACTTCGAAGAAAAGTTTTTTGTATGAAAGCCAACTTATCGTTTAGCCCTATTTGTATTTCCTTGCTGAAGCGGTCGTTTAGCGACTGTGCGGGTTTTACCTCCTCAGTATGGTCTTTTTTGTCGAAAGCTGTAGCTTTTGATTTTGCTAAAAACTCTTCAAGCGAAGGTGTCTGACGAAGTATTTGTTGCTCTTCTGTTAGATGCTGTTGCTGAATAAAGTTTTCTGGCTGTGCTGGCTGTGCTGACTGTACAGGCTGAGCTACAGGTGCTTGTGCAGCTGCTGTAGGTTGCGCTGCCTGATGCGGGTGCAGACGCTCAGCTGTTAGCACTTGCTCTACTACTGAAGTAGGTGCTTGCTCAGGTGCTGCTGCGTGTATTGGCTCGTGTACAGTCTCTGCTTGTTGCGGACGAGGAGGTACTATAGGTTGCTCTATTGATACAGCCCAATCAGGAGTAGAAGCCTCGCGCAATGGCTGCTGTGTATTAATAGTAGTAGGAGGAGTTATGTTCTCTACTGGCTGAGTCACTGCTTGTGCTACTGGAGCGGCTTGCACTGGAGCAGCTACTGTTGTCTGTGCAGGTGCTACTTCTGATGCAGGGGTTGCTGTAGGAGCTGGAGTAGCTACAGGAGCAGAAACTGGTGCGGCTACTTCTGCAGGTGGATCATCAGGAAGAGTGTAAGAATGCCAATCGTTCCAATCTTGATATAAAGAGGTAAGATCTTCATCAGAAGTATTGGTTACTGGTTGAGCCACTGCGGGTTCAGTTATTGCAGCTTCAGGAGAAGCAAACTGTGTCATCTCTACTACCGAATCTGTTGTGGTTTCTGGAACTTCAGCAGGAGCTGGCTCAGGTGTTGGTTCAGGAGTAGGCTCAGCAACCTTCTCGGCTATTGGTTCAGCAGCAGCCTGAACGGGTGCTGGTTCCATAGCTACAAAAGCAGGTTTTTCATCCGGTGTTTCTTCTATCAAAGGCTGCTCAAGAGGTTGTAACTCTTTGAAAGCTACATCAATATTGAAGATGTTTTTCCTGTTCATCAATAAAATTAGCAACCTTTCGCAAGGTATAAGTCATACGCTGCTCTGAGGTTCTTAGCATTTGATAGTATTTTTTTCGACAAAGCCCAAGATAGTGATTTTTCTCAGAAATCTTATGCGCTTTTTTTGGCTAAGCTCGCTGAGATTTAATCGCCCTTGATAGGCTATAATTTCGGTGGCTAAATCAACTAATTCTTGCTCTAATGTTTCTTTCATAGCAAATGGAGTTTATGATGTGGCAAAGATACAATTTTTTTGGTAATCTCTTACTTATTTTTCTAAAAAAACTTTCTTATTCTTTTTTTATAGCTCTCTTTTCTTTTTGTGCTTCAGTAGGTTAGCTGTACTTTTTCTCTAATACTTTTTAAACTGAAAAAGACTTCAGCTCTCTTATTGAGGGCTAAAGTCTTCTTATTTATTAGGTGTCTCTTTATGCTGCTTTTCTGTGCGGCTTACTTTACTGAGGCTTCGTAAATACCCTCAATGGTCTCTGCTAACATTTGGTTGAAGTCAGCATCTGTTTGCTGAGCAGAAAGTCCTTGAGTGAGGGCACGAGAGAAACTAGCGATTACCCCTTTGTTCTTAGCCAATATTTCGTTAGCTTTTTTTCGCGAGGATAGCCCCCAGAAAGGGCTACAACACGTACTACACGAGGATGCTTAGTAAATTCTTTATAGAAGTTATCAATAGTAGGCAATGAGAGTTTGAGCATCACATCGGAGGTGTCGCGCAAACGATCTAAATGCTTTCTGATTTCATCGCGTAGGATAGCCTCAGCTCTTGATTTATCAGGAATGGTAATGTCTACTTCTGGTTCAATAATTGGCACTAACCCTGCATCGATAATGACTTGCGCTACCTCAAACTGTTGGGCTACTACTTGTGCAATACCTTTGGGAGAGGCTTCTTTGATTACTGAACGCATCTTAGTACCGAAAATATGTCGCTCGTTAGCTCGCTTTAATAGGTCTGGCAGTCCGTCGATTGGCTTCATCAGTTGTACCCCATCGCTATCAATATCTAAAAAGTCCTTTATCTACTTTGAGGAAAGGAATAATGTGTTTTTTTCTTCCCAAAGATAATCAGCCGTGTATTTACCGTCGATAAGGTTATCCATTGTCTGCTCGAAAAGGATAGCCCCAAGTATTTTTTTCACTATTGAAAGCAGGACTTTTGATGATACGAGTGCGCATTTGGTGAATAAGAGCAAACATTTCAACATCATTAGTATACTGACTTTCGTCTATCCCGTAGAGCTTTAATGCTTTAGGAGTGCTCCCCCCACTTTGGTCGAGTGCCGCAATAAAGCCTTTCCCATTTTTCATTTGTTCAAGTTGTTCTTTTTTCATTGTAAAAACCTTTATTTAATGCCACAAAGGTACAACATATTTTTCTAAAAAACAAATGTACTTGTAGGTAATCCTTCTTCATTTACTAAGTTGGCGTTAGTCATAGGGCTCCACGCATAACGCACTACTTTAGGGATTCGGACTTGTTCGCAACTCACTTTTACTTTATCGCCTACTATTTTAGCAGTAGCGGGGTAGAAGAGACCGTTGCCATCAGAAAGTTCAAAGCCGCGTATAGGTTTGTTGTCGGAGGTGTGCAATCCTTTGGCATAGTCAAAACTAACAAAGGCAGCGCCTTCGGCAAAAAAAGTACTGAACGGAAAAAGAGGGCCTGAGGGGGTAATATTTTGTTTGTTATAGGTTTGGTTCAGAGCCCAACGTGCCAAAACGTTCGCCTATAGGTTTTTTGTTTTTAGGGTGAACATCGCTAGGGTGCCCATAGTCGTAAGATACAGCCATACCGCTATAGGGTACCTCAGAGAGCAGGCGGCGCTGAGAGTCGCGGAACCATCCCCAAGAAGGGCGGTTAATGCTTGATAGCTGTACGTAGTAGAAAGGCATTTGAGGATTTTGGAACTTTTTCTCCAACTTTTTCACTAATAATTTAAAGAGCTTAGAGTGAGCGTCTTTATTATGAGCATTTGACTCTCCTTGATACCATATGACTCCTTTGATAGGGAAGTCTTTTATAGGTAGGATACCTGCCTCGTAGAGGTAGGCAGGTTCGTATGGGTGGCGCTGTAGTTTGTCAGAGCTTTTTTTGATATTTTGAGAGGCGCGTTCGCGTACCCATTGCATTATAAAATCATTATTGCGCCAGTCGTATAATATGCGAGGGAAGTTATTTTCGAGGGTTTGTCTGTCTACCCACGCCTCAGTAGGGGATCCACCTACGGCATTACAAATCAATCCTATAGGCATATCAAGGTCTTTTTTTGTAGCCATTTTTCCGAAGTAATAACCCACAGCAGAAAATGCGGCAGCTGTTTCGGGGGTACTCTCTTGCCACTGAGTATCTTGATAATATTGGAGATGATTGAGAGAGTCGAGCACTGTAGCGTTCCACTCTACAGGATCGGTGCGCCACCGTGCTTTCATATCGTAGAAGCGAATATTTGGGTTAGTAGCCCGTAGTATATCAGTAGCAACTGTAGTAGTTTGTTTGAGCATAAACTCCATATTTGATTGCCCTGAACAAAGCCATACTTCGCCAGCTGCTACATTTTTTTGAATGTTTGTTTTTGTTTTCCGGCGACAATGCTGAGCGTATAGACCTCTTTGGCTTTCAGGGGGTCTAAAACTACTTGCCATTTGCCATTAGCATCAGCCATAGTGGTGAATTTTTGTTTTCCTATAGTCACCATTATTTTAGTGCCGGTATTGGCAATACCTTTTATAGGCAAGGGTTGTCCGTGCTGTAGTACCATATTGTCGGTGTAAATAGCGGGCAATTGGAGTCCGCCGTAATCGCCAGTGATAGCGCTATATACTACTCTGGCTAATCGTTTAGCGCCCTCGGCATTGGGGTGTAGGCCATCGGGGAGCAATTGTGGATAAGGGTAAAGAGGCGTGTGGAAATCTATCAGTTGGGCTTGCGACTCGCGGGCTACCATACGAATAGCCTCTTGTATTTCGGCATGCCAATCGCGAGTACCAGACTCGAAGCGAGGGTGTCGATGCGAAATAGGACTCATCTGAGCAACGAGGATGCGCGCCATAGGGTTGGCTTTTTTAAAGGAATCAATCAGCTGCAGATAGTCGCTTACGAAAGCGTCGCGGTAGTTAGGCCAGTTGCGGGGGTCGGTATCGTTGATACCTAAGTGGATAACCACGATATCAGCAGCAAAAGCGATAGCTTTTTTATACTCATCTTGCTCAGTATAGGGGCGATGGCCTTTGTTAAGCAAGGTAGCGCCTGATTTACCAAAGTTGCCGACCTCGTAATTTTTTTGCCTCAAATCTCGCTGTAAGACAGCGGGATAGGCATCTTGGGTTCTGTTTTCGAGCAAGTAGCCATAGGTGATGCTATTGCCTACGCAGGCTACTTTAATAGGTTTTTTTTGAGCGCCTACCCAAGCAGAAATCAGTAGCAGGGCTGTCAATAATATTTTTTTCATTTTGATATAGTTTTTAGGTTATATATTATTTATATCATAGACCTCCAAATCGTACAAAGCTGCCTAATACAACCATTGTAATTCCAAACAGAGTTACACAGATGATGTGTACTGCCATTTCGGGCAGTTTTTTTCATATTGCCCTTGCGCAACTGAGGTAGTACGCGTGTCTGTGCCGAGATGGCAAAACACACAGAAGTAAGCAAACAGAGAAGTTTTAGGGAAACTACTTTTTCTATTGAAAAAAATCGAAGTGCAGCCAAGTGCTGAAACTTACTCCGTAGTCGTATGCCATTAGTATACCCGTGATAACCAACACTAAGAGTGATGGCATTCCGATAGGCTCGTACGTTTTTTTCGAAATTACCTATATAGCTAAAAATCGTTGTGCTTAAGTGCTTTAGGTAGGTAGCCTATAGCCAAGACTAAGTGCCCGCCTACCCATATAGTAGCCGCCACTAAATGCAAAAATTAAAAAGAATATGATGTGTGTACATTATTTATTATTAAATGTGTTCATTGTTATTGCAAGTCCTGCTAAGCCATACGAGAGCACTGCTTCAGCACATTTAGCCACGCGCTCAGGGAGTAGGGCTTGTTCTTCGGGTGCCCACTCGCCCAATACGTAGTCTATTTGTCTGCCAGACTCAAAAATTACTACTGATACCAAAGCGCAAACGGGCGTACTCTTGGGTACCTAACTGATACTGAATATCTTTAAGTCCGTTATGACCGCCATCGCTACCTTTACCTTTGATGCGCAGGGTGCCAAAAGGGATATTTAGGTCATCGCAGACTACTAAGAGATTTTCAGCTGTTAAACGTTCTTTTTCGAGCCAATAGCGTACTGCCTTGCCACTGAGGTTCATATAAGTAGAGGGTTTCAACAGTATAAATGTACGCCCTTTCACCTTTATCTCGGCAAGGTCGCCCAGCTTTTGAGTGGTGAAAGAAGCATTATGGTCTTTAGCCAGCTTATCGGCTACTAAGAAACCGATGTTATGGCGCGTATTAGCATATTCAGCCCCTATATTGCCGAGGCAAGCAATTAGATATTTTTTTCATAGCTGCAAAAGTAATAATAATTTGCTAATTAGGCAATTTGTTTGCGTTTTTAAACCACTGGTTCGCCGTAGAGGTCGTAATCGGTGGCATCTATGATTTTTACTTCTACAAAATCGCCTATTTTTACGTAGTGTTTTTTGGCATCGATAAGTACCTCATTATCGACATCAGGAGAGTCGTACTCGGTACGCCCTACAAAATAGTTGCCCTCTTTGCGGTCAATCAGACAACGGAAGGTCTTGCCTATCTTCTGTTGGTTGAGTTCCCACGATATTTGCGACTGTATTTCCATTATCTCATTGGTACGAGCGAGTTTTACCTCTTCGGGCACATCGTCTTCAAGCTCATAGGCAGTGGTATTCTCTTCGTGACTGTAAGTGAAGCAACCTAAACGGTCAAAACGCATTTCTTTCACAAAAGATTTGAGCGCCTCGAAGTCGGCTTGGGTTTCGCCTGGGTAACCGACTATCAAGGTGGTGCGTATGGCCATTTCGGGCATCGCCTCGCGGAATTTCTTCAGCAGCTTAGTGGTTTTCTCTTGGGTAGTGCCGCGCTTCATACTCGCCAAAATAGGGTCGGAGATGTGCTGCAAAGGTATGTCTAAATAATTGCATATTTTAGGCTCTTCTTTCATCACCTCTATGACGTCCATAGGGAAGCCAGTAGGGAAGGCGTAGTGTATGCGTATCCACTCGATGCCTTCGACTTTTACGAGGGCGCGAAGCAGGTCGGCAAGGGCGCGTTTTTTTGTAGAGGTCGAGTCCGTAGTAAGTGATGTCTTGAGCGATGAGTATCAGCTCTTTGACGCCTTTGGCAGCGAGCTTTTTCGGCTTCGGTGACAAGCGCCTCGATAGGGGTGGAAATGTGAGCGCCCCGCATCAGAGGGATAGCACAAAAAGCTACAAGGGCGGTCGCAGCCCTCAGATATTTTTGAGATAAGCGTAATTTTTAGGGGTAGTGGTGAGGCGTTCGCCCTATGAGCTCGTGCTTATAGTCCGCCCCCCAGCACTTTTTAGCAGGGCAGGCAGTTCGCTAGTGCCGAAATACTGGTCGACATCGGGTATTTCTTTTTTTCTAAATCGGGTTTGTAGCGCTCTGAAAGGCAGCCCATCACAAAGACCTTGTCGATTAGGGCCTGCTTCTTTCTGCTGAACATACTCTAAAAATAGTGTTGATGCTCTCTCTTTAGCGTTATTGATAAAGCCACAAGTGTTGATAACCACGATATTACCCTCCTGCTCGTGAACTACATTTTTGCCGCCAGCTTTGAGCTGCCCCATAAGGACTTCGCTGTCGTATACGTTTTTAGAGCAACCGAGGGTTACTACGTTTATAGTGTTTTTCTTTATACTTCTTGTTCGCATTTGTTGTTAGTTTCAAGCGACAAAGATACGAAATAATTACGAACTACAAATGATAAACCACAAAAACAGAAAAACCGCCCACTCGTCCCACCTGTCCCACAATCGCCCCCACATACCCAGCTCCATGCATTCGCTGGCTTTGGCTCGCACTCCCACCTGTCTCACCTGTCCCACTTGTCCCAGCCCTCCCAATCCTCCCAGCCTTCTCAATCCTCCCACCAGTCCCACTTGTCCCAAAAATTCATAATTCCCCTCGCACTATTTAGAGCACATTATAGGCTAAAAAAACGCTTATCTCTATGGTGGGTAAAGAAAAATAAGGTTTTTAGTCATTTTGTATTTTTACTGATTGTAAGATTGTTATGATTTTTAACAACACATCTGATACATTACCTAAATTACACATTCTCAAAATAACTTAGTCTATAATTCACCTTATTATTCAATGATAAATTCAGTATTAGAAAGTTTCAAATTATATGTTTTATTTAAATATTCAACTACTTCTTCAATTGGATGAAATTCAATTGTCTTTATTTTTTTGAGCCTCTACACTATTTTTTTAAACTCTTCATTACAATAAAGAAGAGCATCAAAAAAATGACTGATAAATATAGAAAATAGGTTTTGTCCCTAATAGTTTTTTTATTAAGAACTATTTTTTTATAGCTTCTTTTTATTTTTAGCTTTTGGGAATCTTTTCCCCTACTTCTATGTCTGGTGGTCTAACCTCTATGAATTTTTGATTTATCAAAATCAATAGCTTGTACATCTTCTTGGATTGTAATAAAGTAATAACTCTTCTGAGAGTTTACCTCTCCGTCTCTGTTAAGCATCACAACGGGAGTGAAAAAGGTACTTCATAGGATTATGTTTGTCCATAATCTCTTTAAATTTCTCTGAAATGATAAACCCATTTGATGTATCACAATAATCAAAAATCTAATAGCCTATGCTTATTGATAAGATAAAGTTTTTCAGGGAGCTCAGTCAAGTTCATCCATCCTATACGCCAACTATCTCTGGTAAGCACAGGAGGAAGTGTAGAGCCTTTGTATTCTTCCTTCGGAATAAATCGTGTGTGTAAAATCCCATCTAAATAAATGGGGGTTCCTTTTGCCTTAGTATTAGGCACCATAAAATAAATCTGATTCATACTTTATATATTTATACAAGTGTTTTACTTCCCCCCGCTGGCGCGAACGTGTCTCTATTGCCCCTAATTCACTGCCTAATTAGTAACAGACCTTAAAGCTCTCTACTTTCTTAGCACAAGCTTGAAGCGAGATATGTGACTCGCACCAGCGTGGGGGTATTGATATTTTAACAACACATTTGATATATTACCGCTCCAATAGATAGATATACATAATTACAAAAATCTTCAAAAAGCATCCTCAAAATGATAAATATTTCTTTTTAATATATTCTCTCTTTCTTTTTTTAAAACAAAGCACTTCTTCTATACTTTGAAATAATAGATAATCATTCAATTTATTCCTATATTTACAACAAAAAGTTATTATTCATTCTGATAATTTCGTTTGCTATTGAGGAAAAAAACCAATATAAAAAAATCATCATACTTATCAAAAAAATAACCACAATCAAATCCTATGAATTTGAAGTCTATGCTACTAATTTCTTTATCACTAATACAAATTAGTTTATTATTTTTTTAGATTTAATTGATTAGAGTTATAATAATCTAATATTCTTTTTAATATTACAATCTGCAATTATATAATCTTCAATAATATTAAAGGTACTATCTATCTTCACTTTTTTTCCAGTACAGAATAGCTTCTATCAAATCCACAATAGCCATTATTAGGGTTACTTATTATTGTTATCCAGCTCATATCAATATTTTTTTAGTTGTCTACCCCCGCTGGCGCAAGCTTGTAGCTTGTGCCCAATTCACAATTCAAAAATTCTCTCCCCGTCCTATTCGTCCCATTTGTCCCACTCGTCTCACCTGTCTCACCTGTCCCACCCAATTCAAAATTCAAAATTCAAAATTCTCTCCCACACCACTACGGGTGCAAAGATAATTTTTTTAGTTATATTCAAGATATTGTACCTCCACAGCTACAGAAATTTTTTCTAAATACACTTACCCTATACAAAACAATACAGGAACAGCGAACGATTAGCGAACAATTAGCGAAGGATTAGCGAACGATAACCGAAGTACAATACTCCCCATCCTAATGCTCGTGTATACTGACCATCGCATCTCCCCTTTGAAGGGGGTTGGGGGATGTTTTTTTAAAAAACTTGTTAATTACCAAAAATCATTCGTACCTTTACCGCCAAAATCACCTGTAGTATATCATTTAAAAAAATTATAATTATATGAAAAGAATTAGTTTATTATTAGTAGCATTACTTACGCTCTTTGCGTGTAAGAAAAAAATGCTAATTTCAACAGCGATCCTTTGCTGTTCAGTGGCTACATATCCGGCTACACTTCTGGCTTGGTATCGGCTCATTCCGAGGTGAAAATCCTCCTAAACCAACCCATTGCGCAAGGCAAGATGGACAAAAATCGAGAGCCCTCGACCTCTTCAGCATCTCCCCTAGCGTCAAGGGTAAAGTCGTATGCACTACCCCTACCGAGGTAGTCTTCGTGCCTAATGAGCCCCTTAAGCAAGACACCAAATACCAAGTGTCTTTTTCACCTAAAAAAACTCTTCGAGGTCAATGACAAAGCCCCTCGAGGCGTTCAACTTCACGCTCAAAACTTTCGAGCAGGCTTTCCGTATCCAAAAAGGCGACCTACAGTCCCTACAGCCCTGACCTCTACTTCCTCAATGCCGAGTTGCTCGCTAACGACCAACTTACTTACAACGAGGCTAAAGAGCTTCTTTCGGCTACTGTGGGTGGCAAAAAGGTAGCTGTCAAATTCCAGTCTAACCAGATGTCTAACCGCTTCGCGATAGTGTTCGACAGCCTCCCTCGCACCGATAAAGAACAAACCTTAGAGGTGAAGTGGGACGCTTCAGGGGTCAAAAAAAGAAAATTTACTGCCTTTTAGCTTCAACCTGCCTAAAAAAAGGAGTTTTTCGAGGTGGTGAATGTCCGCATCGACGAGAATTCAGCTAACCGCGTGTTCAGCGTAAATTTCTCCGACCCTTTAGATAAAAACCAAGATTTCGAAGGATTGGTAACCCTTAGCGGCATTAGCCAAAAATACAGCGTCAATGGCAATGTGCTAAAGGTAATGCGCGAAGAGGTAAGCACCACTTCCAACTTCACTGTCAATGTAATGCAAGGGTGAAGAACATCTATGGTCAGCGTTTGGCAAAAGACCGCTATATACCTATCACCTTCCCACCGCTCAACCCTCAAGTACGCTTGGTGCGCAGCGGTACCTTGCTGCCCTAGCTCGGCTAACCTCAAAATCAACTTTCAGGCTATCAATCTGCGTGCAGTACACGTAAAAGGTATCGCGTATTTATGAAAATAATATCTTGCAGTTTTTGCAAGACAACAGCTTAGGGTAGCACCGATGGCAGCCTGCGCCGTGTGGGCAAAACCTATTGCGCGCAAGGTCATCGCTTTAGACCACGATGTGCGCAATTCCCTACACGATTGGAACACCTACGCCTTAGACCTCGCCAGCCTCATCACTCCCGAACCTGGCGCTATCTATAGGGTCGAAATAGGTATGAAGAAAAAAACTATTCGCTCTACGCCTGCGAAGGACAAAATACCGAGCCTTTAGACCTCTCATACGAACAAAAAAATCGCTTAATGACGACGATGTAAACTACAACGAGTATTATTACGATGACGATGAGGACTATTGGGGCTATAGCGAAAACCCTTGTGATGAGGAGTATTATTATAACAAAAAGGCGGTTACCAATGTGCTTTCTACCGACCTTGGCGTTATAGTGAAAAAAGGACAAAATAACAGCTATGTCTTTGCGGTGAACAACCTGCTTTCTACCGAACCTGTATCAGGGGCTACAATAGAGGTGTACACCTATCAGCAACAGAAAATACAAGAGGCTAAAACCGACAAACAAGGGTTGGCAGTTTTAGAACTCAGCAGCCGTGCGTACTTTGCTAAGGTAAAGAAAGACAAATTTACTACCTACGTGAAGTTAGACGAGGGCGCTCCTCTATCGCTCAGCAATTACGATGTCGATGGCATCAAGCTACAAAAAGGGCTTAAATGGCTTTATCTACACCGAGCGCGGCGTATACCGTCCTGGCGATAGCATACACCTCAGCTTTGTGCTTAACGATTTCGCTCAGAAGAACCCCGAAAAACTACCTATCAAATTGCGCTTTAGCGACCCTTATGGCAAGGTAATTGCTGAACAAATGCAAGGGGCTAAAGAAAACAACCTATACGTATTCGGACTCAAAACAGCTGCCGATGCCCCTACCGGAGGCTGGAATGTGCTCATCAGTGCCGGTGCTTCTCAGTTCAGCAAACTGATAAAGGTAGAAACCATCAAGCCCTAACCGCCTAAAAGATAGAAAAATAATCTCAGTGGCAAGCGCATCAGTGCCAATGGTAGCAATGCGCAGTTACAAGTGCTTTGGCTACACGGCAGCCCAGCAGGCAATACAGGGGTAAGCGTAAAAGCGAAATTCTACCCTACCGAAACAGCTTTCAAAGGCTATGAAAAATACCTTTTCAATAACAAAGCCTACGATTTCGAGGGCGAAGAGTTCAACCTATACGAAGGTCGTACCGATGCCGATGGCTATGCGTCTTTCTTCTTCAAGCCTAACCAAATGCAAGCCCCTGGTATGCTAAAGGTGAACTTCCTTACCCAAGCTAACGAGAGTGGTGGCGACTTTAGTACCGATGTATGCTCAGCTATGTATTCGCCTTATAGCGAGTATGTGGGGCTACACCTCCCTGCCGTAAACAAATACGACTATTATGACACGGAGCAAGACCATACTTTCGAAACCATAGTGTTAGACGAAAACGGCAAACCGCTAAAAGGCAAAAGAGGTTACCGTAGCTGTCTATAAAGTAGGTTGGAATTGGTGGTGGGACGCCTCTAACCAAAAACATCTCTACTTACAACAGCAGCAGTAGCAATGCTTTGTACGAGCAACATCGCCTAATAACCAATGGTCAGGGCAAGGCGCAGTTTAACCTCAACATCTCTGACGATAATTGGGGCAGATATTTTGTCCTACTCACCGATGAGCAAAGCGGTCACCGTTGTGGTACTACCGTCTATTTCGATTGGGGTAGCTGGAGCGGCAAGTCTCGCGGCGGCGAAGGTAGCGAAGCCATTATGCTAACCTTGGGCACTAATAAAAAAGAGTATAGCGTAGGCGAAAAAGCGACTCTTTCATTCCCTTCTGATAAAGGCGGACGTGCTCTCGTATCAGTAGAAAACGGTAGTGATGTACTCGAAACGCATTGGGTAGAAACAACCGACAAAGAAACCAACTTCACCCTACCTATCACTAGCAAGATGACTCCTAACGTATACCTATACGTTACCCTCTTGCAGCCACATAACCAAACTGCCAACGATGCCCCTATACGCCTCTATGGGGTAGCGCCTATAAAGGTAGTAGACCCTAATACCATATTAACTCCGGTGATACAAGCTCCTGATAAGTTCACTCCTAACCAAAAAAAGTGAATATAAAGGTAAGCGAAAAAACAGGCAAGCCAATGCACTATACATTAGCCATTGTAGAAGACGGCTTGCTAAACCTCACCCGCTTCCGCACCCCTAACCCTTGGAATGCGTTCTTCTCTAAAATCGCCTTGGGCGTAAAAAAACTTGGGACGTATATAACGATGTGATAGGCGCTTATGGAGGCACTATCAATCAGGCATTCAGTATAGGAGGCGACGAAGATTTGGGCGGTAGCGAAGCCCAAAAAGCCAATAGGTTCAAAACCGTTTGTCATCTTCAAAGGGCCTTTCGAACTCAAAAAAAGGCGGCAGCAATACCCACTCCGTAGCAATTCCTAACTATATGGGTTCAGCCCGTGTAATGGTAGTAGCTGCCGATGTCAAGAACAACGCCTATGGTAGTGCCGAGAAGAAAGACATACCAGTTACTAGCCCTCTATCACTTTTTTGGGTTCATTGCCACGCAAAAGCAGTACCAGGCGAAAAAAAGTAGTATTGCCGGTAACTGTATTTGCTATGGAAAACCACGTGCGTAACGTAAGCCTAAGCGTTAGCACTAACGGACAGTTCAAAGTGGTTGGCAGCAGCCAGCAGTCGCTTAACTTTACTAAAAACGGAGAGCAAATGGCTTACTTCGAACTCGAAGCTGTCCAACAAGGGGTAGGCAAGGTCAAAATAACCGCCACTTCTGGCAAAGAAAAAAAAGCTACCTACGAGGTCGAAAATGGGTGTTTACAACCCTAATCCGCTTACCTATGCGGTACAAAATGCCGTACTTACTGCCGGACAAGCACAGACTCTCAACTCTGCTGCTTTGGACGAAAAGAATAAAACAGTACTCGAGATTTCTAGCTTCCCAGGGGTGAACCTACACCAGCGTTTGGGCTACCTTATCAGTTACCCTCACGGTTGTGGCGAGCAAGTTACCTCAGGGGCTTTCCCTCAATTGTTCTTAGCCGACTTCATAACGCTTAGCAAAGACAAAGCCGATGAAGTGAGCAAGAATGTCAAAGCGGCTATTAGCAAGCTACACGAAAACCAATTGGCTAACGGTGGCTTCAGCTATTGGAAAGGCGGTCGTTATGCCGATAATTGGGTTACCTCATACATTGGTCACTTCTATATCGAAGCCGAGAAGAAAGGCTATGTATTACCTTCAGGCAGCAAACAGAAGTGGTTAGACTACCAGAATACTGAAGCACGCCAATGGCGATACGAACCCGAATATGGCAATGATTTCGCGCAAGCCTACCGCCTCTATACTTTAGCTTTAGCCGGTAGTGCTAATAAAGGAGCTATGAACCGCCTACGCGAACTCAAAGATATAAGCGAAAATGCCAAACGCACTTTAGCGGCAGCTTATGCTCTTATTGGTCAGAAACAGACAGCCGAAAAACTCTTCCTCACCACTGCTATAGATGAGGACAGCGATTATTACTATGGTTCTGTATGGCGCAACAAGGCAATGGCAATGGAAACAGCCCTACTGATAGGCAGAAAAGCCGATGCCGCTCGTTGGGCGGTCGAGATAGCCGAAAAACTATCTTCTAACGATTGGCTCAGCACTCAAACCACTGCTTATTCGCTTTATGCTATGGCGAAATACGTAGCAGTAAACAAGAGCGGTAAGAGCTTCGAGGCTACCTATACCGTAAATGGCAAAACCGAAAAAGTAAGCTCAAGCGAACCAATGGTACAAGTAACCCTCAACGCCAAAGGACAAACACCTGTACAGGTGAAAAACAACTCAAAGCAAACGCTTTACGTTCGTGTCATCAGCAGCGGAGTCTTACCTGTGGGACAAGAGTTAGCTATGCAAAACGGACTTTCTATCAAAACAGTCTTCCAAAATAATAAGGGACAAACGATAGATGTCAGCACCCTACGTCAAAGCACCGAGCTAACCGCCTCTATAGAGGTGCGCAACCTCACCAACGAGCGGGTAGATAACGTTGCTCTTACACAGCTTATCCCTTCAGGGTTTGAGATTATAAACACCCGCTTCACCGATTACGGAGCTGATGATAATGAGTATATAGACTACGCCGATTTCCGCGATGATCGTGCTAACTTCTATTTATCACTTAGAGCCAACGAAACTAAGGTGATAAAGCTGAAGTTAAACGCATCGTATGCAGGTAGATACTATCTCCCAGGCACTTATGCCGAAGCGATGTACAATAACCGCTACAACACCCGCACCACCGGACAATGGATAGTCATTAGCCGCTAACAATTAGCAAAATCAACAAATCCCCGCTTATAGGTTGTCCTATAAGCGGGGATTTTATAAAGTTAAAACATCAGCCCTCTCAGCCTTCATAGCCTTCCCATTCCTCCCATCAACCAAATCCACAAATTGGCTAATTTGCTAATTTGCTAATTTCCTCAATGCGTTTATTAAGCCTCTTCAAATCCTTTTTTTAATTTGTTTTTTTCTTGCCGTTTGGTGCCTCGTAGTACCATTTTGGCTATCTTTCTTTGCTTTTTTGCTGATGTTCTTATTGAAAGCAAAAAAAGGCATCTTTGTGCTTGCCTGCTAAAAAAATCTTTAGCTTCAGCTTGCGTTTTAAGGGTTTTTGGCGAGCTTGGCTTCCAGTTTTTTTCTTTTTTTCGGCTTGTAGCTCGGTAAGGGTTGAGGCTTGCTCTTGAGATTGTGCTACGGCAATACCTCCTAAAAAAATAGCGCAAATAGGGCTACTATCAAAAATCTTTTTCTTCATCTTTGGGGGTTTTTGAATATGATACTTTCCTGTTTCCTCAAAAATACCTATCTAAATGGCAGTATATTTCCATATCTTCCTCTGAGGCATCACGCAGCACTATATGGCTACAAGATTTTTTTCGGTATTAACAAATACAAAAATTGCGTTCTCCGTAGTAAACTTGATAGCCCTTATCTGCTAATAGCCAGATTTCGCCTATCTCGAAGTCTAAAATATCTTTTATCACCCGATAGTTCTTCCCTACTTGCAATTCCATAATAATATGATTTTTTTAAGATGCAAAGATACAATTTATTTATGAATTATTATTACCTTTGCATAAACTACAAAAAAATACTAATGGATAAATTATTAAAAAGAACAACAAGGTAAAAAGCGGCTAAATATGATAAGTCTTTTGCGTATAGTGATAGCCTGTCTCTTAGTTTTTCGTTGTTACTTCTTTTTATATAATATTTAAGGATAACTATCAAGTAGATGAGCATTTCTCCTCGCATGCTTACCAATATTGTTTAGAGGATTCCTTTTTTTATAAATACCAAGGAAAAATATATACCCGAATAATAGGCAAAGGTTATATAGCTATACCTGAAGCCGATGCAGCTACTTTTCAAGTATTTCCCGAAAGCCTGCAAATCCAACGAATAGGATGGGATAAAGCACACGTTTTCCATAACAACCAAATCGTCCCCTTACAGCCGCCTATTACCCTTATAGGCAATGACCTTTTACCGATGGAAAAGACACTTACTTTTGTGCCTCTCGCCCTGACTTTAAAGCCGGCACTAATGACTATCCCCCTATAAAGCAAGTCGGTTCTAACGGACAAAAATTCTCCGCTCTCAACTCTTCACCTTACCTCTCTACCGATGGTACCTATTCCTATTACCAAGGCGAAAAAAATAGAAGGTGCCAAAGATACTATCTTCCCTATTCTGCAATTGAGAGATCGTGATAAAAATTCCAAAAAAATAAGCTTTTCTTGCTATTTTTCTGACGGAAAACACGTGTTTTACAAAAACCATCTATTAGATGAAACTTTTACCGATGACCTTGTTACCGATATCTTCTCTAATCACGGCTATTTTTGAGTATCTCTATCACCTCAATGGGGGCAAAAGTATTTATCGACGGAAAGCCTTTTATGCCCAACGAGGCTCCCTATCATTTGCTGATAAGTGATAACAGTTATACCGATCATTTGTTTTTTTACCAATGAAAACGGTGTTTATTATTATGATTTAGAGGAAAAAGAAGCCAAAAAAAGCAATGGATAGCAATCCTTTTAAAGGATATAAAAAAAGAGGATAATGGCTATTTTTACAATGAAAAAAATATATTGTTTTTAGACCGAGAACTCACATAGCTAGAGGGAGAAGATTTAAAGGAAAAAAACAGGCTACTCTACTGAAATATGCTTGCTTAAGAATACCTCTCCTGCTGAATTTAAAAACATAATCAAACAAAAAAACCTTTTCGTCTCAAGAGTATGAGGTTTTTAGCAAAAAGCCAAAACTAGTACGGTTTCTTTTTTTGGGATCGCTACTTTGCCATATTGTTGCTTATTATACTAACAAGCTTAAGCTATATCATCCGCTTTATATTTAGGCGATACAATATTACCATAGACCCTTTTTCTATTAGATGAAAAATTATTTGAGAATCAACAATTTGGTAGGGAAACGCTATCTTATTACAGATATTCAAAAAGTAGTCTTTACAATCCAGAAAGAGAAAAACATCTCGGGGAAAAATGCGAATTGTAAGCAAAAAGTAAAGGCACTTCGCCTTCTTATAGTGTTAAATCCAGAAAAAAACAGAAACTGCCCTTCTCGAAAGAATAAAAAGACTTGCAGCTGTTGTTAGAAAGTCAAAATATCAAGGTAGAAATTGATACACAAATTTTTAAAACCATAAACAAACTTCAATAAAAAAACAGCTACTCCAAACAAGAGAAAGAAAAAAACTTTTAATAAGAACTATTTTACCTACCCTATACAAACACTATAGGAACACCGAAGGATGACCTTATAATTACCGCCCACAGCCCTCCCATTCCTTGTAAGTTCTAGTAGTAAGTGCAATTTTTTTCTGTTTTTTTGTGGTTTATCATTTGTAATTTGTAATTATTTCGTATCTTTGTCGCTTGAAAATTATAATTGAAAAAAACATAATTATTAAAAAAATGCTGCATTCTCAAATAATAGGCGAGGGGGACTCCTTTTTGTGATATTGCACGGCTTCTTAGGTATGTCGGACAATTGGCGTAGCTTAGGCTTGCGATATGCCGAAGCTGGCTATGAAGTGCATCTGATAGACCAACGCAACCACGGACATAGCTTTCACTCGCCCGACTTTAACTACTCCCTTATGGTAGCTGACCCTATTGGCGTATGCCGAAGGACACCACCTGAAGGCTTTCCACCCTGATGGGACACTCTATGGGTGGCAAAACGGCGATGCTCTTTGCTACCGAGTACCCCGACAAGGTGCTTTTCGCTAATAGTAGCCGATATGTCGCCCTAAATTCTTTCCGCCTCATCATCAGCAGATATTGCAGGGGTTGGCTTCGTTGGATTTCGACCAAATACACTCGCGCACTGAAGCTGATAAAGCGCTTACCCCCTACGTTAGCGAGCCTGGGGTACGTCAGTTTTTGCTTAAAAACTTGTATTGGGAGACTAAAGACCGCTTGGGTTTGCGCCTGAACCTGCCTGCCCTGATAGAAAACGAAAGCGAAATAGGGGCTGAACTGCCCGACAGCAACGTATATGAGGGCAAGACGCTCTTTTTGAAAGGGGAGTTTTCGGAGTATGTGATGCCTGAAGATGAAGCCTTGATATACACTCACTTCCCGCACGCAATTATCGATACGATTAGCCAAGCGGGGCATTGGCTTCACGCCCAAAATCCTACTCAATTTTATCAAAAAAACAATCAATTTTTTTATGCGACAATATTTAATAGGTATTTTTTTGTAAGTGCTATCCTTATTTTTTTGTTGGGATACCTTAATGTAGGGGCTCAGATAGAGAACTTTTTTTCGGCTATCTTGGTGGCTTTTTGTGCTATCGGTGCTCAATGTGATGGTGCGCCCTATTCTCACCATTATTTCTATTCCTATCACCGTTGTTACCTTGGGGCTTTTCTTGCTGGTAATTAATGCGGTTATCATTCTTTTAGCCGGCGAGGTAGTGAGTGGTTTCGTGGTGCACGGCTTCTGGGGCGGGATGATGTTTAGCGTGTGCTTATCGCTGGCACAAACGCTTGTTTTTGGCATTATCGAAAAAGAAGAAGTTAGTAATTAAGTGCGCTGCACAGATAAAATACGAAATACAGAAAAATGAATATCAAAGAAAGTTTGAAAAAAACTGGCCTTACGCTGTTTTGGCAGTTGGTGTTGGCAGTGATTGCTGGGGGTATATTGATATGGTGCTCCTTGCAATTGCTCAACTTTTATACTGACCACGGCAAGTTTATAGTAGTGCCTAACCTGACCAAAAAAACGCTCTCGCAAGTGCAAATACTCTTAGATGAACAGCAATTGCGCTATGAGGTAATCGACTCTACCGAATACGACCCTACGTATGCGCCTTTCGCCGTGATAAGTCAGAGTCCCGAACCTAACGAACGGGTGAAGAAAAACCGCAAAATCTATCTGACCCTCAACCCTTCGGGCTATCATAAAGTGACCGTACCCAAGGTGATTCAGGTAACACGACGCAGCGCTGAGGCTACCTTACAATCGGTAGGATTGGCTATCGGTACTGTTACTTATGTAGATGATATCGGTAAGGATATGGTGCTGGAAATGCAATATCAGGGCAAACCGGTACTACCTGGGGATAAGTTGGTGAAAACGTCGCGCATTGACCTTATCTGTGGTAATGGTATGGAGGCAAGAGACTCTATTCCTGCAGAAATTCCTATTGAGGAGTTGATGGGGAATTAGCAAATTAGCAAATTTGGCGATGAATCGATTTGCCGATTTGGCGATGAGTTGATTACCTCCCCCCTTGCACATACTCCGCTGCGCCAGCTCGCGGACTTCCTTCAAAGGGGGAGATGTGATGGTCAGCAAGACGGGGAGATGTGATGGTTAGCATACACGGAAATAAAAGTATGATGTTCGGGTATGAGTTCCCCCTTTTGAAGGGGGATAGGGGATGTTGGAAATAAAAAAATATGAAAAATATAGACGAATTAGAAAAATATAGATGACATAGACGAATTAGACGAGTTAGATGAAGAGGGGAACCCCTTGATGTATGAACATTACTCGTTTAAGGCGGGGAAAGGTCAGGAACCGCTGCGCGTGGATAAGTTTTTGATGAACTTCGTGGAAAACGCTACTCGCAATAAGGTGCAACAGGCGGCTAAGCAGGGGAATATATTCGTAAATGGTCAGCCGGTGAAATCTAATCATCGCGTGAAAGCTAACGATGAGGTGAAGGTGTATTTTGCACATCCGCCTCACGAGGATTTGTTGATACCCGAAAATATACCTCTGCAAATAGTGTATGAAGACGATAGTCTGCTGGTGGTAAACAAGCCGGCGGGTATGGTAGTACACCCTGGACACGGCAACTACAGCGGTACCCTTATTAATGCGCTGGTCTATCACTTTGAAAACCTGCCTAACAACAGCAGTAACCGCCCTGGGTTGGTGCATCGCATCGACAAAGATACGAGCGGACTGCTGGTTATCGCTAAGACCGAAGAGGCTATGCTGCACTTGACGCAGCAGTTTTTTTCACAAGACTACTGAACGCGAATATATAGCCCTTGTGTGGGGCAACGTGGAAGCTGATGAGGGTACGGTGCGCGGGCATATAGGGCGGCATCTGAAAGATAGGCTACAGATGGATGTTTTTGTTGATGGGTCGCACGGCAAAGAGGCGGTAACGCACTACAAAGTGTTGGAGCGTTTTGGGTATGTGACCCTCGTGTCGTGTCGGTTAGAAACAGGGCGCACCCACCAGATACGGGTGCATATGAAGCATATAGGGCATACGCTCTTTAACGATGAGCGCTACGGGGGCGACAAGATACTGAAAGGGACGACCTTTGCCAAGTATAAACAGTTTGTAGAGAACTGTTTTAGCGTATTGCCGCGCCAAGCCTTGCACGCCAAAACACTGGGCTTTGAACACCCTATAACCCGTGAGTACCTGCGCTTTGACAGTGAACTGCCTGCCGATATGCAGGCGTGCATAGAAAAAGTGGCGGGGATACAAAATAAATAATTAGTCGATTTGTCGATTTGCCGATTTGGTAAATCAAAAAAATCAAAAAAACAAATTTGGCACTTACATATTTTTTTATAGTATTTTTTTGCCATTTAGAAAAAAAGAAAAAGAACTTGCATTGCAGTTATGATAATTGATAAAATAAAAGAGCATATCGCTAAGATTGAGGACTTTAAAGTTCAGACGAAAGAAGAACTTGAACAATTGCGCATTCAATACCTCGGCAAAAAAAGGGGTGCTGAATGAGTTTTTTTGCGGCTTTTTAAAGAAGTGCCTGCTGCCGAAAAAGAAATCTTTTGGGCAGGTACTTAATGAACTCAAACAAAAAAACAGAAACTAAAATACAAGAAATACGCGACCTTTTAGAACAAAAAGAGGAGCGCAAAGGGGTGTATGCAGACCTTACCCGTCCGGCATATCCTACTCCCTTAGGGGCGCGTCACCCTATTTCGTTAGTGAAAAACGAAATTCTGACCATCTTTGCTAATATAGGTTTTGACGTATCGGACGGGCCTGAAATAGAAGATGATTGGCACAACTTTACTGCCCTAAACTTGCCTGAATATCACCCTGCTAGGGATATGCAGGACACTTTCTTTATACAAACGAATCCGGATATACTGCTTAGAACGCATACTAGTTCGGTGCAAATACGCTATATGGAAGGGCATCAGCCGCCAATACGCACGATTTCGCCAGGGAGGGTGTTCCGCAACGAGGCTATCTCGGCGCGTTCGCACTGTCTTTTTCACCAAGTAGAGGGGCTTTATATCGATAAAGATGTATCGTTTGCTGACCTTAAGCAGACTTTGCTATACTTCACCAAAGAGATGTTTGGCAAGTCGCGCATACGCTTACGTCCGTCGTACTTCCCTTTTACCGAGCCAAGTGCTGAGGTAGATATTTATTGGGGGCTGAACAATGAGGTGGATTATCGCATCACTAAAGGAACGGGTTGGCTTGAGATAATGGGCTGCGGAATGACAGACCCTAACGTATTGAAAAACTGCGGTATAGATAGCGATACTTATAGTGGTTTTGCCTTTGGTATGGGGATAGAGCGCATTGCGATGTTACTGTATCAAGTAGGTGATATACGTATGTTTTATGAAAATGATTTGCGCTTCTTAGAGCAGTTTAAGAGTGCGTATTAAATTGACAGGATATGGAAGCAATTAATAAAACGACACATATTCCTTTGTTTAAAATAGGAGAAGAGGTATTGATAGCTCCGCAGGTTACCAATGAGAAAGAATGGCTAAAAGGAGTAGTGGTAGATATTGAAGACAATCCTTTTGTAGGATTTGTTATTACAGCTAAAACCAAAGAACTAGGAGAGTTTTTTGACAAAGAATATTTATTTAAAAAGCTGAATTGATATGTTTGCTATTACCTTTGATATGGTTATTTCGGATTTAGAAAAACACTATGGGTCGCCTTATCACTCTGCTTATGGAGAAATTCGCAAGACATTGGCAGACTGTGGGTTTTACTGGATTCAAGGCAGTGTGTATGTGACTAATGAAGATAATCTATATGTGGTAACCAAAGCTATGAATGCTCTTGATGCCATATCTTGGTTTAGAAAATCAGTAAGAGATATCAGAGCTTTTGAAATTAAAAATTGGTCGGACTTCACGCAAATGTTTAAAATTGAAAAATAATTAATGCTAAAAACTTGATCATATTTCATACGCTTATGATGGTGGGCAGTCGATTTTGAAAGATATATCGTTTGCACTGCCTCAGGGTGAGCATTTGGCAGTGATGGGCGAAAGTGGCTGCGGGAAGAGTACGCTGCTGAAAGCTATCTATGGGCTTATAGATGTGCAGGGGAGTATATACTTCTGCGAAAACCGCGTGTGGGGGCCTTCGCGTCAGTTAGTACCCGGTTATGTCACAATGAAGTATTTAGCCCAAGATTTTGGCTTAGGCCCTTATCACACCGTGGCTGAAAATGTCGGTAAATTTGTGTCGAACTTAGATCTTGATTACAAGAAAGAACGCGTGGGAGAACTCCTCAGTTTGGTAGGAATGCAGGATTTTGCTCAGCGCAAAGCCTTAGACCCTAAGTGGGGGAGAAAAAAACAGCGCGTAGCCCTTGCTATGGCACTAGCACAAGAGCCCCAGCTGCTGCTCTTAGACGAGCCTTTTAGTCAGGTAGATAATTTTAGGAAGAACGAATTGCAGCGCACGCTTTTTGCTTACCTTAAGGAGCGCGGCATCAGTTGCGTAGTGGCTACGCACGATGGTAAAGAGGCTCTCTCATTTGCCGATAAAACCCTTATAATGAAAGGCGGGGAGCTGTTGCATTTTGGCGATACGCTAACCGTATACGCGCAAGATACTGATTATTACACTGCTTCGCTCTTTGGTGAGGTAAGTTGGCATAAAGGTAAGCTATTGAAGCCTCATCAGATACACATCTGTGCCCACTCTGACTGGCAGGTTACTGTACAGCAACACTACTTCCAAGGGGCACAATATCTTGTAGAAGCTACTTCAGAAGAAGGGAAAGTTTATTTCTACAGTTCAGAACCTATAGCAAAAAGGAGAAGTTTGTAGTTTGGAAAGTTAATTTTTTTAGTAGTAGGCAGCTTTCGCTGTTAGACATAAAAAAAGCTCTTCAAGTTTGAACCTGAAGAGCTTTTTTCGTTGGTCTACTAGGACTCGAACCTAGAATAACAGAACCAAAAATCTGCTGTGTTACCATTACACCATAGACCAATCTTTTTGCATTTTTGCGGTGCAAAGGTACAGCTATTTTTTTAATCTCCAAATTTTTTTAAGCGTATTTTTTTAAGAAAAAAATTAACTAAAAAAAGCTAACTTGTTAATAATTAGTGTATTGATATTTTTTTGAAAGTGTAATTTTTTTGAAGTTTCAGTAAAGTTTTGTATATTTGCCCCTCTATTGAGGTAAAAAACAATTATTTATGCAATTACATTTCAGACAGGCTACGGCTGCTGATGCCAGATGTGTAGCCCACCTCCTTACCGATGCTTTTGCCAATTATAATATGTATCGCGCTGTGCTAAATCGGTTTTTCTTTTCGGATAGTCAGTATATCGATTATCTGAACAAATTGCACTACGTACAGGCGATGAGCAATATTCGCAAGGGGTACTGTCTGCTGGCTGAGCACGAAGGCACCCCCGTAGCGGCAGCTGTGATGCAGCACTTAGGTAAAACCCACATCGGTTTATGGGACTACTTGCGCTCGGGAGCTTTTGCCCTATGGCAGTACGCGAAACCTACGAAGCATTTTTTGCCTTTTCTTGACCAAAGCAGCGAGCAGGCGAAAAACAATGCGCCTGAAGGGACGTGGTACTTAGAGAGTTTGGTGGTGAGCCCTGAATGGCAAAAGCAAAAAAAGGTAGGCGGTAGGTTTATAGACCAAGGTATAGTGCCTTTTATAGCCCAACGCGGGCTACCCAACTGCGCTTGGTGACCAATACGGCTATGAATGTGCATTTTTATACCCGACACGCTTTTTCGGCAAACAGACTACCGCAAGATACAAGAAGTAGAGGTATGGACATTGCAGCGAGAAATAGCTCTTGAAGAGTAAAAAAATGTGGAATTATTTTTTTGGTAGTTACAAAAAAATAGTTGTATTTTTACACCCTTGAAAAAAATGAATTAATAACTAAATACTCAGAATATTATGGAAGAAAATATAAGAGTGCGCTATTCTGATAAAGAATTAGAAGAATTTAAAGCGCTTATAGAAGAGAAAAATAAAAAAAGGCTCAGACAGACTTGGAGTTAATCCGCAGTTCGTATATGAACAGTGCTACTAATGGTACTGACGATACCGCCCCTACCTTTAAGGCTTTTGAAGAAGGCTCGAAGGTAACGAGCAAAGAAGAGAACACGGCATTGGCTATTAGACAAGAGAAGTTTATTCGCGACCTTAAGAATGCGCTTATCCGCATTGAGAATAAGACTTATGGTATCTGTCGCGTAACAGGTAAACTGATAGACAAACGTCGCTTAATGGCAGTACCTCACGCTACCCTAAGTATCGAGGCTAAAAATATGCAATAAAAAGAGATGAGTCCGACAGAGTACATTTGCCAAGAGACCCTTATCACTTCTGAAGTGCTTGCGCCTTTGGTAGAAAGGCTTTTTGAGCAAAAGCACTACAAAAAGTATCAAATGCTGCAAAAAGCAGGTAGCAATGAGGGACGGCTGTACTATGTGGAACAGGGACTGCTACGCACTTTCTACGAGAAAAAAAGAAAAAGACATTACCCATTCTTTTTTTATGGAGCAAATGTTTTATTTTCCGGTAGAGAATATTTATTTCGACAGTCCCACCCCCATTCAATTAGAGGCATTGGAGGATTGTGTGGTATGGGAAGCTGACTTTAGAGAAGTAGAGCGTGTGGTAAATGAGCATCAGGAGCTGGAACGACTGATGCGACTGCTGTTAGTGTCGGCTATACAGACCCTTAGAGAGCAGCTCTACACCATTAAGTTTCAAACAGCCCAAGAGCGGTATGAGTTGCTGCTGAAGAAATACCCTCAGATACTACTGCGTGCGCCTTTAGGGGCATATAGCCTCGCTATTGGGTATCACCCAACAAACACTAAGTGTAATACGAAAGAATTAAACGATTAGTCAATTAGAAAAATAAGTCAATTAGCAAATGAGAGAATTTGCTAATTGGCTTATTTTTTAATAGGTTAAAGCCCTTTTCTTACTTAGAACAATAATAAATTTCGCTATTTTTCGTTTTTTTATTTTTGTAATGAAAGGAAAGCGTGGTATATTTGCAACGAAAAGACACGAAATACCTTATTTATTATATAATGGCGACAACTGATAAAGACACTCAAACAAAAAACAAACGATGGTTTCGTTTTCTGATACCTTCCTTGGTAGGTATCTTGATAGGTCTTGCGGGGTATATATTCTACCTATCTAAGGCACATTCCTATCTATCTGACGATCCAAAGGCGTGTGTGAACTGTCATATTATGGAGCCTGAGTATGCTACGTGGTTGCACTCATCGCACGGACGTAATACCGTGTGCAACGACTGCCACGTACCGCACGACAATGTCTTCCGTAAGTATTATTTCAAAGCTAATGATGGTTTGCGCCACGCTACGATGTTTACCTTCCGAATGGAGCCACAGGTTATCAAGATGCACTCACCAGGACAAAAAGTAGTGCAAGAGAACTGTATTCGCTGCCACAGCACCCTTGTAAGTGAGGTGCAGATAGGCAAGGTAACTGCCCCAATGGCACACGCTGGCAATGGCAAGCTCTGCTGGGAATGCCACCGCGAAGTGCCTCATAGCCGCGTACGCGGGCTGAACGCTGCTCCTAACTCGCCCGTGCCTATTATTGATGATATGGGCGCTAACGTTCCTGATTGGCTACAAGAAATGGCCGCTAAAAAGTAAAAAAAGTAATAATTAAAAAAACGAAATATAATTTATACAGCGATGAAAAAGAAACATTGGTTAATTGCAGGTATATTGGCAATAGTGACCTTTTTATTAGGACTATTGGCTAATTCAATAATGAATAGATCACAAGAGGCTGAGTTTATCGCAAAAGGCGGTAATAACCTCCCAGATCAGGAGTGTAAGAACGAGCTGTTCGCACCGTTCTACCCACGTCAGTACGACTCTTGGAGAGCAACTGCTGATACTACATTCCGCTCTAGGTATATGAGCAGTCAAGATGATGATTTGCTCGCTTTGCGCCCCGAAATGGTCGTGCTTTGGGCTGGTTATGCCTTCTCTAAAGAGTACAACGCGCCTCGCGGGCATATGCACGCTATTGAAGACGTAACAAAAATCCTTCGTACAGGTGCGCCTACCGATTCTACCCACTCTCCTCAGCCTGGTACTTGCTGGACTTGTAAAAGCCCTGATGTGCCTCGCCTAATGAAAAAAGTAGGATTAGACAATTATTATAGTGCTCCTTGGGATAAATGGGGTAACGAGATAGTAAACCCTATCGGTTGTGCTACTTGCCACAATACTAAAACAATGAAGCTTGAAGTTCACCAACCAGCTCTTGTTGAGGCTTTTGAACGTCAGGGAAAAGATATTAACAATGCTACACACCAAGAAATGCGTTCGTTAGTATGTGCACAATGCCACGTAGAGTACTACTTCAAAGGTGATAAAAAACACCTTACTTTCCCTTGGGATAAAGGTATGACTATTGAAAAGATGGAAGAGTACTACGATGCAGAAGGTTGGACTGACTATGTACACTCACTTAGCCGTACTCCTATCCTTAAAGCACAACACCCCGACTATGAACTTTCTCAACTCGGTATTCACGGACAACGCGGCGTTTCTTGTGCCGATTGCCATATGCCATACAAAAACTGATGGTGCTGTGAAATTCTCTGACCACCATATCAGCAGCCCACTACGCAATGTATCAGCGAGTTGCCAAACTTGTCACCGCCAAAGTGAAGAAGAATTGGTGAAAAACGTATACGATCGCCAAGATGCTGTATATGGTATGCGTATGAAACTCGAAAAACAATTAGCAAAAGTACACTTCAAAGCTAAATTCTTGTGGGATAACGGTGCTAACGAAGAACAAATGAAACCTACTTTTGGCACTTATCCGCAAATCACAATGGCGTTGGGATATGGTACATTCTTCACACGGTGCCGCTTTCCACGCTCCTATCGAATCTGAACGCCTCCTTAGCGATGGTCTTATCTATGCTTATCAAGCTGAAAAATAATTTAGATGTGCTTAAAGAAAAAAACTAAACATCAAAAACAGCTTTCGTAATGCCTGATATTAGCACTAAAGCTAAAGCCCAAAAAAAGAAATAGGCTTGGATATACCAAAAGAAGAAGCTGCTAAGAAAAAAATTCTTAGAAACTATAGTGCCTAAATGGATAGAAGAAGCTAAAAAAAGCAGGACGCTTAGTATCACAAAAATAGTGCACGCCGCATTAGGGCAATAACAGTCAATAATATAGACTTTGCCAAAGGTCGTGGGACGAAAAAGCCTGCGAGACTTTGGCAAAGTTTGTCTTTATTATATTATTATTTTTTTAGTTTTTTTATGAAGCAATACCCATTCGCTACCTTAGTAGCGTGTATATCCCTTATAATAGGGCTTATTTTACAACTTACTGTCGGGAGCCTCAGCAAAAGCTGGTTTAGCTTTCCTGATAATATCATCGCAGGGTTCATTTTTGTAGTGATTACCACGCTGGTATTCTTTATTTTTAGAAAGTCAGCTTTCGTAAGTAGATTTTCATCAGCTCCGTTTGCTATTGTAATTGTAGCCGTTTTAGGCTTACTGACTATCGGGCTTGGAAGTATCAATGTAAAGCCTGAGGAAATGCAAGGTGTTTTAGGTAAATTAGGCTTAAATGACCTGACTAAGACGTGGTATTTTTGGTCTTATATTTGTATTAGCCCTTATGAATCTTTGGTTTGCGATACTCAAACGCTCTTTGGTATACGAGAGCAAGAATATTCCGTTTTTGCTCAATCACTTTGGCCTATGGTTGGTGATGTTTGCAGGTGTACTCGGTCAGGGAGATATCGTACGACTAAAAATGAATCTCTACAAAGACAAAGCAGAGTGGCGCGCCTTTACTGAAGAGAACAAAATGGTGCAATTGCCTTTGGCTTTTAGAGCTTAAAGAGTTTAGCATAGATATTTATCCTAATAAACTATTTGTGATAGATACTACTGGTTCGGCACTGCCTGTAGAGAAACCACAAGGCTTTATGCTTGAAAAAGAAGGAGAGAGTATGACTCTTCTACATTGGAAAGTTACTCTTCATAAATACCTTGAAAAGGCAATACCCGACACAGATAGCACTTATATAAATCACACTATGTGAGGGAGCTACTAACGCTGCCCAAGTGACGGTAGAAGACTTGCGCACCCATAAGAAGAAAAACGGACTGGATATCAGCTGGTAACTTTCAGTTTTCGCCTCGTGCTATCGACTTAGATAAAGATCATACACTAGTGATGGCACCCCCTGAAGCACGTAAGTTTCAGTCGCAAGTGTTAGTATTTCAGAAAGATAAGAAAGATGAGATACGCGAAGAACGCATAGAGGTAAACCATCCTATCAGTGTAGGAGGTTGGCGTATTTATCAAGTGAGCTACGATGAACGCGCAGGACGTTGGTCTGAACTCAGTGTGGTAGAGCTTATCTCAGACCCTTGGTTACCAGTAGTTTATACAGGTATATTTTTTTGCTTATTGCTGGTGGTATAGCTTTCTTGTTCCAGGTGAAAAGGGAAGAAAGAGGTAATTGTAAAATTCATAATTCTAAATTCATAATTAAAAGAAATGTGGCATCATTTTGACATAGTAACCTATCTCTCGGTAGCACTTTGGCTATTAGGAGGTAGCCTTATTTACAGTAAAAACAAAGCCCTAAGGGTAGCGAGTATAGCTGCTCACTTAGGAGCGACCCTTATAGTAGGGGGCTTTATTATAGCACTTTGGAAGAACTTAGAGCGTCCGCCATTGCGCACTTTAGCAGAAACACGCATATGGTACTCACTCTTTATGGGGCTTATAGGCTACGCTATCTACTTGCTCTATCGACAAAAATGGATGCTTAGCTACTCGGCTGTAATGGGTATCGTATTTATAGTGCTCACTTATACGCACCCTGATACGATGAACAAAGCATTAATGCCAGCACTGCAAAGTGTATGGTTTATACCGCACGTAATCGTATATATCTTTGCCTATGCTATGTTAGGTATGGCATCGCTTACAGCTTTTTATGGCATCTATCGATATAAAAAAGGGCAAGAAACTAGCAGCATATTTGCTGTGATAGACCAGCTTATAAAGGTGGGGTATGTATTCTTAACCTTTGGGTTGCTCTTCGGAGCGCTATGGGCAAAAGAAGCGTGGGGGCACTATTGGACGTGGGACCCTAAAGAAACGTGGGCTTTCATCACTTGGTTGGGCTACTTGATATATTTGCATCACAAGTACAATCATAATGAGCGTAAGCCGCTACAAAGCTTCGTAATTGTAGGGATAGCGTTTATCCTTTTGTTGGTATGTTGGTTTGGTGTGAACTACCTACCTACGGCTCAAATGAGTGTACATACTTACTCAGGATAGGACAAAACGAAATATATAATGAGCACCGGTCTAAAAAGGCTTACCTTTTTAGACCGGTGCTCGTTTTGTATTATTACTTCTACTTCTTCATTCCCATAAAGAAAAATCCGTAGCAGCGTTCATTTTCTTCTAATTGTAAGAAATCTTTCATCTGAAACATAAAGCCGGGGGTACCCTCAATAGCAACCTACGCCGTGGGCAGTGCAGGTGAGGTACATATTTTGTACAGCCATCGCTGTCGCAGCTATTTCTTCCCACTCGGGCACTTTACCACTAAAACAAATGCTAATAGTTACTATTGTATCTGATTTTAGCTACTTTTTGGGCTATTTCATTCATTTTTCGCTCAGAAAAGTTCTCAGCAGGTATATTTTCTTTGTACAGTCGTACTAATTCTTCTCCTAAAAGGGCTTTATCAGTACCTCTATGTACTTTTTAGTCGCTAAGGTTTGGTGCGTTTGTGGTTAGAGCATAGTCAGCAGAACTGATAATCTCTTCTAATACTTCTTTGGCTATAGGTGCATCACTATATTCAGGAGGGAATATACTCTTGCGAGTGGTAATGATGTGTCGGAGTGTTTGGGCTTCTGTCATAATACTAAGAATTAATGTTTAATGGGGCAAAGATAATAAATTACTAATTATTATGTATCTTTGCGCCCGATAAAATAGATAATATATGGGAAGTAAAAATAAACTTAAACGTTTTGAAGAAAAACAAGACTTTTGCTAATGTTATACAGCCTTCATGAGAGGAACTTTTAACCAATACTTTTTGCTTATAAAGGGAAGTGGAATGAGTTGTATTTTAAGAATGACAACCCTATTGTCTTAGAGTTAGGCTGTGGTAAAGGCGAATACTCAGTAGGCTTAGCTAAGCGTCACCCCGAAAAGAATTTTATAGGGATTGATATCAAAGGAGCTCGCTTTTGGAGGGGCGCTAAGACCGCTATCGATCAGCAAATAGCCAATGTAGCTTTTTCTTCGTACCCAAATAGAACTCATAGAACAATGTTTTGCACCCGAAGAGGTGAGCGAAATATGGATTACTTTCCCTGATCCTCAGATAAAAATACAAAACGCACTAAACATCGGCTAACAAATGCTGATTTCTTAGCCTGTTATCAGCATATTCTAAAGCCAGAAGGTTATATACATCTGAAAACTGATAGCGAATTTATGCACGGCTATACCCTCGGGCTGCTACACGGAGCTGGACATAAGGTGCTGTATGCTAACCATAACATCTACAATAGTGATGGGGTACCTACAGAAGTTACCGAAATCAAGACTTTCTACGAGCAGTTTTATTTAGAGCAAGGCAAGCCTATCACTTATATCAGATTTCAGCTAAAACGAGACTAACAAGCTACTTTTTAAGAGCAATCACCCGAATGGTGTGCTTTACTTGCTCTGCTATAGCGCGTGCTTGGGCAACCTCAGGGTTTACAATTGTAACGTGTCCCATCTTTCGGAAGGGCGCGTTTCTTTTTGCCATAAATATGCGGAGTTACTCCCTCCATTGCTAATATCTGTGCTATATTTTCATAGACAACCTCTCCTTGCTCGCCTTCAGCTCCTACAAGATTTACCATTACACCAGCTACTTTGCTTTGGGTACTGCCTAATGGAAGTCCTAAGATAGCTCGCAGGTGTTGTTCAAACTGGTTAGTATAAGCAGCCTCTATGCTGTAGTGACCAGAGTTGTGTGGGCGTGGAGCCACTTCATTTACTAATATCTCATCGTCTGCTGTTTGAAAGAGCTCAACAGCTAAAAGACCAACCACACCAAAAGCCTCAGCTACTTGCACTGCTATGGCTCTTGCTTTCTGGGCAACAACATTGTCTATACGAGCGGGACAAATAACGTATTCTACCTGATTAGCTTCAGGGTGAAACTCCATTTCTACCACCGGATAAGTACATACCTCTCCTTGGCTGCTTCTGGCTACTATTACCGCTAACTCTTTAGCAAAAGGCACTAAGTTTTCAGCTATACATTGTCCATCAGGCAAGCCATTAAGGTCAGTAAGCTGGCGTACTATCTTCACGCCATTGCCATCATAACCGAAACGTGCAGACTTCCAGACAAAAAGGCAACTTTAGCGTACCTGCTTCTGCAGCTGTGTGCAAATCGGTAAGAGACTCAAATACACTAAAGGAAGCCGTAGGAATGCCGTTTGCTGCATAGAATTGCTTTTGCACAGCCTTGTTTTGTATCTGCCGAATAGTCTGCGGAGTTGGGTATACTTGCACCCCTTCAGCTTGTAGCTTCTCAAGGGCATCAACGTTTACATTCTCAATTTCTATAGTGAGTACTTGCACATCTTTACCGAACTGATACACGGTATCAAAGTCGGTCAGGCTTCCTTGCACAAAGGTATTACTACCAATGCGGCAGGGCGCTTCAGCAGAGGGGTCGAGTACTTTAGTAGCAATATCAAATTTGCGAGTTTCGGTTAAGAGCATCTTGCCAAGCTGTCCTCCACCGAGTATGCCGAGAGTAAAGTCTGATGAAAAATAGTTAGTCATAGTTAAAGTTATTTGTTTTTTATCTCTCTAATCAGGTATATATATACAGGGAAGTGGTCTGAATAGCCCCAAGTGTAGTTGCCGTTTGCCATACTGCGGAAAGGATATCCTTTGTAGCGTCCTTTGGGGTTTGCCAAATAAGGACGGTTGAAAATACCGGCTTTCCAATAGCGGTAACTGCTCTTGTCTTCTTTTAGTAGGTCGTAAGTGAAATATATTTGGTCAAAGAGATTCCAACCATCTTGGTAGGCGAGAGTCCCCATTCCTTTCTTAAGCATTGCCTCCATAGGGTTGAACAGCTCACCGGGCTTAACATCTTCTTTTTTATCTTTAGTTTTAAGTATATTTTTAAATCCGGAGTTGATAGGGTCGTCATTAAAGTCGCCCATCGACATTATCTTAGCATTAGGATTTATCTTTAGCAGCGAATCAATAATCTGTTTATTCAGAGCAGCAGCTTTTTCGCGCATAGGGCGGCTTTTAGCCTCTCCTCCTAAGCGTGAAGGCCAGTGATTTACGATAAAATGTACTTCTTCACCATCTAAATCACCACTAACTAATAGCTGGTCACGAGTGTAGAGGGGTTTACCGTCTTCTTTGGTCAGGTATAGAGGGTGTGCTTTAGACGATGAGGGCTTAAAAAAACTCCTTGTTTGTATAGAAGAGCCACATCTACCCCACGTGCATCAGGCGATTCGTAATGCACAATGCCATAATTATATTTTTTCAGGTAAGGTGTATTGATAAGGTCGGTTAGTACAGCATCGTTTTCTATCTCGGCAACGCCTATTATATCCGGAGCGTGATGAGTAACATCAGCACCGATTTCTGAGAGTACCTTTGCTATCTTTTGTACGTGGTCGTTATATACTTTTGAAGTCCAACGGTCAGCCCCATCAGGGTACGGTCGTCATCAAACTGATGTGGGTCGTTAATGGTATCAAAAAAAGGTTTTCTACGTTATAAAAAGCTACGGTTCTTACCATAAATTTCTTCGGTTGTGCGTTTACATACGCTAGTGCCAACAGGCACCATACTAAAATTAAATTTCTTCTCATTATATTAGTCATTAATCAGTCATTAGTTATATTATTACCTAAAAATTCTACTAAAAAGCCCTTTTTCTTTTCGGGTTCTTCTTTTTGTTGGGTAGCACTTTGGGTGTTAGGGTTCATCACATCGTCTATCGAAATCTCATCGTCATCATTGTCTATATCGTGCAGCTTACCCTTGCGCTCATATAGGCGATAGTGCACATCACCAGCGTATATAGTATCTTTAGGCGGAGCACTTAACAGGCGGTCTATAAAGCCCTCGCGTACTACCGACTCGCATTCTAATACCTCGCTGCGTACTTCTTCACTCACCTCAAAAGTAGCTTTTGTAAGCGAATTGAACTGCCGATTGCGGTTCAGTTGTTGTATAAACAGAGCAGCTATAGGCAGTGCTGAGTTAGCTCCCTTGCCCCTATACGGGTGCTGCGGAATCCTATCTGGTGGTCATTACCTACCCAGCTAATCATCACTAAGTTAGGTAGCATTCCTGCGAACCAACCGTCTTTGTTATCTTGGGTCGTACCGGTCTTTCCTGCCAAATCGTTGGTAAGCCCGTACTGCCCACGCATACGGGCAGCAGTACCCTCATTTACGGTTGCGCGCATCAACTGTATCATCTTTTGGGCAGTAGTCTCACTAATGGCAGCCTCTTGTTTAGCAGGCTTGTGTTGCCATATCACTTTCCCTTTTTTATCTACTATTTTCTCGATGAAATAAGGTTGCGAAGGCACCCCTTTATTAGCAAAGGTAGTAAAGACTTTTGGCCATTTCTATAACCGGTAGTTCAGCCGAACCTAAAGCTATTGAGGGCACTTGCGGCAGAGGGGTTTTTACCCCCATCTTATAAGCTTTTTGAATAACATTTTGCAGTCCTGCGTAGAAGAGCGTCTGCACAGCTATAGTGTTCAACGATTCTTTCAGCGCCTTGCCTACCGAATAATAAGTGCTGGGGTCATCGTCTGTGGCTGACGAGTTGCGAGGCGTCCAATACTTCTCATCAGCATAGGTCAGAGCGCGTGGCGAGAAGTGCGAACACACAGGCATTCCCATTTCTAAGGCAGTAGCATAGACAATAGGCTTAAATATCGAACCTACCTGCCGCTTGCTTTGTAGTACGTGGTCGTATTTAAAATGCTCAAAATCAACACCTCCTACGTAGGTCTTTACAGCTCCTGTCTGAGGATTTACACTTACGAACCCCGTGTTTAGCAAGCGTATATAGTGCGAAAGGCTATCGAGGGTGCTGTGCTGCTGTACCTTGTCTTCTTCGTAGAACGACAAGTCCATATTTTTCTTTCGCTCAGCTGCTTCCATATCTCCTCTTCAGTTAGGTTTTTAGCTTTCAGTTCTTTATAGATAGGTAGTCGTTTTACCTCTTGCTTAAACCAATCGCTGTCTAAATTCCAAGGCGCTTTTTTGCCATAAGCCTGCTCAAATTCTTTTTGTAGGCGGGCTAAGTGCTTCTTTACAGCCGTTTCGGCGTATTCTTGCATCGTATAGTCGATAGTTGTGTAGATGCGAAGCCCATCTTTGTAGATATTGTAAGGAGTGCCGTCTTCTTTTGTGATATTTTTCAGCAGTTCCGGCAGTTGTAAGCGTATTTGCTCGCGCAAATAGGGCGCAACACCTTCACTTATTATGGTATTGTAGTTTATTTTCAGGCTGTCTTTAGTTTGTGCAGCAAAAATCTTCATCTGTCAGATAGCCGTTTTTTTCTTCATTTTAGCCAATACCGTATTCCGGCGCTCCTCACTGCGTTGGGGGGTACAGACGAGGGTTGTAGTTGTTGTTTGCCTTTAGGGTGCCTATTAGCGTAGCAGCTTCGTTCAGGGTCAGCTCCTTAGCAGGTTTGTTGAAAAAGCGATACGAGGCACTCTCTATGCCGTAGGTATTATCGCTAAAAAGGCACAGTGTTTAGGTAGAGGGTAATGATTTCCTCTTTGGTGTAAACGCTTTCTATCCGCCTTGCGATAATCATCTCTTTTATTTTTGTGTATAGGCATCGTCAGTTTGCCATAGCGTTCCCCGCGCCCAAAGAGGTTTTTTAGCCAATTGCATCGTTAGGGTACTCCCTCCTCCTGAAGAGTCGTCTTGCAGTAGGAGTGTTTTAAAGAAAACCCTAAAAAGACTCTTAGTATCTATGCCGCTATGGTCATAAAAACGCTCATCTTCAGTAGCTATAAGGGCGTTGATAAGGTAAGGGGAAAGTCTTTGTATTCTATACGCGTACGGTCGAAGATAAAAAAACTTACCTATGCAAACGTTGTTATCGTCGTAGATAAGGCTGGCTTCAGCTTGGCGCAATTCTTTAAGTTCCTGTTTGGTAGGCAGTTTGCCAAAAAGCCCCAAAGTAGATGAGTAGTATAAGTAGCAGTAGGCAACCCAAGCCACTACCTATAATGATGCCTCCCCATTTCAGGTAAGATTTTCGCGAAGTGCCGCGCAATGAGTAGATACCAAAAGGTATGAGTACTATAGCGGCTACAGCGGCTATCCAAAGGGTTTTGAGGCAATAGCGCAACAGGTGGTACAGTTTTTTTCGCCTATCCACACACATCCCTCTAGCACACGCGAAAGCCCTGTGCCCAGAAAGAGCAGGCACGCTACCGCATACTTTTTTTATAAGGTATATTTTTTGTGCATTAGCTTCTTTGATTTAACCATTTCAGAGTACAAAAGTACAAAACAATTATTAATTAGCAAATTTGCCAATTATAAGTTGATATATTTATCGAAATAGTTAGCTATGTTTTTTCAGTTCTTCGCGATAGAGATCATCTTCTTTTTCTGAGAGGATACCATAGCCGTAACGCCTAAAAAGTCTGTAGCACTTCCGAGAGGGCATCGGTTATCAGTTTTACGGTTATCAGCACCGTATCTTCGTGATAGTTAGAAATGTATAACCCTAAAAGCTGACTGTGGTTACTTTCTACTATTTGGGCTATTTCGGCAAATGAATAGCTGTGGGCGTCTTTCTCTAAGATAAGCACACGCCCTGTTTCTTTTATAAAAGGGGTTTCAGCCAGTTGCAGTACAAAGTCGCGAAGCTGATAGCAGCCTATCAGGTGCTGTGCTTCATCTACTACCGGCAGCATATCTGTCCGATGCGCCGCAAAAGCCTCCATTACCGCATCCCACGAGGTGCTTACCGACACGCTGTAATGGTCAAAAGCATAGCGGTACTCACTGATAAGTGCCTCTTCGGCTTCTTCAGCGATAGTAGCTTTGCTTAGCACGCCAACTAATAGTCCCTCTTCGCATACGGGGAGTGCCGAAAGACTATGCGCCTCAAAGAAAAGTTTAGCCTCTTCTACTGAGCGTGTTATTTCTATGTATAAAGAATGTGTGGTCATTAATAACAATCTGTTTTTATTTGTCCATTGTTCTCAAAGTAACTTAGTGGTTTGCGTAGGTGAAAATGACAGACCTCTTCTAAAGTTTCCTTTACAGCTTTTAGCATCGCCATCGAACCGCAAATCATCACTACCCCTCCTTCGGCTAACAAGTTAGCAAAAAACGAACCTTCGCGGTGAATGATGTCCTGCACGTAAAACTTGTCTCCTTCGCGCGAAACGGCCTGCCAGTAAGTGTTGATTTTCCCTTCTTCTATATAAGGGTCTATATAAGGGCGATACAACTCTAAAGAGGCTTCACGCCCTACAACCCCATACTAAGGTAAGAGGCTTTTTGTCGGTATTCTCCTCTATCATTCCAAGGAAAGGTGCCATACCGGCTCCATTGGCGATACATACCACTTGGGGTGCTTTTTTAGGGAAATGAAAATTCGGATTAGGCTCTATCACTGCCCGCAATGTTTCGCCTATAGGCAGGTCGTTTAGCAAGTTCGATACCACCCCTTGCGCTACGAGCTTAACACTTAGCCATATTTCTTCGCGATACTTGGCTATAGAGTACAAACGTTCACGACCATCAGCAGGAGTAATGCCCAATAGGTCGCCCGACTCAAAAGCTATTTTTCTTAACCGGCTTTAGGGCGGACTAAGAAAATATCATCGTCCATCACAGGCGTTCTCTCTACTACTGTCAATTCTGTGCGTTTGCGCTTTTTACGAGTCAGGAAGTCTGACGGCAAACGCAGATTGAGGTCTTGGGTAGCACTCCACTTTTCAGCCCATTGCCTAAAGGCGTCTACCGACTGGTCGCTTATAGTGTGCAACGGTGTCATCGCGCTTGGCTATGGCTCTTTGGCTAAGAGTACATCTACCTCTTTTGGCAAATCGGCAAAACTCAGGATACGAAAGCGACCCAAACCCGACCACCGTATAGCCAAAGCTCTGCACTATAGGGTATTTCTTCCAGAGTTCAGCAAAACGAGTCCCCGTCATAGGGGCATCGCCATCGCCGTAAGTGCTCGCAAAAATCAACAATTGTTCTAATTGTGGATAGTTGCCAAAATCGTTCATATCAGCTATATAAGAGCGTTTGCCTTGCCTTAGCAGGTCATCGTGTACCGCGCGTGCAAACTCGCGAGTACTACCGCCCTCAGTACCTACTAACACTATGTATTCACACACTTCTTTAGCAAACGGATTCACGCTCTTTTTGCGCCTTTTCAGCGTGATAGCAAAACCCGAATAGATAAAGAATAGTATAGTCAAACAGCTGATAAATAGGAGAGTAGCCCAAATATAATGCCCTTTGCCTATGTGTAGAGTGCGCACTAAGTAAGCCAGCCCTTTAAAAGGAGAGGTCGAGGTGCTGATAATCTCACCTGTAAACTGATTCACAATCACATTTTTATTGATAAAATCTATCTTATATACCTCTTCAACATCTTCAAAAGCAGGAAACTCTACCGAACGCACTTCAGACAGAGGTACGTTGAAGACCTCAAAATCAGTGTAAGCTCTTGCAGGTTCTTCCGATAGGGTAGAGGCATCGTACTCGTGTTGGGCTTTGAATTTAGGTACAATTCCCTATGGTTTCCAGCGTCATATACACGCCGGTAAGGCAAATAATAAAGATAAATATGAGCATCCAGCGCCCTATAGCCGAATGGTAATGAGGATAAAAACCTTCGCCTTCGGGTAGTTTTCTAAAGAAGTGGCGCCAGCGTTGCTGTTTGCGTACAATCAGCCATATACCCGATAAGGCTATTATTGCAAAAACACAAAGCCGTGATTCCCATTATCACCCGTCCTGTTTTGCCCATATAGAGCGAGCGGTGCAAGGTTTTAACGAACTGTATAAACTTCGAGGGCTTATAATCTCCCTCCATTACCGCGCCCGATTGCGGGTGTATAAATAGTTTTTACCCTCCGATGTCTCTACTTGCACAAAAGTGATTGCGGTCTATTGTTAGCTTGAGGGCATCTATCTTCTTCTCTTTTTAGGGCAGCAATGGTTTTGGGCAAGAGTCGCCTTTTTCAAACTCTGCACTTTTGTAAGGCAATGTTTGGTTATACACCGATTCTACTGCTAAGATAGCCCCTGTAGAGCCCCTAGCAATATGAATACCCCCGCTATTAGGGCAATTATTAAATGAAGTTTTCTAGCCATTTGTCAATTAGTTACATCTTGGTTCATCAGCTATAAGAGCTTCTTCAATTCTTATTTCTTCAAGGCGTTTTAGTTTCTTTTCTTTTTACAAAATCGTATAGATAGTAATAATCATCAAAAAGTACTATAGCAACGTTCTCTCTTACGTATTCTATACTATTATATTTAGGTTCAGCTATTATTTCTCCTTTCATATTGATAAGACCTATACCGCTATCAGTATAGTATTTAGCAACCCCATTTTTAAAGGAGCTTACCCCTCTATTAGTAAACTCAATCGGAATTACTACCTCATTTTTTGGGTTGATATACCCCCATTTGTCATCTTTGCGTACCGCAGCCAAGCCTTCGCTAAAATTACCGACTTCTTTATATTCTAACGGAATTATTACCTTGCCATAGCCATCTATATAGCCCCATTTACCACCTTTTTTAACTGCGAAAATAGCATCATCACTCCTATTGTTTCTTAAAAGATTGTAGGTATCTAACAAATTACCATTCAAATCATAGACCATATACTTACATTCCTTACGTACACCTACTATGTAAGTGTTGTCAGAAGGTTCAATCATATCGGCATCAAAATCTTGAATAACAGGTTCTCCTTTAAGGTTGATATATATGTAATCTCTCACTTCCCTTACTTTAGCCAAACCTTGTCGAAAAGCGAAAGCATCTCTGTAGGTAGGAGGTATCACCCATTCATTTTTAGTATTGATATATCCCTCTTTGCCATTCAATCTTGCTACAATAGGAATATTGTCATCTATCTCATCAGTGTAAATCCAGCGATAGCTTATAGGGATAATTTCTTTTTCCTTCAGAGTTAAAAAGACCTGTTTTATCATTAAGAGTTACGGTATAGCCATTTTTTTGTTAGAGTTTATAAATGAATATTTTAAGGGGAGTATTATAGTACCTTTTTCAGAAACCACCCCATACTTTCCATTCTTCCCAACAATAAACTGACCTTCACAACCAAATCTTATAGAGTTATAAGTTCCTTTAAGAAAGGGCTGTAAATTTTCGTTATATACCGAACAGCCTTTTTGCTTGCTTACAAGCAATGATGTATGGTTGTTTTTCTTTTATAGAATTAAAAGTAGGGGCTAACACTGTTTTTTCCCTGCAAATCTACTAATCCTAACTTACCCTTTTTCTTCAAAGATAAAGTATTTAGGTTGTGCCAACCCCATAAAAGCCACACAACAGCAAGACTAATTTGAATATTTTCATATTTGCTAATTTGTTAAAGGTTAAAAATTTCTTCGAGGCTCTCCCAAAAAGTTTTTCGTGTATGCTGACCATCACTTCTCCCCCTTTGAAGGGGGCTGGGGGATGTTAAATATCTCCCCTTTGAAGGAAGTCCGCGAGCTGGCGCAGCGGGTATGTACAGGGGGATGTTAATCGTCAAACCGTCAAATCGTCAAATTTGCTAATTTGCTAATTCCCTAATTTGCTAATTAATTCAAACCGTATTTTTCTTCGCATTCTTCAGCGCCTCGTGACTGATAAAATACGATTTGTAAGGCTTCCCATCGATGTAAATATTCTTAATATAGATATTTTTCAGGCGAAGCATTACTTTCTATTACCAAATCACCAGCAGGATAATACTGCGGATTGCGTTTAAGGGTGATTTTAGTAAACTTAGGGCGAGGTAAAAAGTATAGTTAGGTTCAGCAGGAGTAATAGGATAAAAAAACCTGCCATACCATAGATAAGCCAAGCCGACATCACCCCTGTATCCTCATTCCCTGGCAGCCCTGCAGGTTTTGTTTTGAAAATACTCATTGATAAGCTGGTCTATCTTCTGTTGGGTCTTCCACTCTTTTGCCTTTTTAGGAAGTTGTACAGATACGGATAAGCAATATCAGGTTCGTTAGCCATATCATACTGCTTGCTGTCAAAAATATGGTCGAGTTGTTTTTTTCAAAAGGCTTTTCACCACCCATTAGCTTAATCATTCCTTTCACATCGTGGGTAACCATATACACGTACTGCCACGCATTGCCCTCTATATAGCCCACGTTCTCTTCAAAGTTAGCCCCCACTTTTCAGGGTTGAAAGGCGCATACCACTTACCATCAGCGTGGCGCGGACGCAATAAATGAGTTTCTTTGTCAAATAGCTTTCTATACGAATAGGCTTGTTTGTTAAACTTCTCGTAATCAGCTTTTTGCCCAATTTCTTAGCGATTTGCGCAATAGCAAAAGTCAGCCGCGTTGTACTCTTGAGTGGTAGATACCGGACCTCTTACACCCCCATCTACACTTAGGTAACCCAGTTTCCAATACTCTTTTCACCCCCTGGGCGTATAGGGTTGTTTTCAAGCGTGTTCGCTCCTTTTTAGCATCGCCTCGTAGGCCGTTTGTATGTCAAAATCAGTAAGACCGCGCAAATAAGTATCCGCCAGTACTATGCTGGCAGGGTCGCCTACCATCGTAAAAGGTTTCAGTGGAATTGAGTTCCCATTTAGGGTAGCCAACCGCTTTCTTTATAAATATCGAGCATCGTGCGCACCATTTGCAGTTGCTGTTCGGGGTAGAGTAGGGTCAGCAGTTGGTGGTAATTCCTATAAGTATCCCAAAGCGAGAATACCGTATAACGCTCGTTGTTTTTGCCTATTTTGTTGGTCTTGCTTTCGGGGTAATCGCCATTCACATCGTTGAGGAGATTGGGGTGAATAAGTGCGTGATACAGAGCCGTGTAGAATATCGTTTTCTGGTCGTCGGTACCCCCTTCTACGGTAGCGCGGAGGGCATCGTTCCACGTTTGGCGGGCAGCGGCGTACACCTCGTCAAAAGAGCGGTTACCTATCTCTTTCTCAAGATTTTCACGAGCGTTAGCTATGCTCACGTACGAGATGCCCACTTTCAGCTCAACCACCTCTTCTTTGTCGAATTTATAACGGAAATACGCCCCTATACTATCGCCTACTACCTCGCGGGCAAATTGTTCTTTTAAGCGGGTATCGCCGTTGTACCACATCCATTGGGCTTCCACCCCTTGATGTTTTTCGGGCGTATGCCATACCCCGTATGAGGGGGCGACTTTGTTCACTTTAGCTACGAAATACACCGGATAAGCCAGCTCCGGACTGTTATAGCAAAAAGTTCCTACCATACGCATACCTTCTACCTCGGTAGGCGACACGAATTTCAGCATAGCCCCCTTTTCGTTGGTGAGTCCAAGTCCGAGGTTGATAAGTAGGTTAGCATCACCTTTCGGGAAGTGATAGCGAGTAATACCAGCCCTTGTAGTGGCGGTAGCTTCAGTTTTGATGTTATATTTAGTAAGGAAGTTGCTGTAATAACCTGCTTTAGCCACCTCATTTTGGTAAGCGGAGCCGTATTTTAGGTGATTTACCTCCAATTTACCAGTAGTAGGCATAGCGATAATCACCCCGAGTTCTGGGCAACCCACACCGCTGAGGTTCACGTGGGTAAGTCCGGTGAAGAATTTATTTTTCATTCACATAAGGGTTGGATAGCCAACGACTATCTTTTTCAAGCGGAGCTTTCACGCCAGTAGTATCGAAAGCCACGTTAAACGGAGAGATGCTAAGCATACCGCGCGGCGCGATAGCCCCAGGGTGAGTAGCCCCAAAGTTAGACGTTCCAATAAGCGGATTAATATAATCTACCGGCTGCTTCTGAGCGTGTATTGATAGAGCCACCCACAGAGCGGCAAAAAAGAGTACTTTTTTTCATTAGTCTACAACACTAAAAATGGTTAATCAGGCTACAAATATACGACTATTTTTTTGAAGTTACAACCCTACCCCCTTTTTTAGCCTTTAGTAGTAAGTCACCCGTCCTTCCTGTCCTATAATCGCCAGTGCGGCTCGCACTCCCACCCGTTCCACACTCGCCCTAGCCCTCCCAATCTTCCCAGCCTTCTCACCCTCCCAGAAAAATTTCCCACTATGTAAACACCCTCTAAAGCTTATAGCCAGAATAGCACAAAAGAAAACCCCACTGTATTTTTCACACAGTGGGGGTTCTTGATTTATTTAAAAAGCTTTTTAATTTCTTCTTTTTATAAGCTCAAGTGGTGTTTTTTTCTAATTGAATTAGTAGATTATCTTTAGCATCTTTTTTTGTATGAACAGATTGTTTTAGGGTGACAATTTTAACTCCTCTAAATCATCCAAATTTAAAACTTCTATTATTTTATTGCTATCAGTGCCTGAAGGTCTAATAGCAGTAATAACAAGATCTGAGTTTGCTGTTTGCTCTTATAGTATTCTTCATTCTCATTTTTATAAAAATCTTTTCAAAAGGAGTAATACATAATTCTTCAGAACCTGAGTTAATGAAAATTCTTGCCTTGAAAACATCAAGTTCTTCTGGATTTTTTAATTGTCTTATTTGTGTATATGTCATATACAGCAAAAAGTCATTTTTTTCTTAGAGAAATGTTTTGTCATTTCTATTCTAAGATTTATTCCTTTTTTTCTCAATAATTCTCTTTGCAACCACTCATCTATTTGCTTGCACAATGTAGTTTTACCTGTATTTGCTTTTTCCTTGAATTAAAATTACTTTCATTTGTTAATTATTTTTAGTAATGTAAGTTCAGTGTAACGAACTTACATTGGTTAGACAGTTAAGTTTTATGGAAGTGCTTTAATTTTTATCCTTGTAAATTCTAAAAACCAGAACTATTTTTGTACTTTTCAACACTCTCTCTAGGAACATAAATAGTTTCTAGGTTATCTACATCTCTTAAAAGGCCAGTTAGTTTCATATGTAGGGGATCAGTTCTTTCAAATGTAATAGTTTTTTTAGTGAAGAACATCCATAAAAATTACCAATACCCATATGAGCTATTTTTAGGAATTGTAATACTTTTTAAAGAGTAACAATTTACAAAAATATTATTTTTTTAATTGAGTCATATTTTTCAGACAATTTAACAGTCTTTAAATTGCCACAAAAAGCAAACGCATTAAGCCCTATTTCAGTTACTGTATCAGGTAATATAACAGATTTTAAGTTTGTACATCTATAAAAAAAGCTTCTTTACCAATAGTTTTGAAGATTTTTTTGGGAAAATAATATTTTTTCCAATCCATGACATTGAAAAAAAGCTTCTTCTTTTTTATAGTATGTACATTATCTGAAAAATAAAAAGTTTTCAAATAGTAAAAATCTCTAAATCCTCTTTTTCAATACTTCCAACTGTTTTTTAGCCACTCATAAGCATTCATATCTACATAACTAAGAGCCCAATTATTACCTTTTTAATCCAGGATAAGTTCCAAAATCCTCTTTCTTTAAAGGAACAGAAGGAGGCATAATATAAGATTCGTTTTTCAAATCTATATATTCATTACTCCAGCCTCCGTTTCCTTTAGGTCCATAAAAACGTTTATTTTCACTGTCAATATACCAATCTCCTATATTTCCTATATTAGAGGTAGGCATTCCTTTTCCAGCGTAGATTTTAGAGCCGTTCTGTCCAGGTATCCCTTGTTCTCCTTTCTGCCCATTAGCTCCAGTATCACCTTTGTCGCCTTTTTCGCCCTTATCACCTTTCTGTCCATTAGCTCCATTAGCTCCAGTATCACCTTTGTCACCCTTGTCTCCTTTCTGTCCAATAGCTCCAGTGTCGCCTTTTTTCACCCTTATCACCTTTCTGTCCAGTGGCTCCAGTAGCTCCAGTATCACCCTTATCACCTTTCTGTCCAGTGGCTCCAGTAGCTCCAGTATCACCTTTGTCACCCTTATCACCTTTCTGTCCAGTGACTCCAGTATCACCTTTTTCCCCTTTTTCACCCTTATCACCTTTCTGTCCAGTGGCTCCAGTAGCTCCAGTATCACCTTTATCGCCCCTTATCACCTTTCTGTCCAGTAGCTCCAGTATCACCTTTGTCGCCCTTGTCCCCTTTCTGTCCAGTGTCACCTTTGTCACCTTTGTCACCCTTATCTCCTTTCTGTCCAGTGGCTCCAGTAGCTCCAGTATCACCTTTGTCACCCTTGTCCCCTTTCTGTCCAGTAGCTCCAGTATCACCTTTGTCACCCTTGTCCCCTTTCTGTCCAGTAGCTCCAGTGTCACCTTTGTCACCCTTATCACCTTGTATACCTTTTTAAGCTGATAGGAAGTCCCCAACCTTGTGCTGTTTTAGCACCATAGAGATAAGAGTTGGAAAGATCTAGATAATAATCTCCCACATTTCCTAAAGAAGCATCAGGAGCTCCAATACCTGAAAGTATTAAGTTACCTTTTTGAACTTCTACTCGTTCAATAATAGTTTCTATTTCTTTCTTACAACTTACAGTGGTAAGCATAGTGCACCTAACTACTGCTATAAAAAAACATTTTTTCTCATTAGTATAATTATTTAAAATAGTTTACAGTATACATAAAAAAAGCCGAAGATTTATTCTATTCTTTAGAAGAAGTCGCATACGGCAAAGGAAAGCACTTTTTTTGCAAGTACTCCTTTGCGCTATAGGCTAACCTATTCTGTGTTGCTACCGAAAGTTTCCAGTTTTCAGATAACAGAACAAAGCTAACGCCTTTTTCTTTTAATGTATAAAATAGTAGAAATAAAAAAAGCGTGAGCAACACTCTTTGTCATCTGAGGTACTGGAATCACCTTGCAACACAAATAGGTTTCACTCACGCCTATAAAGGCGATGAGCATTACCCTTTTTGTACTGTGTTGCAAATGAAAATTTCCAGTTTTCAGATAACAGAACAAAAGCTAACGCTTCTTATCTTTTTCTATATTTTTAGGGTGCATAATTACAATAAAAACACAAAACACACAAATTTTTTTAACATTTTATTTTTGTGTATAATCTTTCAACTATTTCACAATCAATAAGATATAATTTGAGAAAACAGGTCTCCACCGTCCCACACTCGCCCCAGCCCTCCCAATCCTCCCAGCCTTCTTAGCCCTCCCACCAGTCTCACCCCTCCCAGAAAAAAATTTTTCTAAATACACTTACCCTATACAAACACTATACAGAACGATACAGGAAGAGCGAACGATAAGCGAACGCTCACCGAAGTATAAACGTCTACTAATCGCCCTAAAAGCCAGAAAAACACTGCTTTTACCAAATCCCCCACTTGATAATTTTATAACAAAAAAAGTGTTTTTACTGAGATATTTTTTCTCTTCCTTGCATTTTAATAAATAAAATAATACCTTTGCCACCTTGTAATAATAAAAAAATCAAAAATGAGGAAATTAAAACAGTTATTCACTTGGGGCTTCTTCTTTTTTTGGCGATATTTTTCGGTATCGGCTCAAAATGTGCAGCTTTCAGGTACAGTGAAAGATGAAGCTGGCACGCCTCTCTTAGGTGTGTTTATTATGATTAAAGGCACGCAGCGAGGTGCCACTACCGACACCGACGGTAAGTACACCCTCAATGCCAGCGTAGGCGATGTGCTCGACTTTACGTTTCTCGGAATGAAAACCGTACAGAAGAAAGTAACGGCCAATACCAAAAAGCTCGATGTAGTGATGAAAGACGACGTACAAGAGCTCGAAGAAATGGTAGTTACAGGCTATGGGGCTCCTAAGCTTGCCAGCCGTACGGTAGCGCAAGTAGCGCAAGTGCAGGGCAAGGACGTAAGTGCAGCACCTGTAGCCAGCGTATCCGATGCGCTACAAGGCCGCTTAGCAGGGGTTGTCGTTACCAGCGATTCGGGTCGCCCTGGTAGCAATAGCGATATCCTTATCCACGGTTATAACAACTTCCAAGGGGCTCTACGTGGCGAAAGAACCCAAGAACCCCTCTATATAATGGACGGGATTGCTGTTAGTGCCAATGTGATGAGCCGATTCAACCCTAATGACATCGAGAGTATTACGGTGCTCAAAGACGCCGCTTCTACCTCTATCTATGGGGCACGTGCTGCCAATGGGGTCATACTCATCACCACCAAAAAAGGGCGTAATAACGAGCGTACTAATGTTACTATTAGTCACCAACTCGGTTTCACAGCACTTACTAACGCTAGCCGTAAGTTCTTTGATGATATGATGACCCCTCGCGAGTATATGGACTTCTGGATGAGAAAAGATCCTCAAGCCGTAAACTTGGCAGCAGGCAAGTTCACTTCAAACAAGGATGTTGCCAGACAGTCAGCAGATAAAATCTTAGCCGCAAATCCCTACAATACCCGTTGGGATAAGGTTTTCTTCAGAGATTTCGTACCGTTGATTCGTACCGATGTCTCTATCTCTGGGGGTACTAATAATAGCTCTTATTACCTATCATTTGGGCACTTCAGCCAAGAGGGTTCTACTTCACCTCGCAGCGATTACCGCCGTTATACCGTCAATGGTAGTATCAATACTCAAATCACAAATTGGTTAAAAGTAGGTTTCTCATTCGCTGCCGGACATACTGAGCGCGAAGGGGGTTCTTCTCTCAATATGCCTAAGGTGATAGCTTTGCCGCTTTATAGTCCTACTTACGAAGATGGCAGACGCAAGAACTATATCCCTGGTATCACTAGCCGTTCAGCTGGTTTCTATCACCCCGACTACTATGCCGAAACACACCCTACCGAGTCCTTCAACGATGACTTCTTGCCATCAGGGTTCGTTACCATAGAGCCTATTAAAAACCTCATATTCAAAAACACAAGGAGGGGTACAATACGGCTATGGCGAATCAGAACAAAGAGAATTGCCATCGTTTATAGACTATAAGTTCTACGACGATCCCAACCCTTACACTATTGTGTCTAACAACCGCACACTTCGCAAAACGCTTACTAATACATTAGAGTACCGCTTTTTTTGTTAGGTGAAGCTAAAAAGCACAGTTTCAATGTGTTATTAGGGCAAGAGTCTGTCGAAAAACAGCACCAAACAATTAGATGCTGCTACTTACGGGCAGCCTGCCGAAGGACTTACAATGCTCCGTCACGGTAGTAAAAATAAAAGAATAGAAGACCAAAAGTCAGTAAGTACTTTCAATTCTTACTTCGGAAGATTAGAGTACTCTTACAATACCCGTTATTTCGTAGATTTATCAATGCGCCGCGATGGTTCGTCAGCCTTTGGTAAGAACAATCATTATGGTAATTTCTGGGCGATAGGTGCGATGTGGAAGCTAAAACAAGAGAACTTCTTAAAAAGAGGTGAAATGGCTTTTCAGACCTTAATTTGCGCTTCAGTACAGGGCTTTTCAGGAAACGCTTTAGGGGTTATAACCACATCACCACTGTAAAGCCTGACAATTTCTACCAAAGCAAAACAGCTTATACCGTAGGCAAATTAGGGAATCCCGACTTGCGTTGGGAAGAACAACGCAAAACTACTGTAGGGCTAAATTTGGTGGTGGATAGAGGTACTTCTTTTCAACATCGAGTACTACGACCGCGAAACCTATGATATGATTTCTAGCCGCGACCTCAATAGTACCACTGGGCAAGTTCAATTCTATGACAATGCAGGGGAATGCGCAATCGTGGTGTCGACTTTACTTTTCTCGTCAGTAGTTTACAGAAGTAAAAAAATCAAGACCTAACAGTGCGTCCTTACTTCAACGTAAACTATAACAAACAAGAAGTAACCGCCCTTTTTGGCAACAAGACCTCTAATGTAATTCCTTCTTCTGAAATAGGCTATAAGTTAGGGCGTGCGCTCGAGTGGGCTGCGGTTATCCCTAAAGGGGTAAATCCTGATACCGGACAAATGGAGTACTATATACCAGGTGACGACCGTATGGAGCAAGTAACCGATGATAATAGGGTGTCAACTACTTACGATTCTAGTAAATTAGGACAGACTACAGGCAAGAAAATGCAAGCCCCTATCAATGGTGGTTTTGGTTGGAATGTAAGCTATAAAACATTCTCGCTCGATATGGCATTCTCTTTTTCGTTAGAAAAATACAAATGGAATTACGATATGAAGTACACCGAAAATCCTGACCAGTTTGGCGATCACAACCTAAGCAGAAAGATTTTGGATTATTGGAAAAACCCAGGTGATAACACTCGTCACCCTAAGATAAACACTACAACATTTGTAAATTCATCTGATGCCCGTATGATACAAGATGCATCGTTTATGCGTCTAAAGAATATTACCCTTAGCTACAGCCTCCCTAAAGAGGTTATTAAGCAGATACGATTCTTTGAAGGGGTACGCTTATATGCTACGGCTCGCAATATCTTCACGCTTACCAAATATGAAGGGGCAGACCCTGAATACACTAATCCAATATCATCAGGGGGCTATCCTCCTTCACGTCAGTTTACTTTAGGGGTTGATGTTAATTTTTTAAAAAAAGCAAAACAATGAAAAAGATTTATAAAATAGTAACTTTAGTAGTGGCTCCTTTGTTTTTCGCAGGCTGCTTTAACCTAGATCAACAGCCTTATGAAGATTTGAGCCAAGCTAACTCGTTCAAAACGGTACAAGATGCACAGTTTTGGGTCAATGGTATGTATAATACCTTGCGTACAAACGTATACGGAAGTGCGATGTATGCTACCGACTTGCAAGCTGATTTCTTGAATATGACTAAAAGAGATGGTACTAACGAAGCGATTACCAATTTCCAAAACTGGTCATTATTCACAGTCAATAATGGTGCTACAGCGGCTATTTGGCAGCGTTATTGGAAGGCGGTACAAGACATCAATATAGGTTTAGAGGGTATTCCTACCATTGCTATTCCACAAGAGAATTACCGCACCGATTCGGCACAAATAAAGCACAATTTAGGCGAATTGTATTTAGCACGTGCTTATTATTACACTTATCTACTTACCCATTATTGCCCTACTGATGAGGCTTCAGCATACGGACTGCCTTTGTTAAGTGGCCCTACTATCAACAACTTCCTAACAGAAGTACAGTAGGGTCAGACGTATGATTTTATTTTTAGCTGATATAGCGCAAGCAGAAACCCGTCTTAGTGATGTAACAGGCTCATTAGGGGCAGAGAAGTTTACCAAAGATGCAGTTGCAGCACTCAAAGCGCGAGTATTGCTTTACAGAGACAAATGGGCAGAGGCTTATGCCGCAGCTACTTCTATTATAGGTAGCCGTTATAGCTTAGTAACCAGCAGTAGTGATTTAGAAAAAGTATGGAAAGATGATGATACTGCAGAGAGTATTGTACAGCTTTATGCTAAATATGATGTAGGTAATACGGCAGAGTTGCCATCGGCTAATGATATTTATTTGGGCTACGAAAAAGAGTGGAATTATAGATTGCGTAGGTATGAAATAAGGTATTTGCCAAGAGCGGTACCTACCCAAGATTTTGTAGATTTGTATAATAACAGCGATTATCGTAAGTCTATTTACATCAAAAAGCTTTTTGCTAATTATGGTAGTGCTACTTTCACCGATTTGTATTTGGTAAATAAGTACCCTGATAACCCTCTTCTAAAACAAACATCGGGTACTTCGTCTACTTATATGCACCGTCCTAAAGTATTTCGTATTGCCGAGATATACTTAATAGCAGCCGAAGCCGCTTATAAAAACAATGATCAAACCAATGCTAAAACCTATTTGGATAGGTTGCGTGCAGCGCGAGGCATTGGCAGAGTCACCTATACCGACCTTTGGGCAGAGATACAAAATGAGCGCAACCGCGAGCTTGCTTTCGAGGGCTTCCGTATGGCAGACATCAAGCGTTGGAATTTAGGGGTAGTACGTGGTACTCCTCAAAATCTGAATGCTATAGTATCAGATCCCGTGACCAATATCATCAACTGAATATTCCAGCAGCCAATTATAAGATGGTTTGGCCGCTTCCTCCAAGTGATATCCTTTACGAGAAAGGCAGAGCCAACTGGCAACAAAAACCCAGGCTGGTAGTATAAAATAAATATAAAAAAACAAAAACGGCTGTACTCCATAGAGTACAGCCGTTTTGTTTAATGTTAGTATATTGTTTAATTAATTCCTCCCCAGAAGAAATAAGCTATTATCGAGATAAAGATAATAGAAAGAATATTGAGTACAAATCCTGCTTTTATCATATCGCGTTGGCTTACCATTCCCGTACCAAAAGCGATAGCATTAGGAGGGGTAGCTACAGGCAGCATAAAGGCGCAAGAGGCGCCTAGTCCTATGATGAGCGAAAGCCCTAAAAGGATTCACTCCTAAACTTTCAGCTACCGATATAAATATAGGTACTAACAGAGCCGCACTAGCAGTGTTTGAAGTAAATTCTGTAAGGAAGATAATAAAAGTAGCCACTAAAAAGCCCAATCACAAAATGGCTTTGTCCGGCTATCAGAAACTGAATAGAGTCTACTAATGCCTTACTTGCCCCTGATTGGGTTAGGATAAGACTTAAAGAGAGCCCTCCACCAAAGAGCATTAGTACTCCCCAATCGGTATTTTCTTGTATTTGCTTCCATTCAGCCACACCGGTTATGCATACAGCTATAGCAGCTATCATAGCTATTACAGCGTCAAAATCACCTATCTTGCTGATGCCTAATAAAGAAGATAGCTGTACATTTAGGGTATCACCAAATATCCAGCATAGTGCCGTGATAGCAAAAATAAGAATAGTGATATACTGTCTGCTGTTAAGCTTTTCAGTTGTTATCTCTGGTGTTATTTTGATATTTAGTTTAGGGCGGAATATGAGGTACATAGTACCCAACATTAAGGGCATTAAGCCTAATACGGTAGGCATACCATATTGCAACCATTCAGAAAAACTGATTTTAAGTTGTGAGGCCACAATAGCATTCGGTGGACTACCCACCAAGGTGCCCATACCACCTATACTCGCACTATAGGCTATACCTAATATTACAAAAGCATAAGTACCTTTGTTAGTTTTGTAGTCTATATTTTTGAGCATCCCGATGGCCAAAGGGATAATCATAGCAGCAGTAGCGGTATTGCTAATACCCATTGATAGGAGTGCAGTAACTAATAATAGTAAAAAGACTGCTACCATAAAGTTGCCTCGAGCTAAGGCTATCACCTTATAAGCGATGTATTTGTCCAGTTGTTGCACACTTAGTGCTGTAGCAATGGCAAAGCCTCCAAAAAACAAGAAGATAGTAGGGTTAGCAAAGGCTTGCAAAGCAGATTTAGTGGTTTCTAAGCCTAATAGTATCGCTATTACGGGTATTGAAAGCGCTGTAATAGTGATGTGTATAGCTTCAGTAAGCCACAAGATAGCTACGAAAGCTAAAAGAGCTAAGCCTTTGTTAGTTTCTATGGGGTAAGGTAAGAAAGCGTATAGTAAAGAGGCTATCAGTACAGCTATTACTATAAGGGTCGGTTTTCTAATCATTTTGGTTAAGGACATATCAAATAGTTTTAGAGTTTTGTTTAAAAAGGTAGGTAGGAGAGTAGTTACGATTGTTGTGTTATGATAATAATTCCTTTTTGCAGCAAGAGATTGTTAGGTAGGGTTATCTCTTCGCCTTTAGCTGTTTTTAGTAGGGTATAGAAAGATCTGATATCTATAATTTTAGCTTCTACAGGGAATTCTTTATCTACGAATCTAATAGTGTTGCCTATTCTGAAAGGAGAAGAGAAAAATATTATAATTCCTGCAGTGATGTTGCTCAATATAGACCATTGAGCAAAAAATGCCACACCTATTACTGTAAGCACAGACGAAACGAAAAGGAATATTTGTTCTGGCTTAATACCCCATATAGAGACTAAAGGTAAGCACCGCCAAGGCATAGATAAAATAGTCAATGTACTTTTTTACCAATTGAGTACGGCTCTCACCAAAGTCTGCTTTTTCTTCCGAATTTTTCCAATAATAGAGTTTACCAAATAACGCAATACTACAAATACTACGATAGCTATTACCGTAGCAATAATCTGATATAGATATTGTTGTAGTATCATAAAAGGGGTATTACTTGGCGATATTTACTGCCCTTGTTTCGCGGATAACGGTTACTTTCACCTGTCCTGGGTAGGTCATATCAGTTTGTATCTTTTGCGATAGATTGAATGATAACTCTGCTGCTTTATCGTCAGTTACTTTTTCGCTTTCTACTATTACGCGTAACTCTCTACCCGCTTGTATAGCATAGGCTTTCTTCACACCTTGGAAAGTGAAGGCAGCGTCTTCGAGGTCTTTTAAACGTTGTATATATGAGTCAAGCACTTGGCGGCGCGCTCCTGGACGTGCTCCACTGATAGCATCGCATACTTGTACGATAGGGGAGAGCAGAGGTCATCTCTATCTCGTCGTGGTGTGCCCCTATGGCGTTGCATACTTCTGGTTTTTCGCCATATTTCTCAGCCCATTCCATACCGAGTAGTGCGTGAGGGGTTTCACTTTCTACTTGTGGTACTTTTCCGATGTCGTGTAGAAGTCCAGCGCGTTTAGCAAGTTTAGGGTTTAGGCCTAATTCAGCAGCCATAACCCCGCATAGTTTAGCTACTTCGCGAGAGTGCTGTAATAAGTTTTTGTCCGTATGAAGAACGATATTTCATACGCCCTACACACTTCACTAATTCAGGGTGTAGTCCGTGTATACCGAGGTCTATCACAGTACGTTTTCCTATTTCAACAATTTCTTCTTCTATCTGTTTAGTAGTTTTTTCAACTACCTCTTCTATACGAGCAGGGTGTATACGGCCATCAGTAACGAGTTTGTGTAGCGAAAGGCGTGCTATCTCGCGGCGTACTGAGTCAAAACAAGAGAGGATAATCGCTTCTGGAGTGTCGTCTACTATTATCTCTACCCCAGTAGCTGCTTCAAGGGCACGTATGTTGCGCCCTTCGCGCCCAATGATACGACCTTTTACTTCATCAGACTCGAGGTTAAATACCGATACACAGTTGTCTACCGCCTCTTCAGTACCGATACGTTGTATGGTATTGATGATAATTTTCCGCGCCTCTTGGTGTGCAGTTAGTTTTGCTTCTTCAATAGTGTTTTGTATATAAGCCATTGCATCGGCTTGTGCTTCGCTGCGCAGCGAGTCGGTTAGTTGCTTTTTTTAGCCTCTTCAGCAGAAAGCCCTGAAATGACCTCTAACTGTAATACTTGGCTTTTTGTGTAGGCGGTCTATTTCCTCCTGCTTTTTTATCAAGTGTTTGCAGGCGGTGTTCAGCTTCTTGTGTTTTAGTTTCTAACTCGTCTTTTTAAACGTTTGTTTTTGGGCTAACTCGTTAGATACTTGCGATTCCTTATCGCGAATACGCTTCTCTGCCTCTGCCATCTTCTTGTCTTTAGCAGCGATAGTTTTTTTCGTGTTCTGATTTAAGTTCTAAGAATTTTTTTCTTTGGCCTGATAGATTTTTTTCTTTTTTTGATGTTTTCTGCCTCGTTTTTTTAGCATTTTTGAGTAGAATATCGGCTTCGCTTTGTGCATTGAGAATAATTTTTTTGAAGCGTTCTTCTTCTCAAGAACTTTTGCAATGCTAAATCCTACGAATAGCGCAATGATAAAAAAACGGCAATGATTACTATAATACTTGTACTGTCCATCTTTTGGTATATGATATAAAATTGATTATAAAAAAAGCCTATATTGATTAGATTGTTTCACGTAAAACTCTGAGAAACAGGTTTAGGGATACTGGGTGGGGCAAGTATCCGCAACGCAATGGCGGCACGCTTTAGCCACTCCAACTCACCCTTTTTTTTAATGTTAATGTTGAGTTTACCGAAAGGTTAATCAATATAGGCAGTAAGTTTTTCTTATGTAAAAGAACTTTTATTTTAAGCAAGACTATTAAGCACAGCATAAATATCCTGCAGCTTTTTAGTTATTTGCTCTTGTTTATCATCTTCGTTCAGCTTTTCTTGCGAGGCTTGTCGTGCTAACACTATTGCACACATAGCTATAGCGTCTTGCTTGTCGCGCAGGTCGTAATGCCGCTCGAAGGTTTGAATCATTTCATTTATCTTTTTAGCCGCCAATCTAAAACTTTCCTCTTCTGAGGGGTCAATGGAGAGAGGATAGAGCCTATCGGCTACCGTTAGTTTAATATTCAGCAAATCCTTGTCCATTGCATTTATTTAGAAAGTTGTGCTATGCACGCATCAATTTCGCGTATGAGTGCATTTATTTTCTGTTTTGTTTCAGTTTTATGTTCTTTACTGCCCAATATGCGGTTCGCTACTTTCAGGGCATCATTCTGCTTCTTCAGTTCAGAGAGGTTGTGTTCACACTCTTTTTTTTCTTCAAGGAGACCGTTTATACACTGCTTTAGGCTTTCGTTTTCCTCCTTCAGTGCCTCTATATTCTTCTTTAGCAATACGGTCTTAGCCTCAATTAAGTCCACTAATTGGCTTATATTACTCATCAGTAGCGATACTATAATATTTGGCGCAAAAGATAGTGTATTTTTTTAAAAATAAAAAAACAATTTTTTTAATAGATAATTCAAAAAAATATACTTTTTAATACTCTCACTATCAGCACCTAATTATGTTTGTTTATGAGCTTTTTTTGGGTAGACCTCCATATATAGACTATTTGTACTACTATCAAAAAAGCATTGGGTAGAATCACCGGAATGCTCATTATGCAATAGCCGTATATTACAAAGAGAATACACCCCACGAGATTGGTAAGGCGTATATACAATAAGTTGTCTTTGATGATAAAGCTCAAAACAACAAAAAAGGAGGCAGCATAACCTATAAAATTAATCATTTTCTTGTCTGTTTTTAGTCGGGTTTGTCTTCTTAGCCAAAACATTGCTACTGCGGCTATGGCAAAGATGATATACATATAAGGTTTGCCTTGAGCGGCATTCCACAGCTGATACGCCTCGTAGGCGCAATAAAGGGCAATTGCCAAATAGGCGTATTCAAAAAAGATACGTGCATTCATATTTTATTCGTCTTTGTCTTCAATAGATAGAATACCAGTAGTTTTATGGGCTTTTACGGTTGAAAAATTTCTTGTCGAAGTCCATTCCTATTCCTTTGGTAACAGTACCTTTTTTGGTGTCGGTAAAGGTGAACTCTCTATCGGTAAAAATCCAGTCTTCTTTTTGGTCCCAAAACAGTTGTGCTGTATTGAGTTTTTTGCCATCGTAGGTAGTCAGCACTACGCTGTCGCGCAGCTCTACCATATCAGCACTCGGGTAGATGATGCCGTACTTTGCCTGCACGGTATTCTTATGGCGGGCTTGGTCGTAAAATTCTACCTTAACTCCTTCGGGAAACTCAGAGAAGGGCATTTGTTGGTTTGAAAAATCCTTGTTCAGAGGGCTAGTCAGTACAGCTACTACTTTAGAAGAGTCGGTATATACCAACTTAAAGTCGTAGGCTTCTCCTTGAGGGAATTTCTTCTGCACACTTAGTTGCTGAAGATTTTTTTCATATCATTACTACACGAAAAAGCATTGCCATACCCAAAGGTATGACAATACTTTTCATTAATTTGTATGTAATTATTTTCTTCATATATCGTTTGCAAATTTGTTTATTTTTCAAATCTGCTTATTACCACTACAATCTTGGTACAGTAACAGACTGTCCTACCCAGCATTTGAAGCTGATAGTTTTGCCAGCTAAGCCAGACTCGAAGATGTCAGCTTTGCTTGGAGCAAGAGCATCATAGCGAGCTGCTAAACTTTCCAAACCTCCTTTGCGTGCCATTTGTGCCGCTAACCAGTATACAGCTCTCTTCTCAAAAGAAGTGCTACCACATTCGTTAGCAGAACTTGCGTAGGCGTGTGCCATTATACGGTAAGCATCAGAGTTCGAAGGGTTGTAAGTTAAGGCTTTCTGAGCGTAACCTACAGCTTGTGCTTTGCTGTGCTTAGAAGCTATTTTGATAAGCAACTTAGATTTTTTAAAGTTATCTGTCTCAAGGTTTACAGCCTCGTTGTAGTACTGTATCGCTTTAGAGGTGTTGCCGTCTTTGTCGCTCATAACCCCTAAGTAGTAAGCTGAGTTAGCTGACGGTTTCACGTTGTGTAGTGAAGTTACTATCTTTACGAATAGTGGGTCTTTAGTACAGTCTTTATCAGACATTTTTTTCCAGCAGCACGACGTAGCCATTCTTCGTTAGTTTTGTTAGCCTCGAAGTTCTTAGTATACAATGGAATAAGGTTTTGGCAATCGGCTAACTGCCCTAATTTAGCATCTACACTTTCGGCTATAGTTTCGTAGTTGTCTACACGTTTACGGCTTGCGTCTAATGTTTTCTTATCTTTTTCGCTGATAGTACCTGCTTCTTCTTGAGCTAAATACTGGTTGATAGTAGCCGAAAGCTCATTCTTTTCGTCTTGTATTTTTTTCTGATACGTTATCATAAGCATCGAATACTTCTTGTAGTTCTTTTTTTGTCCTTTCTCGTGTAGGGTAACCAATTCAGAGAAGTACAAATAAAGGGCTTTTTTCGTTTTTTTGAAGTTAGCTCTGTCTTCAGTGAAAGCCTTGTTTAGCAAGTCGTATATTTCTTGTTCGCTACCAGCATTTTTCGTCAAACATAAGTAGGGCTTGGCGTATGCGCATATCGGTAGTTGATAGGCGAGTAGGGAATAACTTATTATAGTCGGTGTATAGCTGAATAAGCTCTTTTACAGATTGAGCTTTTTGTCCTGCAGTATTGTTTTTGATGCGGTCTTGCAATATGCGTTCGCCATAGGCAAAAGTAGCATAGTGCAATGAAGGGCATTGGGTGTACACTTCTTTCCATACAGGGTATGCCTCGTTGTAATTTCTAGCTTTTGCATACTCACTAAATATAGAAAGTTTTTTTGCTTTAGTTCATCATTGTTTTTGCAATCTTGTGCTTGCACGTTCGCGGCGAAGAAAAAGCTCGCGGCGATGGTGGCTAATAAAATTCTTCTTTTCATTTTCGTTTGTTTTTATTGATACTTTGTTTTTTGGAACCACTTATCATTTAAAGTGAATCCTATTTTTAGGTTGAAATAATTCTCTTTCAGCAATCCCGCACTTAGGGTACCGCGCTTGCCGTACTCGAATACGGTAGTGATGTTAGAAAAAGCCTTTCACTGGTAAACTAAGTCCAAAAAGACGTGCCAAAGTTGGTGAGGGCTTGTCCGTTAAGTACTGCTCCGGTGTTTTCGTAGTGAAATCCTGCTCGGTAAGTTACTCTTTTCCAGTAACTTGTGAATGAGTTGTAGTTAGGTATCCAAAATCCACCTGCTTCTATTTTATAGCTGTCTTTATAGCTTACATTAGTAGTAGTTAGGAATGGATTAGCAAATTTGCTGGTGTTAGCATACGTGTATTCCAGTCCAACAAACCATTTTTGTTGCTCGCCTATCCCTATACCAGCTTCTATTTGGCTGCCCATTGTAAGGTTTGTTTGCTTGATGCCTTGTGCGCTAAGGTTTACTTGCTGCACCTCGCGTACCGATAGCTGGGTACCCCCATTTGAATTTGAACTTGAAGCGTAGCCTAAGGTAGAGATACTGCGCTCGTTATCAGATCTTAACACACTTTGAGGGGTGTATACTAATGAACTGTAGAGGCGCAATCTGTGTTGTAAAGGGTGTTCGTAATAAAGTCCGAGGTTGAAAGTAGCGCCTTTTACTACTGATTTGCTGTCTTCTTGGGTAAAGAACTCTACATTGCGCAACTGCTGTATGTCGGTCATCTGTATAGTACCGAAGTTGTAGCGAACAGTAGCCCCTAAACTCAGTCCTTGGCGAAGTTTATAGCCTACAGCGGCAAAAAACTGGTTTACGTTGCCATTACCCTGATACTGATAGGTAGTGTTATAGGTTTCTGATTTTAGCTGGTAGCCCACTGATGAGTAAGGCACTAAGCCAAAAGAAACGCCTAACCTATCAATAATAGGAAATCCTAAGGTGAAATAATCAAAAGCTGACGAACGGGTGTTGACACTTGTGTTATTTGTAACAATTTTTTTAGATTGCATTGTCATACCTGCTGAAAAAAAGCCGTGTATTTCAGTTCTGATAGGGTAGCCGGATTTTTGCATATTTACCCTTGTACTATCGGCAAAGACACCGATATTTCCCATAGCGCTCTCTTCAGCTATACCATTGAAATTGCGTTCGCCTACTCCGTAAAATGAGTAGGGAGACTCAGTAGTCTTTTGAGCAAATGCGTTGTAACTTACTGATAATAAGGTGATGATAAGTGTAATTAGCTTTTTTTGTTCATAGTTGTTTTTGATATTCAAGAATAGCGTTTAAGCCCTCCAGCAATACGAATGAGCCTGCAAATATCCGATTTTTTATTCTTTTCTCCAAATAAATCTGATTTCCACCTGTCAGAATAGTTGTCAAATCAGGGGTATTTTTTTGGGTGTATTGGGCTATCACGCCGTCTATTTCGCATACGATATTATTATATACTCCTGAGAGCATACAGTCTTGGGTGTTAGTTCCTATAAACTGCTGATTGTCAAAATCTTGTTCGCTTATCAGCGGTAGTTTAGAGGTGAAATGGTGCATTGCTTTTAGGCGCATTGCTATGCCTGGGGCTATAGCGCCACCGAGATATTCATTTTTTTATTCACAAAGTCGAAAGTTAAGCACGTACCAGCATCGATAATAAGGGTATTATGCTGCGGAAAACGACTCACCGCACCTGCTACTAAGGCGATGCGGTCGATGCCTAAGCTGTGGGGGGTAGCGTATCGGTTAGTGAAAGGCACGGGTGTCAGTGCACTCATCATTACGCAATTACTTACTAATGATGAGAGGAAGCTAAAACGCTCTTCAGCCTCAGCTACGACTGTAGCGATAATAGCGTGTGTGCAGCCTTGTAGCGGTACTCTCGCTAAGAATTGCTGCTGAAAGTTGTCTTTCTCAAAGACCTCAAAAAAACTGTTGTTTACCTCCGTCGTAAACCGCTACTTTTTATAAGGGTATTCCCCTCGTCAATTACTAAATTCAAAAATTTTCTATGATTGTTTTAAGGATTCTAACAATTCTTTACCTACATATTAGCTGCTTTTTACATTCTGTTTAGTGAATATAGCAGCGGACAGCTACCTAACGTGTAATTTGAGTTAAAAATTTGTTTTTGGTGTTCTATCTCCTCAGCAAGTTCTTCTTCAGTAGGTAAATAAGGCATATATTTAGTAGCAAAAAGATGTTTATTTTTCGGCTAAAACAGAATATTTTGCTATAGTTTGGTCTGTTTGGGTACAAAGTAAGATACCAATAGTAGGGTTATCAGTTTCTGATTTTTTTCTAAATCGTCAAACATTCTAACATACATATCCAATTGCCCTATATCTTGGTGGGTGATTTTTGTCTGTTTTGAGCTCAATAATTACAAAAGCACTTTTAATATATAGTTATAAAATACAAGGTCTATAAAAAAATCTTGGGTTTCAGTGCGAATATGTTTTTTTGCCTTGCTACAAAAAGCGAAGCCTTTACCTAACTCTAATAAAAAAATTGCTGTAAATTATTGATAAGGTTTTTTTCTCTAAATCATTTTCATTGTAAGCATAGTGGGTAGGAATGTTTAAGAACTCTAATACAGCAGGATTTTTGATAAACTCATAAGGGTCTTGCTGAAATTCTGCTGTTTTTTGTTGCATTTCTTCTACAACAATATCTTTCCTTTGCGAAGCCAACAAACGCTGATAATAAAGCGTATTGATATTGCGCTCTAAGGTGCGAACTGACCAATGTTGCTCAGCAGTCTCTTGTAAATAATAATCTCTTGCTTGAGTGTTTTTCAACTCTCATTATCAGTCGGATATGAGACCACGACAATTTGGCACACGTGTGTGCCAAATCTTTTTGTTTGGGAAATAAGAGATAAAATTTTCGATAATCTCTTAAAGTACGTTCGCTAAATCCTTTGCCTAATTCTTTTGAGAGTTGAGCTATAATCTGCTCTCCATAGTTAGCACGAATATTGCCCTGTTGCTCTTCTTTTACAATACGTTCACCTATAAGCCAAAAACCTTCAATCATAGCAAAGGCGGTTGCTTGATAAGCCTTTTTGTCGTGCTTCAAGTAGTATTTGCTTAATGTCTGTGATGCATTTTTTTGGAGTGTTTCCATATTATTTATTAATTATTAACCCTCATAGCGCCGGCTCTTTCTTTGCCGTCGAGGGTTACGAATACACAGGTAAAGTGCCACTTTACTAATCGTACTTCGGGGGTGCTAAAGCTACCAACAGGTAGTTTTAACAATACACGATTCCAGCCTTTGTTCAGCGTTACTCTCAGTGGAGGGCGTACCTCGAAGTTCTCATTCGTCAGCGGTATTTCATTAGAGGGGGTGCTGTGCTGAGATTGCCATATTGGCGGTGCAATTTCTGTGCCATTAAGCCAAATTTTACTCTGTTTATAGTCCCAGTGACCTATGCGTGGGGGTATGTCTTTCTCTGAACGACTGTAATTCTGAAAACTTACCCAAAGGCCAACCATCTGTTTCTTAGGACTATACACGCGCGTATAAGCATAAGCGGTACTATTGGGTTTGGGGTGAGAGTAGAAACTAGGTATAAGGTCGCCCCAAGTATGCCGCAGGTAGATACTCGCCCCATAGGCTTTGCGTGTAGGGGCATTAGCCCAATCGAAATCCTTGCTTAGGTCGCCTCCATTATCGAAAGGTTCGGTGATTGCCCACTCTATATCGGTTTGTTTTACATAGGCAAAAGGCACGTGTTTGAAGTGGTGCGCTTTATGCCATAGCATACGGGCTTCAAAATCGGCAAACTCCTGAAATATAGGCTCATTAGGCGAAGAAGGCAGCATAGTGCCATTGCCATCGAAATAAGCATTGCCCCCGCCACGCCACGCGCGTTCGGCTAAGGCTAAGGCTGCTGGATAGAAATTGTTTTGAGCGATAATATCGCGTTCACTCGCTATATAGCGGTCATTCCATATAGCGATGATAGCCCCTGCGTGGTCTTCATCACCTTGCTCTACATTTAGTATGCGACTGTTATACAGGGCGATGAGGTCGGCAAAAGCATCGTAATGATTTAGGTAATGAAAACGGCAGTCTATAGCAGGGATACCCTTTTGAGCTTTGCCACGATAGCTCCATAGCTGGGTCATATCTATCTCTCCAGCTTGGTACTTCCAACCGGGGTTCCACGAAATTACTTTCTTGCCCTTGTCACGCAAATACTGCACCATTTCGGGTACAAAGCGCGGGTTAGTAAAAGCAACCTCGTCAGTACCTATATGTATATAAGGGACGCTAAAGGTTTCGCACACCTCGTCTAATAGGTTTTTGAGTATGCTGATACCTGCTTCGGTCTGCATAGAGGTGCCAAAAGCTTTCTCGAACGCACGGCTATGCCCTGGCATATCTATTTCGGGTATGAGTAGTACGTGGCGTTGGCGGCAGAACTCGACCAGCTCTTTGGCTTCGGCTAAGGTGTAGTACTGGGCAGGCATACGCTCGTAGTTTTCGGCAGCATTGAGCTGTGGATATCGCAGACTTTGCAGTCGCCAACCTTCATTTTCGGTCAGATGCCAATGGAATACATTTATCTTATACTGTGCCAGTAGTGCTATTTCGGTTTTCAGTTCTTGTATGCTCAGATAGCTGCGCCCTGCGTCTTGCATAAAAGCCACGCACCCTAAAGGCTGGGTAGTCGGTAATGGTACAGCCTTCGATATAGCGCTTTTTGCCTTTTTGTACCACCAACTGCTGTAGGGTTTGGTGTGCCCTATAGACCCCTAAAGCAGTAATAGCAGTGATACGCACCTTATTGCGCGTCACCTCTAATATATAGGCTTCGTCTTTATTGAGGGGTATTTGGGGCAAATCGGGGACTAATTGTACCGTAGCAATATCGCTCAGTAGAGTAGAGGCACTAAGCGGGTATTGCTGTCCGTTAGGGGTTACTATTTGTGGTATAGGAAGCAGTTGCCTCAGACCAGCCAAGGCAACTGCTGGGAATAATAAATATACGTAGAATAGTTTTTTTATCATTTTGGTTTTTAATCTGTTAGAAATATTGGTAAGATATTCATAATCTTACGCTAAAAAAATTTTCAGCAAATGTAGAAAAAAATAAATGAAAGGTGCAAAAAAATATTAACATTTTTTTGATTTATCTCTCATTCTCCCCAACCTTCCCAGCCCTCTCAGCCTTCCCATCTACGAACAATGAGCGAACGATGAGCGAACGATGAGCGAACGATGAGCGAACGATGAGCGAAGGATAAGCGAAGGATAAGACATTTGTCAGCTAAATTAGCAAATTAGCAAATTATTACTATCTTTGCAGCGTAATTTTTAGAATTCATAATTTACAATTCATAATTTAAAAATAGTGCTCGAACAGGTAAATTTAACATACGAAAAAAAGTAGTCTTAATTGGTATTATCAACCAACTACAGACGGAAGAAAAAAATCAAAAGAATACCTCGATGAACTCGAATTTCTGACTTATACCGCTGGTGGCGAGGTACTGAAACGCTTTACCCAAAAAGTTAGACGTACCCAACCCGAAAACCTTTATCGGTACCGGAAAAATGGAGGAGGTACAGCAGTACGTAGAGGAAAAACGAGGTGGGTACGGTTATCTTTGACGATGAACTTACCCCTGCCCAACAGAAGAACATAGAACGCATTCTCAAAGCTAAAAATATTAGACCGCACGGGGCTTATTTTTAGACATCTTTGCCCAGCGCGCGCAGACCAGTTACTCGCGTACGCAAGTAGAGCTTGCCCAGTACGAATACTTATTACCACGCCTTACAGGGTTGTGGACGCACCTCGAACGCCAACGCGGGGGGATAGGGATGCGCGGACCGGGTGAGACCGAAATAGAAACTGACCGCCGTATCGTGCGCGACCGCATCGCCCTACTGAAAAAGAAACTCTCGGCTATTGATAAGCAGATGGCTACCCAGCGCAGCAATCGCGGGGCATTGGTGCGTGTAGCTCTCATAGGCTATACCAACGTGGGCAAATCGACCCTGATGAATGTGATAAGCAAAAGCGAGGTGTTTGCCGAAAATAAGCTCTTCGCTACCCTCGATACTACCGTGCGCAAGGTGGTGATAGAAAACTTACCTTTTTTGCTATCAGACACCGTAGGCTTTATACGCAAACTGCCTACCCAGCTCATTGAGTCGTTTAAGAGTACTTTTGGACGAGGTGCGCGAGGCTGACCTATTGTTGCACGTGGTCGATATTTCGCACCCTAATTTTTGAAGAGCATATACAGTCGGTAAACCAGATATTAGCAGAGATACACAGCGCCGACAAGCCTACCATTATGGTTTTTAACAAAATAGACGCCTATACCCACGAGGTGATAGCTGAAGACGACCTTGCTACTGAGCGCACTACTAAGCACTTCACCCTTGAAGAGTGGAAACAAACGTGGATGCAGAAAGTAGGTAAAGATGTGCTGTTTATTTCAGCCCTTAATAAAGAGAATCTGGAAGAGTTTCGCAAGGTAGTGTATGAGAAGGTGAAGGAGATACACATCACTCGCTTCCCTTATAATAACTTTTTTTGTATTAGTAATGGCAAAAATAGGAAATATAGATTTGGGAGAATTCCCTTTGTTGCTTGCCCCTATGGAGGATGTGAGCGACCCGCCTTTTCGCCGCCTGTGCAAGTTGCACGGAGCTGATATGCTTTACAGCGAATTTATTTCGTCGGAAGGGCTTATTCGCGATGCGATAAAAAAAGCAGGCAAAAAGCTGGATATTTTTTTGATTACGAGCGTCCTGTAGGTATACAGATTTTTTTGGCGGTGATGAAGAGGCTATGGCGCTTTCGGCAAAGATAGTCGCTACGGTCCGTCCGGATTTGGTGGATATTAACTTCGGCTGTCCGGTGAAGAAGGTAGTGAGCAAAGGTGCCGGAGCAGGCGTTCTAAAAGATATTGACCTGATGGTGTGCCTCACTAAAGCAGTAGTGCGCAGTACTGACCTGCCGGTAACCGTAAAGACGCGTTTGGGCTGGGACGAGAGCAGTATCAACATAGAAGAAGTGGCTGAGCGCCTGCAAGATGTGGGTATTAGCGCCCTTACCATTCACGCTCGCACTCGCAGCCAGATGTACAAAGGGCATTCGGACTGGAGTTATATAGCCAAAGTGAAGAATAACCCCCGCATACACATTCCTATTTTTGGCAATGGCGATATTGATAATCCGGAGAAAGCCCTTGAATACCGCAATAAATACGGGGTAGATGGTATAATGATAGGACGCGCTGCCATTGGCTATCCTTGGATATTTAGAGAGATAAAGCATTATTTTTGCTACGGGGAACTTTTGTCGCCCCCTACCATAGCCGATAGGGTAGCGGCAGCTCGCAATCACCTAATATGGTCGGTAGAATGGAAAGGCGAACGGCAAGGGGTATTGGAGATGCGTAGGCATTATGCGAACTACTTTAAAGGCTTGCCAAACTTTAAAGAACACCGCCAGCGCCTCGTAACCTTAGATAGCGCTGCTGAAATAGTAACAGCCCTTGAAGAGGTAGTGGCAAAAATACTAAAAAAATAAAAAGACTTTAATATAACTCAAATTCCTAGTAATGATGGGAAGAATTTTCGTATGAATTTAAATTATAACTTATGAAAAAAAGTATATTTATTAGCTATAGCTATCTTACTGTTTAATTGTCATAATGCACAAAAATACAGGAGAAATGAAAATACAACAAATACCCTTGGAAAAACAGATAACTTATATTATAGCTCTTTTCAATGCGCGTACCTTACGAACTTTATATCAATGATATAAAAAGCAGATTGTGATTATGTAGGAGCAAATAGTGGTGTAGATATGAACCCATATATATTAAAAAAAATGGGAAATATAAGGTAAAATTGAGGATATTTCCAGCCTTTAAAGCTGGAGAAAAAAACTAATAGCATCTAAAGATATTAAAAAAATTCGAATATATCATTTGGTAGCTACATCAGAAATAGAGAGACAGATGAGATATTAAACTATGAAGATAAACTTTTGCCTATTACAGCCCCCACAATTGATGTGCCTTATTTTTGAGCAAGAGTGGGAAGTAGAAATTACAGATTTGCCTTATGAGTTAGAAGGTTGGAGCAAAGGTCAAGACCTTCGTAAATGGGATAAAAAAAGAATTGGAGAAAAAGGTAGTAGCATACTATCAGAAGCTATGGCGTATTTTTAAATAATGGAGAAGGGGAAAAAAATATGTAGAAGTTTGGAAGAAAGCAGACCAGGAATTATTTTTCATATTATTATACAACACAAGAAAGATATTTAAAACTTGTAGAAAATACAATTGAAGATGTAGAAGAATATTGTAAAGGCACAATGATACCGTTGGAGGACTATGAGATGAAACTTTATGCGGAAGGAAAATTGGTTTGTTTAGAACGAAAGACACATACCCTGAGAGTTTAATAATCATTCACCGTTAGATATCAAAGGATGGAGCCCTTTAATCAGTAAAGGAGAAAAAAATCAGGAGCTGCGGATTATCCCGTTAAATTATATTTACCCGAAGGTAGTAATGAGTTTGTAATCATAAGGCCTTAATTTGATGAATTTTTAGTAAAACAGCACAAGTTACTACTGACCAATGGAAAGGATTTTCCTACATTACATAAGGTAATACATCAAGTAAAGTCTTGGATACGAGGTATATATTCTTGGGTATCAGAATTTAACATAGACCGATTCCCAAAGTCAATTAGTA